>Ga0180437_10000004_pt1 | contig 498753 bp, 668 predicted proteins | sample SS_ome_4_FD_132410 | JGI IMG/M metagenome (GOLD analysis project Ga0180437, IMG submission 132410) | Hypersaline lake sediment archaeal communities from the Salton Sea, California, USA - SS_3_D_1 metaG | ecosystem: Environmental > Aquatic > Non-marine Saline and Alkaline > Hypersaline >... | reverse complement strand
CTCATCACTCCGTAACCTCTCCCTTCGGCCCGACGACGTGCAGTTCGATGCTCAAGGTCGGGCAGAAATCGCGACGGTGCCGCTGTCCGCACAGCTTGCACTCCACGAGCCCCTCGTCTTCCGGTTCGGCATTGTCGGTGTGGGCGGTGGCGATGGCGTAGATTGCCGACATTTCCTCCTGGGTCATCTCCTGAAGGGTCGAAGATACGGGGCCATCAGCCGCCATTGCTCGGCTGTCCACTGCCTCGATGATCTGGGCGACCCGCTCAAGCCTGGCTTCCAGTACGCCACAGTGGGCACATCCTCGTTTTGAAGTCATGTCGTACCTCGTGCACGTTTTCTCATCTTCCAGTGTGCCAGAATGGCTCCAACCGTCGCGGCCCCCCGTGCCATGAGGCTCAACCACATACGTTGTCGTGCCAGCGTCTCGCGCAGTTTGGCCTTCGCAACGATATCCCGGGATACGGCGTCGAAGTGATGTACCCACCACAGACACACGACGGTTGCTCCCCACTCTACAGAGCGAGGCAACAGGGTGTCGAGAAGATAGGCTGTGGCAAGCAGCGCAAGAGATCCGAGCACGCGCACTCCGTAGTAGACGGTCCGGTAGAGCGCCCAGCGCAATCTGGAGCTACCAAGCCACTCCCGCAGCGCTTGCTCTCGCTCATTGTCACCTCGTTTCTGACTCATGGCGAAACCTCGCGTTCCCAGTCCTCCAGGTCGTCGCACTTGCAGGCCCACGCTGGACGGCCACAATCACATACCGGATCGGGCTGTTCTGGATCGGCGCAGACGCACTCGCGCTCGGTGCACGCATCGGCGTGCTGCCACTCGGATTGTCGTTTCCCGCTCATGGTGAAGCCTCATCGCACACACACGACGGGCAGCCGTCGTGGTGGTAGTGGAGCGGGTCTCCGTGGGGGCAATCCGTGTGACCGTGCCAGAGGCACTCCGCCAGCCACGGCGCGTCCTCGCCGTCCTCCTCGCGACACGTGCAGACGAGCCCGATCGCGCTCTCGCCCTTGTCCATGGCGAACATCAGCTCAAGCGCGTTGCTCGCTACTCTTCCGACTCCTCGATTTGCATTCATGGCGAAACCTCCCGCAGCATGCCGACTGCCTTGCGACTTGCGTAGCACGTCCAGATAAAACCATCTTCGTCCCGGTGGACGTAGCCGTCGCCCTCGGGCGTCCGTTCCATGCCCACCGAGCAGCAGTGGCACTCAGCGGCCACAAGCTCTCGCAGCGTCTCGCGGCGCACTCTCTCATGCATCGCGTCGTGCATGCGCCAGCAGTGCTCGACGGCGCCTCGCTCGCTTGAGGCGCTGAGCATCACAAGGCGCGGCACGTAGTGCGCTTCAGCAAGCTCGTCGCGCCTCGCCTCCTCCTCGCTGATTTCGTTGCCCTCCGCGTCGTGGCAAATGAGCACGACCTCGTATCCGATCGGCGGCTTGCTTCTGTCCTCTGCTCGCTTCGTGCTCATGGTGAAACCTCGGCGGGTTCTAGATCTGGCTCGTGGAGTTGAAGATCGAGGCCCGCACGCAGCCGGCACATCTCCCAGTGCGTCAGCGGTCGCCATTCGCCGGCAAAGTAGCAGTCCGGGTCGGGCCCGCTCGTGAACTCCATCCATCCCTCAAAGATCAGCAGGCCCCCACGAAGGGCCTTCGGAATGTCGTGGTCGCTAATGTCCGAACCGCTGTTCTCGATCTCTTCGCGGAACACTGGGCCCGGATCGAGAATGGATCCGCGATCAAGTTCCGGCTCCACGAAGGCGAGCATGCGCCCAGGTACGAAATCGTTGTCCATCACTCGTTTCTCAGCCATTTTGCAACCTCTCTCGATCCTCGTCTGTGACATCTACGCCATCAAACCCCCAAAATAAACCGCGCAAGCAGCGCGATCAATTGCCGCGCTGACGCAAAAGTGCGAAAACAATGCCCTACGGGCCGTTTTTGATAGCTTCTAACCCCGCGAAGTAAACATTTGTCTAAAATTGGCGTAGACCAACCGAGATGCCAAGCCGAGATCAGTGCGTCGAAAAAGACTGGATGAGGGACCTTCGAAGATGGCGGAAGCGATCACAACCGTTTTCGACAGCCCAGTGGATGGGGACGTACTACGAAGTGCTTGCCGAATCGGAAGAACGTGGTGGCGCCGACCAAATCCGCTACACGGATCGAAGAGACGGACGACCAATAGGGAAATGGATAGCTTATCAGCGCCGAATGTACCGCAACGGAGAGCTAACACAAGATCGCATACGGCTGCTTGAGAGCTTAGACGGGTGGACCTGGAACAACCGAGTCCACAATGACGGCAAATACCCACACGCCCGATGGCTTGACAGGATCACCCGACTCAAGCACCTAACAAAGTCTCAATCTCTTTGGGAACTACGCTCCCAGAAAAAGTGGAAATGGTGGCTAGAAACATGGCGCAGGCGATACGTTCTCGGAAAAATCGAACCGAAACAGAAACGCTTGCTGGAAAGCCTGCCGGACGGAAAGCATTTTTTCTCTAAATCGTACCGCAGAGAATACGCATCGGCCGACCAGACCAAGGCTCAAATCCAAGCCTGGATGTCTGCTGGAAAAAAGGCAGGGTGGTACGCGCCTTTCCAGATCGAGACTAGAGCCTGGAAACAAGAGACTCTTCAGAGAATCCTCCGACAAATCTTCCCACGAAGGTTTCCCGCAGAGATTCCGAAAACCCTGACCAACTTTCGATGGCTGCTGAATTACATCGCTTGGTGCAAGACGCCCGAACCCAAACGCAGCCGTCTCCTCAAACGATGGGCTTACACTAACGGACGCGATTTCGACAGTTTCTCCGAATGGCAACAGGAGCTTTGGAAGGCCGCCCCTCCACCATCGCAGCGCTGCAAAACCACCATAGAAGCGAATGTTCTTCGACAAATGGTGATGGAGGGAGCAACCAATCGGACCATCGCTCGGGCTCTGAAAGTGTCTATCTCGACTGTGGCGTACCATCTCCACAAGCACGGGATCAAGCGGCCAAAACCCAAGCCCCTCGATGCGGATGTTCTTCGACAAATGACGATGGAGGGAGCAACCGATCAGGCCATCGCGCGGGCTCTGAAAGTGTCCCCATCAACTGTGGCGTACCATCTCCGCAAACACGGGATCGAGCGGCCGAAACAGAAAACTCTCGATGCGGACGTTCTTCAACAGATGGTAGCAGAGGGAGCAACCGATCAGGCCATCGCGCGGGCTCTGAAAGTGTCCCCATCAACTGTGGCGTACCATCTCCGCAAACACGGGATCGAGCGGAAGGTTGTGGCAGAGAAACCCAACCAAACCACCGCTCGAAAGCTCGATGCGGATGTTCTTCGACAAATGGTGGCAGAGGGAGCAACCAATCGGACCATCGCTCGGGCTCTGGAAGTGTCCCCATCAACTGTGGCGTACCATCTCCGCAAACATGGGATCGAGCGGCCGAAACCCAAGCCCCTCGATGCGGATGTTCTTCGACAGATGGTAGCAGAGGGAGCAACCAATCAAACCATCGCTCAAGCTCTGGAAGTGTCCCCATCAACTGTGATCTGCCATCTCCGCAAACACGGGATCTCTTCAAAAACGCGCCAACCACCCGTCGCAATACATGCACCGATCCGAGGCTCCAAGCCGATCTCTCAAATCATCTCAACCTCGATTCCCATCAAACAAACATGCCCGCCAAGTTGCCCCCTGCGCGACAACGGATGCTACGCACACCCTTGCAACTCAAAGCGGCTTGAGCGAATAGCGAAAGACGGAAACTGGACGGCCGACGAAATTATCGCGGCTGAGGCCAAACTTGCGAAGGAGAAATTTCCCGATCCCCAAGGGCTCGCCTTATGTCTACACGATGGTGGTGGAGACGTGACGACGGTCGGTCAGGCAAAAATGGTTGCTGGGCTCGCGGACTGGTGGTTGGCGAACAGGGGAACGGCTCTGTGGACGTACACTCACTCGGCAGCGTGGATCCCACGCGCCGCGTTTCGGCGGGCGAGCGTCCTTGGCTCCTGTGACACGGTGGAAGACATCAAGAGGGTCGTGTCAATGGGGTACGCGCCTGCCGTCATTGTGCCTGCTCTATCTCCCGACGGTCAGGTATTCCAGGTACCTGGGACGGGTTGGTCGCTGGCCCCTTGCCCGGCGCAGACCTTGTCCGGGTTGACGTGTAGCGAATGCAGGCTGTGCTGGGCAGACGACAAGCTCAGGGCAAGGAATCTCGGGATCGCCTTCCGAAAACACGGAAGGTCACTCTGAACCCTGCGCAGATGGCCGAATCACACGAAGCGAGTGACACACCCACTTCCCCTCGGGATCCCGACCCAAGAAACATATCTCATCCTCATCGATCTCTCGGGTCGTGATCACGAGAGCATCCCACAGGCGACCCATTAGCCCTTTCTTCATCAGCCGGGCACGAGTTTCCAAGCGGATGCTGTCGCTTGCGTGCTTACAAACCTCATGGAAACTGCGCGCCGACATCACAATCGCCTCAACCGAAACATCGAATTTCTCGACGTGAGCAAACACATCAGCCAACGCTTCTCCAGAAAGCGGAGCAACGATCTCCGCAGGATCAGGATTGGTCGGAAACGGAGAGGCACTCTTCCACCAGCCCTCTAGAGCCGACGACACCTTCGCCAGCATCTCTTCCTGGCTGAAAAGACCCGCGGCCTTGCAACGCCCTCGCGGCGTCTGCATCAGGCCCCAAAGCTCTCGATGTTCCCAAGCGACCGTTTCAGTCCAGGCAAGAGTCGGCTTGATCCGTATCCAGTGGTACTTGTCCGTCTCGGTTTCCACAAACCCGACAAGCCCATGGTTCGGATGATCCACAGACATGACACGGCCCTTCACCTTGTACAGCGCCGCCACCAACGCATCAAAGTCCTCATGAATCGTGCCCTCGGGCGCGGGTCCGCTTTCGTAGACAAAGTCCTCTTTGCGCTTGGAGTCCTCCAAACGACACTCGGGAAGATCACCAAGATCGTCCTTCGGGTTCTTCGCCCACTCGTTGTCCTGGTACGCCTGTCGGATGGCTTCCACGTATACGTCAGGCGGCTGGGTGATCTGGATGGACGTAAGCTCAGGACCCGACACGTGAATCGTCGGCGTCCCGTGCTCGTTATGCGTCAACGTCAGCGTCACAACCTTGAGCCCTGGGTTGTCCTTCACCCACTGACGATTGACCTTCTCGCGCTCTAGCTGAGCTTTCTCTAGCTCACTAAGCTCAGCATCCACTGCCTTCATCTCCTCGATCAAACCCGCAGCCTCATTCTCGTTGCGTCGAGCAGTAGCGTAGGATTCGCCCGTCCTCTCCATACGATCACGCACGCGTTGCTTGAATTTGCTTTCCTTGGTCACTTCCTCGTATCTCCGCTAGCTCCGAAGCGGACCCGCGCTCCGACTTCTTCGCCGGTCAGAGATTCGTAGGACGTGACCCGAGGTCCGGCAGCCCCTTTACCTCCGTCCCAGACTCCGCGCGGGTGAGCCTTTGGAGGTCAGGCGATGGATCGTCGCCCTCACAGGACTATACCCCAAATCCAAGCAAAGGGCGTATATTAGCCCCATGCCCTGTAAACGCTGCGCCAACCTGACAACCGCGCTGCAAAACCTCGTAGATGCGACCCCAGGTAGCGACGAATGGCATCACGCACAGAAAGACGCACGCGCAACGCTCACCGCCGAAGCCACCAAGCTACCGGAAGGCTGGGAATGGTGGTCAAAAGAAGACAACTTTCGCCTCAGTGGAGGCGAAGAACGTGTATGTGCCACAAGCAAGGAAGGCTACACCGTCGAAGTGTGGAACGATGACGGTGGAGACTTCCTGAACGCAGATGGTGCCTGCTTCGAAGCAGTCGAAGCCGCCATCGCTCGCCGCAGACGTGACCGGAACGATCCCTAGAGGATGTCGTCTCGGAAACCCGGCAGTTTCCAGACGCGGCCTACTGGGGGTTCTTCCTCAGCGTACCAATCCGGGAATGCGCCGACATTGGCGATGTCTTCGGATCGGAGGTTCCGCAAACGCTGGCGTACCCCTGGTGGCTGCTGCTCGATGAACGCTCCCGGCCGACGCTGCTTCCAAAACGAGCGGAGTATCCGCGCCCGATGCTCTGACGGAGGCGCCGTCCCTCGGATGCCGCCGTGAACGATCAGGGCCGAGTGCCCCTCCCATGCTTCATGGGCTAGGTGTGCCAGGGTGGCGGCTGGGGATCGTCGGCTGGTTGGGATCTCATCCATCTTGTTCATGCCGCCTCCCATTCCTCATCAACCTCGCCCGTAACGTAGTCTACACCAAGGCAGCTTCGCAGGTCATCTCGCATCGTGCCATGGCAGAAACACCGGCCCATGAGATCGTCTCTGATCCGCAAGCATACCTCGCAGGTGTACCAGCAGACAAACTCGCCCTCGCACAACCCCGTCACGCGCTCCGCAAACGCTCCCTTCGGAATCGTCTCACCGCACTCATCGCATAGAGGGCTCTCCTGCACCGTGAGCCGGACAGCCTCGTAGTCGAGGATAGGCTCTCCGTCACAACACTCTATTTCGCACGTGCATTCCATGCTGTCACGCCTTCCGTTCCTCTAGCCCACTTCCTTCCGCGCCCGCGCAGCCTTCCGCACCGCATCAAAGTCCCCAGCCAACAACGGCTCCAACACGGACCTGTCCATCGGAAACTCATCGAGAACCTGATCTCGCGTCCGTCCGGCCAACTCACCTGCTTCGATCACACCAAGCATCCCAAACTGGACACGCAGTAGCACTTGGTCGGAGAGAGGCGTCTCTGGCTCGGACGGCTCGCCTCCCACGAACCTTTCGAGCTTCTGCTCCACGGAACGAAGGCGACCACACTCGGGTTCGGGAGTGTGGCTCAACACCTGGAAGTGAACGATCACGTCGAGAAGCGCCTGCGCTTCCTCTTTGGTCAGATCGAAAGGCATCTATCCTACCCAAAACGGCTGAACGGGATCCCGAACCTCGCCATTCTCCAAACGCACCTTCCATCGGATCTGGTACTCGCCCGGCAACGCGCTCAAAGGAACATGAAGCGCAGGGTAGTACTCCCCCGGTGCCGGGTTGACCGGAACGCGATCCACCGGGCCGATCGCGTAACCGTATTTCCATTTGGACGACAACGGACCCACCAAGGTGTACGTCACCGACTCGACGGGCCCTCCCGCGGTGAACAGGGCCAGGTCCCCTCGGACAAACTCGTAACCGGGACGGAACGGTCGCCCCTGCGGCACCGTGGAATAGCCCAATCCCCCACAACGTCGAGGGTGAGTCATGCTCGCAGTCAGCCTACGGCGCCCCTCAGGACTCTTAAGGAGTTTGGCAATGCGCCTTTGCTTCTCAGGAATGCTCAACCCCTCGGACCCTCTCGCGATGGAGGGCAGGAGGCCCACACAAGGGGCCAGAGCCAAACCAGTCAGTATCTCACGACGACGCATGGGCTCATTCTACCCCGATCCGTGGATTGTTTTCCACGCTTCCTTGAGAGGGTTGCCGTCCGTTTCCCACACGGGGCTTTCCCCCTGTCTGACTTCCCACACGATTTTGGGATGAATGAGGGGACCCAACAATTTCTTCGTTCGCTGAATCTCCGGCTCGTACCCGTTCGAAATCGTTGATCGCAACCGCCCTCCGTAGCGCAGAGAGCGGAAACCTCAACGATCAAGCCCATCCAGGACATCATGCGGTTGTAATCGCAATCGCTCCCTCTCCCGAAATGACGTACCACCTTGATTGTTGTAATCGAAACCGCCCAAAAGGGCGGACCCAACGATCCGGGTTCAACTTCTTCCCGAGTCCCGCGTGTTATAATCGAAACCGCCCCTCTACGGGGCGGCACCTACACGACGTGGGTGGAGGTTGCAATCGAAACCGTCTCCTCGGAGACGGAACGGAACCGTCGTATGGCGCTGAGGTCAGTGGGGTTGCAATCGAAACCGCCTCCTCGGAGACGGAACACGAAAAACCGATCAGTGAGAGCCAACGAAATTGCAATCGAAACCGCCTCCGTGAGAGGCGGACACGGACACTGCATCCCACATCTGGTTGCAATCGAAACCGTCTCCCTCGGAGACGAACCTCGTACCCTCGTGGGCGGCTGAGCGTGCAGGTTGTAATCGCAACCGCCCGGCAGGAGGGCGGAAACACCCAACCGTTCCGCGATCTCTCGGTAGCGTTGTAATCGCAACCGCCCCGCAGGAGGGCGGACCGGGCAGACGAAATTCGACCTGTGACCGTCACGTTGTAACCGCAACCGCCCCGCAGGAGGGCGGAAACGTGCGGGGTTCTCCCTCGGCGGTGGAAACCGATTAGTTGTAATCGCAACCGCTCCGCAGAGGAGCGGAAACCACTGTCCGATGCGACGGTGCTCGATTTTCTGATCAGATTGGTGTAGCTGTCGGTCCGGTAGTTGTAATCGCAACCGCTCCGCAGAGGAGCGGAAACCAGAAGGAGTAGAGAACACTGAGGCCGGTGAGAGCGTTGTAATCGCAACCGCTCCGCAGGAGGGCGGAAACGAGATCGCCTTGGGGCCGAATGGCGTAGTTGTAATCGAAGACTGGGAAAAAGAGCCCCCTCGTTTGAGGGGGCTCTACTCGGCGAGGATTCCACCACCAACATACTGCAATCGAAACCGTCTCCCCGCGGAGACGGAACGCAATCCCATGCTCCAACTCCCTGACCGCCGTTGGTGTTGCAATCGAAACGCCTCCCCGCGGAGACGGAACCCACTCTGGATGTCTCGACGCACGACATGTTGCAATCGAAACCGCCTCCCGCGGAGACAGACTTGGAGAAGACGGAGTTTCGCATCCGCGTGCGTTGCAATCGAAACCGCCTCCTCGATTCGAGGCCGGAGACGGAAGAGAGAGCGGAAACCCCTCGTAGGCCGTGCAATCCTTGTAATCGCAACCGCCCCGTAACAGGGCGGAAACTCAACATGCTGGCGCGTGTCCACCGCAGAATCTCGATCTTGTAATCGCAACCGCCCCGTAACAGGGCGGAAACGCAGCGGCCCTCGAATCAATGAGCGCCAAGCTCATGGCCTTGTAATCGCAACCGCCCCGTAACAGGGCGGAAACTCGGCCAGGATTTGGGCGCATTCCTGCTCGTTCACGGCTCTTGTAATCGCAACCGCCCCGTAACAGGGCGGAAACAGCTTGGTGGCTGCGCTCAGGTCCAGCGGCTCTTCCTTGTAATCGCAACCGCCCCGTAACAGGGCGGAAACCCTTGGCTTAGAACCTGCTGAAATCATTGCTCGTAATCGCAGGTTATGCACGAGGGGTGAAATCGCGCGCCTGAACAGCGCTGACGTGTTCTACTCTGCGAATGTCAGAAAGCTCGTTGTACTCGCAATCGCCCCGCAGAAGGAAACCTCAGGAAAAGGCACGCAAAACTAGGAGGCGCTCACGCGACCCGTAGCGTGCTTTTCTGCCTCTAGGCAGCCTGACAAGCACGACGCGTAGCCGCTGCCTTCTTTGCGGCCTCGGATCGCCCCTTCTTCCCCCTGGTCTTGTTCGCTTTCCTGGCGGCCTCAGAGCGCTTCTCAGCATTGGCCTTCCTGGTCCTGGCTGCCTTCTCGGCGGGGCTCTTCCCACCCCCACCGTCTTCCGAATAGGCAGTTTGTGTCTCATGTATGATCTTGATCTCCTTGGGGTGCATCCCGACCCGCTCACATGCCCATTTCAGAATACGCTCCCTGACGACATCATCAAACGGTTCAAGCGCATCAGCGATCACACGAACCGCCTCCAGATCATCGTTCTTCTTACTCATTGTTCGGTGTCCTTGTTGGTCCTAGGTGTATCCGAAGATTCAATCTCCGGTTGCCTGGTTGGTCAGGCGTTCCTCCTTTGTACAGGTAGCCCTCATCAGTGAGATCAACCTGTGACAAATCTAGATAAGGCTCCAGAGTCTTGATCACGTCTTGAGCAAACTCCTCGCGAACACTGCCTCGCATCGAGTAGTTCAGAAACACCATGAAGGCCCCGATCGCCCAGAACTGGCGTGTGGCAAACTCCATGACGATCCGCATCTGTTCGGGGAATTCGAGCAGACGAAGGCTGTTGTAGAGATCGACATTCAGAACCCCTACGTTAGCGTACTTGTCCGGTGAATTAGCTAGCTCGGCAAACAAGTCATCGGCCAAAACCCACTCGCAGATCTCACTCCCGTATTGCTCCTCGCCCTCCCGGACGTACTCGGCGTTACGATCCAAACAAACGAGCTTGGACACGCCCGGTACGAGATAGGATCGAAGGATTCTCACCATCGGAGAGCCTTCGCCCGGCACCTCCAGCCAATCGACTCGCATCTTGCCGCCCGAGAACAGCAAATAGCTGTTCATCACGTGAAGGAGATTGTTCTCCCGCGAAACTTCCTTGGCCTTACCGAAACGCATGCCTCAAGTCTCTCAAACTGTTGATGTCCTCTGGCTGGCCTTTCAACACCTGATGTCGTAGATCGCGATCGAGATGACGCATTGTGTAGGTCCCTGGGTCCAAGCCAAGAGGCCCGGAAAGGTCCTGGAGAACCTTCCACCGCCTTCCGCAGTGAACCAACTCTTGGCTAACAGCCTCAACAGCAACCTGATAGCTGCGAGGCTTGAATTGTGTCAGACGGTCCACCTCTCGCTGCATGCGACGGATAGTGTCCACATCGGTGTTCATGGTGGCCGCCATCTCCTCGTATGTGTCCGTGAAGGTAACAATGTCGCCATGCTTCTCAACCAACTGATTGAGAGCATCTGCAAGCACGGAGCGAACCTCATCTGAAACCTGCTCAGGACTCTCCACGAGCGTAACCGATTTCTTCTTGTCCAGAAGCTCCCGAATCAGCCGCGCGGTCTCTTTCTTGGACTGACCCTTCTGCCCCAACAAAAGAATCAGGGCTCCGAGCTTCCGTCGTCTCGACCACTTTCTCTTCACGACCCCACGCTTCTTCTCGTCCCGCGACTCTAAGACAATCTCTCTGATGTAGTCCGAAACGGACACATCGCCTCCGAGCCGAGTCTCGATCTTTCCAAGATCAGCCCGTATTTCGTCCATCTCTCTGGGCTCAGGGTTGAGGGCCCCCAGGATACGGATGACCTGCAACTGGTCCCGGTACCCACGCACATACCGCGACAACCCCTTCTGGATCTCATCATGGATGAACGACAGCAGAGTACCTGCCTCTTCATTGACCGTGGTCGCCGCGATGATCATCAACAGCTTGAGATGATCAGGGCTCCTCAGAAACTCCGTTCGAGCTTCCTCTGACACAGTCGGCACAAACATGATGAGCCACGCCTCATCCCGAAACCGCTCAGGGTAGCCCTCGTATCTCGTCTTCGAACGCCAACCCCGTCCTCGAAGCTGGGCCAGGAGGGTCTCAGACGAAATGAGCCCGAAGTTGAAGACATGAGATACCGGAGGCCAGTCGAAACCACACTCAACACGTCGAATGCCCACAACTAGCTGTGTCCGTATCTCATTGGCATGCCGCACACGGCCATCATGCGCAATCTGGGCCTCCAACGCCTTGTTCACCTTGGAACCCGAAAGATCCACAACGGGCCACATCTTGTCTACCTCTTTGCCCGAAAGATCCACAACGGGGCGCCCCACCTCCTCAGCCTTCAGGTGGGGACACTCCTCCTCGACAATTTCTTTCAAGCGCTTGGTCAACGCCTGGGTTTGGCATCGCATGAGGCCAAACGGGCATCCCAGACCAACCCAATGCCGCACCCCAAAACGGAGATCGTCATCGGTCAGAAGCTCTACAAGGGTTCCTTCCGTTCCTTCCCCTTTCACACGGACATCCACTACCTCCGTCGCTGTCTTAGCGACGGAGGGAAGGAGAACAACCTTTACAGGAAAGCGACTTGGGCAGAGGCCAGCCTCAATCAGTTTGATCCGGGGAATTTGGTGTATGTACGCACCAGGACAAATCGGAAGCCCGTCCGCTCGGTACATCGTAGCCGTCGTGGCAAGGATAGTGGCACTCTTCTCCTCACAAGCGACTCTGGCCTTTGCCCATGCTTTGAATTCTCCTACAGGGAACCGATGCGCCTCATCGAGAACGACTAACACATGGCTCATGTCGCCAATGCAATCTAGGGCTCTGCGAAAGGTGTCCATAGTCGTGGCAAGGATGACTCTCGGCTTGCCGGCACCTGTGACGTGGTCCACGAGATATTTTGGACCAGCCACCATAGGGTCTATCAGCTTCCCTAAGTCAATGTCAGGGACCGAGATGACAGCTTTGTTGTTCGGGCCCTCCCCAGCTACGTCCTCAACAGCCCCAAACCGGACTACAGACTTCTGTCCTCTGTACTGGTCCCGAATGATCTGGGTCGGGACCACAACGACTACTCTAGTGATAGGAGACACCGGAGACTTGGCCAAGTAAGCCGCAATATACGTCGTAAGGCGCGTCTTACCACACCCTGGCTGGCCAGACAGCCCAACTTGCTTCTCCTTCCGATTCAGGATGTGGTCTACTACATCAAGGAACCCAAACTGCTGATGCTCCCACAGAGAGTCGGGGCCAGAAGATTCGGCCTCTCCTCTGTCCGAGGAGAGGCCGGTGACGAATTGACACACGTCAATCATCAAGCAATGCCCTGGCGTCTACGTCCTGGCCATCCGCGCCCTGCTCGCTCTTCTTGGCGCTCTTGGCATCGCGCCCCAGCCTATACAAGTAGCTTTGACGGCCCTGCTCGTAGAGATACCCCAGCCAAAACTCGTTCTGCTCCCGAACAGCAAACCGATCAGGAATTTCGATCCCGCTGGTGAACACGCTGAGACTCTCAGCGTACTGATTGCCTGGGCGCTTGGGCAAATGGTGGATGATGGACTGCATCGCCCGGTGAAACCCAACAGACGGGTTGTCAACCACATTGTGCGCGATCACCCCCCGACTGTTGGCTCTGTTCGCGCTGTACCGAGCGTCCTCCATGACGGCACAAGCCCGTCCCATCCGGTAAGCATTCGACTGCCCGTCTACGCTGATGTCCGCTGTGAAATTTCCTGGATTCTCCATGTTCCGTTTCCTATACGCTTGAAAGATGGCTTTCTGGATAATGGTTTCTGGCGCACCGGAGGGCCACGCACACTCTGGTACCGGCATTCCTTTGAGCGCCATGTTGGCTAGGGCAAGGATGTCACGGTGTACCACCTGCCTATCGGACCACGCTGCGTACAGCCGCGAGAGAGACGTGTGACGAGCTTGGACTTCCTCTTCCCCAACTGTGATCTCGACTGTGAAGTCCTGAACGAACCGCCTCAGATTGGCAGAGAGCCTGCCGACAGTCGTTTCCTCCCACTCACGGACCGCGAAGCGACCCATATTCCCAGTCGTTGTCAGGAGGTAGGCGGCCTCCGTGCTCTCATCCCACTCAGGATGAGCGAAGAGGTCACCAACGGCTTCCTCTTCGCGTTTCGTTCGCTGTTCTCGGGACTCCTTCTCTGGCGCAAACAACTTCGGCCCGAGAGCCTCTAGCGGGTGGCCTTCCTCAGTCCAGACCAAGACATTGAGATCGGGCGTGAGTTGGATTCTACGATTCCGGCTCAACCACGAAAGCGCTGAAGTCATGAGTCGAGATACACCAGGGGCGATGGGAGCCGTCAAGAACCGATCCTCGGGACGCCCCTGGTACTGACTTGTCCCATTGAAACTCACAAAGGACGCTCCACTGGAGTTGGAGCTAAGTCCTTTGGTGTTTGCGTGGGGCGTCGTCTGACACCGCACCCACTCTCCCGTAATCAAGCACTGCCTTTCGATGCTGTCCACGCTAGGAATGGCATCTACAAATTTCTCAATCACAGGGCGAAGCTGCGGAACGCTGGGCAGGTATTGGTCCTTATAGACAAACACATACCGCTGAAATCGCCACCCCTTCGGCACCTTGTGCTTGCCCCTTAGAGACAAGTCGTAGAACCGCGCGACCGCCTGTGTGGCTTTGATCCGCACTTCCTTGGCGATCTTGGCATAGGCTTCAGCAGCGTGCTCCAGCGCTTTCCTAGGCTTCGTGGGGTCCTTGTACTCCTTCGGAGTCGTCCCAAAGAGATACATCTCGTTCTCGACATACATCCCAATGCGCAACTCGGAGTTGGTGCGATTGGGCAAGTCTGGGACGGGAACCGCCCCAGAGGATTTGCGAACAGTGATGATGTGGCCCTCCGCATCCAACACAACTTCCCCATAGGGCCGCTGGTCATCGAGCAGATAGCCGAGTTTTTCCCGTTGCCCCAAGGCAACGAGTGTGTCGAGACGAATCATTGACCCGCCCTCAACCCGTAGCGGGCCTTGAGAACATCGAAGAACGAGTCCACCTCTACAACCCCGTCTCTCATCACCGGATGAAAGACATGGGTGATGTTCCCCGCCTTACGGTACTCGATGCCGTGCGTCATCATCCCCAAGTCCCGCGACTCCTGAATCGGCGTGTCCTCGGGCCGGGGTGCCCTGAACAGAGCTTCGCAGAATTTCGACCCCAGCCAAGGCGGGTGCTGACACTTACCCAGGCGGATATACTTCTCGTACATCGCCATGTACTTCCGAAGATCCTGGCTCTCCAGCACCCTCTCATCGAACTTAACGATCTCTTGGGTCTCTCGGTCACGCCAACACAAGCGCAGATCGAAGTCCACTGTATAGGCCACGTCGTAGAGCAACGTGTTGTTCATCTGATGGGCATCCGGGAGCGTGATCTGCGACATGCCTACCGCATGTTTGAGGCCGTTCGTCTTGAAGTTCATCGTCCGAATCGGCCGGTGGTACGTGATGCGGCGGACATCCACGTAGACGCCCATCTTGAACAGGATGTTTTCAATGGCTCCGCGGAGAGCCGAAGGCGGAGGGCCGGGAAAGGTAGTCCCCTCGGCCTTCAGCAGCGGGTTGGAAAAGTGGGCGAAGTCGCCCTGAAAGTAAACACTTGGCATCAGCTAACCAGCCAATCCAAGTTCCCCCGTAGCTCAGCCAGTCGGATGATCTCAGCCCCCGGAGGGAGGTTCTTGTCATCATAGCCAAGCTCGATGTCGGCAAACGAGCGCGGGCACTCCCCATTCCGCATACGCACCTTGAGCCGATCCTTGAAATCGATCAGACTCATGCTGCCTGTGGGGCTCTTGTGCTTGACCACAATCAACTCCCGAAGGCCGAAGGTTCCGCGCGCATTCGATGTCGCGTTGTCGCACATCGTCAGATAGACGGCAAAGAAATCCTTGAGACGCTCAGCATCGACATGGTTCTTCTCAGCCCGAAAAGCATCAAAGGTTCCCACAGTGCGAATGAGCGCGTAGCGAACCGGTTTAGAGCGCGCGAAGTCGCGAGAACGGTCCACCGCATCACTATCAGACGCCATGCGCGTGTTGGTCATGTTGTGTAGCTCCACAGGATGAAGAGACATGCCCATACGCGTAGTGACGGCGCCGTGAATGGAAGGGGCTGTGTAAACTGTGCTCGTCAAGACCGATCCGTACATCGCGTCATCGATGAACGTGCGAGTCAGCGCATCGTGAACCTTCTCCTCTGGATACTTGACACTCGACCGGGCTCTTGTCTTTTTCTTCCCCTCCTCAGCCTCTTTGTCGCGCTTACTACGGGCATCCTCCAAGATCTTCCCGGCTTCCTTGGGATCAGCCGCAGCAATGGCTTCCTCAGCAACGTTAGCAAGCCGGGCTCCACGCTGAATGTGGATCGCATTCCCCTTTGCGGGCAGCTCGCCCGTCTCCACCATGCGCTCGTACTGATTGCGTCCCAGACGATTCAGGAAAGGACCGCTGATCACCAGATAGCCGTCCTCCGTCATCCTCGGATAACCCGGATTGTCCGGGTCTCCATTGCAGATGCCCAACTCCGATTCGAAGAAAGCCATCCAATCGAGTCTCTTGAGACTTGGTGTTTTCATCTGATCTGATCTCCATGTTGGTGGTAGATTGAGACAGCCGCGCCCCGTGCGCCGCCACCCGCCACCATACTTGGAGACCTGCGCCGAGTCAACCCCTAATCAGGCCGAGAACAACCTTCCACGAAAAATTCAGCGAAGCGAAAAGGAGATCTCTTCGTCAAGCGCCAAGCGCGAGAGAAACCAGGACAACCTGGGTTCTCTTGAGAACGCGAAGAGTGACCTTGCCGTCACTCCTCAGCGTCGGCAACTCCGACCGGTTTCCCTAGAAGATGTCCTCCCGGTTCTCCCACACCCACGACCCCACACAGAGGCCAATCAGCAGAAACGATCCCCACCCCCACAAGAAGAAAGGCGTGTTGTGGGGGTAGACCGAAATGCCGTCTGGACTCGTGACCCTCACGCTCTGGCCCTCATCGAGCAGCGTCTCACGCACCTTCATCAACGTGTTGCTCACCGTGAGCGCGTCGGAATCAGGCGGTAGCTCACGCAGATCGGTGAGCGCTTGGAGTAGATTCTGGCACCAAAATGACACGTTCTCATCTGGAGTCGTGTAGACCACCGACGTGTAGAATTCCTGCTTGTCGGGGTCATGGCACCACTTGCCTCCGCCTAGTCGGTCGTCCATGCCCTCAAGACCGAGAGCCAGCCGATCCTGTGCAAGCTGGATGTTGGACGCATCAGCAGCGAGCTTCAGGTGACCACCAACCTGCCGGTCGTACTGGATTGCAGCATACGCCCTGACGCCGATCTAGGCGATGAAGGCGAGGCAACCGAGAATCAGAAGGTACTTGCGCATGAGAAACCCAACCTTTCGAGCATCTGGGCTATTCCCGTATACCCCAAACACCGGTCAGGTCAGGCATCCTCTGGCTTGCTTCCCGCCCAGATGCAGTCCTCGTAGCTCTCTGCCGCGGTGCCCGCCGTGACCCAACAGTCGCCCCCAGACAACATGTGCATCCCACGATGCCCAAGAGGCAGGATGCACCGCTCGCCATGGATGGTGCATTCCTCACAACGGAAATCTGGCTTTCGGTAAGGACCGGGCTGAGTCACTGTGGTTTCCGATCTGTGCAGGTGCAAGGATCGCACCGCGGACACACGTCGTAGCCATGGTCGCACTCGATAGGAACGGCACACGTCGCAGCGAGACGGAAACGACACCCATCCTCATGCGCGGCCATGATCTCGCAAACGCAGGCGATGTGCCCACACGTATCGCAACCCAGGTTCATGGCTCCCCTGCGAGACGATCCAACATGCGGAAGCACTGGGTCCCTGCGTCCCCGAATCCCAACAGATCAACTCCGTCCCGTCTCGGCAAGACTTCGCCCTGCAACCAAGCGCGTGCCGCTTCGACGCAACCGGCATCGCACAGGCGCTCAAGCTCGATCCAGAAAACGTCCGTCATTGTAAGCTGGACGGCAAGGCGACGTGGGCGACCACCGGGCCATTGGCGCGTTGGCGCGCTGTACTGAATATCGTGGGCCTGTCGCTCTAGCTCCTCGGCCTCGGAACGAAGCTCCTCGGCTCGGGCGCGAAGTGATGTCCTCGATCGTGTTCATGGTTTCACCCATGCGTGGCCCCTGGTGCGGGGATCGGCTCTCCCCACTGGATGACAAGCATAGATGACGAATAGCCACCCGACATTCCCATCCTGACGATGAAGTCAGGCCCCTTGAGCAACACGCACTCCCAGCGGCCATCGATGAGCGCCCAATAAAGCCCAGGTTCGTCTGGCTCAGTACGCGTCATTGTACGTCCCTCCGCTTCGATCTCTGGAACCCGGCAGTTTCCAGACCCGTCCTACGGGGGATTCGTCCGCCGCGTACCAATCTGGAAACGCACCAACGTTCGCTATGTCGTCAGACCTAAGCTCACGCAAACGCTGGCGCACCTCAGGAGACTGTTGCTCGATGAAAGCTCCCGGCCGACGCTGTTTCCAAAAGAACCGGAGAATCGACGCTCGATGCTCTGAGGGCCCCGAACCTCGGATGCCGCCGTGAACGATCAGAGCGGAATGCCCATCCCACGCTTCGTGAGCCAAATACGCCAGCGTAGCAGCCGGAGATCGTCGGTTGGTCGGGATCTTGTCCGTCTTGTTCATGATTCCTCACGCACACCCGCGAGCCAAGAGAACCTCGGTCGCAATCTGCATGTGTTCCAAGTCCGCCAGACCAACGGCCCAACCCCCGCATCGGCACGTCCAGATCTGGTAGTCGGGTGTCTTTCGCATGAAACGGCCACACTTGAGGCACTTCTGTTGACCGCGGAAGTGCAAGTCATCGGTCGCTGGCTTCTGGCTCACATCGTCACCCATTCCTCATCAACCTCACCAGTAACGTAGTCTACACCAAGGCAACTTCGAACGCTCAGATCGCTCCTCAGGCGTCCCACGCACGGGATCGGGGTCCCGGTAACTCCACCACGTCTGGTATTTGCACGAACAGGCCCACTCGTGCTCGATCAGAGAACCGGCACCCCTGGTCTTTCCCGTGGGATGGACGGGCCCACCATCACAAGGCAGCCCATCCTGGAGATAGGGGCACTCGGGCTCCTCGGGCTCCTCGTAGACGACGCGCACCGTCTCCCCTCTCATCCACGTGGTACGCCACTCCCTGTCAGGATGCCACTTGACCCACAAGGAGTCGCTGTAGCTCTTGCGCGTCACCGTGAAGTGAAACGAGATCCCGCTTCGACAGGCGGTCACCGTGGGGGCCTCGACGAGCTTGCGGTCGTCAATGAAAACCCTCACCGTCCCACGTCGAGCCGGACGACGGGTCCAGAAGGAACCGAACGCGGCGGGCTCGCCAAGGGGAAAGGACTCGACCCGGAGCACGCCCTCATCCTACCCCGTCAGGCACCTCACGGAGACGGGACGCGAAATCCCTGAGCACAGCAACGGCGTCCTCCGCGGCCTTCACGGGATCGTCCTCGGCAGTCTCAGCAATCTCTCGAAGCCGCTTCACGACCTGCTTCTGCTCGTCCTGCTGCTCGTGAGCCATTATCCTACCCCTCTCGTCCAGGCACACAAGACCTAACCCAACCAAGCCGCGCTCGTCCCCGTCAATTTCGCCTCGGTGCCTTTGATCGAAGAAATCTCGGCCTGGACACGCGCGGGAGCTTTACCCCGCTCTTCAGGAGGGAGCAAAAAAGGCTCCAAGTAGCGAGTCATGGGCATTCTACTCGATCTCCCAACCACAAGCGTCTCCACGACAGCGGAATCGGCTGCCATCGGTCCCCACGTTTTGCAGGTCTCATGGCGTCGGCCTCGATACGGAAAACGTCTGTCGGTCGGCCCCGTTGATCGAGTGTCTGCCGAAGCACACACCGAACAGTATGATCCCCGAATCGACGGCTAGTCGAAGCCAGGATCTCAGAGGGCTTGCGTTTGCGTTTGAGTGCCATACAAAACCTTACCGCTTCTGCTGCCCCGGTCGTCCGCCTCAACGCTCATCGGATTTCGACCCACTTGGCCGTGACCCGAACAAGGCGTTCGTAGTTTTCACGTAAAAGCCGCGGATAATCGGAGGCATCATACGCAGCAACACCCAACGCCTCCCGCGTGTAGCGGTCCAACGTGGTCTGTTCGTAGCCCGCATCCCTCAATGCCTTCATACTCCGCCCAAAAATCGCGTGCGCGTCCACGAGACGTGTCGAAGCGTCGCTCGCGAGAAGGTAATCCAAAGGATCTCCGTCGTAGAGACCTCCAACTAAAAGCACCTGCGGTCGCCTCATACCGTCAGTCTACCCCTCTTGTCCCGATTGAGAATCTTCGCGACGCGACTCCGACCCTCCGGCGTCCCCATCAGAAACTCCAGCCCGTCAACCGTGGGGTCGGCCTCAACGGCCTCGGGCCTGAAGCGCCCCGTCGTCTCCTCTCCGCGGAGAGCGGCGACGGGCACAAGATGGAGCACGGATTCCCAGCCCTCTCTCACCTCCTCGAACCCGAAGGACCTCTCGTCGGGATCCTGCGACGGGTAGTCGTGCGAAAACACCTCCACGGAGAGCGACCTCAACGCCGCGAGGAGCGACGGGAAGTCCGGGTAGAGCGTGCCCTCCAGCGGCATCCCCGTCAGGAAATGACGGCCGCGCCAGCTCGTGCCGGCCTGTTTCTCCGAACCGACTCCCGCGTCAGCACATGGCTTCTGCATCACCTATCTCCCTTCCTGATGTCCAGGCACACAAGACCTAACCCAATCACGACCACAACCGCCAACATCATGTGCAACCCAAAATGAATCGCGAGCCCCCAGTCGCCAATGAGCCCCACCAGTCCCACCAATGCGATAGCCAAGACAATCAACCACTTAGGTGTCGATTTCATGACATTCACTCCTTCCGAGACGCGATAACGGCCTCCAGCTTCCTCACCATCTCCTGCTCCTCCTTGGTCAACTCCTCCTCAGACAACAACGCACGACGCAACAACGCATTCTCCTCAGCCAATTGGTCTCGTTCGGCTTTCAACGCCGACATCGGATGCTCAGGACACTGCTCGATGTGCTCCTTGAGAACCTCCGCCATCGTCGCAGGCACTTCATCATCCGGGCCATAGCGATGTCCGCAGTAGACGCAGTTGATGTACATGCCAGCTTGACAATCGTGAACCCACTGCCGTAGCTGCTCTGCCCGCTCCTCCACGGCAGCGTAGTCGGTTGCGAGCACATAGTCCCCATCAGAATCCTCGACCAAACAAACGTCCACCGGGTTGATGCTGTAGCGCTTAACCATCGGTCTTCTCAGTCCCGTCTGCGGATAGATGCTCTGCCTCCGCTTGGTGCTGCTCCGTCTCCCGCCGGATGTGCCGAATCGCGTTCACGAGATCAATGATGTCCACCCACCGCGTCGTCTCAACGATCTCGCGAGCCAAGACATTAACCGCGCGCCGAGCCTCGTCTTCCCAGGTTGATGTCTTGCGATTGCACTCGATCATGTCTCCAGCCAAAGCAGAATCGACCGCAGCAATCCCCGTCTCAACTCGTTCGTACAAACGGCACGTTGGAGTCGAAGCGTGAGCATGCTCCTCCTTCTTACCTCTATAAGCCGAGTTTTCAGCAACCAGCTTCCGCACGCCCGCGACTGTATCAACGACCAAGTCCGGGGAGCCAGGAAGCCGGAGAATATACGAGATCTCCTCAAGCGCGTCTCGAAAAGCTCTGAGAAAATAGGCTTTCTCTTCCTCTTCCGTTTCCGGGCGCGGCGATTCCTCAATTGTCACTTTCTCGTCTGTGTCCATCTCCCTATACCTCATTATCTCGTTGCTCATGGCCCGTTTCTACAGCGAGCGCGGTGTCGATGATCGCGATCAGGAATCCGCGTTGCGGCGTATCGCCTGGCATTGACGCTTTGAGCTTCCGCAACGCCCTTTCAAACCACGTTGCCCGCTTCTTCCAAACGTCTCGACTCTCCTGCACGCCCTCGAAATGGGCTAGATCAACCGGCAGCCACTCATCGCACATCGTGTTTCTCCTGCACGGCCCTGGCAACCTCTTTCCCGAGATCGCTGATCTCACAGTGCGAACCTACAGGCTCGCCGCTGCCCCATACACACTTGCACTTCATGAAACGCTCAACGCTACTGAATTGCGCCTCACTTGCGGGTCGAAACTCGCCGTCGAAACTCCACATGAAAACCAAGAGCGCCTTGTCCTGACTGCTGAGCTTGTCCGCGATTTCGAGGGATCGCATCATCCATCTCCTTAGTCGCTGTAAGGAGCTTCTCCCCACGACCGCATCTCAGTGGAGAGACCTTCCTGCGCGTCCCGAAGTATCATTCTCAGGCGTAAGACTTCACGGACAACCTCAATCACGGGAGGCGCATCAGCAGGAGTCTCCCCTGAATCGAGCCACTTCTGCAAGACGCGCGTGGAAAGCCCCACGTCGTGTGGAGCAGAGAAAACGGCACACACCTTCGGCACAGGATTGTCGGCGAGAGCGTCCTCAAAAACCCGACGCGCCTCTTGGCGCGTCATCTTAGGACGGACATGTTCCGCGAGTACGGCCACAGCCGCCGTTGCCATCATTTTCAGCGCTGCCGCTAGGCGACTGCACTGTTCCTCAATCTCAAGCAGTTGCGGGGTCCCGTTCGGTTGGCACACGGGGCAACGCGTGTGCAATTGGGCCAGAAACAACTTCGCTCGCTCCACGGCATCAGCAAGCTCGCCCTTGAGCTTCTCATTCTCCGCTCTGAGATCGTCAACCTCAGCCATTCACGTTCTCCGTCGTCTCGTACTCTCGCAGACCCCGCCGCCCAATCTCCCTCCGCGCCTCATGGTAACACCACCGCGCCCTCTTGGGCGTCGAGAAACTCCCGTCCAAACCCTCCTGCCGAACAAACTTCAACTTCCTGTACCACTTGATGAGATCCCCATCGCGAAGTGCCGCGATCTGTTGACGGGTGAGGAGTCTGGGTAGGCTCTGCCCCACAACGAGATCTTACCCCATTATGTGTCGCCTCCGTCAAGCTCAGGCTCCCACGCCTTGGAAAACTCTCGATCCCGAAAAGCCTCAGCAAGTCCGGTAATCTGCTTGAGCCGCAAGACCTCATCAGGGTCCATACCAAGCTCCTTCGCAATACGCTCATCCTTCCACTTGCGTCGTGACAACTCAACCACAATCTCAGCCATCCCGCTGACTTGGTGCCGCCCCCGAGCACGATTGTGACGAATTGTCGCCGCCATCCGATCCCTGATCCCCCTGCGCTCCTCGTTGATCACTACCAGCGGCAAGTACCCGTGAATGCGCTCCCGAATCTCACCATCCTCCTTCCCCACCCGATTCCGATGAAACCCATCCACAACCTCATACTCGCCCCCCGTATAAAAGCCGACAATTGGCTGCGTGTACCCATCCGACTTGATCGAGTGGGCCAAAAGCTCCATCTCCACGGGAGACACGACGTTGGGATTGTAAGAGTTGGCCCTGACCCCCTTCTCCGGTACCCACTGGAGACAGTCCACAGGCTCCTCTCGAAACGGACTATGAGCATGTAGGAGCTTCCGTAGACCATTGAGAGCCTCCACACGCTCCTCAAGGCCCATGACGTCTAGCTCAGCAAAAAGCTCCTCCGCGCGCGCCAGAAGCGTCTCAGACATCAGAACACCTCCCTCTCGTAAAACAACCAAGCTCCCTTCTCGCGCCGGACGCGCCACCCGCGCTTCTTGAACGCCCTCTGCATGTCCTCATCACTGGTTGCGGTATTCACGCGCGCCACCCCGCGCTCACGCAACCAGTCCATCTTGAAATCGTAAAGCCGCTCCCACAAGCCCTCCTGTCGCCATTCCGGCACCACGTAGGTCCAATCAAACACAGCAACTCCGTCCTTCCGAATCCGAAACACGGACCACCCCACGACCTTCTTGGCCTTCCGGGCAATCACCCAAAAAGATCCCGCTTCATCATAAAGGGGCGAACCAAGCTCTTTACTTACCTCGGCGCTCGCAAAGAAAGGACCCATATCCGCGTAAAACTCGCGATCCCGGTCACCCTCGATCAGAGTCAATTGGACGTTACTCATCTGTCACCGTCTCTGCAAAAATACCCCACTCTCTGCGCCTGCGTTTCATGAGATCTTGATACTTCTTGTACGCCGAATTTCTCTGAGGACCGAAACTCAAACTACTTGCCCAGAAGTCGTTTTTCAAGATGCAACGCGCCATCCGACGCCAAGACCCCACATCCCGCGACCCTGTATCACCAGGCACGGAATCAGGTACGTCGTCCAAACCCTCGTGGTCCTTGTACCACTTGAGATAGACCGCAAACTTGTTCCTGTAATGCTCAGCCGTCGCCTGCGGCATCGTATCGAGCAACATCATCGTAAACGATTTCCACGTATGACCATCAGGTAGCGTGACCTTCTGATTTCCCAAGATGTTTCCACGCTCGCCAGCATACAAGGCGCCGGAATTCGCCCCCGCAACACGGGCCATGATGCGGCTCCACGTCTGTGGCTCGATCACGTGAAACAACCATAAGCCCCGGCGCTGCTCATCTCCATAGGGCTCGCAAATCCGCATCTGGTGCAGCGACAACCCAGCCTGGTAAAACCGATCATACAACCGATTGTACGGCTTCTCAAACGCCCCGTAATATGTCCAAACGTCTTTCGTTTGCCAATCATAGATCGGGTAGACATTGAACGTCCCCGGCTGCCCTACCTTGGTCGTCCACTGCCTCCCATCCTTGGTCACCTTCCGATCGCTAATCAACGTCCGAAACCGATTCAACGACTCCCCAGACCGAAGACCAATCAGACACGCGGCGGAGCCGGCATCCTGGCCAAACCACTCGCCGAATTCTGGGACAAAGTCCTCGAATGTCATCTTGTCTTCGTAGAAGGGAAACCCGCGAGGATCTGATATCACACCCTCAGGCAGCGGACGTACCCACAAATCCTTCTTGGCCGGGTCCCAACAAACCCACTCGGGCTCGTATACGCTGACCGCATTCGTGGTCGTCAACGGGAGACACACCCAATAGGGAATGATGTGCTCCTCATACAGCTTGAAACAATCCCGCACGTAGCTGATCGTGAGATCGTATTGCGCCTCCCAGTCGATGAACATGACATGAACCTTCCGACCCCGCTTGATGGCTTCGTCCATGACAAGATGCAACATGACCCCCGAATCCTTCCCGCCCGAAAACGAAACGCAGATCTTCTCAAACACATCAAATGTCCAAGAGATACGCTGACGCGCTGCCTCCAGAACGGAAATCCCGAGAAACCGCTTGAACGATCCGTCGCTCATCACTTCCTCATACGCAATCCCTCACGATTTTTTGAAGCATGCCGTTCAACCCAACCTCAACCTGGCTCGTTCTGCCTTGGAAATGGCCAAAATCCCGTATGCCCTGCGTCGTGCCCGAATCGGCGTCTTGCTCACGCCGTAGATTCTCCCAATTTCCGTGTCGCTTAGCAAATCCTCGACGTACAAACGTTCCAAAACCTTCCGTGTCAAGCCAGTCAATCGCGGAGCAGTCCCACGCCTCCTCTCTTTCCGTTCCTGACTCGTCATGGCCGGAATACCCCACTTCTTTCGGACTCTCCGCACAGTCTCCGCACGAAACGGAGAAACACCAAAGCGCTTGGCAACACAAACAGCAATCTCCCCATCCGTCATCAGGTCGCCTTCGTACATCTTCCGCAAACGCTCCGGCGTCAGGGCAGAAATAAACTCGGGCCTCCGATCCTGCCTCTCCGCAACAAACACATAACGTTTTCGGACACGCTCAAGAGGCAGCTTGTAAACCATACACGAATGCACATGCTCTCGGACCAAGCTAAAGAAAAGATCATCTTGCCCCGGAAAATGAAGCGTGCGCCCCTTCTTGCTCGTGTATACCTTTGGAGACAAACCCAACATCGCCAAAGCCTCCAAAGCTCGGTCTAGACCCTGAGCATCCAGGCCGTAGGAGATGCGTGGGTAGTACCTCCCCCACCGGCTCCCGTCATCCATGTACCACACGGCAAGCACAAAAGGCGTCATCAACTCAGGTAACTGCTTCGGAAACACCTTGTGCCCGCTGCCGTAAAACATATCGTAAAAAGGACGCAGCCGAGTCGTCGTCCGAGACGAATACCACCACGCCTTGTACGTCTTGCCGTCCTTCCGTTTGGTAGCCTCATACTGATTGGACACGTAAGATCCCATGATGCCGGCCTTCCAATCCGTGTACTCCCGCTGCTTGAGCGCATGCCCCTCCGCAATCCGTGCCGTGCGAAAGCTGGGAGCACTCATCGTCCCGTCCCCCAACAAAGATCCCACGACGAGCGCCTGCTGAATCGCGGTCAGAGGCGGCAGCTCCCGATCAATCTTCCCCGTCTTACCCAACGCCTCAATCCCATAATGCCGCAGCCAGCGACTCACCGTTACCTGAGCCACACCATAACGACCAGCAATCTGCTGTTGCGTCAAAAGCTCCGCGACCAAGCTCTCCAAGACTTCTCGCGGTGGCCTCTTGCTACGCATCCCGCTCCTTCCGACGCACAGCCTGTGCCTTGGCCAAGCACAGAGAAGAACAGTACTTACGGTTGTTGGCCTGCGTTTCATCCACAAACCCACCACCGCATGTGGGACACTGTTTGGTTCTACGCAACCTCCAACGCCGCTCTCGTTCCTGAGCCCGCTTTTCCTCGCACTCTGGACAAACCAATCCTCTGACTCTCCTGGTCTTCCACCGCTTCCCACAATCAGAACAGGTGACTGTATGAAGCATATCCTCAGGAGACGGCTTTCCTTCTGCTGCTTTCAGATAGGCGATGGCTGAACAAAGCAGCTCAGGATCATCCTTGAATTTACCCAACCCCAGATTACAGCCAGCACACAAAAGCCCCCGGATTTTTCCCGACTCATGGCAATGGTCTACAGAAAAGACCTTACGCTTACCGCCAGGCTCTTTGGTCTGGCAGATCGCGCAGGCATTCCCCTGAGAAGCCAAAAGCTCCTCGTAGTCTTCAGGCGTAAGACCATAGCTGCTCTTCAAACGCCACTTGTGGAGTTTGGCAGAGCGTTCATGCTCAGGAAGCTCTCTCAAACGAGCGTTGGCTCTCTTACTTCCCGCCAACACCTTGGTCTTGTAGTCAGAGTCTTCCTCCATCCGTCGAGCATGCTTGATTCGTTTGGTCTTACTTCGCTTGGCATGCTTGGCAGGATCGGCCCGGACCCGATCCCAATCATACTCCCGCATCTCACGATACTTAGCCGTTCCACGCAATCCCTCACGATATTTTCGAAGTGCGTCAGTCGAGCTAGACATGGGTTCTCCGATGGTTTGGATTCCCCTTGGTCCGGGGATGCTCGATCCCATTTTTCCGAAGATAGCGATCCACCGTGGAGCTACCAACCCCAAGAATCTTTGCTATGCGCCGAATTGGAATTCCCTCGGCCGCAAACTCCCGTAAGACCTCGGAATCGAGCTTGCCCTTGATGATGTTGTTTCGACCGCTGTTGTAACCGAAACCCCTGAGTTTCCACGCCATGCAGACCGGGACATGTGGTGTGATAATGTTGAGAAATTTCTCGGCAGTGTCTTCGCGTTCCATGTGAAAGGTACCTGTCTCCCGACCCGCCATCTCTTTCGCCAACCGCCACCGAGGTTTGAGACCGAACTTTTCAAAGATGGCCCACGCAACCTTGCGGCTTTCCCCATCCGCACCGAATATGATGTCAGGCCACCATCCCGCAGAACCATCATCGAGGTACCAGATGGCCAGCGCGAATTCGTCTACATGATCCACGATCTCAGAGACAAGACGCTTCCAGCCGCGATCACGCCGTTCGTAGAAAAGCGCTTGCCAATCATTCAGAATCGCATGGGCGACCGTGTTGAATCGCCATGAACGGTAGGTTTTCCCATCCTTCTTCTTGACACTGGGCTTGGGCTCCGTACGCACCCAGGACGACCCCCATTGAGCGACTTTCCACTCAAGATAAGCCTTCTGAGCCTCCTCATGGTTCTCCGTGTAGTGGGTTGCGTGCGTCCTGTAAACGAGCCTCCCATCACCGAGCATTGAGCCAACTAGCAAAGACTTGAGTCGCCCCTCAATCAGCGGCACATCGTAACGCTCCCATCGATGAAGCGTGCGAATGCCAAACCGCTTACGCCACGATCGAACACGCTTGACCGTCGCCTCCTCACCGATGCGTTCGACAATCTGCTCGTCAGTGAGTTTCTCTACTCGATAAAGCTGTTCAAGCTCCTGTGGAGAAATAGGACACGGGATGGCACGCATAGGGTCCTGGGTATCCTACCGCGCCCCAAATACGCCCCACAAGCAAAAAGAAAACCCCGGAGGCCGAAGCCACCGGGGTTCCATTCTGCCTCTCAGCCGCTACTAGCGGGTGACAGACAGTCGAGTGAGCCCACGCGGGTTGTAGGCACCGATTCCGAGATTCTCAAAAACTGAGAACCCGATGGTGCGGGCGCGGGGGTCGTCGGCCGAGAGGACCGTGAGTTCTGTACGCACCGGGATGCGTCCGAACAACTCGGGCTCGCAGCACACATAGACCGTGCCAACCGGAACGAGCCGGCTGGTGATGATCTGCGCGCCCCACAGGGTTGCCTGGAGACCGGTCTTCAGCAAGTCGCGCTGACTCTCGATATCCAAGATGTCCCGACCAAACTTCCTGATGTCGGCATAGTCGCGCGCATTCATGTACACACGAGCAACCCGAAGGTCGTGACGCTCGATGAGACTGAATGCGTCGGCCAGGACGGCACCAGAAATGGGAGCGACCACCGGCACGTCGGGGTTCAACTGGCCCGGAAGCGAGTCGAATCCAACAGTGGCGATAGCGTCGAGGATGGCGAACACCCTCTCGTCCTCCGCGGCTTGGATCTGAGCCCTCGCCAGATCTTGCGCACGCTCGATCAGGTCGAAGCGCCGCTCCTTGATCTGGGTCAGCGGGATCTCGGGCAAGCTCGCGATCTCGAAGAGTGGGAACACCACGCGCCGCGGCTTGGTGACAGCGAGAATGTTCTCGCCTTCCTCGCCGACGACATACGCCGTGACATCGGGATCCTTGTCGTAGATCGGCAGTGCGCCATCGGGGAGTTGCTCCACGAGGAACGTGCGCCGACCCACAGACGTGTAGTCACGCCGCGTGCGGAGAGGCTGCGTCATGGACGCGGCCAGCTTGTGACGCCCAGCAGCGGTCTTGATGTAGTCGCTGATGATGCGCTGTTTGACTGCGTTGTCAACCGTCATCGTTTTGTCCTCCCCTAGATGCGCTGGTCGTAGACCAACTCATTCATGGTTGCGTCAGGGGGCATCTTGAGGATGCCGATGAGGGTTACATCTGCTACCACAATGCCGTTCGTGATCTCGACCGAGTGGGCCGCGTTCAGGAACGAGGTTGCAGCGCCAGCTTGCGCCGACTCCATTGGCTGCAAGTACCCGTTGCGTGAAGCAAACAGGCGCATACCAGTCGAGTAGACGATGTCCGTACCGGCCGCCAGGACGCCACCACCAACGGTAGCTGCCTCGATGACCTGGCTCTCGAAGAGGGCATTCCCGTAGGTTCCCTGAGCCGAGACGTAGGGGCCCTTCCCACTTGCGGGACCGGGCTGATTCTCGAATGCGTTTCCGACCGCGGTGTTGATGAAGCATCCGACCGGCTTGATCTGGAATGCTTGATTGCCAAGACCGTGCTCAACGGGACCACCGATGAAGTTGTCCCCCGCGTCAACGCGCGTGAAAGCGACCGACCCAGACAGAACACCCAGCACTGACGTATCGCACTGAGTGGAAATCTGAGCAGCCACCGTAGTTACGGGAGGGTTGGTTTGCGTGAAGCTATCCTCGGTCAGAACCCCCACGGTGTTACGCACACCCACATGGAGAATTCGGAGAGCCGAGGACGACTCCGTGAAACCACCACTCGCCTGTCCAAGCAACGCCATTTTTCTATGGCTCCTTTTGCTCCCTGTTCACAGGTTTGGTGGATTGCGGCTTGACGGGGCGACCCCCAGAATGGTGGTCAAAGACCAACCCTCACCAAGCTCCGATACTTATATGGGTGCGTATAGTCATTCCACCGATGGTGGAACCCGATTACCTACCTGCCCTCGATGAAAAGGGCAGGTAGGCGAAAGTCCTACTTGAACACTGAGGACACGTCGGGAGCGTGCTCCCACAGGCTGCTGAGATCGCTGACCTCGCTCGACGCCGACTTCTGGACGGTGCCGAGAGCCTGAGCCCCTGTGCTGGGCTCCTTCGGCTGCGGACGGAGATCAGTACCTTTCTTCTTGCCGCCTTCCTTCTCACCCTCATCCTGGGCCTCTTCCTCCTTCTCCTCGGCCTTGTCCTCTTCCTTCTTGCCCTCTTCCTCGTCCTTGTCCTTCTTCTCAAACTGCGAAGGGATCTTGCCCTTTTCGGGCTTGCCGCCCTTGTCCTCATCGTCCTCGGCAGTGCGGTAGAGAAGCTCCAGATCTGTGTCGCTGTCTGGGGCTGACGTATCCATCAGGCCCATTGGGTCTTCAAGCTGGATGTCGAGGGAAGCCTCTTTCTCCTCGGGCTCTTTCTCCTCCTTCTTCTCCTCCTCCTCGGCCTTCTTGCAGGCGCTCTCCTTGTCCTCATCGGCCTCCTCATCCTCATCGTCCTCACCCTTCTTGGCCTTCTTGCCGCCCTCCTTGTCCTCTTCCTTTTCCTCCTCCTCGTCGGCCGCGGTACGTCCGCAGAGCATGGCCGCGAGCATCTCTTCCTCGTCGTCATCGAGATCGTCGTCATCCTGGGAGAGCATCTCCTCCAGCATGGCGTCTTCCTCGACTACCGGCTCATCTTGAGCCAGCATCTCTTCCAGCATCGCGTCCTCTTCCTCCAGTGGAGTCTCCAGCAGGTCTTCCTCCATGGGCTCTTCGATGATCGGCTCATCCATCTGGCCGAACAGATTGCCGGCGATGCCCATCTTCTCTGCGATGCGCTCCAGGCCAGACTCAAGCCTGTCGAGACGGGCTGTGATGTCCATGGAGGCTTCCTTGTCGGATTCCTCATCGTCGGCCATTCCGAGACGCTCCAGAGTCGACTGAAGGTGATCGTCGGGAAGGTCCATGAGATCGAGAGCCTGGCTCTCGATGGCCAGGACATGCTTTTCCTCATCGACGCCCTCGGGGACATCGCCGAGCATCACGGCAGCGACGCGAATGCACTTCGCCGCCTTCAACTCGGTGGCCCTGCGAATCTCCTCCTCGCTCTGGTCAGACGCACTCATGGGCTTGCCGGGTTTGGCGGCCGGGTGGTCTGCTGGCTCTCTGTAGCCGGGCGTTGCAGGAGCAGCGGCCGTGTCGTAGGGACCAGGATGTACGTCCTCGGCCCAGGCAGACGGGTCGCCTTCCTTGTATTTCGCGTAGTCGGGATCGGGCTGTGCCGCCGGATGCTCGGACTTCTCGGTCCGGTCATTGGCCGGAATTTGCGGTGGCGGGGACGCTTCTTTGTCCGATGCAGCGGCTCCCTTATCCCAGGTCAGTCGTTGACGATTACCCATTGCGAGATTCCTCGACTTTGTGGTTGTGGTTGGTGAAAGCCGCCATTTGATCGAGAAGTTTTCCAAGGCGCAGAAGCGTCTTGGTCTCTCCCAAGGACGGTGTACGGTTGAGTGCGCTGTGAGCATTCACAGCCCACTCCTCAATCGAGCCGTGTTTGGATAGCGGCCCTAAACTCAGAGCGGCCATGTAGAGCGCTCTGGGAACCTTCACGCCCATGCGCGAGTTGAATCGCGCAACGGCGTCAATCAGATGGGCGTCTCCTGAGGCCGACTTCACGATGGCCTCGATTCCCAGCCGATACGCACGCTTGTGGGCGGCTTGTTTGATGATGTCTTCGCCAGTCGAATTTGCAGGCTCTTGCACGGAAGGCTGTTCCCCCCGCCCTGCTAACTCGTCTTGAACCTTCTGAGTCACGCGGTCGAGAACCTGCTGGTAGACAGCATCGGTAAGCTGGTCCAGCGGGCCCGCTTCCGGCTTCTCTTCCGGCTTCTTCTCCTCTTCGCCGCCGCCCTCATCGTCACCAAAGTCGAATCCGAGAATCTCCTCTGGGGCACTGCCGGGCTCTCCGATGATGGCTCCGGGACCATCGGGAGCGTAGTAGTCACTAACCCGAGTCCGCGACTTCGCGGGAGACTCGGCTTGCGAAACTTGGATAGCCTCGCTGAAGTCTGACGGTGGTTCTTTGCTGGCTGCTTTCGCGAGCCCATCGAGCCACTGTGGCGGAGGCTCGCTCAGAACCCTCTGAGCCTGGCGAAGCATCTCTGGGCTCATGCCCGTGGGCGTCAGGATGTTCCGAGCGACAGCGCCACCGAAGGCCGGGGTTGCGACCCAGGAAGCCTCGATGAAGTTGACGCCTCCGTTGGCCAGCGTGGGGTGGCCGCAAAGCTCAGCAACTCTGTGCTTGTTGCCCTTGTCATCGTAGAAGTAGTTGCCCTTCTCAAATCGGACATGATTGCAAAGTTCTGTTTCATCAGCGCCAACATTTCCACACTTCGTGCAGATCGTCTCGGTGACCGAACAGTTGTGAACTGCCACACCCTCAACCACATAGGTGTGGTCCTCCTCTACTTCCATGTTGTAGACCGGCCCTTCGTACCAGCCCGACTCAACAGAGGTGACGGGGAAAACCACATGGTCATCTAAAACACGAAGCTGCTGCTGTGCCTCTGACGGACGGCCAACCTTGTCAGAATACCCCCGAAGCTGTTGTGCAGAGGACAGCCCAACCGCGAGAGTAATGGCCGGACGCTTACCCGTTTCAGGATCGGGCATCCAACCGGCGCCTACAGCCTCCGCAAGCTCGATCGCTCTTCCATTTTGCGCGCATTCCATCCGCACAAAAACACCGCATCGCGTCAATAGCAGATGCAACTGACACGCCAAGGCATAGGAAGTCGTCGTCCCCGAAAGCGTCTTGTTGTCCTTACCCAACGTGCCATCACCATTGATCCAGGCGCCAACAAGATGCCGGTGTAACTCCGCGGGTACGTGCATCGCCTCAAACGACACCCGCTTGCCGTGGCTATACTCACCGCAGTGTTTATAGAACCAAGCCACGGCATCACGGCCAGTCATGTGGACCACACAGGTGTTCCGACTAGGCCGGTCCTGAACCCAGGGTTCGTTAGCCTCGGGAAACTCCTCCTTAAGAAGCTCGACTACCTCACGAACATAAGTGTCCTTCTCCTCCATGGAGAAGTTGAATTGCACTTCAACGTGCTCACCCTTGTGTTTGAGATAGGAACCTTCGGCCAAGAAATAGCCAGCCAGCCTTGCCTTGCCAACCGTCCAGCCTTTAGTCTGTAGATGAAATCGAACCTTGGGAAAGCACAAGAAATCACCAACCTCAAGCTCATCCGCTCGTACTTTCTCGAAACGAAGCGCTTTGAGATCAGTAATCTGCTGCTTCCGCCGCCGGGCTTCCGCCAGCGAATAGGTGTTGTTGGGGTTGTAGATCCGTTTGTCGTGGCCTCGTTTGAAACGACGTGTCGTGCGGCGCGTTATAGAGCTTGTCTCCCCAAGGGGCTCTCCACACCCACAAGCGCACGTCTTCGGAGCCCGCAAAACCTCAAACCCATGGTTCGCCGTCGCCTGAATGGTAGAAGAAACCCCAACCGCCTTGATCCGACGCAACTCTCCTCGATACGTCCGAATCTGCGTGTTGAGCACCTCGCGAAAACGACCCTTGTGGGTCAGCACCATATCCCCTGGGACCACCTCCTCGATCGCCACCCGCTGGCCGTCCTGCAACGACACCTGCGTCCCGGCCAGAAAGCACCCCATACTCAGAGTGCTCATCTTGCCAGACTCGATGTCCCTCACGAGACCTGTGTGCCGACGATCCGTCGCGAGCAAAATGTCAATGTAGACTGATGGTCCAATATCGCGAGCCACGGCATCGATGATTCGGCCTTTCGACTCTTCTTCCTTCTGCAAGTGCTCGCAGAAGTTTTGTGCCCCGATGAACGTCCGGTACGACTTCATCAACACCGGACGAGCCCAAGCATCACAGTTGTGAACAGCGACACCGTTAGCAACATACGAGTGGTCGTCTTCAACATCAAAGTTGTAGACAGGGCCCGCGTAAGCGATCGTATCGAGGTTCTCGATGATTTGCAGGTGGTAGCCATTCAAGAAGCGCAACTTGGGCGCAGCTTGAAGTCCTCCGCGCTCCTCGACGGCTGCAAGATACGGCTCTTCGTACACCGTATCCTGCACGAGATCTTCAACCCAAGCACCCCCGCAAGCAAGCGCCCACGATACGTTTCGCGGCTTCTCGGGATCGTTGACAATCTTGATTTCACCATCAACGATCAGCCGTTTACGTCCTGGCGATTCTATGCGTGTCAGGTGGGAAGAGATCCCGAGCCGCTGCAAGATGATCTGCATCTGACTGGCAAGGGAACGATTCGAGGTATCGCCAGTCAGCCGGATATCACCAGGCTTTTTCTCAGTGCGTGTGTCCTGAAAACACCCGTCTCCTTCCAGCCACCCCCGCGCGATTTCCATTTGTATGTCGGCAGAAGCAAACAGCAGATCAGGATGGAGAGTCTTTGTCTTAGATCCACTTCCGCGAACCCACTTGGTGAAGAAGGCCGCCGCGTCACGATGGGTCCTTGTCGTGACATGAATCCCGTTGTCGTTCTTGTGGGGCCGTATGACACACTCGACCCCAAACTCCCGCTTCATGAGATCCCGAACGAGCCGCGCGAGCGTAGGAGCTTCATCTTTGTGAAAAGCCCAGATCGCCCCAACTCGCTCATTATCGTTTCTACTATCCTGCTCGTAGTAGCCTTCCGCCAAGAACAATCCAATCAGACGGGCTTGCCCAAGCGTCAGCCCAACATCCTTTGCACCTCTCAGTACGGGAGAAGCAGTGAAATCGCGGTCTGTCAGATCCTTCGCCTCGACAAACTCTCCCCGTTTCTCTTCCAACAATTCGCGCTTCGGAACCCGCTTCGCGTAGTAACACTCGCTGGAACAGTAAAACTTCCCTATGAGATGCGAAATGCAGCGTGCATTCCATGAGACATGCTGCCGCGCCGGGCTTCCACAATTCACACATGCGTTCTCACGAAACACATAGAACGGATGCTCTGCCGTGACATACAGCCGCTCCGTTGTTCCTCGCGGCTTGATCTCGCGTAATTCCTCAACGACATCGCGCCGCATCGTGGCCGTCACTCGCTTCGGCCGACCAAGATGCGTCAGAACCTCATCCCCCTCACAGATGTCCTCGATGGCCTTGACCGTGCCATCTGCCATTGTGATGAGCGTCCCAGGAATGAAACAGTTGTTGTTGATGAATTTGTCGCACTCAGGTATGACCCGGTAGTCGGTCCACTTCCGGTTGATCCGGCGTCCCGTGTTGGGATCGAGGACTGACCCGAGCTTGACGTTCGGGACTTCTTCCACGTCCACGGACGCGACGATCGTGGCGTGTGTCAGCAGATACCGATGGGGGTCGAAGTTTTCCCCGAGGATCTCGCTGGCCTTCTCGACCAAATTCGCATCAGACCCGCCGCTTGCCGTGCGGATCTTGCTCCAACCGCGTCCCGATATGGCGGGCTCGACGGTCTGAGCGTATGCGTACTTGAGGAAAGCCACCTAGCCCTCCAACCCGGCGTCCATTGGTTTGATCAAGAAGAGACACCTATGACAGGCCAGAAGCCTTTCAGTGATGCCGTTGCGTCGTTTGTAGCGAGCCATCCCCATCGACCCTTTGCATCGTGGGCAGATGTATTCGCCAGTCTCAATCTCCTCTTGTGTGGGTCGGTACTGGCGATCTCGTGCGGCCCAATAGAGCGCCTTCTTGACGTATGCTTCCGCAACCCGGCGCACGCTAGATTGCTTGTTTGCCGGGCCTGCGCTGACAGGAACCGTACCCGCACCGCCTGGAACTTGACTGTGCTCGGTCTTCGGCGGCGCATACGGAGTCCACTTGTCCAGCCGGACCACATCCTCGACCGGCTTACGAGTCCACCCCGTGGCAAATTGCAGATCGAGCATTCCGATCGCAGGCCAGACGGCAACGACGCGGCCTACATCGGTATCCTCGCCGTTGAATAGCCTGACAGAATCCCCCACGGTGAATTCCCGTGTGGTCTCCTGCCAATTCACATCGTCTGACCTGCGTTCCATGCAGATCGCCTACTCGGCGCCGTCAAGTGCAGCTTGAAGCCCCTGAAGCTTGGCGATCATCCGGCTGGCAACTACGGAGGCTGCCTTCGCATTGGAGAACAACCCTTGCTCCTGCCAGTTGCGAAGCTCGTTGTACTCCTTCTGGAGAAAGTTGCCCTTCATGTAAGGCTCATCGGGCTCCGTCTGCGGGGGCGTGTTGTCCTGCTTGCCGATCTCGGCAGGGTTGAACGGCTGCGACGGACCCTTGTTCGTGTTGTCGTCGGAACCTGGCGCTGTACCCTCTCCTGTGCCTTGCTGGTACGCCTCTTTCTCCTGGCCGGTCAGACGGCCAATCTCGTCGGAGAGCAGATCACAGCGATAGGCAAAGTCGAGCGCAATCTTCTGCGGAACCCCCAGGGATTCGTGATTGTGCTGGAAGAGATTGGCAATACGATCAAGGTCATCCGTGACCTTTTGGGCAGCCTCACGAGTCAGCGTTGACATTTGTTTTCCTCTCTTTGAGACGAAAAAGGGTTCGACAGCGCGGACAGAAGGCTGCCCCGCTGCTAATACGTGCCTACTATCAAGCGAAAAACGAGAATTTCGTCCCTCTTTCTTCCGTTCCGCACTTTCAAAGTCTCCTTCTGGAGTTTCAGGTTCGGATCGGAGGAAATTCGGGTTCTTCGTTTCCAAGAATCGTTGAATTGCGCGGTCTGCATGCGACTTTGAAGGCTTCCCAATTTCTTTGGTCACAAAGTCGTTGAGAGCCCGCAAATACTCCAACCGCATGTCCAAAACAGGGCTTTCCTCGGGAGAATCTGAATCTGCCAGTCGGACCCTTTCTCCATCTCGGAGAGTCCACGCTGGAAGTTTCAAACTACCGGAGGAAGTCCGAGTTTGCGCCATCGGAACATCCGGTTTTAGGTACTTCTCGATGAGTTTCTGCCACCAAGACTTTCCAGTAGCTTTTCGCGCCGTCTCGGCCACATACTTGGCGTCTCGGGCCTTCTTCTTCTCTCCGGCTTCTTCCAGTCGGGAGCGGATGAGGCGGTCCACGACGGTCATGTTGTCTACGGCCATGTCGATGATGGCCTGGCGCAAATGCCGCTTCTTCTCTTCTGGGAGCGCTGGCGTCTCCTCGGTGCCTACGAGGTACTCATCCATCCCCGGCATGGTGTCCTTGACGGACCGAGCCAGGTTGGCGTCATCGAGGCTCTGCATCGCAGAGTGGACCGACTTCTGGCCCTCCGCGCTGTAGAAATCCTCGACGGGACCTAGTAACAAGTCAATTTTGCCCGCCTTCGCCATCGCTCGCGCAACCTCCGCGAATCCCTCATTCACTTCGCGGCCCGGGATCTGCGGCAGCTTGTCTTCCTCGCGTTCATCAACGAGCGCAGCCAGGGCGATGCCATCGAGGATGCGGTTTAGCTCCTTGGCTTCGGGGCTCTCGGGATCGACGTTCTCCAGCCGCTCTTGAATCTGGGAGGCAGCAGCCGTCCTCATCTGCTGGGGCAACTCCTGGTACTTCTCGAAAGCCTGGAGCCCTCGCTGACGGGTTCCAGCGTCGTCCAGAGCAACCTGGCCGACCTTCTGTCCGCCGATCGTGAACGGGTCTGCGATCAACGTCTGTGCCGCCATCGCGCGTGCTGTGGCGCGTCCGATGTCCTCGGGGCTGCCCTCGTAGGATGGTTTCTCCAGCGCCTCCATGGACTCCCTGAGAAGCAAGGGCGGAATCCGTTGTGCGCCGGTTGCCGGATCTGTCTCGATGCGGTTCTTGATGTCTCGGTACTCGGCCTGGACAGCCTCGACGTACTTCTCTTTCTCCTCTAGATCGAGCCCTTCCAGGGCCGGGCCCAGCTTGTCCATGACATCCGAAGGGACTTCCTTCGTTCCGAAGATCCGTGCAGTGGACGACACCGCTGCCTTGTTCGCCTGATGCTTCGCCTTCTCACGTTGCTCATGTCGCTGGACGACGCGCGTGGCTTGGATGGCTTCCGCGATCTGGTCTCCCTTCGCGTGCGGATCGTCCATTTCATCGATGCGCTCCTCGAATTCCTCCAAGGACGCCTCTGCCGGAGCTAGAGCCGTTGCTGCATCGAGGTTCTCTTCCTGCTGCATGAGATGGAGATGGCGCTCGACGGCACCGATGACATCCTCGTACTTCTCCTCTTCCATCCCCTCCAGTTGCTTCTTGAGCACGTCCTTGACCTTCTTCGGGATGACGTACTTGGAGTCGCCCGACAGGTCGCGCACGACTTCTTGCATCTTGTCGATGGAGTCGGTGACCTTGCGCTTCTTACCGCGTTGCTTCTGCTTGTCCTTCTTGATCACCGCGTTCGCGTGAGCCTGCTCGACCACTTTCTGAGCTAGCTCATCGGCTTTGAGCGCTCCCGCGAAGTCATAGTCGGCCAAATCCTCTAGCGCCCGCTCGGCCTTCTGGACAGCCTTCGGCCCATCTATCGCGAGCGTCTTGGCTCGTGAACCGTAGCTCTGGAGAGCGCTGTTGAACGTTTTGATCTGCTCCGCGTCCATGTTCTCCAGCGCTGTCGTGATCTCCTTGCGCACGGCTGGAGGGAGCGAAGCACCTGCGATGTTGGATTTCAGAGAATCCGCAACGCCCTTCACGGTGTCTTTGACAATCTTCTTGCGTGCGACCGCTTCGGCGTCGGGCGATGGTTTCTTCCCCTTGTCTGGCGGAGGCTCATCCTTTATGTCTTTCCAGAGCTTCTCGCCTTCTTCCCCGACCTCAGCCTTGTCCTTCTTCGACTTCTCTTCCTCGGGCTTCTTTTCCTTGGGCTCGGGGTCCTCTAGGAATTCCTGCCAGGTCTTTTCCGTGTCCGGGTTCTTCTCTTTGTACTGGTCAAAGAGCTTCTTGGCGGCTTCCTCGCTCTTGGCCTTCTGCCAGGCTTGCAGGTAGAGAGCCGCCACGTGTTTGTAATTCAGGCTGCGATCCTTGTCCTCATCCGCCCGGTCTCCCTTCAGATCCTCATCCTCTTCCTCGATGCGATGTTTTCGAAGGTCGTGACGGGGCGGCTTCTTCTTGGGATCGGGACGGAGCAGTTTCCTGATCTGCTCCTCTTCTTTCTCGGCCTTGCTCTTGGTCGCCTCGCGCCCAAACTCGGGCGTCCCGTAGGGAGGCAGCAAACCCTGCTCCTGCAAGTGAGGAGCCGCCTCGGGAATCGTCACATCCCAGCGTCCATCACCGCCCGGCGACAACACGGCTCCGCCGTGTTCACGAATCTCCCGGCTCATGCGCTCCCACAACGCACTAAAGTCAGCCGGAACACCCTCGTTCCAAACCTCATCCGCAGCGTCACGCCAAACACTGCGTGAGACCACGCGATGAAGCATCTCGGGCGAAATCGCGTAAATGGTTCCGGTATCCGTGCCCACTTCGGCCGCTGTCTTGGCCGCAACGCGCCGGAACCCTTTGTGCCAACGCACTGTCCGCTTCCCCTGGACTGGCCGATCCAGCTTCACATACGGGATGCCCTTCTTGTCCACCACAGTGCCGGTGAACACGTCCACCGTCATGAACGGCCCCACCTGATGCCATTCCACACGATCTCCGAACCGGACCCCGACTTCCTTCATGGCACGCTCGGCATCTCCGCGCAGACTCTTCCTCGCCTCACTCTTCGCCTTGTCGGACAACCGTTTGATCACCGGGTAGGCTTCCCGGTACTCGTCACTCGACAGAAACTTGTTCTTACCGCCGTACTCCCGGCTTTTCTTCTTCACCCACGCCATAGCCTCTTCGTAGTTGCGGAATTTCGGGGCGGCTGCCGTCTTGTCCAGATTCGTGAGAACGGTGCCGTCCTTCCTGTACTCGTCCTCCAAGTGAGGAACGAGATACTGGCTTCGCAACGTGCTCGGCTCGTGCCCGACAATTTCGGCCGTCTCCTTCAACGCTCGATTAAATTCGTCTTTGAGAATGCGGTCACGCTCCGTGCGAGCCTTCGGCAGCTTCGATCCCTTGCTCCTGACCTTCTTTAGCTGCCCAAGCATCTCCTCATTGGCATGGAGCCCTCGCAGATCCTTGGCCGTGATGCCTTCGGGCAGATAGGCATTGATGTCCTTGGCTGTGATGCTCGCGTCATCTGTCGTGAGGATCTGCTCGTCTGGCTTCTTGCCCTTCGTGATCTCCTTGAGCAGCTTGACCGCAGCCGCGTCGTTCACGATCTTCTTCTGCTTGACGCCAGACTTCCCGACGTAACTCAGCGTGGCCTTGTTGCCAGAGAACGTGACGTGCTTCTTGAGCCAGCCAGTAACACCGAAATGACCATCGTCGGCGCTGTCCTCGTTACCCGGACGCTCGTAAGTGTGATCAATGAGTGCGACCGCCAGAGCGGTCAGTCGGGTCTTGTCATCCTTGCTCTTGAGATCGCTCTTGACCTTCTTGATCAGGTCGCTCCGGCGTTGTCGGAGCTTCTGGATGCGCTCGGCCTTGTCCTTGTCCCGCAACGCAACCTGCCGTTCGCTGTACTCGTAGACGGTCGTATCTTCACCGTCTTGGTTCTTGACGACCTTCTTGCCCTTGTACTTGGTGTCCTGAGAGGCTCGGTACAAGGCCGCAACTTGAAGCACGGAATAGTCGCTCACGGCCGTTCCTCCTTCAGAATCTTCACAATCTCATCGTCCGTGAGCCCCTTATCCAACTCCTCCCCGATGATCCTGATCAACTGCTCAATCATCTTATCCATCGCGGATTCGGACTTGGACTTCTCTTCCGAAGCCATCACCACCTTACTCACGGCATCCCAAATCTGACCCAGACCAGGAAGAGCACTCGTGCTGACTGGAAGCACCGCCGAAATGCCTCCTGCCTGAGCAACACTTTCGGCTGCTTCGTAGGCCAGGAATCCCTCATCAGCAAACTGGTTCATGGCCTTGATGCCGATGTGCAGGCTCAGGCTATGCCCGAACGCTTTAGCGCCGGCCAAGGCCACTCGCCCAATCGCTCCGCCTGCCGGCCCTCCGGTGGTCATGGCTAGAACCGTCCCTGCCACATACACACCGACTCCATAAAGAGTCTTTGCCTCTGCCTTCGTGGGAGCGCGTCGTTCTTTCGCCAGCGTGGCGAGGATGCGCGGAGTCTCCTTGAAGATTGCCTTCAACTCGGCTTTGCCGGACTGGATGACCGCGGTCTTGATCTTTCCAGGGGCTTCCTTGATCGTCTTGGCGGCTGCTTTGGTCACGTCATCGCGATAACTCTTGTCCACGATGAATTTCTGGACCTTCTCGGGAGCTTCGCGAACCGATTTGGCGACCGACTTGCTGAGCCCCTTGATGCTCGTGAACACGTGGTCGAGCTTCTGCCGGACCGTTTTCTTGGGCTTTGGAGCCTTCCCCTTCTCGGGCTGGACAATCTCGTGTCGCTTCGGATCGGCTTTGGGGTGCTTGCGCTTGTACTCTTTCCACGCCTCCGGCGTGAACCGCTTGGCGAGGTACATCCGGGCGACCTTTGCCGGCATCCCAGGAGGGTCTTCACCCTTGATCACGACCGTGTCGAAGATCGACTTGTGGGGCTCCGGCAGATTGCCGAGGAGGTGCATGGCAAGCGCCTCACAGAAGTGCTCCTCCCTATTCGTACTGGCGTAAGGGGTCGGAAACTGCCCCCGTTTGGCTCGGCGCTCCAAAAACTTCCAGTACTCCCGCTTCTTGATCTTGGCGTCACGTCCAGTTGGCTTGTGCAAGACGTGGATGAAGCGATCATCGATATCGGTGACTATCGGAGGACCCCCGCGCCTCATGCCCTGCATGGGGATCGGAAGAGGCTCACCAATCTCAGGTAGATCTGTGGGTCTAGACCGCTCGTACTGCCCAAGCCCGTACTTGATCATCGAGTGGTGATTCGCCCATTTCGTCTTGACATCGCGAGACATGATCTTGTCCCAATAGCGATGCCCCAACTCATGCAGGAAATTGTGAAGCTCGCCCTCTCCCACCTTGATATGCGGTCGTAGGTAGAGCTTGTCGTCATTCGGGTTGTACCAGGCCAACGTTCGCGGCTGACCGCCCGTCTCCCGCACGGTGTTGTGGACCTTGAACGGCCCGACCGTAAACAAGTCCTCTGCTCCCCCGATGCCATTCTCAACCTTGTCCGGCCACCCGGCTGCGTCTACCAAGTAGCGATACTTGCCCTTGTTCTTCTCAAGCCACGCGACGATGTCTCGTGGAGGCCGCTTGGCCGCAGAGAAGGGCCGTGCCGACAACTCAAACTTCTTCGCCTGGCCTCGCGGAATCGATTTGGTTTGAAGCAGGTACTCGACCCAGAGCTTGGCAGCCCGAAGCATGTGCGGCCAAATGACCCGGCCGCTAGACTTGAGACGCATGAGCAACGACCGAATGTCGTACTCGTCCAGACCTTTGAACCTGTTGGCCAGGAAATCGGCCCGCGATACCCCGCCCTTTTGCAGATCCTCATCGACGCTACGGTTGAGAAGCTCCCATTTGCCCATCAGGTCCCCGAGCAGCTTGCTCATGGGAGCGCGGGCAACCAGATGCCGAATCGCTACCCGCTCTGCCATGCGGGCGGTCTTGTGTCGCGCTGCTACCCTCTTGGAAGACGGCAATCTCGTTGGCGGCAAGACGAGCTTGTTCTGCACACGCTTCCACAACTCACGCACTGCCCGTTGCCACCGCTTGCGGTCGTATTCCCACAGAGTCGCGAAGAACGGATGCGTGGCAATGGGGTCGCCCTTCTTGAGAACCCGGCCTTTCGACTTGATCGGCCGCGGGTTGCCTACAAACTGGTCAAACTCCTTCTTCTTGGGTCGGGGGTCCTTCTCACCACCAACCACCCGCATGGTGCGAACCTCATCCAAGAACGTCTCCTCGCTCTGACCGAGCCACGTGAAAAACTCCTGCGGCAGTAGGTAGTACTGTAGATTCTTGGGAACGTCCTCATAGAGCGCAAAGCTGCCAACTTCGTACTCCTTTGGCGCACCTCGGCTCAGCGACTTGCGGATGTGTTCTTGCTCTTTCGGGCTCAGCTTCTCCCAGCTCTTGCCGCGCTCCAGAATCTTCCTCTCCATCAACTCCGCTTCAAACTGGAAGAACATCTGCTGGACCATGTGCCGAAGCTCATGCTTGATGATCGTGTCCATGGTCCGAGCAGCTTCGCGGTACTTGAAGATCTGGTCAGGCGCTCTACCGTGCAGCAGAATCCTCAACTTCTTGGTGTTGCCGTTCCACGTGCCGTGGACAGCGCGTTCTCGCGGAGCGGGCTGGCCTGTAAACTCCACCCCGACGCGAATCTTGGGTATCTCCTGCTGCAACTGCTCGATCGGGTAGTTTTTCGGCATCCCCCCCAGGTCCGTCACGAAGTCACGCTTGGACTTTTTCCGACCACGGCCCTTCGCACCATCGCGGATGGCTTCCTTCAGAATCTTGCTCGCTTTGTCGATGCCTTCTTGTCGTACCTCGATACGATCCTTGAGCCGCTCAATCTCTCTTGGAGTCGTTGCCTCCTTGAGATCAGCCTTGAATTCCTTGATATCCTCCTTGTGCCCCTTGATTTCCACACGGGCTCTCGTTGCAGCCCATGTGGCATATAGCGACTTCACCCAATCGAGGATCTCCTGTCGCATCTTTGGCGGGTAGGCCAAGATGCCGGCGACACGCATGGGAGTCGTCACTTCCACTTCTTGACCACCAGATCCGTGAGCTTTCGGGGATCGTCAGCCAGCTTCGGGTCAGCCAGAATTAGCTCGCGAGCTAACGGTTTGATGCGGCTTCGCTCTGGCGGCGGCAGCATCAACTCGTCAATGACTCTCTTGTTGTCCACCGGAGGCTTGATCAGCCTGTCTGCAAACTTGCTCGCCTCATCCTCTGGCATCCTCACCGTGGTCTCGCGAAGCCACTGCCGTTGTTTGGGCGTGAGGAAGTGGAGCGGTGTGTTCGCTGGGAGACCGAGATCCATGAGATCGAGGAGAAGCTGCACCCGTCGGTCGCGCTTGAGTTGGTTCGCCATGAACGTGGCGAACGGTCGCTTCTCCTGAATCATCTCGCTCACCACGTCGAGCAGCCCAAGCTCCTTCATCTGACGTAGTGACTTGCGGGCGGTAGGCTCCTTGAGAATGTCTCCGACCAAGATGTTGCCGATGGCCTCCCAGGGCATCTGCTTCATCTTCCGTGCGTTGCGCTTGATGGAAGCCGCTACGTCTGGCGGGATCTTGAAGCCGTACTTCCCCGTAAACTTAATGACCCTCAACATGCGCGTGGGGTCATCTGAGAACGTCTTGTTGGGGTCGGCCGGGCATTTGACCGAACGCTCTTTCAGGTCTTTCAGACCACACCCCGTAAGATCGATGATCTCGGCCTTGTCTGGCCCCTTCGCCAAGTCCAGCAGGCGCCACATCAATGTATTCATTGTAAAGTCGCGCCTTCGTATATCCTGCTCGATGGTCGCCGGTTGTACCTCCGAAGGCTTGTAGCCTTTCCCCTCACCCTTGGCGTAGGACTCGCTACGGGCGTTGGCGATCTCTATGACCTCACCCTTCATGTTGTCGCCATCTAGCTCCCAATCTCCGCTCACAGTGAGGATGGCGACCCCGTACTGATTCGTCTTGAGGTTTGTGGCTGCTGGGATCCGACGCGCTAACTCCTTGGCAAACCACTCGGAGTCGCGCCCGGCCGACATGGAGTCGATCACGAGATCCAGATCCTTGATCGGCCGCTCGATGACGAAGTTTCGTACCGCGCCACCCACCACGTAGACATGCTTCGCTACGCCGAGGCTCCTCGCAGTCTCGGACAGAAACTTCATCAACGCGATCGAGCGTCGGTGCGCACTCAGAGCCAAGTGCTGGGAAGCCACCCGACCAATGAAGATCTCCGGCTCCTGGTCTCCTTCCAAAGTATCTTCACCACGGAAAGTCTCATCATGGATGACCGAGACCCGAGCTTGGAGCCTCTCTGCCAGGTCTTCTGAACGAAGCGTGGCGTGCTCGCCGAACCCCTTGGAGTCCTCACAGACCCCCAGCAACTCCTTGCGGTATGCCTCCAGGTGCGCGGGACCTTTCCCTTCTTTCCACAGCCGCGCCAACGCATGCCACAGATCGTCGCTCCAGAACATGATCTCGTTGGGTTTCTTCCCCAACCACTCGGCAAATTCGATGAGCCACTGGTTCAACGGCTCCGACTTGCTTCCGTAGTTGAAGCTCCCGTCCTCCAGAATCGGACCCATCACGAAATTCCATGCCTCTTCTAGCTCTGTCCGGGTCGCCGGTCGGCCCCAGGCAAGCAGATACTCTCGGTCCACATCCCGCATGGCGTCACCCAGGATGTCCGCGGGACGATCCCCGCCATAGAGCGCCCCTTCGTTCGGGTCCGTGCCTGGGATGGCGTTCATCAAGCCACCCTTGTCGACTGGCGGAGGGTTGATGCCCGGCTTGCCCGGCTGAATCGCCCACCATCCAGCCGTCTTGAGCCTGTACTGGAAAGCCACGCGCATTACGGGCGGAGCGATCTTCAGGAACGACGCCACGTCCTCGTTCCACTCCGTGCTATCCACAACGGGTCCGGCTTTGGCAACTCCCAACAACCGCGCGGCTTCGGCTACGAGATCCTCCGCCGTCACTTCCTCATCCTCCTCTTCGGCCCGGTAGAGCACGTCGGGATTCAGCGCCAGCCAGCTATCGCTTGGCTTGGCTGTCTTCAAAGAGGGATCTGCCCTAGCGTCTGGTCCTTCCAAGGGAACCAAGCTGTCCTGGTCCTCCCAGTCCTCAATGCCTTCGTCATCTCGCACCAGAACATCTGGATTGAGGATGTCGTATCGCTCCAACTTCAAGACAACGCCATCCTTCCAAGATCCGTCTGTATAAGGGCCGATCTTCACGCGCTGGCCTGGATAGAAACACTCTCCATCACCAGCGCACTTCTTCTCTCCCGCCTTTCCGTCGATCTCCCATTGCCTACAGACCTCTCCCTTCCCGTCCCCTTTGGTGGACCACTCCTTGAAGTGCGGCTTGCAAAACCACGCATGGCCGATGCCCTCAGCCCAGATACACTCGATCTCTGGAGCCTTCTTGCAGCCCTTGTGCATGCACTGGCTCACGGAATGGCGTGCGATCTTGATCTGGGGCAGAATCGTCTTGAGCCACAACCGAACCTCCGGCAGTACGGTGCGTGGTCCGTAACCGACGAGCATGCCCAGAGCCTCGCAAAACGCTTCCTCCTTATTCTTGTGGGCGTATCCCGTGATCGGCTTGCCGTGGACCCGAAACTTGGCCGTGCCGCCTTCTGCGAGGTACTTCTTCAAGTCATCCATGCCCAAGACGTAATCGAATACGCGCTTGGTCTCCGGCATGTGCCACAGCCCTTGGATCTGAAGATAAAGTAACGGGTTCTCTTTCTTGATCCGTTCGTTATCGTAGAGAAACTTGTCGCCTCCGTACCTACGAGCAACTTCGTTGAGATCAAGCGTTCCGTAGTTTCCTGAAATCGCCCGAGACCAGAAGTCTTGAGCGGTTTTGCTCAAGTACGTCTTGTAGACGTGGTGCCCCATCTCATGCGCAATGGTCTTAGCCAGCGCGCCTGGATTTCGCTCCGCCGAAGTAGGATTGATGGAGATGTGGTCGTGCTCGTAGACCCCCGCTTCATCGAGCCTCGCACGGAAATCGACAACCAACGGAAGCTGACCGCGGAGCAGAAGCGGAAGCGCTTGTCTGGCACGCTGTTTGTAGCGTTTCAGACCTACCTTAAATCGTTCCAAAAAGTCGGCGTACATCTCAGAGGAGTCGGTCGGAAAACCTCTGATTGTTACCGGAAGACCCTCAATGCTTACCCGCTCCTCTTCAGGGATATCCACGCCCAGCGGTGTTTCAGAGATTCGCGAGTACCACTCCGCAAAGTCCTTGAGCACACGCCATGCTTTGCGCGCTGAGCGACGCACACGCCCTTCCCACTTTGGAAGCTCGCGCTGTAGCTGCGCAAACAGCCCCTCTCTAGACGCCCTCGGATCATACTTGACCACAAATTCGTAGCGCTCTAGAGGAACACGAAAGTCGAGATGCAAATCCCAGACCTCGTGCCCGATCTTCTTGTCCCAATAGTCTGCATCACCTTGGGTAATTCGCCTCTGAAATCTCAGGTCTTTGATTGCCTTGCGAAGACGATCAAGAACGAAAAGCTCAAACCGATCACTCCAAGTCTGGACCGCCTCTTTCCACTTCAACGCCTGTTTATAGTCCTTCACGACCTTGGCGTTCTTCATCAGCATCAAGAAGTCCTTGCGAAACTTCTCGATCTGCCGTAGGTCAAGTGGCTGAACGCGAGCCAAGTACTGCCTGGCAACACGTTTGGCAATTTCCCCATGGACCTCGACTCCGAGCGGACGACCTTGTTCCTTCTGTGTGTCGCTCCAGACACGCCCGGTGAAGTACCCGCTGTCCTCGAATAGCGACCGCACTGGCCCGTTGAGAAACGTCTCCTCATCTCTGTTGTCCGGCCAGAGCACAAATCGATGGTTGTCCGCTGCATCCCAACCCGACTCCGCGACAAACGCTGACTTCTGCCAGTGGGAGAACGTGCCATCAAAGTCAAGCTGCGCCTTCGTGGGGATGTCCCGAGGACTCCTTTTCTGAGCACCCAGCTTGCTCTGGAGTGCGGACCCAAACTTGACTTTGTGGACCTTGGGCAAGCCCCACACTTCCATTTCATCAAACTCCCACGTACCGGTCGGCACGTCCCCCTTGTACGGCTTGTCAAACCCAGGCGTGTAATCCAACGTGACGTGCGGCATGTAGACGGGAAACGAGTCCTTGACCTCGAAACCCGCTTCCTCCAAGCGATTCTTCACCCGGTCCCGTAACTCAGCCATCGGCTGACCGAATTTCACGGCCACGTGAGGAACGATCCGCCCCTTGTCGGTGTGCTGGAAGTAGTTGAGATCGCCCAGCGTGGCCTTGACCCTGGGCCAGCCCTCGCCCTGGAACGCATCGCTCAAAACCCTCAGAAAGTCAGCTTCCCGGTCCTCCGAAACGTCACCTACGAACAGGAAAGTGGTGTGCGGTGGCGAACGGTCCTCAGTGCCGAGTGACGGAAACTGCCTGGCGAGAGCGGCGGGCAGCGGAATGAACAATCCCACGCTGTCCCGGTAGCCAGTTTTCTTGCCATTCGCCTGCCGTTGCAGGTAACGTTTGGCGATTTTGGCGGCTGAGAACATAGCCCTCGATAGAGGGCTTAGATAGGCTATCTATCAGCCTAGAACCGTCCTCCGCCGCCTTCCTCCTTCGGCTCGTACTTGAGCCCAAGCCGCTTGGCGATCATCTCCGTGAAGTCGGTATCGTCAGCCAGCTTGGTTCCCACGCTGGAGTAGGCACCGCGGAGAACCTCGTTGAACGTCGCGTCTTGGAAGGTCGCGAAGTCGCGCTCCAACTCCTCCGCCGCCGACTCTGGATCGATGTTGAGAAGGTCCAGAATGGTCGAAACCGGGATCGAGCCTTTCGAGTAGAGGTTGTAGAGTGCGTCGTAGGTGTCCTGATTGTCCCGAAGCGCAAGCCGAGTAAAGCTCAGCTTCGGATAGACGACCTGATCCCTGCCATTGACGGTCTCGATGAAGCCCATCCTCGCGCACATGGGCTTGAAGCAATACTCCTCGATGAGATCTTGAACGATCTCACGCATGAGCATGTAGCGGACGTTGATGACCTCCAGATTGATGCGGTCGCCACTGTAGCTCGACTCGCCAGACAGCAACGACTCCGTGACCCCGAGCCCCGCGTAAAGCTCCCGGTTGATTAGCTCGTACTCTCCCGAAAGCTCCAAGAGACGACCCTGCGGTGTCATCTCTTCCCACGTCACCTGGAAGTTGGTGACGATGCTGTAGTCGGGATCTTGCAGCGCCAGATCGATCTGATCTCGGAGGGCCTCGGTCTGCGCTTGGTTCATATTCTCAGCGTAGACCAGGCGAATTGGAGTCATATGACGCGATGCGATCGATGTCTGGGCTTGCCGACAGTTATGCAAAAGCAATCCACCGCCTGTATGCGACTCATCTTCTTCTACATCAAACGAATACACCGTACCCGTGTATGGAATTCTCTCCACTCCAGTGATTCTTCGAGTCAGCCTATTATGATCAAACCGCGAACGCCAAGTATACTTTCGCTCAACCCACTCTGTTTCTTCTCCCTTAACTGAACCCCTACTCCACTCCCTAACACTAGAATAATCTGTGCTTCTCAGCGAATAATATGTTGCCTCCGGGTACGTGTATGTCTTCTCCCGCATCCCGGATTTTGTTTTCCAGCGGCGCGTTATCGAAGTTGCAGACCTCGTGCATTGCCCAACATACGACACAAGCCCCACACGATTGCACAAGAGATGTAACTGATCAATTAATGTAGCGTTTGCCAACTCAACAGAGATCTCGACAGTTTTATCGTTAGAAGGCAATCCAACCTTCAACGATCCGTCCGTATCAAGTAGGCCACACAGCAACGCCTTGATTTGTTCATCTGCTAGCTCAAACACCCAAAAAGGCAACCGCTTAGTATAGCAGTCAACGCCCATCTCCTCGGCTACCCATCGTGCAAACAATTCATCCTCAACACGAACATAATGAATCGCACTCTCCGTGTCGTATTCCCCCATTACAGGGGTAAAATGCAGATTCTCATCGCTGATCAAATCTCCTGCAATGCGGGCGATCCGATCTCGTACTTTTAACGAAATGGCGTCGCCGCCGAACGACCACTCAACATAGCAGGTATTGAGAAATCTACAATCGCTGTGCCATATTGCCCCATCACCCAAAAAAGCACCAAGCAAATAACACACGTCTTCCGTCAGAGGAACTTCGCAAAGACCCGAAGCCAACGTATGATACTGAGTCTCATCAGGAACCTCGGCGTCTGGGGGCGCGGGATGCCACGTAGTCTTGCGCGGACCTGCCCCTACTGGAGTTGTATCCATCCGCAGACCCAAACGCTTTCTTAGTGTAAACGCGTAGTTCCTTAAGCGAACAGGAGAAATGCCAGTAACCTCAGAAAGAGCCTTGTAAGAAACCTGAGTAGGTCTCTCCAAATCTCTGAGCCATTCTAGCAATTTCCTCATTCCTTGTACGGCCCCGACACGATTGACATGATCCTGCGGAAAACTAAATGTTACATATAGAGTGTTGTCCTCTTCGCTTACCTCACAAACACTCAAGTGACGGTCCACAATACAAGTCTCCCCCCCGCAAAGACTTCTTCGTTGGACCGCAAAATGACGATTGCCCCACCACTTTCTAAGATCAAACGTCCTCCGCCTATCCCCGTTATCAATCGAAGGCTCGCAAAGCTGCTGCCCCGGCCTCAACTCACCTGCTTCGATCCATCGCTCAACACCATCCTCCACAACCAACACTCGATGATCCCTCGTCACACAAAGCGGACGCCGGATTCCCTCCACCGCCAGAGCAACAATATCTTCTTCAATTTCCCGAGACCCGGTTATAGCCTTGCGAAATCTCCCCTTGTGCGTAAGTAAGAATTCCCCGTCTTGAATCGTCTCTACTCGGACCTGCTGCGGGATACCCTTTCTCCTCACCCAAACCAAGCAGCCCGGAAGCAGACACTTGTCCTTATAGACGAGCGTGCGAATGCAGCGCTCCAGACGAGAGTGCCCGCGGGGCTCGTACTGGCTGCGCTTGTTCGCCATGTAGTAGCAGAACGACCCTGCCTTCGGATTCGTGTTGAGCGGGATGTTCTTGCCATCCGTAACCGCACTCACGACATCCGCAGGCATCGACTCCACAATCTCTTTGGCTCGTTCGTCGCCGTTGCCAGCCATCTCGATGATGGCCTTGGTCTTGGAGTCAGGGATTAGCTCGATGAGTTTCTCATCCGTAAAGGGAAAGCCCTCAAGATGAATCTGCTCCGGCGGAAGCACGCGGATCGCCGTCCATCCTTCGTAGTTTGCCTGCATCCAGTCGGCAGCGCGCTCGTCCGCGTTGTCGCGCTCCTCGGCTTGCTCGATCAGCTCCGCACCCTCCTCATCCGGCAAGACATACTTCCGCTCGACACGGATATCCTCGGGCATCTCCGGGTTGCGGTCCTCAAAGAAGATGAAGACCTCACCAAGGAGGTTGTACTCGTGAACGATCTCGATCAGCCGATGCAACAACCCGATGTTCTTGCACCAACGTTTGATGAAGTCCAATGACTGATCGCCAAGCTCCTTGCTCTTGGCCTCGGGGCGACCGAGACGAATCTTGGACAGCGGTAGCTCCGTGTGTAGATCGATGGCCTGACCAACAAACGGATCAGCCCGGTAGAAGAACCGGAAGTAGTTTCGCTGCTCGTCTAGGCTCTGCGGTAGCTCAAGGAAATCGGTGGATAGCTCGGGCGAATAGAAGTTGCCACCACTTCCGAGCGTGGATGATCCCGCCGACCCAACACCCGAACCGCCGCCAGAAACACCTATGCCTCCTACGCCGCCGGCTCCTCCGTAGCCGCTGAAAGCCGACCCACCACACGTAGCGATCTTCGACCTCATCGAGCCACGAATGAGAGGCTGCGGCTTACCTACCGATAGCTCCTCTCGCCGGTCTGTCCGCGTGGGTACTCGGCCCACGAGTTGAGCATCTCCGTTGGTCGGAACATCCGCTGATCCCGCGATGACCCGTCGCTTGGGGGTCACCCGCAGGCATGTCCGAGCGCGAACGCGTTTCCTTGGAGACGCCACAATTAGCCTTCTAAGTCTCTGTCTCTGATAGCCAAATCCGGGTCGCTGTAGTCAACGAGCGACCCACGCTTTGCGCGCCTGACTGCGGATAACGCGTCCCCTATGTTCCCGACCAAAAACCTCATTTCCCGGTGCTCTGGACCGCGCTTGGCTATCCGAATGCTCCTAAACGCCCTCAGAGCCCTCCTGAGAGCCCTCTCAGCCTCTTCCAGCGAACCGGTCCCCCGCTGCAACAAGGCAGTATTTTCGGCCTCCTGGGCCTCCTGGCGGCTCCTGGCGGCCCGCCACGTCGGAGACCGCTCCAGCACCGCGGCAGCCCGTTCCTGGTCCCCTTCATCTAGATACCGCAGGTATGCCTGGCGCTGCCGAGGGGGCAGGGCACGGACTGCGGGATCGCGCGCGGAGAGTAGCGTCATCCCTTCCCACTGTACCCGCCCCACTTTGGCGCAGGGCTGATTCGTTTGGTCTTGATCGCGTTCTTGATGATCTTCTTGAGCAGATCAATCTGCGCAACGCTCCCCTTCGCCGCTGCCTCCCACGAACCCCCCAGACCAGAGAAGCACCCACAGACCCACTCGTACTCTTGGGGAAGGTGCTGGACCTTCTCCGCCTTCCCCATGGTACGGATGAGATCCTTGATCAACCGATGGTCAGCCCGGAGGAGATCTGAAGGCTGAAGGATCTTTGCCATGTCACCCCTTTAGCCTTCCTCCGCGAACCCCGAGCACTGGACGCACATAGTGACCCTGGCGCTGGCGAACAGTCCGATGCTCATGGCTACCACTCTGCATCGCCCTCATTCGCGCCTTGACAACCGCACCTTCTGAGATTCGGTGTCGATTGGGGCCAACGCCCTGAGCTATCTGCCCTGAGATATACTTGATGTTTCCAAGTCTCTGCGAAGCCAGCCACACCATGCGCACCAGAGCATCCGAGCGGTCGTCATGCTTACCAACGAGATTGGGAGCCTTGACCTCCACGATGTACTTGGACTTGATCGTGGCCTGTAGCTCCAGCAACTCTTGGAGATACGAGATAGGCCCTTCTTCCTCCTTCGGATCGTCGCCCTCCCCCATCTCGTCCTGCGCCGCCAGTGCCTCCCGGTACGCGTCCTCGCTCATCCCCGTCTTGTCCTTATCGGGCATGTCATCGTAGAGAACGAGCCGCGACTCTCCGCCGGGAAGCCTCTCGTACATCAGATCCTTGAAGTTTTTGAAGATCTGGCTCGACAGAGGACCCGTCAGGTGTTGCGTCTTGATCTGGGCAAGTCCGCGCTTCGCAAGAGCTTGCTCAAAGATGATCCCGGCCCACTGATCGAACATCCCCTCCTCGATCAGAAACTTCTTCGACAAGTCCCGAATCCAGTCAGCCACTTCCTCGTAGTCGAGCCGCTCATGGTTCTCGTAGGGCCCTGGCGTCCCGGCACGGATCTCATCGATGTAGTCGAGGATGACCTTGGGGCCTTCGATGTGACCGATGGCTACGGCCGTGCCGTCTTGAGCCAACGCGAAGTCGATCCCCATGAAATGAGGAACACGAGGGAGCCCGCGTGTTCGCTGGCGAAGCGTCGGGTCCACGCATTCGAGCAGATCCTTGCGGACCTCGATCCAACCCAGCGTCCGGCTGGAGAATTCGCCGCCAAACTCCGTGATGAATTGGATAGGATCTTTGGCGTACTCTTTCTCGTACTCTCCCGGCGGAATGGTCGGGTTGATCTCCCACGTCGGTGCCTGAATCGCCAGCATGTTGGCCGACCCAGAGCCGCCCTTCATCGCCATCTGGAACAACTCGAAAAACTTGCCCTGCCGACCAAGCGGAGATGAGATCAGAATCATGCGCCCATCGGATGTTTCCGTGAGCGCCTTGGTTCGGTTGTCGGGATCCTTCGGAGTAAACGTCGAGAGCGACGGAGAGATCGCCTTGTAGACCTCCTCTGCCGACGACTGCCCTGCATCTGTGAAGTGAGCGATCTCGTCTAGGATGGCGACGATGTTACCGGGACCACGCAGCCCCTTCGCGATGCACGAACGGAAAGTGACGTTGATGCTCGCCTGCTGAGCATTGCCATCAAACCGACCGAAGTCTTGGATGTCCCTCGCCGTCTGAAACTTCGCAAAGGTCTGGGTCGAGTTGGCCCGGTGAGCCGCGAAGTAGTCCGTGTCGTTGAAGATCGCCTTGACCTTGCCGTAGAGAATGCTCGCCTGATCACGATCAGTAGCAACAGAGATAAGCTGAATCGTCTCGCCGTTTGGGAGCCCGTAGAAAAGCTGCGGATCCCCCTTGGCCAGCAGCTTGTACGTCTCGTAAGCCGCAATGATGGCCGACAACTCAGTCTTTCCTGACCGTCGTCCGACACTCAGGATCATCTCCCGGCGTTCTTCGCCGGGAATGACCTCGCGAATGTTCGCACGCTGGTTGTCGTACAGATAGTGCAGGTACTCGCGCTCAGTCAGCCACTTCGCTGAGGCTGGCGTCTTGCGCCAAGGAGCATCGTCATCATAGATGACGACGGTCTTGCGCATGATGGTCCGAATGAGTTGCGCTCGATCTGCCTGACCACTGACCTTGGGATCTTCCTCCAGCGCCAGAGCCAGGAGATCCACGGTCGAGTAAGACGCCAGTAGCTCCTCTGAAAAGCCAGCCGGGCTGTCATCGAGAGCCAGCCCGTAGTGGGCCTTGAGGATGACTCTTTGTGCTGGGAAAAGCCTGCGGCCTGCCCACTCCTCGATGAAGGTGATGACATCCACCACCTCTGTCTGCCCGGAAGCCGCGTTGTTGTCCCAGAAGGAGCCGACCGTTCGGGCTATCTCCGCTAGGCTCGACCGGGTCACTGCTTCATCCTCATCCGAGCCTCGTTCCACCAATCATCAGCCTCGACACGGTGACTGAATTTGGTGAACGTCAGCTTGATGGCCTCCTCACGGATATTTGCAGAGGACATGGCCTCGCGAAACGTCTCCATGATCAGGTTGTAGACACCCTTGAAAGCCGGGCTCTCCAGATCGATGCCCTTGGACATGATCTGGTCCATCCGCTTGAGCCATGTGTCACCGATCTTGGTCAACGCCGCGATGCGACGATTCGAGAGCATGGCTGAGCCCTCGCCTTTGCGGTCTGCCTCAATGCGCTCGAATTCCAGGGAGGAAACCTCGTTGGCTATGGCCTTGATCGTTTCGTGCAGAACCTCCACCGACTCCGGGTTCTCGCGAACCGCAGCCAGAAGAGGATCCTTCTTCATGTGTTCTTCTTTGTCCTTGACGATGACCTTGACTAGCTCATCTTTGGGATCCCGCTTGGGACGGACCTTCCGCCCCGGCTTCCCCGTCATGAAGATGGGCCTGCGCTTCTTGCTGCTCAGCGCAATCGTGTCGGTATCGAGAAGGACTTGCTCCTCGGGGCCAACCAAACCAGGAAGGATTCGCCACTTCTCTTTCCCTTCGGCCGTGACGACCTTGACCCGTGTGGCATTTGGAGGACTGTCAGCAAGGAGATCTAGCTGTTCTTTCGTCGGCATTCACACCTAGCGATACACGCTTCCATGGCTGTCGAAGTTGATCTTGTTCTTGCGCAACCAGTCCGTAAGCTGATACCAAGACACCCGTTTGAGCGCGTCAGGGTTGACCTTGAGCATCTTGTAGAGTTTCCGCGCTCCTGTCGGAGACTTCGATACGATCACCGTGTATGTTGGATCGTGCGATTGGAAATCCGCACCTGGGTCGTATGCCTTGAAGTCGGTCCACGTACTTTGAAGAGTGAAGTCCTTGCCCTTGATGCTGAGCGGCTTGTAGTCCGAGGGCTCGACCAACAGGTAGTTGATTTCGTCTTGGCTGATGCGAGGAAACCAGGGATCAGGCTTGCCGTCGATCTTCTGCTCCTCCCACTCCTTGGTCGTCAACTCCTCGGCTTTGCTGAGAGCCTTCTGGAGTTTCTTGAGAGCCTGATCGTAGGTGTCGTTCTTGCCAATCTTGGCGCCATCGCGATGGTGAAGCAGGTTGTCCACAATGAACGCATCGAAGGGCCTACTACCCGGTGCGTTGATAGGAATCGACAGGGTGCGAACACTCCGACGCCTGAGCGGCTTTTGAGGAATTTCGACCACCCTGATCATAAAACGATCCGCATAGACACGGATGTTCTTGCCCTCAAGAATCTTTGGAATTTCCCGCGCGACCTTCTTGCGGGTCACGAGCGGAAGCAAAAACGACCGAAGATTTGGCTTCTCATAGGCAAGACGGATGACGCTCTTACGAAGGCTCATAACGACCTCACGCGGGGAGAATCACGTTGCCGCCACGTTGCGGATCGCCCGGAGCCAAGAACCCACTGTCTGGCGTGATATTCGAGAAGTTGGCTTTGGCGCCAAACACTTGTGTTCGCCACGTGAGCACCTGGCTACCAAGAGGCCCAACGACATTGACAACTGCTGCCGCGGGCGTACCGGTGTAGCCTGGCAGATTGCTAATCGCTAACGCCAGGTTCGTTGCCGTGGCCCCCACGTTGGCCCCAACGGCGAAGTCCTCTCCTGCCTCCAGCACAAACCTACCGATGAAAACGAACGCGCGCCCGGTGGTGAAGTCGTTGTCGTTGATCGTGACAGCTCCCGTCTGGCCCGTCCACGGAGGATTCGTCAGAAGGGAACCCGTCCCTGTTGCCACGACCGTATTGCGAGCAGCGTCGTGTCCATACGACAGGTAGCTCGTGTTCTGCCACTCGAACCCAGACCTCGTGCGAATGGGATTGCTTCCCGTCGTGCCAAACTCGGGCGTGTGCGGCTTGGAGAAATTCGCTACCAATAGCTGATAGGGCGGCTGTGCCGACTGCGGCGCTATGAGCAACGGTGTGATCCTGAGTTGACCCATGCAGTCCTCCTATCCGGTCGCGGATAGAGTCCACCCTTCAAAGGGCTCTTGGTCCGTCTTCGGCATCTTCTCTCGTTCGCCGGATTCTGCTAGCTCACGTAGCTCGCTCCACTGCGGAACCGAATGGAAATAGCCCTCATCGTCCGCGAGACTTTCCCATGAAGCATCGAGATCCAGGTCATCGGCATCGACTTCCTCGTCCTCATCCTCCTCGCCACGGCGAATCGGCCGGAAGGACGAATAGCCACCCCAGGACTTTTCGAGAGGCGTCATCTCGCCAGGCAATCCTGCCCATCCTGGCCCGTATCCCGGCCCCGGCCCATATCCACCCCAGCCCGGTCCTGGCCCCCGGCCCGGCCCCGGCCCATATCCACACTCATATCCACGTCCTGGTCCATATCCTCGTCCCCATGCCTCAACCAACGTAGCTACCCGCGACACACCACCAAGTGACTGCTGCACCAAATACGTGTGAGTCTCATGGGTATTGGCAATGGCGGCCAAAAAATCATCAAGCCCCAACGTCAAAGAGCCTTCCTTCTCTAACTGATCGTAGATCAGACGCAGACTCTCTTGAAAATCCTTCTCAGCTTGAAGAGACCTACGACGTAAATCCTCAATCGAAGACCAACGCTGCAACCATCCCTGCATCAAAGAAGCCAGCGCCACAGGCTCAACAGCTTCCGCACCGAAGAAGGCAACCAACTTCTCAGCAAGAGAATCGACTTCCTCATCGATTGCCTCATAAATGCGCTGGAACATGAGATGCTTACCGTAGAAAGGCTCCCCACGCGTTGTCCAGTGTGCTGTGTAGTAGTGCTGATACATTGCCTGCAACAACGCCATCAGCGCTCTGAGGTTGACGCATGCTTGCTTAGTGTTCTCCATTGAGGACCACCTATTCATCAAAGCAGCCTGCTTCTCCCCACCTTCTGTTTTCTCTTCCTCTTGTTTGAGAACCGCAGCGGCAAGGCTGGCTGCGTTCTCTTTGGACTTCGCCTTCCCGACTAGCGCCATCTCGTCATCCGTCACGTTCGTAAAGTAGTCGAGCAATGCTTGCTTGAGATCATCAGGCATGTCGGCCAAATCGGCGGCTGTCTTGCCTTCCTTACCGCCAGCCCACTTGGCAAGTTTCTTGGCGAGCACTCCCAACGCCCCGAGACCTGCCAACACCGTTGCACTACCGGGAATAGCTCCCATCGCCGCTCCTGCCGCTCCTGCGAGCAGTGTGCCCTTGATCCCTGGCAACATCGTTGCGAGATCGCCAGAACCCAGAGCATCAAGCCACTCAGGCCCCAGAGCAGCGCCTACCGCAGCGCCAACAGCGATACCCGCTGTAGGTAGATGCTTGAGAAACTTGCTTGTCGAGCCCTCAGAGATACTCAGGAGCTTATCGACACCATCCGCGATCTTCTGCGACTGCTCGCCGATCGCCTCCTTGAATTTGCTCTCGATCTTCGGCTTCGCGGCCTTGAGCGCCTCCTTGGTCTCGTTCGCTTTCCCCTTCGGCTTCTCAGCCTTCTCCTCTTCCTTCCCACGCTCCCTCTTGCGCTCACGGATCGTATGACGCTCCCGCTTTGCGCCAGGGTGATCCTTCTTGTACGTCTCCCACTCCTCGGGGGAAAACTCCCGCGCCACCCGCTCTACCTCGGGAGCAACGATCCAGCTTTGAAGAGCTAGAGCAGTCATCAGATCACCGTCCGTAGTAGCCGTTTCTCAGTGCGAAGGCTTCGTGGTGAATTCACACTTTCTCAGTGCGAGTTTCTCAGCTTCCTTCAGACTCTTGGCCTTTCCGTGTTTCTTGGTCCTCTTGCCGGATTGAGCCACGAGAAAATCTCCGTCTTTCTCTACGTGATCGATGAAGATCCCGTAGTTGTACTTGTAGCGCGTTCCTCCGTACTTCATCCCGTGGATGATCTCTGGCTTGCCCAACTTCTTGGCGGCCTCCTTGAGCAGCGGGAGGATGGCGTCGCGCACTTCGCCAGGGTTCTCATGAGCGAGTCGGATGAGGTGACTTCGCAGACTACTCATCATTCCACTCCATGCCTCCGAAGGTGTACTCTGACAACTTGGACAAAGGCGGCCCCTCATCGATGTCGAAGCCTTCAAGGTTATCGTTGCAGAGATCAAACTCGGATGGCGAGAAAATCGAAGCCGTTATCTCGGCATCCGAAGCATCGGCCAGCCGTATCTGCTCAGCCTGATACACGAGTGGGTTTTCGACCGGCGGCGCATCCACCAACATCTTGTTGTACTTCTGGCACCGCATCGTGCCATCTTCCAACTGACTCCGCGACACGCACGAGCTACAACGTGACATAGCCAAAACGGTAGGTAGTGCGTTCGCGCGGTGAATCAGAGCGCCTTCCTCACAGCCTTTTGTCCCGCTCGATGAAGCATAGGCAGCGGCATCCACATACACGCGCCCCGAAAGCCCTTCATGCTTCTTGCGGATCTGAGTCAGTTGCTTGCTGGCTGCCGAGAGCAACCGCGGAGAGAATTTCCCTCTGAGCAGATCGGTCAGACCCTTGCCTGCGAATCCTTCTGTCATCTGTCGCCTGGCCCACCGCATCATCTGTGTGACCTGACGGACATTCTCACCCTCTGGCTCTGGGACTTGCTGAGAAGCCACACGCTTCTGTAGCTCCGCACCCTGACCCCGCATCGCCTCGAATGCTTCTTTCGCCGTCGCCATTGGCGGCAGACGACCATCCCCTCTGTAGACCCCACTCTCCTTGCGTGCTGTAATGATACGCGCTGCTTTCTTGAGCATGGCGTCTGGATGTCCACCGGACTCCAGGAGAGTACGCGCCTCACCTTCTGTGAGGAGACGAGCGTTGACCCATTGTCCAATCTTCGCCTGCACCTTCTTGCTCTGGTGCTTCGCGGCCAATTTGGCCGGATCGACCACTTCACGCTTCGCTGGGCCAGTTTCCGCAAATGCCCGACGCGCCTCCTCTGGCGAAATCTCCGGCTCGGGCACCACATCCTTGGGGAATTGCTGCCGCGTCACCGGCACCACGTTCCGCTCGTGACGCAGGAATGCTTGTTGGAGCGCCAGGCGCTTGTCCATGACCGTAGCCATACGGTCCAGTCGCCCTGTCGCCTCCAGACGCGGCGCGTAGTGGGCGTATGCCTGATTCCAGTCAACCGCCGTAACCACTTTCAGGCCCAGCAGAGCATTGCAGGCGCACTCCGAGCTGTTGCCGCCCTTGCACGCCGTGCATTGTCCGCACGCTATGAGATAGCGTGCGGTCTTGTAATTCTTCTTGATCTCCTTGGCCCACTTCCCCCGGAGCAGTCCAGGGAAAGCGCTTGGACGCAAGTACACATTCCCAACGAGCCCATGCTCATTCTCCAGAGCCTTCATGGGCTTCGCCAGCCGTGCTGCTTCATGGCCGAGAGCTTGAACGACCTCTTCCTTGATCTGAGCAACCGAAACGCCGGAAGCGGACTTGCGCATTGCCGAAGCCAGAACACGCCGAAGGTCAGCATCGGAAACCTTCGTTTCGGTTGGGGCTGCGTCACGATCGACTGCCTCGATCCGACGAATACCATCCGTTCTCTTGCCCCATGCTTCAACTAGCTCTGGGATCACTCGATTGGTCGCCAAGCTCGGAAGCCGATTGGGATCTTGCTCAGCATCCTCTAACCAGGAGAAGTCCGTGACATCAGGTACCGAATCCGTATGGGCCTCATCCTCCTGATACTCCGGCTGCGGCAGACCGCTGTCGGCTACCAGATCCGTGCTGGTCAGATCGAACCCTTCTTCCTCCGTACGCTCGACTCCCTCGGGAATCGCGAGTTTATCGTCCGCATCAACGATGCCATCGGGCAGTCCGCCGAGACCATAGGCTTCGGGAAGCCTGGCGCCATCGACAACACCATCCCCATACTGCTCATCGAAGTCGTACCCCTCCAAGAGATAGTTGTATCCCATGGTGGGCGTGAGATCGTCACTTGGCATCTTGGAACCCATTAGGCACCTTCCAACCAACGGCTCGCTAGTCGGCTCGCGGTCTTGGCAACCCCTTCGTTGCCTTCCTCAAACTCTTCTTCGATCTGCTCCTCGGCCCACTCCTCGGGATCGCTGCGGATCTCCTCCACGTCCTCGATCATCTCCTGCACTTCACGTTTCTGCTCGGAGTCTTCTTGACGCGAGAGCACGGACCAGTGCGGAGCATTCACTTCGTCATAGAGCGTGTCCGACAGAGCCGACAAGGACTCGACACAATTCATAAACTGCCGTCTCATGTCCGAGATCTTCTGGATGAATCCCTTGCCACCCAGACTTCCGTCCGGGCTCACACGCGCCGACTTGGTTTTGGCAAACACGTTGTAGGCCGAGAGAACATGCCCCAATCCAGCCAGCGTCGAGCGTAGCGCCCGCGCCAGAGGCTTGAGGTTCTTGGGCGAATAGTTGAAATCCCCTATGACACGCTCGGATGGCCCAACATCAGCATAGGCCCACTGATTCTCGTCTCCGCCGCGATCCTTCCTGAAGATGACCTCTCCAGCCGTCTTGATGCGGCCTCCCGTCTCCTGGCTCGCGATCCGGTCCATTGACGCCAACAGGCTTTCTGCCCGTGAATACAAGCACCTAGCCTGGTAAATGGCTGCTACACGCTGTGGGTCGGGCTGAGTCATGGGGGTCCGTAGGGGGTTTTTCTATAGGAGGATTCGCTACTTACAGCCTAGTAGTGCCACTTCGACGCGGGATCGCTCCACTCGCCTTTGCCCTTGTAGCCCTGGCGCAACACCCCAGCCGCCATACCCGGTCTTGAAGCCTCCCAGGCCCTTGATCACCTTTTCCACCTTCCGCTTCTGGTTCTCGTTCGCGACCTCGATCTCCCAATCCGTCCCGCGACCGCTCACCTCCCCCGGAAGATTGTGTTTCTTGATCAGAGCCTTGACCTGGCGAAGCGTCAGCTTGGCGGCCAATACATCAAGCAACGCTTCCCGAAGCATGCCGGGATTCTCGTGTGCAAGGCGGATGAGATTCTTGCGAAGCGTCATGGCCTAGCCTTTCAAGGGCTCTCCCGTGTCATCAAACAAACGGCTGATCACATACTCGCCGTCCTTCTCCTCAAAGCTCCACAGGTCCTTCGTGCTCTTGTGGACTAACTCACTTGTCTTGTCGTCCGAGCTAATGAAGGTTCCGTGCAAGTCACCAAGGCTGGCGAAGCGCATGGTGGGAGGGTTTGCGTCCTCGGAGGTTCCTGGCCGAAGGTGGTAGCGAGAGACGGGCATGAAGTACCCGTCATCCCATCTCACGAACACATTGTCTCCCAGGCTCGTGCAGTCACCCTCTGCCGTCCGCACCATGATAACCGATCCCTCGACGCCCTCATCAGGGATGTAGTCATAGTGAAGAACCGAACCAATGTTTGCCACGAAAGCAACGCGCGTACCCGCAACCGCCGGAACCGCCAACGCATTCTTCTCACGCTCACGATCAGTCAGGCTCCGAACCGCAACAAACTGACCCCCATCCAACTTTTTGCCCTGGATGTGGGAGTCCATCACATCGGTGTCGGGGCCCAGCGTAATGCTGGCATAGGGATCGAAGGGGTCACCACTCATTGATTACCTCGTTACCGTGAAACCGACCGTGGTCGTCTGTGGTGCGCCGAACGTCACCGTGAAACTGGCTGCCGATCGAGAAGTCACAACCGGAATGTCCGCAACCGCCCCAGGCAAGATGGCCGAATCGAGATGCACGGTGTAGGCTGCATCTGGCTGGGGAACCGGGAACGTGAATGTCGCTGCTGGTGCAGCGGCGAATGCGAGCGACCCAACCGAGAGAGTCTCCGCTACGGTGGAAGTCCCGTCTCCAGTCAGGGTGCCGCGTGTGCAATTCGTCAGTGTAGCCGCCGAGGAACCCGTCACATCCAGAGCACCCAGAGACGAGTTTTGCGCCGTGAGAGCGCCTCCCCCACCCACCGTCGTGGAAGTGCTCACGTCCGAATTGGCAATCAAAGCCGTCCCGCCAGACAACGTAAACGCTGCGCTTAGCCGAGACGAGCGAACATCTAGGCTCCCGACCACCCCAACAAACGTTGCCGTGACCGCCGTCGAAACCGTCATGTCGCGCAACGTGTAGGTGGATGTCGCGATGGACGGCAACGTGCCGCCTGAATCGTAACGAAGGTCGATTCGAGAAACGTTGCCGAGTCCGACAACCTCAAACCGAGCACACTCGTGACAGATCAACGTAGCTCCGGTGCTCGATCCGGCGCAGTCGCCGCCCTGCACGTAGATGTTGTTGATCGACGCCAGGTTCATGTACTGGCCCGTCACTCCGGCCGGAACGAAGTCGCAGTTGAGAAACGCGATATGATCGTTCGCAACCGTAGAACCGGCAGCCGAATCTACCCCACCAGCCAGCGTGGCTCCCGAAAGCACAAAAGTTGCCGGCACAGAAGTTGCCATCGTAATCGCATTTCCAGCCAACCCAGGTACCTGCGCTCGAAGCGTGATCACCGGACCGCTGGAAAATGCCTTAACCGTCGTGTCAAGCGGCGTGTTGATTGGATCGTTGATTGCCGTCGTGAGATTCGTGGCCGTGTCGATGAACGTGGCTCCAAGCAGAAATTCTCCCGCTACCGGAACACCGGACGCAATCGCCGTGAGCGTGATCCCGGCAATGGAAACCGTGTCTCCCGCAAGCGTCACATCGGATACCGTGATCGTGCCTGTCGCGTAGAGCGCAGAAGTCACCGTGACACAAGCGCTCGACACGTCGGTGTTCTCGAAGCGCACGCCTTCAAAGGTCACACGCCGAGGCACCGAGAAAGGTCCCTCCAAGATAGTGAGCGTATCGTTCGCAGTGGCGTTCCGAACGATGACGTTTCCGAGTCCCCGGACCTGGACGCCGTCACGATCAGCGTAAACATCCTCGATGTAGACCCCCGGCATTAGAAGAATGAGCCAGGGATTCGAGGCGCTCGCTGACGTGGGAACCGCCGCAAAGGCTGCCTGAAGGGTCGTGATCGGGTTGTTGTCCGCGTCCTTGCTCACGCCATCGCCAGAGCCGCAAACGATCACACCATCGACACCCTGCAAACCGATGATTTCGGCCAGCTTGCGAGCGCTTACAACAGCATCCGAAAAGAGAAGCTCTCCGGTTGTCGCGTCCGACTCGATTAGCCGAACACCAACGCCACTATCGCCGACGATTTCCAGAGCATCGAGTTTGAGCGGGGGCTGTGCCATGAGTTGCTCCTAGAGGATCTCCCGCGTCATGGCGTTGCGCCCCTTCGTGGTGATCTTCATCGCCCCAGCCCGGTTGGCTTTGATCATCCCCTTCTTGGCGAGCGACTGGAGAAGGGGGTTAGCCCGAAAGTCGTAGGGGCCAAGGTTATTGCGTTCGAAGTAGCGGACCCGGTGACCGCCCTTGATCCCGCCGATGATGTTGAGAGCCTTCTGCTCATCGGGAGGAAGTTTGTCCTCATCCCCAGACGGAAGAATGGCCGACAGGTTGGATGGGTTGACTTTGATGCGGGCAAAGGAGCCACGACCACCCGATTCGCCAACAACCACAGCTCCGTTGGCCGGGATGGGGTAGTTGCGCCGATCCAGATCAACCTGCTTGCGCTCGAAGGGGTTGGGGCCGCCCCACGAGCCCATCTCCGTTTTCATCTGACCCGTCTGCATGTTGACGACGATGACGTAGCCGCGCTGTCCCGAAGCACTGGCCGACCCTTCGCTCGGACTGTAGGTCGTGTCCGGCTCGACTCGAATGTCCTTGCGCCGGTATCCCACGGACTTGAGAGCCCGCTGAAGCACCGGAGGCAACTCGCGAAGCTCCACCCAAAAGTCCTTGGCCGTCCGCAACACTCCCGGCTCTGTCTCCAAAATGAGTTTGTAGGGATGTTCCGAGTAGTATTTCTGGAACCTCTCGCGATGCGTGTCCCACCCCACCCCCGGACGACCGAAGGGATCTAGACCAGGGCTTGGGGACAACATTCGAATCATGACAACTGGATACTTCGATACCGCGCGGTCTAGCTCCTTGCGGACGAGCCTCGTTAGGTGTTGACGACCTTTCGTAGCTCCAATCTCAGCGTCCATGTAGATCCCAAGGATAACCTCTCGTTTCCCGTTCAAAGTCGGCTTGTCCGAAATCACCTTGACGCTATCGACACCCTGTAGCTTCTCAATCTGCTTGGAAAGACTACCCAGAGCGCCCGCATCCTTCTCGATCAAAGGCAACAGATAGGACCGCAGATCCTCCCGTTGATAAGCCAGCTTCAAGACTCTCTTGCGTAGCGACATGAGTCCTCCTACACGAACAGATCGAAGCCCACGAACCCCGTAAACGAGATGCTCGCGTTGATGGTGAAGCCGGTGAGAGTTTTGTTTGTCGTCCAGAAGTACACCGGGTCTTGTTGAGCAATCTGGACGCGATAGCTCGTGTTGGAAAGGGGTGTCGCGAACGTCACCGTTTGACTCGTATCGTTCGTGAACGTCAGAATGCCATTGATCGCACTTGTGGTAGCCAAGATATTCTCCACCTGGCCGATGGCCGTCTGCTGATCATCGAGAACGAATTGCGGAATCTGTGTGTTGGAATCGCAGAGAGGACCGTAGGGCGAGAGGATGTCTCGAATCCCAAGCACACCATTCATGTTCTGGACGATGGTGTAGTACCACGACTGTCCGCCGCTCTCCGAGCGGTACGTGAACGCTGACTCGATCAGTGAGAGGGTCATCGATCACCATCTCGGGTCCAAATCCACGACGTATCCATCCCCTTCTTCTCAAAGAAGGTCTTGAGCGACATGATCGCCTTCCAGTCTGACGACCATACTGTGAAACCGCCGACCTCTTCCTTCACCCCCAAATCGGGAAGCTGGTCCACACCCGCGAGCTTGAAACGACCATCCCGAAAGCTCCGCAACAAACTCACATAAGGCGCCGAATCCTGGTTGTGGTAAACCCGGAATCGATACTCTGGTTTGGCACGTTTCAGCAGCCAATCACGGGCCACCTTCTTAGCCATGATGATCCGCCGCTCAGATGGTTTCTTTTCCATGAGGTAGAGGAGTCCTACTCAAATGGGACGGATAGGCGGAGTACCGGCCCAGGAGCCCCTGAAAGGCCCAGAAACGCAGAAACCGGACCCTGGAGCCCAGAGCCCGGTTTCTGGCTGCCGTGGGCGGAACTAGCGTCTACACTCGTCAAACGTGATCTCGACAGCCGGGACCGAGATCATGCTACCGGGCTCGGCGACCTGATCGGTGATGGGCTTGATCAACCCCCGAATGTACGCAATGGCCCCCAGCGCGGCGACCCCCTTCTTGCAGTCGTGCTGCTTGAGTTTCTTGGCGTAAAACTCGCCGGTCATGAGAGCTATGCCGGAGACGCCCTCGATGAGCGGAACCAGATCTTCGTGTCCCTGCGGCGTGTCGCCCTTGATCGCCAGGCACTCTTCAAGGTCTAGCTCCATCGCAGGAAGAACGATCTTGTCCTGCATCTTCCCCGACAGCACATCCTGCGCCGAACCGAACCCCGAGATCAGAACCTCCGTTGCCACGCACCCGCCGAAATTCTTCTTCTCGATGAATTCGTTGCGTCCGATCATGGCGGCGGTCTTGCCACCGTCCAGGGCGATGAGAATGAGCGGGTAGTAGTCCTCGGGACTAGCGGTTTGCTTCTTGACCTTGCAGCCCGTGGACCCAGCCATGAGCCCAATAAGAGCAACCACCGACATGAATTTTGCGAATCGAGACATGACCTTCTCCTGTGCTTGACGTGTCATAGGCGGACTATCGCTAGTCCACGACGTGCGTTACTCGGGCATCCCAAGCGTTGCGTTGTACTTCGCGAAGAATGTTGAGGTTTCTGCTGATGGCATCGAAGACCTGAGCGTAGGTCTCCATCTCCTCATTGTTCTGCATCTTCTGCGTGGCTCGCATGAACCGATGTCGCACGAGACCTTGCGTGACGCCCAGACGCTTTGCGACCTCGCTCTGACACGTGGTCTTGTACATGAGCACCATGATCTCAACATCCTTCGGATCAGCCAAGAAGCCACGCATTGCTTCCTCGATCTCCTCCGCCGTCACATCAGGCAACGAGAGCATAAACTGAATGCGTAGGGTTGCTCGTTGCAGTCGGTAGCAGACAGTCGGCTGACTGACCTTGAAGATGTTTGCAATGTCTGTTTGTTTCAGGTGACGAAAGAAGTACAACTCCACGAAGTCAGCTTCACGCGGTGGGAGATCCTCGATGATCTCCCGAATGCGCTCCAGGTTTCGTTGCGCCTCTTCGGAAGGCTCATCGTTGACCGTTGACTCGATGAAGTCCATCAAGTCGTCAACCGAGTACCGAGCCTCTAACTCGGCAGGATCAACTGACCGGCAATCCGTCCATCGCGTCGCCATCAAACAACACCTTTGTCAATGCTCGCATCCAGAAACACCCGAGGAATCCGGGCCATCGTCTGCAACGACCGCAAACCGATGTGGACTATAGCACAGTCGTCCAAGATCAGAAGCACCTCTCCGTCCAAACCACGATACTTACCTTCGGTCACATGAACCTTCATGCCAGGTGAGATATCTGACGCAATACGCTCCATCAATTGTCGACGCAAACTCTGTATTTCAATATCCGCAATCGTACTCAGAACCTTCACACCGGAGGGTGAGATTGCAGACATGACCTTTGAAACTAGCTTCGTGTCACTCTCCAATTTGAAATAGTCTACTTCGTCCAACCCCGAAGCTATGAAAGCATATCCTTCCATTAGGTGGATGGTGATTTGCTTGCCGCCTTTGGCGTAGACCTTCGCTGGCACGAACACGGGCCAGTCCTCATCTACGCCCAGAGCTTCACGGATATCGGTGACCAGAGACCCGTCTTCGACCTTTTGCTCGCCCTGCTTGGATAGCTCAAGAGCCACCCAGGTAACCCGGTCCCTCTGATCTCCCATTCTCGTCAATCAACTCCCGCAGCCGTTCATCCAAACGCTGCGCAAAGTCTTCGGGAGACAGAGTAGAGGATTGGCGAGAACCATCTTGCGGAGCGCCTTGCCGGTTAGAACGTGCAGCACGTGGATCACAAAACACACCCGTGGAAGTCACGTACCCCTCTACAATACCAGCCTGCTCCTCAGGAGCCGGGTCCGGTAAAGGTTTTTCAGGGGACGGGGAAGGTGCATCTTCGGTCTTTTTCGGTGCAGGCGGAGCTACGATTTTCGGCTCGGAAGAACCTTCACTCACGGTGGGCTGCACGGCAACAGGAGTCTCGGTCTGCACGATCGTGGCTACCGCTCCAGTCGCCAATTGATGAAGTGCAGCCAAATCACAACGCAGCATTGCAGACGAAACCCGGCCCGGACGCTTCGCAAATCTCGACCCGGCTTCAATCAGAAATGCCCCATGGCGATCTCCGACTTCTTTGAGTTTGTCCTTGTCCAAAAATGAAGGTACGGTTCCTACTCCCAAATTTGCCAACCGATATGCCAACATTGCCAACTCGGCCAGGTTGTCGTAGGCAGTGGCCGGGGCGACGTGCTGCAAAAGCCGCTCTATGGCTTCCAGGAGGGCTTTCTGGTCCTTTCCGATGTTCTCCAGAACCTCCAGGTAGATCGGATTGGCGTCCATCTGGAGATACGAGCGGACGCTCTCAGGACTCACATCCCCGACCATCGAGACCCCCTCGACAGCCTTGATGGCGTCTCGGATGTGGCACTCCGTGGCCTCGGCTATGAGCATCAGGGCCTCTGGCTGGTGAGGGATCTCTTCAGCGGTGCAGATCTGCCCCAGCCGCTCCGCGATCTGCGCAGGCGCGCAGGGTCGGATGATGAAGGCGGGAGCGCAGCGGGACAGGACAGCCGGTCGCATCTTCTCGGGCTCCGTCGTCGCGAAGATGCACACGAGCTTCTTGTCCTGGCTGTTGGGCCGGTTGTCCTCCATCGGCAGAAGCATGGCGTCGAATGCTTGACGACTTAGCTCATGGCAGTTGTGAGCCAGGACAGCATGACAACCGTTACCCTCACGTGAATAGGCGAAGAAAGCATGGCTGCCAGCAACAGCAACATCATAAACCTTCCTCTTCCCCGCGAGGATTCGTCGCACGAGCCTAGCCACAAGCGCACCTCACCTTGTACCGCATCGAATCAGGAACGAAAGGCCGAACAGCTTTGACCAGGCTTTCAGCGTCGCTCCGAGGAACATACAGATACCAATACCCCCGAGCCTTAGCCTTGACTACCTGAAGATAGCCACGACTACGAAACCACCCAACCATCAAATCATGTTCCTGCTCCGAAAAGGCTTCAGTGTGAAAAGCTGCGTGAGACAGCTTTTTGTTACTGAAAGAAACCGATCCGTCATCCATGAACCAGTACGCCAAAGCTCTGTCATCGATCTCATCTAGCCATCGGCCGGTGACCCGCTTTGGGCCGCCACCGGGCCGGACAAGCTCGTAGATCTCCCCCAAGGCTACCGCGCAAGAGGAGGAGGCTTGAATTCCAAGATTGTCTGTGTATCCGCTTGTCTGCGTCTCTTGCCACCACCAAGACAATCGCTCTAACACTCGGATCTTGTGTAGTGTGTACTCACGTTGAGAAATCCCATGCGTGAATTGCAAACGCGGTGTTTTACACGGCACAGAAATTGACACATCACCCAAAAGCACACCAAGAACCACGCTGCGCTCTATCGAGTTAAGCCTCTGTAACCCCGACCGACGATGTGCATGTCCTGGGTAATGCTTCGCATCCGGCAAACGAGCACGCATCTGATCCGGCGTTCGGTGAAGACGCAACCCACACCCACAAGCGCAAAGGGGCGCCCGAGCATTCCATTCAGCCGCTCGTTTCTCCCAATCCACCACCGGACCCGGAGTCATGCGAGCGGCGTGTTGTCGATCCCGTACCTTTCTAGGTTGTCCTCGCTCATCAACAGCCTCGATCAATTCTCCACACCCGCAAGCGCAAGAAATAAGCGGAGCATGCCCCGGACGATATTTAGGTAGCCATACATTGCGCTGGGCGCCTTGCGCTTTGAGCCACTCCAAACTAACTCGAATTGGTTTAGCACAACCACAAGCACACAACTTTCCTCGCCGCAGCAGAAGCTCCAAACGTCTCTCCCAATAGGCGTCACTTCCTCTTGGATGGGGATTTTTTGTCATCGCATCCAACATATCACGACCTCAGCGTCGAGCAAACGACGCATTAGCGGCTTCGCAAACATCATCGCCATCCGTCAAGTCCGAAGCGGCAACCCATCCTCGATTCCTCGTGAATATCTCCTGGTCGGTCGTAACAGTTAACACAACACCATTATCAAATTCCAACATCACACAGTCGCGTTCATCTTCGATGTCATGCCAATCAGTAACCGGCCTCCAACAATGGTCACCAGTAACCGGATCTAGCGAGGCAACCAAACCCATGTATCTCTCTTCCACAAGGTCTTTGATGCTCCGCGCGCCGTCCGGCGTCAAAAGCATCGTGTCCTCAGTAAAGCACTCATCGAAGAGATAGATCTTCTGCTTGCCCGAGAACGTCGAATAGTCCAGATCTTGGATAAGCTTGGCAACGTCCGCTTTGCCACTGTTGGTGGCGGCATCAACTTCGATGAAGCACTCGTGCGAGCCGGGCTTGTCGAGCATCACCTTGCACGAATGACACTCGTCACATGGCTCCCCCTTCTGAGGATTAGCACACAGCAACGCTCGGGCGAGAATGCGAGCAAGGGTCGTCTTTCCTGCGCCAAACGGACCGCCGAAGAGGTAGCTCTGACAGAACCCATGTCCCGTGCTCACGAATTGGCGCAGCACCGCGACAGTGCCTTCTTGCCCGAGCACTTCCTTGTACTTCATTGGCCTGTATTTGGTATCGAGACTCATCCTTCCGGCCGTGTGGTCTCCTCTACGCGACGTAGCACCCAAGCTACCCCATCATGAAACCCATCTGTATACCCGTCTGTGGCGATCACTTCTTCCGCCGGGATCGCGTGCTGATGCATCCTACTCCTCCTCCTCCTCCATCGTCTCCTCTTCCTCCTCCGCGCCGAACATCTGCTCCACCAACGTCTTGGCCTTCGGGTTCTGTGCAGGACGCCACAAGCCCCAGCGCTCTACCTCATCCCGATACCCCACGAAGTCCGGTGGCTTGACGCCATACGTGATGCCACCTTGCTGGCTCACGTCTGCGACCATGGCACACAGATGGTGATCAAGGAGCGCAGTCTTTTGCTTGTCGGAGAGTGGCTTCCAGTAGTCGTGCCCTAGCTCGATGATGAATGTGATCTTGCGCTTGTTCTCCGTCACCAACCCGGCGGCCAGCAGCAGGGGCGCCTTCTTGGTCTTGCCCGCCACAGCCACGCCTCCCGGCGTTGATGCCTTCTCCTTGAAATACACGAAGATCTGGTCTTTCACATCGGATAGATGCGGATGGTACTTGCCAATCAGCATCTTCAGCGCTTTGTAGACATCGTTTCCTGCTTCAAAGATCTCCTGAGACATGGCTGCTCCCGTCAGTTGTGGTAAGGAAACTCGCGACGCATGGCCTCTGCGCCGCCTCGATCCCAAATCTTACCTGGGTCATCCTCTGCTCTACCGTAAGCAATCTCCCGGCATGAGACTCCGCGACCCTGAAGGTTCGCGAGAGCCTCTTGTGATCCTTTACGCCCTGCGGCATCCCGATCGAACACGAGATTGACGTGCTTGCAGAACCGCCGGAGAAACTCCACCTGGCTATAGACGAGACGCGCAGGCCCCGCTCCTAGTACAGGCTCGTCCGGCAACGCGTGCTGTAGCGCGAACACATCGAAGGCTCCCTCCACGATCCACGGATCTCGACCGTCCCAGATCTTGTCCATCGCCACCTGGAGCCCAACCCAGCACACGCACCAAGGCCGGTCTCCGATCAGCCAACGAAGGACCGCCTTCTCACCTATAGATCGGCTGTCCCATCCCAGAAGAACCCCGCGAGGGCTCCGCAGCGGGATGATGATGCGGTCATTGAAAACCTCGCCGTGCTCGCCAAGACGCTTCCGAAAGTCCTCATCTGGAGCGGACTCTGCTGGTGCCGTCCAGGTCGTGATCCCCCACTCCTCGATGGTCTCTGGCTTCGCCCCGCGCGCCAAGAGGTAACCTCTCGCCTCCTGCGACAGCACACACTGCGCCAGGGCTTCCTCGACCCACTCTCTCATCTCTTCACTACTGCGATTCCCCGAAGCGGATTGTGGACCACGACAATGACGTGTCCCGTGCTCATCTGTCCCATATCACCCACGAATGACCGGTCCTTCGGGAGCAGCACCAAGTGCCCCTCCGGCACCCACTCTTTGACGTAGGTGTTCACCTCTTCCAGATACGTTTCCTTCACGTCCGATGCGACCAGGGCTTCCACATCATCGAAACTGTAGGCTTTGAGGTAAGCCAACGCCGCCTGCACACCCTCGATCGTGAGAGGATGTATGTTGCCTACCTCCTTCTCTTCCCCTGCCCGAACGACCTCTTCGATGATCTTGGTGCGCAGCGTCAGATCCTTGCGCGGGCAGGCACGAATCTTCTCTCGGTTGTTTGCCTTGTGGACCCACACGAGCGGGAACGGGGCTCCTTCCCGAGCCGAAACCAGGAAGGGCGCACTCTCGGGATCGACAGGAACCTCCATGATTCGAGGAGGGACTTTCGCTTGCTTGAGCAAGCCATCCCAATTGTGAACCATCAACAGATCACTCATTGGGTTCCTCCGCCAATGGTTCTTCCGGCAGCTCCTCTGGCTCCTCTTTGCCAACCAAGTCCAAGACACTGTGCTCGGGTTTCGCCTTGGGCTGCTCGCCCAGAACCCACGTCAACGCTGCAATGTCGGGATAGTGCTTAGCAACCCATCCGATCTCTACGGGCGTCCCGTCTAGACCAAGCAGCGACGCGAACATCTCCTTGAGATCCTCCGCCGTGTTCTGGCACTTAAAATACGGACACTGCTGCGCCTGCGAAGCGCCATCGAACGCATCGTCACAGATGGTGTTGTTCCACGCAGAGCGATCTGCGATTTGGAAGAGGCACACGTGAACCGTCTCCCTGGCGCTCGTCTTACGCGGAAACTTCACAGGAGCGTTGTAGGCGCAGTTGCACGGTCGTCTCTTGAGCCCTTCCTCGATGAACCTCTTACGATGCCGAAACACCACCTGGCCCAGCTTGTGCTTGATGGCTCCGGGCTTCATCATTGGCGTCGTTCCTTGAATTTGACGCTACCATCGGCCTGCACATCAACAACGTAGGCTTTCTCAGCCGCATCGATGAGCAACGGATCGTGGCTCACGGCAAGAACATCCATACCGCCAGGAATGCGATTGCACAAAGTCCTCAGGAACGTCGCCATGCGGTCCACGTAGAGCTTGGCGATGGCTCCTAACGTCTCATCCAACACAAGCAACGGCCGCAAGCCCCGACGCATAATCACGATGATGCGCAGCAACACGGACTCGACGGTGCTTATAGAGCCGCCAAAGAAGTCCACATCGGCGCCCTTAACCACCTCTCCGTCCGGCTTGCGGTCTACCGTCATCAGATCAACGGAGACCTTACCTCGTGAAGACGTGACATCGGCCTCCAGGCTCACGTCCTTGTCGGGGAAAATCTCCTGCAAGCCCTCCGTCTGGAGCTTTGTCACGGCTTCGACGCCCTCCGTCACCTCCGCGTCCACCAACGTCCGAAGCAACTCAGCTACCAACAGAAGCAACGCTTCCTCGTTTGTCAGGTCCCGAATCTCCTGCTGATTGGTCTTGTTCCGGCGCTGAAGCGCATCGCGAAAGCCGATCGCCTGATCGGCTTTCGATCGAAGGGAGCCAATAGACGGAAGCTCAGAAAGCACCATCGGTCACGGTATCCACACTAAGATCGTGAGATACTTGTCGCCCTCCCGGTCCTCCACAAACCGCGTCCAGCCGCCCTCTTCAGCGGGATTGAGCCCAAACTTGAGCACGTTACCGCCTCTGTACGAGGACAAGATTCGCTGAAGATAGGGATACTCCACATCCCAGCCGTTCTTCGGGAGCCCAACCTCCACACCATCCTTGGAACCGTACTCAGGACATTCGAGATCCAACGTAACCGTCGCCCCAGAATCGGCTGTCATGGACGTGACAACCTTCTGTGCCGTGGGATCGAAGTTGAACGTGATCTTGAGATCTTCTTTCGCAGCGCTCGCCGAAAGCTGCTGAATCGCTCGATCCAGGTCTTTGGTACCCACTTCCCACCAATGCGCATCCTCGACTTCCTCGATGTCCTCCAACTCCAGAAACGCCGTGGTAGGGCGCCCCACGCTGAGCACTCCCCCATCATCTCGACGGAGAAATAGCGACCGCTTGTGCTCCAGCACTTCCAGCTTGTCATCTCCTGCCAACAGCAGGAACGAAAGCACCGAAGGAATGTCTTTGCCATGGATGCGCAGGTTGGAATTCCCTAGCTCCTCCAGTGAAACGATCGTCAACGCAGCCGTATCGGTTGCCCACAACGACCCGTCTTTGGCTTCGGTGACGGCCATCTCTGGCCGTGTCGTGTCGGCTGCCGAAATGAACGACTTGACGTGAGACAGGGCAGCGTGAAGCCGCCGCGCCTCGATGGTCATGGTCTTCTTCGCGCCTTTGAGCGTCTTGTCCCAGAAGGGGAAGGAAGATGGATCGAGAGAACGGAATTGCACGGTGCCAGATGGAGCGGTCGCAGAGACAACACCACCATCTAGCTCCAGAACCACCGCGGCGTCGTCTACTGCCTTGAGCCATTGCTGTAGTCGCCAGGATTCGATCGTGAAAGCGTCGGGCGCGTCCTCTCCGTCATCCACTGAAGCGTTGCAGATGAGTGGAATGCTCGCTCCAAGACGACCATTGTAAGACAGAATGCTCGTCTGATCGTCCTTGGTCCGAAACACGAAATGGGTCGTGAGATCGCTGCCGCTTCCCGAGGTTCCGATCGACACAACCTGCAATGCGTTTTCCAGATCACTCTTCGCTACTTCGATCTTCATTAGCTTCTTCTCCGTCTGCGTCACCGAGGAAAGGAGCAAGCTGCTCCTCAAGATCTTCAATGTCCCGCTCCAGGTCCGAGACCAACTGCTCGTATCGCGTCTCCAGTTTCTCGATGTAGCCATCGATATCATCTGGATCGACCTTGCGACTACGGCAGGCTTCTTCGGCCGCCTTCAGATTCGACTCGGCTGCCTCTTTCTTGCCTTTGATGCGTTCGATGTGCGCCAGAATCTCGGTACGACGCCGAATCGCATCTTCCAGACGTTGGTCGGTCGTGGTCTCTGGCATGGGAAACCTGTAGCCTTATTTACCCGAACGCGAGGTTGAATGAACCGGGGAATTCAGATCAAATTCCACGAACCCGGTCGCCTCATCTACCGTAGGCAGGCTCACTCTTGGCCTACTCCGCGGATCGGCCTCTCTCATGGCTTTGCGCTCGGGGCACACCGTTTCGTAGTCGCAGAACCGACACGTTGCCGAGTTGGGCGTGGCGTCGAATTCCTCCTTGTTCATCTTCTGCCGCGCCTCTAAAGCGCGCTTCGCGAGAGTCTGGAGATCACGCTTGGTGAATTCGATCCACTCTACTCCCGTCTCATCCTTGCCGTCATAGGGGTAGCGATACCACACAAACGCAAGGCGATCGGGCATCGCGTTGTACGCCAGGTAGAAGCACAAGGCGTAGAATCTCAACTGGTCTGGGTCTACATACTTACCCTTCGTTGTAGAATTCTTGCCATCCAGAATGGTGATGCCCGTGTCCTCACGACGGATGATCACGTCTGCATAGCCACCAAGGGGATTCCTCTTGTCAATCCACCCACGAAGGTTCACTTCTGCGCGCGCATACGAACCCAGAAACCTGTGATACTTCATGGTACGCATGTAGCCCAGCACCCCATCGCAGCACACCCGCACCATCTCAGCCTGACCCGGCGCTTGCCTCCAATCGACGTAGTGCTTCGCCAATTCCTGCGTGAAAGCGGCCTTGGTCATCCGCACCAACCGATGCTTGAGCCCTTCCGGCTTCCGCCATAGCTCCTCGTTGTAAAAGGTCTCGACAGCCGACTGGATGACGAGCCCCATGATCTTGTGGTGGGCAGACTTCTTGACTGGCTTGGGCTTCTTACGCCCAGGCCCGCCGCCTACGTCGATATCACCCCACCCACGGTTCCAGAGAAAGCACTGCGGACAGCCCTCATACGTGATGAGGTTGTTCCAGTAGAGCGTAAAATCGTGCTTCGCAGCCACGTGATCTCACTCTACCGAATAGCAAACCTCCCAAGACGACGGCGCAGCACACACGTTACGCCGCCGCCAAGGGAGGCCCTCCTTCTATTCACAACCATTCTACCCATGGCCTCACCTACTGTTTTCAGCTTCCTCGATGTAGAGAATGGCCCGCTCACGCACGTTGTCGGGAACACCCATCCGATCGATCCTCTCTTGGAGGGACTCCGAGTTGGCTTCCTTGCCCAGCGTCTCGCGCAGAGACGACACAAACGCTTCCATCGTCATTGCTCGCGTCTCGGCCTGAACGCGGCGCTCCAGGTTGAACACGTCATCTACAGGGCGAACCTTGAGGTTACGACGCTCGATCTGGAAACCATCTTTTGCGAACGTGAGAATGGCAACCCCAGGTTCACGATCGAGATCGTCCTGGCTCAACGAACCTCGCGTGAGCGCGCCGATGTTGACGATCCACTTGCCCGGTCTGTGCTCTACGATGCCTTGATCCTTGTGCCAATGCCCAAAGACCCAGACATCCACATCGGGCGACAGGTTGAGCGCGTCATCGTACTTCACGATGTCCTCGCCCTCAAACATCGTCCCTCCACGCGGCGACGCGAGAACATGCGCCATGACAACGAGATAGTCCTCCTTCTCTTTGCGTACCTCGAACCGCCCCATGTCGTACTTGGGACCGTGGTAAGGAATGCCCACGACACGGACCTCGACACCACTATCCGGGTCAGTCAGCCTCCGCGTGTGCTCTCCGTAGCAACGCTGAAAGACTCCCGTCGAGAACAACACGCCCAACGGTTGCTGGTCCAGGTAGTCGAGGTTGCCGTAGACGCAATCGTGGTTGCCGACGTTTCCCCAGACCGAACAGGGGTACTTGGCATGGACATCCGCTACAAGCCGCACCATCGCGTGAGAGTTGCGCCCAGGAGACTTCACATCGAAGAAATCCCCATTGTCTAGGACAGCATGGGCATCAACCTCGCGAGCAATCTCGCCAACCTGAGCGAGCTTCTCCGCGACGGTCTCGATCCAGTTATCCGTTCTCGACTGCGGAGTGTGGTCCGAGATGTGAACGTCGGAACGAGTGACGAAGCGAATGCCCACACTCCGCTATACCCACGAAGTAAACAGGTTGCTCCCTATAGGTGACGCTACAGCGGAACCTGCGCTACGCACATCCCGACGTTGTAACGCGCTGCCGGACTGCCTCGGCCTTGGCTTCTTAGTCACTCTCCTCTTTCTGCCCACAAAATAGTCCCGAGAGTGGTTTCAATCACAAACCACCCATAGACCGGATGATGGCCAATATCGATGGGAGCCGCTTCGCCAGACAACTTTGCTTGAGATTCTTGAATCTGTTGTGCCTCGATACGTGCTTCTTCAGAAGCGCGATCCCAATTGCACGTCCTAGCGGGGTTTCCTGCGTGTGTGGGAGAGACCATAGTCTCCTTACGGGCACATGTCTGCTTGAACCTCGACCCACGGATTCCCCCCGCGAGTCTCCAAAATGTCCTTCAGATCCAGCCATTGAGGATGTTCCTGGATGAAAGCGTCCTTGTCGAAAACCATGCCACAGCTATTGCCCCATCGTGCCCAGAATCGCAGCTTCCGAGCACTTTCCTGGGTCATGACCTTCCCATCCACAGCACCGCGCGGCTGGAACGGGAACGGGCGCGTGGGATCGGACATGTACTGCCGCGGATCGAGATAGTAGTGCGAGCACACGGTACGAGAGGACGGGTTGTCAACGGGCTCTATCCCCATCTGTTCGTGATACACGTCATGGTGATCGCCAATGAGACTCTGAGCCATGTGGTGATCGATCTTCCCGCGCCACTGCTGCATCATCTGACGCAAGCGAACCTGCCTGGCTCCTTGGTGACGCCGAATGTCACAGTATCCCGTGTTGGAGCACTCGATGTTCCGAATCGCCGGGTCAAGGGGAGCGTTGAAGCCAATGAAGTAGCCCGGCCCCTTCCCTGGCCCCTCCAACTGAGGATTCATCTCGACGTTGTACAGCTCAAGCCCAAGCTCAAACCGCAGGATGTCTCCGCTCCGGTAGTCCGCAAGCAGCCAACTATTGGCGTAGCCTCCATTGTTGTGGTCGAGCATGTGCTTGACAAACTCGCCAAGCTCGGTCGCGTATTGCATCGCCTGACGCACACGAACAAACTCGGGCGTGCCCGTGGGATCGTAGAGACCAAACCCACCGATAGTGGTCTCCGTTCCCATGATGCCGCCGGACGTAACGAAAAAGTCGGAAAACGAATCAACCCAACCCGGACTGCTCTGCATGAACATCCGATTGCCCGTGGATGGTACGATGTCCAGGATGAGGTTGCTGTACTGACCAAGGGCAAACTCGTTGAACGAGTTGTGCGCCATCACGATCTGGTCACCCTTCGTAGTCGGGCCGCCGGCCAAGAACGCAGAGCAGTGGTCGCTCTCGGGATACACCGGGTCGTAACCCAACCGCTTCTGCTCATTGGGCCACCAATAGTCCGTCAACTCCTCTTGTCCGTTCCACGCGAGGATGTCCTCATACGTGATCTCGACTCCCGCTTCGCAGGCTCCTTCCGCGATTCCCTGCATCTCTTGCTGTAGCTCAGTCGGGATCTTCCCCTTCCACATGTTCGCTGCGGCTTCTCTGAAGAACGCCCACGACTTGCCTGTGCTGTAGGGCGTCATGAATGAGAGCGCTTTGAAGATGGTCCGCAGACGCTCCGCCAACAAATAGCCATGCTGAAAACCGCGCTGAAAAGGACTCCCTTCACAGTGCAGGTAGTCCCAGCCAGCGATCGGAAACGTGTAGCCCTTACCACAAGTGTGCATGGTCACACAGACGCTCCTTCAATAGCCTCTTTACCACTCACTCTTCCTCGTGTTCGATAGACGCACCGCATAGTGGGCACTCATCGTACTGCTCCAACACAGAACCCAAGGCGTCGAGGAGAGCATCTAGCTCTTTTCGCTTCTCTGCCAAGTCTCCCTCGTAACCTTCAATCAGATCGCGACTCGTCTGGACTTCGGTGCGCATCCCGTAAATCCACTTGAGAATTTGGCGTAGCTTGTTGGCCTTCTTAAGCACCGAGTCGTCGCCGAGTTTGGAGGCGCGCGCGATCTCCGCGGCCCCCCTCAACTTCACAATCTCCTCTTGCAGAGGCTTAAGCCGATCACGTAGCTGGAGGAGCTTCTGGAGACCCTCTTGAAGCCGCTGGAGGCCCGTCACAACGTCTTGAGACGGGATTTGGCTGGCCACGTCCCCGAGTTTCTTGAGCGCCTCCACACGCTCCCTGGCGGCTCTCAAATCGCGTTGAAGTTTCCAGTATTCCTGTAACTCCTGGCCCAGATCGCGGCCTTCCCGCACCCGCTCTTTGGTCGGCACCATCGCCGCCACTTCATCGAAACCCTCCAGCCGATCAACCTGCTCCCGAGCCTCCGTGTATTGCCGCTTGAGAGAAACCAACTTCTCACGCCCAGCTTTGACGCGATCGGCCTGATCGCGTTTCGTCTGGAGCCCCTCCAGTGTCGCGACAACCCCATCAAGCCCATCAAACATAGCCAGTTGTTCTTCAATCGTCTCCTGATCTGTCTTGCGCAGCTTGAGCGTCGCCATAGTCTGACGACGATCTGATTCGCACGCCTTGAGCGCCTTGTTGAGCACCGTAATACGATCGATGTTGGCAACCCCATCAGCAATTGCGCTTCCCGGCTTGTCCAACAGAAACAACGGTCCCGACTTCCACGCCGCAAACTGCGGCCACAGAGTCGCATTGCCAGCTTGGAGAGAGCCAACCCCGAAAGCCTCCAAGACCTGCGGCGGAGCCCCGGTCTTCCCCACCTTCACAAACTTCTCAGTGCTGTCCCCAACACGCAACTCATAATCGTTCTTGCCGCCACCCTTTTCCCACTTGACGTAGAGATCGTTCTTGCTGTCCGTGATCTCCACCGTGGAGTGCTTCGCCCCGTAACGGACGAACGACGGCGCGGGGTTTGTGAAGGTTCCCTGGATCGCCCGAACCAGCGCCGACTTGCCTGCGTTGTTCGTGCCGGTGAGAGCCGTGAACCCGTCGATGACGACGGTCGCATCCTTGATGCTCTGAAAGTTGCGAACCCGAATGTGAAGCATTACGCCTCGGTATCAGATTCGGGCTCCGGTGCGGTCCCCGGCGCACTCACGTTCGCAAGCATCTCAGTCAACTCATCTAGGTCGTCATCGCCATCATCCCCCTCATACACAAGATCGTCGTCATCCACTACAGGCGTAACCGTAGATCCCAGGTACGGCATGACCTGATCGTAAAGCGTCTGCATCGCACCTTCTTCCGCCATCATCTGCCGCCGAAACTTGTCCATGCCTTGAGTCTTGACATTCGTGTCGCCCTTGGGGCTGCTCCACTCCAACCAAGCGCCTCCCTTGTGGACGAGATTATGCGCAATCCCAATCTCAATGAGGGTCCGGTAGTCGTCAAAGCCCTCGCCATGCCGAATGTAGAGAGTCTCCTCGTTTCCTTGTTGAGCACTGACACGACACTTTTCGAGCTTCGCCTTAATTACAGCACCGATGACCCGTTCCTGTATCTGGTTGGTCAGCGGATTGACAGCCTTTGCCTTCTCGGTTTGGATACGCGTCAGCTTGAGCCGCAGATCAGACTGATGACCCCACGTTCTTCCGCCCTGGATCGTGTCTCCGGTAGCACCCTTACCACCCGCCGTGTTGATCTTCGTGCGAAGCTGAGCAATGCCAATGAGAGCCGTGCCTGTCTTGCCTGCCACGCTACGCAGCTTAGGCAGATACTTCGACCACATAGCCGCCACCAATCCAATCTGCCCAAGCTCCGCTACGTCCTTGAGATCGCTGTCCAGAACCTTCTGCGGAACACCAACACCCACCGAATCGAACACTACCAGATCAACGCCTTCTCTCGCCATCGCGTAGGCAATCGTCATGCCGATGTCGAGAGATGTAGGCTGAGCCAACACAAACTTACTCTTGTCTCCGATAGGGACGCCCAGCGCGGCAGCGTAGTGGGGCACGATGGCGTTCTCGTAGTCGATGAAACACACAGTGCCGCCGTTGGCGATGGCTGAAGCTGCGACGCTGAGAGCCAGAGTCGTCTTACCGCTTCCCTCATGCCCGTACAACTGCATGATGCGCTTTCGAGGCATCCCAGGACACGGAGCGACTCCGTGGTCGTTCTGCTTACCTCCGATGAGGTAGTCGATGACGATGCTGCCCGTGGGAATGTAGGGCAGCGACTCCTTAAGCGACTGGACGTCAACCACGCGCCATTCTTGCGTCTTGAGCGTATCATCGATCAACGTGGTCGCTCGTTGAACCGCGCTCCCTTGCTTAGCAGTGACCTTGGTCCGCTTCGCTACTTTTTTCTTGGTTTTCTTAGACACGACGATCTCCTACGCAGACCAGAGGAAAAACCGCTCATCCTCGCGATGGATGATGCCCTTTTTGACGACCTCGCCAGCCCGCTTTCCTCGCTTGAACGTGTGGATCTTGAGAAACTGCTCACGCTCGGCGGGCGTGAGATCCTCTTCCTTCAAAATCCCTTCCCAGAAACTCCAGAACCGGCCCGCCGTCCGTGCAACCCAATAGGCATCTGCTTCATCACTAGACCATCGGCCCTTACCTCCCGTGTCCTCCTTGGCAGCCTCACGCATGTCAGCCTTCACCATCTTCCACAGTCGTCCGGCTACCCGTGGTCGCTTGAGAAACAAACGAGCATGTGCTTTCGTCTGCCCTGGAGAGAAGAACACCACATCCTGCTTCTCGCTCTTGATGGCCTCGCAGGAGAACAAAAACAGACCATACATCCCCTCTGACCAGAGATCGTGGAACACGGGGTACTCGATCCCCATGTGGTCTGGCCGGTACTCCTGAATCTTCTCACGGAGCCATTCCCGCATCTGCGTGTAGCGGTCAATGAATTCCATCTTGGCTGGTGTTGACCAGCGCCCTCGCCCAACGACTCGGGCCTTCCCCTTCGCTTCGGTGTCGTGAACGACCCAGCCGAAATTGGTCAACGAAGGGTCCAGCCCGAGCACGAGCATACGGACGCCTATTCTTCCAAGATGTCTCCCAGCAGCCCGTCGATCTCTGTGTCGGCCGCAGGTGCAGAGACTCCGGTAGGAGAAGCCGTCTGCTGTCCCAACCGCTCCCGAATCTGATCGAGCGTCATGTCACGCGCAATGAAGTTGCGCAAGTCCGCCATGATCTCTCGCGTCATGGCGAGAATGTGCTCGATCACTTCCCGCGACCGCTTGTCCGGCGCACGGGGATCGCCCTTGGTCTTGGTACCAAACTCTGCCTCCAGAACCTCATCGCCCAGAGCCCGCTCGATGAGCGAACGGAACAGGCTGGTCTTTGCAGGCAAGAAGTCCATCTTCTGATACTGCGTGTCGGTACACGTAGCCATCAGGTCGTGGTCCCCGAAAGGCCATTGGCGATGAGCCGCCGAGATCGGCTGGTACTTGTCCTTACTCATCACCCACGGATACAAGTCGGGCATCCGAGACAGAGACTCTTTCGTCACATTCCCCTGCGGGTCGGTTGGCCAGACGATGATGATGGTTGCCACGTAGGTCTTGGGCGGCTCACCAGAGATCTCCGCATACTCCGGCCCCTTGTGAAGGAAATAACCGACGCCAGGCTTGTAGTGCCGCGGGGCACCGATGAATTTCGGCGTTGCAGGCTCAGCCTCGTCCTCCGTCGTCATCGACTTGAGGAGCGTCTTCATGGCCTCATCGAGATTCTCGTTCTCCGCCCCATCCCAATGGGAAAACCCAATCCGATAGGTACGCTTCTCGGCGCTGAAGCGAGCGATCTTCTTGCCCACCTTGTCGTCATTCTGCCCGATGCCAAACTCAAAAAACGCATCGTCACTCATGTGCTTTCTCCTTGACCGTGGCCCGGCACTGGGTTTGTGGTTTCCTTTGGAACAGTACAAGGAACCGGGCCAACGATTGACCATACCCCGCCCGTCAGGCGATTGATGGCAATAGATGGCCCTAATCGTCGTACTCTAGACCCTCTAGAATCGTATCGACATCGATGCTGCCTGGGTCCGAGGGCGGCTCGGGCTCGGCATCCTCCACATCGAGACCTTCCAGAAAGGTGTCCACTTCCTCAGCCGTCGTGGTCGAGGGCAAAATATCCTCTTCCGCATGCGCGTCCAACAATGTCCTGCCATCCTCATCCAACTGTGACATGACATCTGACTCGTGCCCTAGCTCGGGTTCCTCCTCCGACCCCTCTTCCTCCGGCTCCTCTTCCTCCGACCCCTCTTCCTCCGCCCCCTCCTCCTCCGACCCCTCTTCCTCCGCCTCCTCCTCCTCCACCTCCTCCTCCTCCCCCTCGTCCCCCCCCCCCTCCTCCCCCGCTGCCTCCTCCCCCTCTTCCTCCGACCCCTCTTCCTCCGGCTCCTCTTCCTCCGACTCCTCTTCCTCCGACTCCTCCGACTCCTCCTCCAAATCGCCATTGTCCGCGGCATCAACCTGGGCAATCAGGTCATCGACCACAGCAACATCGTCAGCCGTGACAGCTTCGGGTTTTGACATCGGATAGGCCGCTCCGGTGGGCTGCCCCCAATGAGCCCCGAGCCCCAATTCGTGCTCGCAGATCTTCAACTGGTCTCGTAACTGGGCTTGCTTGTTCCGCAGATCAGTCACTTTGGTCTTGACAGCAACGAGCAGCCTCTCCAGATCCTCGACCGAAAGCTCTAGCTCTTTGATTCGCACGACCGACTCGGCCAAAATCACCCTGGCTGCGGCTTCGCGGTCGGCCGTGCTTCGCCCAGCACGAACATGTGGATTGTGCGCCAGCAAATCCGTGTAAGCGATCTCGTACTTGCCCTTCTCACGAGCCAATTCGTGCTCGAACCAGCCCCGATCTTCCAATAGCTGCAATTGCAACGCCGTACAGCGCCGAAGCTGATTGCTGATCGCGGCCTTCTTGTTATTCATCGCCTTCGGCCCAACCGCCAGAGGATCGGCGTCCAGATCGATGGCGGGCATCGAGCGAAGCTCCTTGTGGATGCGCCGAATCCGGGCCTCATCAACAACGGGCTTGTCCGGTACGAGATCGCTACTCATGGTCGTCGCTGCTTCCGACATTCTTTCCTCGACTAAGCAAGTCGCGAATCAGCTTGGCATAGTTGTTCTTGTACATCCGAACCCGCGCCTGACACACCTCGGGACCAATCCCGCCGCCAGCCATCGCCGCCTCGGTCGCGGCAATGTCAGCCTGCATCGCCACCAGCAGATGAGCAATTCGGGCTTCAAACATGGTCATCCCCTGTGCAGCTATCCGATCATCGTCTTCAAGCACTCCGATCACGTCGGCGCCTCGGCCGCCCGCATCATCCTGTATGGATTCCCAGGCGGCAGCAAAGCCCGCAAACGAATCACCGTCTCGGTGCTTGTATGCCCGAGTTGCCACGACCTTCGTGATACGCAGCTTCCGTCTGATCGAAGATAGGACTTCCCTTAGCTCATCGTCGGCAGCCATTCCACACTCCTTTACGCCTCGGCCGCCTCACTTGAGCACCCAGCGAGCGCAATTAGCCGGTCAGGGAAGAGCGTGTTCCGCGTATCGACCTCCCTGTTCCCCACAGCCCGCGCCAACGCCGTGGGGTGCCCAAAAAGGCAGACCTTCCGGCGAGCCCGCGTAATTGCCGTATAGATGAGGTTGCGCTGTAGCTGACGCCGGAAACCGCTGACCCAGGGCATCAGAATGACATCGTACTCCTGGCCCTGGCTGTTCCACCCGTAAAACCCATTTTGTAGAAAACGATGCCCGTCCGGCACTTCGACACAGACAGAAGAAGAGACGCAAGGCTCAACCGACGCCACCACACTATGGTGGTCCTCCAAAAACGAAGCCAACTCCCGCTGGGCCTGTGTCCCTGTCGAGTACTTCAAGATCTCGGCGGCTGCATGTCGGCTGATACACCCCCTATTGATGCCATTCCGATACACCGGCAACGGAACCCGAGACCCCAACTCTGCACGCAGAGCCTTGACTAACCTCCTGCTACACGGAAAAACATAGCGCTCCGGCCCCACCGCCAATCTCGCCCTCTCTTGCTTCTCACGTGTGATGAAACCAATTTCCTCACCGAACTTTCTGGCATTAACGCCGTAAAGCTGAAGAGAAGGGGTGCGGCTCGTTGTTCTTCCAGCAATGATACCCATACGCAAAAGAAGCACCCGAACCTTCTCCCGCACTCCTGCAAACTTACTGGCCAGCTCAATGTGATCGAGTTTCGTAGGGTCACCCGAACGAAGATGCACCGACCCATCCTCAAACAACCCACGTAGAAACCACCGCTGAACCTCCACCGGAGACTGCAAGACACAAGAAGGAACATCCTTCGCGTGCGGCAGCAACCCACCAAGTCGGGACAACCATTGGGATAGGAAAACGGAGCTTACCTCGGCATGGTACGCTCCCAATTCGTGGAATCGCGACGCTTCCACACCAAATAGCTCCCGACAAAGCTCAGCAAACCGATCCACCACTTCTCGGTGCCTCTTGGCCAAACGAAACCCTGCGGGGGAAAGCGTACCGTCAGCCACAAACAACCCCAAAAACTCCGCGCCGCTGTTGTTGAGTACAGACGGGACCGAATACAACCGAGTCCGAACGTCCGTCTCTTGCGGAGGAGACGGTAACACGGCCGGCTCAATGGCATCTAGCTCCGGCCGCATTCGCAATCGCAGAAAATCCCCGATCTTGATCCCCTGAGCCACCTTCCGCTCATAGGTTTCCGTCTCAGCATCCCAAACATCCAAGCCATGGTCTGGAGTAACGCTGACGGAGTAGCCGTCTTTGGTCGTGATTTTCAGCATCGGAGCTTCTGGGTTGACGACCTTCCGTTCGTAGGCCCTCGGGCCTCCTGGCGCACCAACCATTCCCGCCCCCGGCAATGAAGCAATCGGAAGAAGCCCTTTGGTTGTCTCCACCAAAGTGTCGGGGTGGAGACATTTGTGACACGTGATCGCGTAAGCCAGTCGGAGATGTGAGGATGCCGTGCGGAACGGGAGGAAAACCTCCGTCTCTGGCGGTCCCCAAATCCTGATCTTGACTTCTTTCTTCTTCCGGTCCAGACGCACAATCTTACCCACGTCGCCGTTGAAGATATCGTACTGATAGTTGTTCTTGACCACCATCACCCGATCACCTTCACGAACCGTCTCCGCCCCCAACCGCATCTCTCGCAGACCTGGCTGTTTGGGGTTGAGCAAACCCCGGATACGCGAATTCAGGTTCGTGACTCCGAGAGTCCCAGCATGACGTGGGCTGAGCACCTGGAAGTTGGCGTGCTTGTCATAGAGTTTCATGACGGTAGCCAGCAACGTCTCCAGCACCTTCTCTTCTGTCTGGATCTCAAACAGAGCAAAGTCCGTCTTGCCTGGAGTCGGTTGTGGGATCTCGCCGCTGTTGATCGCGTGCGCTGCCAGAACGATGTCCGACGTGTCCTCCTGACGATAGATCTCTGTCAGTCTCGTCACGGGAAACAACTCGGTAGCAATCATGTCCCGCAGCACGTTGCCGGGGCCTACCGGGGGAAGCTGCGCCGCATCTCCCACGAACACGATGCGACACTTCTTCTGCGTGCAAGACAGGATCCGGTACAGCAAGTGCTGATCAACCATCGAGGACTCGTCCACAATGAGCACTTCGGCAGGATGGGGCGATCCTTCATCGTAGCCCCAAAGCTCTCCAGACCCGTCGCCCGACGCTCCTTCGCTGGTCCCGACGATGCCCGCGTATGTAGACTCGCGATCGTCCTCCCCATCAATCCCACGTGCCTGAAATGCCCTGTGAATCGTGGACGCCTCCGAGCCCGTAACAGACTGGACACGTTTGGCAGCAATCCCCGTGGGCGCAACGAGCAAGAACGACACCCCTGCGTCTTGCAAAACCCTCACGACCGTCCGCAGACAAAACGTCTTTCCCGTTCCAGGTGACCCCGTAATGATGGAAACCGGATGAATAAGCGCATTGAGGGCCGCTTGCATCTGAAGGCGCTCCAGCGACACCTTGCTTCCGCCCGTCCATTCGTCCAGAGCTAGCTTCGCAGTGCCCTCAAGATCCAGCGGGTTCTCTTTTGCGTGCTCGGCGGTTTTGACTCCAACCTCTCCTAGCCTCTTGGTGTATTCCTGAATGTCCTCTCCGCAGATCTGCGCGCGCTCCATCCTCTCTACCAGGAGCTTTGCCGACTCATCCTCGATCAGAAACGGCCACGGCTCGTAGATGGCTACCGTTCCGGGCTTGGTCTTGCGGTCGAGGGTGACCGCGCCTTCCTGGTGACACGCCTTGAGCGTGTGAGCGATTTGCTCGGTCGTCACATTGGGAATGATCTCCTTGACCGCAGCAAAGAGATCACCCGAAAGCATGTACAGATGCCCCATCCCCCGCCGACTCTTCACCATGTGAAGCACTGCGCCTCGAATCCTCTTGTCCGAATCCAACGACAGCCCCATGCGCATGGCAATCTCGTCTGCCTGCTTGAATTCGATCCCGTCGATCTGAACAAGACTCCACGGATCCTCCGCGAGCACCTGCTCCACGCGATCTCCAAACAGGCTCCACACCCGATCAATCTTCACCTTCGGCAAATCAAACTCGCTCAGGAAGCTGAGTGCCTGGAACATCGCCTTGACCGCTTGCCACCGCGAAACGATGTGCTCGGCTGACAACTGATCGATGCCTCGAACCTCTTGCAGCCGCTCGGCATCTCCAAGAGCGGTTTCCATCTCGTCGCCGAAGTGGTCGGACAATATCTGAAGAGTCAGACGACCCACTCCGTGCGCGCTCAGGATCTTCTTGATCGTGGAGACCGTCCAGGGACCTCGGATGACAGGGGCGCGCGTGATCTCGATCTGGCGTCCGTACTCCGGGTGCTTGACCCATTTGCCTTCAAACCCAAACCACGTACCGACATCCACATTCAGACCGGGGATGTTGCCTCGAATTGTCACCAGCGCTCCGGCAAGGGGAGAATAGTCCTCTGCTGGATCATCCCTCTCACGCCTGAAGCTGCGGCTGGCCGGACCAGCATCATCCGCATCATCGATCTTGATCTTGAGAATGTAGAACGCTTGCCCTGCGTTCTCAAAGATGACCGAATGGACTCGGCCTGTGTAGTACTCCGTCATCTAGTAGGACACAGTGCTCGAATGGGGATCGCCACCTACACCACACATCCATCGCCGCAACACTTCATCACACGAAACTCCACAGGAAAGCTCGTGTGAAAACGGTCCCGTGGTGGCATTCGCCCATGCCCGCACGACAGCAACTTCAATGAGCCGTCTCGGAAGCTTCCAGACAACCCAAAACAACGCATTCTCTTTCCACTTGTAGATACGATGGCGGACTGTCCACATTAAGGTTCTCATGGCTTCAACTCGTCCTTCTCTTTCTGAATCATCGACAGAAAGTCACGCAACTGGCCGATCCTCTCTTGAAGACGCTCTATGGAGGGGTTCTTCATGTCGTCCTCAATCTCGGCCGTAAGCTCCTCCAGGTCCGGCAACACGGTTGCGACGATCTGGCTCTGGTGCCCGACGAGGAAGTCGAAATAGAGCCTGACTTTCGACCCATCCTCTTTCGTGAGCGACCACTCCCCAGCATCGTACCGGAGCACGCCCTTGCTGTTGACCTCGTACAAGTAGTTGGGTCGGTCGTGGTGCCCCACATGACAATGCCCAGACGGTTCCTCCAGACAACAACCACCACCCCAACGGTCTGGGAGCGGCGGATCGGGAGGGCAGTGGTGAGCAACGAAAGTCACCGTCTCCCCAAGCATCGGCTCCAGGGCCTTCTCTACCGAGACAGTTCCAAGCTCATCGTCCGCAACCAACAGATTGTCGTCTTGCCGGTAAAAGACTCCCGACAACACAACGACCTGTGCTTTGGCCTTGACCATTCACCTACCACTACGCCCAACAGGCGAAGTATCGAGGCGATAGATGGGCAGCTACCCGCACTTGGTGCTACCACATTGCCTGCATCGCGGGCAATTCTCCTGGTAGACCATCGTGCCCTTCCCGCCACAATCAGGGCAGACCTTCACGGCCTTAACCTCGGTCCCGTCCGCGATGTACTTCTTCAGCACGCGGGCAATCACCTTGGCAAAATCGTACATATCTGCGTCGGCCGTTCGCCCAAGCTGCTCCGCGATGAATTGAACAGGAGCACCGTGGCGCAACGACAGGCTGAGGATGCGCGTAAAGTCCCCTTGCTGCGGGTTGTCAAACATCTTCACGATGTTCTTGATCTTGTTGGGGTCGTCCTCATCCCCGTACCAAAGATCGTACTTCCCACCATCCTTGAAAGACCGCTTGACAATCACGCCTTGCGTGATCTTCTTCGGGATCTCGATGTTTTCCGAGAAGCCACCGAAGATCTCGTAGGGCTTGCCGTCGTACAGACCAACGAGAATCATCCAATCGGTATACTCTTTTTCACCAATCTTGACCCGTGAGCGGTGGATGTCACAGGCAAGTTTCTCCAGCCGCTTGGGAGCATTGTGCTGCACAAACGCCGACTTCTTCTTGATCGGAGCATCTTCCCTACTACCCTCGCGATAGATCGTGATGCCCTTGCACCCCGCCTTCCACGCTTCGGTGTAGATCTTCTCTACCTCTTCCACCGTGACGGTTTCGGGCAGATTCAACGTGCTGGAGATTGCATGATCAACGTACTGACCCGCTGCCGCCTGTAGCCGAACACGTTGCTGCCAATCCATCGATTCAGCCTCAGCCATGTGGTAGGGACTCTCTTCAAAATCATCGTCGGTCTTGCCGGTGACTTCCTTCCACTTGCGGAACCCGTGCTCGCTAACTGTGTAGTCCTGCCACGCGACCCCCTCGTTATCGACGCGATCGACCCGAGCGCCTTGATCGTTGGGATTGATCTTCTTTGAGCGCGTGTAAAGCGCCTTGTAGAGAGGCTCAATCCCACTCGTAGTCTGGGTCATCATCGAAACGGACCCCGTGGGAGCCGTCGTGAGATTGGCGATATTGCGCCGCCCGTTCTGCTCCCAGCGCATCCGCAACTCAGGACCGCCCGCCTCCATGATGCGCTGAATGAAGGGATGGTCCTTCTCTTTGGCGTAGTTATAGATCGGGAAACAACCGCGTTCTCCTGCCATCTCTACAGATGCCTCATACGAACCCACCGCCAACGCCTTGTAGATCTCCCGCACGACCTCGATGCTCTCATCTGTCCCGTAGCGAACCCCGAGCATAGCAACCGTGTCGCCAAGTCCCGTGATCCCCAGGCCAGTACGACGCCCGGTGAGACCAGCCTTATGGGTCTCCTCCCACAACATTCGTTCCGGGGCCTTGACCCAATCGGGCTCTGGATCCTTGTCAATCTTGGCGAGGATCTTCTCCACTAGCTCTAGCTCGATGTCAACGAGATCGTCTAAGAGCCGCTGAGCCTTGTTGGCGACCTGGCGGAATTTCTCCCACTCGAATGCGGCCTGGTCCGTGAACGGATCGGAAACGAAACTCGTCAGGTTGAGCGCCAGCAGACGACACGAATCTGCGTTCGCGGACAGCGGAATCTCTGCACAGTTATGGCTATTGATGAGAACCCGTTGCGGTTTACCATACTTAGAAAGAGACTCCACCCCCCCGATATAATAATTGCTTACCCCATCAACAGCACCGTTGTACACATCCGCGGTTCCGTCTTCCTCAATGGAGACAATGCGATGATTATAGTTCTGCGCGGCCTCCTTGAGGGCAGCATAGCTCCGAAAGCCGTTAACATTGCTTTTTCGGATATTGAAAGGCACGCCTTCTTCTGAGCAGCTCCGTTCCCACTCTCTTCTGTAAGGAACACGCCCCAACCGGAATTGCACTGCTGTAAATACTCTGAGCTGCTCGTCGCGAACACAACGCATTCGCTTTCGATGTCCTGTGCGAACCCCTTGTAAATGCTTCTTTCGGAACCCCTCCAAACGCGCACGGCGCGAATTCTGACAAGCGCTGCTACAACACTCTTGTCCTCTTCGAGTCAGCGGCAAGGAAAAGTTCTTGCCGCACTGTGGACAAGTCTTACGAACCAAGATTTCACGACCCTCGACAACCAACGGAAGATCGGTCACCGATTTCGCGTAAGCAATACGCCTGTCCAAGCTCCTCTTTAGCGGCAATCGGTGATGCTTCGGGATTTCTTTCCCAGTCGCAAATTCCCAAATCATCCGATGTTCTGCACGAGAATAGGATCGGTTGCAATTTCGCAGCCACAAGTAATCCTGACCTCGTTTATCTCTCTTAGGCCAGCGATCTTTAATGGATGCCTCGTACCGATAACCTACATGAAGGCTATCCCCCACCATCAATTCATCTACTGAAGCGTAGACCCCCGCACGGAGAAGGAACTGGTGCTCTTTTGTCGCACGGAAAATCGTGCCATCCTCTAGCTTGATCTTGTAGACTGGCTTACGACCACTAATCCCCGGATTCCGCATCATCTTGATGACAATGCGCCCTTCTTCTCCACACGCGTACACGGGGACATCGCACCCCTCATCCGCCAAGGTCTCAAATGACACAAATCCGCGACCGTCGGCAACCGCCACAAGCGTATCTCCCGTCATGCACGGGTTCGTGCTGACCGTCCGGTAACCTTCCTCAGCGTAGCAGTCGGCCGGGCTCTCGCGCAGGATGGTGTCCCAGAAGAGAAGCCCAGGCTCGGCGCTGTCGCGAGCCCCCTTCATAATCTCCGCCCAGACCTCGCGAGCATCCAGCCACCCCTCGATTTTCGGATTCTCCTTCTCGTCACACGGCCAGCGGAGATGGTACTCCTTGCCCTCCTCGACTGCCTTCAGGAATTCGTCGGAGAGCCGCACGCTGATGTTCGCGTGCGTAACCTTCGTTCGTTCCTCATGTCCACACGCCCGACACGCTGTCTTTTCGTTCTTGATGCGAACGAACGTCATGATTTCGGGGTGGTGAACATCGCACGTAATCATCAAAGCGCCGCGCCGACCGCTGTTGTGGGCATACAATCCGTTAGCGAAAAACAGATGAGTGTCATCAAGAACGAGATCGTAGGTCTCCTCCTCTCCCCCCTCTACCACCTGTACAATCTCGTCGTTGGACATTCTCATCGCACACGACGGAATATCAACACCCTCTACAGCAAGACGATCGAGGGTGTTTCGCGAAAGAAGGTGAGACGGATCGGGGCAGTATGCAAACTTGCTATATCGGACGCCCAAGTCAGCAGCATTGAAAATTGACAACACGTTATCGCGCTTGGCTACAAACCCGAGCGAAGCCACCTTCACACTCTGTCCGCCAAGAAACTCGATGAACCGACGCTGACTAGAAGCCCCCACCACATTGGCCGAATAAAGAGTTTTCCAACCCTTCTCAGACCTGTCCTCTTCATGCCAGCTCGTCGCAATTCCATACGCGGCCAAAACAATCTTAAGAGTAGTCAAGAAACGCCGAGAAGTGGAGCTAAAACTGTAGCCCTTCTTCGAGCCGGACGCATAGCCGTCCGCATCAAAGTATCCAGCAACGAAAGCAGCCAAGACTTCCCGTTTCGCCCGAAGGAAACACTGAGGAAACGCAACTTCAGGCTCTCTCTGAAAAAGACCATTAACAGTCAAAAACAAGTAGATCTGTTCTGAAGAAATCCGCAGTCGCTGTAGGTCCCCATCTCCGGGTTTAAGGCGCCCAGAGTACCCAAAGACACGCTCAACAAGCGTTGTAACCTTCTCGGTTACTTCCGGCCAATCGTTAGACAAAGCCACGCTGACACAGTGGTTTGTTGTGATCTTTTTCTCAGCTACCTCCACACAACCATCCCCACAAAACTGCCCAACCAAATAAGCCAACTCCGCAGTTAGCGTGGAAGGAAAACGCCACCTCTTCAGCCTGTTCCCGCTCATGCCCATAAACGGAGGTTCCAACGGAATCGCACTCCCCTCCCAGCCCTCCCCTAACAGATTTGTAATGGGATCGCCAACCATCATCTCACCCACGGCAATCTCACCACTCATGCTGTGAAACACATGATCCCCCGAAGCCCAGACCTCCAATCCGCGAGACGTTCGAACCTGAACCACCGACTTCCGGTTCTTTAGTACCTTCGCAACCCTTCTCCAACCCTCGGCCGTCCACACCAAGTCACTGCGTTGTTGAATCCGCTCAATCGGCTTGAGTCCTTTAGACGTGAGAACCAGAGTACCAGCCGCCAAACACTGTGCAACCTCCTTGCACGTTCGCGAGTACCTCTCCATGAACACGCCGATGCCATCCGTGGTCTCGGCTGCGTTGGTGGTCGGCTGTCCTTTCGGACGCAACGTAGAAATGTCGAAACCGACACCACCACGACGCTTCATGATCTGTGCCTGCTGCTGGTCCGTCACGAAGATTCCACCGTAGGAATCGTACGGTGGCGGCACGACGTAGCAGTTGCTCGCGCTCTGATACCTGTATGGGTTCCCGATCGCTGACATGGGCGATCCTTGCGGCACGACGTAGCGAAAGTGATCGAAGAGATCGAAGATCTCCTCCTCTGACAGCGAGTTGGGATACTTCGCCTCGGCGCGTGCGAATTCGCGCGCTAACCGACGATGCATGTCCTCAGGAGTTTTCTCGACATACTGGTTGGCGTTGTTCTTCAACGCGTACTTCGTGGCGAACACGTTAGCCGCCAACTCGTCACCACCGAAGTATGCAAGCGAAGCCTCCATGACTTCTGCGAATGTATACGTCGGACGAACCGCCTCGACGTGCGCTTGCTGTGCCTCACCCGGAGGCCGCGCTCCGTTGGTTGGCTTCTTCTTAGAAGGCACAGGAACACAGTCGTCAGGAAGCCTCTGTTGCAGCATCAGGAACCCTCACTCACCTGTGTGTGTCGTTGTCGCGACCGACATGCCCGGAGCATGGTTGCGCGCAACCAAGGACAGGGTATAGACCGACAAACGAGCCACGTCACTGTACCGGGTGTGTGCGCTCTTGTATAGCCTTGAGAAGTGCGCACTCCAATTCCACCCAAGAATTAACGTGACCCGACTTCACCCCTCTCTCAATTTCTCCGAGGGAGGTTAAAAGTCTCGCCAGACTTTTTTCGCCCCACTTTTGCGCCACCGGAACGACTTTCGTTTTGCAAACGTAGGAGTGTAACTTGAGACGTGCGGAAATTTCTTCGATCTCAGCCTTTTGTCCGAGAAGTGCAGCCGCATGGAGCCACTGCGAGACGTTGCGTGCGAGCAGCCCGCACGCCTTCATCGTGGGGTCTCCAGCATGCGTCCTCCTCATGGCCGCGAGAGCCCTCACAAGACGTGACGGGTGCATAGCACCCAGAGCATCGGCCACGGCGATGGCACCCACCTGAGAGAGCGTGGAGAGCGTCAGCCGCAAGTGCGCCGCCTGCACTTCTTGGCCGCCCGTAGCATGGAGTAGGGCGGCAATTTTCTGGACCTCAAAAGCCAGGATCCCCACGTCAATTCCAGCCGCCTGGACCATAACTTGGGCGAGTTTTTCGCTCAGCCGAATTTTCCGACGTTTGGCCTCGGCAACTACGAATCCAACTGCATGCTGCCCCTGTTTCCAGGCCGGGATCGCCTCGAAACGGATGTGGACCTCGTTGGGGAGCGTCTTTGCAACGGTCGCCAAACTCCCCTTGGCCTTGAGATCGCCTCGATGATCCAAAACCAGGCAGATCTTTTTGGACCCGCTGTGGTGGTGCTTCAGGAGCAGATCTGCGTCCGCCTTTTGGGGCTCACGAACGATGACAAGAGTTTTGTCCTTGAAGAGACTTCCCGCACCTAGCGTGCGAGTCAACTGCTGCTTGTCCGATCCCTTGATGTACTCAACCCGACGACCCGAGCGCGCCGCCGCCGCGACGGCTTTCTGAATCTCACGGTGTTGCATGAAATCCTGCGCCCCCGAGATGAGCACAACAGGCGGAGGGTCTAGCCAGGACATGAGCGCCGAATATGGTCCTGCCGATAAGGTTCCCAATCCGCCTGCTTCGCGAACCACTCCTCAACAAACGGCTTGCACGGCTCAGACAGAACCACTTTCTTGAGTTTGAGAAGCGCATCGTCGGGGCTCATTCGCGACGTAGCGGAGATCTCTCGTCCGAAGGAAGAGGGTGTCACAAACCGCGCCGTCCACTCCTTGTTCCAGCAGAGGGACCGCGTGACCGAAACAGGATACTCTCGCCAAAACGTATAGGCTTCTGGATTCATGTCAGCCTCCCGCGAACACAGCCAGAATCTCATTCTTCCCCACGTACCGATAACCACCTAACCGCCGCAACCGTTCCCAAAACATGTAGCGCTTTCCGCTCATCTGATCTGGGTCGAGAGACATCGCACGCACACAGGCATCGATGATGTCTCCCGGCGACGCCTTGGTTTCCCGAAGCAATTCGATGGCGCGTGCTCGATCCTTATCTACAGCCGCCTTCACCAGATCCAGCGCAAACGCCAGCATCTCTTCATCGTGTTCCTCCAGCCCTGGGCACCATCTGTGGATGCACCTGGATCGGATGGTCGAGGAAATCGCACCCAAATCGTTAGCCCACAGAACAGGACGCACGACCTCGGGATCGAATTCCTCGATGACCTTCAGCAACACGTCCGTCGCGTTCTGCTGTGCCAGGTCCAAGGGCCCCACGATAAACGCCCCCGGTTCATCGCCCACCGTTGCCGACTGCATCAACGCGATGATCGAACGGGCATCATCGATCTTGAGCCCCTCTTCTCCGAAGGGACCGCCAACACAGCGGCCGATTCGGGGAAGCTGCTGTCCGACCTCCTGGCGAGCCCGAGGCCCATGAAACAGCAGTGCCGACGTGTACCGCACGTCGGCCTATACGCTTCCCGCCGATCTCCGGCACACTATAGATGGTCTCAGAACGAGATCGCGTATGCCTTGCCGCACGTCAGACACTTATAGGTGGCTCGTCTCCCGCCGCCGGGGATGTTCACCGTAGACACCACCACGGCTTCCGTGCCTGGGCAGTTGGACTCGCCCGTGATGTCGTGCTTGGCACGGCATGGCATGTGGACGGTATTCTTCGGCTTCGGCTTCGGCTTCGCTTTGTCGGTCATGGCAGTCCCCACGCAGTCTGAAGGTACAAGTGGACGAAAGCCCGCTCGTCATCAGACAATACCCGCTCATACAAGACTATCTCCGCGAGAGATCCTTCCAGGTAGTCGTAGGATGCGGCCCCGTTGATTCCAGCATTCCGACGACCGATAGCGGCAAGGATGGGCGGCGACTGGCCAAACAACTCCTGGCCAGGGTCCCAGTGATCGTCGGTCGTGTCGCCCGTGAAGATCGTGGTCGCTGAATCGTCAACCCCCACAGCCATCGTTCCCGCCCCACCAATGCTCTCTCGGTACTCCACGATTCCGTAAGTGTTGGCGGCAAGAGCAAGAGACGTAGGAATATAGTCAACCGTCTTCACCGCCATGACTGGAGTCCCAGAAGGGGCTCCTGAACCATCCTGATGAACACGACAATCAGGGCCTCCAAAGGACCCCTCAAATCCGGTCGCAGCAAACCACGTCCCGATGGCTGAGCCAGTCACTTGATACTTTCCGACCACGAACAAGGTGAAGTCATCAAGCACCCGTAGCGGAAGCGTCAGATGTTGGGTGACGCCATCGAAAGAGATCACGTCACGACCGTTGAGATCGGCCGCGACAACCTGGGGCTGATCCGCCAAGACTTGCTGACTCGCATGAACATTGGTGACCTTGTTTGCCCATCTCCGAACACCAGCAGGACCGTTCAACAAGATCGTGCTCGAATCGCCAGCATCGAACCATCCAACCAGCCCCTCCAAATCACTCGGTACAAAAGGCACGGGTGCGACAGGAAACGTGTTCGACCCCGGTCCGTAACCAGCGCGAGTGAAACTGGCCTCCAACGAAGCTCCCAACACATCCAAGACCTGACCCACATTCGACTCCAACAAGCGTTGGTTGAGAGGACTTCTCATGTCGAAGGAGTCCAACACGGGAGCAACGGCTGTGTCCCACTGTTTCTGGTTCACGGCAACGTAGTTTGAGTCCAGCGCGTAGTCGATCCCGTCCAGCGAGTTAACTACAGATCTTGTCCGCGTAGACCTTCGGATGTAGACAAGGGGTGCGGGTTTGGCGATCGTAGACAGCCCGAAGTCTAGCTTCGCAGCATCCAAGAGGATCAGCAGACAAGGGAGCGTAAGCTCCTCTCTAGCCTCTTGGGGCGTCCGGTTCTTTCCCAGGCCAAACCTGTGAGAGCCCATGTCTACTATGTGGGTCGGGATAGGATAATCAGGGGCTATGTGGGTAGGGCTTCCGTTGCTTGTTCTCTCGTTACTTGGGTTCGTACTGGCATTCGTACTGGTTGCAGTTTTGAGATTATCTTCGTTTGCATTATCGTGATCGTGACGATCACTCTCTCCAATTAGTTAACAACCAATTGGTTCCCCTACGGAGAGAGGAAGAGAGCAGAACAGCGGGTTACGTCTCTAGTCCAGAGGGCTCCCCTGTTCGCGTGCCCCGAAGGGCCTACTCGTATTGGTACTCGAAGTCGTCTTGGAGACGACACCACTCCGCTGGCGTCCTGCCCAGATCGGTTTCCCGACCACCGATCCCAACGTATACAATGCCGACCTTGCCTGGGGTTCCCCCACGTTCGTTCGGTCGCAGATCCCTCCACGTATCCTGGCGACATCAGGATTGACCGATCACAGTTTGGAGTCGGCGTGAGCACAAGGTTGGTCCGATGCTCCGTCCTCGATGTGTCACAAGGACTGCCTCCGGCAACACCGGAGGGAGAGCAGCCGGAGCACCTTACTCATGCGAAGTGCGCTGTCAAGCAGCGCGTTTCACTCACGCCATCTATGCGCGACGCACGTCAGACTCACCGACCCTTGCTGGCCGCCGAGAGATCTTTCCCACCATGCTTGTACGCTCCCGCGCCAGCGCCAGGAAAGTCTCCGATTGTGATCGACAAAGGCCCAACGTTGACTGTTCGATCGCCAGAAAGTAATTCTTCCTCGATCTTCAGCCACTCGGCCAAGACTTCCTCAAGATCCTCATCTTCCGTGGCGCGTCGGGTAGCCCAGCCCGGCTCACCGAGCACTTCGATGTCGCTCACCAAGCTCTGGAGATTCTTCCAGAGCGCTCCCGTCTTTTGAGCATTCTCGACTAGCCACTGCTTCATTTTCTTGATGGAGTTAGTGACCTGCGCCTTTGGCTTCCCCGTGATCTCTACGAGATCCTTGAGAAAGCCCTCGGGTTCTCCTCTTCCCGTGGGCGTTGTTGTCCGGCCCGATCCCTTGATGTAGTCGAGATATGCACAGAAGATGTCAGCCTCGACTCGGCGTCCCGACTGGCGGACCATGCTCTTGAGAATCTCACGAATCTTGTCCGCCTTCGGGCTATGGTGCTTTCGTAACTCCAGGTAGAGAGGATTCAGATCCGGGGCGCCCCTCTGTCGCTCGTACACCGACTCTGTCCGAGGAGAAACGCGCTGGAACGTCTCTTGCTTCTTCTTGCCGCCTTCCTCGCTCCGCACAAAATCAGCCGCGCGCTGGGTAAACTTCTTGGCGATTGCTCCTGTGATACCGGGCGTCGCTGGCGTTGTTGTTCCTTCATGCACACCCTCGACCTCCGAGGGTTTAAGAAGTGTCTTTCCTACTTCAAAGAAGGTCGGCTGTCGTTTCTTCGCAATGGGAAAATAGCCGAACGCAAAATCACCCGCAACTTCCTCTGGGGTGCGGCCGTACTTTCGCTGAGCATCATCATCATCCCCGAGCCGTCTCCTGACCCCGATGATGGCTGCGTTGAAGAAACCAGAATTCTGATTGGAAGTCCACGCCGGATTCAGCTTGCCAAAGTACTTCTCGGCCTCCTTGCGCCCAGCACGCCCTTTGCGCACCCACGTCCCCGGCTTCATGCTCTTGTTTTCACTCCACGCCACACCCTCCAGAAACGACACACGAGCGAGTAGGTCCATGCCCAGGTCAATCCGGGCCTGGAGCACCCGAGAGGCCACACGGAGCGCTGAGGGCCGTGTCCGGGGCTCCGAGGCACAGCGGCGCAGCACATTGTCGAGCGCAAGGAATAGATCCTGCATGAGCTACTGACGACGATCTATAGACAGCCTACCCAGACCAGCCGGGCAGATCTGCCCGACGACCACCTATAGAAATTCTCGCCGGCCGATGCTTGTGGACAACTTGCACCCGTAAGCGACAAGCCGAGGGTTTCACTAGCTTTTCGCCGCGCTGACCCTGTGGACTCTCGGGTTCGCTGATTTCTTGACACGACCGAAGCCGCCGCCTACGGTGCTTGCGCTGCATTCTGACCCTCCGGGTGTCCTAGCAGCTTCAACACGCACTCTGTTTTCCATCCTCTCTCGGTTCGCCGGAGGGACGGGAAGGACAACATGTTTCGCACTGTACGGCCGACCGGCTCATGGTTCAACAACCATCTTCTCTTCGTTCTCGGAAAACTCACTGATTGTCGCCCGCTCCAGGGAGTGGACCTGACGAGGGTCACCAATGAGGTTCTCAAGCTCGCGGGAATCTCTTCTAAGCACCCGCCCTGGAAGACCAACGGCAAAAAGGCCCTTTCGCCCGCTCGCCTCGTGGGTTTCTCGCACCGTAACCTGCGCGAAGCATACAAACCAAACGGATGGCTGACCGTTCTGAAGGAAGACGGAACCTGGGCTCTTTCCTGGCTCGGAGCCAAGAGAGCCAGGGAATTGCAAGGCACCCACCTGCCCAAATGGCGCCCCAAGACGGTCCAAGACAGAAAGAAGGCCAGCGGAGCCAAGATCGAGGTAATCGATGCTTCCCAGGGAGAAACGCTCACTGCTCAGTGGCTTCGTGAGCAAGAACCTGCGCTCTCCGAGAAGCTGATCAAGTATCTCGGCGGACGCTACGTGACCTCGCGCGAACATAACCTTCTTGAAGAGCACATCCAGACGTTCTACAAGAACCTCATCGAGCGCGACTCACTTCGCTCTCGGCTGGAGGAAGGACAAAACATCCCCTTCTCCAAGATCTGTGTCTACGCGCGCAACAGCACGAACAGCCAGATCCGCGACAACGCCCGTCGCCCTCTCCACCGGATCATGCAGGGAGCCCGCACCAAGAAGGAGCGCGAGGCTTACATGAGCCTGGAGGACTGGTCCCGGCGAATCCACGTCAAGCAGTCCGACCCGTGGTCACAATGGACGTGGAACGAAGATGACGAAAGCTGGGTCAAGAGCCTGGAGGAGATGCCCGACCCCTCTGCCGAAACGACGATCGAGGAGAAGATCGGATTTGAGCAAGGGTTTGCAGCTTTCCTCGCCGCCCTCAAGAAACGCGCGCCATCCCAGGCTGACGAGTACCTGTCGATCCTTCAGGATCGTTTCGTCATGGAAATGTCAATCAAGGAATGCGCCGAAAAGCGAGGCATCAGCCGCAATCAGGCGGCGACGATGATCCGCTCAGCCAGGAAGATCGTCATCCGCGAGTTTGAGCACGGATCGCTGGCTCAGGATCTCGGCCTGAGCTAAGCCTACTCTTCCCAGGCCAGCCAGTCGTCTACGCTCTGGGGCTCTCCCTGAGAAGCCAGCTTCATCCCGGCCTCGGGATAAGCCATGCGGAGCATGCGGCTGTAACCGCATCGAGCCTTCTTGGCGTGCATATCGAGAAAACCAGTGAGACGCTCATGGAGCGCCGCCTTCCGCACATGCAGATCCGAAGCAATCATCCCGGCATGTCCCCGAAGTTGTGAGCACGCCCCAAGCCCCAGCGCCGCAGTCCGGGCTCGGAATCCGTAGAGTCCATAGCGCGCACGTCCGGCGGTCTTCTCTGGATGGCCTCCCTTGACCCCCATCGAAGCCAGGACCGGCGCAGACTCCTTCAGAGCCGCCAGCAGGACGCGAGCCGGTGTGGACTTGGCCCGCCTCTGGTGAGCGCTCAGAAACTCAATGACCTTGGCGTCCTTCTGGTAGGCATTCTTGGCGATCGTGATCGCCGCCTTCTTGAGCTTTCGACTTGCACTCTCGCAAGATGCTTGAATCGCCTTGGGGTAGCCGTATAGACCTCCGGGCGCTCGCGCGGCTGTCTTGTCTTGGGAAGCATCCTCGACCATGGTGCTGCCCCATCTATGAGGGAGGGTCTGGGTCAGTCTTTGCCTTGCCATGGGATCCTCGTCATCTAGGGTTTCGTATAGAGCGTTTAGCTCCGGGTCTTCCGCAATCAGCGCTTTGTAGTCCACGTAGCCGTCTTGGACGGGTTCTTGCCCCGTCGCGACAAACTGACGTGCGATCATGCGCAGAATCTCACCTATGTCTTGAGCCGTGAAACCATCCGTCTGGAGTGTCTGGACGAACCGGTACGAGTTGGCGGCGATGGCCTTGCTTCGCAGAGCTTCCCCTTCTAGACCAGCTATGTGGTCTTGCCACTCGGCCAGATTATCGGGATGCTCGATGCTCATAGTCACCGCATGGGAGTAGTGCTCTGCTCCACGTAGGGGGACAACACAAGAGCCAGGCTCTTGTGATCTATGTCGAAGAGGCGCGCTTGGGTACGTCGCATACTGTAGTACTCTTCACCCAGCACGACGTTCTGGCTGTCCTTGATGATCTGCTTGAACAAATCCGAGTCCATCTCCTGCAAGATGCCACGGATCTCATCCAAGGTCCGATCCAGAGCATCCGTCGAGCGGCCATACGTCATGTCCAGCGTGTACTCTTGAACCGGGTTCTGCTGCCCTTGCCGCCATGCCCGAGCCGTCCGCTGTTTCATGTCCTCCGAATTCCAAGTGTCGCGGTCGAGATGCACGACATTGCTGAATGCCTGGAGATTCTGCCCGGTCTGGTACACCTGACCGTGCAGAGTAGCTGACACGATGTTGTTGTTCGGCGCGACGATCTCGTTGAACACGAAACTCTGCCAGAAGGCACGCTCATAATTCTTGTTCCACGTGTCGTTCGCGGGCTCGTCCATGTGCCGCTTGTACTTCTTCTCCCGAAACGGCATGTCGAAGCCCATGTAGAAGGACAACTGCTGCCCGTTCTGAAACACGTAGATGCCCTTGCTGATCGCTGCCAGATGATACGGACCGGGCATCCGTGCGGACAGCATTTGGGCAGCCGACATGACAAACTGAGCGTCGTCCGTGTACAGCACCGTTCTCCCGGCGCTGTTCATCCACTCCTCGCTCACGATCCGCAGGCTCTCGTCCATCTTGGGATTCGAGGTACGCACCATGACCGGATTCCCAGACCAATCACGCACCGGAGAGCCATCAGGATCGCGCTCTGCTACTTCAGACACGTACCGCTCGGGAAAGTTTGCCAAGTCGTTTAGCTTCTTGATCAGAGGCGCCAGCTTCGCAGAGAACATGAGCCCGATGCGCCTGTCCCTGGCCTCTGGGATGCGTCTGCCCGTCTCGGGATCGACACCTCGAAACTTGAACCGAGCCACCATCCCGCGGAGCACATCCTTCACTTCGCTGATGGTCTCTCGATAGGCTTCCTCGATCTCGGGCGGCATCTCCAACGCAACGGTCTGCTGTGTGAGCTTGGGTAGCTCGAATTCCTCCACGTCCTGCTTGTCCCCGTAGAACACGTTTTGCTTCATGAAGGTCTGGAGATCGTTCTTGGTCAGAGGATCTTGCTTGACTCCAACCGTCCGTCCGCCAATGGTCTCCGTGAAGCGCCGCTGAAACTTGAGCATGTCCCTGCGGCCCTCGGTCCTCGGGCTCACGTCCACGTTGTTGGCGATGGCCGACAACACGTAGGCATCCATCGGCTCCTTCTCGATGGGCGAAGCCGTGAGCAAGATCTTCCGCGGATGACGAATTTGAAGCGCTGCCTTGGATGTCTGCGTGGTTCCGCTGCGCAACTGCTGGGCTTCATCAAAGAAGATCGCCACGTAGTCGTCTGCAAACTTGGGGTTCTTCTTCCACGCATTGCGAAACTGCGGATAGGTCATGATGTCGAGACGAGACATCAGATCCTTCCGCGCGTCGTCTGTCAGAAACTTCCAGATCTCCTTCTTGATGTTCCCGCGCAGCGCCTTGGGACACACGTACAGATAGCGGCCGTTCCCCTCTTCCTCCAACCCATCGCGCTTGAGCTTCTGCATCATGGCAATGGCCGTCGCCGTCTTCCCGACACCAGTGCCAAGAGCACACACCCCACTGTTCCCGCGTGCCTCCATCCAGGCCAAGGCTTGCTTCTGTTTGGTGAGGAGCCCCTTGTCCGGGCCACGCACGGTCTGCTTGAACCCGCCGATGGCTTCCATCGTGTAGTAGCCCAAGTTTTCATCTGCCGTGGCCTGCTCCGCCTGGGCAAGCTGCTTGAAGTAGTCCCGAATCAGCTTCGCAGCGCCCTCGGACATCGACATGCTCTGCAACGCGTCACGAACAATGTTGAAGTCCTTGGGGTCGAAGTAGAATTCGCTCCGGCGCGTGCCCTCCAGATACTCGATAGAAGGGACGAGCTTGGCGAGTTTAGAGATCGCCTGGCGCATCTCCGTGAATGCACGGCCACCAGGGATCTTCACGAACAGCTTTTTGACCTTGACCGGACGCTTCTTCCCCCGAACCTTGACCTTACGTTCGGCCACGGTCACGTAGGGCTCGCGCTCAGCCCGTACCGTGAGTTGTCCCTTGGGGCCGTGACTCTCGATGTGCTCGAAACGATTGGTGCGAGGGTTGTAGTTGTAAGCGGTCCCTTCGATCATACGCCCCGCGGCGTTGACCATCTCATCCAGGTAGAACCCCTTGAACCGCCCCTTGACGATGACTTGCCTGCCGTTCGCGTCCATCTTGACGGGAAAGATACGGGTCAGGCCGCTGCTCTTGGCCTTGTCGTCCGTGAGCGAGACAAACTCGATGTCACCCTCTAGCTCCGTAATGGCTTCCTCATCTACACGACGCATCTGATTGAGCGCGCGTGTTTCGGGGAACACCCTCGACTGCCGTGCCACAGCACGATTCTCTCGCTTGCGCTTCTCCAGATACTCCCGCATCGGCATCGCTTCGTTCGCCCAATCGTAGACAACCTCCTCGCCGGTTGCGGGATCGGTGCCGACAAACGCTGCGCGCCCCATGATGAATTTGCGCTTGGGATTCAGACCCTCTTCTTCCAGGCTTAGCTGGATGTGGTCCTCGATCTCCCGCAGCTTGCCGCGATGCCGTTGGATTGCGTCATACAGAGCGGGATCGTTGTCCTTGATCGTCTCCAGTTGCTTCTCTTTGGGACGCATGACCCGGAACACGACCCAACGCTCCGGCCCACGTTCTTGAGCCTTGAGATAGAGACCCTTATCCTTCGCCACCAAAGCGAGCAAAGGCCCGATGTTCCGAATGACTTTGAGCCATGCCATTCGGTTGTAGGGATCGCGCTCGATCGCCCGCAGCCATGGCCGAATCTCGTCCACCACAGCGCTCACTTGGTTCTGCGCGGCCGGGGAGATCTTGGTCCTGGCAAGCATGCGAGCCCGTCGCCGCAACTCCGGCCACGCACCGCCCGGAAACTTGGCCTCTACGTCACGAAGGTGTCGAGCCTCGGCCAGATCACGATAGAATTGGAAGAAGGAGAGCCCCAGAGGACCAAACTTGGAACGGATCTTCGCCATGGCCGACTGCGACAAGAGCCGGGCAACTTCCTTCTTGATCTTCTTGAGCCGCTGCTCCTCATCCTCAGATGGCAACGGCGCCTCGGCTCGCTTGAAAGCCGTATTCGCCGTCGCCCATCTGTCCTCTAGGCTCACGGCTGAAACTCCTCCATGCCCACAACTTGAATACTCCGTGGGTCGAAGACCGCCACGGTTCCATCCGGGTTTCCCGCCGCATCGTACTTCTGTCGTCGGGCTATTATCCCCACTTTTCGCCAATCGATTGGTTCTCGGACCACCTTGAAGGGTCCCGCGTACTCCTTTGCAACTTCTGGAGGCCACTTCTTCACATCACTCACGTCGAGAAACTTGATGCCTGGCCTCAAACGAAGAGTCAGAAGTGCCCCCGGTTTGCCTTCCCAATTCACGATGTCGTTGACATAGTCCAATGCCCAGCTTCGTTTCGCGGACATGTAGACGGCGGGTCCCATCGATGCTCCTCTGCCACGCCTTCGGGCGAGAACAAAGCCTCCTCGTTTGATCTTCTTCGCATCCTCTAGGTACGTGCCATGGTAGAATTTCTTCCCCGCAATCGTCGCTGCCTGGACATACCTCGCAGCAACTTTCTCGGCACACGGAAGCATGCTTCACCGTGATAGGTAACGCAACGCAACCTTCTGGTGTGACGCAACGACTTGCCGACCGTCCGACGTGATCTCGCGCTCCACTGCCATGGCGGGGCGCCGAACCAAGTAATTCGGCCACTTCTCGTACCACTTGTCGTAGAAGTCGCTCTTGGGAACGACCCGCTCCGTTTCGTCGGGATCGGGGATGTTTGAGTCCGCCACGTGAACGTTGTCGTCCTTGTCCACGTCGAAGACCACACTCGCGTGCGACCACGGGCGTCCCTCTGGATTCCACGCGATCATCACGGGGATCTTGTCGTCCGTCCACTTCTTGAGTTGCTTGACCGTTGCAGGACAGACCAACGTGACCCGCATGCCGTAGTGCTGCGCCGCCGCGATGGCATCCTCCCACGCCGCCCCCTTCAGAGGCTTCGCGCCCAGGACAGCATTGACTTCATCCTCATCGCAGTCGACCCCGTTGGCTCTGAGGCACATCATCAGGCTCGTAGCCATACAACTGTATTGGCTTCGCTGCCGAACGGGCTCCACGTCTGCTTTGGCGGTCCTACGCGGCATCAGTCCATCGAACAATACTCGTGAAAGTCGATGCCCGCCGCACCGATCGCCTTGGTCAGTTGGTTGAATCTCATGTTCGGCAACTTGCTGAGGTTGTCTTGCACCCAGCGATAGAACAGCTTGATGCCCTTTTTCCCGCGAGCCATGCAGACCGGATAGTTGGCCCTGTCTTCCTTGTCGCGAACCACGAAGTCGCGATAGCCAGCCTCGATGGAGATGTACTTGCCGTCGATCTTGATCGGCTTGAAGCCAGCGGGCGTGACCTCGACCCCCTTGTACGTCATCTCTTCGATCTTCGGCAGGACGCCTCCGGGCTCCAAACCCTCGACGTACTTCTTGGCCTTGCTCAGAGCATCCTTGTAGTTTCGAGCCTTGCCGATGTTTCCAATGACCTTCTCAAGAGCACGCTGCGCATCGGGATCTCTCACGTAATCGAGATCGTAGAGTGCAAACTCATCGACCCTCTTGCCACGTTTCCCGGCGTTGGTCAGATCCGTCACCCTCAGCGAGTGCATGAAACGGTGGATGCGAAGCATCGACTTCTCGTTCTCCACCGTCTTTCCCACGCTCATCGCCTCTTTGGCGACAAGCGGCAACAGCTTCGATCGAAGATCCGGCCGCGTGTAGGCCAGCTTGATCACCAGTGCTCGGAGAGAGGACATACGAAGGCTCCTACCCGAAGCCGGGCATAGACGAAAAACCGGCCAGATCGCTTACCGGTGGCCGCTTACGTCAATGCCGGGGCCGATCTTTGCCCGCTTGGGCCGCTGCCCTCGGGGCCTCGAAACGTCTAGCTCTACCAGATCGATAGCTGCCCGCCAGTAGCTCTCTCGGATGACCAGACGGACCAACTCCTCGATCGTCAACTCTCCGCTCTTGAGATGGTCCTTGACGCGTTGCATGATTTCGCTGCGGCTGTTGGCATACCGCTGCTCCATCTGGGCTTTGAGATCGTCCTTTGAGATCCCAAGCATCGCGCAAACTCTCTGGGGATCGTCGCTCACGGTGGGTCTTGCCGAACCATATCTAGCGCGGCACGCGCAGCATCCGGGGCTAGCACAGCCGTTACTCGGTTGACGACGCGCATCATAGCAGTCGAGACCTCAGAAACTAGCTTTTCTTGCGCATCAGGCGCAGGATCGAGGACTCTTTCCTTGAATTCCGCGTCGTTAGACAACTTGAGCAGTACCTCCAAAAGAGCCTCACGCTTCACGGCTTCCATCAACAGCGCGTGAGCAACGTGCTCTTGGCCGCTTTTGTCCATCTCCATCGTCAGGTCCATGTCTTCCTGACTCTGGAGCTTATGATTGGACCAAGGCGTGCCGTTCTGATCGACGGCGACCTCGATCTCAATCACGAAGCAGGTGTACTCGGCCTGTTTCCCCTTGGTCCAGGGGTACGAAGGAGCGGCGGGCATGTACTACTGTACCGCTACAGCTTGTCCAGCTTCCTGATCAGCTTCTTCTTGTTCTGGATTACCGTCCTCAATCCAGAGATCGTGGACCTGGCCCCCTCAGCCGTCAGGTTCTCAACCTTCTCGCCGCGCTGAAGTCTCTTGAGGTTCTCCTCATACTTCTTGAGCATCTGCTCATCGTGCCGAAGCGCCTCTTCCCATTCCTTCTTTGTGACCTCGTAGGCACGCTTGTCTTGCGTCTTGAATTTCTTGGCAAGCAGAAGCGCATCGAGGATGGACTTGTCGTCCTCCTTCTTTGCCTTTTCGATCGCCGCATCCAGCTTACCCATCGGGATGTCCTGGTCCTCGGGGATACCGAGGTACTTGTGGACACGGCCTGGATGCTTGACCGCCTTCTCTTCCCAGTCCTTACCTACTTTTTTTTTGAATCTCGACGGCTCGCCGGATCACCGAGGCTTTGACCACCCTCATGTTGTAACTCGCCATCCGATCGGCGCACGACGGGCAAAGCTCTCGCACTTCCTCGATGCCGAGCCACTCGTCATCGGCTTTCTTCCGAGACTCGCTCCGCCACTTCTTGCCCACGACACGATCAGCCAATGACGCACAAAAAGCACCCGTGTCATCCACCTTCCCCTCCATCCGCTTCATGCACTCCGTAACCTTGTGCTTCGGAGCTTTGGCAGTCAGGGACTCCCAAAACTTCTTGCGGGATTCCGCGGTCCAGCCCTTTGGCATCTTCTCCCACTTGGACCCGGACGGTGCCTCGGGCGCAGGACCCTTCGCCTGCCGCAGCATCTCAACGTCCTCATCGAGTAGCGGCAGAACCGTTGCCTCGCGAATCGCCGGCAGCAGCCGGTCACGGATGTCGGGGTTGTCCGTGGCGAGCTTGATCGCACCATGGAGGAGCGCGCGCTCATCATCCAAATCCGCCGCCTTCTTCCCCTCATCCTCATCTTCCGTCTTGCCGGGATCCCAGCCCATTTCATTGGCACGCTCATCCGATGGATTGGGGGGGTCTCCTGGCACCACGCTGTCGGCAAACTTTTCGAGCACAGGCAGCAGATGCTCCTCGTACTCGGGCGACTCGCTCGCCAGCTTCAAGGCCGCGTCGAAAAGCTCTTGCTCGGGGATACTTCCCTTCTTCGACTTGGACTTGATCTTCTCCTTCACCTTCTGGACCGAAGGAGGAGGATTCTTGGCGTTGTCCTGCAACTTCTTGGGCATCTCCGAAAGAGGCACATCCTCGCCTCGTTCAAACTTGCCCTCTTTCTCGTCCTCATCTTCATCATCTTCCGCAGCCTTCAACAACGGGAGCAGGAGGGGACGCAATTCCTCATCTTCGTGGGCCAGGCGGATGGTTGCTTGTCTGAGCGTGGGCATAGAAAACCTCTAGGCGCAAGACACGCCTTACCCCAAGGCGTTCTATAGGCACCCTACCGCCTACGAATCGTCAGGCTCGTCGGGCTTGTCCTCGACAGACTTGTAGTATCGACGCTCGACAGCCACAGCGGCGGCGATATTGCGCTCAAACGCCAGTTTGTGTCGCCATTCCCGTCGCCGGTTGGGGCCAGAGCCGACCCAATACCGTTGCCAGTGCCCCACGACCCAATGCCTCATCTGGGGCTGTGAGCCAGAGCCCCTCGGGCGCTCGATTTCCTCGACAGAGCGCCCAATCCAAGTCACGGTCGCCTTTCCGGCACGTTCCAGGTCACGACGGGCCAGGCCCGCGCGCCCTTTGCTGAGGTTCTTCTTGCGACCGTACTTGCGCAGAAACTCCTTCTTGCGCTGCTCGGGAGTCTCGGTTTCGACTTCACGATTTGGACTCTGGAGGTACATGATCAGGTTGAACGCGATCCGTGCCGTGATCATGTAGCTCTCCACCGATTTCTTTATCTCGGTATCGGGAGTCGTAAACTCCGGCAAGTCGTCTTCTGACTTGCCCTTCGTAACTGAATCCTCGATGTACGCCTCGATGTCATCGAAGCTCCCGTAGATCTCATCGAGATCGAACCGCATCCACCCTGTCGCGTTGTCCTCGTCGCTAAAGGACCGGCTGTTTGGTTTGCCCCACATGTACACGAAGATCCTGCCGTCATCGTGCTGCGTCACATAGAAGCCAGCCAGTTGGTGCCACTGCGTCCTAGGGCCGCCCCAGATCTGCGCCTCGCAATTCTCGACCACGACGTAGAAACTCTTGTAGGGCAGCTTGAAATCTTCCTTCGGGATTCCCTTGAGACTCGTGTTGATAAACATCTCCTGAAGGCGAGGACCGACGACGTAGTTTTGCTGGCCGAACATTTCGTACCAGAACATCGCCTCGACACACACGCTCAACGATGGAGGATCTCCGTGGTTCCTACACGCATCCATCAAGCAGAACCGAAACTCGGGATTCTCCAGGTGCTCCTGAATGTCATCTCCGGCCCAAACCCTTCGCGCCGTCCCGAGCCGGTCCGCCAACACATCCGAGGACCGGAGAACGGTGTCGTAGTGCAGGACTGGAAAGCGCTCTTGCTTCCGGGCCATCAACTCCCCTACGCGGAATCTCGCGAGAAGTTTACCTCTGACTCCTGGCAAATTTGAAGAAACTCACCTTTTCTTTGGGCTTAGCCTTGGCCTTGGGCTCGTTTTCCTTGCGAGCAAGGATCTCCCCGACCTTCTGCTGCGCGTCGTCTGGAGGCTTGTAGACGCCCACAGAGCGCGCCTCCGACCGGCTGTTTACGTTTGCTACCTCGATGCGAACGCCGCCGCAAGCCTCGATCCACGCCTTTGCTCGTGCGTGTAGCTTGCGGCCAGCCCGGTTGCCCGGATCATCCGGCGGCGGCTTTCTCTTCTTCAACTTCATGGTGCTCGCTACAAACCCATGCTTTCTTCTTGTTCTTACCCACGGCCGGACGCGAACACTTGGTCTTGCCTACTCGCTTGCTGCACTTGTAGGGGATGATGTCTCCGCACTTCTCAGACGCCATGCCTCTGCGAGCCACACCACGATACCCGAATACCCCACACCGGTTGCAACGGTAACGACCATTCCATCTCGGCAATGGTTCCCATGTTCCTCCACAGTCATGCTTCATCTATCGACTCCTGAGGGACTCTATGCCCTCGCTTATGCGCGGTCTTGTGCAAGATCTGCGACAGTTTGCGCACGAGAGGTTGCGGCAAGTCAGCCACGTCCTCTTCGTACACCCAATCCTCGAAAACATCGGCAACGTATGGCAGTGGATTGGGCTCTGCCAACGTGCGCTTCTTCATCCCTGCTTCCCCACACCCCACACCCACCACATGCACACCAGCCTTCTTTGCACGTCGAACCTGGTTGCGAATGATGGGCAACAACTGAGAAGGCGGCTTGCCGTCCGTGATCACGAACAGCAGACGGTGAGCCTCGGGCCGATCGCTGAGCGCCATCAGCCCGTACTCGATTCCGTCCGCCATCGGCGTCCCGCCTTTGGAAACTGTGCGAGTGAATCTCGCCTTGACGTTCGCCAGACGCTCCCCGAATGTCTTGAACACGTCGTACTGCATGCCGTGGTAACGGTGATAGATTCCCTTGTGAGGATCTGCGGGCTCCGAGCCCGGTTGCCCCGTGCGCCAACCAAACGCCATGACCTGACCACCGATGTTCTCGACTGGCTCAGCCATGGCGAACATGCACTGGTCTAGCTGGTCTTTGATCGAGACCGTCGATGAGGACTGATCCCTGCTGAGCACCAGAGCCACGCTCGTGTCGATCTCTTCAGCAATGTCCGAGTATGCTCGCGTGGGCGGCACGTCGTCCATGATCTCCACGTAGGTATCAACTAGCATTCGCTCGGAAAGCCTTGGACCCTTCCGCAAACCGTGCTCATCTTCTCGCATCTCCAGAGCGCGCATGAGCACTCGAAACTTGGCACGCAAGTCAGCGATGGGCCGCTTGACCTTCGCCAGCAATTCGTTCGCTTGGTCCTGTTCCTTACTGAGATCGGCTCCCGCAGGAAACTCGGCCACGTCCAAGCTCGTGTCAAAGGGACGCCACGGCAACTCGTCCCCTTGAAGATCCTCTTCCTTGAGGTTGGCCTGCGCGAAAGCTTCGCCCAAAGCATCTCCTACTTCACGCAGCTTCGGCGCATCGTTCTTCGCTGAGTCCAGAGCCTCTTGGAGAGATGCCGTTCCCGCGCCTTCGCCCTCGCCCTCGCCTTCGCCCTCATCCGGCACGGCAGAGGAATCCTCGGTAGTCTCGTCTCCTCCTTCGCTCTCCTCCTGAATCTCCAGATGCTCCTCCAAAGCGATAACCACATCCATCCCCTTGCGAATGAAACCCAGATCGTCATCGCCAGCAAGCTCGATACACTCTTGCAGGTGCTCTTGCAGCACGGCTCCAACGAGACTCACGATCTCTGGTTGATGCAGCTTGCGCCGCGTCAGGATCTCGCGAGAAGCCCTGGTGTTGTACCCAAACCCCAGGTCCCGAAACGTCCCGGTCAGAACGCTGAAGGGATTGAAGCAGTCCTCTTCGGACAAACCCTGAGCCTGAGCACGCAGCCGGTCTTGCTCCTCCTGCGCGAGAATGTAATCCTGTAGGTCGATCATCGATTGTCGCGTCGCGGGCTGCCGCTCGATACCGCGACGCTCGATGCGGATGTCCTCGATGATACGGAACAACAGCCTCAGAAGCCGGACTCGGCATGACCAATCCTTCAACTTCGCCCAGCGAGGATTCACAAGCCTCCCCATTTCGTTCTCATGTAGAGGCTTACGACGGCCGAACAACGTGTGCCATGCCTCGTGATTTCCTCCGCCAACGAGCGCCAGGGCAACTCGATGATTGAGTTTCTTCGGCGTGCGGGCGATAATGATGCGCGGCTGGTAGTCCTTCGGCGGTTTGTTGGCCTTGTTGACCCACCCCGTAATCACTTCAAAGGAAGGCGCTGCGCGAGGATGCTTTCGAGCCCACTCGATCATCAGGTTGGAAAAGCGAAGGGCCGTCCAGTGATCCTCATTCTCGAAACGGGCTCCCCGGCTGATGACTCGACGCGACACACCTGTTCCAGCCAAGACGCCATCCACCGTCGCTTGGTGTGTAGCGAGCCATGGTGCTCCTGGGAACGTCGGAGGAATTCCGATCGCAGAGCGGTCAGTCATCGCAAACTCTCTACGCGGGTTTTGCGAGGAAGTTTAGAAATCTCAGCCATTTGTAAACTCTTGGGCTCATCTGGCGTAGAGAGACATAGGCCAGGACATGCCCATTTGCCAGATCTGCGGACACGAAAGCCCGTGGCTCGGGGATCATCTCTCTGAGGCCCATAAGCTCAACGTAGAGCAGTATTTGGGGAAATACCCCGCTGCCGAGGTTGTGGCTCCAGAGATCGTTGCCGAGCTACAGAAAACAGCAAACGGCAAACGTGCGCATCCCCCGGCACCGACCCACCTGACCGCCGATTTCGCTGGCGTCGTTCACAAAGTCAATCACGATGTGCCTCCCGAAGTCTGCCTGCCGCTTCCCGATCACTACCGCATCCCTTCTTATGGTGCCTTGGCCGAGGACGTGAGTGCCGCCAGCATAGCACTCAAGAACGCGCGCTCCCTCTACATCCACGGAGCGTCCGGTTGCGGTAAAGATGGATTCGTCTCGGCATGGTCGGCGTTGCACCGCGTGCCCGGCGAAGAGTTTCAAGTGATCCCCAACACAGACCTACAGCCGTGGTTGTGGAGTAAGTCGATCAACCGTGGGGGAACCTACTGGGAAGAGGGACGGCTCCTCAGACTCGCACGCGATGGCTACAAGACCACTACCGGTCGGCAGATTCCCGCTCTCATTCTCATCACCGACCTGGACCGCGCCACCAAAAGCCAGATCGAGATCGTTCGCTTGCTCTTGGACACGATCCAGGGACGGGTGCCACGACCCGACGGTGGTTCGTGGCCTGTTCTACCAGGCACGCACTTCGTGGCGACCGCCAACACTGCGGGCCAGGGTGACGAGACCGGACGTTACACATCCAGCACCATCATCGACTTCTCGATCCTTTCTCGGTTCCAGCGGAAGCTGCGCTTTCACATGATGGATTGGCGAGATGAGGAACCGATCCTTCGTGCCAAGTTTCCTCTCTTTGCGGAGAAAATGGGTGACGAGCTTACGGGTCATCGCGAAGCACACACGGGCCGAATGACCACGGGGCTTGGCATGGCAACCCACACGCTACGCGAACACATCGAGTCTGGTGATCTCTTCGCAGAGTTTTCTCACCGCGAACTATGTAATTGGGTACAAGCCGCCGAGGACATCCTCAGCCTTCACCCCCGCCGCAAGCCTCCTGAAGACCTGATGCGACAAGCAAGCCGCTGCGTGTTTGATGGATACCCAGATGAAGAGACTCGCCTTCGTGCAAAGCGTCTGATTCATGGTCATATCACGGGTGGCTTGCTCGATTCGGGTGACGTGCAGGGAGTCAGTGACGAGAGCCTGTCAATCTGATGAAAGACAAGCCCACAGCAACGTACTTCCGCCCGCATCTTCTGACTGCTCTTGGGCAGTTGTCCGGTTTCAAGGCTGATGTACCGATAGCGAGAGAGACTGTGATCAAGGCTGTGCTAGAGCAGCTTCAGATGAATGAAGACGCGTTGGGGAAGAAGCACGGAAAGCGGGAAACACATCGGCTGATCGGGCTCGCGTTCCGGGGTATTCGCACACTAGCTGATCCTCTCACCAGCAGTCCGGGCAAGAACCTGTGGGCTCTGACGCGACGTGGGGTAGAGGAAGCTGCAAAGCTCATGTCTGATCCCATCCCCGAGGCTGAGCCCAAGCCCGAACAGCAGATCGCGTCGTTGACCAATCCTTACGACGATCCGTACCTCCGCGGGCTTGCAGTTTGCCAATCTCCTTGCTCTCTCTGCTACGGACTACTCTATGATCCAAAGGACTCTACTTGTCAGTCGTGTCCCATCGCCTCCTTCTGCCGCGAGGCCATGTACGACGCATACAAGCAAGCCGCCCTTGCAATCCAAGACGCAAAGCCGTCTGATACGGACGAGCCCGAGCCTGACGAATCTGAGGAGCCGAAAACCGAACCGATGCGCCTGGTCACGCTCACACCAGATCAAATCAGCGAAGGCGTGCTCCTCAAGCCAAAAACGCGCACGTTCCACTGCCAGATGTGTGCCCAGAAAATAGAGGAGCCTCAATGCATGTTCGTGGAGTCTTTGGGGGCTTTCCATCTCAAGTGCTGGCCTGACTAGGCTATGCACATGACAACTGTAGAGGGGTAGAATTAAAATCGTGTCTAGCAAACAGACTCGCCGCAGCATTTCATTCCGCTACTGGTCAAAAGCGCGCATCGAGTTGTATGCCAAGGACCACGGCATGACAACTAGCGCCTACCTGGAATCATTGGTTAGGAACAAGCTGGGTGAGCCGACTCCCGAAGAACTGGCGGCATACACGCCGCCAGTTTCGCAGAAAATTGGACACGACTCCGAGCCTGTGCCTAAGCCTAAACGACCCACCGTCAACCAACCCAAGCCCGAGCCCAAACCGGCCAAGGCAGACGATGAGGACGTGCCCTCTGAGTTGAAAAACTATGTCAAGCCACTCCAGTTTTTCTAGGACCCAGCCAACGATCTACGCGGTCGAGCCCGAGGACTTCCGAATGCTCCTTGAGGCCCTGCGGGATCTCCTCATAGCCAGCGAGCCCCACGGCAGAGACGACCCAAACTTCTGCTCTGCGTTCCACCAGGCTCGCCTGGTGCTCGTCCGGTACCGCGAACGGCTCTGACGTAGGCCCAGGCCAGCGGGCTCTGGGAGCCGTCTGAGCCGCCCGTGGGATTTTACGGCTCATCGCCTCCTAGATGGGGTAGTAGGGAGTAATTCACGCTCAACCCAACCGACTCGCGTGAGGCTTCTCACGTGGTACCTCTACCACAGGCATGGTGCTGGCACCCAAAATAGGGTATGACTACCATAAGGACACATCCATGACCATTCTCGCGACCGATGCCTACAAGTTTTCGATGGCTCAGGCTGGCTTCCCGCTTCGGGAGGAGACGTTCTATCTGAGTTTCCGCAAAGGCGGCTGGCAGTACATTCCTTTCGATCTGGAGGCGAAGGTCAACGCACTCCTTCAGGAATGGTTGGCAAAGCCGGCCGGTGCTGTCCACGAAAAGTTCCTCCAAGAGCACGGATACGGACTCACGCCTGCGATGGCAGAAGCCTTGCGATATCGCTGCACCATACGAGCAGTGCCGAAAGGAGCTTGGGTCTACGAGCGAGAGCCGATCCTGACGGTCACCGGTCCTAGCTTTCTCGTGTCCTGGCTGGAGCCCATGCTTCTGTGGCTGTCGTTCCCCATCCAGCTTGCGACTACGATCGCAGAGAAGCAAAAAGAGATGCCCATGGAGTATCTCGTTGCGGTCTGCGAGCGACACGCCGAGATCATCCGTGAAGTCTACGACGCTTGCGGAATCACATTCAACGTGACCAAGTGTCCTGAGATTCGCGTCGAGAAAGAAGCCTACTCCGATCGTGTCTGTCAACGAGTCCGGCAACTCGTTCAAGCAGTGGAAGACCCCAACCGACTTTTCGAGGTAGGGATGCGGGCAGCTACATGCTTGGAGCATCATTGCATAGCACTCGATGCCTGTCGAGAGAACAAGGTCACCAAAACCAGCAACGTTGCCCTGGCTCAGCTTCTAGACATGACGCCTGTCGGCACAATGGGCCATGAGCATACCCAACGGTGGGGCAACGATCTCGATGCCTTCCGGGCCATGAGAGACATGCGCCTTGGCGTTCCGAGCTACCTACTCGACACTTTCGATACCGTCCGTTCTGGGATTCCTGCCGCGATCCAAGTCATGCGCGAACAGGAGCACACCGCCAGCATTCGTTACGACTCTGGCGACAAGTATGCACAGTACATGTACGCTCACGGAGCCTTCTCGCAGGCTGGGCTCAGCCCCATTCACATCTTGGAGGATGGCTTCGATTTGGAAATGACTTGCAAATGCGAGATGCTTCGGGAATTCACGCAGGTGCCCAAAGCCAGGCAGATCTATGGCTATGGGGGCTACATCGTGTCCAAGCCGATGACCAATCCCCTCACGCGAGATCGCGTATCGGCCGTCTACAAACTATCTGCGACGGCTGGGGAGCCTCGAATGAAGTTTGCCGACGACGTGGGTCTTGGGAAAGTCAGCGTTCCCGGTGATCCGGTCATCTGGCGCTACACGCTCTCCCAGGGCGGCCCTCCGGGGATCATTGCCCAGGCTGGCGAACCTGTCCCCGAAAACTACATCGTGCTCAACGGCATGGACTCGGGAGATTTCCTCACCAGAGGAAGCTTCCTGCACCAAGTCCGTGGCAGGCCGTGTCCCTACACACTGAGCCCCGAAACCCAAAGGCTCGTTGATCAGCTACGCGAGAAATCCCATGCCCGTACTTGACCCACAAGCCCTCTTCACCAACCGCATAGAAGCCATCCGCATCTTCCACGCACAGTGCGGGGTTGCGCGCGCTGAGCTTGATGTTTCTGGCGGCGTGGACTCGGCCGTGGTACTCCTCCTGCTGGTCCGGGCTCTCGGTGCCGAGAATGTCACCGCAGTCTACTCCTCGATCCACAGCAGCGACGAGTCCCGACTGCATGCCCGCATGGTGGCCAAGGTTGCTGGCGTGAGTCTCTGCGAAGTGGATGCGGGCCTCGCATACAGCGTCCTCGTCCAGAGTGCCCGCCAGGCCCTCGTGGCTGCGGGGTACGACCAGGACGAAATAGAGGCCCGCTGCGAGGCCGAGCCGACCATCATGGGCTCGCTTCGCTCAACCCTCCGCGCGCCGCTCGGCCGCTTCATGGGCCGACTGACCGGCGGCGGCATCCGACACGGCACCGGCAACGAGTGCGAAGACCGCTGGCTCCGTTTCTATCAGAAGGGTGGCGATGGCGAGGTCGACACGAACCCGATCGCGATGCTCAGCAAGGGCGAGGTCTACCAACTGGCTCTGGCCCTCGGCGTCCCCCACGAGATCATCAAGGCGCTCCCGACCCCCGACCTTTGGGGCGTTGGTGACGAGCACAACGATGAAGATGAGTTGTCGCAGCTTTCCGGCGTCGAATGGAGCTACAGCCGCGTAGATCCCGACACGAGTGAATACATGAAAGTCGGAACCATCGAGCGTATGAGCCGGTTCCTCGACACCCGTTTGGAAGCAGGGATGCGCCCCTACGCCGTGGACCACATCCTGCTTGGGGAAAGCAACGAGACCGCTGCCCTCGACGCGCTCATGGAAAACGCCAAGGCTTTCGGGCTTACCCGTGAGCACCTTGCGTCGGCCCGCAAGTGGGAGCGAAGCACCCGCCACAAGATGAACCCCAACATCCCAACTCTCGGAACCCGGCGAGAGCTTCTCAACGCTGGCGTTCTGACCGACGTACTGCCGGAGGTATGCAATGGAGCGTGAAAAACTCATCGAAGCCATCATGGCAATGGTTCTCCGCGAGGCCGAGGAACGGCGCACCGACGCAGGATACAAAGACAAGTGGGACGACGGAGGAGCCTCCATACTGGAGGCTCAGGTCAAGTTTTACAAGCACGGACAACGAGGCGAGATACCCGCTGAATGGAAAGAGCACGCCCACACGGTTGAAAACAAGAGCGACCCAGAGTGGGCTGAGTACCAGAGGCTCCATAAGAAGTTTCACAAGGAGACATGACCATGAAACGCATCCTCATCGATGTGGACACCCAATTCGACTTCATGGACCCGGCCGGGGCCTTGTACGTCGAAGCGGATTCAGAAGTCTCCCTTCACATCCATAAACTGCTCAGGGACGGCTCCTACGATGCCATCATCGGTTCCGTGGACTCTCACGCCTACGATGCCTGGGAGTTTCAAGAAAACGGAGGACCCTTTCCAGCACATTGTGTCAAAGGAACACGGGGTTGGCTCCGCGTCTTTCCTGACCGTCCCGCCAAACAACGGTTCATCCCAATGACACACGCTGACTCTGTAGTGTTTGTTGGGGAACGTATTAAGGGCCAAGGGCGTCGGGTTCTAAACCCCCACGCTCTCGCCCAAGAAGCAGTCCACGGCAACGTCGGATTGTATTTTGAAAAAGAAGTCTACAGCATATTCTACAACCAATTCGCAGCTCCCGTTCTCCAGGCGATCGGCAACGTACTCGACTGCGTGGATTGGAGCGATGTTCAGGTTGACGTGATCGGATATGCGACCGGAGGTTACTGTGTCGATGCTGCTGTCGAGGGACTTCTGGACCTTCCCGGTATCAAACACGCAGACATCCGTGTTCTGGCCTATGCGGCGGCTGCCATCGGTGGCGCAGAGGGCATGGCGAAGTCCAAGGAAGCGCTAACCAAACTTGGCGCAGAATGGGTAGAGAAACCATGAAATTCACCGTCGAAGTGAGAAGAGTCCCCCTTTGCCGCGCAGACACTTTCTGGGACGTGCGCATCAACGACCACAAGATTGGAAGGGTCATCCTCTCTCCTGACCAGAGCGGGGACGAACGAAACGCTTATCGCGACTGGATCATCGACAGCCCGGCTTTCTCGCAAGAGCGCTTCACCACGGTAGATGATGCGGCGTGGCGTCTGATTCGCAGCGTTGTCAACTTTGAGAAGGAAACTCTCCAGCAGCGAACGATCGTTGATCTCAACCTCGCGAAGCCGTGAGGTATCGACACTGCGGAGATCTGCCCATGACCAAAGTCGCAGTCTACGGAGGTAGCTTCAACCCGTTCGGGAACCAGCACCTGGACGTGCTTCGCTATCTGGCGGAGAGCGGAGAGTTTCAGCACATCATCGTTGTGCCCTCAGCCGCGCACGCACTCAAGACAGGCATCCTGCCTTTTGAGCACCGCTTCAACATGACCGCGCTGGGAATAGAAAGCCGCTATCACGAGTGTCCTAGTTTCCCTGAGAGAGTGACGATCACGATAGCCATTGACGAGCTACACATGCTCAAGCAGCAACCGGGACCCATCTACACCATCCAGTTGCTCCGCCACTTCAAGACAGGTCACCGCGGCAAGGAGAACGACTACCGTTTCGTGATCGGACCTGACATTCTGGACGAGCTAGACCGCTGGGAGTACGTGGAGGAGATTCGCGAAGAGTTTGGCTTCTACCAAGTGCCCATGATGGGAATTCACTCTCAAGCGATTCGTGACATGATCCGAAACGGGGTAAGCACATGGATTAGGCATGTACCTACTCAGGTCGCGGCCTACATCAAGATGCACGGGCTTTACGACGTGGAGACATGAGATGGGATTTCAATTCACAGAGCAAGATGCCCTCAAAGCAGCCATCGCCACCGCCGTGCATTCTCCATGTGCGAAAAGCAAGCGCGGCGCGGTCATTTGGAATCGCGATCTCGGAGTGGTTGCCCAGGGCTACAACCATCCTCCCCACCCGTACAAGTGCGGCGTAGATGAGCAGTGCCGTGAAGCGTGCAGTAAGATCAACATACACGCCGAACAAGCGGCTCTCCAAGATTTCTACATTTTCAACTGCGGAAAAGATCTCTCCAAGTTCGACATGCTCCATGTCGAAGTCGAAGGCTCAAAACCCATACCGAGCGGACCGCCGTCGTGTTGGCAGTGCTCACGCCACATTCTCGAATCGGGCCTTAGCGGCATGTGGCTCCTGAATGCTCTAGGGCTACAACGCTACACGGCACGAGAGTTTCACGAAACCACGCTACAGAACCTCGGTCTGCCGACAACCCAACGTGACAACAGCGAGCTTAATCTCTCCGAGGACTTCAAGGAACCACCACCAATGACATCCAAAATCCAACAAACGATCGACAACATCGTAGAGTACGCCATTCAAAGCGCTCGTGTCCGAGCCTTTCGCTCCTATTGCGACAACGACGGACAAGTCATCAAGGTGCTGCCCGATGCGGCGGATGACTGTTGCAGCCGGTTTGACGAGCTACTCGAAGCCGAGGCCGACTCACTGCTGGAGCAGATGTCCTTTGGAGATCTACCTCCCGAATTGGCAAACCTACGAGGACGACCCAAAGGAATCGTTCCGGCTCTCCTGAAGTAGCATGCCCTACACATACGACTACCCCAAGGCAGACAACGCCGTTGACTTGGTGATCTTCACCATCGACGGCATGGCCCTCAAGGTGTTGCTCATCCGACGAGGGAAGGCGCCTTTCAAAGACCGTCTCGCTCTCCCTGGAGGCTTCGTCAAGGTGGTCAGAGAGAACGAGGGCGACAACGAACAAGGGGAGAGCCTTCCGGTTGCTGCCAGACGAGAGCTAGAGGAAGAAACGGGCCTCTCCGCCTACCAAGTCTACATAGAGCAGCTTTACACCTTCGGAGATCCGGGTCGCGATCCGCGAGGCCGGGTGATCTCTGTGGCCTACTATGCACTCGTACCTCCAACCTTGATGGCGAAGGTCAGACGAAAAGGCGGAGATGATGCCGTAGAGGCTATTTGGCATGACGTTGCCTCCCTCGAAACCCTCGCATTTGACCACATGAAGATCCTCGATGTTGCCGTGGAGCGCATCCGAGGCAAATGCGACTACGAGCCCCAAATTGTCACGAACCTTCTCCCCGAAGAATTCACTCAAGCCGAATTCCGCCGCGTCCATGAGATTGTCAAGGGCGTGAAGTTTGACCGATCCAACTTCAACAAACGTTTCCACCGCATGTTGTCAGACGGCCGAATCACCAAAACTGGCAAGCAGCGACCACTCGGAGGACGCCACGGTGTTCTCTACAGGATTGTGAATGCCTGAGCCTACTGTCGAGCAATTCCAAGGCTGTCTCATCGGCTGTGCGGTCGGTGACGCTGTAGGAGCGCCTGTCGAAGCACACGGGCCAGAGAGCGTCGAGCCCTACATCAAGAACATGGTCCGTCCGCGAGCGTTCAGCGGCGTCCAGATACGAGACAAGTACGACTTCGGTCAGTACACCGACGACACGCAACTCACACGCGAGCTTGCAATCTCATTGGTCGAGCATGGCAGCCTTGACCCCGAAGCCTGGGGTGAGCGCATTGCCGACATGTTCAAGAACAAACGCATGGTCGGCTACGGTAACGCAACCAAGAACGCTGCCTTGCGTCTCGCGGCCAAGTGCCCTTGGGAACATTCTGGCGAGCCCCATCCATCCGCGGGCAATGGCTCAGCCATGCGAGCCGCTCCCATCGGCTTAGCTTTCTATGACTCCACGCTCTCGTCTCTGGCCACTGCGGCCAAGATCCAAGGGTTCGTGACGCACCAATCCGATCAAGCCTCTGCTGGAGCCGCAGCCATCGCTTCGGCTGTTGCTCTCGGAATGCAGGTAGATGAAGTCGAGCCGCTCCGGTTCCTCAAGACCGTCTCCTCGGTCGTCAAGAAGATCGACCCCCGGTTTGCCGACTACGTTCTTCTGATCCCCACGATGATGGACGAGGGCGACGATGCGGTGGTGGAGTGGTGCAGGACGTTCCAAGAGGGCGACAAGTGGCCGGGGATCAGCCCCTACGTCATCTCTTCCGTGCTCTGGGCTCTCTACAGCTTCGTGAAAACGCCCGAGTCGTTTTGGGAGACCATCATCACATCCATCACGCCGGGTGGAGACGTGGACACCACTGCTGCCATGGCCGGAGCAATCTCGGGCGCTCGTGTCGGACTCAAGGGCATACCGGAGGATGTCGCCAAGCTCGTCAACGACAAGGGAGAACACGGCTACGACTTCCTATGCGATCTTGGGAGCAAGCTGTATGAGCAATTCTACGAATGAGCTAGCTAAGATCCTCGCGATGCCGGACTCCACTCATGAAGATCATCTACGCACTCCAAGAACCTCCTGAGACCGTCGCCAAGTCTATCTTCCTGGTAGGCCCCACGCCTCGTACCGAGACCGGCGGCGAATCCTGGCGCGCGGCCATGATCGATGCCCTGGATCGAGCGGGCTACGATGGAATGGTCTACGTCCCCGAGCCAGGAGATGGAAGCTGGGATCACGACTACACCACCCAGACTCGCTGGGAGCAGCGTTTCCTTCACGCAGCCGATCTCATCATCGCATGGGTTCCGCGTGACCTGAAAACGATGCCTGCCTTCTCGACCAACGTAGAGTTTGGTGCCTTCCTCGCCTCTGGAAAGCTCCTCTACGGACGACCCGATGGCGCGCCCAAGACTCGCTACCTTGACACGCTCTACGAGCAACAGCAAGGGCTCACGCCGTTTTCGAGCCTCGATGAGCTAGCTCAAGCCGCTGTCGCCAAATTCGCAGAGCCGGCGCCGCGCACGGGAGGCGAACGTAACGTCCCGATCGACGTGTGGAACGCTCCACAGTTTCAGTCCTGGTATCGAGCACAACGAGAGGCAGGAAACAGACTCGATGATGCCGAGGTTCTGTGGCGATACCGAGTCGGCCCCAACCGCCAGTTTCTCTTCTGCTTCGTGGTGTGGGTCAAGGTTTGGATCGAAAGCGAGAAACGACACAAGGAAAACGAAGTTATCTTCTCGCGCACGGACATCTCCACCATCGTGGCCTATTATCGGCAAGACGAAATGTGGGGGGATGACGACACATACTTCACGGGAAGAACACACATTCTGTTGATCAAAGAGTTTCGCTCTCCAGCCAGAACCGCTGACGGCTTCGTACACGAGCTTCCTGGCGGCTCCAGCTTCAACGTCGCAGAAGATCCTTGGGAGGTAGCTGCCGCGGAGCTAGAGGAAGAGACGGGTCTCAAAATCCCCTCTGGACGTTTCGTCGCTTTGCGGCCTCGACAAATGGTGTCTACGCTACTCACCCACATGGCCCACGTCTACACGGTCGAATTGCGCCGCGAGGAGTTTCAACAAGCCGTCGAAACGGCTCAATCGGGCCGGTCCTTCGGCGCGGGGAACACAGAGCGGACGTATGTAGAAGTGCGCTCTCTCAACGACATCATCGACCAGAGGCTCCTTGATTGGGCCAATATCGGAATGATCATGGAGGCTCTCTACGAGGCTTGACGAGCGTCCTGAGGGCTGATACAAGGGAACAAATGCGTCGCCAACAAGACCAGACTTAGCCGTCTGGGGAGCCTCTCCAGACGGCATGACCCGTGCGCACTGGGGAGTAGCCCAAACCCTTCCGGGGTAGTCCAACGGCAGGACGGCGGGCTCTGGTCCCGCAGATCTGGGTTCAATTCCTGGCCCCGGAGCTTCTGGTACAATTCCACATGGCGCGGAGCAAGCTGTGGAAGTTAACCTCCGAAGAATTCCGAGAGATAGTGGGACGGTGTACGTCAGTGCGTCAGATTCTCGATGAGTGCGGCTTACCGGGAAGCGGCGCATACGCAACAATCCGGCGCAGAATGAAATTGGAGGGCCTGGACTATAAAGCATTTGCCAAAGCCTCGCTGGGCCGCCGTCAGAAAAAAGCGAAGATCCCACTAACCGAAGTAATGGTCGAAGAATCAACATATCGTAGACATCTCCTAAAACGCAGAGTCATCGAGGAAGGACTTATTGAATACCGGTGTGCAGAGTGCGGCCTCGACCCAGAATGGCGGGGGAAACCGCTGACGCTGGTGATCGACCACATCAACGGCATAAACAACGACCACCGGAGAGAGAACCTTCGGTTTTTATGCCCCAACTGCAACAGTCAAACTCCCACTTTTGCAGGTCGAAACATCGGCGCCGGGAGTAATAGCAACGGCAGTAATAAGCGCTGTCTTGATTGTGAAACGGAGATTTGGAGAACGAGCGTTAGATGCCAAAAGTGTGCATCTCTACAGCGTGAAAAGCAGAAACGACGAAGAGCAGAAGAGCCTCCCTACCCCTTTTCGGGGATCGTCTAACGGCAGGACACGAGATTTTGGTTCTCGTAATCTGGGTTCGAATCCCAGTCCCCGATCTACCGAAGCCAGTGCTTGACCTCGGGAAACCGCTCATCGAGCCACGCTTGCATGTGCTTGCACATCGCGTCCCGCTCGGGTGTCCGGTCCTCGGGATAGTAATTCACCGTGTAGCCCCGGGGAAGCCTCGGCCTTCAGGCCGAGGAGGAAAGGGGCCCTTTCTGATTCTCAACATACTTCTTGATCCTTTCGAGCGGAGCGCCTCCGCAAGACACTACGCAGTAACTCGGTGACCAAAACGCCTTCCCCCACAGAGCATCCTGCACTTCCTTGAATCCTCGTTCTCGTAACTTCCTGCTGCTCGCACCCTTGAGAGAGTTGACCAGGACTGACAGCGCCACCTTCGGGGGATACGAAATCAGAAGATGCGCGTGGTCTTCTTCCCATCCGACTTCCTCCAAAACCACATCGAAGTCCCCGCAGACCTTCGTGAAACTTTCCTCCAACACGGCCGCCACCCGTTCCGTGATGCATCCCCTCCGGTACTTGGTCACGAAGACCAAATGAGCGTGTAAGTCGTAGACGACGTGCCTGCCCCTCCGAAACTGGCTTGCATCCCGTTTCATCCTCTGGCAGACTAATCTCGTGCACCTCGTCGTGCAAGTCCGCCTGCTCCCTTCTGCGGAACAGGACACCCTCCTCCAGACCACTCTGGAGCGGTGCAACGAAGCGTGCTCCTGGATCTCCGAGCAGGCTGTGGCCCTCGGCCACTACCACAAAATCGCCATCCAGAAGGCCGTCTACGGCGACGTGCGTTCTCGTTTCGGCCTCGGCGCCCAAGCCGCTGTCCGGTGCATCGCCAAGGTAGCGGCTTCCCACACCGTGGGAAAACGAACCAAGCCCAGGAAGTTCCGACGACACGGGGCACAGCCCTACGATCCCCGCATCCTGACGTGGGGGAAGTCGCACGTCTCGATCTGGACGCTCAACGGCCGCATCAAGGTGCCGTTCAAGTGCAGCGCACGTCAGCGCGAGATGCTGGAGTCTCGTGTTGGCGAAGTCGATCTCGTCCGTACAAGGACTGGCAAGTGGCTCCTCGTTATCCCTTGCGCAGTCGAAGAGAAGCCCCAGCAGGACGTGGACAATTTCCTTGGCGTTGACCTCGGGATTGTCAACCTCGCCGCCGACTCTGACGGCGACACTTACTCCGGCGATGGCGTCGAACTCGTGAGGCGTCGGTATGCCCACCGTCGCCGCAATCTCCAGAGGAAAAGAACGAAGGCGGCAACAAGGAAACTCCGACAGATTTCCGGTAGAGAGGCTCGTTTCAGGCGAGACGTCAACCACCGGATCAGCAAGGCACTCGTGCAGAAGGCGCAACGCACCGGCCGCGGCATCGCCCTGGAAGACCTCCAGGGAATCCGTGACCGGGTAACGGCCCGCCGCCGACAGCGAGCACGACTGCACGGCTGGTCCTTTCATCAACAGCGCGCATTCATCGAGTACAAGGCGTTGTTGGCTGGGGTTCCCGTGGTTGCCGTCGATCCCGCGTACACGAGCCAGACCTGTCCTGAGTGCGGGCATTGTTCGAGGAAGAACAGGCCGACGAGGGACAGGTTTTGTTGTGAGTCGTGCGGGCACGCTGGGCCTGCCGACATCATCGCGGCGCGGAACATCCGTGCCAGGGCCGCAGTCAATCGGCCAAACGGTCTCCGTCAGGAGATCAAGGTATCGGGACAACTCCATGGGGAGATCTCAGGTACAAGCCTCCGGCTTTAGCCGGAGGTAGTTGACGTAGAACCCATCGCCGTCTTGGTGGCGAAACCCTAGCACTCCTTGAAAGCGCCACTCGAAAGGCCAGCTAGCACGGCCGACCTTCTCACGACGCTCTATGAAGTACTCACGAAGCGCACGAGTGAACGTACTGGCAAGCTCCCACTCAGGCATGTCGCGAGCGCCACAGTGCTCGATCAGCTTGTTCCAGATCTCCCTACCGATCTCGTCTGTGATCTCCATCGTCTGCCCACTCCGAATGTGTCCAGCAACGCCCATGCCTGCTACAAGCCAAAAACGGATAACAGCGCAGGGAAAAGAAACGGAGAAAGCGGAGAATTTTGGTCATCCCCTGCCCCTGCCCCTGTCACCATCGTTGATCTCTGCCCCCGGAGGCAGAACGGTTTTGCGAGCCTTCATCAACACGTCGTCATCAGGCCAGTACTTTCGCCAAAAATTGAACGATCCTCTGATCTTGAACCAGACCTGCGAACCCCGATTGAAAAAACGCTCGTACACCACGCCGTCGAATGGAAACCCCCACCGGCCGAAGTCTATCTGGCGCAGCAGCCCTTCGTAGGACTGTGCGTCAAGAACCCCCGTCTCTAGGTGCGCCAGATACCCTGGAGAACGAGACACAGCGATAAAGGGACGGTCTTCGTTCTGGAATTGCCAATCTGTCGAGTACAGATAGGAAGCAAGCTGCCCTCTCTGCCAGAGCTTTGCTCTCACGTCCGTGATCTCCACGGGCTCCGGCTTCTGCGAGGGCCAGAGTTTCGTGCGGTCCCATCCCGCCTTGATGACCTCTTCCAACTCCTCCCCGGTTGGTTCATCCCGCGGAGACCGGAACCTCGCTTCCTTCGTGAAGCGAAGCGCAACCTCCGATCCGATCGAGTCGATCAAGAGATCGAGAATGGCCGACATTTCACTATGCGTCAACGGTCTCGCGCCGTACTCGCCATCGGACCAGTAGATGGAAATTTGGCGACTCTGTAGAAGATCATGAAACTGCTGACGGATGTCACCGGGCAGCGCATCGAACAACTGTTGTCTCTGCTCGTCTTGTGTCATTTCACCACCTTCAGACCCGGTTTCTGCCGCGACTCGTGAACCCAGCGGCCTCCGGTCCAGACCCAGCGGCCAGTCGCCACGTGGGTAAACTCGTAGATTCCGTTGATGCCGCCGATGCCGCCGACCATGAAGCGAATAAGCTCAGGATAGTAGATCAACGAGGGACACTGCTGCACCAGAGCACCCACTACAGCCATTGTCTCACTCCGAGCAAAGTCCTCGGACTCACGCCCCACAGTCGGAACGTCGAGCCATTGGCGAACCCACTGTCGGAATCGGCGCAGCATCAGTGGATTCTACGCCTGATCCGGGTCTCAATCCACAGGGTTTCCGTCTACGTCGCGTAGCGCCCCGAGCCCGCGAAGTTTCCGAGCACAAGTGCTCCCTACGCGCTCAACAGAGAAGTCTCCACCCAGAGTATCCACGTCGAAAGTGGCCGGATAGAGCGAATGATCGCCCAGATCAATCGCGATGAAGAAACGACCAACACCACGTCCCGGTCTGCCGCAAAGACAACATTCGGCTCCTGTCTGTCCGTCCCTGCTGCGCTCGACTCGCTCCCAATAAGCGTCGCCAAACGGACGAATCGGAGACTTGATACTACCTCTCGGTGACTCGCTCATCTCAGCCCCTTCCTTTCGAGCATCTCACGGGTTCGCGCCGGATAGTTGCCGCCGAGAACCTGATCCAGTTGATCCAGAGCATCGCGAACGTGCCCCATGATGATGTCATCATCCGTCTTGAGCGATTGCAGGACAGCAACGTAGAGATGCTCCTGCGCCTCACGAATTCGAGCTACGTCATCCATTGTCTCTCTCCACACTCTTGCGCAGATCCACGATGGACATGCCAAACGTCTGTTCGATGGACTGCGCGTAGTAGCCGTCGTTCCGACAGATGTTGGAAGGCCCATCGTAAGGCGGCAAGCCGTCAAGCCGTGCCAGCGCATCGAGGGCTTTCGCTCTCAAATAGGACGGAAGGATCTTCATCACTGCACCCATTCCCCTGGCCGGGCCCGAATCAACCCCGCCTCTACAGCCTTTTGATAGCTCTCGTGCCCACGCTCCGTCGCGTAGTACTCGGAGCGCTTTTTCCCGGTCTTGTCCACCACCCTCACGGGAGCAACGAGCCCAGCGCCCAGAAGCTCGTCCAGCGGCTCCGGCTCTTGCGGGGGCAGCGAGATTCTGCTCTCCACCAACGCCGCCAGGAAGCCCCTGGCTTCGTCTGAGAGCCTCTTGGCCCGGCGACCCCCACGGCGACCCCCAGGATCAATGCCGCTTCCCCGGCACCGAAAGCAAACACCGCCCTCGACATGACGATACTGCGGAAGATAGCCGCTTCCGCCGCATCGGCCGCATGGATCTGAAGTGGTTCTTGCCATTCCTCTCTCCGACCCTCTACGCGGGATTCCCACAGAAGTTTACAGCGCAAACCCCGCGCCTAATTCGCCTATCGCGCACCGTAGGTAGACCATGGCAGGCACACGCAAACGCAGCCTCCGCGGCCAGTTGATCAGGCTGGCTCACGAAAACCCCAATATCCAAGAAGCGATCCTTCCGCTGCTCAAGCAAGCGCAGTATCCGAGCATCTACCGTAGCAAGCCCGAAGCATGGGGCCTCGACTCGGACTACGAAGGCACCCATGATGCCGCTCGCGATCTCACCGCCGCCTTGGTGAAAGGCAACAATGAGATCGACAAGCTAGGCAAGGCGCTCGCGCGTGCAGTCCACAAGTCGCTGGAGAATCTCAAGCGTGTAGGCTACAAGCATCGAGACGCCGGAGCGAATAGCCCCGATACTCTGTCTGCCGGCCGTGATGCGGTCGAAGAGTACACGCAGGCCACGATCAACGAGATCCTAAAGGTGTTCTAGTCGCTCGGACAGGAACACCAATAGAGGCTTGTCGGCCTTGGTCCAGTTGCACGCCTGACAGCAGGGCATGAGGTTCTGGCGACCAAGCTGACCACCGCCCTGGGCACGCGGGATTACGTGATCCAGAGTGTGGTTTTGCTTGGTGAGCTTGGCCTTGCAGTAGACGCACAAACCGTCCACGTGCCAGACGTAGAACCAGAATTCGCTCTCTAGGATACGGGGCAATCGCCCAAGAATAAGATCAGCAATCAACACGGGCTTGTACCGCGCGATCTCTCGAAACTTGGCGACTCGCCCCCGACCCTTCACCCTTCCCAGCTTCCTGGCTCGCTTTGCCAGGTACCAGTCACGAGTCCCCCGCTTCGGGAGACCCTCGGTAGTCAGAGTGTCGTAGGTAGTCTTGTATGCCAGGCTGGTCATCGTCTTGCTCCTGTTGCCCAGGAGCAGCGAGACCCCTGGGGGCTAGTTGTCGTTCGGTTGTTTCATCGCGGAGGCTCCGGTCGGAGTCGAACCGACGAATGGCGCTTTTGCAGAGCGCTACCTTCCCACTTGGCTACGGAGCCGCGGCAGGGCGTGCAGGGATCGAACCCGCGACCTACGGATTTGGAGTCCGTCGCTCTCCCAACTGAGCTAACGCCCTAGCTGTCCTTACGGACAGCCTCGCCATCGTTCGTGTTCCATACGCTTTCCTCCTTGCTTAGCCGGGCCTGGTCTAGTGGACATACGCCAGCGTGTTCCAGCGGGCGTCCGCAACGAGCATCCCGTTGCGGATCTCGACCATAGCCTCGACCTCTAGATCGTCGTCAGTCACACGGACCACCGTGCCCGGCTTTGCAATCGCACGCAGGGAAACGGTATTGCCTCCGAGCGGGATCTTCCAGTCACGGGTTCGGTTACGCATGTTCAGGTCTGCATATACGGTACGCATGATGACGACCTCCTTGTTGATGATTACATGTTGTTCCTTCTGTCCTTTTCGATGGTGACGAAATATTGTGGAGCAGAGGGGAATCGAACCCCTGACTTCCACGTTGCGAACGTGGCGCTCTCCCGAAACTGAGCTACTGCCCCTCACGAGTCCTCTGGAAAGATGATGTAGGCGACGGGGATGTTGTCGGTGTACCAGACCTTGTTCTCCGTCAGGTAGAACACGTGGCCATCATCGTGCATCTGCTTCGCCCGGATCTTGAGAATGGCTGGCTTCCCGTGCCGAGATCCAACACTGGTTGCCGTTGGTAGATCGAGTGAGAGATGAACCGCGTGTCGGCTCATCTTCTGAAGCCCTCCCTCGCGAATCGCTGCGAGGTTTCGAGTTGCCGTTCCGTGGTACAGGTACTCGGGCGGCTCCTGGGCTTCGTGCCCCAGATCCACACGCACGCTATGGCCTTGTCTGGCTCTAATCTTGGTCCCGTCTTCGTTGAATTCAAACCTCCTCTTGTTGTTGGTATCTACGACTTGCCGAAGCAAGTCTTTAGTCACTTCGAATCCTCGTTTGTTCCCGATTCCCGCGAGCAACTCATCCACACCAACCCAGCCGGCCTCATCCAACACGAGACCCGCGGCCTCTGGCCGATGGCGCAGAAGCATGGACAACAGCTTCGATGTCCGTGTGTGTTTGTCCTTCCTCATGTTGCTTGCCTTTGTGGAGACGACGGGATTCGAACCCGCAGCTTCCGGCACTCTTCCATTGAGCTACGTCCCTTGATTGTGGAGCAGAGGGGGATCGAACCCCTGACTTCGTGTCTGCCAGACACGCGCTCTCCCATCTGAGCTACTGCCCCTTACTTGATCGTGATCGTTGCGCCTGCCTCCTCCAGCTTGGCCTTGGCTTCCTCTGCTTCCTCCTTTGAGAGCGCCTCACCGATCGTAACCGGCGCAGACTCGACAAACTCCTTTGCTTCCTTGAGACCCATCCCCGGCTTCTCCTGGCGAACGGTCTTGATCACGTCGATCTTCTTGTCTCCGAAACTCTCAAGTATGACCTCGAATTCCGTCTGTTCTTCCTCCTTCTCTTGCTCGACCTTCGGTGCTTGCTGAGTTGGCCGGGACATCTCCATGCCCCACGTCTCTTCCAGGTTCTCGATGAGGATAGCCATTTCCGAAGGCGAGAGGGCCCCCAGATAGTCAATGACCTGTTCTTTGGTGATCTGTGCCATTGTTCGCTACTACCCCATCTCGGCTAGATGCTGCTGAATCACATCTTTGATCTTTCGCCTTTTCCTCCGTCGTAGGATGTTTCGCCATCCCCTTCGTGCGCGTGCTACGTGTGTCGAGTTTGCCCCCGCCATGGGGTTTCTGCTCTTCCATCGAGGCCCGTTGTCTTGATGCCTCTTTCCTTCCCGACGATGGTTGATTCGTTGACTCATGTTCTTCCGTGGAGCCTGCCGGAATCGAACCGGCGGCCTGTGGCTTGCAAAGCCACCGCTCTCCCAACTGAGCTAAGGCCCCTTGAGCGGGAGACGGGGGTCGAACCCGCTACATTCAGCTTGGAAGGCTGACGCTCTACCAGTTGAGCTACTCCCGCGTTCATGTTCTTCCTTTCGAGCATGTGGCGGGGATCGAACCCGCGACCCTCAGCATGGAAGCTGATGCTCTGCCAACTGAGCTACACACGCGACTTCTTCGGTTGATCGTCTCCTGTTTCGTGCCGATGCTTTCGGATAGCCCTTCGCCAGTCGGGCCGGTACGAAAGGATTGTCCACGCTGCGGTGATCTTCCAGGTTGCCCCCATGACCTTCACGACCTTCCCCACCTTGACCACTTTCTCAGGCAACCAGCATGTGTGCTCGACTGTGCAGCTTCCTTCCCTTCGTTCTAGGCGGCACTGACGCCAGTTTTTCCTTACTTGCCTCCTTCGTTCATGGCTTGTTCCTTTCGAGCGCGCAAGGGGAATCGAACCCCTACTTCTTCCTAGGCAGGGAAGCGTGCAGCCATAACACTTCGCGCGCGTGGGCGGAGAGTAAGGGATTCGAACCCCTGGTGAGCTTTCACCCACTTCGCATTTCGAATGCGACGCCTTCAGCCAGACTCGGCCAACTCTCCTTGGTTCTTGGTTTGGGTTGTTGTGAAAATGTTGCGTATCCGAGTGGTAAGCCTGTTTGCTGCTTACACAGATTGGATGTCTGTTGCTCTTCCTCTGAGCTACTCCCCCGTAGAGTGGAGGAGGGTGGATTCGAACCACCGCGCTACAGTGCTTGTAGGGCTTAGTCGGTTGGATACGCATGGCGGAGAAGGAGGGATTCGAACCCCCGGTGGGATCTCCCCACGCCTGATTTCAAATCAGGTGCCATCAGCCAGACTCGGCCACTTCTCCTAGATTCTCCTTTCGGGCGGAACGGGAGGGATTTGAACCCCCGGTAGGTTTCCCTACACTCGATTTCCAGTCGAGCGCCTTCAGCCAGACTCGGCCACCGTTCCTTGATTTTGCGGAGCGGGAGGGATTTGAACCCTCGATACCCTTGCGGGTATGTCGCCTTAGCAGGGCGATGCCTTCAGCCAGACTCGGCCACCGCTCCAGGTTGTCGTTGGGCGGCGTCCTTGGTTCCGCCCAGTAGTGGTAGGGCACGCGGGATTTGAACCCGCACCCGTCCGGTTAGAAGCCGGAAGCTCTGTCCTTTGAGCTAGTGCCCCGCGTGCTAAACGGAGCGTCTCTGCCTGGACAGAGCACCACTACTGGGCCGTGTACCGAGTCCTGACCAATCGGAGGCACACGATCCCGCGGCGGCAGCCGCAATGGCGGGTGCTGCGTAGCGTGCGTTCTCAACGATGGTTTGGACTGGGGTAAACATTTTGACCTCAGGGAGACTCTACGCGCCCTCTGAGCCCTTGTCAAGCGTCAACTGCCCCGATCGGGCCGGTACAACAGGACTGGAGCCCAGGGCCTAGAAGCCTTCCATCCTGTGGGGTAATCGTCGCGTGTGGCTCCGATGAAAGGCCCATGATGCCCCAACGTGACTCGTGCCAGGCATCGCGGATCGAGATCTTCGAGAGCCTTGATCGGCTTGTTGAGTCCGGCAATCACGAACACATCACGGTCCGGCTGTGATTTCTCGACCACCACTTGCACGCCTTTCGTTCGGACGTTCTTGGCGTGGCCTGCCAGACCGGGACCAACTATGACAACGGCGAATGTCCCGTCTGGTGAGGTTTTGAACGTTCCCGCAAGCATTTTGGCAAGGGTGGTAGTTTCGCGGGTGCCGGGTGTGCGAATCCCTGATTCAGGATCACGTCCTTCAATGGTTTTCCAGATCTCTGAGCCATCGTTGGAAACGGCTCCGTAAATCGAATTCTCACGCGGAATGAGACGACGGAATTCGTAGGTGCCCACAAACGGCAAGAGCGATTCCAGAACAGAGGGACGCGCCAGGACATCCAACGGAACGAAGCCGGTGCCGAGCGCCGCCCCTACTGCTCCAAGCAGCTTGCCAAAAGCCCTCCGAGTAATTGCCATGCCACACCTTACCGAGCGTCAACCACTACCCACACGCGACCCAAGAGGACCGGCGCAGAAGGCTCAATGCCATCTCCGAGCGGGTATCTCCATCGCGGGTCCTGCTCGATCGCTAGCTTGTCCTCAACACCTAGCTCCTTGACTAGCTCCTCGTAAACGCGACGGCGCGTATCACACCGTCTCCGATACAGGTCGGCTTCCGCCTGCGGACCGGGATGCAGAACAGTCCCGTAAGGCTGCTCTATGACAATCCAATCGGCCTCCTGTGCAGCAGGAGAAAGCTCATGATCGAGACGGGCAAGGGCATGCTTTCGTTCCCACTCGGGTAAGGCGTCGAGTAGATCATGAAGGAGGCTCATGTTTTGATTCTACCCGGCAACTCCACACCCAACAAAGACCGGACCATCCGCAACTCCTGTGGGGTCCATTCGGTCTGTTCCCATTTTTCGACACTTCGCACCGATCCTCCGTCCTCTTGTATCTTCTTGATGAAGACGATCAAACCCCGCAACGTGCGAAACTCACTAGAGGCACTTTCGTAGCGGGTGCCCTCAGATGGCATGAGATAGAGCAATCGATATCTAACGAGCTGGGCCACGAGACCTCGTCAGACATGGCGTCTCCGTTCCTCTGCCCGGAACCATCGCGTCGCGCAAATCGCCTCCACCACAGGGTCGTAGAGACACCCACAGTGCCGACAGACATGACCTGTGATCGCGAGGACCGATCCGGCAGAACCCCGCGAGGGGATGCCCTCAGCCCGCACGATGAATTTGTACGGCTCCTCGCTGCCGTCCAGAACCGGCTCGTGTCTCAGGGACGGGTCCATACCAACCGCTACCTATAGCCTCAATCTGCGACCTTCGTAACGACCCCAAACACGCCGTTGCGACTGACCCAGCCGTTGATGCCTCCACGGTTGTTTCCGATCAAGAAGCGACGTTTCTTGCCGTGGCCTTGAACAGCCTTGACGGCAATGCTTCGATCAGCCCAACCCATCAATCACTTCCGGTGCGGACAATCGTGGCAATCATCCGTAAACACGACGGGAAACCTGCCTCCGAGACCTACCCGGATCTCCTTGGGTTTCTCCTCGGGAGGCAACTTAGCAAGCAAGGCACGACGCTCCTCTCGGTGCGCTAGGAACCAACGAAGCACGACATCACAACCGGTGGGGTTTCTCATTGTTTGTCTCCTGTTTCGGGCCGCGCTGTACGACCCACGTTCTAACCCCATCGTTCAATAGGCTAGCTAACGTTTGGCGTACTTCCGAATCGTTGATTCAGCGACCCCGTACTTCTCACCGATCTCCTGCCAAGTCAGCCCCTTCTTGCGATCTCTTGCGATCTGGGCCGCGTGAGGACGCTTGGGTTGTCGCTTCTGGACAGCTTGCCGCTTAGCTTCTCTGTCCAGTCGTCGGCATTCGCGGCAATTCCGCCGACTCCCCTTCCAGATGGTGTTGGCGGCTGTAAACTCGTGACCCCGATGACAATGGGTCTTACGAGCGTTCTGCCCTGGCGTGGAGGCTCCCCGTCTCGTATTCTCAGCGCTCGTCACGGCTTCCAGATGAGCGGGATTTACACAGGCTCGGTTGCGGCATGTGTGGTCAACGACGTACCCATCTGGGACAGCTCCTATCTCGCGCTCATACAGCCACACATGCGCATAGACACGCTCATAGGGACTGATACGGAACCGTCCGTACCCATCATCAAGAGATGCCGTCCAGACCCAGCAGCCATCAGACTGTTTGCGGACATGCTTCCAGAAGCGATCCTGTATGGCACCGTAAGCCATAACAAGTTGGATTATATGATCGTGCGGGGGCCAGCGCCAGGACTTTTTATGTTATCGTCTTGATAAGAAACGGTTCAAGACCAAAGCATGAGTCAAGGTGTTGCTTGGAAAAGCCAATGATTTCAGGTGCTTCCGACGAGGCCACAACACCTATCTCATTGCTTGGTCATGGATAGCTGAGTCTTAGTCATATCTCCTAGCGATATGCCGACACGTTCACTCCGCAGGCACGATCCATACGATCATAACCCGCAGAACGCTAGAGATCGGGCTCAGAAGCCGGATCCATGCTGTTGGCCCGTCTAATCTCGATACGCCTTAAGGCGCATGGGACTTGAACGCGTCTAAATCCTAGTCCACATCTTCCACGGCAAAGCGTTTGAGTGGTTCAAACGTCTCACACGCTTCTAGCCATGCTGCCTTGCTAGCGGGGCCTAGAGACCCTTTTCCGTCCTGCCTGAGCCACTCCAGGGCATCTTCCGGTCGAGAATGGGCCGCAGCATCGCGTCTGCTCCGGCTCTCACCGTTTGGGTCATTATTCCACTGGTGAACCTCAGTGACGATCTTGCCAGAGGTTGTGGCATAAATGATCACTTCCGTGCCGCGGTCACAACCCTTGTCGTCCTCAAACTGGCGAACCCCGCTGCCTATCTTGTCCCCCCAGAACCGTAAAGGCAGGTTGCGGTCCCTTTCGAGCACGAATTGCGTCTCGTACTCTGTGTCGATCCCTGCCTTTGCGGCACGTTCCCTCTGTACTGCTTTCAGTACACTGTCGTTGCCCGCGATTACTGCGCCTCGCGTACTCATGGTCTGTCTCCTGTCCAGGCCGCGCTGTACGGCCCACTGTTGACTGTTGGACTCTACGCCTCTCTCATCCAGATCTTCTCGGTCTCCTTCTCATACTGGCCCTTGTGGAGCCTTCCCAGCTTGTAATTCTTGCGTAGGGAATCTACCTTCCACTCGGCGTACTTCTTGACCTTGCTGGAGCTATAGCTCTCCAGGGCCTTCTTGGCCCGGATCGACTCCCTGTAGGCAGGAACCTCGATGAGCCAGCGTCCCTCGGCCGTTATGTACCGACGCAGAAACTTCGCGTGACCCCATCTCTTGCGCTGGCGAACGTGTACTAGCTCGTGCCACAGAATCTCAGCTTGCTTGGCCGTGCTGTACTTGTCCCAATTGGCGGAAAGTGCAATCCGCCTACGCAGCGTCATGGTGAACTTGCGGCCGTGCTCAAAGGTGCCTTTGCGCCGACAGAATTTGTACCCGGCTTTCTTCAGAAGCGCTTTGGCAAGATCCAGAGACTTCTGGGGATCCGAAGGGATCTTATCGTCATACAGGTACGTGTCCTGGCCCGCCCACTTGAGGAAGTTTTTGCTCAGCTTGCGGTTCTTTCTGAATACTCGAAACGGGTTCCAGCCCATCTGGCGCCTCCTATGTGGCGTTCTTCGCGGCCTACTACATAGGAGCCTCTATAGGCGGACTAGGCTTGACAGCGTTCCGACAGCAGCCTACAGTCACACGGTTGCGTTTGTTAGAACAGATCTCCTGTGACGGTTGCGGGCGATTGTTCGAGAAAGATCCCTCTGAAATCAAACGCCAGCGAAAACGCAACCCCCATCGGAAATTCTACTGCACCTTGAAGTGTTTTGGCGCGCACGGCGCTGCGCCTCTCAAGCCCGACTGCGATACAAGCAGGCTTCGCGCGGACAATCGTCGCGATGAATTCTCGCCCTTTCGATACTTCTTACGCAAAGCTCGACAGCGAAAACATCATGTCAATATCGATCTTCCTTACCTCAAGACCCTGTGGGAAAAACAGCAAGGCCGCTGCGCAATCTCTGGAATCCAATTGACGTTGCCGCCGACCGTGGTGGCATGGGAACAACGCAAAAATGACCCCTGGAAGCCTAGCCTGGATCGCATTGAGAACGCCCTCGGCTACGTCAAAGGAAACGTGCGCTTCGTAGCATGCATCGCTAATTTCGCCAAGAATCGCTTTACAGACGATTGCCTAGTGGAATTTTGCCATGCTGTAGTCGCCCACCATAGCAACCCGGACTCTGAGTAGTCCGTCTATCACACAACCCCTGGTAGGGAGGGACCACATGGCGTTTCTCAAAACCGGTACAGCACCCGCGAAACAGATCGCGGCCGAAGACATCAACAACTTCCCCAAACAAGCAGCCGAAACCTGTCAGGCTTGTGGCTACAAAATGGCTCGTGACGAAACGGGGGAGCTAGTCTGTAGAACCAAGGGCTGCACCAAAGCCGTTCCCGAGTAGGCCATGGCCACTGCGGGCAAGAAGGAACGCCGCAGCCGTAGAGATCGTGCTCGGGCTCGGCGGACCAAACTTGGCCCCGGCAAACGGAAGAAGCCGAAGTCGATCGACCAACAGGCGATCGAGAAGGCTCTTCACAAAGAGCGCAAGGAAATGGGGCAGGCGGGGCTAGCTGGCGCTGGACGCGGAACAGTCATCCCGTCCAAGAAGCAAAAGTCCCTGCGTCCCTATCGCAAGCGAAAGCACAAAGGGCAGCACAGGGCCTCTGCCGAGAGAGTTGCTAGCGCGTACCTGGCGCGGTCAAGTCCTTGAATTCGACAACCTCGATTGTCGGATCGTTCTTTGCCGCTTCAGGGATGTAGCCGCCTGGCATCTCACAAGCAAACAAACGTTCGCACCCTGGGCACTTGTATAGGTGCCAGGTTGTTCCTGTTCCCACATTGGGCCACAAGTAAACCTGACCATCGTCAGGGTAGGTAAACGAACACCGCGGACATCGGAAATGGCTCATCGTTCTCACCACGGATCTGGAGGTACGCTGCGATCCCGTCCTGCTTCCTCGTAGGTCGGCAACTCCTCTAGCTGCTTCTCCAGCCGATCACATTGTTGCCAGTCCCGATAGTCTCCCGCTGACCGGAGACCGCTCTCGATGTGCGTGCGTCGGTTGTAGAGGCTTCTCGCCTTCTCGTCGGACAAGAGGAGTCCTGGCTTGTCGTTGCGGACCCAGGTAAGACCTTGCCCATCGCTCAAACGCCATCCCCGCTTCATTAGATCTTGGCATGCGGCGGAGCCCAGGCTTCCATCAGATCCTTCACACGCTGCTCGTAGTCGAGTCCGGTCGGGCTTCTATACGGGCTGGTCATGCCTTGGCTTCCTTTCCAAAGAAACCCAGCACCGTGTGTTTGGCTTCCGCGCACTTCCCCGCAAAAAGCTCATCAAACAGAGAGAAGGGCTCAGAGCGATATGGTTCCACGAGAGGGTATCGGATACGCTGCGAAGTCGCAACCAACAGATGGCGAACCTCGTGCGGAAAGGACTGAGAATTCGACGGCTTCAGATCCCGATTGAGTACAAATGCAAACTCCCAGCGGCCATGAAAATCCCATAAAGGGACGGCCACCACGTCACACATCCCAAACGGAATACTCGACGTGTCAAGCCGAACCCCTCCAACTCGGATCTGTCGGCGATTGCTGGTGTTGTACTGCCACGCCCCCCAATGTACCGAAGGCAATCCTGTACGTCGGATCGTGTTCGTCTGTATCCCTTTCGATTCAACTTTGAAGTGCTGCCCGCGATACCGAACCTGCAAATCGTACTTATGTTCTCGATTGTGATCATCCATTTTCTCGCAGGCATCCACGTCCTCATGCTCCAAAAGAAAGTCTCTTAGCTTCCGCTCCCCTACATAGCCCTTCAACATCGCATACAAACTGGGGTTCTCTCGAAAGATGTCCGCCATCTCCGCCGGAGTGACATCGAGCGCGTCTAGCGACATCCGTTTATGGCTCAGCATAATGACGGCTTCAGTCCAGTGGGATCCTGAGACCCATCTTCTCCTTCATGTGGAGCAGAGCCTCAGCGTTGCCTTTGGCGTCATCGACCGGGTGGTGTGTGTGCTTGGTCTTCCGCAGATGCTTGAAGTTTTTGCGAACGTCCCTGACGAGCCCCTTGTAGAGCGATCCCAGATTCGTGGACGAGAAACCGAACGGGTTGTTCCCCAAGAAGTGCTGGAAATACCAGCACACGAACATCCAGTCGAAACCGTTGTTGTCCGCGATGAAGCGAGGCTTTCCTTCGCTCCTGACCTTGAGCCACGAAGCAAACTCCCGCATCGTCCCCTCGGGATCGTCAAAGGCCAACGTCTGTTCGCGAGAGAACCCGCTGACGGCTAGAGCCTCGGGGACCCACTTGTCTGAGATCGGTTTGCAGGTCCCGTAGAACGTGTCCTTCAACCCCGGACGCACGACTACTGCCCCGAAGCAGATCATCGAGTAGTCGCCAGGGATCGGGCCATCGGCCTCGATATCGACCATGATGTAACTCATGCTGGAATCCTAAACTAACCCAATCGGCTCTGTCCACATGAAATTCAAGAAGCCCAGAGCCGTGAGGCAGTAGCCGAATCGCTCGCTGATGTTCGTCCAGTTGACGAAAAACTCAAACTCCCCGTGCTTGAAGAGCTTGCGGATCTTCAACTCATGGGTCAGGGACTTCGTGAGCCACATGTGGGCTTCGGCCTGGGCTATCTGAGCATCTATCTGGGCCGTGTATCGCTGGACAAACTCGGCCGCGAACCCACCAATGATCTCCGAGTCGCAATCCCGTCCCGTGGGAGGACGCTCGCGAGCCCAACAGATCCCAATGCCCGTAGCGATGGCGGCGTAGTCCTTCTGAGCAGCCCCCGTGCCGGCCATGATCACTTCCAAGACACCGCCATGGTGGAAGTGACGCGAAACCTGACTGATGTCATGGATGTTGCCGTGTAGCTCCTTCGGAAGCACCGACGTGTACTCCATGACGTTGAAGTTTTGGATCCCTGCCCTCAGAAGTGCGGAATCGTATGCGAACGTCTCGTACTCCTGCGGAGGGATTCCGAGGTTCGACTCCCCGGTGCCGCCAGTGATGAAACCGAGTGTGGGAACGCGGATTCCTGTCTCCATGCCTAGATATACCCCAACGACTAGGCGTCCGTGTCCAAATGAAGATACTTCTCGATGTACGCGCGATAGTTGGAGAAAACAGGGACCTCCAGGTCCGGCTCAACGATCACTCGCATCTTGCCCGGTTCGATCTCCACAGTGCTCCGCAAGACACACCAACCACGCTTCTGCCAGGTCTCGCAGTCGTTCCAGTTGATCTCCTTCTCCTGGAACAGTAGCTCCTGCATCTGACCCCACTTCTTGCCTTGTAGCTCCTCATGTGAGAAGTGCGATTGCGCGAGAGCCGAGACGGAGTTTCGCGTGCTGTCCTGCTGGCGCCACACGAAGTAGTTGGTGACATCCTCACGCGGGACCACGAAACATCGGCTGTCGAAATGTGCCGGAGGAGGAAGCATCGCTGTGTCGAGACTGCCGTCAGCCCCCTTCAACTCGCGAACATCGTAGCGCCCAAGGAAAGTCTCCAGTACGCCGCGGTTGAAGACGGCTGTGGTGATAGACGCCGACACGGAGCAGATCTTCTGGGCCACCTTGTCGAACCACGCTTGCGACGTGAGCTTGTCGTAGTCGGTCACGAGCACAGAGATCTCGTCCGACTGGAGGTAAGCCAGCTTCGCTCCAGCAATCTCGCGCAGAAGCTCCTGTGCAGCGGCCGTGAGAGCATCCCGCAGAACCGGGTCCCACGGCTTCTGCATGTTCTTCGTGTACGTGTGAAACGCCCGCCCATCGATGCGGATAATCATGGGAGTCCGGGGCGTGAGCGATGTGCGCGGCACTTGCTCGTATCGCTTCATGCGGTCCCCAAGTGAGCTTTTGCTGCCCATGATGATGGTTTACTCCATATCGCAGTAAAGTCTGGTAAGGTCTTAATAGCTCCAGGGGTGGGACTCGAACCCACGACATTCGCATTAACAGTGCGACGCTCCGCCAACTGAGCTACCCTGGAATGTGAATCGGCGACCCCGGTAGGATTCGAACCTACGCTAGCAGAGGTTAACGGCCTCCCGCTCTGGCCAGACTGAGCTACGGAGTCAAAAAGAACCCTCGGACCAATGGTGTGTAGGTGGGTATCGTGGGTTTGAGATGGCAAAGCCAGAAGAACATGAAAAGGCTCGGCAAATGCGGCTACGTGGGGGATCCATGAAACAGATTGCGAAGGCTTTAGGAGTTTCGCCCGGCAGCGTCCACCGCTGGTGCCACGACATCGAACTTACGCCGGAGCAACGCGATCAAATCGACAACAATGCGCGCGCTCCTCAGAGCCGTGCGCTTCGACGGTCGAACAAGAAACGTCAGGCGCTTCGCAAAGCCCTTCGCACAAAACAGCGACGAATGGGTGCCGATCGCCTTGGAAATGGAACGGGACGTGACCTCCTAATGTTGGGGCTGGGGTTGTATTGGGGTGAAGGGTCCAAGAGAGAACCTGGCGATCTCTCAATGTCTAACATGGACCCCCGAATACACGAAGTTTTCCTGAAATGGCTCCGAGGCTTCGGGTTGCGGAATCAGGATCTCACAATCCGACTGTGTATCGCTCCGGGTTACGATGTTGAGAAACACCTTCGTTGGTGGAAACGCCGTCTAAACCTTTCGAGGTTGAAAAACGAGCGGACGTGGGTTGTTCTTCCTAGTTCAAGCAAACGTCGGATTCGAAGACAGGATTACCACGGCACTCTAACCATTGGGACTCGCAATGCAGACCTCTGGTACGAGATCATGGGAATGTTGGATGCTGCGCCCCTGGCCGGATTTGAACCGGCGTCTCTGGAGTGAGGTTCCAGAATCCTAGGCCACTAGACGACAGGGACAGGTGCGGACAACGGGGCTTGAACCCGTATCTTCGGCTTGAAAGGCCGAGATCCTGACCATTTGGAAGATGCCCGCGCGTGAAGCTCCTGCGCGGGGCAGCGGTCTCTGTTGTCTGGAACCGTCTGTGTTACTCCCCGCGCAGGCGTACTTCAGCCTCGCGCTCTCGTTCAACGAGAGCGGGCCTGCGCGGGCTGGTATTCAGACGACTCAACATGACAACACCCTTGTAGCGGACGTTAGGCGGCCCGTCAAGCCCTTTCTTCAGCCGCCGCCGGAGTGTCTAGGACCCGTCGTCCAGCTTGCCTTCCCAATACCGAGCAAACATCCGCGCCAGCCCGTCAGCGAGAACGTTGGTGTATTCATCCTGCTGGCGCGTGATCACGTCCAGGTTTCCTACCTTAGACCGCTTCCCGACATAGACCTCGATCCAACGCTCCGCTATCTCCCGCGGTCGGGGCGAATACCCAACGATCTCGACAAACGGAAAACTCCACTTGCCGGGGAGAGTAGCAATCCAGCGATCGTCGGCCCATTTGATGTCCGCAGCTTCATCGAAGTAGTTGCGAAGCACAGACTCGACCTCATCGCGCGTCGGCTTGCGCTTGTCGAAGGTAACAAACCGATCCTGTGACATGCCTACACCGGCTCGTAGCGATACGTCGTGATAGGAACAGCCTTGACTTCGATAGCCTCGAATTTCCCGTCAGGTTCTTCGCTGCTCATGGTCATGCCGTGCTCGGTGTCGTAGTAGTACGTGAACCGATAGAGCTTTCCATCTGGATGATCCACGACCACTTCCTTCATCTGGTAACCGCCCTCCAGCCCCTCCACGGGCGTCGTCTGGACGACGCGATCCGACTGCATGAGCCACTCGATCTCGTTACCGTTGAACGTCCTTGTCGGCATCTTTGTCGGAACCTTTCATCGTCACCAACACCACGAAGGTCACCAAGATCAGGGCGACTCCCACGAACCCCTCAAAGTGTTCCCCGAACGCAAACGCTGCGCAGGAGGCCCCGGCGTAGAAGGTCATACTCGCGCTGAGCCAGTGCTGTAGCTCTTTCCGATCGAGCATGTGGGGAGTCTACCCCGTTTCACCACGTGATGCGCGGCTGCATGGGGCAGTTGGGATCTCCGCAAACATAGCCCATGACTCCCTCCCACTTGATCCCGCATCTGGGGCACCTGTTCTCCCTCGGCACTGGCGTCCACGGATACGGATCGGGCACGAATGGAATGTACGGGAACGGAACGAAGGGATACGGGTAGTACGGAATGTACGTTTTCCCTGATCCTGGCGTCTCGGGCGGGTCTGGATCACCGATTGCGATCTGTGGCATGGCTCTCCTCCACGGCCTTCCGAATCTTGCGCATTTCCTCAGATGACGGATGCAGACTGCTGTGCAACACGTTGCGAAGCTCCTCGAAAGAAGGCTCGCGTCCCACAACCAGGACATCTTGGTCGAGGAGTTGGTTGATCGTGTAGGTAACGGCGGCGACCGTGAGAGGAGCAATCTGCTCCGCAGGGTAGTCCCTGTCCCCCATGCGAAGAGTGGACTCCTTCACGGGACCGTCGTCTATTTGCACTTTCAGATCGACCTTGATTCTCATGCTACCTCTCTAGCACGTAGATGGTCTCCTCGGGCAACGGCTTGCCTGTACAGAAGTGCGCTCCTGTACACCCACAGTCAGGACAGGGTATCTCGGGAGCGGCTTTCGTCCGAACCACCCGACGCTTGGGCCTTGGTCGCCATGGCCCGGAAGGCTGCCACGGACCAGATGGAGGCGGCCAGATCGAGTCACGCTCGTCCGCGCACGGCCCCGTCCACGTATATCCGCAACTCGTGCAGGTGTACCGGAGACGTTCACGGATGTGGGTCTTCTCGTATCGGACCGTGATCCAGCCAGACAAACACTTGGGACACGTTCGACGTTTCATGCTACCTCCGCGGCGGAGCCTTGCAGTACTCGTTGTCGGCAGGGAAGGCACTCGGTGTGGGCGCTTCCTTCTTCGGCTGCGTCCGCTTGATCGGAATGCCCCGTCTCTTGAGGTTCTTGAACGTGTCGTACTCGATGGTGAGCGTCCAGGCAGCCTCCGTAGTCCGACGTGTGAAAGTCGTCTTGCCTACCTTCGACCGACGCTCCTCTCCAAACTTGGTTCCGAGCTTGACTTCCTCGCGAGGCTCCTGTTCCTCGACCAACCGTTTCCGCCTCATACTGCGACGACGGAGCGGGGCCTGAGCCCGCTCCTCTCGCTCCCTGCGTGACGCCCTGCGTGACTCGTCGGAGAACCCCAACATCGGTTCGTCGCTGACGTTGTTGCACGAAACAGAATAGGTTGCTCCGCCACTCGTCTCTGTCGAAGCCGAAATCTTCACGCTCTCCGCGCTCGCGCCGACAGGTATGGAGTCGCTGGAGTATCCGCAACTCCGCAGGATGGTGAACGAAGACTGCGGCCTGAAGTACTCCTGAAAGACAGCCACACCGATCACCCCGAGATGGGCTCCGGTTCCTAGCTGTGTCGAGTACGCCTTGTCCTTGTCTGCTCCGAAACGGAAGGCCGCAACGGTTTCGTCGCTCGTTCTCCAGCCCTCGATCGTGCATGTCTCGAAAGCGTGAAGGATGTATCCACGATTCTTCGTGGAGCCTTCCTCTCCCGTGATCACATCGCGCCCATCGACCGTGAGCACGACCTCGATGCGCTCTCCGGTGAGATTGCGCAAGTGGATGCTGTACCGGCTACCATGTTTGCCGACGACGTAGACCTTCCCATCGTGGAAGCAACCTGGGAGCCATTCTCCTCGCTCGTTGATGATTCCTACTCTTACGATTTCCATGTCGCGCTCTTTCTGCCGCCGTGCAGCCTCCCTCTCTGATGCATACTCCTCGGCACAGGTCGGGTGCATGAAGGCGACGTTGTTGTGATCCCAGAACAACTCTGGGTCGTTATCGAGCCAGGGCTCGATGTGGGTGATGGCCAAGTCCTCGGCTGAGTTGATCCAATCGTCGCAGCGAGCGCATTGGTTTTCCCCCTGGCGAACCAGAAGGTCCCAGATGATCTTCCGTTGGAGCTTGCTTCGCGCAGTCCCAATCGGCATTCCAAGCTGATCAGCTTGTCGCTGTTTGCGGCTCTTGGTCATTGACCCACCCTTTGGCTTTGGCCGTTGGTGAGAACGTGGCGTCACCGCCACGCTCCAGACTATACCCGAGCCCTCTCCAATTGGCTACCCTGTCGGTGAATTTGCCGACAGGCAGGCGGCAATCCCCCGCCACAACCGACGCTGAGCGACCTAAGCCCGCGAAATCACGTCCGGTACGCCACTTGCTTCACCACCGGACATGCACATGCGCATCGACCCAATCGGAAGGCTGACGCCGACCATCGAAGACACACTCCATCTGTTCTTCTGCCGTTCGGTCCGCGAGGATGCCAGGCGCAAGGGCCAGATGAACCCGAGCTATCGACCTAGCTGCCGTACCCAAGTCACGATCTGGCAAGAGTGCGGGCATTGGCAAGTCGAGCTAACCGACGCCGGAGGCCGCAAAGAACAAGGAGACGGCTTAACGCTTCAGCGAGCGATCGAGATCGCTAAAACCAGGCTCTATGGGTGGTAAGATTCTAAGCGATGTCGAGTGAGCGAGACGAGAGCGAGAAGTGGGTCATCGACCCCATCATCCGGCTTCCCGAGCCCGCGATGAAACGGCTGCTGGAGATCCTCAACAGTCCGCCGAAGGAACCTTCTCCAGCACTCAAAGCTCTCTTTCAAAAACAGCGAGCCCGTTCGGAATCGAACCGAAAACCTACGGATTAAAAGTCCGTCGCTCTACCGATTGAGCTACGAGCCCAGGTGGTGCGGATCTTCGCCTTGCACTCGATCCGCACCCGAGGGGCACCGACTGCATGCAGGTTCGGCACTATCCTCGTTGGAGAGCCGGGAGGGTGACGATCCCTCGACCTGCGGATTAAGAGTCCGCCGCTCTGCCTACTGAGCTACCGGCCCAAAACGCACTTCTACCAGCCCAAGGGGACTTCCCTCGGGCTAGGTCTTGCGTTTCAGACGGATACCGGACATGACTAAGACCTTGTAGCTGGTCTCCAGGCCGTTGTCAAGCATCGTCAGGGCCGCCATCTGGCTGCTGATTTACGCACATGCTCGGCGCTGATGGCGTAGATCTCGAATCGCCCACGGCGATGCACAAGGGACGGCATCCGCAAGTCCACATGAAACTGCCGTTTCCCGAGTGTGGTGGTGGCCTCTTTCTCCAGATCGCGACGAACGGTCACGTAGAGAACACCATCCTTGCGGAGAAACGAAAGCGCATCTCGGAGAGCCTTGCGCTGATCTTTCTCGGGAAGAACGTTGAGGATGTAGTTGCAGACGACCACATCAAACTTCCCCCGTGGCCGCTTCGGGGCATAGTGGGGATCGTACTCCTCGATGTCTCCGTCCAGAAACTTGGCTAGGTCGCCTTTCCCACAGCCGAAGTCGAGGATGCGCCCCTTCAGCAACCCCTGATCCAGCAAGTAAGCCGAGGGAGCCGAGAGACGTGTCCGCGAGATCGCCGTCTGGAAGGATAGCTCAGCCACAGAAGGCATGTTACCGAGCCTCTCGCTCAGCACCCGTTGAGCCTTCCTCGATACACCCAACCAGCCTTCTCGGCCGCGGTCCAAAGCTCATCGTCCGTCATGGCTTCAAGAGCAGCGAACCGTGCATCCCAATCCTTCGGCTCACCATAGAGCTTCCTCAGCTTCGCCTCTTCCTGTGCGTTGTACTTGGCAAGGAATGCAGGGTCCGCGTCCAAATCATTCAGATGGCGCGCCTTGAACCACTCATGTACTTCCCAAGGATCCGTCCTCTTCTCCTCTTCCAACTTGGAACGGAGCCTGTACCGAATGTCGTAGGCAGCCTTGCGCCTTTTCTTCGCTTCCCTGTGAGCCTCGGCCTTGCGCTCCTCCTCCAGTAGCTCAGCAGCATCGCCCGCACCAAACGCCTTGAGCGCCTTGCGGATCTTTGGAAGGGCATCCGCGCCTTTGCGTCGAGTCCAGTACCGAAGGTCATCGAGCAGCGAGCGACCACTCCAACCCTTCGGATGAGGCACCTTCGATGCCCACTCGCGAAAAGCCGCACCATGCTCGCTCGTCATCCAAGTGTCGAGCACCCGGCGCTTCGCCTTCAACTCTGCGTCCCGTAGCGAAACACCCTTCAAATCCTCAGCCTGCGCGGCGCAGGATCGGCCAACGACATGAGGCTTGCCAGCGCCATCAACGAGAAGCACTCGCCAGGACAGCTTCTTGCCGCAGCACTCGCAACGGTCATGGGCACCCTCGACGCCCTCGAATGGGTCCGAGCCACCGTAGATCGCGTCATCCGGGCCAATCATGTCAGCGACGGTGAACGGAGCAGGACCGAGCTTGCTGAAGTGAGCGAGTGCCATCTCACACCCTCTACGCGGGTTTCGCGAAGAAGTTTACACACCGAAAGTGCGGGAAAAGCGCAACTCACTCGCTCGCCAGCAGAGCCTTGTCCTTCCAATACAGGACCGACTCGCGCAACTTCGCCTCGAATTTCTCAGGCGTCATGCCGGTCGCCGTCCCGCCGTCTAGCTCGAAGTGATTGGCGATGAGAGTCATCGGCGCGATGGGAGCTTCTTCATCGGTGGTGCGCCCGTTGATGCTCACGATGTCCCAGTCGCAGCCCGTACACTCCTCTCCGTTGCTCTCAAGAACGTCTCGGCGGTAGAGCACCACGTCCACATGGAGACACGGTTCTTTACCTGCTCCCTCCGCCGGAATTTCCCAAGACGGCTCCATCCCTTTGGGACCAGGCCGAAAAACACGAGCACGCACGACTCGGACTTCCTGGCGAGGCTCCTCGCCCTCACGCCGAGCCTCGTACCGACCTACGAGCCTGTCGCCTTCCTTGAGCGTGACCACACCACAGTAGAAGCCATCTGGCGGCACGGGCACCAACACGACGCCATCCCGGTAGCCAGCCTTGGCCATAGAGAAATGCTCCAGGACCAACTCACCGACGCGCTCGAAACCGCCGTCACCCTCAAAGTGCGTGAATTCGCTGTCTGCCGTCTGCCTGGTCACGAAGCTGTTGACGCCGATTGTAGTCATGGTTTCTGCCTCCTTGACTGCTAGACGGAATGGGCTCGCTTGACCTGACAACCTCTACGCGAAATTCCAAAGAAAGTTGCACGCGCAATCAGCGCGGAGGCAACCCGAGCCTGCGACCATTCGCCAACCGGGCCTGAAAAGCTAGGGAATCTCCTCTAGCTGCTCTCGCTGAGCAATCTCGGCAAGACGCTCTTGACGAGTCCTCACAGGGCCTTTGAACCCTCGGGCTCGACGGATGTTGCAGCACAGGATGCACGAGCACGTGGTGATCCCGTTGATGCGGCGATAGACCCAGGGATCGTTCTCCTCGAAATCGGGATGATCTCGTAGCGAACCAAACCAGATGCTGAGGATGCGGATGACACGGGCTCGTCTGCGCGCCCGATGGTGACGACGTACTGCTCGGGATGACAAGGTGAGGGCCTTTCCAAGCCAAGCTCGGCACTGACGAATTCCATCGAACGACTCTCCCGTTCAAGGAGTGGTCAGGGGCGGGTTTGAACCACCGACACGCGGATTTTCAGTCCGCTGCTCTACCAACTGAGCTACCTGACCGTGTGGGCTCACGATGCCGACCCGCAGTGCGAGTCGGCTCAGTAAACTGCTCCACGGTCGTACCACAGCGGATGCAGCGACGGCTGCCATCCTCGCGCATCGGACCCATCACTCCCGTGTGGGAGCACAGATGTGCGCGGTCGTGGTGAACATCATAAGGCATGTCGAGAATCTCTGTGGGGTGTCCGACCGGATTTGAACCGGCGACCTCCTGGGCCACAACCAGGCGCTCTAGACCAACTGAGCTACGGACACCATAAGTATGGTGATGTGGCTCGTCGTCTGTATGTGCGGTTGTGAGCATGGCGCTTACCTGAAAGGGATGTTGGGGATCACGACGGCGTTGACGTACTTCTCGGCCCGTCGTCTGTCTTCGGCCCCTTGCCGCAGGGCCTCGTCTACTTCTTCCTTCGAAATCGGTTTGACTTTCGCTAGCTCCTCTGGGGGAAGCGATTTGAGACAGTCTGGAATCTCGCTCATGGTACCGGGAGCCGGAGTTGAACCGGCGACCTGGGGATTATGAGACCCCCGCTCTGACCACCTGAGCTATCCCGGTGCAGATCTGTAGATCTGCCCTTGGCATTCGCTCATCGTATGTGATCTTGCGCGTCATGGATCTCCTTGGTAGCGGGGAAAGGATTTGAACCTTCGACCTCCGGGTTATGAGCCCGACGAGCTACCTGCCTGCTCTACCCCGCATCATAGGGGACTTTCTGTTCCAAGCACTTGGTTCGGCGGAGATTGTCAAACAGGGCCCGATTCTACATATCAATCGTCGTCCCCTGCGCTGCTGGATTCCTTCCGCTATCGGTCGTGTTGGCCCGCAGTTGTTGGCTGCGGAAATCTGTAGGCTCGGCTGGAGTTGAACCAGCGACCTCTGCCTTATCAGGGCAGCGCTCTAACCAACTGAGCTACGAACCCATGTCGGATAATGTCGCTAATGTCGTCGTCCATCACTGATCCGTGCTCTGGTTGGGGTTAGAGATTCGAGGCCGGTTCCGTAGATGGGGCGACCGCCCTCGGGATTACGATGTGTTGAGTGTGCCGAACCTCCAAGAAAGGGTCAAGGAAAATCATCATGCGGGGTTCCCCGGCCCGAGGTTTGGACGCGACTCCAAACCCCGGAACCGGATCAGACGCCTCTCCGCGGCGATAAGCGCCCACCGACGACCCCGGCTCGGTGAAACGTTCCCCCGAGCACCCGGTCCTCCGTTACCGCTGCTACCTTCCGGTCCTGACGGAGTTGGCGAAAGCGCCGTCGCTCGGGGAGAAAAACTTGGTCAACGCCGAGTGAGAAACCTTGATTGCGTTTACACGCCAGATTTACACGTCTGGTGCCTTTTCCAGTTAGGCTACTCCCCCATGGGTGGGGGAGGTTGGACTCGAACCAACATGATGCTTGTGAGGTTGATCTGTTGGCATTGACCAATACTGTTGGGGTGAAAATCGGGGGCTCGCGAGAGCCGCACCCGAGAAGGGAAAGTTGATCAACGCCGAGTGAAAAACCTGATTGCGTTTTCACGCCGGTTCCTTGTACCGGTGCCTTTACCATTTGGCTACCCCGCCATGAGTGGCGGGGGTTGGAATCGAACCAACAATGCTTGTGAGATTGATCTGTTGGCGTTGATCGAATAGTGGAAGCGACCGAGTTGAGGGGCTGAACAGAGTGCAAGGACTGGAGTTGAACCAGCTACCTTCTCGTTATGATCGAGACGCTCAGCCAAATGAGCTTCTTTGCTTGTGAGCCCTTTCGGGTTTGGTCGCTTCAGAGGCGGACCCTGGAATCGAACCAGGCTAGCTTGTGGACATTCAACCGAGGAGCCTCGAAAGAGGCGAGTGTTGGTGTCGGATCGTTGCCGAGTGTAAGTCGGTTGGCCCCCACCGGGCCTGGTCCGCCGTGTTGCGCATGATCGCCAGAAAGATTGTCAGAAAATGGGTGAAGCAACCGAGTTGAAGAGCTTGTTTGTTGCAAGGACTGGACTTGAACCAGCTACCCTCGGTTTGCGATACCGATGCTCTACCCAATGAGCTACTTTGCGTGTGAGCCCTGTCTGGTTGGTTGCTTCAGCGCCGGACCCAGGAGTCGAACCTGGCAGTGCTTGTGGACATCATCCGTGAGCCCCTCTTGAGGGGCGAGTGGTGCTGTCGGATCGTTACCGATGGAAAATCGGGTGACCCCCACGGGTCATGTCCGGCTTGGTTTTGGTCCTTCCGAGAGCGGGATCTGGGTCACGAGCTTGTGAGATCTACGCGTTTGGAACGAGCCAGGGCGGCAGTCTGAAGGAAGAAAGGCCGCCTGTCAAGGGGGTCTGTCAGATTTTTTCGACCCCCGCTGGAGAGATGGAGTAGCCCGTCATCCGGCTGTCCTTGACGAACCGCTGGACGGCGTAAGCCATGTAGAACGCGACGATTCCGATGAATGGCAGGAATTCGCCGCCCTCGCAGGTAGCGGCTCCCGCGACATCCTCCTCATCGATCACGAAATCGGCGCTCCAGATGACCCGCCCAAAGCCCCCATCGGCCGCCAGAGCCCCGTGGAGACAGGGGACGTTCTTGGACCGGGCAAAGCCCTGGACGAGCCTACGAGCCTCTCCGTTGTCCAGACAGTCCACCAAGAGATCTGCCCCGCTCAGGAGTTGCTCGCAGTTGTTGGATGTGAGTTTGTTCCCCACAACCTCAATCTTGCGGCCGTAGCAGAATTGCATGGCCTGCTTGAGCGAGTCGGTCTTCTTCTTGCTCACGCTCTGCTTGAAGTGAAACTGAGACGCAACGTTGCGCATCTCGACCCTGTCGTGATCCACGACCTTGAGGGTCACGTCCTCGTTCCGTAGAGCCTGCACCAAGTGCGACCCGAGTGCTCCCGCTCCGATGATCGTGATCTTCATCGCTTCCTCCACTTGTGGATCCTTCGGTCCCAGAGGAAGAGAACCGTTGCCAGGAACGCAAGAGCTAGCCATGCGCGCCACTCATGCGCCCATTCTGCGATTCCCTCAATCGTCACTCGGACCCCCACCGCGCCCCTGACGGACGCACGCATACCTGACAAGCCGGGTCGCCACACCAGCCATCCTTCTCGTTCCACGTCCTCTTGCGACGCAACGGCCATAGAATCACACAAGCTGTGGCGAAGCCGAACAACCAATAAAGGATTCCCAGCATCACGACCCAAATGGGGTTTTGGGGCGGACCTGGATTAAACACCACTCGCGCTCCTGGTTGGCCTCAAAACGGTCCACCACGAAGTCGGTGAAATCCGCGGTGGCATCCGCCGGGATGCCCGGAACCGACCCATTGGCTACGGCTTCCGTAACCCACGACTTGATGTCGGCTTCGGTGGCGTCCTTATTCACCGGGTCAGGCAGGTCGCCGTTTTGGCCGCGGTAAGTGATGTTCACTCGTGCTTCGTTAGCTTCCATTTTCTTCCTCTCTCTCTGAAAGCACCATCAGCTTTCGAGCCCATGGTGGCGTGTTCACAGAAAACTCGTTGTAGTCGTACTTCTCCGGTCCCTCCCATTGCAGACCGATCATCGAATCAGAATTCACGATCCACCACGTCAGCCTTCGTCCCAACCCAAGCTCCACGGCAGCAAACGTGGTCAGATCGGTCATGGACGGACCTGGCTTACCAGACCCAGGATGGCTGTGGGCGAATCCCAGGAACGCTTCCTGCCGCAGATCCCACAACACATCCCACAGTTTCCTGCTGTCTGGAATGCTGCCGCCGGACCTTCCCTTCGGCAGATGCCAGTACATTGGACCCCATCCGGTCACGACTACGCCTGCTTCGATCATCGCTTCCTCTTCTTAATCACGCGTGGAATCGCATCGAGGGTTTCGACTAGCTCTTCGTTGTCGGTCCTGGTCAGCGCAGTCAGGTTTTGGGACACCTTCCGGTAGTACGGATGCTTGAGCCAATCCGCGTACTGCATGTTGCCGCGCGTCTTATTGCAACGACGGCAGCAAGCAACCAAGTTGTCCTCAATTGATGGGCCGCACTCCTCCCACAAAACGAGATGATCGACGGTGAGCGGAACCTTGTCGTTGCCGCAGTACCGACAACGAAACTCGTCTCGCCTGTAGACCGCCCAGGAGACGTTCTGATCGATGCTGCGCTGACACTTCCTCGCAACGGCCTTGATCAGTTTCCCGTCCTCGGCCTTTTCCAGCACTTCCTTCTCTACGAGATCGGACTGCCTGATCAACTTCTTCCACTCATCGCCGGACATGCTGAGCACGTGGATGTCCTCGGGAATCCCGTGGAATTCGGGAAACACACAGATGTACGTGCTGTGGTCGCCTGCCCAGACGCCCCCAACGAGAAGAAGATCAGTACCAACAGCTTTGATGTCGAAGTCCATCATACGTGCCTATACACGAGTCTGTCTTCGCGGAGGGCTTGTCGAATGACCGCAGGCAAACTCTCCAGGGTGAAGTAAGTGTCGCCTCTCTCGCCCGTGTGGTGATCCTCCAGGCAAATGCCCGCGTCGATGATCTGCATGTGCGTTGTGCAAACGCACTCCAGTCGGTGTCCATCGACACGATACTTCACGGCCCACTCGCCTCCGCGGATGCAGCGGTGGTCGAGATACACGGCACCGCCCACTTGGAGCGCTGCCTGAGCCGCTTCCTTGAAGTCTCCCTGATGAGCCATGGCCCGACGCCCTTGGCCATCTCCGAGCTTTTCGCGTAGCTCCTTGCGACGCTGCTCCTGTAGCCTGCGGGCCTCTTCCTCGGCTCGTTTGCGAGCGATTTCCTGGCGTCGTTTCTCAGCTTGATCGCGTTGGTAAACCTCCATTCGAAAGGCAGCATCGAGAGCCGGAACGACTCCGGGGATGCTGTGTACTTCGCTTCGGTTGTCGAGGAAAGCGTCCATTACTTCATCTTCCGGTCCGAGAGGAAAAACCTGCTCTCGGAAAATGAGCGGACCCTCAGGATACACCCTTCCCGCACGAATGCGAGAGAAACGTTCCAATTCCTCGGAAAGAATGTACACTTTCTCGGAATAGTTGACGATTTTCCCAGGGTCGGGATCGATCCGGGTATCGTCGGGTACTAGACGATCTCCAACGAGGTAACCGACGACCGTGTGCTTGAGCAAATCGGGATCGGCTTCTGCTGGCTTGGGCTCGTTGGCCTTGGTCCCGTTGATCTGGAAGGTGTACCAGCCAAACTCACGGGGTCGCTTGTCCAGCTTGAATACCCGCGAGGCCGAGTGGAGGGACCCACCACCGGTCCAGGGAAGAGTTACATTCTCTTCCCCTGTCGAAAGTAGATCCCTCCAACCCATGACGACCTCATGCCCATGCGGGCTTAGCAAGCAACTCAGTGTTGAGAATCTGATCAACGAGCGTCACGCGCGGACGCGGACGAGCCTGAGTCACTTCCCCAACCGGAGTCGCCGCAATCAAAGCCTGGAGAGTGCGAGTGATTGCGTAGGGGTCCTCGAAAGTGCGGTCATCGATCATGAAGCATGGGATGTTGAGACGAGCAGCCGTCTCCCGCACTGCGATGTTGCCGTCCGGCCCGTAGTGCCGATAACGCCACGCTGCGGCTCCTCCGAAGGGAACCGTCTTGAGGAATCCGAAGGCAACCGGGTTGAGACCCGACACCCTCACAGCCTCATCGAACGGCCGTGCTTCCTCATCCCCAATGAAGACCATGATGCGATCGTGGCCTTCCGGGGTCGCGTGCTTCTGGACTGCCCGCACACCCGCACCGTAGTCAGTGCCTCCTCCGGCCTTGATGCCGCGGAAAGCGGCCTCGACGCCCTTGGTCGAGTTGTGCTTGACCTTGACCTCACGGCCTGCCGTGTTGAACACGGCAACATTGACGTAATCAGCCGGAAGGGCCTGGAGAAACTTGGCGATGAGCGGCTTGGCCGCATCCAGGGCGCCTTCCATCGAAGCCGAAATGTCAACGATGAAGTCGATGGTGATGTCGCGTGCGACTTCCTCGACCACCTTCTGAGCGGCCTTGTCGGCACCCGCCTCCAGCGTCTCCTTGGTCTCCTTGTCACGGACGTTGCGAGCGATGTTGGCCGCACGCATGTCGTTCGCCCGAGCCAGGGCCGAGTCGAGACGTTCCTTGATCTCTTGGACCTTGAGCAGCCCAAGCTCCTCCAACGTCGGCGTCAGGATGATGATGTCCTTGTCCGACAGAGAGCCTGCCTCGATGGCCGCAGCCATGATTGCACGGGTCACGCCAACCTCGGAAGGAAGCAAACCAACGATCCGCTTCCAATTCGGCTTGGTCTTCTCGATGATCTCGCAGATCGACATTTCATCGAGATCCGCCCAAGACTCGGCCGCCTTGACTTCCTTGCCAATCGCCATCTCACGACGGCCATCTTCGGCCTGCTTCTGCTTCCAGCGCAGGACTTCGAAGAACCGATCAGTCGTGGGCTTGTAGCCGATCTTCCGGGCAAGCGTCATCACCGTGGTTCTGAATCCGGCCTTGACGAGACCCTCCAGCATCTTCGGGTTCTCTTCACGGTAGCGGAGCCACTTCTCGACCGCCCTGCTCCAACGACCCAGGAATGGACGCTTTGCCGACTTGCCGAAACCAAGCTCGCGGTTGACAGCCGCGATCTCCGGCAACGAGAGAACCTCCCAGATGCGGAGCAACAGCTTCGGGTTGAGATCCTTGCCCTTCTCTTGGAGCAAGATCATCGCCTCGCCCACGTCCCTGTAGTCCTCATCCGCGAACAGACGGACCATGCCGTCCATGACGGGATCGCCCTTACGCGACTGGACCAAGAGGAAGGCGGCCAGAACGACCTTGAGATCGCGGTGGTCCTGACGGAACGCGAACGATGCCCAACGTGCGGCAAACTCGTTGTCCAGCTTCCACACTTCGGCAACTTGCTTGTAGAACCAAATGGCGACTTCGGGGTACAAGCCGCTCGGACGGTACTCGCCTACCTCGGCTCCGTCCTTCATGATCTTGCGGTTCTCGCCGTTCATCGTGCCGATCTCGACACGACGCTGCTTACGTCCCGCCTTCACCAAACGGTAGACGGTACGCTCACCGTTCTCGCCTGCCTTCCACGTGACAGGATCCCACCGCACGCCAGTCGTGGTACGCCGGTCGGCAACCACGATTCCCGGTCGGTTGTGGTAGAGATGGTCCGTGTGCGTCAAAAGAGCTTGGATGATCTTTTCAGCAGGCCCCAGGTTTTCAACAGTCATGGTATGCCTTCCTTTCGCCTATGGTTTGAACAACACCTTCGCACATGGCAAGAAACGGATCGAGACCCCACTTGTTGATCCCGAAGTTTACGATAGTCGTCACCAGCCGAATGTTCCCCCGAACGTATCCGCGTTTCGGAACGATGCGGTCAACGGACGGACGAAACGCTTGCTTCCCTTTCTCCTCTTCGCTATCGATGACCATGGGCAATCCTGAAATTGCACACTTCCCGTCCTGTTCGTCCCACAACTCAAGAAGATCCTGAACGGCAAGATCGAAATCTAAACCAAATCGCTGAGCCCTTCCTCGCGCCGCACGAACCCGATGCTTCATCTGCCCCTCAAACGTCCGATAGACTTCCCGCTGATAAGTCCGTGCGCAGTCGCGACACCAGGCATAGAGCTTTACACGGCTCGCATACGAAAAGTCGGCAACAGGAAGCTCCCTACGACACCTAGAACAGACTTTAGTCGCGCCAAACTGAGCTTTGCGCGATTCGTCGGAAAATGCAAATGCTTCTCCGTTCATGGTTTCGCTCCTTCCTGTATATACTCCAAAACCTTCCTTTGTAGGCCCGGCCGGAGTTGAACCGGCGACTTCCGTCTTGTAAGGGCGGCACTCTGACCAACTGAGTTACGGACCTCCAGCCCCGCGTATGGGATTTGAACCCATGACCTCTTGGCTGACAACCAAGCGTGATAGACCAGACTTCACCAACGCGGGCAAGCGATCATCGTCATCGTCATCATCGTCAGGCATCAGATTGTCCTCCTTTCGGGTTGCGGGTTGAAGTCTGGAAGGGTCGGGAGGACACAGGAGAGTGTGTCAGGTGTTCTTGCGATTTGACTACCCCGCCATGAAAGCGGGGGTGGGGATTGAACCCACAGTCTCAGCGTTATGAATGCTGCGTCTTACCGTGCTTGTGACCTCGAAACGAGATCCTGTGTCTCCCAGAGCCGATGGTGGGAATCGAACCCACGAATCTCCGCCGTACCAAGGCGGCGCCTTCCCACTTAGCTACATCGGCAATTTCAACTTGAGCCGCCGGAGGGACTCGAACCCTCTACCTCCTGATTACGAATCAGACGCACGACCTGTTGTGCTTCAGCGGCGTTCTCCTTTCTGAGCTAGCGGTCGGATTTGAACCGACAACCTGAGCATTACAAGTGCTCTGCTCTACCGTTGAGCTACGCTAGCGTTCGGCTAGGCAGCCCTGCCCGTACCGGCGGCCCCCGGCGCTTTGTCTCTTTGTCTTGGTTCACGCCGGGGAAACGCTCAACACGGGGTCGTATCGTCCATATTTGGACGTACAAAGCCATGCAGGGCCACTCGGGCACTGAGCATAGCTGTTGTTGTGGTGCGTTTCGTCATGGCGTGAATGTTTCCGTCGCTGTCCTGCCAAGGGGAGCGACTAGAACGGGTGTACGCCTCTTCCTGCTGGAAGTCAAGCAGAAATTGGATCACGCTCGCGCGCGCATGTTTGCGGGAAACTCCGCCTCCTTGATGACCTCCCACCGATAGCTGGCCTGGTTGGCGTTGTACCAATCCCACCACGTGATCGCTGTTTGCCGACATGCCCCACACTACCGGCGGTAGTGCGAGCCACGGGCTCAGCTTCCTTTAATAGAGACGGCACCCTTCGGAGGGTGCGGGTCTCCGGTCCAACCAGGCTCCAGAGTTAAGGTCCAGGCATCAATCCACTTGGAGATCCGCTCCATTGGTTTGCCGCACACAGGACACGCGACACGGAAGGCAATCTCAAATAAGGAAGCGCGAGCGTCGGGATGGTCAGCGCAGCGGCAAACCTTGGTCTCCACGTAGCGCTCGGGAATGAGATACTGGACTGGGATTCCTCCACCGGCCATGTGTCCTATCCTACGCCAAAAGGATCGAGCGTCAGCAAAGCGCTCGAAAAACCCCAATCTTTTCAAGTACCTTACCCCCAAAAGTATACTATCGGGCCATTCTCGCGTAGAGCCTCTAGAGGAGAAAAGACCACATGGCAAAGAAGAAAGCTACCGCTGCCGCCGTCGATGGCCTCTTCGGAGGAAAGGCAGCCCAGACCAAATCCAAGGGCAAGAGCGCCAAGGTCCGCGCGGAAGTTGATCTTCCCAAGGAGCTACGCCAAGTCGCTGACATTGCGATGGCGTACAAGGTGATCAAGGACGATCTCAAGAAGAAGGGTGAGCTTGCCGAGAAGCGCGTCAAGGCTCACTTGCTCCAGTGGTGGTGCGAGCAGTTTGCAGAGACGGGCAAGCGCCCCGACATGTGCAATTGCAGCGGCAACGAGAGCACCTTCCAGTACACCATGACTCGGCGGATCACGGTCACGGCCGAGAAGCAAGAGGCGCTGGAGATGATCGGAGCCGATCTCTCCGAGTACATCGAGACTTCCGGCATCGAGATCGACATGGACGCCGTGAAGACTCTGGGCTACATGGATGACCTTCAGGAAGCCATCCAGAATCTCGTTGGCGGCCACAAGATGTGCCCCAAGTGCGACACCAAGATGGGCAACGTGAAGTTTTGCAGCCAGTGCGGCGCCGATCTCTCCAAGGTCAAGGTCAAGGACGGAGCCTCCGAGCACGTGGGGCAGATCTTCCGTCCCAAGGTCACGGCCAAGGATGGCATCATGGAGGCTCTCCCCGGCATCGCGGAGGAGTGCGAGGCGGACGGTGAGCTTGCCGAGAAGATCCAGGCCATCATGGAGATTCTGAAGCCCGTGCCGCAAGTCAAGAAGGCGGACCTTGGCGGCAAGGATCCCGACGAGTGTTTCGCCCTGATCAACGAAACCTCGATGGCGACGTTGCAGGGCAAGGGTTAGAGGGTGGTCATCTCCTGCCCCGGTCCTCTCGCTTCAGTTTTCGGGAGGACCGGGGCGCTCTCCATTCTCTGAAAAGCACGATGCACAAGCCAAGATATCCCGTCTCCGAGGAGCAAATCGCTGAGCTACAGCGAATGGATGAGTTTCACGGTGGCGGGCGTTCTTGCATCTCCGACATCATCCAGTGCCTCCGCGACGGGGACATCGAGACTGCCCTTGCCATTCGCGTGAGCGAGGGCGACAAGACTCGACAGTATCCCGACATCGAGGAGCACCTTCACCAGATCTTCGGGTGCCGTTCGCACCAAAAGCGCGAGTGCGACCACTGGCTCTGCAAACCCATCCGTGAGGAACGGCTCAAGACGCTGGCGCGCGGCGGCTGGTATCCTTCCAAGCAATCCACATGAGCATCCCATACAAGAAGATGTTTGTGATGTGGCCCCCACGACCGGAGGGCTCCGTCCACCCCCGCGACTTGGGGAAATTTCCAGGCTGGCTGGCCCAATTCAAATTCAATGGGACACGCACGACTATCTTCCTCGATCCAGATGGCGAAGTGCATCTTCGCAGCCGCCACCGCGAGGAACACAAACTCTACCTGATTCACGAGCACCCGGAGACGCATCAAGCACTCAAGTCTCTGCTTGACAGCGACCTCCTGGAGCGCGGAAAGTGGCAGGTATTCGATGGCGAAATCCTGCACTCTAAAACGGTCAGCCTCAAAGACCGGATCGTGCTCTGGGACATCCTCGTTCACAACGGGAGCTACCTGACGGGCACGGCCTACCAGGAGAGGCTCTCACGGCTCCGAGAAACGCTCGGGAACCCGACCAAGTACGAAGAGGACACGGGCCGGAAAGTCGCTCTGGTAGCCGCACAGAACGTCTGGCTGGCTGAAACCTTCACTCCCGCCAACGCCGATGAGGCAGGCGAGCTTTTCAACCGGCTCGTTGACATGGATGAGATCGAAGGTCTCGTTCTCAAAGACCCCGGCGGCCTTCTCAAGCCTGGCGTGAACGAGAAGAACAACTCCGAATGGCTCGTGCGCGTTCGCAAGCCACACAAGAATTACAGGTACTAGGGCCAACTGGGAATGCGAGACAATGGTACGAACAAACAGGCAGCTACTCGCCATGATCTCTCGCACCTGACTAGCCAAGGAACAGATGGCCGAAGAAGACATTGCTGCTGTTGAGGGGCTTGGCTTCTTTTGGTCAGACTCAGACGGCTGCTGGATATCCTACAGATTCGGGAGCGCGTAACGACTTCGAACAACTTGTGCGCGAATGCTCGCAAAGCCTTCCGGCAACCGAACGATCCCAACAACTGCACCATGTTCAGATACAGGATATCAGGTCCGTATTCGGGAGCCATGGCTTCCATTTTGGAAGCAGCCGAACGAGAAAGGGGGATGCAATGAAACCGCACATCGACATAGACGCTGCCTTCGCAGATCAGCATCTTCGCGACGTGTACAAGACAGGTAGGCTCGACGGCATTCGCGAAGTGATCGCGTTCCTTCGCGGAGGCATGATGCAAAACAACCGAGCCGTGTGGAACAAGGGAGACTGTGATGCTGCCGAACGTTTCGCAGACCGAATAGCCCACGAAGTCGCCCGCACGATGTGTGCCAGGTGCGTCGAGCGGGGGCAGGCCACGCTAGGACAGGATGGCACCTTCGTACACCACAAAGAAGCGCTTGGGCTCCCACAAGTATCCCCGTGCGATGCTACGAAATGGCTCGAATCCCTCCCGCCGGGCGACGACAGGTGGACCTGAGCCTTACATGAGCGGACGCCTATCCAGCCCCCTATCCAGCCCCCAAGCCCGCGTGGTGCGAAGATTCGTCCATGGCCAGACCGTAATGGACTTGGGCGCAGGCGACCTGAAAATGGCCCTGACTCTTGTTGACCTCGGCGCACACAGAGTCATCGCGGTGGACAGACACCCGCTGCCCGACTCTCCTGACTCTCGTGTTCAAGGTCTTCAGTCCTACTTCCACAACCTGACCGAACGAGCAAAGGTAGTGCTCGCGTCTTGGATCGTCAACTGGAGATGCGGCATCGTGGATATCCTGGCCGACGCTGAGATCATCATCTATCTCGGCAAAAACACAGACGGGAGTGCTTGCGGCTACGACATGATGTGGAATCATCTACGCTCTAGAGAGATCCTGGCTCATGTCCCCGACCGCAAGAATACGCTAACCGTGTACGGCCCGCGAGTCGTTGTCCGGCCACTAACAGGCGAAGAAATCGCTTTCCTGCACGACCACACTGTTCTCTCATTCGAACACGCCGAACACGAATCAAAATTCAACCATGGTACAGAGAAGCAAACGTAGCTACAGTCGCCCTAGCTACATCCGAGCCCCGCACTAATCATTGGAAGTCACTCCTCGCGATAGCTGGAGAACACGGGCGTCCCCGCCAAATGAGGTTTTCAGGATTTCGACAGCGGCGGTCGGATCGAGGCTCCCGCAAGTGAACACGTCGGCCATGTAGCAGCCGTGCTCGGGATACGTGTGGATGGTCGCGTGGCTCTCGGCCAGGATAATCGCGACAGTCACGCCCTGGGGCTCGAATTGGTGACTGTGACAACTCAGGACGGTCGCCCCGGTCTCCTCGACAGCAGCCTTCAGGAGCGCCTCAAGGCGCCCTGGATCATCGAGCAACGCGGCGTCTGCGCCGTTGCCGTCGATAATGGCGTGTCGTCCGAGCAATCCACGGGGCCTCCTGACTTATCCGCCAGGATAGACAAGCTACCACCGCAGCCATTTGTTCTTGGCAAGCCCGTTCTTGGCTACCCACTGATCGATGGTTTTCTTCTCAACCGGAGTCGCACGGCGATTGAACTTTCCGGCTGCTTGTACGATCTGTCGCGTGCGATTGTTGACCTCGATCGTCACCCTGCGCACGCCATCTACTTGAAGACTCCAGATCGACGTTCCGCCATCCTCGATGCTCCGCGCATAGCTCACCACACAGTGGCGGTGGGCTCGTCCCTCTTCGCGCAACTCCTTACCGTTCAAGATCTCGGTGATGGTCCAGATCTCCTTGTGATCTGCTCCTGTCGGCAGCCTGACCTTGCGCACGCCACGATAGGGCTTGATGCCTGAGGACTCGTAGATGCCCTTCAGAGCGTCTCGTTGCGCAGCCAGGTCCGTGTGCCATCGCTCGACTTCACGCAGCACAGAGACGGCAGTACGGCCCTTCATGGAGAATGTGTTTGCATCCTCCATCCGCCTGTGCCGAACCCAATCCACGATGTTCCCGATCCGCGCCGGGTCCAGCATCGTCTGGTTACACACCCACTGGAGAACCGACTGCCAAAACTCCTCTGCCAACGACCCCCCAGCCAGATCTCGCCCTAGGTGCGTCGCGCACACTCGCTCCGCAACCCGCTGGCCGCCGCCGAACGCTTCGATCTGCGCATGACGCACAGCCGACACCAACGTGTGCTCGCTCGTGCTTTGCGTGAACGTGTGACACATCCGCTTCGTGAGCGGCACGGGCAACAACGGCCGATACGCATGGACCCACTCACCCCGAAGCTCATAGGAGAAGTCCGGCTTGACTGCCTTTCGCAGGCTACCTCCCTGAGCGAGATAGTAAAACAAAAACGACCCCCGATGCCGCAACCCGTCAGTGTCGTCCCAGAAGACGGAGTAGAGAAACTGCGGCACCGAGTACTTCACGATGAGATGCCGTACCAACGATCGGAACTGCGTGTCGGCGGCCTTCCCCTTGGGCTTCCAGTCCTCCAGAGGACGTTCCCACGATTGCTGACGCGCCTTGAGAAACCGAAGACCAAAAGCGTACCGCTCGTCCGCCAGCTTCGGAGCCTTCTTGAGAAGCGCCGCACCAAACTCACCCAGAATGTCGTGCTTGAGGAGAAGCTCCTTCGCGCGATCTGACTTAGTTTCGAAAGCCTTGCGAATGGCAGTATCACGTTTTGCTGTTTCCACGCGAGACTTCTCCCGCTGCTCCGCTCGGGCCTGGGAAACCCTCTCCCAATGCGCTCGCGCTCGCGCTGCGCGTAGTTTCTTCCTCGCTCTCATCTGGACATGACAATCTACGCCAGATCCGGGTGAAAGTATACAAGGAGTACGCAGGGCGGGAGTCGAACCCGCAGGACAGCCGATTTTAAGTCGGCCCGCTCACCGTTGGCGTACCTGCGCGTCTCGGTATGGTGTGATCGTTGCCCATCTACGTCTACAAGTGCCGTAAATGCGGACACGTAGTCGAGGAAATCCAGAAGATGAACGATCCTCCTCCGGCCAAGTGTGCCGCGTGCGACTCAAAGGGCACGATGGAACAAATTATGGGAGTCAGCAACTTCATGTTGGCTCCTGGCGGCGTTGGATGGGGAAAAGACGGTTACTCAGGATAGTCTTGCAACGAAAAATTGCCGGGTCCGTCTTGACTGCCATGATGTCTCGATTCTCGTCGAATACGCGCCCGCGAAGCTGGATCGTTTTCGGTCGTTGGCTTGGCACCGCAGTAATTTATGAACAGCGCACAAATCACGAGGCAGCCCAGCAACCCCGCGTGCAATGCAACCTGCGTACCGTCCTCATATCCAAGCTGACGAAAAAACCTCATGATCCTCCGGCCAAGTGGGTCCATCTTGACTGCCATGATGTCTCGATTCTACCAGAGTGGTAGCCAGGGAGGGAGTCGAACCCTCATGCCCGTGAGGGCGGCGGATTTTGAATCCGCTGCGTCTACCAACTTCGCCACCTGGCCTCGATAATCACTCTTCGTGGTTGACACAGCCGAAGTAAGGCCCCGTGAGGATGCCCCCACTCTTCGTCATTTTCCACGAGAAGCCCTCTCTCGGGAGGTTCGGCGTGCCCGTACCCTCTGAGAACCAATGGAGAAGTACAGGGTCCTTTGCTTTGAGAACCAATGGAGAAGTACAGGGTCCTTTGCTTGCTTTTTCTCTTCACCATCGAATGCTTCCAAAATTTACACGTTTGGCATGTTTTGGTCATCTGCCTCCATTACCCCTTTAGTGCTCGAAAGGGGACTCGAACCCCTACACCCGTGAGGGTACACGGACCTGAACCGTGCGCGTCTACCGAAGATTCCGCCATTCGAGCAGAGGAGGGCCTCAGCCCTCCAGGTTGTTAGACTACCTCCGTGACCATCCCAGCACCTACGGTCTTGCCACCCTCGCGGATGGCGAACCTCATGCCGGGCTCGCAAGCAACCGGACTCACTAGCTCAAAGTCCACCGTGGCCCGATCGCCAGGCTCGACGACTTTCCCATCCTCCGGCACGACTGCCGCAGTCACGTCAGTGGCGCCAAAGTAGAATTGTGGCCTGTATCCGCCAGAGAACGAAGTGTGACGACCACCCTCCTTGGCTGTGAGTGTGAAGATCTCGGCCTTGCCTTTCTCGTGAGGAAGCAAGGAGCCAGGAGCAACTGCTACCTGACCACGCAGGACTTCATCCCGATCGATGCCACGTAGGAGCATGCCGATGTTGAGACCCGCCGCCGCCTCGGGGATGTCCTTGTGGAACGCTTGGATTCCCGTGACGACCGCAGCCAGGGGCTTCCCGTCCGTCCGACCCACGATCTCCACCGTCTGCCCCTTGGTGAGAATGCCCCTCTCCACACGACCTGTCACGACCGTGCCCCTGCCTGGAATCGTGTGGACATTCTCGATGGGCATGAGAAACGGACTCTCCCGATCTCGCTTGGGCACCGGAAGGTGCTCGTCCATCGCGGCGATGAGCGCCTTGACTGGCTCGATCTCGGGATCGTCCATCTTCCCCTCGCTCGCGGCCTCCAGTGCCTTGAGCGCGGAGCCCCGAATAAACGGAGTGTCCTCGAAGCCCATCTGGGCAAGAGCATCTTGAACCTCCATCTCTACAAGCTCCAGCATCTCGGGATCTGCAATATCCACCTTGTTGATGAACACCACCATGTGCGAGACGCCCACCTGTTTCGCCAGGAGAACGTGCTCACGCGTCTGGTGCTGCGGCCCCTGAGAAGCGTCCACAAGCAGTACCGCGCCGTCCATCTGGGACGCACCGACGATCATGTTCTTGATGTAGTCGGCGTGGCCTGGGCAGTCGATGTGCGCGTAGTTGCGAGTCTCCGACTCGTACTCGACGTGCGCCGTGTTGATTGTGATTCCTCGCTCACGCTCCTCGGGCGCCTTGTCGATCTGATCGAAGGTCTTGATCTCGCCTCCGTTGATCGCTGCCATGACCATCGTGATGGCCGCCGTGAGGGTGGTCTTCCCGTGGTCCACGTGTCCGATGGTTCCTACGTTGATGTGCTGCTTCTGTGTCATGTTTCTTCTCCTTTCTACTCCGAATCTGGCTGGCCGGGAGGGATTTGAACCCACGAAGCGCGAACGCGGCAGTTTTACAGACTGCTTGCTTTAACCTCTTGCATACCGACCAAGAATCCGTGCGCAAGGCGGGAGTCGAACCCGCAACCTCTGGAACCTAAATCCAGCGCCTCTACCTGAGTTGGGCTACCTGCGCTCATGTCGCTCGTGCGCGAGGAGGGACTCGAACCCTCAAACCCTGTTGGGCACAGCCACCTCAAGGCTGCGTGTTTACCTGAATTTCACCACCCGCGCTTTTGACGCCATCCGCGGCTTGCGTGCTCTTCCAGTCCATTCTCCGAACAACCCTCTCTTCCGAGCTTCCCGAATCGCTCCCGTGACAAGCAACCATGCTTCGAAAGGCATGTCCCTTCGGATGTAGTTGCATCGAATGCAGGCCGGTACAACATTGTTTCGGGTGTGTCCTTGGTTGTTGTCAATCCGATCCAAGGTCATACGGATCGTCTTGTCGCCACAATAGCAACAGCCCTGCGCTATCCGTTCTGCGATAAACGACTTGGTCAAGTCGTTAGAAAGCCCTTTCTTTCGATCGGACGCTCGCGAATCCGTTAGGATCCATCTTGGCAAATCGATGCCTGCGGCCCGCATACGCGATCTTCTATCCAGTTGTCTTTGCTCTCTTACTTTGTCCGCCGCGCTTGGCGAACGTTTCCTCCTTTCACTTCGTTTCTTGTTCTCACAGATCCGACAAGCTGTTCGGAGATACCGACCTCCGTAGACTGTTTTGTAGGAAAAAGCAGATGTGGGTTTTGTAGTCCCACACCGATTACATCGTTTGTGGTCGGACGCCATCACCCACATCCTACCCCGACCACTACCTTCGTCGGGATGACTGGATTCGAACCAGTGATCCCCGGTCCCCCAGACCGGTGCTCTAACCAGACTGAGCCACATCCCGTTTCGTTGTTCCTTTGTTCCTCTTCCTCTTTGTACTCCTTTGGTCGAGGCGAGTGGATTCGAACCACCGTTCTCCGCGTCCCGAACGCGGCGCTCTAGCCAGACTGAGCCACGCCTCGTTTGGCACCCCTGGAAGGATTCGAACCTCCGACAACTCGGTTCCGTAGACCGATGCTCTGAGTCCACTGAGCTACAGGGGCGTGGTCGAGGCGACTGGATTTGAACCAGCATCCTTTCGGACCCAAACCGAACGCGCTACCAGATTGCGCTACGCCTCGCGTGCGCGGGCTGTCTCTCCCGCTGTCGCCTGCCCTCTAGCCTAGAGGGCGCCCCTAAGTCGGGGTGGCGGCAGCGGGCGCAAATACGGACGCAAGGGGAGCCTCCCCGCCAGTAATGACTGGTAGGTGCTCAACCCGAGTGTGTTCCGCATTTGTGTCATGGCTTTCCGCCTCAGATGCAGTTGTACGGACAGACAGAGCCAAAGTCAAGCGCTTTTTTCCAGCGTCTCCAGCAACGTGTCCTCGGGCATCCGACGAAACATGCACGTTGGCAGATCGGCTTCTGGAATTCCCGTCAACATCGAGGCGATGATCTTCCATCGCTTCCATTTCTTCTCAGGACCCACGCCATCGCCTAGGTGAGCGTACTGCCTCGGGTCTGTATCACCGGGGTTGCCGTTCCCAACGAAAACTCGTGTCGCCCGATGGGTCTTCGTTTCCTCAAGACGATGCGCTGTTTCAGGGCTCAGCGCAAACGTCCAGCCGTCCTGACCGTCCCATGCGTAGCCCACATGCACGACGATCATGGACTCATCGTCAAACATACCGTCACTCTACCGGTCAGGAACCTCAACCCAACGCTTCAGGGTTTGGCCGCAGACCGTACAGCGAGCGAAGAAAGCTGGGTTGGCTGATGTTGGGGCGTTCAGATCTGTGGCCACGGTAAAGCCATGCACGATCGCCACGTCACCATCGTCAAGAATCGGTGTGAAACACCCACAAAGCGGGATGCAGTCTACAGGCGACCCATTCCACGACAGCATCATGGGCTTAGTCCCAGGCATACGCTCTCGGCTCCGCGATAGGTAGAGCACGCTAACGGTGTAGGTGACGCCAAGGCAGAAACCGGCGACAAGTACCAGCAGCACGTCTCGTGTCCGCATGGCCTACCTGGGACAAACGTCCCTGATCGATTCGTGAGCCTTCGCGCAGGACACTTTCTTCCAGTTGCTCGACCCGCTAGGTATGTAGACCACTACGGGAACCTCCTCACACAAGATACGTTTCCCCGTGTTCTCGCACTGATAGATCCAATCCTCAGGCTCTTCATCAGACATGGGGTTCGCGTCCTTGATGCACGCCGCTACCCAAGCCGCCAGAGCGGTTTTCGCCTCTTCTGTCGTGCAGCGGTGTTCGTATGCAAGGTGTGGCCATCTTTCGCCACACCCCAACAGAAACACGCCAAGCGCATGGTTACCCTTTCCGCTTCGCAATGCCGGGCCACAAAACCTCGCGCATCTCCTGTCGTAGCTCAAACTTGGCCTGCTCCCGCGACGAGTAGAAATCGATGTCCTCGATGATGTGCGGCTTCACATCAAGAACACCACGCATCATCTTGATCGCGTTGACGATTGCCTCAACGTCATCATCCCGGTACTCGCGTTCAAGGATCACGGTCAACGCATGTACTCGATCGGTCATCGACAGATCTCCGCTAGCTCGCTGGAGTTTACTACGCCGATGTGGGCGTAGGTGATCTTGTCCGGGTTGAACGGACGCTGCGAAGGCATGACGATGAGACTTCCCGTGGCCGCCTGCAATTCCATCTCGGCCCACATTGTCGCTTTCTCTACCGAGGGAGCAACGACATGGATCATCGTGTCTTTGCTCGTGCCCGCCTTCAGGCCGGTCCGAACCTCGTAGAGAATGTGCGGTTGTGGAGGATGCTTCTTGAGCATGTCCTCTCTCGCCCACTCTTCAACCAGACCACCGATACCCACGCCCCTTTCCTCAGCCAAGCGCTGAAGTCGAAAATAGGTCAGTCCTTTTACTGAGATACTCTTACGCATCTTGCGGGGCATCTAGTTTGGCCTCACTCAACCGGGAACGTCCATTCGTGCCTCTGTGTCCTACCTTATACCGTACTCCAAAACCTACTCAAAGGTAAGCATCGGATTCGAGGCTGTGCCGTCCTCTCCTCGGGGGAGATACTCCGGTAGTGAGCCTCCGGCCTGACGGTTCAGGCGCGGGTGCCTTTCGGCAGAGTCCTGCGGAACTGTCCCCGGCCCTACGGGCCCGGTATCGTTTTCGCAGCAACTCCCTCACGTCTCGATGGTGATCGTTGAGGTCAACCTGTTCGTCCTGAGAACGTCTCAGCAGGTTGATCCCTCCCACCACGTCGGCATGAGAACGCCTGCCACATGAGCGGCAGACGAAATCGGTTCCTGATCGGTTACGTCGAGAGACGTAACCACAGGAAGGGCAAGTCTGAGACGTGTACGCCGGATTCACCTTCAAGGTGGGCGCTTTCGTCTCCAAGCTGTGGGCCAGGGCCCGGTACGCGAACCTCTTCTGACCACGGCACCCACGCAGGTCCAAGTCTTCGATCACGAAAACCGTGCCTTCGGGTGCGCTCTTGATGAGCCTGTTGGCCACCTCCCCGGTGATCGTCTTTACCATCCTGGTGAGTTTGTCTTCGAGCCGGTTGAGCCGAGGGCTGTTCTCCTTGAAACCCTGTCGTTGACGGTTCGCACGAAGGTTCCTGACGCGCTCGTAGAGGCGGTCGAACTTGGGTTTGAGACTTGCTCCGAACGTCCGGCCATCCGAGGTGGCGGCCACGACGTTCAGGCCGACATCGACACCGATCCTGGGCGCATCGGGTTGAAGTTCGGGAACGATCCACTCCTTGCGTTCAACAACCTCGAACCTCCAGCGCCCACGCTTGTCTTTCCTTGCGTGGACTCCCTTCGACACGTCGTTGGCCGACTTGACGTAGGGATTCCCTGCGAGCGGAAGCCAGACGACTTTCCGGCTGACCAGCGTGGAAATCTTGATCCACATGGGAGCGTGGATGGCCTCGTCAGTGTCGGCCAGTGTGCATGTGTTCTCCGACATCCGCATCGGGATGCGTTCGGACACCCGTGGCTGGTTACCAGAGACCTCTGGGTCGAGCAGGAGTGCCCAGTAGGCGTCGATGGTCTCCTGGGTGACGTGCTTCCAAGGCACTGAGATCAGGTGCTTTCCAACCGTGCAGAGGGCGTGTCGTTCGTCCTGGGAAAGTTGGCCGAACCTGTGTGCTCGGGTGAGGTGCTTCTTGACGGCACGCTCGTAGGTGGCCTTGGCCCACGTACTCACGATTTGGATGGCGTGGTCTCGGGCGTTCTTCTGGATCTGGCTGGTGAGGTTCTCGGCCTTCGGGAAGAAGACTTGCTTCTCCGACCGTTTGAGGGAGAGCCTCTGGTTGTCGAGCATGATCTGCACGCAGATGCGCACGTACCTGACGTACTCGACGTGAAGGGCCTCCAGGGCGGCAATCTTGCCCGGATTGGTCTCCGGGTGGAGGTAGAGGTGACGAGACTTCTTCATCGGTCCAGTTCAGATTTCCGAGACCGCTCCATCATGGATGGCCAGTCAAGTGCTTCACGGGTGGCGTCTCCGACAGCATCAAACAGCGAGCCGTATCTTGAAACACCACGGAATCGGATCTCCTGCCGAATACGTTGTGCCTCGTTCTCGGCATCTTGGAGCGCCTGAAGAAGCTGCACGTCATCAAGATCTTTGAAGGTGGTCATTGTCATTTCCCTTCCGCGAGAGCGAGAGCAACGCAGATCTGCACCCACGTCTCCCTGGTGCGTTCCTCCGGGAAGAACACGTTGAGTTCCTCGGCGATCTTCCCGAAAAGCTTCTCACCTCTCATGCGAAGAAGCATTTCACGTTCGTTGCGGTCTTTCAGATCCCGGAGGGCCTGCTCCTGAGCTTTCTCGACAGCACGGAATTCCAGGCACCCCAGTTCCCGGTTGATCTGGACGCGGAACCCGTGTTCCGCAGCGGCCCTCAACTTGGACTTCGTTTCCTCGTCCCACCGTCGCCACCACCAGCCTCCCCCATCGCGGGTTGGTGCGAGGAAAGCGTAACCCAATTCGTCGGTGTCCTGACGACACACCTCAGCTACCTCGTGCGTGACCCACTGGAGCACGGTCCCGGACACTCGCACAGGAGACCATGGGCCGTCGCATTTCACGATGACATTGAGTCTCCTGATGACGCCTTGTTCCTTGATCTCTTTCAGAATCTTCTGTGCTGGAGTCATGCTGCTTTCTCCTTCTTTCGTTTCTTGCGACGGTTCTCCGCGCTGCGCTTGCCGTAGATGCGAGCCGAGAAACTCGACATCAACGACAGCATGTCCTCCACAAGTTCCTCCTCGTAGCTTCTACCGAGCACATCCTCGATCCACTCCACCTCGACCCCGTGGCTCTGGAAGTACGCTTGGAGGAAACCGAAATTGAACCGGCACAGGCGGTCCTTGTGCTCGACGACCACGACATCGACCTCGTGATCGCCCACTAGCTTGAACAGCCGATGGAGCTTCGGTCTCGTATCCGACATTCCCGAGCCGACTTCTTCGAGTGCGTCCACCAGCTTGTAGCCTTGGCGGGCGACGTGGGCGACGACGCGATCTGACTGGCGTTCGAGGTCTCCTTTTTGTTTCTGGTCGTGGCTGCTGACCCGGCAATAGGCGACCGCCCGAATCTCCTGTTTTTCACGTTCAGGAGATTCTCGGCCTTGGAACCTTTCGATGTCGGAGAGGCGGTATTTTCGCCATCCTCCGGGTGTCCTGACGGCCTCCAGGGTGCCGTCTTCGTCCCATCGGCGGAGAGTGCTGATGTGGACGCCGAGAAGCTCAGCGGTCTTTCCCGGGCCCAGGAGGCGCTCCTGGGAGGAGTCCTTGGGATTGAAAGATTTCCCGCCACTGGTCGTGGATCGCCTGGAATTCTTCGACGGACGGGACTTTGCCGTCTTGGAAGGGGATCGGGTGGGGGAAGACCTTGCCATCTTCGGTCTCGAATTCGGTGGCGCTGACGCGAATCACCTTGATCTTGGACATCGCGTCTCTCCTTTCCTGCGTTGTATAGGCAGAAAAACGCAGCTTCGAGAAACTATACCCACGTTTCACCCAAACAGTTCGCAACCCCTCCAGAAGCATCGCCTGAGCCGCGGCCTCTTCCTCCAGCCGCGTCAGAAGATGGGCAATCTGCGCTTGTCGCGCGCGCCACCGGTCGAAACAGGCGTCAATGTCGAGCATGGGCTCTCCGTAGCCTCCACGGCCCCGCCAGACGCCACCAGAGCCGCCTCAGAGGCCCTGCACGCAGAAGGGCATAGTAGACGGCCCGGCAGCGTAGGGCGTCAGAGAGCGCCGTGTGGGCTCCCACGTTGGAAATGCCGAGAAACGCGCATGTAGCCCCCAGACTCACACTCTTGGCCCCACACGGGATCAAGTGCTCGTGAGCGAGCGTGGCCGTGTCTATCCCGTGGTAGGGGATTCCTCCATTCCCGACCTCGGTGCGTTTGAGCCACGCGTTGATGAAGCGAAGATCGAAACCAGGATGGTGCCCGACGATGACCACATCCGTCAGGAGACTTCGTACTCGGGGAGCGATCTCGACCCAAGTCGGTTCGTTCTTCCACTCCAACTCGTTGTAGCCGTTTAGCTCCAACGCTTGCTTGGTTCCGGCCGGGTCTTTCGCCATCGCTTCATCGAGATGCTTTGGCCGAACCTTCGTATGCAGAAGCGGCATCTTGTTCTGAGCAACGATCGCGACCTCGATGATCTCGTGATAGCTTTCATCGAACCCGGTGGTTTCCAGGTCAACGAACACGAGTTTCGTCGGACGCGGCATCTACAACTTCCCGAGGATGTCTGCGAGATCGCGAAGCACGATGAAGTCAGGGCCACTCAGCCTGATCCCATCGACACGACCGATCGATTCGCCCGGCACACGGAACAGACCGATGTCCTTGTGACGGAGAAACGCGAGCACTTGATCGAATTCCTTGATCACGGGAGCCCAGACCATGACCCCGACTCGGCCGTTCTTGAGCGGTGTGATCCCCATCGAGGGCTCTGGCTCGCTATACTCCTCGATCCAAAGCTCGGTGAGACCTTGGGACTCGATGATCGCATTGGCCTCGGTGACCAGATCCCTGATCACCGGAACATACTGCTCGTAGTGTTTGCAGAGTACTTTCACGTCGTCAGGAATGAGCATGACCAACTCTACTGCGGCAACGGAGGCACACAACCTGAATCACAGACGCGGAGCATGTACTCAATCATCGTGGCTTCGGGAATCGTCATGTCCAGATCCCACTGCCCCATGATCGCCACCCAGCTTCGGATGTACTCGCACCGGTAAGCTGGGTTTGGTGGTAACCATGCATCGGGGCCTCGGGAACCTTTACTGCGATTGACCGAACGATCGACGGCCATCAGATGAGCGGGATCGAAGAGATCGTTCGCGAAGTCTCGTTTCTTGTCAGCGTCCCAAGCATGGCCGCCCGAATCATGCGCATCGCGGAGCGCAACCACGTGATCGATGTCGAGCAACCCCGGATCAGTGATCATCTTGTTTGTGTAGGGATCAACCCAGCGACCCGAGATGACCCGGCACTGACGCTCGGTCTTGAAGGTGACGGGAATCTCGGACTCAGCAATCAGCACTTCCTGTCGCGTGTCCTGGCAGTCTCGATCTTCATCGATCCAGTGCTTCCACTCCTTGCGATTGTACTCGGGAATCGCCGTGGAGGGAGTTTGCGTCACCGCACACGCGCACAACAGGAGTGAGGCTGCTCGTTTCACCATCTTGGGTGAACCTATAAACGGAAAACCCGGCTCCGCTGGCCGGGTTTTCCTCGTTGAATCTGCTGTGTAGCGGCTACTTCAACTCGTACTTCGTGCCCCGTCCCGCGCCCTGCCGCTTGGCCTTCTTCTCCGCAACGAGAATCTCAGCCACCTTGCGCGCCTGCGATCCGCTGACGCCAAACTCGGACACAATCGTACCAGTCGAGATGGGCTCCTTAGCCTTCTTCATATAGGCGTGAACTTCCTTGGCTAGCTCATCGTAGTTTTGACGAGCCTTGCGTGCCTTGCCGGTCTTCGGCGCTTTCTTGGCGACCTTCTTCTTGGCGGCCTTCTTCTTGGCGACCTTCTTCTTGGCGACCTTTTTCTTGGCGGTCTTCTTGGCGGCCTTCTTCTTGCCGCGCTTTTTCCTTGGTGCTGGCGCCGACACGTCATCGTCGTCATCATCGTCAACGACCGGCTGGCGCGTCGATACAAGGTCGTCCAAGGTAAAAGTCTTCATCACGTCGCCGAGCTTGCTGTTCTGACAGACGTTGAAGAGATCCTCCAGCGTGGGGTTCACCGTGGCAAGCCGGTTGAGGATGTCGGAGCGTTTGCGTTCTTCAGCATCCTTCTCAACGCCATCTTCCAGATCTTGGACAAAGTTGTCGTCGGGCATGTGTTCCTATCTCTCCTGTTTGATTTGGTCGGCGTTTAGGACGCCTCCGATTCACTTACCTTGGTGTAACAAAGGCTTGTCTCCTACTTACGCCTTTTGAGGCAAAAATGAACAGGCGTCCTTGTATCCCTAAACGGGAGGTTTGACAAGCTCACGCCAATCCTACCCGCCGGAGCCAGAAAAAGCCTTCATCAGAAGACTCCGCGTCTTCTCCTGAATGCCCGAAATCTTGCTCTCTCGGGGGCCAGCGACATTCAGGCACGTAATCTGTTGATCCTCGACCCAAGTTTTGATACGCCACGGGGCATCCTCGTCTGCGAAGGGGAGCATGAGGCATGGCTTTCCTGCGCCCCGCACGAAGGTGAGCGTCAATCGCGTGCCCGGAGTCAGCTTACCTGGCCCCTGTGTCAAGATCAGGGTCGCGTCCGCAGTCTTGACATTCAGCATCGTCCTGAGACGGTAGTGCTCCCTGTAGTCTCCATAGTCGTATCCGTGGTCGATGAAGTGGTCTGTTGACACTTCCTCTACGTCGTAGTGCTCAGGGATGCGGCCGTCCTCGGCGTATCGTTCTGGCGGACACCAGCCACCATGGTCGATGCCCAAATCCATGGCGGCATCGAGCGCGCCACGATCAACACCCGTTTGCCCTCCAGAGATGATTTTGGTCGGCCTAGCCATCCACTACCACCCACGGCAAATCCCCAAACAGAGTACCCACGATCGTCCAGGTCCGTTCACCACGATCATAGGCTACCCGAATCTCCAGGTCGGCTCTCACAAACCGAAACTCATCGTAGGCAACCTCAACACTCTCCCAACCCGAGACCCTTGGGACCCAGCCAGGCCAAGAATGCAACGGCTGCGCTCCCACGCCAGACATCAACGCTGCAAACATCTCATCCGGTTCGTAGTCGAAGAGATCAGCCAGAAACCGCTGAGCCGTGAGCAGCGTAGGAACGCGCGCCAGCTTGGCCTGAAATAGAGGCTGCCGCATGGGTGCCTATACCCCAAACGACCGGAGTATATACAGTCATGCTCGGTAGCGAATTCTACAACGATGACGGCTCTTGGAATGTCCTTTTCAAGAAGCTCAACGACGCAGCCATTCTCCCGAAACGAATGAGCCCGAATGCGGCCGGGCTAGACTTGTTCGCCTGCTGCGAGGATTGCATCATCTCTCCGGGCGCGACAGGACTCATACCCACCGGAATAGCCATGGCTCTCCCGCCTGGCTTTGAAGCACAAATACGCCCGCGGTCAGGGTTAGCGCTCAAGCACAAGATCACAGTGCTCAATGCGCCAGGAACAATCGACGCGGACTACAGAGGAGAAGTCGGCGTCATTCTGATCAACCACAGCAACGTCGGGTTTTCAGTCAAGCATGGAGACCGCATCGCTCAGCTTGTCATCGCTGCCGTCGCCACCCCGAGGGGTGTTCGTCAAGTTGAAGAGTTGCCCGAAACAGAGCGAGGCAAGGGAGGATTCGGAAGCACCGGGTCCTAGGGCGATTCCCCCGGACCAATGCCGACACCGTTTTCTTCCAAGAGCCGCTGAAGTCGTATAGCGAGCGCTCCGTTTTTGAACCGCTACGGAAAATAATCGGCCGAGAGGGTCGTAAGCCGGGTTCTGTCCCTGGGTCGGTTGCCCTTGCCAGGTGGCGATCATTCATCTTTGCGACAACCCGAGAGCTAGGCGAGCAACTTCAGCGCTCTCTGTTTGTCTTGCTCCGCGTGGGGTTTACCATGCGATCCCTGTCGCCAGGAACCCGGTGGGCTCTTACCCCACCCTTTCACCCTTGCCTGTGCCCGAAGGCCATCGGCGGTTTGCTTTCTGCGGCACTTTCCTGCGGGTCGCCCCGACTTGGATTTCCCAAGCACGCTGCTCTACGGAGCCCGGACTTTCCTCAGCCTTGCGGCTGCGATCTCCTCATCCTCTCGACCGATCCCCAGGTGTACAGCGGAAACGATCAGGAAGCAAGCTCCAGCCCAAACAAGCCTGCTATCGCCTTGCGTTGTCGCGCCGCAGCTTTGCGACCTCCAAGCATTGGGTCCTGACAGCTACCACGAGCTAGTGTGCCTGCGGGAGTCATATACGCGAGATCAGAGAAAAAGTTAACCCGGCCTGAGCCACCATTGACTCGGGCCGGGGGGAGGTTAGCACAGACGCTAGGAGATCTTGCTCAGGAGGGCGAACACCGCCGCCTGGTCCTTCGCATCGAAGGTCACGACGATCTGGCCGTTCTTCATTTCGACGTTGGTCGGCTTCACAGCCGGGAGTGCCTTGGATTCAGCCTTCGGGGCAGCCGCCTTGGACGACTCTGCCAAAAGGGCCTCGACCTTGGCCTTGGCCGCTGCGTTCGGCATGAGCCAGCCCTGAAACTTGCTATTTTGGTAACGGGGTCGGCCACCCAGCTTCTTGATCTCATCCCGAAGTGAGTACGTGTTTGGATCGGTGATGAGCAGGCTGAGATCTGCCGCGCCGCTCGACGGGTCCACGACCTTGCCTTCGCCGCCAGCGATTGCGCGAAGTTGAGTCTTCTGTGCCGACTTGCGACCGGCCCGCTCGGAGTCCCTCATCGTGGTTGCGCCCACTTCGCCGTCGAGTGCGCCCACGGAGATCTCGCCAATCTCGAAACGCTCGTGATTGCCGGGGAGACCGAAGTCACGAAGGTGCTTGCAGTCCTTCGAGCCCTTGCGGCCGTGAATGAAACTCGGGCACGAGCAAGCCCACCAGCCGCCCTTGCCAGTCTTGGGGTTGTACTTCCGCTGCGCGACCCGATAGACGCGACCGCTCGATGATGTGAAGTCGAAGCGATGCTGGTGCGTGCTGTTGTCGGGAAGAAGGGTGACATCCTCGGGAAGTGCAAGAACGTCGAGATCGGGCTTGGTAAGTGCTGTTGCTTTGCGTGCCATTTGCTCTCCAACCCCTCTACGCGGATTCCTCCAAGAAGTTTACATTTTGGCGCGGGCCTCGCGCCAAAACCGCCTCACGCGCCTATAATTCCCCTCTAGAGAGCCCATGGATGCGGACACCAAAGCCAAGATCGATCGGCTTCTGCGCGAGCTACGCTCCTGGGACGTGGGCGACAAGCGCTACACGGTCTGTGAGCTTGTCGAGATGTTCGATCTACCGCCGCTGGTCATCCAAAGGATCTCCGCATCCGAGGGCTTCAATCTCTCAATTGGTGAAGTCGGCGGAGGCGACGACGACGACGACGACGTGGATCCCAACGCGATCACGCAACCGCTCGGACCCAAAGACTTACCGAGCCGCGACTAGATCTGGTGCAGCGGAAGCCCGAGCCAGTTGACGATCCTTCGCCAGACAGGACGCTCCCACGAAGTCGATCGAATCGGGTTGTCGTGCTCCCAATCTAGACGAGCATGAAAGACACCCGTGGACACGGTCATGTCTTGCTCTTTGACTTCCAGAGGGATCTTGATTTCAGAGGGCGCACAGAGGTTACACACAGTGACCGACGTTCCGGCGATGACCAAACCCAGCTTGCGTGTGTAGTCCACAGATCCGCAACGAGGACACGGACTAACGGTTTCGACGTTCGTTGAGATGTTCAACCTGGGCCTCGATCCGGGTGAGAGTCATGTCGTGCAATTGAATCTTGCGGTCCAGCTCCTCGATCTTCTGGTCCAGTTGCTCGATGCGACTGGAGTACTCATCTAGGAATTGCGATGCAACATATACCGAGATCGATCCCGACAAAATGACCGCTATCAGGACCACAACCCCCACAAACCACCACTCTGGTCCTCGATGATGCGAATTTTTCGGCCCCGAAGGCTCGCGCTCGCGCGGCACCTGGATCACGATCGGCTGAATGGGCGTAACGTCGTGAATCTGCGCCGAAGGCGCTCCGGGCTGCACGCGAGTCACCGAGTGCTGAATTCTTCCATGCAACCCGTACTCGCTAGGCTTGCGCTTCCCGGACACTCAATCAGAGAACAATTATAGGCACAGCACCACGCTGAATGTACTTTCCCATCGATCTCGCAAGAGAGGCTACTCTCTCACGGAAACTGCATTTGCCCCGAGATCCTGGCCGCAATTCGGTGCTCAGTGTTCTCTGGGCATACCGCCACGTTCTGCTCAGCAAGCGGCGCTGTCGCTAACCTCAACTACCGCTGCCTGTCGGCGTTCCGTCAGTCGGGGTGTTGGTCTCCGTTCCGTCGGTCGGCGTGTTGGTCTCTGTCCCGTCATCGGTCGGAGTCTCTGTCCCGTCATCGGTCGGGGTTCCCGTTCCGTCGTTGGTCGGGGTTCCCGTTCCGTCGTTGGTCGGGGTTTCGGTCTCCGAGCCTGTTTCCGAACCGGTTTCTCCAGTGCCTCCATCGTCGTCATCGTCGCTAGTTGAGCATCCGGGAATGCCGAACGATAGAGCAAGGGCTAGTGTGTAGTACCTGCACTTCATCATGGGAAAGGGTCAGAGATAGACGAGATAGCGCCAGTTTTGTGCGGTACGGTGGGTAGGCTATAGTATCCCCCCACTCAGGAGCAAATCATGCGCAAGACCACAGTAGCCCTGTTCACACTGCTGCTCGCGGGTTGTCCCGAGACGGCCAAGGAAGAGAAAAAGGCTGACGAAAAAGCCGACGCAAAAGCTGAGGCAAAGGCCGAAGAGAAGGCCGAGGAGAAGAAGGCCGACGCGAAGCCGGAGGCAAAAGCTGAGGAGAAAAAGGCCGACGAAAAGAAGGCCGAGGAGAAGAAGTAGGTAGTCAGTTGTCTGGGTTCGCGACGGAGATCTTTCTCTCTCCGACAGCCGTGGTGCGTCCGCAGTCGAGGGAAACATGACACCGCACCCACCCACTCCGATCACGTATCGCCACCAACACGCGTTTACGACGGCCGAACAGATCATCAAAACCGGAGACTTCTATCTCCAAGAGGCGCAGTGGTTTGCGAGGATTGGAGAACCCGGCGACAACGTGCGGACGGATATCTCCTACACGAGCTTTGCGGGTCATGCCGCACACTCAGGATTCTGCGAAGACGGCAACTACTGGATCGAGGGCACGATGATTTCCACAGTGACCTGTCGAGACCAATGGGGCCGCACTCTGACAGGCACGTTCACCAACGTGAGATTCTGCTTTCTCTTCCCCAACGACGGAACCTACCCAGCCATCTTCAAGTGGCTGACATGATGCGTGGCTCCGCACGATCCTTCTGGAGACGTGAGCCACCTGTCCGGCAGCGCATAGCCGACTTGCTCGTTCTGACTAGAACCAACGGACAGGTAGATCCGTCTCTGGCGCTCCAGAAGGCGCTCCACATTGGCGACATCGAAGCCGCCGTCCTGATCGGAAAACGGCTCCTGGGGCCGCTCAAGATGCGGCCGAAGGGTGCCCCGTGCTTGGCCCCGATCTCAGGCGAGATCGACGTGCCTACGCGGCGGCTTTCCTCGCAGACTTCCGAGCCCGAGTAGTCCGACTCGTGATCTCAGGCCACTTCTCGCTCGACATCATCCGAAGCTGGCGAACGGGCGCACGTTTCATGTAGGCATTCCACGCCTTGATGAGCATGCCTCCGATCATCCACAGAGGCACCGCAGTCCCTCGCTTGTTCTTGTACTTGTCGTTGAACATCACGAGATTCTGCCGAAGCTGGTAGATGGGGTCGAGCCCCTTCAACTCAAACTCCACGCCGTCGATCAGAGTGCGGAAGAACGTGTCCGCTTCCTTGGGTGCCTTGCGAGCGACGAGGAAGTAGAACGCGTTAAACACTGCGGGAGGACGGAGCAATGCGCGAGCGTCCTTGTCCACATGACACGTCTTGACGATCTTGGTCAAGAGCTTTTCGTTCCGCTGCGCCCACTGGATGGCTCCGGTCCGATCCTCACGGAAGGCCGAAGCACTCCGTCGACCAAAGCTGGTGTAAGTCGCTCCCTCGGTGGTCTTGAAATCCAGGTAGACGCGATACAGCGCCGAAACCTGCTTGGGAAACTCCACAGGCAGGATGTCGTAGAGAGCACGCACGGCACCAGTATCGATCACATCAAACGCCTTTGGCGGAACGCCATAGGTGATGTCGATCTTGGCGGTGATTCCGGTCTTGACGATGGCAGCCAGCCGATGCTGCCCGTTGATCAGGTTCCCAAACCAGTCGATGATGATGGGCTCACCGGACTCAATCCACAACCCGCGACGGAGAATGCCACAGAATTGATCGACTCTGGTGGGACGGAGGTTCCGCTGTCCCTCATAATTCAGAGAGAGGAGACCCTTCGCGCGAGTCAGAGTGATTCGTGCGCCAAACTCCGTCGTGCGCTTAGCGTACTTCTTGCGTCGGTTGTCCGCAGTCAACTTCTTGCGTGCGGCTCGTTTCTTGGCGGCTCGTTCTGCACCGCTCAATCCGGGGGTTTTCCTCTTGGGAGGCTTCCTCACCTTGGTGGCTCGCGCGGCGGAAGTCTTCTTTTTCTTGGTCTTTTGCTTCTTGGTCTTCTTGGGCATGTCTGTTGTTCCTGTGTCTGTCAGGGGTGATAGTAGAGTTGCGCCCCCATATAGAGGACTTTGCCTTCCTTGACCAGCGGACGAAGAAGACGACGTTGAACCTGAATGCGTGTCAACCCCATCTTCTCAGCAAGCTCGTCCGCGGTATAGGCTCCTCCTTCACGTTTCAGGAGGCGTACCAATTGTCGTTTCTGTTGTTCGATCTGTTTCTGTGTGCGAGCAGGCGCCCGCTTCTTGGCACTGGCCTTGCGAACGATCGCAATGGGAGACCAGTCATAGCTCTTGGGTTCGGGCATCCTCTCCCATCCGAGATGCCGGAGCAGCGTCTTGACCCTATCCATCTGGTTTCGAACCTCAGGCCCCAACCTGTCCTGAGCGACGCCAACGAGATCGCAGATCTGCCGTGGTCTCACGACCGTACGTCCCTTGAGAAACTTCCTGACGTGAGGCTCCCACTCGACCGGGTCTAGCTCGTGATCAGCAACCGGCCGAATTCGCGTCGTGCGCGGGGGAGCCTTCTTGTAAGAAGGCCCCTGGCCCAGATTGTTCACGTGGTAGCGAACGAGATCCTTGACGCAGAACGTCCACCGGTTACCTCGCTTGAACGCCGGTATCTTGCCTTGGTTGACCCAACGCCGGACCGCACCTTCCGACACAGGATACCTCACCATCGTCTTGTAGAGGTCGTACACCTTCCGAAAAGGCAGATATTGGTCCCGCGAGTTTGAATGCACTGAGGCTCTTATACGCGAACCGGGAGTAAAAGTGAACAACCTCTCCAGACGAAAGTGAAGATTACGTGTTCCTGGGAATCCTCCTTTGGCTGCAATTGTTGCCTTCCTGCCCCACAGACGGCCACATAACATCTTTTTGGGGGCCGCGTAGAGATCCCATCGCAAGCAACCGCCGAAGATGGCACAAGGGCCTGGACATTGGGGCTCCCAAGGGCACTGAGGTGAGGGCGATCTGGGGCGGAAAAGTGACAGCCACACGCCCCTCAAACCGCGGATTCGGCAATTACGTCATGATTCAGTCAGGCGACTTCAGGATCTTGTATGCCCACCTGGATCAGATAGCTGTCGTGAAGGGCGAACAAGTAAAGTCAGGTGAGAGCATCGGATCGGTGGGAGATTCGGGACGCACCACAGGCTCACACCTTCACGTAGGTATCTGGAGAAAAGAGCGCAACATCGATCCCCTCCCGCTCCTACAGCACTGCTTCCCTAACGAGTCTATCCCTTCCCCCAGCTAGGACCCCCATGTCTCAGCAGGTCATCGACGGCATTCAACAGAAGTATGGGCTCACTGTCACCGAGGGCGAGATCAAGCTCATGGCCTGGGACATCCGAAGAGGACACGCACGGATGGTCAAGGAAGTGTCCAGTCGGATTGCCGAGTACCTCGTACCCTACCAGAACAACGCGCTCTACCTCTCCTACGACAACGTGGATGAAGTGATCGCCGCGGCGCTGGGCCCCATCCCATAGATTCGTAGGCTCACAGGTACGCTCGCGTGGGGTAGATTTCTCCTATGCGAACCAATCTCATCTGTATGACCATGGGCTACGTGGAGTCGGCCCACACGGCGACGCTGTTCTTCGACAACCATGGTCCTCCATTCGAACGCGGGATTGATGCCCTTCAGGATCTAGCTCACGGATTCATCCTCAAGTATGCTGATGAGCTTCTCCAGTCCTCAACGCCATACCGCGACTGCTGCAAGAAGGCCGACAGCGAGTACTGCCCGGAGTGCGGCTCGCAGCTTCGCGTGAAATTCGACCTGGAGGAATTCCAAAGCTGGTTGTTCGCGCTCAACGGAGGCACGAGCGACGATTGGGGCGGAGAGCTACCATGCCAATGGTGGCCTTGGCCTAACCTGGAGGAGATCTTGCAACACCCCAAACACGAGATCCTCTACTTCCCCGAACACGGGGAGCAGATGATCGTCCGAGCGCTTCAGGGAGATGAGATCTCGGATCTTCCAGGCTACAAGGAAGAACTCGACCAATACTGGAAAAATTACCAAGCTAGGTTGAGTAGTTGGGATCGAGAGTGCGGACGAACACACACGCGCGAACAGTTTGCGGAGTTTCTCGACAGGCACAAGCCAAAGAACAGCGACAACTACCGCATCGCAGCGGCTCCTGACGATAGTTAGTGTATGCGTTGCCGGGGTACATGAGACCCCCAAGCTACAGCCGCAACGTTCGCCCGAGATCCTACATTCGAGGACGGCTAGCTAAGAGCAGAGCCTCACTTGATGCCAGTCCGCCCCTGGTTCCGCCCAAAGCGCGGGTGATCAGAACACGGGCGCGAGACACTGAAGATGAGCCCACCCCCAGCCCCGAGCCAGCCCCGGAGCCATCGGACAGCAAGGAAGAACACAAGCCCGACGACAGCGACGACAATCCCGATGACGAGTGAGGTAACGGACATTCCTCACAGCCTACACCATGGCAAGGAGAATGCATAGACGCCGCTTCAGAGTACCGGTGTCCTCCCACAAACTCTTCGAGGACGGGGCCATCGTCTGGACAGACAAGGGCTGGGCCAAAATCATAGGACGGGACAAACGTGGACTGGTAGTCCACAAACTACGGTTCTGGACCATCTGGTGGATGAAGTTGCGCAGGTTGCTCCCAACCCCACGCTAGGGGAGTAAAGAGACTGCATGGGAAACCACAGCCTCACTCCCCAGGACGAATCTTCCCACGATGCAATGACCCTCGCGCAAAAACTCAAGGACAAGATCCATCTCGATCTCGCAGAGTTGATGCCCGATGAGATGTGGGAAAAGGTACTCCAAGAGCACATCAACACCTTTCTCAACAGGCACACCGAACAGGATCAGTACGGGCGGGCGAGAGAACGACCCCCACTACTCCAGCAGATCGTCCACTCAGTACTAGAAGAACAAGCACGCGCGAAGATCAAGAAAATGCTGGAGTCCGAGGAATGGACGGAATTCTGGGAAGACGGAAAGCAAATGGCGGGCATTCGCATCGAAAAGCTCATCAAGGAAAACGCAGCGGAGATTCTCTACGCCCTTCTCCAGCAATCGTTCCAAAACGTGGTCTCCCAGATGGGCCATCAGATGTAGGGTAGAGTGTGAGACGGCAAAACATCACGACCTTCAACTACGCGAGCGAGAGCTTCCGCAACGACGATCGGCTGCCTTTCCAAGCCACGATGACCCAGGAAACCAAAGAAGCCCTGGACGATCTCAACGTCATCCGCAATTGGAGCCAGCTTCGGAGCGTCTGCGAGGAGCAAGAACAACGGCGCAAGGAGGGACTCCGTTGGTGATACCAGCCAACCGAATCTTTAGTCCGTTGGAATCTCTGCCGCACTTGCTGGAGACTCGACAGCCGCGCTGGTTTCTTGAGGCAGAGAGCGAATCCTTCTTCGCTCTGTGGGGTATCCGCGATCTCCTCTACGAAAAGCAAAGCGAGTACCAACTCATCCAGCTAGCAGACTTCGCGGACCTCGGACGCACTCTGATTCTAGACGGGCGCATCCAGGTTGCGGAGAGTGACGAGTATATCTACCACGACATGCTCGTGCATCCGGCCATGGTCATGGCCCAGAACATCGGGCGTGTGCTCATCCTCGGTGGCGGCGATGGCTGTGCTCTCCGCGAAGTGCTCAAGTGGCCCGACGTGAAAGAAGTCTGCTTGGTCGAGATCGATGAAGACATGATCGAGACCTTCAAGGTGCTCTTTCCCGAATGGACACACGGCGCATTCGAGGACGAGCGCGTTACCGTCCGCATCTCCGACGCGTCCACTGTGCTCAACGAGAACCAGACTTGGAACGTGATCATCTCCGATCTCACTGAGCCCTACGATGACACGGGCGACAGCAACAATCTCTCTGAGCGGTTGTTCACCAAGGACTTCTTCTCGGCCATTGGCGGGAAACTGCGTGACAGAGGCATCTTTGCCGCACAGACAGGAGGCATCCGCCTGAGCGGTCCCCTCGATGCTCACCACGTCGAAATCATCAAGACCATCCGCTCAGCCTTCCGTGTGACGCGAACCGCTTACGAGTACATCCCGTCCTTCAACGCAACGTGGACAACGACGTTCGCCTGTCAGCAGAACACGACGCGCATCTCGGATCCTCCCGTCCACCATGCACTAGCTCGCAACGGTTTGCAGTTACGGTACTATACACCGGGAACGCATTGCCGCCTGTTCACGGCTGCGCCTGAGATCAGAAACCTCTACTAGCCGTATCCGTACCTCCGGCGACAGTGCTCCATCAACTGCCGCATTTGCTCGTTCACTTGTTTGCGAGCTAGGCCGAGGGCATACGCAGCGTCCTCTTCGGCATGCCGCGCACCAGGAGCGCCTGTCTTGGCACGCTCTACCGCATTTTCCCATACTATGCGCAACCGAATCTCCTCGCGGATGGCACCTTGAACGCGCTGTCGTAGCACTTCTTCAGTTGTTAGCGTCTGTTTCATTGGGATCGAAAAACGTGAGCCAAGTGAATTGGAACGAAACATCCGGGTACTTGTTCTTCGCGTAGTCCTCTAGTGCTCGTGCTTCTTCTTCGCTGAAGCAAGCCATGCGGATGGTGAGGTTCTTCTTCCTCGCTACGGGAACCGCTGCGTCGATCTTGCGGTAATCGTCCACTGCCCTATTCTACACCATCTGGATCGGTACTGAGCGTATTGTGTTCTCTTGAGAGAAGCATGGCTACGTGGGTCCCTCGCCTGGATAAAGGAAACACGTCGTACACGTACACGTGGAAGGGCTACGAAATTCGTCCGGTGAAACAACAGCGAACAGACGACTACCTCGTGTACCTCGACGGCAAACCCATCGACGGCAAGCCACGATGCCTCAGACGCTCCCGACGTGTGGCTGAGCGCCACGCCATGCTGGCAAATCCCGATACCTCTGGTTGGTAGAGTGGAACGTGCCAGAGATCACAAACCCACAAGAATCCCATCCTGATGATGTCATTCTCACGCCGGGCGGCGAAGGCAAGATCCAGGCGGACCTTGGAGGCGAGCCGGGTGAGCCGGGCGAAGCGGGCAGCCGGTTCGGAGAGGAGCAAGAATTCCGTGTGCCTCCCGATGGCGGAAACGTACAACTAGAAGCTGGCGTCGCGCATGACGAAGAGGGACACGACGGCATCTTCATCCTTCAAGCGCGTACGGGAACCCTTTTGGGGCATGCCCATAGCTTACCTCCTACAGTAGCTCGTTGAAGAGGTTTGTGTCGTCTCCACACGCTCTTGTCTACGTGAGTTTCGGCAGAAAGTATACTTGCGTTCCTGGTAGGATTTGAACCTACGCCCCTCACGTTCGGAACGTGACGCTCTGTCCGGGCTGAGCTACAGGAACGTGGTGACCGGGCTCGGGATCGAACCGAGGACCCCCACCGTGTCGGGATGGTGCTCTAACCATCTGAGCTACCCGGCCTTTCGCTTGCGTCTTCTCCTTAAGGCAGCTTTTGTCTCTCGACGTACTTTGGCTCGTTCTCTCGGGTTCTCGATGTGCAGTCCTTCGATCCACCAATCGATCCAACAAGTCTCGCATAGCCCGCCTTCGAGGATGTACACGGCTGGCTTCTTGATCCCTTTTCGGAGATGTCTGGTACAGTGCTCTTTCATGGCTCCCTGTCGTAGAAGGGGAGAGCGCCCGATGGCAATTCCTCCACAAGAAAGATCCTCTTGCCAATCTCTGCATAGTTGCGACGCATTCGGAGAGGGAAAGCCATACCTACAGCCAGTTTCCCTCGTGCTTGAGGAGAACGAAAGTACTCCATGAGGATCTCCTGCTTGATCTCCTCTAGAGACTTCTTGCGCTTGCGTCTCTTCCAAGGGAAGCAGATCGCTCCAAGGGCCGCGAACAGGCTGCCTATGAACGTGCGTCTCTTCATGTTTCTCCTTGGCGTCCCCGGCAGGATTTGAACCTCGGTATAGTGAGGACGGAGGGACTCGAACCCCCATCATCCATTACGGCTTGCCAGTTTAGGAGACTGGGCCGATACGTCCTCCTTGAATGCTTTTCGTAGGCCCGCTCGGGATTGAACCGAGGACCACGGGGTTATGAGCCCCACGCTCTAACCGACTGAGCTACGGGCCTATACGCCCGTTCCGCGGTCCTTGAGCCTGGCGTTCACCGTCGCCTGTCAAACGCCAAGCGCACGACGACGACACCCATACCGCTGGGAACGGGGGCGACAGGCTTGGATATTCGACGGCTGAGGATGAACATGTTGACCTCTGATCACCTTCTACACGACTCCCTGAGCAAATGCAAGGGTATACTGGAGCGAGGATAGGTTGACCTCGGCTCCGTCCAAAGCCGACCTCGCAAACGGGTAGAGACGGGCCGCCGGCCCCGAGCGTTATCGGGGTTTCTGCTCTCCCGTTTGCACCGCTAGCTCCTCGGCAGCCGCCTTGTGGTACGCCGATTCGGAGGCACTTCCGCTTGTCACACCACTTCACGAGAGCTACGGACTCCTCGCCCTCCACGTCCCACGCATCTCTCATCTTACACACACGCCCACGAATCCACGTTACTTCTGCTTCTTCCGAATCCGAGCCTGAATCTCCTTGTTCGTGAGACTCATGTACTTGAGAGCTTTCTCCTCAACTTCCTCAAGACTCGAGTGCGCTGGGAGCGACAGCCTCGCAAGCTCAACTGCCAAATCCGCCTTCTTTATCAGCCGCCGAATGCGCTCCGTCTTCGGTAGTGCTTCCAACACCATGATAGAACACCTTACCCCAAACAGCCTCTCGATAGGTAGGCTATGGAAGATCGTGAAGTAGGACCATGAGCCTACGACGCAGCATTCTCCGGCTCGCCCAGCAACAACCGCAACTTCGGGAAGGCTTGCTTCCTTTGCTCAAGAAGGCAGCCCCTCCTTCGGCGCTCCAGTCGCTCGCGAAAGAAGTATTCGAAGATCAGGCGCGAACCATCCTTCCCAAGCTGGTCAAGGCTCTGATCGCTGCGGCGAACGACGCAGACAACTACATTGTTCGGCAAGTGACGCAAGCCGACAAGAGCACTTTTCAGAATCTTGCCGATGACGCAGAAAAAGCTCAGCACGAACGACGCGATGTGAAGGGCACCGTCGCAGCCTACACGACTGGAGTGATCCGCTACCCCCTGAAAAGCATGCGGCGAGCCATGCGGACGCGGGTAAGCGGACGTGACTTTCTCATCATCGAGAGCAAGCTAGAGACCATGGTGCTCAACCGGCACTTCCCCAAGGTCTGGTCCTGGGTGATCATCGAGCACGCCGAGTGGCCGAGAGTAGGGCGCGTGATCGATGATGAGGAGACTTGGGAAGACTGGATGGCTCAAGAGAGCAACGTAGGGGCTTGGGACATCCTGTTCCCCGATTGGGACAACCTCGCCGTTCCTCCCAGACGAATCAGGGCAGACACGCGACAGATCACGTTCCCCTTCCGGGCGAAATTCACGGCTACCGCAGAGTGGGCCTGGGCTCCTATCGAGTGACGGTAGGCTGCCAAGGCCCGCAACGAGGACAACTGTCCGGCACCGGACCTACCGGCTCCTCATCCGGGTCGTAGTCGTAGGGGTCTCCTCCGTAGACATCCCACTCGTACTTGCAGACCGTGCAGCGCCAGGAGTGAACCACGGCGCTCTGGATGTGCTCGACTGTCATCCCTTTCGAGGCGCGGGCATTAGCTCATGCGGCACAAACACCACCCCACTGGCCTCACCCATGCGAGCCATCACAATGGTGCCCGCTACGTGCCCTCGTGTCTGTCCGTCATTGCGGTACACCAAAAGCCCCCAAGCACGATGCTGTTCCGTCGTGCTGGCGTCGAGAGGAAACCACGTTTGCTTCTGTTCATTCATGGAAGATCTCCCAGATCACGAGCAGTCTCCTCTGCAATGCCGATCATCTTCATGTAGGAACGTACAATCTGACTAGCACGAAGATTCCGGTACTTGCGATGAAGTCGTCGCAAACGATCGAGAGTGCTATCATCCCAACCGATTACGTTGGCCGCTCTATGCCAGTCCTCGTCTTCTGGACCCCAGCCGTGGACGACACCCCAAACCCACGCGAGTCTTGGATCGGACAACCAATCAATCGGGGGCCTGTCCGGCGAAACTGCAATGCTGTTCCACACACGATCCCCCTCCCAAGCTGCTTGGGACTTCCGCTTCATGTCTAGAGTGGAGAACGCCATCACAGCCGCGATCGACTCCAGAGGATGTTCCAATTCGACCATCATCCACCTACAGAATACGCCGAATCGGCACAAAATAGACCAACCTTCGCGCGCCAGGCGCGTTGACGGGCGCCCCCCAGGCCATCTATACTCCTCCCAATCGCTGTAAGGCCGGATCGTAGATCCAAAAGCAGCGGGGCGCGAAGTGTCGGATACGGGCCAGGTATCCGCACCGAGGCCGGTCACTTTTTGGCCGCGTCATCGAGCACGGGGCTTCCTCACGGGGAAGCCCTTTCTATTTGGTCTATGCAACTCCCCAAGTACAAGATGCCTTGGATTCCACATCCTGACGGCCACGACTACCGACGTGGAAATATCATTCAATTGACGAACGGGGATTACGTCAAAATCCTTGCCCGCTCCACAACACAATTGAGAGTACGACCGCTGGGACTTCTGGAGCGCATGGCCCTGTGGCTGATCAACAAGGTGCCAAAGCGGCGCTAATTCCAGACCACTCGTTGACCGTGGTCGACAGCATACTTGAGAACCCCGAGCACCAAATCAAGCCTGCGCAGCGTACCGGCGTCCGTGTTGCCTCCTTCAAAGTAGCGGCACCCTTTACGGCCCACGCCCTGAGACGGCTCACCTCTACGCGGGAATCGCGGACGGGATCCCTTGGTAGCCGTGGGTAAGAAGTTTACAGCGCGACTCGCGCGGCCTTGACACCACCGGGGGCCGGTCTTAGAGTCGAGACCCAGATGAAGTCCGAATGACAGTCAGCCCCTTGAGGGACCTCGGAATTCACGCGGAAGCGCCCCAGGCGACTCCGCAGACGCCAGCGCTGGAAGCTCAGTAGGCCGAGCAGCCGGGGTATTCGCCCGGAAGGTCGAGGGTTCGACCCCCTCTCAGCGCGCGTTCTGGACGCACTACGTGATCGTCCGCCGCGACCTTCCGTTGGGCGTCCTGGCAGCGATGGTCATCCACGCTGCCGGAGAATCGTCGCCGGGGCAACTGCCTCCGGGGACACATGCCGTAGCGCTAGCTGCGAGAGACGAGCCGCACTTGTCCTTCATCGAGGACAAGCTGCGGCTTTTCAACATTCCACACCACGCAATTCGGGAACCCGATGAGCCGTGGTGCGGAGAGATCATGGCAATCGGCATTCCGCCGGTAGCCGACCGTCAACCCATCAAAAAGGCAGTCGGCGGCTTGCCGTTGCTGCGCTGAGGAAACATGCAAATCGACATCAAGAAACTCGTAGACGACATACACGCAGCCGAGAAACTCCACCGTACCTCTTGGGACGAGTGGACGAAATTCTGCAAGGCCCGTAACTACTCACCCTGGCGCTACGCCGACGTGGTGACGGGTCTCTACACACTTCGGGCTTGGGGCAGAGGACGATTGCACCGCAAGAATCCTCCCGCTCACGTCCGCGACTACAACAGATCGATGAGAGAAACAGGCCGCGAGAAATTGTGTACCGAGTGGGACGCCGAGGAGCACAACCGCAAACTCGCCGAGTGCGTGGGACAACAGTATCTCCGCGAAGAAGAGGAGTCCGCCTGTGCCTGACTCAATGGAAGAACACCTCGCGTCTCTCAAGGCAGAGGCAACCAAAAGACTGACCGAGCACGAGCGCCTTCACCGGCTCAGACAAGAGTTTCCAGATCTCACTTTTCAGCGAGATCGGTGGGGCACGATCCGGTACAAGAGCGCAACGGTTAACAGCCAGTGCAACAAGTTTGAGTGGAGACGCACATGCGGCTGTTGTTCCGACGCCGGCATTCTCGCCATGCCCTACGTCGAGACTACTCTAGGAAGGATCTACTCAGATCCTTTCTACATGGAAGTCGGCGAAGGCCGCACGTACAGCTACATGCATGAATTTCACGGCTGGCAAGACAGGTATCGAAAGATAGACATCCCCGAGGATCTCATTCAACAGATCAAAAGCCTGCTCGACAGCGAAATCGCTGAGTCAAGGGAGAATGATGACTAGCGTAAAGGAGACATTCGACCGATCAGACATCGAGCCCGGCCGTATTCTCCTTCTCTGGCGCGAGGGAAGCTACGACGGGATGGTCACAGGAATCGGCCTTCTCGACGGGCAGCCTGTCTACCTCGATGCCTCCGAGCAGATGGGAAGCTGGAATCTCAAGCCTCGTTGGCGAGAGCTAGAAACCTTGATCGATGACCTGCTCGATGAGGAGGACGCGGAGAACATCTGGGACCGCATCGAACGCAAGTACGATGAGAAGATGAACGAAAACCAGCCACGAATTTTCGACATTCGACAACTGACGCCTGATCTTTTCGCCAAACAACGTCATCGTCAATGGCAACTTCACGCAGGGCTGCACTCCGACTTTCTCTACAAAGATGGCAAACCCATGTCCCCCGCTCCTCGGTATCAAGACGAAATCTATTGGCACAACAGCCAGGAGTATCTCAAAGCCCACTGGTACGATGTGCGACAGACAAGGCACTACCCAGCCTTTGCGCTTACGAAGACAGAAACTCTGCCTCTCCTCGGCCGCATCTCTTGGAAAGATCTGTTCGCGAAGTCGGAACATCAACCCGACTTCCCCAAAGACCCACGGCCCGCCGCTCTCAAAGCGTACCAGGCGACCTGGAAGCCAGGCGATCCCGTTCGCCTAGATTGGGACTAGCGCTGGACGTGCCAAGCCAGAGGAGCTAGCTCCTCTTCCGAAAGCTCTCGTTTCTCGCCTTGCCGCTTCTCCACCGCGGCGACCTCTTCCGAAAGCTCTCGCTTCACGGGCTCCGTCTCAGCTAGCCACTTCTCCGCCGCCGCAACAGCCTTCTCCCAGGTATCCTCCTTGGTGACCTGGATCGCCTTGGGAGGCTGCTCGGAAGTACGGCCAGGAATCGCGACAACGAAGCACTGCCGAACATCATGCGTGCGGTATCGGGTGATCTGCTCAAAGCACTGGACCATACAACCCCGCACCTTCCCCATCGGCATCCGCAGCGTCTCCTCTGCGCGCGAGATCTCTACACGACTTTCCTCATCAGACTTCTGGGCTTCGGCTATGAGGAGCCGTTCCTCAAGCGATCGGATGTCTCCCCACGCTTGGCGTAGCTGCTCCCAGAGAGCCTCTGTCTCAGTCCGTTCCGTCATGGGGTGCTGCCATGACGGTTGTTTCTTCTTCTGCGACGACCGCCTTGGGCTCCACGGGCTTCTCTAGGATCTCGACTTCCGTGTCGGGATAAAGAAAGAGGACTACCTCTCCATCCCGCAACCGCACAGTCGGCCAATACATCGCCTCAGTCAAACGATGAATCGCGTAAGAGGAGTTGTCGATCAGCACGTGGCGCTCCCCCTTATCGAGAAACAGCGTGCCCGGCGGAAGATCCGAAATCACACAACGCTCCCGCTCACCCGGCTTGACTTCGGGACACACGTCCTCGACGTACTTGAGCCAGTCAGCCTCTACATGGATGTCTTTGCCATCCCGCCGGATCATCAAGTCCGCGTAGTGTGACCACTTGAGATTGCCGCACTCCTCCAGGCCGCGCCTCACGATGTCCACCGTGGTGCGTCTCCGCTCCTCTGGTGTCTGGGGAGTGTAGTCCCCGCCAGCCTTCTCGTTCTCGGCCATGCTTCACTATACCCCAGGCAACTCAGCCTCGACCCACGCCGCGAACGCTTCGTAGGCATCCTCCCACGTCGAATGGCTCGCCTTGTACACGACCTTGGGTGACTTCAAGATCTGCGTAAGCTTCGGCCACCGTGTGACCGACACTGCACACAAGAGAACGCCCTCCAGTCGCCGCTCCTCTGTAGTCGCTCCACAGAAGGTGCCGTCGAGCAACCGATTGAGCCGAATGTGGGCCTCCGAATGATCCACACCCACATGCTACACGAAAGCGACCAATCGGGGTTGGAAACCGCAACGCTCAGGGCGATAACTTCCCGAATTCGGACACGGCCAGGGTTTCATATCCCAACAAAGGGTTTTTCACCGATCTCGCCGCGAGCGAGAAACCCCCACTTTGCAGCACACCGCAGGAAAGATAGTATCTGACCCGATCCAATGCTTATCTTGCCCCGCTGGAGCAGGGAATTGAGAAATTGGCAAAGGGGAGTTTCCTGGTTCAAAAAGGCCACCACGGGGCTTCTTGCGGCCTAATTCGACAGGTGTGTAAACTCTGGACCGAATCTCGCGTAGTAGGAGCAAGAGGAGCATTTTATGCTGATCGACAACGGCAACGGAACATTCATTGGCGGCCCCCTAGATGTCCTTTGTGTCCTCCACAACGTCAAAGCCAACACCTACCACGTAGCTTTCTTCGAAGAAAAGCCGATGCCCGGCCCCGTTCCCGATTGGAAAGAAGTGACAGCCGTACGGCTCAAGTCGAGACTACACCACACGACGGGATCACCCACCCTAAAAGAGGCAATGGAGCATCTCGATGATCTGGCCTCCAAGATTGAAGTGCCGCCCGAAAACGTCTGGCGTGACGTGAGACCATGGGACGGCGAGATTGGCGTCGTGTGGATCACCAACAACTGGAGAGTCACAGGCGAAGACCCAACCATCGTCAACTGAGTATGGCTGCATGGAAGCACTGAAACGGAGACTAGAGAATGAGTTGTCAACGATGTAACAGTAACCGCATCGCGTCAGTCGGCGCCAAGACAAGCGACCGCTGCACATGGCAAACAACATGTCCTACGGGGCTGAGCGTCTTTTGGCGATCTGCCGGCGGTTCGCTAAACTCGACGGGCTATGCGCAGGATCGGTCAGGTATTTGCCTCAACGACTACGCTCCCGAGAACGTTGGCATCGGCGGCGGAGACTACGTGGACTTCGAATACTGCCTCGACTGTGGGCAGATGCAGGGTGAGTTTCCTATCTCCGAAGCAGCCGTCGAGACGGTGGCCGAGAAAGCAACCAGCAAGTGAGCACTTCGCTCGACGGCTTCACGTACCTCGGGTTCTTCCCGTGGACCTTTGACCGCCGGTTATCATGTTCCGTGTGCCCCAGAGATCCGGTTGGGTACTGCATCATCATCGGCAGAGGCGAAGAGTACCTGCTGCGTCTCTGCGGAACCTGTGGACAAATTGCCGATGCTACCTTGAAACGCGGATTCCGCCATCTGGTCTCTGCCCAGACGCAGAAGAAGATCGCCGCCGCCTCTGGCTCATCGAGACAGATCGCCTGTCGCCTAGGCGTCAGCCCCTACACCGTCAGGAAGTACAAGCGACTCCGTTAGCCAGGCTATGATTTCCCTCCAATGAGCGGGATGTCCAACAAGCCCTACAACGAGACGCAGGCTGCCTTCGCGGCCTCGCTGGAGGATGCGTTGAAGAAAGCTGGTGTGGAGGGCAACGCTCTGACTGGCTGGGGCAAGATCCCACAAGGTGACTTCTTTCAATCCGGGCCGCCGAAGTACTGGAATCCGCGTCGTCAAAACAAGATCGTGTTCTTCTTCCACAAACGCCCAGCGACGCTGCGGCTCTACCTCGCCTTCACGATGGAAGACGCGACGCGATGGACGCCCACGCTGAAAGTCTCCTACCTCATGACGTGCTCGGACGGCACCAAGGACTTGGTCAAAGAACAGCAAGTTGACATGCCGCTCCCAGCCGTGGAGAACGCGATCAGGCAGTTTGTAGCCAGCGTGCTACAAGCCTAGGTAGCGCCGCTCCACGCTCTTGCAGTCAGGACACCAAACAACCGCATACGAGTCGCCCGCAATCATGCGGCCCGTTCGTGTCCGAAAGGTGTCACGCGCTCTCCACCACACCTGGGTTCGTTGACTTCCACAACATCGACACTTGTCCATCATCCCCTCCTCAGCAGATCCGAATCATGCCTTCCCAGGCTTCGGGGCAAACCGCCCTCGGGTCGAAGCAGTCTTCACAGTGGGTCCGACACCAAGAGTACATGCGTAGCTCCCCTGGCTTTCCGCAACTCTCACAGATCGTGTAGCTCTCGTGCTCGGTCGCCTTGATGATCTTCTCGATCGCATCGCACACGGCCGGGTCGTAGCCCGGACCAGCCTCTCGCGCCGGGTAGCGTTTGTCCCCTCCCCAGGGCGGAGTCGGAGAGTGAAACACGAGCACCAGACCACCGTACTTCTCCTTGGTGTATGCCATGTGGTAGTACTGGCGATCCTCTTCCGGTAGCCGCAAAAGCACATTCTCGATCGTGGCGCATGCCCGATCAAGCAAGGCACTCCATCCAAACTCGTGCTGTACCGCCGCAGGCCCCTGGGAAAAGACAAGCGGATATCGTTCGTGTAGACTCATGGTTTTACCTGTTTGAAGAATCGAGACGCCGTGCGCCCGCCCGAAAGCAGGATCAGATTGGCAGGCCAACGTCCCTCGTTGGAAAAGAGTGCTCCTGTCCCCTTCTCATACGAGCATCCGCCTTCCCCAACACCCCATCTCACCGTTCTACGACCGGCTGTTGCTTGCTTGACACCAGGGATTCTACAACCGTCCACGTTGAGCGCTCCACACCCATACTCGATCGCATTCTGAGCAATCGCTCCTTTCATGGGCTTTCGGGCTATGGTGACGGCCCTCATGCACCTTCCCTGTCGGGCTCATCGGACTTGACCATCCGGTAAAGCTCATCATAAGGCACCCCGTCCCTGCCCCACGGAGCCCCACAGTTACGACAAAATCGATCGCTCTCGTCTACCGGCTGCTGGCAATGTCGACACACGTAGGTGACGGTTTTCGGAATCTTCACTATCTCTACCTACCCCACAAATAGCTCGGTTAGGAACGCGCGTCTCACGCAAGGTTCAAATGGAGTAGGCTCTATACATGCCGCAAGTCCTACCCGGCCAACCAGACCCTGGCGTGAAACAACTCGCGACCGACGTTCTCACCCTGACGCTACACGGACCACCGCCGATGGAAACCGTGGCAAAACTCGCCCAAGGCGTCATCGACCTGAGCGCCCGTGTCGAGACCATGCAGGAGATCATGAAGTCTCCCCGCGTGGACACGTGCGACGACATCGGTTGTGAATGCGAGCTATGCGGCGAAGAGCTAGACAACCTACGTGGCTCGATCGCCAGCTTGGAAGAAGTCCTGCGGCAAGGTCGAGAGATGGTCGCGTTCCTTGCCTGCACTGTGCGAAGCGGAGAAAGACTCAACGGCGAAGATGAAGCCAAGCTGAAGCAATGGTTCGCCGCCTGCGATGAAACAATGCCACCCCGGAGCGAAACTCCATGACCGAGACATGGATTTTCCTCGGGCTCGTAGCCACCCTCGGAGTCCTGGGAGTTTGGTGTGGCGTCCGGTTGGCGGCCAAGGCAGACGATTGGGTAACACGACGGCGAACCCGACGTTCTCACGAGGACCCATGATGGAATGTTCCTGCTTCTGCTCCAATGACGAACCCTGGCCAGAAGTCTGCCGCACAAGACATCCCAGGGCTCGCAAGGAACATCTTTGTTCCGAGTGCGGAGAGACCATCACCATCGGTGAACAACACGAGCACGTCCGTGGCAAGTGGGACGGTTATTGGATGGAGTTTCGAACGTGCCAGGTGTGCCAACGCATCCGAAACGACTTCTGCCCCAACGTCCACGGTGTCCTTCGTGAGACGATCCAAGACTGCTTGGGCGTTGACTACGTGACCGGACAGATATGGGGAGAAGAGGGCTGACCACAAACCCAACCTCAGAGAACCATGACTGACCGAACCCACTGGCAATTCTGCCTCGTGATCGATCCCGACACGCTGCAAGTCGAGGAGTGCGGTGCCTACATCGGCAACGTCGAGCTTGGAATCCAAACGGCAGGCAGATGGCAAGGAAAGCTCATTGTCCTGCTCTGCGAAGTGAAGACACGTAGCATCCAAGACACCAAAGACGCTCTCGCTCACATCATCCTCACCAAGTATCCGTGGGTGCGGGAGAAATTCCCAATCGCGTTGCAAGGTCTCGTAGACTTCAACGAATACGTGAAGCTGACAGGACACATACCATGATCTCCCTAGTCCTCCCCCTCTTGCTCAAGCTCAATTCCTTCTCCTGCCCAGCGACCTGCTGGGACGTTCTGCACAAAGACCTCGTTGCCTTCGGAGACGAAAGCCGCGCAGAGATGGAATTGTGCATGATGCGGTGGAACAGGCACTTCTCCCATCGTGAGGGAGACTCCTTCAGGTTCTCGTGTTGGGAGGCAAAGCACATCGTCACGAGTCGGGCGGCAGCGAAAGAACGAGCCGAGGAAGTCCAGATGACCGTCGCCGAGATACGCATGGTGGCTCAAGACCGGCTCGACCAAGACTACTGCAAGTACACCAACGCCGAACGCTTGCGTCACGCCTTTGCGGAAGAACAGTCCCGGCAAGAAGCCATCTACGAGTGCATGAATGCCGAAGACCTCATCAACTATCCCTGGGCGATGGGCGTGCGGGGCGCTGAGCCTAAAGATGGACGTGACCCACCACTGGACCTCTGCTGCTGGCAAGGCGGCTGGCGTGCCTTCTACAAGGCCCGGAGTAATCCATGAAACTACACGAATACCGTGCCGAACAACTGGTAGACGAGCTACGCCGAAGGAAACTCGATCTGACAGCTTCTCAACCGAGGACTTGATCATGGAGTTGCAGAGAAGGGGATGCAGGTGTGCCATCAGCCGCAACGAAGGAGGCAAGATCTCCGGTCTCACCGTCACCGTGGAAGGCATGGCGTGACAACGACCACCGACACAGAGATCCCGCCGCTCCGGGTCGGCGACGTGATTGAAGTCGCCACGGACTTCGATAGCTGCGTCGTGAGCCCCGGCGACCGAGTGATCCACCTGGGCAAGAAGCGCTGGTACTTCACAACCCGCTTCCCCACCCACGGACTCGCTCCCCTCTACGATTGCAGCACCGCACTCATCGAAGATGGGTTTCTCAAAGTCGTTGACCATCTCGTCACCGTGCCTACCGATCCCGATGAGCTAGCACACCACCCAATCCTCCGTCGCGAACGTGGAGAACGCTTCCTCGATTCGCTCGTCCGTCACGCACCCGCCGTGCGAGAAGTGTGGCAGCTAGACCTTCGCTGCAAGGCCGCGAAGGAGAAACTCGATGATCTCGTAGTCGCTATTCTCCGCGACGAGCCCGACCTGCTGTGGGACGTAGACATCGCACACCACTTCTTTTACAACCATCTCACCGATCCCGAGCGATGGTGGCGCGGCACTCGAAAACTCAGCAACAGCATCGGCCGCGCTCTGGAAAGCTCCGTCAAACGGCTAGAGAGCCGGCCGCATCCACCAACCCTATGGCACCCTCCGATACCGAGTAGGCGCCCGGAAACACCGAATAGCATGATCACGTTCGAAACCTGCATTCGCCTCTGCCTCAAGAACGAAGGTTTCCTCCGCGAGTTTGACAGCCTCATGGGTTGTCGCCTGGCATCCGAGCGGACACCCATCGAAACCCTGGTAGACAAAGCAACGGGAGTGAAGGAGGCAGAGCTTGAAAAGCTCATCGCCTTTGTCTACGAAACTGTCTGGTTGCGTCTCGATCCCTCGCTGCGCGCCGAGACAGTAGAACCCCCACCCGGAAAAGCGCTCCGTGAGCTGCTACGGAAAACCTAGCCATGCCAGACCTCAAGTGGTCAACAATGAAACGGCGGATGTGCGACGAGTGCAAGCGCGTCGCCGACGCATGGAATGTCCCCGTCGACTACGTGAAGCTGGAGTTTTCCATCGGCAGCGAAGAACCCCTAGAGACGTGGGCGTTCTCCGTTCGTTCGCCACACAACTGGCCTGGTTACGCACACGCAATCGGCGACACGTTCAAAGAAGCAGCCGACGAATGCATCGAGCAAATCGGCAACCGGAGAGAGCAAAACGGACTACGAGGCAGATCAAAACACGCAGCCTACCTGGACGATGCTTCTTTCGAGGGAACGAAAAAATGACAGAGCCATCCAAACAGGAAAGAGAAGACGCCCGTGCCGCCCTGCTCGGAAGAGCACTGCGGCAAGGCGCTTGCTGTTACAACCCGTCTGATGAAGCGATCGATGCCCAGATACGAGAACGAAGACTGCAACGCGCAGGAGAGCTTCTCGACCAAGGCAAAGATGCAGACGGTAACGACAACCCCCACAAACCAGGCTGCCAGTACGTCGTCAACGATAGGTCCTTCACGTTCTGCCCCAAGTGCGGAGCCAGCTTGGCCCCAGACCTCATCTTCCTCCGACGCGTCCCGATCTATACCCTCATCGAAACCAAGGGAGTCGAGGGCGAAGGCACCCTGGAGATCTTGTACTCGCCTCAAGTTGAAGAAGGCACGATCACCCTTTTCATGGAACCGGTCATCAACATCATCATCAAGTGGGACAAGGCCGCCCACGAAGCGCTGATTCAGTGGGCTAAGGACCAGTAGCTACGCTCAGCGCGGAACGATCGGGCGCGCCCATGCTACCGCAACGCCGACTCGATCTTGCCCCGATAGCGCTTGGCCCAACTCCGCCCCTGCGAGTCCATCTTCTCCCACAACACCTTCCCCATCCTGACAGCATCGTTCTGGAGCTTGAGTGTTGACTGCCTCGGAATGTGCTCCCCGAGCGGCAGCATGTCCTGAAGGACGCTGTGGAGCACCCAACACATCGCGTGAGCCGTTGCCATGCGCTTCTGAATCGCGCCCGACTGGGCCTCCTCATCCGAGATGCCCTCCTTGATGAGAGGCATCAGCTTGTCCCGTAGCTCTCCCGGCCCGGCTTCGTGAGCCAGCTTGATGACTTCCTTGCGTAGATTGGACATGGTTACCTCACGTGTGGAACGGATCGAGCATCCACCTGGCTTCGTAATCCGCTTGACCTACCTGGCTCAAATCCCTCCATAGCGTATCCTTGTGTGCAAAAGCCGTAGCCTGCTTGACCACGTCCCTGAGCACATCAGCCAAGCTCTTCATCTTCCGCTGTGTGACCGGGTCCTCTGATTGTCTGGCCTGCTGCAAGACCGCCCGCCGATGTCTCTCTGCTTGACCCGCCAGCTTCCGTAACTCGCCATACAGTTGACCCGAGAGCCTCTCAAGGATCTTGTTGTACTTCCACGCAATTTCCCCGAGCACCTTCCTGTCGTCATTCGTCAACTCCGGCCACGGTCCAGGCGAGGTTCGTGATGAAGTCGGGTCTCCGACTGCCTTCCGCACCAGAGTGCTGTCGGGCGTAACTCGAATCTTCAACAACAACGGCAGCAATGCGTCCCGTACCTCTCCAGGATTATCGTACGCGACCTTGATGACTTGCTTGCGTAGATCGTTCATCTCTCACTCCGGCCTTTCGGCATTACCCGCACCGCGGCGGCCCCATCTTTCGATCGGCCTGTCCAAGCCTGGACTTCCGGTCTGGTCAAGGCGGAAAGCCAGATGCCGCAGAGCACCTGGCTTGGCGGCCCGTTCAAAAATCCTGTCAGGTCTCTGTTCATCGCCTTCGTGGCTTCCGCCCCCGCAGTGCCTACCGAATCATCTTGCCTAGATGGGTGTGGGTGGTGTTCATCGCCAATTCGATCTTCTTGACTGAATCAAACACCTTCTTGGCCTGCTGCTTCGTCTTGTCATCTACACCCGCGTGGGGATTGAGCAGTACTTGAATCTCCGCCTTCACGTCAGTGAGCAAGTCGTAAGCCGCCATGAGCGCCTTGTGAGATGCTTGAGCGGCTTTTTTGGAATCTGTGCCCGGCTTCGCCATCGGCTCGCCTTCCTCCCTCAGCAGCGGCAAGAGGGCCTCCCTCACTTCGCCAGGATTCTCATACGCTACCTTGAAGACCTGCTTGCGTAGCTCGTCCATGGCTCCAACTCTCGTTCCTCGCTGCGGCTCCAGACCAGACAGCCAATCGAGCATCCGGTCCCTGCCCAGCATCTTGTACCCCTCCACCGGCCTCTTCCTCCCCGGCTCGATCACCCCGAACCCCTTGGCCCCCATCCCCGTCCGCATCTTGATCGTAAACTTCTTGCCCGGCTTGCCACCGGGCGCGCCCTTGCGCACTTGAACCGGAATCTCACCCCGCTCCAGCAGATGCGCATACATCCTCTTCGCGTCGGCCATCCGCTTGTCGAGCGTCTTGTTCCACTCCTCGACTTGTCGTGGGTCGACCATCTCTCGCTCCTACCCTCACCGACCCCATAGGCCAGCTAGTGCGGGAAAAGCGCCCAGAGGAGAGCCGTGACAGGTCGATGGTCGTTTTGATGAGGGTAGATATGCACGAAACCGCCCCGCAGGGGCCTTTTGATGCACGAGTAGCACAAACTGCCCGCAGAGGCCCTTTGAAAACACCCTTTCGTGCGAAGCACTAACAGAATAGCTGCCCCAGGGACTCCCGCGCTCTCCATCGAAACAGGTTTCGTGAGGAGAGAGACGGGCCCTGTGGAGAAAACCCAATGATTTCAAGAAGTTAGGGATCTGCTCCCGGAAGTTCACTTTGAGATTTTGGGTGTCGGTCGGATTCGGAATTTAAGCCCTTGGGCCCCACCCCGATGACTTTTTTAAACGGTTTTGACGATCGACTCGAAACCAACTTCGTGCGCACCTATCACGATTGCGACCGACTCGCGTCACACAATTGCAATAGATGAATCGACATTGCGTATAGATGGTTGCATCGAAACTAACGGAACATCACGAACGCTCAGATCGCAACGATCACGATGACGATCGATCGAGCTATGCGTCGGTCCGCGCATAGCTGACCACGACGATCACCACGTGCGGATCGTGTGGTACGCAAGCACGACCATGAAGCCAACCCACACGGTCAACCCGAACGCCATGAGCACGTCAGTCATCGTGCCCCTCATGGCGTGCCCTCCAGGGCGTGCCCGCAACGTAGTAGCTCTCCGCGAGCGGCCCTGGCGTGTGGGTGACCGTAGACGAAATCCTACGCTTCAGGTACGACTTCAAGCCCACGAAAGCACGTTTGATTTTGCGTAGCTGCTCCAGGCTGTAGTCGTTGCAGCATAGCTCGGTCTCGAGTAGGGCCTCATCGTGCGTGAACCCGAATTCCGCCTCTAGCTCGGCTATGCGTTCTTGTTGCGCTTCAAGATTCATGGGGCGCACTGCATGAGTGCGTAAACCTCCAATAGCGAGAGAGGTGGTCCGTGGCCGCCCCGAATAGACCATTCTCCGAGCAACCAGAGCAAGGCCGTCATTTGGTCCTCCGTGAGACTGGCCCAGCCCCTCGTGTACTTGCCTTTGCGCAGCTTCTCTCGACTGAGAATGCTGTCGTCCGCCAGATGAGACTCGACTACCCAGCCCAGGTCGTTCGCACCATACGTTCCCCCGTACCTACGCTCCACCAAACCTGCTTCGCGTAGCTCATCGATATTCTGATGCGTGACCTTGCTGAAGTTGACGATCGCACGAAGTGCCGTCTTGGCGTCGGGTGACAATTGCTTCGCGATCCCTCCCAACAGGTCGCGCGCGTGTGTGGCCGCTTTGGCTAGTCGGTCGGTGCGGTCAGTCAGGTCGGCAACCTCTGCACTCAGCGCGTAGCCTATTCGCGTTGCCTCCTCCGCTCGCGCTTCGGCCTCGTTCCCTTGAGTCATCGAATCCGTCCCGGAGATGTTGACAAGGGCGGCGAGCGCCTTCTCCATCTTCGCCCTTTCGGTCAAGCCCGGATTGCGTAGTGTTTCTCGCAACTCCCGCAGCGCTTCGGCTAGGCGGTCGCGGTCGGCTTCCGTGTCGCTGAGAATTGTGCTGCGGGCTACTAGACTTGCCTTGTAGTTTCTGGCCTTCTCTTCCCATCGCCCCGCCCGCGCTTCGGCTGCGACGAGCTTGGCCTTGAGCGTCCGCACCTTCTCCCCTGCTCGTGCTTCGGCTGCGTCGGTTCGCCTCTCCTCAATGTCAGCCATCTCCATGCACAGCCCGGAGAAACCTATTGCCTTGCGCGCAACAGACTCTTGCTGCTCCGCTCGCGCTTCGGCTGCGTCGTAGTCAGATGCGAGCACGTACTCCCCCAAGGGGTCCTCGACCATCACATCGCCTGAGTTTGGCATCGGGTCGCAGGTGTATCTCGTGACGGTCATGGCTTCTCCTCTGGCTCGGGGGTGTCGGTGAGAGCGTCGCAATCGATGGTAGAGTCCGCCTCCTCCGCTCGCGCTTCGGCCGCGTCGGTTCGCGCTTCAGTGCGCTTCACCAGCACTTTCTCTTCATCGCGGAAGGTACGAACACGCCCGTCTCCCAAACAAATGACGTTGAAAGGCAACGGTTGGTCCTCGCCGCAGAGTAACGCCGGATCGACCTTGATGTTCATCAAGTGGTCCGTAGGCTCCAGAAATGCTCCTGGCCCCAAGGCAAAACGATCGCCTCGTTTCAACTTGCCGAAGGTTGTCTCCACAATCTTCACGATGCTAGCTCCTTGATCTCATCGATCGCTGCCTTCACTGCCTCGAATTTGTCCCTGTCTCCGGTCTCCCTGTCGGGATGGTAGAGCAAGATGAGGTTTCGGGCGGCCTCCTTGCAGTCATCGAGCGAGGCTGTCTCATCGAGCCCCAGAACCTCGTAGGGATTCTGCGCCTTGTCGGCGCCCTGGTTAGCCGCATGGCGCCCTGCCCGCACCTTGGACCGGAACCACTCCGTCGCACGCTTGTAGGACGCCTCAGCCTCGCTCTGAGTCTTTGTCTCCGTGACCTCGTACTCGTGCATCCACTTCGGTGCAACGGCTTCTGGAAGCTCCTGGCCCGTCTCAGCGGCCTCCAAGGCTGCCTTGGCGTCCTTGAGCCGGTAGTACTTGGGCAGAAACACCCCGTCGAGCAGCGGTAGGTACTCGTTCCACGACCATCCGGGCTTGGAAAGACGCGCGATCTTCGCACGACCGCACTTGGACGTGCGGACCTGGAGCCCGTAGGGGTTCTCGACCGGTCTAGACCACGTGAAACTCAATACGCACGCTCCTCTACCTCTCCTACGCGAGATCCAAGCGAGAGTTTACGGATCTAGGTCTGCTTTCATCGAAGCAGTCCAATTGTCGAAATTTTGGCGTCCCTTGAGCTTGAAGAGACCCTTCTTGGACCCCTTTTCGAGCGCTGTTTCGACCACCGGCTGGATGAAAGCCCTCATGAGCCCTTCCATCTGGGGCAGATCGACACGAAGTGCAAGCGCCGTCCTGAGATCCGTTTCCAACTCGACCTTTGTACAGCCCGTTAGCTCGACTCGATCGAGCACTTCTGCAAGCACGGGACGAAAGAACGCATCGAAGAACGGCTCCTCGACTTGCCCTCTTCTGATTTTTTCCAAATCGCCTGCTGTCAGCATGATTCGTCTCCTAAGTTGGTCGACCCGGCACCGAAACTGGAAATCCAGTGCGTGACGCTGCTCCATGCTCATCATTAGGCTTCATTCGCCGTAAACGGCTCCAGGCTCATACCGCGTACAACGCTAAAGGAGACCGGACACCCAAGTCTAACCACTGCCTTCAAACGACACGCCCCGTCGATCAACGTCCCGTCTGCCGCGATCGGTTGTGAGAACCCAAAAGCAGCTTAGCCTGCTCAGGAGTGATCATTTCGTCTTGTACGGTCAGCATCAGGTCTCTATTTTCTTCCGAGGCCCTCGTAGAGCGAATCGAGCACTTCGCCGGGCTCTCCAAACACTTCGGGGAACGTTTCGAGCACCTTCACGACCAACGTGACCACCAAAACGACATCCCAACCCATCGCCATTGTCTCTGCTCCTTTAAATCACGTACATGCGTGCTCTCCTAGTGGAAGAAATCTCCATTCGGTTCCAACCCCTCTACGCGGGAATCCGACGAAAGTATACAAAGCCCCACAAATCTGCGTTTCACGGCGCCACAAGGGCGATCTCGCCCTGCCAGAAAAACATTGACCCCCCATGCCTGACAGCGCGATCCTGACAATGTCGTCCACGAGGAGGAAACCGATGACGCTCAAGGTGTTTGCTTTCTTTATCCTGGCCTGTCTTGGATGCAATTTGTTTGGTACCACGACGCCAGATAAATCGTCCGTCACGGACTGGGAGAAAGGACTGGTTGAAGCCATAACCACAGCCACCGCACCCGTGGTCCAGGAGATCAAGGAATGGAGCCAGAGGTGCAAAGCACACCCCGAAACAATAACGAAGGAACAAGGCCGCATATCCACGACTCTTCAGGCCAAATACGCCTCCGTGGCCGCTCAAGCCGATGCGTCCTACCAGAAAGCCAACCCATACCCGTCGTCAGGGATAATCACCGGCTACGCCGCCAATGCAGACATGGTGAAGATCCACGAAGCTCTCAAGCCGTGTTCCGAAGCTGTCACGCAGTACACCCTGAACCCCAAGCCGTGCGTATAGATGGTTGCATCGAAACTAACGGAACATCACGAACGCTCAGATCGCAACGATCACGATGACGATCGTTCCTGAGCGGAGACTGCTTTTTCCCAGCCTTCAGGTTTGAGCAGTCGGTAGTGATTGACCGTCCCAGGATACTGGGCAACATCGAGGGTCTCCAGGACACACCTTACCTCCTGGGTATCCCCTGGGGGATACAGGTAGGGTTTGCAAGCTCCTGCTTGGCCACACAGCATTACGCGGTCACATCCGTGCGTAAATTCGGTCTTGCCGTGCGACAACGCCATGACGCCCTCCTGTGGGCCGTAGAAGTGGGGTTCATTGATGTCGTCGTACGCCTCAGGAACGAGTGAAAGACGAAATGAAGGCACAGGGCTGGGACAAAAAACCCAACCAGACTTCGCGAGATTAGTGAACCGGCTGACGCCGCCTCTCGCGAATCGTCATGCCCATCTCAGAAGCCCACTCCTTCGACCACTTCCTCAAGTGAGCCAAGGCCCGACTCACCAAAGTCTCCCGCTTGCCCGTCACCTCGATGATCTCCCGACGCTGATACCCCGCTCCCACCAAGGGCAAGATCTCCACCGCGAGCTTCCCATCCGGCGTGTCTCCACCACGCTCGGGGTCGGATAACCACTTCTCCAGCGATTCCTGCGCCAGCCGGTCGCTCGAATCGCTCGAATCGCTCGGGTCCATGACCTGACCATCCAGCATCGCCTCATCTAGCTCGACCGCTTGCCGGTCCAGTCGCCGGCTCTGCTTGCGATGGTAGTTGGTCAGCACGCAGCGGCACACCATCGTCACGTAGAACCCGAACGTGCTCTTGCGCCCGTCCCACGGACACTTGCCCTTGTTGCGAGTGAGCAAGCCCCGGTAGATCTCTTGCAAGACATCCTCCGGGTCGTAGCCCCGCGAGAACATCAGCCCACGGAAGCCCTTGAACAACAGCTTGCGTACCTCATGTCCGCGCTGTGCCAGGTCAATTCCTAGCTCGGGCCTTGCAATTTCTTCGTAAAGTCCGTCGAAACTCGCGACAAGCTGCCGAACAAGTTGCTCATCTGCCCCGTCCGTGAGTTTCAGACCGTCCGAAGTCGTGTGAAACTCGTCCGCGTCGAAACCAAACTCGACTTTTGACTCGATTTGTCGAGTTTCACTCGTGTCGATGACGGATTTGGTCTCGCGAAGCTCACCTTTCACGCGCGGGACGATGACTTTGCGCTGAGTTTCATCCAAAACTTTCGCGACGGAAAGTTTTTCGTCCGTAACTTTCGCGTTGTCAGCCCGAAAGTACGCGCCGAACGAGTCGTGACGGCGACTTCCCGTGATCGCCTTGAGCAATCTTCGGGCTGAGCGATAAAATTCGCTGCCTTCTTCACGCTCTAATTCGTAAACGAGGCCGCGAGTTTCTGTTTCCCAGACCGAAACCGGAATTTGCCCGTGCTCTTGTCGCGTCCAAACTCGCTCTACAAGTTTGGAAGTAGCTTTCGTGAATCCGAAGTCTGGTTTGAATGTATCATCGCGCGTTTGTGTTTGCATTTTGTCGAGTTTTATCGGTGTTTGATGATTAACTTTTCCGACAATTGCAAATGTTCAGTCGAGTTTTGACATAACTTGTCTGCGAATGTGGGCAGTGCGTTTGTCTGCTCGCACGCAGGTCGATGCATTCTCCTCGCCGGTTCGATTTTGGGAGGAGCTGTGCGTGCTTCACGCCCTGATCCCCGAATGCCATCTATGCGTGCTCTGCGTCGTGTTGACTGTAGATGCAGGCTGTTTTGCGGTGCGGACTTTAGCACCACTCGAAAACTCGATGCAAGACCCAACTTGTTTCTCCCAACGGCAGAAAATTCGGGTCCAACGGAGAACCAAACTCGTCTACGCACCCTGAGTTTCGAGTTTCAGGGACCAAACTCAAAACTCAAGTGCTCTGGCGGCACTTGAAACTCACCCCGAAGGAATTTACGAGGCAGATCTGCCCCGTCCGAAAACTCTACGAGCTATAGCTCTCCACTGCTGCGGATACCCAGTCGTGTATGTGATCGGGCCCCTCTGTAGAGGCTCCTTCTTGCCGTCTGGGAGGTTGGCACTTGTTGCCCCTTCTCTTCTGCTTGTGCTTGGGCTTCTTCCGGTGCTTCCCCTCCTCCTCCTTCTCCTCCTTCCCTTTCCTGTCTCCTTCCCCTGGGATCTCGATCTCATTCCCCTGGGGGGCCTCTTGGAGATCTCTAGCTCTTTCCTACCCGCCTCCTTCACAGTCGGGACAGCGTTGACCTGAGATGAAGCCCCAGACGCCTGTTCCGCCACAGGTCGCACAAGCGAGCCCCATGCAGCCTTCGAACGTTGGGACGGGTCTGAATGCCTTGGGAGCTACGGGCCACGGGATTTGCGCATACACTTCCCGTGCTTTCTCTTCGTGATCGGGCAGGAGGGGTTCTAGGGCTTGACGGACGAGCTTGAGCACTCCGTTCCTTCTGCATTCCTCTGTGTGGTAGAGCCCGCTTTCGTTGTCCCATCGCTTCTGGAGGCTATTTTCGAGCGCCTCAGCTATCTCCTTGGCGGGGTGTTTCAGCAGCAGCTTGGTCTTTTCCGGCTCGCTGAGTTGGGACCACGTGGTCATGCTCATGCGGGGTCATGGACGGACTACGACGTGGACTAGACGACCTCGGTTCCGTTTTCATCCTTCACGGCCCGCCACTCCAGCGTCACGGGCTCTTCGAGCGAGGCTGTGTAGTCCCCGCCTGCCTCAACATCTGCTTCTGACGCCGCAGCTATCGTCTCAGCCGCAACCTTGACCATGTACGCCCCAAAATCGGCGGCCTTTTCTGGGCTTATACCTAGATCCTCTCCGCCGATGGTCACGCGCACTTGTGGACCCATCACGGTCAGCATGCCCTCGGCCCTGATGGCTGTGTTCTTGGAACCCCAATCGATTGCCATGCCTCCACACTACCACTCTTGCGGCTTTCCCTTGATGCATGCTATTTTTTCAGGTGATGGTTGCCATGCTGATTCTGGTTGTTGTGGTCCTACTAGCCGCTATGGCGGCATTTTGGACGCTATCGAGGATCGTCGGCGTACTTTTCAAGGCGAAGACCCTCGATGATTTCCTGATCAATCTGGGGGTACTGGCCTTCATGGTGGGTGTTGTGGTGGTATCGATGAGGGACACTCCTCCAGACTTCTTCGGATGGCATGTGCTGTTGTCGGGTTCGCTGCTTGTTACCGGGCTCTACATCTGGGAGCACAGGCAGAAGAGAGCGCTTGTTGGAGGCGACAAGGCCATCATCATGCTGCTCGACGTTGCCCAAGAGATCCTGCCGTCTTTCACCGATGAGCTTCCGCCCCTGGTGGTCAAGGACGCTTCGGACGCCCTTCTTCGGCGTTGTTGGGTTGCCAAACCGACCGCCGGCTTCAGGTCTGGCCCTGGCTGGACACACGGCGCCTGGTATCACCCACAACACTCCGGGCCACACACCTTGTTCAACGCTTGCCTTCTCAGCGAGCCGCGTACGTGATCCCCATCTAGAGGCTATTGGTTCCGTATCAATCGCCTAGGTCTTCCACGCCTACACCTGCCAGCATCAACTCACGGCGAAGGTCCTCGGAGGGGATACTTTCGAAGAGCCCCACCATTTCTTCAAGCTCCTTCGCGTGTTCTCGGAACTTGTTGCCGGCCAGGTAGGGGACTTCCCTATCGAGGAGGTGCTTCTCGAACATGCGAGTTATGCGCAGGATCACTTTGAGCGCTTGGACAAGGGTCTCGGGAGGGGTTTTCCCGTCGTACTGATTGAGGGCGTGTACGAACCTGGCTCTTGCCGAAAGCTGATGAAACTCTACAGGCTTACAAGGATGAAAAGATCGACGGGACCCTGGACTTCGACCAAGCCCGGAAAACGTATGAGGACGATCCCCTCAAGCTGTACCTCTGGGCATCGTCGTTGCCTTCCCACTCCATCCCGATGCTGGGTCTTCCCACCCATGTCCAGCAGCGCTCACAGAGCACCTTGTCGCGTTTTCCTCTGAAGCTGGCCACGAAGGTGTACCCACAGGTTGGACAGCACACGCCGCATCCTCGGACGACTGGAGGGGGTTGCCATCTTCCTTGGGTCAGGATGCGCCAGAAGCGCCTGAGCCATCCATGGAGTCCTCCGCAGTGGGCCTTCTTGGCTTGTTCAAGGATGATGTCCATTGTTCCTTAGGCGGCGCAGGTTTGTGTCGAACACGAGCATCGAGGCTGTGCCGCCATGAATGGTTTCCATAGCCACGTCGATGCCGACATAGTAGCGATCTTCGGTGTCGCCGGGGTGGGCCATGAGGGCGTTCACACGGTAGGTCTTTCCGACGTACGTGCGGTAGTCCTCCTCCCGCACGTTCCACGGTGCCAGGCTGCCCTCTTGGTTGTCCCAGACGACCTGCTCGCCGATCTCGTAGAGTCGCTTACCGGTTTGAAAGCAAGCGGGGCAGCGATTTCCGTGGCATTTGGGACAGAGCCACTCACGTGCTTTTTCGCTCATCTTGCTCCTTCCACACGACGTAGTTTCCTTCGGTCACCCATTTTCCTGGTCCTCTTTCCTCAGCCGCCTTCTTCATCCTCTCGGGCAGGCATTTCACGCAGAACGGGTTTTCCGCATAGGCCGCATCTGACGTATTCATCTCGCTTTTACAGTAGAGGCAGTGTTTCATCTTCCCCCCACGCAGAGCACCAATCTCTTGCTCGTCTGAAGACAATTCTCCAGCGTGTACGGTCGTCTCATAGTACCACGGCTCATCCTCTGGTACGTTTTACCCCATTTGGCGGTATTCACGCTATAGGGTTGGTCCGAGTAGGATGTCTGACCTTCGCAAACGTCTCATCCGTCTCGCTCATGCCAACCCTGGCAAGATTCGGGATGCTGTTCTTCCGTTGCTCCGTCAGGCGGGTCTATCGGACGCTCGTATCCAGGCTCTTGCACGTCAGCCTGGGGTCAAGGCTGTTGCGGTGGAGAATTTCCTGGGCACGTTGGAGGGGGTGCGCGAGCGTGATGCGTTGATGAATCTCGACGCGGATGCACGTTCTTACAGGTGGAACGCGGCCACGAAGAAGGCCATCCGAACGGGGATTCGCGAGCACTACCGGCGGTAGTCGCTCAAGCGTTCCAATCCGGTGCTATTCCCTTCGCAAGCATTTCTGCCAGCCCGTGTCGTTTCTGCGGAGTCTTGAAGTACTCCCTGATTGAGTCGGGGGCTTCTTCTTTGAACCGAAAGAGCGCCACCACCAGATATCTGGCCGTGTCTTCCTCGTTTGCCGGATCATACGTCGAGAAGCCCAACATCCTTGTTGACGGGTGGTCCATGGACAGCACCATCCGGCCCTTTTGCCCTTCGGTTTTCACGGCTTCGTACCAATCCGAGGCCGTGTCGAAAACCTCGGCATCATCTGGCAAAGGTTCGACTTCCAGAAAGTAGCAGGGGGCATCCGGGTGCGTGCTGATGATCTTTAGCACTTCTTCAAGGTTTGTCATTGATCGTCATGTCCTGTTCTGCGTCCATCATCGCCTGTATCTTCGCTGCGGCTCTCCCAAGGCGATAACCCACTACCGGAAGCCCTACGTCGAGCTTTTCGGCTATTTTGACCTGGCTGGTCCGCTGGAAAAAGCAGAGATCGACAATCTCTGCTTCCAGTGTCAGGAGACCCTTCATGAGTTTCCGTAGGCGGCTGGGCTCGTTCTGAGCCATGTCATCGATGCCTTCCAGGTCCATGATCATCGCCTGTAGTCTCTCGGTGTACTGCTCACAGATAGCGCTTCGGCAGCTTACGGAGGGCAGCTTCGATTTCCGCGACGGCGATTGTTGCCGGTTCGCACTCGATAGTTTCACGAGCACGCAGTGGAGACAGGTTTTTGACCAGACGCTCCAGATCTTCAATCAGCGCACGCAGTGCTCGTTCTGCTTGGTTCTCACCCACTCTGGCTCCTTTTACCCCCTTGGGCAAGGATTGGCATGGGATCGATCGGCCCTACCTTCCGGTAGTACGCATCGGTCAGGAACAACGACGGACCCCTTCTTCCGTCTATGTAGGCAACGAACCGTATGCCTCCCTCTAGCTTTTCTACTCGAATCTCCATCTCTCGCTCCGTCATGTTCAATTCTCGCGTAGCCCGAGCATCTCTCTGACCTTACCGAGCGATTCCTTGAGGAACATCTCGGGATCTTGCGATTCCATCTTCTCCAGGCTTCCGATTTGGAGCAGGCGTCCTTTTAGCCCTGTGTCGTCATCGAAGAAGTCTCGGAGCATATCCCACGCACCACGTAAGCCTTTTCTGGTCAGGGGAATAACCGCGGGATCGTCTCCCACGAAGCCGACCACATCGATGTGTGGAAGTAGCCTGCCTATGCCGTGGAAAAGGACTTCGGGGGCTACTTCGGCCACTTCTACGCCTTCTGTGTCTTGCGCCCGTAGCAAGCCTTCTGCATCCTCCTGTGTTGACATCACAGGAAGCCATGCCATGCCATCTTCCTGCTGCAACGTCACGACGGAGCCATCCAAGCAGGCGAGCACGAAGAATGAGTGCTCAGCCATCCTCGTAGTCCTCCCACCAGTGATCGAGCATGGATTCTGCTTTCCCACCGGGGATGATGGAGAGCCCGGAGCCTCCTTTTCTTCCTCTGCGTCTCCAGTCGGCGTACTGCTCACAGATAGCCTGTTGCTCTGGGGAGAGATCCCGGCCTACGGACTTGGCCACGAAGTCAGAGAAGGTCATCTTAGTCCGTTGTCCCAAGGACCGACAGGTCAATCTTCGCTTTTTCGGGAGCGGCAAACATCGCCAGCCTTGTATGGTTCTCGGCCGAGTCTCCATTCACGAGTCTCACTGTCACCATGTGGACTTCTGGCTCGTAGCTGGCATGTTCGTTTGCCGCCTCCAGTAGTGCCTCTGCTCGGTCTGGTTCATCGCCATCCCTACGAAAGAAGGGCAACGTAACTCGGTTAGGCGAATTGACCGCGAGAATGTTCTCACCCTCTGATCCCACGACAAAGGTAGGGCCTTCCCAGGTACGTTCCACCGTCACGACGGGATCGGTCAGATCCTTCTCATTTTCGACGGTCAAGACGTGAAGAATGCTCATGATTGTTCCTCAAGGCTCGTAGTAGCTTGGCTCGTAGTAGCTTGTCAGGGAAAACTGCCCCATTCCCGATGATACAGGTCGGGTGTGCGCTCAGCACTTGGGCTGGTTGCCACACGTTGCCACATTTCTGGCAGACGTGAGGTAGAGAGAGATACCTCCCACCACTTGCACATCGGGATTGCAGAGTGGGCATGTTTCAGTCCGGGGCTTGTAGTCGGGATCGTCCCGCATCTCCTGGGCCTGTGCTTTGGTGAAGTTGACTGCCATCGTTTCGCCTTTCTATCCGTTGAGATGCTTTTCAATACGCTCAGCCAACAGGGTACTGAGATGCTGCACATCTTCGCCACACCACCCAAGGCGTTTCACAATCAGGCGAATCTCGTCAGCCGAGGACAGATTTTCGCGGGCGACCGGGACATGCTGGTCTTCTATCTTGCTTTCCCGCCAACGGTTCGAAGCGGGCACAGTGTCGTCCCTCAGCGCCTCCAGCATAATCAGTCGAGCGTCACGAGACATTTTGGCCATCTCCTCCACAAATTCACTTGCTGCCCCCGAAGAGGCAAACCGGAGAACCAGTGGTTTCCGCTGTTCCGTCGATGCATTGTTCATGATTGTTCCTCATCTGCCGCAGTCTGTCGCATCCGTCCTCTTCACGGGTTTCCTAGTCTCTCAATTCGCCGGGTGACCAGGCCCATGTCGTTTCCATCCCATCGGACGTGCCTTCGTAGTCCCCGACTCCGAGGTTGAGCAAGTACTTTTCCACCTTTTCGCCGTCGCCTTTTTCGAGCTTCAGGTGTCCGGCAAACTTGCCTCGGCTCCAGATCGAGAGCACGTCGTTCTTCCCATCTGTCGTGGATAGGCATCGGATCTCTGAAATGACGTAACGGAAATGACCTCTCATGTTCGTTTCCCGCGCGTTTTGATCAACCGGACGGCCGCACGGAGCATGGAGGCGAGTCGGGTACGGCCTTTTTCCTCATCTACGGCGGCTTCGGATTCCAGGACTTCGATGAGGGCCGTGTAGAAGGTGGGGTTGTCGATGTATGGCAGCCAGTGTGCTGGTTCTTGGCCTAGCACTTGGGGCTCGTGTGGATCGGTTTCCATGTGGGGTTCACAGAGCGCCCAGATGGCGTCGAATTGGGCGGCGATGTCTGGATACCCTAGGAGCTTGAACAGGTCTCGGTGGTAGCTGTACCGCACGCGTTTGAAGCCACGGGCGATGGGCCCCACCCAGCCACGGACGATGGATTCTGGATCTGGAGGCGTATCGGATTCGGGATCTGGAGGCGTATCGGGGTAAGCCTGTTGCATCAGGTCAGCGAGCAGTCGTTCTATCGACGCTTTCAATTCATCGTCTGAGCACTTCTCCATTTCCTCCGTGAACCCATCGCAGTACTCGGCCACGATGTTGGCTGCCCATGCGTGCCATTGTCTTGCCGCTTCTGGGCCTTCTGCTTCGATGCAAGGAGGCACTTCACGGTGGTAGGTCACGTCTGCTTCGATGCAAGGAGGCACTTCACGGTGGTAGGTCACGTCTCCGAACGGCGGCAACTCGAAGTTTACCAACTCCCGTGCTTTCTCGCCCAGAAGCGCGTATGCGATGTCTTCCACGACTAGCCGGATCTCCTGTATTCGTCTCGCCACGTCTTGCTCATCGTAGGTTGTTCCCATTAACCCTTCTTGGTTGTTGTGGCTCACCATGGCGAGGCCGTGTTGTAGGCGGTCCAGGAGGCGGCGAGCGAGCAGCGTAGAATGGGGCGGATTGCCGTCGTAGTACGTGACTTGGAAGGGGGCGAAGTAGGGTATATGTCTTGCTGGTCGTTCCAGGGCCAGGCCATGGAGCACTTCTCGAAGAAAGTGTGCATTGTCGGGATCTAGCAGCCAGTTTGCTTGTGGAAGGTGTCCTTTGTCTTCCCAGCGATGGTCATGGGCATGGGTAGGTCCGAGCCCATCCACGAGATTCAACAACAGGAGCCCGGCCAGCCGATGGTTTTCGCGAAAAAGGGCCAGCACTTCTTTGTGGTCTCGCATCGCTAGTACAGGTGCCTTTCTTCCCTGAAGTCGATGGTCACGTCCAGCTTGCACTCCTCGATCATGCGTTTCAACTCGGCGATCTGCTCTGGGTCGGCCTGTGTGGACCCGGTTTTCTCGTCTCGGGTTTGCTTCGCGTGGTAGAGATACCGCACACCGTTCTCAACGAGACAGTTTCCGCACTCGTTCATCTGGACGCTATAGTTGTCCAGCAACTCGTATTCGGGCTCGTCGTGGTCCCACTCGATGCTTTTGAGCTTGAGGGCTGCTTCAATCTCGGCTCGTGAAAGGACGAAACCGAAGCCTGTTACCGTACCAAAGTCGATGCTCATGGCTACAGCCAGCCTTTCAACGCAGCGATCCCGAAGGCCACCATGATGATGCCGACGATCACTAGAGGTATGGCTTCGCGGCGGTCGCGAGGTTCTAGGATTGCGAGGGCGGTACTGAGGCCCACGACCACGATACCTCCTGTCGTTGCGCCCCAGTAGAAGATGACCTCGATCATGTCGCTCACCCGTCTCGATGGCCTGTCACGATCCAGATTTCGACCCCGGCTTTCCAGCATGCCAACTCAAGCTGGTCGGTACGGATCTCGAATTTGTGACCGTACACGAGCTTGGCTTTGGACAGGTCTTCGGGCATGACGGCCACGAAGTCCTTGGGCATGTAGGTCTCGTACTCGCCCGGATCGACCTCCTTGATGAGATCGAGCACTTTCACCCGGTCCGCTTCGGTTCGCACCCAGATGCGGCCGTAGGTCTTACGGTTAAGCTCTGGCCCGTACTCCCCGATCCACCAAGGTTTCTTCTCTTTCTCTGTCATGTCTCCCTCAGGACTCGGATCGTCGTAGGACCTGGAGATACTCGGGTGGCATTGGGAGCAGCATTCGTCCCAGACGTGTGTTGTTTGAGCACCGCAGGAGGGACATTCGATGGTCTCTTGTTCCTGTCCTAGTCCTATCGAGGCAGGGCTAATCTCCCGACGCTGATACCCAGCACCCACCAAGGGCAAGATCTCCTCTCGATAGGCGTCTGCCAACTCCGCGGCTTTCCTTGCCTTCTGTCCGGCTTCAAACAGGGCGTCAAAGGGTGGGTCACGAGTCAGGTGCGTCTGGTAATCTTTGAGTCCTTCGCGGTAGGCATCTACGCACCTGGCGACTTCGCGGTAACTGAGCGTTGATTTGGCGATCGTATCGATCGCTTCTAGCTCTTTCTCGGTGAGCTTTATGTCTACCATCTGTCCCTTTGCTCAGCGGGGTCGCTCGCTCGCGAGATCTCGTGATCCGACTCCACCGCTATCCAGGTTGCCGGCTCATCACACAAGATGCACTCAGTGCGCGATCCATCACGCTGCCCGGCTATCAAGGCATCGATCTGCTTCTCGATCTTGGCTTGTAGCTCGGCAACTTTCGAGTCGTCATTGCATCCCGTGCCGCACATGTAGCCCCACGCATCCGCCATGGCGTTGATCGTCTGGAGCAACTCTTTCTTTGCGTCAGCCATTGACTCGTCGGAGCGCTCTAAGTTGAGCTTTGATGATTGGACCGAAGTACCCTGCCCGACTCCCGAAGCCCTAGAACGCGCTATAGTGTCCTACCTGGAGGACCATCGTACCACAAGTAGGCGATTTTACCTTTCACTTGAACCTTCACTGCGTGGCCTGACACGAGCTTGCTGGAGACGAATCATCCGCGTCGTCTTCATGGTCTCACTTCGCGATCAACTCGACGGCGGCGCCTGTGCCTCGTCGGGGACGCGTAGCAACTCCTCCTCTTCGCGTCTCTGATCCTCCCATGACACCCCTTCGAGGTTGTGGTTTGGGACAAACCAGGAGTCTCCGTCGTCGTCCTCCATGAGCATCCGGCCACACGCTCCGCACCACCACGACCCCTGTTCCTTGTCGATGGGTAGTAAGAAGTGGCCGCAGTCACACGCTCGTACGTTCCTCGGCCTGGATCCTTGCTTCGTGCTCCAGGCGGACAGCTTTCGAGACGTGTTTGATCGCGTCACGTAGGGCAACAAGGACCATCGGCGGGGACGAAACCTCTGGATGCTCTTCCGAAACCCCTGGGTGCTCTCCCCACCACTCCATGGCTGCCTCGTACTTGAGCAACACGTCGTCTGCCTCTTGGAGCGTTTTCAACACCGGGCCTTGGTCGATCATTCTCGCTCCGTGTCCGGTCTAATGAAGACCTGGGCAAAACACATCTCTTTGTGGCGCGGGTGTTGGTACGAGCGCGACTCGAATGTCCACTCCACGCGCTCTACGACGCCTTCCAGCTTACGTGGCAGATCCCAATCTTTCCAAGCAGAGGGTTCGCATCCACGCTCGACGTAGGCATGCACCAGACAACGCTCCCCGACTCGGGGCACTGCGCATGTGTTCATCTGCCACACGGAATCGTCCCCTGGCTCTGCGGTGACATCGTAGAAATCTACGATGATGTGGATATCGCTCATGGGGTGTCTCGTCTCTCTTTCAATAATTGCTGTAGCGACAGATGCATTGTTCGTTGGGGGTGCTCATGGTGAAAGCGGCATCGCTTTCTTCGGAGCGGGCGTCGCTCCGAATTTGAGATCGGTGTAAGTATCAGACTCGCAGTCCAATTTGTCGATGCGAGTCTCCAAGCAACGCGAGCAGAAATAGCAGTCGTAGTACGAAACGTGCCTGGCGCCGCTGCCTGCCAACTGGTGACCGACACGGTACACCACACCACGATACTCGAAACGATGCTCGCACGTTTGCCCCCAATGGGTCATGGCTCCTCCTTCGGGCACCACTGCTCTAGATCTATCAGTCTCGTCGCCACTCCAGTGGGTCGTGTCAAGTAGCTATATTCCTTTGGCCGATGCGTCGCGGCCACTAACTCAAGTAGCCGATCAAGCCCCATGTCCGGGCTGCCCTCACCGAGATTGTGCAGAAGGTTCCACAGGATTTCTGGACACTCCCACCGTTGGCGAAGATACTTGCTGTCAGCGCGAAGCTGGGCTCTTTCGATTGCGTCATGCAGGTCCATCTGGCTCCTCCGCATCTTCATCCGCGATCGGGTCTTGCGCGAAGCGGCGCAGAAAGTCTGCCGGAAACTTCTCTTCTACCGCACGCACCCATTTCTCTAGGTCGTGCATCCAGATGCCTGACAGAACCACCTTACTTGGCGCCCAATGGTAGACGATGTAGGCCAGCATGTTTCGGTCCAACTCTTCCCGCGTCCAGTCTGAGCAGTCCACCCCAGACGCCATGCAGTCTTTGCAGGGAAACTGGATGTCTTCCGATCGCGGGTCATGTCCTGTCCCGTTGCACGGCTCACAAGGCTTATGCTTGATGGCGTCCGTCCCCTTCACCAAGAAGTCACTCTTGCTCATGCCTTGCCTCCTTCCACGTGCTTGAGCGAAATCTCGAAATCGTGCTGCATCTGCTCTAGCAGGCGAAGCATCGCATGGAATCGCATTTGAAACTCGACAAACTCACGGTCCGTCAGCTTCTCGATGGCTTCTCGCATGATCTGTTCGCCAAACTGCCGCCGGAAGATGTGGGCGATCTCCATGAGTTGGATCATGCTATAGAGTTTCATTTCCAGTCGTAGTAGCCGAAGCAGTTGTGGTGGAGATATCCGTTGCGTGCCGCGATCTTCTTAGCGACACGTTTCCTGCGTTTCCGCTGGGGAGCCCGTTCCATCCGGCAAAGCGCTTTGAGACTCTCCGTCCATTCGTCACAGATCGTCTCGAACTTGGCTTTCAGAGCTTTCCCCCATTCCGTCCAGGTGGTGCCCTGCGGTGATTCGCCGTTGCCTTCCATCATCCTACTCGACCCACCCTTGCTTTTCCTCGTGTTCCGTCCACTGCTCCAACGCAGCAGCAACGGTCGCCGCCGCAGCATCGGCATCGAGATTCTCGCCGCGAGCAATTCCCTTGGTCTCGGGATCTACACCCCTGTAGTCTCGCGACGAGTTGACCATGACCGCGTAGCCGGTCTCGCTCTGCATGATGTTGATCACTAGGTACACGCGGCTCATGCTACCTCCACGACTGCGTATCCGTCCTCGATACGAAGCACGCGCATCAAGGTTCCTTGGCCTGGTACTTTCGCCCCCGTTTCCACACGAGCGCGGACCCAGATTGGCCGGTCGTCGGTGCTCACGTCGATGCGCCCGTCTGGATGCCAGTCGCCATAGGTGCCGCTCTTTTGAACGTTCTCCCCCATGACAGCTTCTTTCGCCTCGTCAAAAACGTCGTGGGCAGAGACAACGATCTCGAATCCCATGCTCGTCAGGTAGGCGACGGTCTCTTCAAAGTCTTGAGCCCGGCAGGTGTCTAGAGAGACCAGACAGATTTCGAGGGGAGCAGTCGTATCGAGCGCATGGATGACGTTCCTGACGGACCGCGTAAGCTCTCCTATACGCACCAATTCGCCTGCTCTTGGAAGCGGGCCCTCCCACTCTTCTAGCCGCGCCATCATGACGGCTTTCGGAGCAGGCTTTCCCTTGAGGTTGACAGCTACTTGAAAAGACACTCGCATGTATCAGCCCTTTACGGCAACCCGAGGCGCCCCCGACTCACTCGGTGATCAGGATTTGACACGTTGCATTCCCAGACGTGCCCACACTTTTTGCAGGTGAGCTTTGCTCTCACGTTCAAGGAATGGTTGTTCTTCTCCAGTCGCTCTGTCGTGAACGAGAGAGAATCGCAGTTGGGACAACGGATTTGGCGCACGCTGGTCATACTCACCCCATGCCAATCCCAGCCGTCTGGGAGCTTCACCACCGTGGCGCCCTCAGGAACCTTCTCCACAGGGTTGGCGAAATTCCATTGGGTGCCTTGGTGACCGCCCCTGCGTTCTATCAGGGCTTCATGGATCTCATCTTCTATCGCACCGTCTATCCTGCTATCCCAGTCACGTAGCTCTTTGAGCAGTTTGTCTGCTTCGGCTTGATCCTTGGCCTCGACAAAGACGGTGAATTCTATCTCGGGCATGGCGTACTCGCCATCTAGTTTGAACAGTGGCATCGTTTTTTCCTTTCCTCAGTAGCCCATCTGATCCAGAAGCACATCCATCTCGTCCTTCTCTTCGCTCGGTTGGCCGTTCATGAGCCATTCGAGCACCTTCCGGGGGACCGACTCTGTACCTGGCCCGTTGAGCACGATGAGGAGCCCTTGATTGTGCTCCTCATACATGTCATCGCCTTCGCGATCGGCCCATTCAAGCTGGGTCAGGATCTCGTTGTTCGGCTTGAGCTTGGTGGCGATGCGCGTGCCGGCGTAGGCACCGTCTGTTCGCACATCGCACAGCCAGTTTGGGCCGTGATCCTGGGGCACTTCCATGACGTGTCTGAGACCGCTTCCCATACTAGACCTCGTTTGCCTTTCGGATGTCAGCGAGAGTCCTCTCTTTGTCTGCCGGGTCTGCGATCTGGTCCACGATCGACAGCAGGATCACGCGGATTGATCCGCAGTCGGGGCAGGGTCACGCGGATTGATCCGCAGTCGGGGCAGGGTCGTTTCATCGAGGGCTGGTAGCGCAGGCAGTCGGCGCAGAAGTACTTGGGGTCGTCTGGCATCTTGATCTTTTACCCCATTTCCTTCACAACGGGTGCCCACTTGACATCCCTCCGTTTTCGAGGTTCACTAGGGTGCGCGTCAGCTTGCCGCTCGAATCAGTGAGCGGGTGCTTCTGAGGGCGCGAGGGTTTCCGCTCTGCTACGGGGCGGTTGCGATTACAACACGCCGGGGTACTCTCCCCTCGTGAGGGCGTCAGCCAGGAGTTTTCGGCCTTCTGGCTTCACGAATTTGCTCACGAGAGCTTTCCATTCCGGCGGTGCTTCTTTCAACGCCGTGAGCGGCATCGTCAGGCGGTCGCCTGATAGAATCTCTTGAACACCAAGCACTCTCCGCCGTGCGTCCTCGAATGGCTGAAACCAGGGACGTAACATGTCTCCTCGGCGTGGCCGGATGTCAGAAGGAAGCTCCTCAGGATCTTCGGTTTGGAGATCCTCACAGGCTTGCACGAATGCTTCGATAGACGTAAAGCACCGCTCCGTCTTGATCTCGATCGTGTCGGTCACATTGCGAAGTACTCTCTTCGCTTCTCGTGCAAAGTAGCGGGAGTCAGGGGCTTGACTTGCTGATTCGAGCAAGTCCCCAACGTGCTTCAGCCGGCTCTGGATGTCACGGAGACTTTCCTGGTCCATGCAACCCACGATACCGTCATCGCGGCCAGTGGACTGCCTCTGCACGGCCCCGTAAAACAGCCCAGGCGTCCAACAGTCGTCTGAGGAACGGCCCTGGCAATGGGCGCGAGGGAATCCAGCGTCCTTCGTACAACTCTCGATTGTCGTCTATCGTGCGCACGTCTAGCATGGTCAGTGGGTCTCTACGCCATCCCTAGCGGAGCTTTTCCAGTCTGTCGGACAGATGCATCAACGATCCTCGTACTGCCGCGTTCTCTGTCCTTTGGGGCTCGGGGAGATTCTCGGCTTCGTAGGCGAGAATCTCGTTGGCTTCCTTCACCTTCCTCGCAGCCATGGCGCATCGTTCTTTACGAGTCAGGGGGATGGGGTAGCCAGTGAAGGTGAATTCTTCCATGTCCCCAGAACCATACCAAAGGCGCACTCCCCGGCGACGTGGCCACCGAGGAGTGCTAGGGCGATCTCCGCGGGCTGGATGGACGGACCCGCTTAGAGCCCTTACCGTTTATCGCAGCCTACTTGCTTGGTCCCTGGAAAGCCCCATTCCAATAGGCAAGCTCCCAGAGTGCTGCGGAAAGATTCTTGAGCGTGCCGATGGGAACCCCGCCAAGGGTGCCTGCTCTTCCCCAATTCTTCGGCTCCAGCTTGGCGATGGCGTGCTTCACTTCCTTGTACGCGGCGAGGCTTTCCCGTCCTGCGGTGCGCACGAATTCGTCCCCTTCATCTTGCTCACGAACGAAACCAGCTTCCGTCCCTGCGATGTAGGCTTTGCGGAGGATGTCCCTGAGCGCCCGATCGAGCGGCTCGCTCATAACCGCTCCCTCTTTGAGCAGCGGAAGCAATTTCTCCTGCATCTGGGGATTCTCGTAGGCGAGTCTGATCAGTTGCTTGCGGAGGGTAGGCATGCTCGGTCCTCACACGGGTCACGCGATAGGCAAGCTAGCCGGAGGCGCGCTTCACGCACTCGCCTGAGCGCCTCTGAGCCTCTGTGAGCCTCTCTGCTCTGGGAAGTCTCCTAGGAGCCGTCAGGGAGCCTGAAAGCTCTGGGGCTGTCTGGGGGCCTTGGGGGCCGAGATTCTCCCTATACAAGCGCTTCGGATGAGATGTCCGATCTTCACACCGGCACCCGCAAGCACTTTGACGTGAGGGTTCGGGCGGCCGGGCGCACGTTTCTGGTCCACACGGTCCCAGCAAGCTCTGCTCGGGAAGCTCTGGACAAGACGTTCCGGCAGGCGAAACACAATCCGCGGTTGTTTCAACGAGAGGGTTCGGCCGCTCCTCATCAATCCAGTCAGATCCAACTTCTTTGCCGAGGAAGTGACGCTGGGAAAGAGAGCCAACATGGATCTACGCAAGCAACTGATTCGGCTCGCGCACGAGAATCCTGGTGAGGTTCGGGACGCGATCCTTCCACTCCTGAAGGAAGCCAACGACAAGAAAGTCTATGTCGTCAGGACCACTCGCGGGACGGAGACCTTCAACTCTGAGGAAGCGCTCGCGCGAAAGTACCGAATCACCGGGCGTTTTTCGAGACCAGGGACGCGCAAGGAGTTGCAGGGAGCCCCGAAGTTGCAGGGGTTGCTGGGACCCATGTACGACGGGAAACGTGGTGGGGCCACTCGGATTCGCTACGAGGACAAGCAAACCTACAAAGAGTTGAGCTACTAGCCATGATCGACCACATCATTCACGAGGCGCTTCTTTCCTTCCTCAAAGAAGCCCGTAGGGAGCCAGAGGAGATCGTGGCGGCTCGTCAGGATGCTCTCACGAATCTCAAAGACGCCGAACGTGCGCTCCAGAAGGAGCAGCCCGCGAGGATGATCCAGGGGATTCTGAAAGCCATCGACGTTTCCGCGCTGCGTCCGAACGAGAAGTCGGCGTTGGGCAACCTCAAAGGTCTCGTCCGACGTGCTATGCGAATAGGCGATGTTGGTTTGGATGCACGGGAGCAGATGAAGGGGGAAGTGCCCGATCTGATCGCGCTCATTTCGAGACAGCAACCTCCGGCTCCGCCCAAGTCCATGGTCCGCGCTCCTCGACCCCGAGCGACCACGCCTGTACGCCGTCCCGCTCCAGCAAGAGTAGCCACGTCACATCTTCGCAAGCAACTGATTCGCATCGCACATGAGAATCCCGGCAAGGTTCGCGACGCGCTACTGCCTCTCATTCGCACGGCTGCGAACGTGGGCGATCCCAACCATCATACGTCCTCCAGATCAAGAAGACGGGCGTAGTGTCCGTCGCCCACTCCTTCGCTTTATCCAACGTCTCGATCTCTCCGCGTGTTGCATCGAGGAGCGTGTGGCCGCCCGTGTCGACGTGAACCTTCGCAAAGAAGCCGCCATCGGGATCGTCCTCGACAGAGACCCAAGATCCATCGGAGAGTGTGAGGACTCGGGACGTGTACGAAAGCCAGTGGGTAGATTCCTCTTTCGGCTTGCTCGGAGGAGAACCACGCTTGGCTTCCCGAACACCCCAGATGGCTCTGTCTAGCTCCTCTGCATCCCAAACCCAGTCGCAGGCATACATGGGACACTCCATCGTGACGCGATCTACATAGCGTTGCGAGTAGGAACAAGCACACGCGGGACAGAGAACGAAATCCCTGGGGTCTCTCGGCCCAATGACAATCATATCGCTCATGGCAACTTCCAGAGTAGCTCAGTCCCCGCGGGCGGCTCGGCCACGTCCATGCGAGTGGGTCGCTGCCAACCTCGACGGAACAACTCGCCCACCAAGTCACGCTCGGGATAGTAGGGCAGCAAGATCTCTCGGATGTTGTGCTCCGTCAGCAAAGGCGCAATCCTTGCTGCGAGATCGCGAAGCATTTTCTCACTGTCTGCTTTGGTCAGTTTCATTGGTTTCTCGCTGCGCGTCTTTCTCGATGTGCTGGCACTCAAGCCACGCGCAACGGTTTACCCGTATCTTTTCGTCATCGCTGAATTCGATGGCCTCAGCAGAGCCTCCCAAGATCTCCTGCGCCGCTGGAACCGGAGCCGGAACGCCCGGAGTGGCCGGGTCATAGTGGGAATACTCCAGTCCCGCGGGCCACGGACGCACACACGATCCGTAACTCCCCCACCGAATCGTAGAGAGAAGCCATTGCCACAGACGTTCCCTCGGCGTCAGTGTGGCGCGATACTCCTCGTAGCGGGACCCTTTGATGTACGGCCGCATCCCTTCCCACAGCATGTCGCCAACCTCTACGAGCGCCTCAACAAAGCACGCATGATCAAAGCGGGGAAAGGCAGAATCGGACCTTCTCGCCATGGCGACAGCTTGTTGGTAGAACGTCCAGAGAGTCACGGCCTCACTGCGCCTTCCACCATGACCACGACAGAAGTTGACTTCCGGGCTCCACGTGAATCGTTTTCACGTGCTCAGGCACGTGGTGCCAGCCCCGTCTGAGCAGTTCTTGCACGAGCACGTGGCTCTTGTACTGCTTCAGCGTCTCATCCTCATCGCGTTTACGCTCGGGATAGGCTGTGCTGTCCACGAAGATCTTTTCAAGATTCAGAGTCATGCTCGATCGGCTCCAGTGTAACACGCCAGTTGGAGGCGAAGGGCATCGCCCTCGCCTTGTGAGGTAGCGTATCCAGCTTCACCATGATGAGTGTCTTGGAGCCCGCGGTCGCGTTGTCCCGGCCCGTGAGGACTACAGACGCGCCCGAAACACTCTCGCGTTCCATCGACTCCACGGTTACGATGAATTCCATCGACTCAGCCATCGCTATCTCCTTCTGAAGAAGCCGCCTCGTTCATCCAGCCAGATCTCGTCTGACCAGACGACCGAGCCTTCTCGTGTGCGTTGTTTCGTTCGGCGCAGCATGACATCGTAGTCCGTAGCAAGCTGTACAATCTCTTCGGGAGTCAGGTCAACCTTCCACTCGTCGCCCCACTTGAGCGCCTTCGGATGGGGCTTCTTGCCCGACTGCATCCGAGGGGAAGTGGGCCATCCGCGCCAGTGTCGAATGTTGTAGGTAGTCACGCTCACCCCCGCAGGACGACAGTCTCGCCTTCCAAGATCGGACCTTTCAGCTTGTGGTCGCGCTTCCAGGTCTCCATCGATTCGCGGTCGTGACTGGCGAAGAACGCATCGGTTCCTCCTACGAGGTCGGCATAACCAACCTCCACGTAGAGAGCGCCTTTCTCCCAGGCTGTTTCCCCGACGATGTTCCCTTCGCCTGTCGGCACCCATCCGTTGACTGGCTTGTCGTCCCACTCCTCTGGTTCCTCCCAGCTTACGCCCAAGGGGTGCTCGTCTAGGTCAATATGTTCCGTGGCGTAGAGAACAAAGGGAATCGTGACCGGGTTGTAGGACCGTCCCATGCACCTTGCTTACCCCAAACGGAGATCTGATGTGCCACCGCGGGAGGAAGTTATGCGAGGCACCTTGCAGACGGCATCGCATCGCAATCGACTTTCGCGTTTTCCACCGACAAAACTCTTGATCCTCATGCCACTTCGGGCACTTGCATAGGCGAGGCACCCATCCGCACTCTTCCCCTCCGAGCACTTGGTGATGAAGTCCCGAACCTCTCCACGAACAGCGCGAAAGCGTTGACCACACCCGACGCACAGGAGCGGGTAGTCACAGATTTCCTTCTTCTGACTCGTTGCCATCAATCACCTTCCATCTCGGCTCACCACAATTCCAGCATCGTCCTTTCCCCGGCGGGAAATTGTGCTCGCCGCGTGCCCAACGGCGCATTCCTATGTACGCTTCCCAGGTTCTTGCGAACAGGTGCTTTCCCATGGCTCCCCACGCTAGTTTGCATCAACCGTGGCTTGTCTGGAAGTGCAGTCCAACCTGCACATGTAACCCGGCGCTCACTACGCAGAGTGGGACGCTCGCCACGAACGCTACAGCCGGAACTCGACCCCGCTGGGTAGTGTGCATTGATGATCGCCAAACCCACCGAGAACAAAGGCGAGTGGCTCGTCCAAGCACAGACCGAGATGGAGGAGAACCTGCTCAGGCATCTCCTCTACGCTCTAGAAAGAGCCTACCCGTACGACGCTCCTCTCCAGCATCACGAACCCGGGCAGAATTGGGAGATCTCCGCGGGCACGGATTACCGCGCGCAGAGGGTGCCCGTCGGTGGCTTCCCGGACGGCGAGGCGCCCATCGCGCACGCTGGACTTGTTGAATCGTCATCTTTGCGATGGATATATTCGGCTCAAGGAACGGACGGACTACGCGCAGGCGCACTTGCGTCTTGTTGCCCATGGAGAGCGAAAGATCGAAGTCATCAAGGTGCTTCGCACGTTCTACGAACGCGATCGTCAGACACGTCTTTCACTCGCCGACGCCAAAGGGATTGTCGAGAACGAAGGCATGCTTCTTCCAAACCGGAGGCCGGGATCTCAGGCCGAGGCGCTCGTACTCTCCCCAGCCTCTTGTGAGGGGCTCCGGTTCCGTTTGGAGCATGCTGGGGCCACGGTTTCAGTCGAGCCCTGCGAATCGTAAACTATTGACGGAATCTCGCGTAGAGAGGACACGGAAGGAACCATGAGTACACATGAACAAGGTGTCCAGGCAGTTGGGCTGGCGTTACAGCGCGGGTTCAATCGTCTGAAGGAACGACTCATGTACTTCACCGAGTGTCAACTGGCGACGGTCGAAGACGTGCGCGGACGATCGCGGTTTCCCAAGCGCGGCGTGGAGCGTCACGAGAGCATCGCTCGTCAGATGGTCAATGAGTGTGCCATCCACGGCCTGACATCCGATAACGCAGGGCTAGCCAAATGTCCGCGTCTCTTTGACGAGTTGAAGAAGCGGGGGAAATAGGGTGGCGCAGGAAACTGTCAAGGTCAGACTCTCTCGCCGCGAGGTTGAGCAGGTCGAGTGGATGTTGAATTCGCCAGACGGCAGGCTCGCTCGCGGGATTCGTCTCTTTCGCACGACCGGCCCACAGCGCGGAGTACAAAACTACCTGGAGGGCACCAAGGAGCAACTTCTGAAGTTGCAAAAACTCGCCACGACGGCGAGCAAGATGGGATGGTCAGAGAATCTCGCATGGAAACTGGGGAAGGCGATTGACAGACACATCCAGAAGCGAAGCGGCAAGTACATGTGGCGTCATGGCGCGGGTGGCTATCGCTACTACGAGTCCAAAGCGGGTGGTGTGGGAGTTGTTCACCCGGCGGAAGGCGGAGGCTGGGTGGCCTCCACATGGCTAGGCCATGCTACTCGCAAGACACTCAAGGAAGCCAAAGAGTGGGTCGAGAAGCACGTGTAGGAGCTACGTCAAGCTGCAAAGAAGGCCAAGGTGCAGAAATGAGCATTCTCTACAAAGACGGCCAGTGCTACCGAGACCAGCTTCACCACAAGCTGGAGCAGGCTCTCATCGCGCAGGCGAAGAAGCGAGACCAGGATCCGAATTGGATCGAGACCGAGCGAAATGTGATGCTTGCGATAGTCAACGAACGGCGCGTTGAGCTTGGCAAGAGCCCCGTTACCGCCGAAGAGATCGAGCGCGTGGAGCAGGCTGCGGTAGGCCACTTCGACTACGGTCACAAGTTTGCCCTCTACTGCACGGAGTTGGCTGAGGATACCCCGTAGAGAGGAGACCACCGTGGGCACGCGCATCTTGACGACAGACGGCTACAACAACGAAGAAGGGGCCATACTCTTCGACGCCGTGACGATGTGGGCCTTTGGTCCCGTTTTCGAGTCGGGAGAGATGGCCGAAGCGTTCACTCAGTGGGTGGGCGACGCGCTCGTTGGAAACGAGAAGGTGTCGGACATGGCTAGGCATTCGCCTGAGGAATTCAAGGAGCACTATCACAAGTTTCTCGATGAGTGGAAGTACTGCGGACTCTCCGATGAGGAACGCGTGTTGTATGACGAGCATGACAAGCAGCCTCCGTTGGGGACTTCTGGGCTCCTACGGTGGAAGAAGGAACACGCCGAACCATTACAGGCTCTCAAGATCAAGGTCGAGGAGGCTCGCGAGGAAAGGTGGAACCTGTGATGCTGCGTTTCTATCTCATCGAGTGGACGGACGTGAACCAAGATGAGCATCGCACGGTTGTCTGTGCTCGTAATCGAAGGGACGCGGAGGGTATTTGGGAATTCCATCTGCCGGATGGAAGCATCGACACCGATCATGGCTGGAGCGTCGAGAGCCTCCCGCGTCGGCGCGGGCACGTGCGTGACTTGTAGGAGACGACAATGATCGAAGGATGGCTCCCGCGTCGGCGCGGGCACGTGCGTGACTTGTAGGAGACGACAATGATCGAAGGATGGCTACTATTGCTGCTCATGCTCGCGTCGGCCCTTGCTGGTCTCGGGGCTGGCTACGTCGCTGCTTGGACTTCGTTTCGGGAGACCAAACGATGTCTCGAAAAGACTCTCGGAGACGCGCTGGATTCGTCCGTGAAACAGACGACACGTGAGCAGAAGCGCGCGGATCGGTACTCGGATCTGTGTCGGCGTGTGGAGCAGTGGAGAGGCACGGTTGTTCTCGATGAGCACGCCAAGCCTTTCGAGGCTTTGAGAGACGAGATTCGGAGCGCCATTCGCACGGACTGGCTCGGTCCTGATCTCGATGAGACGGGAAGGTCAGTGCCATGATGGAAGCGTGGATACCCTCACTCATTGTCATTGCCGTGGCCGTCGCCGGATTCGTGGGCGGCTATGCTGTTGCGGCGCGGCGGCGCAAACCTCCGGTTGAGATCCCGCAGAACATCCAGACGATGCTCGACGCGATCACGAGGCAGTGGGAACGGCAACGTGCTCGGGCAGATCGGTTTCGGGCTTTGTGTATGCGTGTGGCCCAGTGGGATGGCTTGGTTCTCCACGTGGGCGATCAGGAGTATCAGGAGTCTCGAAACAGGGATGACGACCTTCACGTATTGAGGGAAAAGATACGAGAAGCGATTGCTGCGGATATAGATGATTACACCGAGGAAGCATGACGTGGGACCACATACCAGCGAGAGAAGCCCGCATGATGCATGACGTGTGGGCGATGGAGGATGCCCGAAACAGCGGTGTCGCCCCAGAGAAAACGACTGTTTCGCCATTGGTTTGGGCAAGAGACCGGCTTGTTTACGCGATGTACAAGGACCTTGACGATGCTCTCATGAGGGAAATGAGGGAAGCGGATGAAAAGGCGGCTCGGATCCGAGAAAGAGGATTCGTGCCGCCGGGTGTGCAGGAGTGAGCGATGCCGAAGATCGCATACATCGAGAGGAATTTCAGACGGTCGTCGCTCGACATCATCGAGTACGCGAACCGCATCATCGAGGACTACGCCAGGCAAGGGCTGACTCTCACTCTGCGCCAGCTTTACTACCGCTTCGTGGCGGCGGACATGATCCCCAACACGCAGACGAGCTATTCGCGTCTCGGGAGCATCATCAACGACGGTCGTCTCGCTGGTATGCTCGATTGGGAAGCCATCGAGGACCGTACCCGCGCACTACAGAAGAATCCGCATTGGGAGACTCCCGCCGACATCGTGGAAGTCTGTGCCCGCACGTTTGCCGTGGACAAATGGGAAGGACAGGAGTATCGCTGTGAGACGTGGATCGAGAAGGAGGCCCTTGTAAGTGTCGTCGGACAAGCTGCCGATGCGTGGGACTGCCCCTACTTCGCGTGCAAGGGGTATACGAGTCAGAGCGAGATGTGGCGCGCGGCCAGGCGGTTTGAGGGCTATCGACGGCAGGGGCAGGAGCCGGTCATCATCCACCTGGGTGACCACGATCCAAGCGGCATCGACATGACCAGAGACATCGATGACCGCAACAACGAGTTGTTCGGTGTCTCCGTGAAGATCGATCGCATCGCGCTCAACATGGACCAGATCTTGAAGCACCAGCCGCCACCCAACCCGGCCAAGACGACGGATTCTCGATTCGAGAGCTATCGTGCCGAGTTTGGTGAAGACTCCTGGGAGCTAGATGCTCTGGAGCCTGCCACGCTCAACCGGCTGATTCAGAATCGCATCCAGCACTACCTCGACATCGATCTCTACAACGAACGTGTCGAGGTAGAGCAGGAAGGCCGCCGTCTTCTGAGAGAAGTCTCGGATCGGTGGGATGAGGTAGTGGAAGATTTCGGGCAGGGGGACGACCTGGCATGACAACCCTGAGTGAAAAACTACAGAAGAGGCTCGACGCGCTGAAGGCAGCAGGGGGTCTTTTGCCTTGGGCGGATGCTCCGAAGCAACACAAGCAACTGCTCCAGCTTGGTTTGGTGGTTGAGGGTCGTTTGGACGAAAAACGCTACGCCGTGCTCGCGGAGCTTGCAGACAAGGAAGGTGATGAGTGCTGAAAGGCGAAGAAGTGCGGGAGTTGTTCAAGGGCTGCTTGTTCGATGACGATGAGCCCGGTGGTGTGCCTGACGATGCGATAGTCGTGGTTGGGATCATGCACAAATTCGGGTTCCATCCAAGGCGCCTGGAAGAGAGCAAACCGCGGCTCATCGAGATGCTCCGTGACTTGCCCGACGAATTCATGAAGGACAAGGGAGGCGGGCACTCGTTTCTGGCAATGTGCATGGATCGGCACGGGAACCACTGGGCTGAGCATCCGACCATGGAGCTTCTGATGTGCATGGCGGTCGGAGCGGGGCTCGCAAAGTATTCGTTTCCGAGGGAGATGTGGTCTTCCCTCCCTGGAGGGATGCCATATTTTCATGTCGATCTGCCGGAGGCCACCCATGGCTGAGCAAGAGATTGCGGCGAGAGCGGTCGTTGCGGTCTGGCACGAGACGCGATTGTCAGATCGTAAGGGGCCTCGTCTGCAACTAGCCATCGAGCGGTTGGCTCGGACGCTCACGCCTCACCCAGACATTGCGGATGCTCTGGAGTGGTTGGACGAGCGGGATGGCTTGCTCGCGCCGCTGAAGAACGGAGAGGCGAGAGATGCACGACGGAGTAAGCTCGATGCCGAAGACCGACTTTGAGCGCAGGCTCGATTGGCTAGCCGAGTACCACATCGCGCGGCGTCCGTATCGCGAGCGGTATATTGGAGAGCACGGAATCAGCAGCTTCAAGGCTGCCGCTACGCCGTCGAGGTCACCCTCTAGGGCGCTGTCGCCTGCGGCGTAGTAAAGCTCTGCGAAGGCGATATAGAATTGCTTTTTGGTGTTCATGCTGCGCCTTGAGATACAGGGCACATGTTGGGGCCATCGATCCGACGGTCGGCGCGAGCGGCTGTTGCGGAATCCTGTCCTTCCATCACCGCGAGGCCGCCTGAAGCTGTCGATCGAGTTCTGGGGCAGCAAGCCGAGGAGACACCCGGCAACCAGACTCCCCGCGACGACGACCCGCGGATTCATGAGGCTGACAGAGAGCCTCAGGATGGTGAGCCGGTCGAGCGACCGACCAGCGTCCCGTTCCCACGGATCATCGACGGGGACGGCGACGGTGGAACTAGTCTTGCGTAGCGGCTACGCGACATCATCGCTGGAAACAGAATCGTCGATTTCGTGCGAGCGCCAGCCACGAAGCTGTCACTCTTCTAGCTGCCGCGTTTTGACCTCTTCTTCCGCTTTTGCGCCTTCTTTTTCGGGGAGACCAAGGAGCCATTGAAAAGACCGGCCTGCATCCCGATGCCGCGACCCTCCGCCTTCATGTACGGCGTCAGCGGTGTTGGCATCTGCGGTTTGTTGCCGTCTAAAAACTCGGCGACGGTGAGGATCTGGACCTTTGGAAACTTCGCGTTGGCCACAGGCCATGTGTACGTGCCAGCCTTCGTCGCAGCTTTTTTCATACCTGGCGTCGGGTCCATGCGTGTGATGAGCAAACCCATCTCTGCATGCTCGGACGCTACTGTGCCAACGAGGTCCCTAACCATCGAGGGATTCACCGTGTCGCCACCCTTGACCGAGACGATCGATGTGCACGTTCGGTTCTTCTCGCTACTGGGAAACCGAATGCGGCCGTCGATACCCTCGTCGCCAACCTGCTTGTCATTCGGCTCGCCGTTGGCCAATGAGACCGCCCACCGCTCGAAGTCGAGAGGATTCCGCGCAAATAGGTCGTTTGCTCCCGAAACATCGCGAGGCACCCCATCAACCTCGTAAACTGCTTGTTCACCGAAGGTGTTTCGTATTCGCGTGTCGAGCACGTCGACAGACAGAAACGAGATATCAATGCCAATCCATCGGCGTCCGAGCCGCTGTGCAGCGTCCAGAGCCGTACCACAGCCACAGAACGGATCCATCACGAGGTCGTCGGGATTGGTCGAGCATTCAATGATGCGTTGAAGCAACCCGACCGGTTTCTGCGTGGGATACCCGAGTCGCTCGGGATCGGTGGGCCCAAGCCACGCGACGTCTCGGTCTATCCCGTCTTCCGTATCCTGCACGGTGCCCTCGGTGTAAGGCTGGTAGGCCCAGATATCAGAAATCAGGTTCCCGTCTCCAGGCTGTAGGTACCGAACGGGAGTTGGCCACGCGGCTCCCTTCGTTATCTCCACCAGTCCGGCGTCGTACAGTGCATCCAACCTCTCGATGACGCCTAGTTCTGCAAACTCGGGAGACATCTGCTGCGCCAAGAATCCAGGGATGGCCCAGTGACGCCCTTTGGAACTGGGATCGAAACTTCGCCATGGCAAACCCGACTCCCCTTTGCGGAGACCCTGGCCGGTGAGCACGTTGCCACCGCTCGTGAACTTCATGCGGCCATCCTCTGTGCGGGTATACCGACGCTCCACATGTCCCCGCATGTACGGACGCTTCACCACGTTGAAGCAGTAGCCGCTCGTGCTCTTCGTGTAGAAGAGGATGACATCGTGTAGAGGGCCGTACCTCTTGGTACCCTTGTGCGAACCAGTCCTGCGCCAAATGATCTCATTCTGGAAGCACGTTGGGCGAAAGATGGCATCCATGAGGATCTTCAGGTAGTGGCTTGCTGTGGGATCGCAGTGGAGATAGATCGAGCCGGAAGATTTCAGCACGCGACGCATCGCAACGAGACGTGGTGCCATCATCACGAGGTAGGCCATCATGGCGTTCTCTTTGATGATCCGGTAGAGAGCCTGCAGCGTATCGCTCACGCCGCCTGGAAGCCCACCGCTTGTGATCCGTTCGTACTCGGATCGTACCGAGGGTGTCCACAGCCACATATCCTCGAACGCCCTGACTTGCGCCTGCGCATCGTCACCGGTCGGACTCGTGAAGAGCAGGTTGTAGGCTCGCTGTGAGTTGAACGGTGGATCGAGGTAGATCAGGTCAACGCTCTCCTGGGCGATCTTCTCGGTGAGGACGTCCAGGTTGTCGCCGTAGTAGAGCTTGTTTGTCACAACGGCACCTTCCGGCGGTCCCTGCCAGCGGTCAAGGATCTGGCTCATCGCTTAGAAAGGTCGGCCGGGAGGCGATGGCGTTGCACATCGTGGGCGAGAAAGTTGACCCCGACATGGACGATCCACCAAATTAGCCGACTTCTGGCGAATCTGGCCCAGTACCCGCCCGGGGCTCAAGGGCCAAAGATGGGCCTCTCCCGAGCAGCGATCTGGTCCTGCTCGTGTTGGGCCAGGAGCGCCCAGATGGCCTCCTGACGCGTTTCGTAGCTCGACTCCCCCTGGTCCTCATCCAGCGAGCAGCCACTTCCTGCTCCCTCCCAGACCCATCTGCCACCATGCTTCTCGCCATGCCACCGATCGTCGGGCCGCGCCTCGTACACGACGCCAACCGCGTCGAGCCCCAGCTTGACAATCCACGCCTTGAGACTGACGTAGCACATGTGCCTGAAACCCACGGCTTTGGCTTGCTCCTCGGTGAAGCGAATCACCGAAATAACCAGTTGAACCTCTGATTCGTTCATCTCAGTTGCCCTCCGTCGAAAGGCGACCCAGCGCCTCCATGATCTCGTTGCCGTCGTAGCCGTCATCCTTCAAAAGCTCGATCACAATCGAGCGATCGTCGCCCGCGTTCTCTCTCAGGAACGCGACAGCTTCTTGGATTCGGATCTCATGGTCGGACATGATGGGCTCCCTGTCAGACCTTCTACGCGGGATCTGGCGGATAGTTTACATTTCGAGCCAAGGGGGCAAAACCATTGAGGTTTTCGCCTACCGTCTCCAGAGGGTGTATAGTAGCCCTGAGCGACCAAGCCTGCGCCGGCCAGAGTCGGGGTTTTACCATCCCTCCTTCACTGATTGAGAAGACGCTCTGGCCAGGAACGACAAAGCCATAGGGCATGCCCGACTATGCCTGCGGCCAAATCGTTCGCCTCGTCGGGGAGGAAATCGGGCTACCGGGGCGCAGCCCTTGAAAGCTCACGGGCCTGAGGAGCTAAGCCTCAGGCCCTTCTTGTTTTGGTTCCACTCACGCGACTGGATTGATCGCTCCACGGCTGTTCGTGTTGGACAACGCCAACAAACCGTTCTTCACCCTTGCTCGTACGAAGCATACAGGCCCCGACCACAGTTGTTCAACCTCTTTGCCGTCCTTGGTCCAATGGGTCCATTCAATACATACCCTGTCCGTCCGTTCCCAATGCTCGCTGACAAACGCTGCTTCTGGGTGCGGGAGATACAACTCCGCGCTGGTCTCTTGACTCTGGATGAAGAATTCGGAGATCTGCGGCCCCAGATCGTAGTCGATGCTCTTGAACGACAGCCGTAGCTCCCTGCGCGCAGGTACTATCTTCGGCTTGTCGAAAAGCTCTGTCCACGTTGTTTCAGGAGAGATCTCTCTCACGACTATTTGCACGGGACATCGAAACAGCAACTCCACGGCATAGCCCTTCTTTCTCCACCGTCTAGATCCTTTGGCTAGCTGTGCCCAATGGATCACCGTGTAACAAACGTCGTACTTGTCCGTGATACTACGAGTCCTGATTTCCATCTTTCCCTCTCTTGTAAGCTCCGCAGGCTCGCCGAGCGCTCCATCCAGCGTAGACATCGATTCTCTCCACCCACTCACGGCGAAGGCGAATCCCGTGAACGCGAGCTAACGCAATCGCAGCCCCGTGGGCCTGATACTCGCAGTGCTCACGGCAACAGGCGTAGCCGCAGAGCACGTGACCGATTTCGTGAAGCACGATGTACGGGTTGGCTTTCTTGGGGTTGATCGTGATCGTCCTACCGCCGCGCCACATACCAGCCTGACGCATCGGAGCATCGTCTTCCACGATCTTGATCCGCAGTTTCTTCGCCGCCTTGTAGGCAGCCTGCATGGCTTTGGACTTGGGCATCTGCTCACCTGCACGGGGACGGAACATTGGTTCGGTCTTGCTATGTCATCTCCATACGCTCAAAGTAGTACTCGTCCTTGCCCTTCCACAGAGCTTGCAGAGACGCCACCTTCCACTCAGCCAAGTAAGCCAGCGTCCGTATTTCCTCTTTCGACAGGGCACTCGGCTCTTTGTTCTGCGTCAGGATGTCTTGACACAGCGAAAGGATGTCAGTTGCTTTCACGTCTGCTTGCCTTCCGCATCAGCTTGTAGAGCCCGTCGCAAAGCTCGGCGTCGTAGCCGAGTACCTTGCAGGCAACGTGTTGCTCACTCGTCAACCGAACGAGACGCCACTTGCCACTCTTGAGATTCTTGATTGCCGTCGTGGCCTCTGAAATGCGCTCCGCTGCACGGCCGTCATCAGATAACCACTTCTCATCCTCCATCCAGAGGTTGAGCCGGAACAACCGATAATCCAAATCGGTGCTGAGAGCCATGAGTATGTTTTACCCCGTTCAGCGTGCGCTGGGCGCGCGGCGGTTTTCTCGCTATCGCTCTCCCCACAATGAGATGGCTGACCTTCGCAGGAAACTCATCAGGCTCACTCCGTTGAGAAAGTCCTCAACTCGCTCCTTGCGTCCCAAGACTCTCATGCTACCTCTTTCTTCCGTTTGCCGTACCGATCCTTTACCCCAATCGGATCGTCCTCGGCGGAGTCGTAGTGGTCTTCATCCGTAATGTAGCTCAGCTTCGTGTGTGCCAGGTAGCCCGCTCTCTTGTAGGTTCCATCAACCAACGTCTGCGCCAGCACCTTCACATCCGGCCTGAGCCTCGCCGTCAAAGTCGAAGTACACTTCTCGTCTGTATCCGCTCCGAAACTGCCACACGTCGCGTGGATGACTTCGTGGAGAATCGTGGTCGCCATGTCCTCGGCATCCAACCGACGATGGAGCCAGATCGTTCGTTTGGGCGCATCCCACTCGCCATGGTCTCCGCCTGGCATGTAGGCGATCCTCACTTTGATCTCGCCAGGGAGAATCTTGCCGTGATACGCAAGGACGCAAGCGGAGGCATGTAACCACGCACGGATGTACTCGCGCGAACAATCCATTGCCGTTCCCCTGATCTTGAATCTCATAGCAACTTCCCCCTCATCTCTTCATCAGAAGCCGATGTCATCAAGGGCCAACTCGGCCATGGTGATCTCATCGTCCCGCAGATCTTGCTCGATGCGAGCAAGCTCCGTGGAAGTCAGGTCGTCTACGCCTTCGATCATGTACTTGTTGCCGTCTCTTCCGGCGAAGTAGCACTCGGCGGTCGTACCGTCGTCGCGGGTGAAAGTGATCCAACGCATTACAACTCCTCTGGCTTTCCTGCCAAGACATCCTTGGCAAGTTGTAGTAGCACCGCATGGTCGTTGCTGATGTGCCCCTCAGCGTCGATGAAACCGATGACGGCTCCAGCGAGCGCGGCGGCATCGCCCTGGTAGTCGCGCCCCTCGGGCGTTGACTCAGGCTCGGGCTCGACGTTCTCATGCTGGCACAGAGCCCTTCCCGCTGCCGTGGGTACGCCCGGTCCTTCCCACTCCCCCTTGATCAACCCGAGCTTTTCAAGCTCCCACTTCTCCTCCACGATGTCCGAACGCTGAAGATTGTCCAGCGCAACGAGGGTTTCGAGCACCGCCCGCTGACGTTTCGTCAACTTGGGCTGTCCGGGGAGGGTTTTTCTGGGTCGTCCCATCTCAGCCCTGTCTACGTGGGTTTTGTGAGGAAGTTTACTTTCTTGGCGCTGTTCGCGCTCTCGCTCGAAAGCCCCTCGGAGCAGCCCAGTGGGGTCCAGCAACTCGGCAGGCTGGGCCGCCCCAAGACGCCACCACACGCTCTCACGTGTCCCTGGACGGTACAACTCCAGATGGAGCATGGTCATGGGCCTCCCCTTGTCACGCCTCAGCACACGCTTCACGCAGCCCAGACAGGTGCCCTGCTTCACCCGCTCTCCGATCTTCACGGAGCGCAATGGCGTCAACTCTCCATAGCACACGACTCCAGACACACCCTCGATGAGCACGGCTTGGGTATCCTCCCACCACGGTGAGCCTGCCTTGGGTCCGGTGAAATCCTCGATGGCAACGATGCGACCATCCTCGACTGCGAGAGCCGGCATCCCTGGATATGTGTAGAGATCGATGCCCGTGTGAATGTCGTGCTTTCGCACGGCACCAAACTGTCCTTCCGGTCCGGGCCACTCACACGGACCTTCAATCAGCGGCCAGAGCCATTGGCCTTCTGGAAGCTCAGGCGTCATCCAACTCGGGGAAGGCGATTAGCCATGTAGTTGTTGTAGACGAGATCGCCCGACAGCCCGAGTGCCTTGCAGACATCGATTTGCTTCGAGACCTGTCCCGCCTGGAATGCGGCTTTCTTGGCCTCATCGAGAATGACAACCAGAATCTCCAGAGTCAGGTGAGGACGGAGAGCCTTCCACGCCGCGGCACGTGACCATTCAGGATCGTCCCACTTCCCATCAGGGTCAGAATCCATCGTCACTACGATGCCGATGTCCTTCAGCGACACGCGGGAATGAAGGTTCCCGTGGGAAGTGAGCGTGCGGTCATCTTCGTATTGCTTGAGAGCGCCGCCTCCATGCGTTGTGCTTCGCAGGTTGAATTCAACCCGGCCATAGGGATCAACCGTGAATTCCATGTCTAGCCTTTCTTGATACAACGCTGACAGAGGAGCTTTCCGTCATGTCTGCTTAGTTGCTCGACCATCTCATGACACCCGGCGCATTCCCACAGACCGCGCAGCCCATCGGAAAGATGCCGACCATCGAATTGTGAAACCTCTTTCCGTAACGCCCGCGCCACATCCAACAGCCCAAACTCCTCAAGCAACCCCACCACATGCTTGACGACCGTCTCGCGAGCTTCCTCCGCACGTCTCGAATCTCCCGAAGGCGTTTTCGCGAGATCATCGCACGCCGCTGCCAGCTTGCGAGCCGCCTCCTGATCAGAGGTTGGCTTGTGTTGGTGCTGTGGCATCTGAAGATGGACGTTGTTTGGACCCACGTCTTGTGACGGGGCATGGGTTCCGATATACCGATAGCCACTGCTGCCGGGCCTGAAGCGTCGAATCGACACCCACGTGTTCCCTCGGTTCACTCCATAGCTGGGATGAGGAGGCGGACGCCAGGAGACCAGCACTTGCGTACCCTTGGTCGGATGCTCGCGAAACTCAACTACTTGCCCGACACGCTGAAACACACCGTTGATGATGGTTCGCGAGTCGTTGTCCGCCCACCACTGACCGCACTTGACTTCTACGTTCATGCCGTTCTCCTTATCTCATCGCGGACCTGCATCAGAATACGGCCCAGCTTGTTCTTACCTACTCCGTTGCAGACGCCCCAGAACGTGTCGCCCCAAGTATTGCCTTCCACGATCTCGCGCTCGCCCGTTGCGAGCAAACGTTCACGGTACTCAGGCAGCGCGTACTTCTGACGCGTGAGATCGAGCATGACCGCCTCCTTCACGTCGTCCCAATCGAAACGCATAGTGATCTCGCGGCCCATCCGCTTCGCACGGCCGGGAGTCGCACATTGGCGAACAGCCTCGCGCTCGGCGTCGTCCGTTGTCTTGGCCGCTTGGTACGCGTGCTCCGTCGTCGGGTATTCCACACCGTCCAGCATGACCGGAGCCGGAGCGAAGTTAGACAACCAGCGGAAGTCGCCTGAGAAACTGTCAATCACTCGGCACATCTTAGCTGTCTTCCTTCGTGTCAAGAATTCGTCGTCGCAGCGTCCGCAGCAGCGGAAAGTACACTCGATGCTCCCATCTTCCCCTCATCCCCGACCCCTCCTCGAAACCATACGGAGCGAAGTCGTAGTTGCGTTCGCTGTAGTCTCTCTTGTTCTTCCATCGAGTCACAGCGCCGAGAACTTTCCGCACATACCCGATTGACTTCCCGATACGCGCAGCTAGCTCCTCCACCGAAGCTCCATTGCCCGTCTCGATGTAGTGATCAGTAATCGCCTTCGCGATGAAATCGATGCGGCTCATTTCTTCGTGCTCTCCACCCCTTCTACGCGAGATTTGAGCGGAAGTTTACGTGGGTTGCGCGCTTACCGCTTTCCGTGCCGTTTCGCCCAGGCGACCACGGCATCGCCCCACGACGTTGTGCTGAAGATCTCCCGGCGAACCGACTCGAAACGAAACGTACCAACCTTCGTTCCGCTGAGGACCATGAGCCCTCTGCGGATGAGAGCGTTGATCGATCTCTTATCCTGCGTCCGACCCATCAGCGCCTTGCGCTGTCTTGGCGTCAGCCGTTCCCAAACCTGCTCGGGATCGAGATGGGTGGTCGAGTCGGGGCAGAAGTCTTGTAGCTTGGTAGACATTACGCCTTCGGTGCAGGAGTGAAAATGTAGGCGTTGCCCTTCTGTTCCCAGGTACCCTTCATCGGTTGGTAAGGCGGGTCCTCGGGTGTCCTCGGGCGGCTGGCGATCATGGTGGAGTAGGTGATCCCGTCGCGCACTTCATCCTGGTAAGTGTAGACGGTGTGCTCGCCTGCGAACGTCCATGTCTTGCGCTCGGTCACGACACGATCTCCCCAGAGGCAAACGCTCTGTCCTTCCCATGCGAGTGAATCGCCTTTACCTCCACGGGAGGCAGGTACGGCTTCAGAAAGAAAGCGGTTGCGAAGCACCCGTCGAAAACGGCGGTCACGTAACGCTCGATGAGAGTATTGATGTTCTCAAACATCGCTTCGCTCCAGATACCACGCTGAGATCCAAACCTGCTCGGGCGTTGGGTTGGCCCACTTCGGCATCGACCACTTGCACAGAACGTACTGCCCAGGGATCTCCTTCGGCCACTCAGAACCGCTCCAGAATCCGACGACAGTCACCGTCGTCCCTTTCGGGATCACCACAGACGTGTGCTGGAGATGACCGTTCGAGCCCCTCAGCGCCGCATGGCAGTCGTGCGTTGTGGTAGCCGTCTGCACAACCCCTCTACGCAGGATTCGGCGGGAAGTTTACTGCGTCAGTCGCGCACCAGGCGGCGTTTCGCCCTCTCGCGTGCGTATTCTGCTGCTAGTTTGCCTTCGATTTCCCAGGTTTCATTCGCCAGCACGACTGTCCATCGCGGCACAAGCCAACGCATCATCGACCGATCCTGATTGCCGTCCGCCCATGCGATCTCGTCCCACGCAAGCCACTCCAGAAGCGGACCACTCTCGTAGCGATAATTCACCAGAAGCAAATCGGGCGCCCACGGACGACAGCCTTCTCGCGCGTCGATCACGAGTGCGGCATGCAAACCACCGTCCGGGCTCCGACAACACACCATCGCAGGAAGATGCTCTCCGCGACGCAAGAAGTGAAGCGACGTTGGACAACTAACCAGACCCAACCATTCGGCTACGCGGTCCTCATTGATCGTCGCCCCATGACGACACGCCGCGATCTCGACCATGACATCCCACGCTGGACTGTCTGGTTCCGGCGACCGCAATCCCCAGTACCGAAGTGCGTTGCACATCGCGATCGGTGTGCAGCACATACCCGGACGTACTTGTCCGAGATACTCCGAGCTAGTCATCGGCTCGCTCGACCGCGATCTCGTCAATCCACGCCTTGTAGCGACGCGAGCCTTTGGTGAAGGCTTTGGTCGCCCGCTTGATACCACCCATCCGATCGCTAACCAGCTTCTCCACCCACTCGTCTATCTTGGGGAGAAGCTGCTTCGGAGTCGCCGACTCCCTCTCGATCTCAACCGTCACGACAAACTTCATGTCTCATACTACGCCAACCAAATAGAGAGCCCACCCCGCGCCGATTCACGGGATGGGCTCAGTGTGGCAAAACTAGGCGCCGAAGCAGCCTAGACACACTCTACCAGAGCCCCCAGGACGCCACCAAGAGAGCCCAGCATTTTCCTGCTCCTGGGGGAGAGCCACCACGGAACAACGGCTCTCAGAGCGTCTCAGGGCGGCTCTCAAGAGGCGGGGTTTGCGCCTTTTGCGTCGTCAGGGCTGTCACCCGCTTGATCCAGTCGGCCACCTGAGCGGCCTGATCCTGATTGACCTCTCGCGAATCCTTGTAGCAGTACCAGACCGCGATCATCTTGTGCGCCTCATCCAGAAGCGCCTCAAGATTCTGGTGAGCCAGCGCGAGCATGACATAACGATTCGCCCACACGTTGCCGACCACTTGCTCCGCCTCCGCCAACCACTTCGTTGGAGCTTCCTTGTTCGTGTCAGCTTTCCTTTCCCACTCGTCACGTAAATCCATCAGGCTCTTCCCGCCCATCGCGTGGGGCAACAGCACTGGCTGCACGCACCCGCCGTCGAGGCCCTCGGCGCCGCGGTCAGCTTCTGGGCGCCGAGTGTCGTAGCGCGTTCAGGTGGGCGGGTACAGGACTCGGCGATGGAGGCACCATCCGGCCTCAACCACACAGCCAGAAGCGAGACCGAGAGTCAACGCGAAGAACAGGACTGTCAGCCGCTTGTGAGCTTCTCGTAGAGCGCGAACAGGTGCTCCACGCGCTCCCGGTCATTGACGAATTTCTTGTACCGGTAGCATCTGTCCACGGCCCGGTCGAGCTTGGCGTGGGCCTTGGCGAGCTTCGCCGGCATCGCTACAGGGTCGTAGAGTTCCGCAGGCGTCGCCGCCTCGTAATCCTCGCGCACATCCAACACGTTCTGCGCCGCATCTTCAACTGCCCCCGTCGCCTTCTCCGTAACGTCCTCCGGCCACGGGAAGTTGTTGTACACGATGTTGTTTGAATACTGGTAGTCGCTCTTCATCCGGCCGCACACGCTCCGCATCCAAGCGTTGTGCATCGCCGAGTGCAGGATGCCGAATTGAAACAGGCACGCCTCCGGCACGATGAGCGCGCTGCCACTCGCGATGATCTCTGGCGGCAGGAAGCCCATCGGCAGATACCGTCTCGATTCTGAGGAGACTTTGGGAATGAAGAGGTACTCGGCATCCGGTTGGCGAATCTCTCCGAACAGGGTCGGTGTTGCTGCAAGCTCCCTGGTTTGTGCTCGTGAACTGCTCTTGCGGAACCTACGAACGCCCTCGATTCGTGCCTTCAAGAGATCCGACTGCCGCAGAAGCGACGGCGGTGCGTCCACAAGCCAGAGACACCAACGTTCGATGCCGTTGAGATACTCGTTCCCGCCATAGAGTCTGAGGATGTACCGCTTCAGCGCTGGGCACTCCTCAAGGAGCCGTGCTCGCTGCCCGGGCAGCAGCACGAGGCCGGCCTCCGGGTCCTTCTTGCGGGGCTTGTCGATCATCATGCTGCCGTAGAAGATCTCCGGCGCACCATTGATCGGCGACCGCCGCGAGGTGACGACCGTGTCCCCACCTTCAACGAGATACGGGTTCACGTTCTTCGCCTTCTGGACGGTCGGCTCGGCCTTCGGCTGAGCATAGTCGAAGATGTACTTGCTCTCCACGTCGAAGTTCCCAAAGCCAATGATCACGACGTGGACGTGAGCGCGCCCCCGAGCTTCGCTCGTCCAGCCGAACGTGCGATGAGCAAAGTGGATCTTCAAGTTCCAGGTCTCGAACAAATCCCGCCAAAGCACACCTACCTGTTCCCCCTGCGCGATGCTATTGGTCGAAACGAAGGCGCACCTGATTCTCGTTCCCTGGACGTATTCGGCTGCACGACGGTACCAAGCCGTGACGTAGTCGAGGATTCCGCTTCCCTTCACCTCGTCCCAAACTGCCTTCATGTCGGCTTTCTGATCGGCGTTCTGCTCCTTCTTGCCTGCGTAGGGCGGATTCCCCAACACAAACACATCGTCCTCCGGCGCCAGCAGCGTCGCCCAGTCAACGGCTAGAGCGTTCCCACAGAGGATGTGCGCTGAGCCCTTCAACGGGAGGCGAACGAAGTACTTCCCGAGCGCTTCGGACAGATTCACATTCATCTGGTGGTCCATGAGCCACATGCCCACACGAGCAATCTCAGCCGGGAAGTCGAGAATCTCAATCCCGTAGAACTGCTCCACCGAGACCTTGTTCAGGTGGGCGATGTCCGTCGTCAGCACTACATGCCCGAGTCGATTCGTGTGGATTGCAACGAGGAGTTCCTGTTCTATTCGTCGCAACTCGCGATAGGCCAGGATCAGGAAATTGCCGCAGCCGCACGCGGGATCCAGGAACCGCAGCCTGGCAATCCGTTCGTGCAGTTCCTTCAGTCGCTGCTCCTTTCCGCGCTTCAGGGCCTTGGCGGCGGCCAACTGCGTCTCAAGCTCATCGAGGAACAACCCGCGAAGGACCTTCATGATGTCGGCTTCGCCGGTGTAGTGCGCTCCGATCTGGCGACGTTCGGGCGATTCCATCACGCCCTGGAAGATGGACCCGAATATCGCCGGGCTGATCGCAGACCAATCGAACGCCGCGCAGTCCACGAGTTTGCCACGCATCTCCGCGTCGAAGGCAGCCACACTTAACGCCGTCTCGAACAGCTCACCATTGACGAAGGGCAAACTGGCAAGCTGCTCGTCCAGGCGCTTCTGTCTCTTCTCTAGCGGGGTATTCAACGTCTGAAAGAACTGCGCCAGCCGTGGTCCAAGGTCGCTTCCATCTTCGGCCGTGCGGTTCTCGATGAACGCGGCGAACGTGTTGGGTTCAAAGATCCCGGTGTCCTCGGCGAACAGACAGAACAGGATGCGAGTCAGGAGGCGATCAAGGTCACCTCCCTCGTATCCGCCTTCCTCCAGCGCATCGTGCAGCGCCGCCATAATCTCTGCGGCCTTGATATTGGCTGGGGGATCGACGTGCGCCGTTCGGTAGCCGGCGATGAAAGCGAAGTCATGGACGTGCTTGTGGAGGTCCGCAAGATCGAAGATCAGGCTGGTATCCTCGATCACATCGTGCAGAGCGATCCTCGCGAAGTCGGAGACAACGATGTAGCGCGGTACTTCATGTTCCCGACCATCCGCGATCAACGCCTGGATGTAGTCGAACGCCTGCGTCTCTGCCTTCGCTAGGTCCTTCCCCGCCGATTTGTGCTCGACGAGGAGAACGCCCTTCCACAGCAGATCGATGAACCCGTAGGCGGCCTTGTCCAGCTTCTTGACCGGATGCTCGAAACTGGCAACGACTCGGCGCTCACGCCCGAATACGCGGAAGAACCCATCCCAGAATGACTTGGCCTCGGCGCGCTCCCGCGTCTCGTCCTTCCACTCGTGGCCGAAGCGAACCGCGCGGTCTCTGATCTCGTTCCAACTGAGCGGCATAGCGACCTGTCTGATGAGAGGATCTCGCGTTGTCCGCGCAACGGAGACTCTCGCAGATGACGACGTGCTTGGCACTGGGTAACCCTCATCATCGAATTTCACTGGCTCCAACCCGAGGATTTCCCACACATCGTCCATCGCCCGCCACACGTCTCCCGTGTGATCTGAGAGGGCGACATCCAGAGCCAGAGACCAGACCACATGAGCGTATGCCACTGTTCTTCACTGAGTTTACGCATCTTCTTTCACGTAACCCTCTATCTTCTCCACATCAACACCCCAGACACGATGCTTCTCGTGTATCGATTCCCAGCCACCTTCCCACTGATAGATCTCGTACTCCGTCCCGTCTGGAATCTCAATCGCCTGCACGATGCTGGGATACGGGTCCTCGGGGTTGGGAAAGGACCTTCCGTCGTCTAGGTGCTGTTGCTTCTCGGTGAACATGTCCTGGCCCATCTCATCGAACACCTGAAGCACGAGCGGATCGTGACGTTGGCCTTCCCTCCACTCCAGTGGGCAATAGCTACGCTGTAGCTCTTTTTTGCCCCCGTGGTCTAGGTCGCCTTGGAGAACCATGCCATGGCCGTATTGCCATGACTCCTCCTCCGACTCGAATTCTTCAGGATGGTAGGCGTACTTCCAGCCTAGCTCTCGGAGTCGTCGCACTGCTGCGTCGCTCAGAGGGGGCTCACAAAGACCGGCGTAAATGAGCACTCGCATCATCTGTAGTAACGAGGCCACTGTCGTGGCCGAGGGACCGGAGGGATTAACACCTTGATCTTACACTTCCCACAACGCCAGAGAATACCCTTGGGGCTTTGTTCCTCCAACACCATGGGATTGTGGCAAAGCCCACAGATCGGCGTTGGTGCGAGCCTCTCGATGGGCCGTGGCTCTGTCCAACCTGACCAGCACATCAGTCTTTGTCACAACCGGCGCCTACAGAACCCGTCTCATTCGCCGTCCTCCTCATCGTCACCATCCTCCTCGGCGGCCTCGACCTGCATCAGTATGTCGGTGACAAGAGTATCCAGATCGGTGACCAGCGCTTTGAGATCGGTCGTCGTGTCGAAGTCGTCATCGTCCCACAACTGCTCGATGCAACTGATGGCTTTGCGGAGAGCCCGGACGATTTTCTCCTCTTCCGTTCCCTTGATCGCCTCGACGGCTTTCTGACTCTTCAACTTTTGCAGTTGCGCTTCGGCCTCCTTGATCCGATCGTCAATGGGCCTGACTTTCTTCTTTTTCTTCGCCATGTTGTCCTCCCGCGCAGGGGCTAGCGGGTATATACGCCATTTTCCTGCCTGCGGAGCGAGGACAGCCGAAACGTCAGAATAGCTTGGTCAGCTTGGTGCCTTCCTGCTCTAGCAGGTGATCCAGCGCTCTGACGATCACGACACCACAACGCCCCATCTCTGGGCTCTTGATGTCGGTCACGAAAAGGCGATTTCCTCGCGGCGGCAAGTAGAAAAGTGCCTGGAGAGGAGTGCTCGTCCCCATGATGGGAAACACATCGAGTTTCCCCTTGACGCCCCAGACCTCGGAGCCGTCAGGAATCCCCGCAAAGGTACGGGGCGCTTCATCGATGGGCTTGGCGCTTTCCACCGTCAGGCTGACGCTCAGGGGCATCTTGACGACGCGAGACATCCCCCGAGCGATCTTCGGCTGCGGAGGCAGGAAGGTCCACTGATCTCGGAGGTTCATCCTGTCTATCCGCGGGCTATAGACGATTTCGCGAAAAGCGGCCCAGGGAGCAGTGAGACGAGCCAACTACCGGACCATTCCGGCTCCCAGCGTGCCGCGGGATCTGCTCCAGGGTGTTTCAATCGGACGTTCATCAAGGACAGGCGGTCCCAGGCTCGTTTCCCCATCTGGGCCTACTCAGGGGTAGCCTATAGGCTGCCTACGGTATCTCTCCTATCAATAGGACACGGATGAAACGCCATGCAAGCCGCTGCTACACAAAAACACGCGGGATACTCGTACGCGGTCGAAAAGATGTTCGTATCGTTTGTCGGGAATGCTCCCTTCAACAGAGACACAATCCGGGCAATCGAGTACACCCCCATCAAATTCCATGACGATGAGGGCGAACAGCAAGAAAACACGGCGATTGATGTCACGAGCCACAAGAGCAGCGGTCCCCTCTCCCACGCCCTGGAACAGAAGGGCAAAGAGCGTGAGGTAATCGTCACCCTTTCCATCCCGAAGGGGTCTTCTCGCGAGGCGTACAAAGCCATCCAAGGCATCGGCAAGAAATTCAAACTCAAGACCGAGAAGCTCTCGCGCTACCGAAAGCCCGAGACTCAACAAGGCAAGCCCCCAAGCCGTGGGCGGAAAAAACCCTTCCCGTTTCGAGGAAGCGACATGACTGATCTCCACAGAGCCGCAATCAAGCTAGCCTACGAGAACCCCGGTGAGATCCGCGAGAAACTAATGCCGGTTCTCGCGCGAGTGACACAACGGGTTCCCGTGATGCAGTATCGTCCGCCGAAGTGGATCGCTGCTGCGGTCAACGATGGAAAGCTCGATCCCAAGGTTCTCTTGATCTGGAAGTACGTCGTAGACAAGCTGGGTCTCCACTATGACGACAAGAGAGCCTACGGGGCTGCGATTGCATACTGGCGAAACAAGTGCAAGAAAGAAGGAATCGATCTGGGAGGGTATGCCACAGGCGGCGGCGGAGCCGGAGCAACCTCGGGCTTCTTGGTCAAGGGCGGAGACCAGATTGAAGATTGGGTTCGTGCTCGACTCAAGAGCGAAGGCTTGATTGATGACGTTGGCGTGTCAGCAGAGCAAGCCGAGATGGGAATCGACAGCCTCCAGCGACGAATTGCCGAGACCAAGGCGAAGATCGAGAAGCATCGCGCTGGGATTGCAGCAGGGTCACGGGTGTCGCAGCGTGAAAAGTGGCTCGCGAAAGCCGAATCTGAGTTGCGAGCCCTAGAAGGCGAGCTTGGAGAAGCCGCCGAAGGTGTCGAGAAGGTACGCGAAGCTGCGGAAAGGCACGCGACACACAAGGCTCCGACCGTTGCCTTCGAAAAGGAATTCCAAAACCTACTCAAGGCGGCCCAGAAAGAGCTATCCGCTCAGGCGATCACGAACAAGGTGCTCACTGCGCTGGCTCAATTCAACTCCGAGTTGGACGCCGAAACTTCCGCTGCTCGCGTGGCGGCAACACACCTAGGCGTCGCTCCGTACTCTCCGATGATCGAGGACATCGGAAAGGCTCTCCTCAAGGTATGGGACAAGGCCAAGAAGCTGTTTGGTAGTGTTGCTAGCTGGGTGAAAGGGCTGTTCACCACAGCAGGCAAGATCAACCGTTTGATGGACAAGGCAGCAGCCGCATAGAGGACAACATGAACGACCAAGATCTCCGCAAGGCAATCATCCGAGTCGCTCATGAGAACCCTGGTGAGGTTCGTGAGGCTCTGCTTCCGCTGCTGAAGACAGGAGCCGGATCCAGATATCCCCCTCCAAAAGAAGTCATCAAGTTTGCGACGGACGTGGCAAACAAGATCTACAAGGCTCGTGCGGGAATGAGCGATATGCTCGACGTGCTCGGGAAGGCTTACATGGATTCGCGTGGAACCGGTGTTGGGTTTTCGGGCGATGTGGCTACCCAATTCTCAGATAGGCTGAAAAGGGTCAGAGACGAGGTAGACGAGACGAATCACGCCATGTACAACGTGGCGAACAGTCTCGAAGTGCTTGCCCGCGACCTCAAGAGAGCCAAGTGAGCACGTTCCGCAAGAGACTGATCCGGGTTGCCTATGAGCATCCGGGTGTGGTGCGCCGCAAGGTTCTTGAGATACTCAAGTTTGCGTTCACCATGTCTCTCGATGAGGCGTATCGCTTCATGGGTCTCAGCCCTAACGCCTCACCCGAAGATGTAAAGGGAGCCTACCGAAAGCTCTCGCTCAAGTACCATCCCGACCGTGGCGGCGATCTCGTCAAGATGCAGAAGCTCAACGTCGCTCGCGAAACGATCGAGAGCGGCGGCTCGATCAAGCGCCCGACACCAACACACGAGCAACGAGAGGAAGCCTATTGGGGCCGCTACAAGCAACGCTTCGGCCCCAAGCCAAGTGGCCGCTACTCCGACTCAGATCTCAAGAAGTTTGCTCAGGATGTACTGGACAAGCACCTACGCCAAGTCATCTACCGGCATGAGGTTCCCTGGGTGCCCTTCGATGCCAGCACCAGTCGTGGTGGCCGCTGGACCTACTGGAGACCCTTCGGTTCCAAGAGCCGAACCCAACGTTTGCCGCCCGAGACAACCGCTGACGATCTCTACAAGGCACTCTCACGCTTCGGCAAAGGAACCATCTTCGATGTAGTCGTCAAGGACAAGGAAGCCTGGGTTACGTGGGAGTACCCAAGCGGACGCTACCAGTCGATCAGCTTCCAAGAAGTGAAGCGAGCCCAGAAGAAGAAACCCGGCGTGGGAATGACGCCCGACGCCATTCGCTCCTACTTGACCAACGATGGGCTCGATGTCGTCGCAGGAGGCACTAAGTATGCCTACTGGGGCGTTCGTGGCTGGCGAGACAAAGTAGGAGCCTTCATCCGTGAATCCAAACGGACCCTTCGCGTGGTGGTTCGCGAGCGAACGGGTCGTGCAATCCAAGACTTCACGGTGAGCAACGAAGTCTACTTCGGCAAGCTCACTCCGGCCCTTCTCGACAAGTGGATCAAATACGTCAAGACAAAGGCTACTGAGAAATGAGCGACGAAGCCCTCATCCGTCTAGCTCACGAGAATCCCGGTGAGGTTCAAGACAAGATCCTGGGGCTTCTCAAGCAGTCTGGAACGGCTTTCCAGGGCAACTACAACCTGATGTCCAAAGGCATCCGAGACGCGCATGAAGGAGCCCGCGGCATCGAGGGGCTGCTCCACTATCGCTTGGTTGGTGAGGGAGCACGCGATCCGTATGACGAGGACAAACCAACCCTCACTCCTCAAGAGAAGCGCAAGGCAGAAGCGGCGTGGAAAGAGATGAAGAAACTCGTGACCGTGCTCGATGACACGTCACGAGCAATCTTCAAGGTGCGCGGTACGATCAAAGATCTCGACCGCTTCATGCACTACACGTAGCGGCATCCCGCTCTCGTCTCTCTTCCTCCTGCATCTCCTCGAAACGAGCCAGGTACGCCTTGCACTCATCGCTCTCGATGAAGTGCTCCCACTTGGCAGCGAGGCATGCCTCGCACTCGTCTTGGGTGCCTTCGAAGATCTCCCCGTCACACAGGTAGAGATCGTCCTTCACACGCCAGTGACCGGGATCTCGCTCTGCCTTTCCGGTCTCATCGCACACGATCTCGCCGTTCTCGTCATGATGGGAAGTGTAGTCGTACCCGAAGCGATGACGCCAAGGCTCCCCCCGCTCCTCTTCCCAACTCCAGCCCGTGTGCAACCACCGGTACACCTTCAGAGCAGCATCGTCATACCGTCGCTTAGCTCGTGCTGCTCGCCCCTTTTCCAGCAGCCGCTCACGCTCCGCTTCATCGGTGACACGTGGATCAATCATGTCGTGGTCGCCATCCTCGAAGCAGTAGCCTTGATCACTCGCGTCATCGCTTGGGCCATCATAGGTGTCGTAGCTCGGCTTCCCGGCAACTTCCCAACATGCCTCGTGAACCCACACTCCACCGTAGATAGGCCCGACTTCATCGGCAAACTCGCAGTCGATCGATAGATAGCCATTGTGCTCTCCGATGAGTCGTGTCCCATTCGCTTGCAGAACGACCACATCCTTCATCCAGTCGTTGATCCCTGCATCAACGCTATGGTGGCTCAGGATGCTGTGACCGCAGTGCTTACAGATTCGACTTGAAAAACCCATGATCCTATGTCCTTTCCTTATCTAGCTGGGCCGTCTCTCGGACGACCGTGACCGTGCGCTCAGCAGTAACTCCTCGCTCGTAAAGAGCGATCCACCGGCTGACTCGTCTCTTGTTCTCACCCGAACCAACCCAGTAGTAATTCCAATGAGGGCGCACGAGATGGCGCACTGGCGAAGACCGTGCGCCGACTTCCCGCTCGGCTTGCTCGCGTTCGGCAGTAGCGAGCTTACGCTCCATCTTCGGACCGATGTAGCGGATGACCGTCTTGGGCAGGTTGTCTAGCCGCCGCTGTAACTTCTTCTTGTTGCCTGGCTTCTTGGCCCGCTTGATCGCAGCGCTGAGTTTCTTGCGCTCGGGGTCTCGGTCGAGAAGCTCGACTTCTGCATCCTCGCTCTGGATGTAGAGAATCAGGTTCACGGCTAGACGGAACACATTGCGAGCCATCTCCCGCTGCTTGGTCTTGTGCTCCTCGTTAGTCGAGGAAAACTCTTCTTGGAAGGCTTCATCGACCGACGCACCGAAAACCCCTTCCGTGGCAACGGGCGCTTCGCCATAGTGCGTTTCCAGGTCGCTACCTTCGGCCTCTCCTACCGGAACCGAAAACCAGTAAACGATGTCGTCCAGCGGATTGCGCGAATGTTCATTGGGCGCGCCCCAGACAACGCAGTGGATGCCCAACTCCGGCTTCATCGTTTCACGGTTCATTCGCGTCGTGTACAAGACGTAGACGCCTGTGACTCGATGCCACTGCGTTTCAGCACCGCCCCACTGTTCCCAGGGGCAATCAGGGAGAGCGATGTAGAACACCGAATGGGTAGGCGTGAGCATGCTGGGCTTGATGCCTGTCAGGTTTGTACGGCACAGGGCATCCGCGACCTTTGGCCCAACGACGTAAGCATGTTGTCCGCAACGCGCCCACATCACCATCGAGATCATGGTGCTGTGTGCGGTCGGCCCAAACTTCTGGAACGTGTCATCGTAGGTTTGCGTCGAGTACCCAGCAAGGAATTTCTCAACCGACAGCGACTCCAACGCTTGTTCGCCCATCTCGTAGATCTGGTACGAGTCGTGCTTGCGATACCAGTCGAAGTGGAGTGGCGGAATTCTCATTCGTCCGTCCCCGCGAACAACTCCTCTGCCGTGTTCCGCAGGATGTTGAACAACTGATCCGAGATCTTGAACCTCTTGCGGTTGTGCTCCAGGCTCTTTTCCATGCTGCCATCCGCAGTCCGCAGCGTGGCAGCCTTCCAGTCGCAGAGCATCTCCAGCAGATCCACCAACGTCATGCCATCGATCCCGTTGTCGAAGTGCTCGGGATGGTGACGGTTGTGCTCATAGTGGTGATCAAGAGCGGGAGCTAGCCGCAACAGACAGTCTTGGTAGTCGGCACTGCCGTACTTCAGGTTCTTGAGCTTGGGCGTGTAGGTGCAGAAGTAGCTAAGCTCGGGCTCCTCCATCTTGGAGGCGTCGTGCTCCTCACCGCGCTTCTTTAGCTCAGTGATCGCCCGCTCCAGGTACTCACGCACCTTGTCGATGTGTGCCTGCGTGGCAGCGTTGGTTTCCGCGATGATCTTGGCGTCCATCTTAGTAGTCTTCCTTACAGATGCGAGTCGTCGTACCTCCAGGCATACTTCGCCTCGCACTCCCAATACACTTCGTGTCGCCGCCACCGATGGGCCTCATGCCGCGTCACGGTGAGCGAAAGGAGAGACGCTTCGATGATGATGATGTAGGATATTTCCCCCGTGTAGTGATCCCGCGACTCGCAAGTGAGCCTCTTGTACACTTCGCGAAACGCCAAGTAGTCCAGGTCTGGAGCCTCTTGCTGCTTCCAGCGTATCTCGATCTCGCCGTCGCACGGGTCAGCGGTGAACACCCACCGGCTCTCCATACAACCGTGATCGGCCCTGACACCCTCGCACTCGATCGCTGCGTCGAGAAGATCGTCCGGGTCGTCAAGCTCGACACCATCTACCTCGGCCAGAAACTCCTCGGCATTCATTTCCTCGATTTGGGCTGGTGTTGCTGTCATGGCGCTCTCCATCCCATCTACGCGGGATTCCGCCGAGAGTTTACAGAGGAGGCGCGCCAGATGCGCGTCACCAGTCCTGCCAGGGAACAGGATCCAGGGTATTGATGTTGAGCAGCCCTTTCTCTGAGATGTCGGCGTAGAAAAACCGCTTCAAGTCCTTTCCCATCGCCTCGGCTAGCTCGGGAAGCTCCGACTGCGGGAATTGGTCCATGATGATCCTGTGCTCATCGTAGACCAGAAAGATGGGTTCCTCATACATGGTCATCACCGAAAGCTGGACCTTCACAATGAAGATCTCGTCCGGCCGATAGTGCTCGGTGCGCGTCATGCTTCTTCTCCTTTGGCTTCTCTTACCGTGCGCATGAAGGCTTCATCCACTTCCTTCGCCTCCCGTTGCCATGCCTCTCCGATCTCGTCTAGCTCAGCGAGAAGCACCTTGGCTGCCTCGGCCTCTCGTCGCTTGCACTCTTCTCTGTACGGGCGAACCGTCTCCTCAAACCGAGCCTGAGCCTCTTCCTTCGCCTTCTGGTACCGCTCCGACACTTCCCGACTCGCACGGTCAAGAACACCCTTGGCCCCCTCGATCTTGTTTTGCGCCGTCTCGATGTACCTCGGACTACAGTGGGGATTCGACATCATTTACCTCCACGACCTTCTAGTTGTTCGATCTTCGGCTTCACGACTGCAACTCCTGTCCGCCCCACAAATACACGTCGTTGTTGAACCGTATGAAACGATATGCCTTCCTCACCGCGCTACGCAAGGAGAGCCCATCTTGGGCACCTACCAGACGCCAGTCGGGATAGCAACTCAGACGGTACTTGCCGGGCTTCTGCCGGACTACCAGTGCAACGCGCCTAGTGAGCCCGTCGTTCCGATGACACCAGCAGACGCCAGCCTCGTTGACACGTCCCCAATCGACGCAATGGCCCCACTCGATCTCTGTCTTGTCTTCAACCTGAATAGACATCACTCCTCCGGCCACACGGGCCCAATGTAGATGGTTACCTTCTTGCCACGAACAGCCTCGAAAAGCTCCTCATCGAAAGGCGGCGTGTAGAATCCCTCTGGCACGATGGGATGTGGCTCCTCGCACTGATCACACATGACCGTGTCTGGATGCTCCATCGGGTTGTAGTCCGAGGGCGGCACGTTGAATTCGGGTGAAAACGGCTCATGCTGCGGATTGATCCACGCAGTCAGGATGGTCACGTGGCTGTCGATGTATTCCATCTTCACGCCGATCAGCGGAAGACAACAAGCGTAAGCCGAATCGTGCTCGAAATCGGTGGCTCCCTTGTCCATGCGTGCATTCAGGATGCCACGCTCCGTCAAGCTGACAGCGCCAAGATGCAGCCACTCTTGTTCGCGGCCTCCCTCACGCATCGTAACGAGGCAATCAACCTTGTCTGCATTTCGGCAGATGGGGCGAAGGTCAATCTTGGTTATGCTCATCGAGGCATTCTCCCGTGTCATCGTCTACTTCGTAGAAGTCCCTGACGTGTTCGCGGGCTTCCTTCTCCGTCTCGAAAGGGCCACTCCAGTCGGTCGAGTCCAGGTAGCCCGGCGCAGACAAGCGAGCAAACCAGCCTTCCGCCTTCTCGAAAGACAGGGGCTCGCCGCATTCGGTGTAGTCCGTGAAGTCCTGTAGAGCAGGATCGGAGCCAACAAGATGTCCAGGCACGAGCGTGGACCATCCCTTCTCGCTCTCGACGCTCCAGAACACGCCGTGGTCGTACTCGGGAATCATGAACGCGCTCATTTTGTTGCCCCAACCCACTCTGGACATGAATTTGGGTCGCACGTAGTCTGTCCGCAAGCCGGACAAGGAGCGCAACCATAGCCTGGAATGGTTTTGCCACCTAGAGTGTGTCCTTCGGTTGCCAACTGCATCTTGTGGATGATTTCTGCCTCCACACTCCCGGCCTTGACGCCGCGCCTCACTGCGGCTTGGATGTCTCCTCGTTGATACTCTCGTGCAGACGAGCCGATTTGGTTCACCGGCTTCTCCATGGCTGCCTCGTACTTCGTAGGATCGTCAAGCTCTAAGGACAACTCCCGAGCTTGCCGCCGTAGCACTGCGTGGTTGTTTCCATTCCACTGACCGAGTGGCGCTTTCGCACCATAGCTGTGAAGCGCCTCCACAAGACACAAACGAACCGTGCTTTTGTGCGTTGCGACGCAGTCTCCGCTGTAGTCGTCAACGACTACCACACGCAGGCCAGACAACACGGCGCCGCCCGTCGAAACAAGACTTAGTTTCCATCCGCATGAGGACAAGGCTTCTTGGACGCGCTCCAAATCAGAAATGTCCACTTCGCTCAGACCCACATGATAGGTGTCGTCTGGTGCGTCTCTTCCGCATGCTTCTTCCCAGTTGAACAACTCAATGACGTGGTAGGTGTTGTCACCAGTCTGGCGATACCACTTTCCTCCGTAAGTGGCCCAATCGCAGTCGCCCCCCAAGAATTTGAACAGCTTTCCCATGTTGTCTCCTCTACGCAAAAATCCCCAAAAAGTATACAGGCTCAGCTAGTCCCTCCGTTCCACAGTTTGCGGAGAGCCTCGACGGCTTTGTCCTTGCTCCATGCGTGAACGTATTTGGGTCCGTGAGTCACGTTTGGCTTCTCAACCACGACATCGCCCGTCGCTGCAAGAGCCGTTTCGCTCCAATCGATCTGGATGACTCGCAAGCGCCATCCAATCTTGATGCGGCCGACCGCCGTCACCACCATGACCCAAGGTCCGTAGTGATCGGAGTTTGGTACGTACTCGTTCGGGATCATGTAAAGGTCCGTGTACGGAATCTCCGAACGCTTCACGATCTCCACCATGTCCCGCCGTTCACCTTCGATGATCGCCAGTCGATGACAAGCCAAGTGTCGTGGAGACTTAGGCTCTCGATCGATGAAGTCACGCACGTTGTTCACAGTCCAGCCACGGCCACACCGATCACACCGGTCGTCTCCTGGCGGAATGCATGATCCGTGGGTAGCCACCCAACGCTGTGTGTACCTTCCCATCTCTTCCCGCAGCATCACAACAGGCACGGGCGGCTCTCGGTAGTCGAGGAAGGCATCGGCCGGAGCGCCCTCAGTAATCAACGAGAGGTTTCCCAGGCTGTCCGCAAAGAAGATGCCCAGGAGGCACCACGACTTCATGGTTTCACCACGGTCGTAGTGTGCTTCATGGCGAGCCTTGGCGATCTCTCGCAAACCCGGAAGACCGCTCTCCAGCCGCGCCTGCAAACCTTCACGAGTGTCGTACCACACGTCAGTCATCGCATACCTCTTGTACATGTTCTGACCAGTGTCGCCGGATCTCCAAACAAGCCTGGTCTCCTGGTTTCACGGCTGTCCGACAACTATCCGGGCGTCTCTTGTAGATCGAACACGACGTGCGGTGTAGTACAGACCCTCGGAGAGCCACGCAAGCACACGCCGCTACGCCCCGAAGCGGGCCACATCGTTGGAGCTTCCACTTGGTTCGGATAGCACCCGGCGGCAGACGACGCCCATTCACGGCAGCCACCACAAAATCGAACGAAGACATGGCTAGGACGTTAGCGGAAGCCCAACGAGGATTGAGTCGGTCCATGTCTTTTTGAGTCACGTCGGCCAAAGCATCTTGATCGTGTAGAGAGACGCAACACAAGCCACACTTGCGACAATCCTTCGCCGTGATCTTTGACGTACCCATGGCTTGCGATTTCTCTACGCGAAATTCAGCAAGAAGTTTACCTTACGGCCGATTATCTCTTCTACCGCCCCGCTAGCTGCCTTGGAGCGCCTGCGCATACGCCGCCATTGATTTGGCTATGGATCTGACTCCGGTGAGATGGCTGACTCGCAAGAACTACGCAAAGCCCTGATCCGACTGGCTCACGAGAACCCCGGTGAGGTTCGGGACGCGGTTCTTCCGCTAATCAAGGAAGGGTACTCAGAGGAGCTACCCGAGGAGACGGCGGGCGACAAAATCAAGGATCAGATCCAAGAGATCATCCCACTGCTACGGCAAGCCATGCCGAAGCAACCGAGAATGCGGATGATGATCCTCGCTGATGTTTGTGGACGATTGATGGACGCAATCGAGACAGACATGACCCACGGCGCACCAGCCAACATGAATTTCGGATTCAGGCAGCTTCGACAATTGCGTGAGCGCATCCGAAACGTCATTGGCAAGCTGAGCTAGATGCACGATCTTCGCCAGCAGGCTCGTGTGCTCGCTCTTCGAATGGAGCGAGAGGCCGGGGAGTTTCCCACCGAGAAGGCACTCAAGAAGTATCTTGAGGAGCACCCCGACGCCGATCCCAAGGCTCACACAGTCGCGGAGAAAAAGACCAAGGGCAAGCCGAAAGAGGAGAAGAAAGGCCCAGCAGACACGGAGAAGATCCCCGTGGAGAGCCCCAAAGGAGGCGAGAAGATGCTCGAAAAGCGCAAAGGCAAGCCTCCTGCGGAACCCAAGGACTTGCCGAAAGAGCATCGCGAAGCCATCAAAGAGTACAACCTGGAGATTGTCGGAGACGACGCGATCCAGGCTGCCGAGATCGCCCAGAAAGTCAGGGAAGGCATTGAAGCTGGCGCCGATGTCTGCAAGATGAGCCCTCCCGTCTGTGTCGAGAACAAAGGGCTCACGCGAGACAAGATGCCCCAGATCGAAGGCGGCAAGTCAGTCCGCGAGATGCTCGATTCCGATGACGAGCTAGAGCGCAAGAAAGGTCAGGCGATGGTCCAGGCGGGAGCCGATCCCGATGACGACCGCCCCATCATGCGTCAGATGCTCGACCGTTTCGAGGAAGCGGGAGCCGGATCGAAGCAATCCCGCGTTCGTGTTGGAGAGCTAAAGGCCACGCAGAAAGAGATCAAGGCGGCCAAGACCTTCGGCATCGCAGACGCCCATCTCAAAGGCAAATTCAACGCGCTGACCGAAGAACCCAAGGTGATGATCTCACGCGACGGCTACATCCTCGACGGACACCACCGTTGGGCAGCCGTGCTCACAATCGATCCCAAGCGCACCATGGAAGTCGTAGTGATTGACATGGACATGGACGATCTGCTCCATGAAGCAGCGTCCCAACCCGGTGTCTATCAAGCCGACTTCCAAGGCGAACCGCTTGCCGAGGACAAGCAGAAAAAATACAAGGAGAAGCACAAGAGCAAGCTCAAGAAGGAAGGGAGTCTGCGGAAGGCTCTCATCCGACTTGCTTACGAGCATCCCGAGGCTCGGGACAAGATCCTGCCTCTTCTCCAATAGAAAAGCGCAACTCCCAAGGTCACCGTGCTGAAGGAGTATCGGGGTTGCGAACTGTTGACGCCAAATCCCAGTAAACCTAAGCATTCCTGAGAGAACCTACCGCCCGTTTCCATGCTAAACTACCGTTTTTCGTGAAGAAGTCACGCCACCTCTATCTCCACCCGGAGACCAACCAAGGCAAGGTCGCTGCCCTGGAGGCCCTGCATGTGGAGTACGTCAAGTACGTCCGTATTTGCGTGCAGGCGATGTTCGATGGCCGGAGGCTCAACCTCAAGCGGTCCAAGAAACAAGCCTTCTTCCCAAAGGCTGAAAAGCTCACGTCCCAGATCCAGAAGAACGCACGAGACCACGCCATCCAGATCGTAAGTACCTGGGCCAAGGCAACCTACGAGCGTGCCATCAAGAAGCACCTCACCCGTCTCCATAGGTTCGGCCAGATCTCCCAAGATGAGCGACATGCCCTCTGCACCGTGGGCAAGCACCTGATCTCCGTTCCTTGGAAGCATGTCACCCAGGAAGCCATCGACGCCTACTGGAAACTTCTCCTCGACCCCGAGGTCTCCGGGAACCCGCCGAGAGTGTCTGACCGTATCCCCATGCGGATGTCGGAGAACACCTGCACGCTGGCCGACGCCAACGAAGCTGCGATGGCTCCGATGTGGATCAAGATCTCCACGTTGGTCAGCCGGAAAGTCATCTGGCTTCCGCTGAACGGAAATCCTTACGTCGGGTCCTCTTCGGACGTGTCGAAGGGAGTCCACGCTCGCAAGGACAAGCGGGGCCGATGGCGGTTCGAGGTTGTCGAGAAGAAGGAGTGGGTCGTCCCCGAGCCTCAGCCAGATGCTCCTAAAATCGGTGTCGATGTCGGCCTGAACGTGGTGGCGGCCACGTCTGACGGCCGAACGTTCGGTGCCGACCTCAAACCCAAATTCGACAGGCTCTACGAACGCGTCAGGAACCTTCGTGCGAACCGACAGCGCCAAGGTTTCAAGGAGAACAGCCCTCGGCTCGACCGCTTGGAGTCGAAGCTCACCGGGATGGTGAAAACCATCACGGGAGAGACGGCGAACAAGCTGGTCCGTGATGCGCCGAAGGGCACCGTGTTCGTGATCGAAGATCTCGACCTTCAAGGATGTCGGGGACAGAAGAGGTTCGCCTACCGGGCCTTGGCCCACTCTTTGGAGACGAAGGCAGCGGTGATCAAGGTGAACCCGGCGTACACGTCCCAGACTTGCCCCTCCTGTGGTTACGTTTCTCGACGGAACCGATCAGGAATCGATTTCGTCTGCCGCAGTTGCGGTAGACGTTCTCATGCCGACGTGGTGGGAGGGATCAACCTGCTGAGACGTTCTCAGGACGAACAGGTCGGTCTCGACGATCATCACCGAGACGTGGGGGAGTTGCTGCGAGGGCGATACCGGCGTCGTCGGGACAGTTCCGCAGGACTCATACCAAGGCGCCTGAACCGTCAGGCCGGAGGCTCACTACCGGAGCATCGCCGCCAAGGCGAGACCGGCACAGCCTCGAATCCGATGCTTACCTTTGAGTAGATTTCGGAGTACGGTAGCTGAGCGTTACTTGGCTCGCCACTCTTCGTAGTTGACCCACTTGATGTAGAGATGGCCACAGTGGAGGCAGGAGCGGTCTAGCTCCCCGCACTGAGGACAATCGACTTGAGGATGCTTCTCTTCACCGCACTGGTGACAGCACCAGCCCACAGTCTACCAGTGCCTCCACTGCGGCTACCCAAACCCCTCACCACACTGCCAGAACAAGTCAGGTGGATCGCCAAGGAGAAACTGCTTGTGCTGAAACTTGGCGAGAAACTCCACGAAATCCTCATACTTCACTTGAAGCTGGAACCACGTTGCAAGGACATCGTAGGGATTGCGAACAGCAGTGACCGGCTGCTCACCATCGTACAGATGGCACTCATGCAGCAGTTGATGCTGTGGCCAGAGCATCTTGGCTTCTGGCAGCTTGCCAAGAGCGATGCGCGTGGACGTGGATGCCGTCCGCGGGTTCGCCAGATAGAGAAACTTGCCTGGAAGGATGACCGCCATCAGTCCTTTTCAAAACGAGCAGCCGCCCCCTCATGACAGCCTTCCGCGATCCTGTCCGCGAGAAACTCGGCCGCGTCAGAAAATACGCTTTCGCTCCGTAGCCACGCCAATACGTCCGCACGTTCGCGTTTGCGCCCAAGATCGTACACATCGCCTTTGTGGTCTTCCATGGCTACCCTTCCGGGTACACATCAGAGCTTTCTTTGCTGCTCTCATCCTCATAGGGATTGGGCTCGATCTTGAATGGCATTTTCCACATAGTTTCCGCCGCTTTTCCACTAAGCAGCATCTCGCCTGCGGCTGCCTTCCTACAGCCTTCGATGACCTCGGGCGGTACGTCATTCGGGATCTCGACGTACTGATCTGGATGTGTCGCGAAGTCTCGACTGCCTTCCGCATCGTTCGGATGAATGATGCGGAAAATAGGCCCCCACCAGCTAAACGCGTATGTGCCGTCGTGGCATCGCCACCAACCAATGTCACCAATGGCATCACGGTTGCGCTTGATGCCACGCATGAGACCGATAGCCTCTTTCGAGACACCAAGTCGCCGCCGCGTGTCCCCCACGACACAGCCCATCTTGTCTCCTCCAGTCGGCCACCAATCGTCATCGATGCCTTCCTCTGGCGCAAGGGGAACCATCACGAGGTTGCCTTCATGCGCCAAAACCCGGACCTTGAGATTGATCTCCTCCTCGGCAACGGGGTCCGGCTTCTCGGCGTGTTTCTCGTATTCTTCGGCACTGACCTGGACAGAGATCGTGCGCTCGCACTGGCGAATGTTGCGGACTAGGTCGTACCACTCCTCGACGTTCTTCTTCACACACGGCTGCCGCTCTAGGTAGTCTAGGTTCTCCCGCAATTTGACGAGACGAGCCTCAGCCTCAGACCTCACCTTCACTGGATCTCGGGGCGGAAACTCCTCCCGCCACTCCTTGAATAGCTCGGGATCTTCGGTCTCGATGGCTTTGTCAATCTTCTTGAATTTCTCCAGTAGCCGGCTAGCGGTGTCCGCAGCCATCCCGCGCTCGTCCGACTGAGCTTCCATCACGACGATCTCCGCAAGGCTCGTGATCTCCATGCCTGCATGGATGCGGGCTCGGCCTTCCAGCCAATCGAAGCCTCCGTACTCTTTGAGCGCCTCACCGTTCTCCACCAAGTGTTCGCCCATCTCGCGCAGAGTCTTGACCATGCCGTACCACGTCTCGATGATACGCCACGCAACCTCGCGCTCCTCGATGTTGGCGAACGCGAGACGAGTAGAACCCTCTCGCTCCATGTTCACTTCGGTGTCTTCACTGATTCTCGTCGCCATTATCTTCAGCTTCCTCATCCAACGACACATACTTCTTGAGCAACCTCACCACTTCCGCAGGCAGGTACTTGCTGATGAGTCGGGCCAACTCGGCGCGCTCCTCCGCCTTTAGCTCAGCTTCCTCACGGGTCACTCGTGCATGTTCGGACTCGAAAGCCTCCTCACCCCAGGACTCAATCTCTCCAGGGAAGGTTTCGAGAATCCCCAAAATGAAGTCTCCAGCATCTTCTGTGGTGGATGCTTCCTCGTGAAGATCGCGAAGGATCTTGCGCAACCGGAGACATTCGTTGCAGATCTGCGGAAGACGGCCGCCTTGCTGCGCCCAGTCCTCTAGTACGGCTGTGCTCGGTCTTCTCATGAGATGTCTTTCTTGTCAGCTTCCCAACCGAGAAAGTGCTCTGCCGCACGACGCTCAGCTATGTGTGGATTGTCAATAGGACCTTCGTGAATGCACTCCCCGTCCTTGTACACGTACCAACCATCTTCATCGTTTGTCGGGATGTTCTTGACGAAATGGAGCGCGTAGCCCTCATCGCTGATCATCACCCCATCTGGACCTGGCTTGTCGAAGTGCATACGCAGATCCAGAATCTCGGCTGGAGGCTGCCCCGTGGCTTCCGCGAGCGCGTCGATGGCTTTCAGCATCTTCTTCGCGTTCTCGCTCGACGTTCCCTTGGGGAAGTGAAGCTGGAGACGATTCTGTTTGGCTGTCGTCATCATCGTGCTCGAAACGTGATACGCCCTCGCTTCGGATCGTAGGGAGAAACGGCGACCGTCACAGCGTCGCCCAACACTACACGAATCCGAAACTTCCGCATCTTGCCGCTCAGATGGGCAAGTACCTCATGGTCATCGCTGACTTTCACCCGGAACAACCCCGCAGGGAGAACCTCCGTGATCTTCCCATCAAACTCGATCTGGTCTTCTTTGGACATCCGAACACACCTAGGGAATCATGTCTTCCAGTACCTTCAAGGAAGCATCGGGATAGAACGATGCGCAAGGATGAGAAAGCGGAAGCCACTTACCCTTTGGAGTCTCGCGAGCCAAGACAATCAGATCGTTGGGATCGAGGTAGACAATCAGGTTGTGGACTTGGTTTGGGGCCTCGCACAACCACTTCTCATTGGGCGGAGCTTCCTTCAGCCAATCGCACATGTCGTGCAACGCATCGGCCCCTGCATATGCCGTGACAAACTGATCCACGGTCGTTTCCATGTTGGAGTCCAGCACCGCGACTTTCATCGCGGCCGTGCCCTGGCCGAAGGGCTTTGGGCCCTTCTTGCGCTTTTGTAGCTTGTCCGTGTACTCGCCCATCACCTAGGCCAGACTATTTACGCTTTCCGCGTGGCCGTTCGTTGGGCTCGTCAATGCGGATCGCCCGGCCATCTATCTGAAGGGTGCCAACCTGGAGAGCCTCCTCTGCCTCTTCCTCGCTGGCAAAGGTCACGAAGCCGAAACCTCGTGATCTTCCTGTCTCCCGGTCCGTGATCACCTTCGCTTCTACGACGACCCCAAACTCGGACATCGCCGTTGCCAGACCAGAATCATCGGTTGCCCACGGAAGGCCACCACAAAACACTTTCTTGCTCATTTCTTGCTCCTTCTCTTCGTTACTGCCCCACCAACTCCGCCACTGTCAAGTCAGGTAAACTCCTAGCGATCTCGGCCACCGTGGCCTCGGGGTATTCCTTGCGCAACATCGCGGCCACCTGGAGCCGTACCTTGTGATCCATGTCCGTCCACGTCTGCTTCAGACTCTTCTTCTTGGACTTGCGATCTTTGGCTTTCATCGCTCTCAGCGTTAGCGCCATCCCCTTCGTGCTTCCTTCCGTAGACGGACTACGGTCGCGAAGAACGGCATCGCGTGTGTTCGCCCCCCGGATCACTATGTTTCCACTACTCGTGACCTGGACTGGAAACGTCCTGCCTTTGGGATACGAACCGAACAGAACCCGCTGCCGAACACTGAGATCATACTCCTTCAGCAAGTATTTCCGAGCAGCCTCTTCCGCTTCTTCCTCGGTTTTGAAGTACGAGCCCAAGTGCGAGCGATCCCAGGTTAGAAAGATCTCTCCGTCCAAGGCTCCGACCCAAATGCTGCGGGGCAGCTTTTTCTTCCCGGCCGCCTGCGCTGCTTCCTTGAGCACCGGGGCTGGGACGCACAAGCGACCATCACTGTAGACACGAACGTGTGAAGTCATCGATCTTCTCCTACCAGTCTTCGGGTGGCAACATGGTGTCGGCCCAATGCTCGCCTGTCTCCTCGCCCCAGAGCGAACGAGGCACGAGACGCTGGCCTGTCCAGTTGTAGTCAGCACCGCACCGGCACATGTTGGTAGCGCCGTAAAGAGCTACGTCCCTGCCACATGAGCAGTGCAGGATTCTAGTCGCGTAGAGCATCCAGCGCGTCTTGCGACAGCCTTGGTACGAAAGCACGACACGCTCTACGATCTCCACGTCGTAGTCCTTCTCTGGGTACTTCCGAGCAGCCTCTTGCGCTTCTTCCTCAGTTTTGAAGTATCCCCTCAGCGTCATCTTCAGCCTCCCGGCTCGGTTAGCTCACGAATCTCTTGCAGAATGGGTACGAACGGCGACTCGGGATTCCGTGCCATGTGCTTTTCCATCTCACCGAAAACCCGCTCACGCTGACGCTCCATGAGCTTTTGCGTCATCTGGACCAGACGCATGGTCTTGTTGATGTCCCGGCCGACCATCCCCTTCTCGTTGCTCAGGATCATGAGCAACCCCAACTCCATCACCTGAAGCTGAAGCGTCAAAATGTCATCCACAATCTGCACCACCAAACGGAGCGGATGGTCATCTGGAAGATCCTTCCCCTCCTTCAAATCTTCGCAGAATTTCTTGCCCCAGCCAGTCGCCATCTCTCCGATGCCCTGAGCAAACTCCTTGATTCTCTGGACGACTTCGTCTTTGGTCGCGTACTTGGCCTCAAGATCTTTGCCGATCTGGGCCACAGCCGTCGCCATGTGGTGGGCTACGATCCCCTCGACTTCTTCCTTGGTTACCGTCACGCCTTCTGATCCTTTGGCTCGGGTCTAAGCTCACCGCACTCGCGACACTTACGCCTTGTCCAGTCCAGCGCAGACCCGTCCGGCCCAGAAGGTCGCCCCCACGTCTCCCCCGCACACGCAGGGCACAAATCCTTGGGCTCGGGACGCATCTGATTCAAGACATGAACCTGCGACACGAGACGCTCGACGTACCATGAGAGATGGATCGCATCCGTCGCCGGGTCTTCCCATCCTCTGAGATCGGACTTCCTCACCATCCCGCCAATGCGCTCCAGAATCGTCCGTAGCTCGCTCATCGTCTCGTCTCTTCGGGCTCACTCCAGTCAGTAATGCTTACCCCAACATGCTGGAGAGCCTCCAAGACTTCCTGAGCGTGCTCGGGAGATTCCGCATCAATCTCCAGTGTGACGGGCACGACGTAGCGTTTCAGGTCGCCGCGGGATTTACGCACCGGGTCGAGTAGATCGTACCCCCACTTCTTGATCTCCTCCCCGAAACGTTCATTGACAGCCTCGATTGCCTCCGGCGTGTAGTAGGTTCGCCACGGCTTCTTGTCTTTGGAGATGTTCTTTCGTGGCAGGTTGACCGTGGGTAACCCTACGGTTCTCAACAGCGCGTCTAATTCTTCCGACAGGTTCTCATACTGTAGAACCACGAAGAAAGGTCCTTCTCCTTGATAGAAGTCCTCGAAGTCTACCCCGATCGCATTCCACGCTTCATCGACCTCATCGAGCAACCAGAACAGTTTACCCTGGACCACGAACGGCCAGTGTTCGTACTCGCGAACGAACGTAAGGAAGTGCGGGTAGCGATCCTCCTCGTAGTAGAAGTCTGTCGTCAGTATGTCATAGGGATTGCGAATGGTCGTGAAGACCACTTCCGTGCCTTGGAACGGGATCGACGGATCAGCCTTCACCTGCCCATAGGTGATGTGCTTTTCCAAACGGATGGCGCCCTCGAAAGCGAGCAACGCAGTCTCGGTAGATACGGACGCCGTGCGAGGGACAGCTAGGTAGAGCAACTTACCGGGAAGTAGAACAGCCATTGCTTTTCTTGTTCTCCTCGGGAAACGCAGCTTTGAGACAGCGGCAAATCAGACGCCACACGTTGTAGCTCAACCGCGGCCAATTCTCGACTCGCCCCGTGCGCGTGAATCCTTTGCTATCGAGAAACGCTCTCGACGCGACCTCGTAATGGCCTCGCCGGCAAACCCGGACTTCGTAGTCAGCCTTGCCGGGGCTATGGAGATGTTCTCTCCAGACGTACGTCCGCCCGATCTCCGTGGCCCGGCTGCGGTCACCACCAGGCCACAACTCCAGCTTCACAACGATCATCCGAAGTACCCCGGATCTTCAACTACCGTACCGTGCGCTACACAGCGCTCCAGGTAGTCCGTTGCTCCATTGATGTCGTCATCGTCGCCGTCCCATCCGAACGATCTGGCGACCCCAGGGTAGTCGAGATCCGTCTGCACGAGCACAGTGTTGTCTGGATCTCGCGTGGACCAATCGTAGTTTCCCTCACCCGCATCGGGATTCGTGACTCGACAGATGAGGTAACAGCATGGCGCATGCTGCGGGTCACGGTCAAGAGCTATGAGAGGCATGAGTCTACTCTCTCTGGAGATAGGCAGCGAAAGCGAAACCAAAAGGAGTGAGACGCCAGTAGGCCCCGCGTCGAACAGTCAGGCCATGAATCTCCAAGTCGCGCAACTCCGGCCCCGGTCTCCGCCATTCTGTCTTGGTCGCTTCGGCTAGTAGCTCACGTTTCTGAGAGGGATAGAGGCTCTGCGCGAGCCTCTCGACTAATATAGCGATCTGCATGACCTACTCTTTCCGAGAGCCACCGCAAGTCTTGCACGGGTGGTACTTGTCCAGCATCAAGACACCGCGAGGATCGCCATGACACTCAGGGCAAGGTTCGTCTCCCTCGATACCCGTCTTGTTTGAAACCATGACATCGCCCCCCTTTCCTCCCTTGTTTCCTTGTCCTGGCTGAAAGATGATATCCCCGTCATCCTCTCCACCCACACCGACTCCTTGCAAAATCAGGTCTTTGAAGCTCTTGCCCGACTCCTTGTTGGCCGCTGTGTAAGCCGTCCTCACGGCTTCCCACCAAGTCTCAGCCACCTTCGGATAGATTAAGCGATCGGGCATGTCGCTATGGACTTTCCCGGTGTGCAAGTCGATGACGATGAGATCCTCGCCTTTCGGATTTCTGATTCGGAGTTTGTTACTCATGAGGAACCACGATGTCCGCGACTTCCCGACCAAGATCGGTGATGGTGAACGACGTGTGGTATCCGTCTTTGTACTTGAACGGCCCCTTCATCACCTCACGCTCGACCTTCGTTGACACCACTAACCCGTGCTTCGCCAAGACATTCAACGTGCGCCGACTAAGCCCCGGCATGCCGAGAAGGCGACTGTTCTCATCGTAGAGAACGTCAGGATCGCCCTCGGCCATGAACAGCAGCGCACGCTTCTGCGGGTCAGTGAGTTGAGACACAAGATCGTGAATCTTGGGGTTGCGGTACTTGACGCTGCGGGCTCGGATGTCGAGCGCCTGAAAGGCATCCCACAAGCCAGGCACGGTCTCGTCATACTTGCGCAGCATCTCTACGAGCTTGCCTAGCTCCGACTTGGTGATCAACACGTAGTCGTCCGCCGGAACCTCAGCGCGAATCTCCATCATGTCATCCTGTGTCATCGGAAACCGCGCCTTTCAAAGATCCTTATCACTTCACGCAACTTTTCGAGCTTCTTCTCATACTCTTCCGCTGCGTGGGTGTAGCCACCGATCCAAGGCCCATACCCAACGTATCCTCGCGCGTAAGGACACGCCCTCTCTGCGTTCTTCCTAATCTCAGATTCAGTGATCATCGGGATGCTGCCATTCGTCTGTCCAGTGTGTTGTCCAACGCTTGTAGCCGTTCGCAAGGTTCCACCACAACCCACGAACCATCGTCACCACGAACCCCACGCACCAGCCCACAGCCCACCACGGCCACACAGCGAACGATCCGTATGTCGTATTCCGCCGCCACATTTCGATCTGAGCTTCTCGCTTCATCTCCAGCCGCTTGAGCAGATCTCCGTCTAGAGAGTCACCACCTGTCAAGTTGAGCGGTGGCCACGCAGATTTTCGTTTCGCAGGTTCATTCATGTCCGAAGAAATCCTTTGCCCACTCAAACTGGAAACCGCATCGCTGGGCGAAGGTCTCGTCCGAAGTCATGTCGCCCACAAAAACACACTGGCTCGGGTCCAGCCGATGCTTCCAGATGAAGTCTACCCCGATTCCCGGCATGGGCTTTCGGTGCCAGGAAGTGATCGGCCCAGACCGACTGTAGTCGAAGGCATACTCGATGTCTACGCCAAGCTGGCGATTGGCCTCCTCGAAACATGCCCTGGCCGTCTCCATGGTCAGAAGACCCTTGGCGACACCAGACTGATTGCTCGCTCCAAGCAACAGCCTTCCTTCCTTGGCTATCTTCTGGAGTTTCTCAGCCGCCTGTGGGAGTGCTCGCACGTCGGAGGGATCAGTCGGGTAGATCTCTCCGCTCTTGGTCTCCCGTACCGTCCCGTCGTAATCCACGATGAACGCCTTGTTCTTGAATTCAGAAGGCAAAGGCCAGCGCCCGATCTTGATGACCTCGACCGAATCGAAACCCTCAGCATACTGAGGCCGCACCATTTTCTTGAACCATCCGAACAGAACAGTCGGCGGGAACATGTTTGGATCGTGCTTGTACTCGTCCATCTCTTCGGACCGCAGCACGTGCCCGTAGCGCTCGCACATGCGCCAGCACAAGTTGAATTGAGCCTGTTCCTTACTGACATCGAGAAACTTGAGATGAACCGGCACCTGAGCCTTTTCCGCGGCTTGAAGAAAGGGCTCACGGTGCTCAGGCAAAAGGAAAGTACAGTCGAGCACGATGATCTCGGCCCCGTCCGCAATCGCCTTATGCATTTTCGGAAGCAAGCTCAAAACCTTGCCGCCTTCCTTGTCCCGGCTCAGGTAAACGTGCGGCGGCAACTTCTTGACTTCCGTGCTCTTGCCCGAACCCGGCACGCCAGCCATCATGTAAATCTCAGTCATACTCCTACCTGATGCGTAGCTTTCGACCGAGTGGATGGTGGTCTTTCGGCCACTCCCGCCGCACGCATCGAAGAGCATACGGCCCTCGCCGGAATCTATGATAGTCCTCATGCTCTGTGGGCACAATGTAGACCTCGGGGAATCGCCCACTGTACTGCCTAGCAGTGATGTCCACGATCCACTTCCGACCAACCTCGACCCAACAATGGTTGGTCTCGGCACCGTAAAAGTCCTCTGACCGAGTGCTGTTGGCGCAAGGAACGTACTGGCCCTCGACAAACCAAGCGTCGAAACCTTCTTTACGAAGAAAGCGAGCCAGACCATCCGAAGCAATCGCACACGCCCCACAGAGATCCTCATCGAAAGAGGCGATCTGAGGAAGCGTGACGAGCCAAGCCCGGAATCGTTTGGCGAGTGCTCGTAAGGTGCCTTTGTGCGGTTTGCGCACCAATCCCTCTTTCGTGTCTACGCGGAATCGAAGGAAAAGTGCATAGAGGCTCCGAATTTCGCTTTTAGACAGCGTTCCACAGCCTTGTAGAGCGCGCGCCTCCCGCAATATACTTTCGCCGGAATCCCGCGTAGAGAGGGTGAAATGGAAGCGATCCTCAGTCTGCTCGTACTTACCGCGGTCATTTGCATCCCGGCCGGACTCGGCCTTTGGCTGCTCGGCAAGGTGCTGATCTTCGTGAGTGGGACGAAGTAATGAGCATCATCATCCAAGTCACCGACGACGCGCGCGCTGTCCTGTATGGCGTCGATCTTGATGCCCTTGTCGCTGCCGGTCTCGTGCAGCGGGGTGGACGGCGCACGCCGCTCGGCCGCGCAGTCGCGGACTACTTGAAGGCACGGGCAGACTATCACAATCGTGTCGAGGGGAGGATCCCATGACCCCCACCGATGACGGAGGCAGAGACAATGGCACGGACAAAGATCACCCCGGCCCTGCGCAGCGCCGACGAGACGCGCACCGTCCTGAGCGTCTGGCTCGACTCGGACAGCGACCCGGGCGCCGATCCTCTATGGATCGTGAGCCGGGACCGACTCGACGCGTCTGGCGGCGCGATCACCACAGAGACGCTGGACACCCACCTAGACCGAGACGATGCGCTTGCGGCGGCCGAGGAACTGAGCCGAGAGACGGGCCTTCCCGTCGTCGCAGAGGAGGTCATCTAGGCCATGACCCCCACACCAGAGCGGACACCGGCAGAGGTAGCGGAGGGGCTGGAGGTTCACCAGCGCCTCTATCTCACCGACTTTGCAAAGTGTGGCCCCTGGACCGAGCCGCGGCGTGGTAATCGCCAAACCGCGGTCAACCTGAATCCGCTTGTTGATCTTGGCGTGCTCTCTGTGTCCTACGGCGATTGTGAGCGTACGTGGGACATCACCCCCCTCGGCCGCGCAGTCGCGGCGTACCTACAGGAGCACTTTCCGAAGAATTCGTAACCCACAGGAGACTGAGACGATGGCACGGACGAGAGAGACGATCACCAACAGCCAGCGCTATCCACTCGACGGACAATCGGGACGGACTCGATGAGCAGGAGATCGAGAACCTCTGCTCGCTGAGCCCCGGCCGTATCATGATGATCGGTGGAGGCGCGGCGCCGCTGATCCGCGTCGAGGCGTTTGACGCATAGACGCATAGGAAACAGACAACGCGCTCAACGAAGCCAGAAATTGTTGACCGGCGCGGTGGTGAAGTCTGCGTTGGCCAACGGACGCCCGAGTCGCTTCTCTAAGCACGCGAAGCACAACTGCAACGGCTGACGAGGATCGCGAGGATCCTCGTGCGGTGGCTGCTTTCCGTCCCACGCTTTCTCCCACACACCATCCCAGAGCATGTGGTACTCCGGCCGCACCATGCCGCAGTCGTAGCATGACCACTCGTCACGTGACTTCCTGTACCCAAACGTCACTGGCTTCGCAGGATAGCGTACAAGCGAAGCCCCTGTCGAGGATCCTTCGGCGCCTTCTTGCGCTTTCGAGCCTTTCGACGCTCAGGGTCCTTGACAGGCTTGGTGATCATGCTCTCTTCGCCGCGGCTTTCTTCGGTTTCGGCCTGACGAGTCGCATGGCTTCGCAGAGATTCGTGAAGTTGGACACAGCACTCCCTCGACGCTTGTAGCCCTCGCTGCTCGCTCCGATAACCCGACCCTTCTTGACAACTCGCCAACGAAACTCGCCAGCCTTGTCCTTGTAGACTGTGGCCTTGATTCCGTTCTTCACAGAGATGGCTTCCTCGACGTTTGTCGATGCGGCCTTGGTCGGTCTAGCTTTGGTCGTCTTTGTTTTCTTCTTGATCGGCATCTGATCCTCCTGGTTTGCCAGGTGATCGGACTCTACCGATCACAACTCCTGTTGTGGCGGCTCAGCCTTGCCCTCGGCCGCGGCATAGGCTTCCATCCATGCCTTGAGCCGAGACTCATCTATACAGTCCATGACGTGCGAGAGCACTTGCAGAGACGTGGGCATCCGGTCCTCCGGCACGCCCATCTCTCCCAAGTCGGTATAGATGCCGGCGAAGTAGTCGTCCACTAGCCGCTCAAAGTCATCGTCCTCGATGTAGACAACCTCTTCCTCAGTATCAGGCATCGCTACTCCTCAACGGCGACTGGCGTGAAGGGAATCACCTTCTGCGGCGGTCCATCCTTCCGAAGATCGCGGAACGTCTTGGCAATCATTCGGCGCAAGCTCTTACGGATTGGGTGTCCCAAAGCCACGGCCACAAGCACGACCCACTCGTCTTGCTTCTCGACTACAAGACTATGCGCGGGATCGGCTATGCGACGGGCCTCTGTGTTGACATGAAACTTGTCGACGGAAAGCGTCCCCAGCAAGAGCAAGAGCTTCGAAAAGGTATCTTCCCAAGGAGTAGAAAAGGGAGGCGGGGTATGCTCGGATTTCCCGTCAGCCAGCCAGAGCCTCCCATCCCAACCGCTTTCGCTGCACCGTGCTATAGCAGCGGCTTGGATGCCTTCACTACCTTGGAAAATTCGCTTGCAGAGAGCCTTTGGGGTCAGGTTGATCATAGGGGTGGTGGCCATGGGCCTGGGTCTGGGGTTGGTATAGCGGTTAATACCCGCTCAATCTCGGCTTTGATCGTGTCGATTGCATATTCCCAACACCACTGCCATCCGAGACGGGGACGAGCTATCTGTGTATCCCTCGCTGTGGCTGGGCTCGTTGACGTGATGTACCACATCGTAGGCGGCAGCATCGGAATGCGAGGCCAGTCGAGCCTGAAGGTGTAGCCGTTCAACGTGACCACGGCGTGCGGCACCGGATCGATGACCCTGATCGTGTCCAGGTAAGTCAAGATCTCCTCCACGGTCGAGCCGTCTGGCGGCGGGTTGGGCAGGGAAACTACGTCACTCTGCGTCTGGCAACCCATCTACAGACCACTTTCCTCGGAGCGTGGGCTTGGTGAGCAAGCCCAACAAGAGACCATCTCGAAACTGCGCCCGACTGACAAATTTGGCTCCCATGTAGCGCATCAGCGGAGTCTCCATCTGACAATCGATCCTTCCGACACCCGCTTCCTTCAGCTTATCGCAAAGGAACACAAGAGCCGCCTTGGACGCATTGGGCATGTGCGCAAACATGGACTCGCCAAAGAACACGTTGCCCAGGCACAGACCGTAAAGACCACCTACTAGATCGCCATCCTTCCACGCCTCGACGCTGTGCGCGTAGCCTTCTCGATAGAGCTTCCGGTACACCTTCAACATCCGGGGAGTGATCCAAGTGTCGGTCCGATCGGTTCCCATCGCAGACCTGGCTGCATAGCGCTTGTCGGCACACTCCTGTATCACTTGGTCAAACTCAGCGTCGATCGTGAAGTCGAGCTTCTTGAGCGCTTTCCGAACGGTGCGCCCTCTGTGTACCTCGTTCACGTCGAGCACGAATCGAGGATCTGGCGACCACCAAAGCACGTCGCTGCCATCGTGCGAGAACCAAGGAAACACTCCTTGGTGGTAGGCAGCCAACACGCTAGCGGCGGTCAGCGTCCCTCCTACATGCACGATGTCCTGCGGCTTCAGCATCTCCTGTAAACCGTGGTTTATCGACTAGCTACCGCTCTGCCTCTCCATGGCTTCAAAAACCTTCTTGACTGCGGGATGGTTTTCAAGCACTTGAAGCTCCTCCTCAGTCAGGTTACGCCGCGCTTTCAGCATTTCCTTTTGTTGTTGCTCCCACGTCCAGCCGCCTGCCCGCGCGATGTAGAGACTCAAGAACAGACTCTTTCTAGCGACCTCCCCCGACAATTGTTTCTCCAAGAGATGTTTCCCCTTGAGAAAGACTTTCTTGTCCCCTGCTCCGCCTTCTTTTGGCCCAGAAAACACCTGAAGGAGACCGAGGGCATCCTTGTACTGACTGACCTCCATGACGAGATCGGCGGCTTTCTCAAGCGCCTCTTCTTCGGAGATCTTGAACGCCTCTTCCATCGTGCCTTCCGCAATGATTTGGCTCGTGGCATCGATCAAAGCGTGCGCCATCTGCTCCTTCTCTTGCCTGTCTTGCTTGAGAGCCTGAATAATATCCTCAAGGCGTCGGATCTGATCTTGCTTTCTTTCAGGATCCTTGCTCTTCCACAGAGACTTCACCTGGGTAAGCATCCGTGTAATGTCATTCTTCTGGTCTTCTGAGCGCTCCTCTACAAGCTCCTCCATCTGTTCGCACAGGCTCTCAAACAACTTCTCTTGCCCCGAGTCCTTCTCGCGCTCTTGCTCCTGAGCCTTACGACGTTGGTACTTGCGATAGTAATGATCAAAAAGCTCATCGTCTGGAATATCCTCCTTGTCCTCTCGCTCCTTGCGTCGTTGGGCTGCGTTGGCGAAAGTCTCGAAAAGCTCATCCCGTGACAAAGAGTCAGGGGCCTCCGGCTTGCGGTCCACGTCAACCTCGACGGCTGTCTCGATGGTCGCGCGCATACTCCACGGACCCTCTCGACCGAAGTGGATCATGTCGCCATTCTGAATCTCGGCCTGCCTGATCTGCTCGCCATTGACGAAAGTCGGAGGCACGCCGCCGAGATCGATGAGCCGGAACGTGTCCGTGCTGCGCTCGATCACCGCGTGCATGCGCGCTAGCCCTTCAAGCTGGATGTGCGAGGACTGGAGCGTCCCGATCTTGGTCACGTCGTCCTCGATCGTGCGCCATTCCTTCATCTCGTTGCCATGGAAGATCTGTAGCTTGAGAACCTTCATCTCTACGCCCTCTACGCCAGAATCTACCAAAAGTGCATACGAAATGCGCGCCCGGCGCGGTGCGCGTTGCCCGCAACCCGTAGGACGCCCTGGGAGCCTCCCTGAGCCTCCAGAGCCCCGAGACTACAGCCGCATCCTGGCGGCCCAGAAGCCTCTGGAGACGCTCCTCAGAGCCTCAGAGCTAGGCTGCGGCCTGCCTTCGACGCCAGGTCTGAGCGACCCGCTCAGCCAGCCTCATAATCGGCTTGCCGTAGAGCCCGGAGAGGCTGAGAGCACGCTGCATGCGGAACTTGGCCTGGTCCGAGAGCTTTGCCGGGTTCGCCACGAAGGCAACAAAAGACTCGGCAAAGTCCTCCATCTCATTCGTTCTCGCATAATCCGTGGGGACTTCCAAAGCATCTATCGCAGCGTCTACGCTCTTGTCCTCTTTGCGAATCTCGTCTTGCAACGCTCGGGGAATCTTGTCTGCGCCTTCCCAATCGAGAGACAAAACATCGTTGCGAAGGCGGCGGAGCTTCTGAGCTACTTGCTTTGCCACATAAGCATCCTCTTCCGCTCTCTGCTGCTCCTTCGACTCATATTGGAGATGACTGAGCAGGTCTCCAGGGTGTTGTTGACGCCAATGCCCCTCTGGGTCCCGCAAGAAATCAAACACGTCCTTCCCTCGACGCGTCAACCGAACAATCTTAGGTGTAATCAAGGGCTCTCCCAAACCAGGGTTGCGCAGCCACGCCATGAACCGTAGCTTGTCCAAGCCCTTGAGCTTTCGTGCCGCTTTCGACGGACTCCAATCATTCCGTTCGATGAGATCGAAGAACCGCCTTCGGTCCTTCCCGGTGATCTTGAATTCTTGCTCGACCTTCTCCCGTGCCGACTCAACAGGACTCCACCCGGCATCCCATTCCTTCTTAGCGTTGGGATGGAGGTACGTCATGTGGACATGATGCCCAAACTCATGGAGGAACACTTCGGAGATCCAGCGATCCATGAGCCGACCACCGCCGGGTTTGAGAACAGCATCGGTCAGGACGATGCGGCGCTCACGGGAGAAGTACCAGGCAACATACTTTCCATCGTTGCTAGTCCACTTGCGAACGAGGATGTCCTTGACGCCTTTCGTGAGCGCCTTCTCCATCCCTCGTTTGCGGAAGATCGCCATGATGTGATCGACGCCGCTCAACAGCTTGCGCATCATCTTGTCGGGCATGCGCTGCGGATTCCAGACCTTGAACCCCGAGTAGGTCAGACGCGCTGGCCCGGCTTGCTTGAGACAGTCGTTGACCTCCTTGGAGTACGTGTCTAACACTCGTGCTGTATTTTCGACATCCTTCTTGAGTAAATAGTTGTTGGGCTCGATGGCAACATGACGATACAGAACCGAAAGCTCATGATGAAGCAGATCAGAAGTGCCTTTCTTGGGGCACTCGAATCCCCACCACTGATAGAGCCACTCAGCCAAACCTGCTTCCCATTGACCAGGGAAGGTTCCGCCCGCGACATCCTTCTTCAGTTGTCCGATGAACGGCTTTTCTTTCTGGAGCGCCGGTACTCGGTCCTTGTCGCTCAGGCGCGTCCATCCCTTCACCGTCTTGTGGATTTGGTTGAAGATGGCCACATTCTTCAGGACGTTGGGCCAATCCCAATTGGGAGAAAATTCCGCCGTCCGAACCTGCGCTTCCTTCTTCCGCTCCTCTGGCGGGAGCGCGTGCCAGATGCGGAACAGGCCGAGGGTCTTGTTCTTCTTGCGGCCCTTGGGGATGGGCTCAATCTCGACAGTGGGGTTTCCCTTGTGGTCCTTGCCCCACGCCACAATCCGTGCTTTTTTGTTCTTGTACTTCCCGTACAAGATGATGTCGCCTATCTCGAAATAGTCACGAGCGATGAGATGGCGAGCAGCAACACGTCGCTGCGGAAGATGATCAGCAAACGGGTCTGCCAGAATCGTCTCACGCACCTTCCTCGGTACTTGTCCTTCCCGCACGGGATCAAACTCGGAGTCCATCCAGTCTCCGATGAAGTCGGACTTGTTCGTATCGCCCGCTACGAGACCGTACAAGTGACGCTTGACTCCCTTCCACACGCGAGGACCCACGTACTCGATCACAACCGCCCAATCGAAACCGTCCCGAGACGCGCGCATCTTGACCCAAGTACCTGGCCGTAGCTTGGGCTTCTCCTTCTCGGGCTCTTCGTAGAGATCGGGGCGCTCTACGAGCACCGTGAAGTACGCTGGGATGTGCGTGTAGCCAGCGTCGATACTCGCGTTGGTCCGATGGATGCCGTCACTGATCTCATAGGGAGGACGCTTCCCCGCAAGAGAGATGGGCGGAAAGGCTTTCCCAGACGCGAGCCCCTTCTTGATCCTGTCGATACGCCCTTGGTTCCAGACCGGCGGAGTCTTGACCTGCTTGATGGGAACGACCTTCATCACCGTGTACGAATAGAAACCAAGGTCTTTCGCCTCCTCTAGCTCCTGCTTCTTGTCACGGCGCGTCTTCTTGCGAACGTCGCCCTGATCGATCTTGTAGTGCTTGGGAGCAGCGGCCAGCGGGAACATCCTCGTTCGCACCGGATGGCTACGCTTGTCCACGTCCACGATGCCCGTGTAGTTGCCTGGCTTCGGGGCGATCATGGTGTGGTGCGACTTGGCTAGCTCGCCCGCATACACGGGAGCAACACCGCGAGCCGTAGAGATTGTGATGTGCGGCACCCGGTTGGTGAGCCGAGCCAGGTAGGACGGAATGCTCACCCTCAACACCTGGGCCTTTTCGTCCTCCAGATGAGCTACCGGCTTGACCGTGACGATCTCTCCCAATTCGACCTTCTCCAAGTCGGCATCGGTGGGATCGTAGATCACCGTGACGTGATCGGCGTAGACAGTGGGATGGACGGGCGGATAGGTGCGCAGGAGCGCCCGCCTACTCTGAGGCGTGAGAAAGATCCCGATGTACTTCGGCCGACCCATCACACTGCCGCGAATACCTGGACCATGCGCTTCTCAGACGGAGAAGGCATCTTCTTGCCGTCCGGCATGACTACCTTGTGGAACGTCGTCGGGTACTGCGAGAACCACCGGCCCTTGACCGACATCTTGGTCACGGTCTTGTTGCGTACCTCGAAACTCGATCCGTCCTTGAACGTGAACAGCATATCGCCTTCAAAGTTGCTACGTGCCCAACTCAGGACTTCGATGTTCTTCAGGTTGCCTTTCCCGGTCACGATGGCACTCAGCTTCATCGTGTTCTTCCTGACAAACCCATCGCGAATCTCTCTCGTGATCTGGTCAGCCTCCTTCTTGATGTCTTGCTTCCAACCGAATCGCGTTACCGCTGAGAGCCTTGGCTCCCGTGCGGAGAAGATGAGCATGTGCCACGCGCTGTGCTGACGCCGTCATTCGCCCCGCCATCTCGCTGCGACCCGAACCGCCATGTCCTTAGCCTGGTGTTTGTAGAATTGCACGATGCGCTCTGCCCGCTCGATAGCCTCTTGAGGCGGCTTCTTGTCCTTGTACCGATTCTTGAAACAGTTGAGCGCCTTCTTACCCTCAGAATCGAATAGGCACCAAACCCCGCGTTCGGGATGCTTCTTAACGATTGCTGTTCGCTTCATGGATGCCCTCTTTCCCTGCTCCATCAGCGTCATTGGCCGTCCGTCTTGGACGGAGCAGCGATTTCCGGTTTCACCCCAGCCTCCTCAAGCCACTTCTCGACCTCGTAGTGATCCACACGAGCATCTTGCAGGTATCGGGAAGCAACTCGTTGTGCGCTCGCGCTCATGGGATTGTCGGGAAACGAGGCCACGGAGTAACCCCGCTGAGAATCTTGTCTAGCCCCAAGATGCCCCGGTTGAGATGGTGCTCTGGCTCGATCTGACTCGGATAGTAGGTGAAGTCTCCGTAGATCGAGCGACCATACTGACGGTTGTTGTTCTGGAAGCGAATACGCTCCAGTCTCGCCTGACGCCGACGCTCGACCTCAGCTAAGAGCCGCCGAACGTCAGCAGGCAGCGCCACAACCTACTCCCTCCGATGCGTCCAGGCGGAGTCCACGATCTTGGCGATGCCCTTGACTCGACCCACGGCATCTCGTAGTCCTTTACGCCCATCGCCTTCAGCCTGAGTGCTCGCCTTGTCGAGAACCTTCACAAGCTGCGCGAGCAAGTCGGGCGGAGACTCCTTGTTGAAGGCGTGACGCTCTTGGTAGGCCAAGACGACTCTCTCAGCCGATGGCTCAGCGGGAGGTTCAAACTCGAAGACGGTCACATCCTCATCGCCGTCGTCTTCCACCGAAGAAGCCTCATCGAGAATCAGAAACAACAACTCGATGTCGCCGTCATCGAAGAACGCTGCTTGATCGAGGAAGTCATCGATGTCCATGGAACCGATCGTGCCATCCTCAAGTGCGTACTCGACTTGCCACGTGTCAGCAACGACTCCCGTGATATGTCCCGCGACGACACGCTCGCCGTCTAGGGTCATCATAAACTCGACGGCCGGATGCATCATAATCTCTTCCGTCGTCCCGAGCCGCCTGTGGCGCGTGCGGAATTTCCGGTAGATGCGCTTCTTTCGCTTGAACGCAGGCGACTTGCGTACCTGGCGATAGCGAATCTTGGCCTTCTGTTTGAGGACACCCTTGCGCTTGCGGTAGCTCATCTTGGCCTTCTGCTTGGCCTGTCCCCGCTGCCTACGCTGCCGCTTGCGCTTCTTGGGCCTGTAAGGGCCTATGCCTACGCGTTCCATGGCTCACCCTGGGGAACAGATAGGCCGAATAGCGGCCTTGTGACGGCTCTCAGGCGCTCTCAGAGCCATGCGTGGTATGCGCGAGTACCTTCAACTCGTCCAGTAGCTCGTCCAGGCTCATGGCTGCGATCTCCATGACCGCCCACTGGCCGCCCAATTGACGATACTCGACGGGCTGGCCAATCTTCTCGGAAAGCTGGATTCCCAGAATCATCCCGGCCGTGACCCCTCGATCGCAGTAGACAATCGAGGCATCGGCTGACCGCTTCCACTCCAGGCCAGCCTCGATTCCCTTCGCTCGTTCCTCTGGCACGGAATCGTCAAGAACGCCAGGCTGCGTGTACAACAGATGGCTCGCGTACGGCGACTCGCCTCGCTGAAGGCAGTCATGCAAGCAAGCCCGAGCATACGCTACGTTGTCATCCTCTTTGATCGTGATTGTGTGCCCAGCTACCTTGATGTCCGTGGTGCGGAAGGGGCTCTCAACGACGACTCGCCGCATGCCCTACGCTACCCAACGCCGGGAGCGATCGTGAGATGTGCGTTCCATGGCCACGCTTCCCTTTCAGATCCGAGCTTTCTTCCCTTTGTGGCGACGCACGAACGCCTCCATGCGCTCTCGTAGGCTCTCGACTTCTTTGTCGTTATCGATCATGTCGCTCGGTTGCACGTGGAGCCACGCCTCCTCAAGGAGATCTGCGGCTTCGGCAATGGCCTCCTCAGCTTTCTTTCCCTTCGACGGCTTCTTTTTTGGGCGTGGCATGTTTCACTTCCGCTCTAGTCGTCCTCCAGACGGCCGCGCCAGTAGCGGGCGATGGTCCGCGCGAGATCGGTGGCCAGCGCGCCCGTGTAGTGGTCCATGTGCCGCGTCATCACGTCGACCGTGCCGTCCTTCCGGTCGAGCCAGACCTCGATCCACCGCTCCCGCTCATCCTCTCCCTTGTACGGGTTTGGGACATCGGGTGCGATCTCTGCGAAGGGGAAAGATGGGTGTCCGTGGAGAGTGACGTAGAAGCGGTCGCTCCTCCACTCGATCTCCGTCGCGGCGGCGCCGAAGTAGTTACGCAGAAGGGACTCGATCTCGTCCTTCGTGGGCGGCGTCGTGCCCTTCTTGAAGTAGATGAAGCGGTCGGCGGACACGTCTCCATCTTCTACCCCCTTTCGCCCCTTCCGCGGATCTTTGGAACCACCAACGGAACCGCGCCTTTCGCCAAAAACGGCACGGATCAAACGGCAGGCAGGGCAAACGCGTGGATGGTGGCAGCAGCGCTCAAGAGTGCATACTCGGGTGCTCATGCCCTTAGTCCGGGGCCGTTACACGTTGGGTACCCTAAACGCCCCAACGAGACCGGCTGCGCTAGCTGCGCGGCTCAGTCAACCCACTGGCCACGACGTTTGATCGCAGCCTTGCCGCCCTCGATGTTGGCACGAGTCAGATCCTTGAACGGATTGCGCCTGGCGTAGTACGACCGTGGCCGAGTCCAACCGTTCGCACGGATGAATTTGGCCGCTCGTGTTCCAGCGATCTGGCAGCCGAGTTTCTTGCCCGCCAAATGCGTCGCCACGGCAACGGTTTTCTCCTCCAAGACGTACTGCTCGTAGAGAGCCTCACCTTGCTCTGGAGTGAGCCCGAATGTCTCGGGAGCTACCTTGAAGAGTGGCATTGCTCGTCTACTATACTCGCTCCTCGACTCAGCGATACTTGGCTGTGTACGTCACGTCCTGCGCCCAATCGTGAGGGATGGGGTAACCACCGATCTCGAAACTGCCGCCGCCATCCTTGAGACCCCACCGTTCCTTCGCCTCAAGCGCGATGAGCCGCCACACCTTCTCGCCAGGATCGGACGTTCGGCTCTTGCTCGACTGCCTGTGTGCGTGGAGATAGACCACTTCGCCGCCATGCTTCTTGACTTCCTCGATGATCCACTCAATGGCTCTCAGCGTCGCTCTGACTTGAGAATCCGTGACAGATAGCGGCTTCCGATCGGGCTGGCTCTGAGGCTTCCAGTAGGTCTTGAGATTTGGAGTCCAGGTTTTGGTTGCCTCATCATAGGACTCTAATCCTGAAAAGTGGCCATCGATCTCGATCCCTACATCCTTCTTGTTGAAGGCATGGCCGTGATAGACAACCCAATCGAGCCCGTTCATCTGGACGATCTTGCCGTCGCGAGGAATCCCGATGTGGGCGCTGACCTTCTTGTAGCGACTGGCCTTGACACCAAGCAAGCAAGCCGTCTGGTGCAGTGTGATCCCCTTGATGTCCTTCCACCCGTTCTTGCGCTTGTACTTGGCCTTGACGCCTTTCCCGTCGTCCCCACACAGCTTGTAGAAGTGAGGTGGCGTGTGCCCTTCCGCATCTTCTTCGCCAGCCTTGGGCTCGATGATGGGCTCTGGAACCGGAAACCTCGGCAGTTTCTCTGCCTCCAGCTTGATTGCCGTGTAGGTATCTGGACCCACACCACGAATCTTGAGCGCGTGCTCCTTGGTCTTGAGAATGCCGCCTTTCTCGCGATCGTCATCTTGGAAGTCACACACTTCCTGAAGCGTCTCGTCGCCCAGAAAACCGTCAGCCCCGTACCGAGTCAGCTCGTACCCCAGACGCTCCAGCAACCGTTGAAACTCCTTGACCTTCGGTCCCGAGTCCCCGTGGTTGAACACGGGCTCGACGTGGCCGAGACCGTGCTCTGCTGGCGTTTTCTGCTCTGGCTCCTTGGCCAGATCTTCCAAGTATTCCTCAGCCCCTTCCGCCACCATCGGCTGAATAGGCGTGCGGTCATCATCTACCGGGGCTGGAGCCGGGTCCCCAGGCTTCTTGCCACCGAAGAGAGATCTCAGAAGCTCAATTAACCACTTCACGGTCGCCTCCTAACAGGAGGCACCCATAGGCTCCTTATCGCCTATCCCACAAACTCGTCAAAGACGGCATTCCAGCGGGTCGGATCGATCGGCTTGTCGCTGGCTGGCTCGTACTGGAATGTCAACGACACCTTGCCTCGACCTTTGCAGGCAGGACACGTTTTCTCCTGCCGCTTTCGCCGGGAAGACAGGTCATTCGCGAGGATTCGTTCTTTCCATTCGTCCGTCAACGAAACGAGATCGAGACGATAGCTGCTCGCACGAGACCCGGACGGGCCCTTGCGCCGGCAGTAGACGGTCTGGCCTCCACATCGTGCTTCACGTAGCTCCCTCGCACGTGCTGGGCCACCAGAACCACCAACTCGCCGCAACTCCTCGGCTGTGTGCCAACGACCATCCAACAGAGTCACGAACACTCGTTGGAGGTTGTTGCGTAGCCCGTAAACGTCTCCTGCGTCTCGCATGTCTCAGTTTGGGTAGAACATCCTGTTCTTGGTCATGTTGTCCACCAGCATGTCAGCGACGGCAACCGCTGCTGTCAGCCGTACCGCATGGAAGTCGTAGTCCATCTCGTCACACGCAACCATTTCATCCGTCCCCTCTACCCAACACACCTTCGGCTCCAGATGGAAATACGATCCCCATTGCCGAATACGAACCCCAACGTGCAAGGGCTTCTTATCGTCATCGCCGCTGGAGATCGTCACCACAACGGGCTGCATGGCATCCTCGTAGCCGAGTAGCTGCTCCATGGGGTTGAATTCAGGCATTCTCTACTAAGAGACTACCCATAAGAAAATCAGCGGACTATAGATGATCTATACTTTACTCCATGGGGCACTCCCGACGCTCACCACGCAGCCATTCGAGCAGATCCACGCGGCCTCCGAAAAAGATCGGAATACGCCGTTTTCGCAGCAGAACGTGGGCGCAGAAGCGATGGCAGCCATCTAGGATTACCGCTTCTGGATAGATGCGGCCCCCGTCACAGAAGCAATCCACCATGATCGGTTCGATCTCACAGCCCTGTTCCAGTTGTTGCACAAAGTACGCAATTCGCCCGTAGTCGTACCGCGTTCGCGTCGCAAACGAACGTCGAGCTATGGCACGAAACCTCGATGGCTTTTGTCGCTTGATCTCGACCAACGTGGGTGGATTTCCGGGCCATCCCAAAACATAGAACGGATCGGCATGCTTCCGCAGACGAGAGACGAGAACCATGTCAGCGTCGTCACTCACACCGAAGGCTCTCGGCACTGGAGGCAGTAGCAGCGTTTCGTCTTGACTCCACGCGGCCCTTTGTCAGCCTTACGGTAGTAACCTAGTCGCTGGACTTCGTGGCCACACTCCAAGACAGCCGTGTACCACCCGCTGCGGTGGTAGTTGTCATCCAGCTTCACGTCAACGATCTTGCGGAGTGGAGCACCCTTGTACGGGTTCACCTTCTTGGGCTTGCTCTCAAAGTAGGCGTCCACGATCGCGATCAGCTTCTCGCACTGCTCCATGTCGAAGCGACCGATGTGCGCCTCATCTTTCTCCATCCCCATCTGCTCAGCCATCCAGGCATAGGCATCGCCGCGTCGCATGTACTTGTCTTTCCAGATGCGATCGAACACGTTGTGGGCGGTTATGCGAGCCCGCTTGGTGTCCGAGTCCGCGGGAATGCCGAGGGGGCGTCCGTCCTTGTGAGCCCCGTGCGTCGCCTGACACTTGGGGAATGCCTTGCACCCGTAGAACAGGCCGTAGCGGCTGGTACGAAGCACCATCTCCCCGCCGCAGTCTGGACAGGGGTGCTCAAGCACTGTGCCTATGGGACGAGGCTCGGTCACAAACAGCCTCCCTGATGACGTTCAAGCCTACACTCCGTCTCGTGATAGAGGCGCTCGATCTCCTCCCACTGTTCTTCGGTGCAGCCGGCTAGCTTGGGAGGCGGACCAGGATGGACCCATCGACCTCGACGCACGGGACCACAAATCCTGCATTTGTTGTCAGCTTGTGTCCCCGCGAGAATCACCGCGATCGATGCTGACTTGTCGTACTGATCGAGGCCCCATCCGCAATCCGAAGTGGGCCTGTATTCCCACTGACCCACGTCAGGATGCCATGCCAACGAACCGCCATGCTTTTGCAGGACCGCCTGCGCTTCATCCGACAACTCGGGATCGGGACCGACTTCAGCAGAACAAGCTGCGACAAGAACTGCCAGTGCGATTCTTGATCTCATCGCTTCGTTCTTCCATCTAGTTTCACCTTACGGGGTCTGGCCTTCGGGTCTGGACGTACAACGTACATCATCCGCGGGATACCAGACAACCCGTCAATCACGTCACAGACCCAGCAAAACCAACACGTCTGTAAGCCAAAACTCGGATGCAACCCGTAATACGACGCCCTCTGGTCTGCGAGAGGAGAGCGCTTCTCACCTGTTGCGGAAACGATCACGCGCACGCCATCCTCCATGCAGCAGTCTTCTCTATAGCCCCATGAATTCGGATTCGCCTTCATCTCAGCATGGAGCGCGATGAGATGATCTTGCGCCTCCTCCAGAGGCAAGTCACACAGATCGAGCACCGTGATCGGATGACCGCTATCGTCCAGACAGTGAATCATCACCAACCGCTCTGCCAAGGATCTCGCTGTTCTCTGCGACGCTCGAACAACAGACGTTCTCTACACCAAGATCCCTGCCAGTCACATCGTCGGCCGAACCGTCTGTGCATCTTCGACATCTCCGGCAGGTTGTCCGTACAGATGGTATCCCATACATCGTGCCACACGACGTTCCACCGCTCGCCCTTGGGAGGCTTCCAGGTGAAGCAATCGTCCAACTTGATGACCAGGGTCGCCTGTTTTGCAATGGCATTCTCACCATCGCTGGCATAGACGTGGATGCTGGTGATCTCGCCAGCTTCATTCTCGGCACGTATGATAGAAGGCATCGTGCCAACCTGAGACGCGCCACTCTCGATCTTCTCCTTCGCGAGAGTCACCATAGACTCACCAACCAGCTTGATCACATCCGGGCTCTTTTCGATCACCGTGACGTGAGTGACTTCCTCCTTCTTGAGAACCGCCGCCGCACACATCCCGAGCCCAAGCCCATGAATCAGAACCCGTCCTTCGGCTCGCAGAATGAACCCCAGATGGTCTCGGATCTCGTGCGGCGTGTCGCTCATGATCACCGACTTCCCGTGATACAGACCTGTGTACGTTCCTTCTGGAACACCACGGCCCCCTCCGCCGAACGAGAACACCGCTCTGAGTCGCTCTAATTCCGCTTCTTGTTTGCTGACCGTGAAGCGTTTGACGGACCAATCGCCGGATTCACCTTCGGGAATGTCAACTCGGTAATCGTCGCGCATCGCTATCCCCTTTCAGTACGGCCCACTCGGGTCGGGGAAATCGGGTGGTTCCGGGTCGTCGTCTGGGCCGTCGTCTGGGTCGTGCCAATCGTAGTTGCACGAGTTGCACCACCAACGTCCTTGCTCGTAAACAACCTTCTTAGAACCGCACCTTGGGCAGTAGATTGGGTAGCCATCCTTTCACCTTGAAGCGCGCTCCTCTTCCTCTTCCTCTTCCTGAGCGCCAAGGGCAACTCCCGCAAGCGTTCCTCGGATCATGTTGTCCGAGGCTTCACTAGCGCGATGAGCATACTCGACTCCAAGCAACCCAACGACGATCTTTGCGGCTGATAAGGCGGCGTCCTCGATGAGTCCTTTCAAGGGACCAAGGTCCGCGTTTCGCAAGCCGACTCGTCCAAACTCCTCTGCAACGAGAAACGCCAAGTCGGACTTGGCACGAGCAACCGCTTCCGCGATTTCCTTCTCGATCTGCTCCCGCACCTTCTCAGAAACACCATCGAGCATTTTCTCAAGCGTCAACATCAGGCACCCATGGCTCTTTCCGCGCGCCGAACGGCCGCATCTTCCTCATCCCAACGCTGCCGCTCCTCCAATGCCTCGACCGCCGCTTTCTGCTCGGCATTGAGACGGTCGTATGCGATCTCCGGTACGACGCGCTTTCCGCCGCATTCGTAGCAAGACACATCATACGTGCCGCTCATGTAGTCCTCAGCAAAGTCGGGATCGTCGTAGAACTCCTCAGAAGAGATGCCACCCGCGTCGATGCTCGGATTGACGTGCGAACCCTTCCCGTCACAGGTCGGACAGACCACGTACTGGACAGGAACCTCTACAGTCGTCTCCTCGTCATCCTCATCGTAGGTGAGGATAGTGGCGATCATGCGCTTCTCATCGAAAGTCTCGTACCAGTCGCCACGTTCACCCGCACGGACACGAGGATCGTTGTCATAGTTTCGCTGTAACATGATGGCTTGTCGTGTTTCGTGGTCCATGATCCATTACTCTCGGACTCAGGCTTCAGGCTTAGCTCTCGACTGAGATATCCAGTAGCCCATGATCTGTTCCTCATTGAGTTGGTCAACCACCTTGTGCCCTCCAACCATTGGGTCGGGTATTTTTACCAGCTCACCTTCCATGCATCCCTGCTGTATCAGGTACGCAATCTGATCGAACGCCACAGTCAGGTCAGTCGATAGCACCGACATCACAGTCTGAGCCTTCATATACCCCTCAGGATCCTGTTCAATTCCAGTCAGGGCATTCTCCACAGCCGTACACACCGTTTCAATGCCTTCGTCTGTCAGCAAATGTCCCTTCTCGTTCACCCCAAAGATCTTCACAATCGGGCACACGTTCCACCACCGCATCCGCTTCTTTTCCTGGCCAGGAGTCGGAACCGGCTGAACCCACGCCTCAAACACCGTGTGCTCTTCGCCCAAAGTTAGCCGCGGCAACGAGTCCAGCAACACACGGTATAGCATCACGCCCAAAGACATTGGCACTTGAGCCACCACAATTGTCCCCTCTGGGTCGCTCACGCCGACTGGCTTGGGCAACCTGGGAATCAATTCGCACGACGGAGGACTTTCCGTGATCAACTTCCCTGTCTCATCATCGATCTGGCTGAATGAGCACCCGGCCTCCAGTAAGTGATCAAACGACGGCAACCACGACACGGCATGGTAGGTGTCCAGAAGCTCCTTGAAGCATACAAGGGCACGTTCCGCAGACCGCTCTCTTCCTTTGCGGAAGGTTAGATTCTTGGTAAACGTCCCCGTCATGTACCGAGTGTCCAGAGCTTCATCCAGAGCCTTATGTAGTGCATCGCATAGATCAGGCAGGTACGCTGCCTCGCGAAACGAGCCGCGCAACCTGATCGAGATGAACGCTGTAGGGCTCAGAGTTGTACTTCTGGTCCCCGTGGGCCTTGATCGCGAAATCTCGGGCACTCGTCATCTCATCCCTTCTACGCGAGATTCCGCGAAAAGTTGACTTTTCCCGCGAAAAGCGCGCAGAAGGTGAGCTAGCCAGGCCAGAGAGCGCTCAAACGCCGCAATTCGTCACGGATCAGATCCTCAGTTTCCCGTCCCAAATTGCGCACTTGTCGCACGTCACCGAGCCCAAACCTATTAACAGACTGGACGTGGTAGAGCGTCTGACGACCTCGCGCTTCCTCTCGACTCGCGAAGCCGTGCTCATCGCAGAGCGTTCCCAGCCCGACCGTCTCGGGTGAGCGACGATTCTTCCACTGTCCCTGCTGCACAACGAGCCAACGCTCATGGCCGTTGAAGTAGAGCGACGGGACGCTGTACGTGTAGACATCATCCTTGTAGGTGTCGCCGCAGTTTGCGAGAGCACGCTTGCTCATCTTCCCAACAGTCGCGTGCCCTATCGCTCCGACTCGTAGAGCTATCCATCGAGCAAGACTCGTCACGTACTGCTGTTCCCACTCTCCGATGTCCAGGTCGTAGTCGATCTCGATGACCGGAACCTCGCCCTTCGTGTGTCGCCAGATTCCGCGGATGGGAATGTCCGAGAAACTCGGCTCGCCCGTGAGATCTGTCCACGATCGATAGTGATCGAACAAGAAAGACAGCATCTTCTCGCGTGCCTTGGCGCTGCACGGACGGATAGAGATGAAGCAAACGTCGAGATTGAGACCGGCAGCTTCGTGCGCCGGAAGCCGGGGGACACGTGGCAAGCAAACGTACTTGCCGTCAAGCCGCATGACTCTTCCTCAGATCGGCCACACTCCTGTATACTCCAGAAGACAACTCATGGTGCCATCCAAACCGCCGTTTCTTCACCATCGCTCATGGCAATAGCATCGTTTCTCTCGATTTCTTCTTCCGGTCCTTCGGCTTCTTCCGGCCACACGGGCTCGAATTTCGCCTCGACTGCAAGCACAAATTCCCACTGTTGATCCCGCGGCACCGGTTTCCCGAGCATCGACAGAGTAACTTTCTCATCTGGATCGAGATCAATTTTCTTGTTCTTGGCCCTGGCGACGAATCCCTTACGATACCGCTTATGGCCTTTGATCTTGATGGGGCAGACATCCCCACCAAACACAGCCCGATGAAGCGACCACCAAGTCTGCTCAGGCCACGTGTCTTTCTTGTAATCCCGCTTTTGCTCGCCGGAAAACATCCCCTCGACGGTATAGAGGTTCCCGTCCGCGTCACGACAGTCCACACCACCCTCAAACTTGCGCCATGCTTTTCGCATGGCACGTAGGATTGTCAGCGTCGCGGGGACACGCTTTGCCAAGACTTCTGGGGGAGCCATGGGATCCCAACGCCATGTAAACAACGCCGCGTTCATCCCATACCATCCGTAGCCCACGCTCCAACGATCCGGGACACCATCGCAGTTTTGGTCATACGGGTTGTCGGGATCGCAGTGGAATTCCAGATCCTTGAGCCGAAAGAGCGGTTTGCCGCTCTTCCCGAGCGTCAGTCCTTCATAGAAGTGCGGATTTCCCTTGTATACCCCTCTCCGATACATCCGCTTGTACGAGTTGCGGTTGGCGATACGATCGGGATCGAGCCGGTGGTCCGTCTGGTGATCCCATGTCGATTCGCGCTTCGCAGGAATACGAAGGAATCGAGAGAGCTTGTCTGGGTCGCAGTAGTGCTTGCGGTTGCATGTCTTGGCAGTGCGCCATTTGAATTTCCAGCACTGCACATCAGGGGTCCACCACGAAGGAGGCTTGCAGACAGCATCCACGATGATGCGTTGGTTTCGCATCTGGATGGCCTGGCGTTTCCGATTCAGCCAATACGGCCGGCAGTAACCGGGATCTCCCTCTAACGCACCTTTTCGCTTGCGACAGTATGTTTCGCGTCCTGTCCTATCAGGCACGCACTCGTCATCGGACCTGCACTCTTTCTTGATCGGGTCTTCGGACCATGTTGCCCACTCCGCATAAGGATCGATCTTCTCTTTTGAGGTTTCGTTTGCGGTCGGGGATTCGTTTGCTTCAGTCTCTTCTTGAGAAACTGTCTCTTGAGTATCCGCCAACCCATCGTCGCCTGTGATCTCCGCCAATCCTGTGGGATTCCATCCTGAAAGCAGAAGGAGACACAGGAACACAGGCAGATGCCTCAGGTAGTACGTTTTCTTGGTCGGGGCGCCTCTCATACAGACTCCTGGTTTGAGACACTAAGCTAAGCAGTGCGTAAGCTGAATCACGAACAGCAACCCTAATCCTGCAAGAATGATCTTGATGGCAATGCTGTCTCGCATCGGACTTCACACGGTATGTGTACAGGTAGGTGGAACCTATAAACCGGAAACCGTGCTCCCTGCTCTACACCGTAGGGTGCTGTTCTGAGCATGCACAGCGCAAATTTACCGACTAAAGGGGGCAGATCTGCCCCACCTATAGCAACTTTGCGCGCAATGCTCGCTCAGCGACTTTCACAGGAGACGGACAAACGCGCCGCTTCACTCGAACCAAGTGAGGTATGCAAGAGTACCCCATCTTGTTTCCGTAACGCACCATGTGCTCTAGGTTGTGCTTGTGGTCTTCCCAGATTTCGATGGTCTGGAGTGTGCGGAGTGCGTTCGTCAAGTATCGGAGAGTCGCCATTTTGTAGCGCAACGTGACGCCTCCGCTTCGCAGAAACAGGTCATCGGGGACTAAACCACCCATGCGCAGAAGCTCAGCGACCCGTGCTCGCAAAGGCTCGACGCGACCCGTCACGACTGCAACATGCGTCTTGGGATCGCCCTTGACCTTCTGGAACGCACTCTTGGTCGACCCGATATACCAATCGGGAGTCGGCCGCTGCGGCACGCAGGGAGGTGACAACGACTCTACACTGTCGTACCAACTGTCGGAAGCGCCCGGCATTTCGGGGGCATTGAACAGCGTGCCGTCGAAGTCGAAAATGGCGAGACGAGTAATCACGCGATGTAGGCAGCCATGTCGGTCTTGAGCGTATTCAACTCAGTGACCTTGGTATTGAGAACGGTGATCTGGTTCGTGGTCTCTTGTACCATGCCCTCATCGGCAATAAAAGTAGCAATGAGCGCCTGCACTTCGGCCTCATCGCCCTTGAGCAAAGTCGCCTCGTAGCCTTGGTACACGGTACGCTTCGCGGCGTCCGTCGATCCGCGACGACAACGCTGATCAATGATGTCGATCATCTGTTTCTCGAAGTTTGTGAACGCCATTGTTTGATCTCCTAGGACACGTAGCTCTGCATATCAGCCTTGAGACTCTGTGCCGCCGTCTTTGCCGCATCGCAGTCAGCGATCTCAGCATCGCATAGAGGAATGCCGGTGTTGTTGATGTAACTCGTGATCAACGTTTGCCGCTCGGCCTCGGTTCCCGTCATGATCGTTTCCAGGTCGGTGTCGTCCTGAGCGCTTGCCTTCCCACGCCGCTTTCTCTGCTGAATCTCATTGTGGATTCTGGTGAGCATGTCTTTTTCAAACTGCGTGTGTGCCATGTCTGCTTCCCTTACGAGGAGTAGCCGCCAAGCTGTCGCGTCCACTCTATCGAGAAATTCCAGTCGCCCGTGGCAGCCGTGGCCGTGGCTTGAAGCTCAATGTTGTCTCCGTTGATGGCCAGTTGGATGTTCGTCCAGGGAATCGTACCATTCGTCTGCTTGCCGGGAGCCGAAGTCGGATCGACATGAGCCGTCAAGAGAAACACCGTACCGCCAACCCGATACGCCGTCTGCACAGCGAAAATCGAGATGATATCGGAGTCGTTGGAGTCGCGGACACCCGTACATTTTACGTCGAATTTCATGTTCAAGCCGTCCGTGCTCAGAACCCCGAGCACGGCTAACACAGTCGTGCCAGACGTAGAGGCTTGAAGCGCGAGTGTCTTGTGGTCGCACTGCGTTCCAGCGAACCCCGTCGTCTGCGTGCGATGCTGGAAGGACCCGTCGTCGTCCGCGAAGGCAGAGACATTCCCATCGGCACCGGTCCCAGCACCCCCACCAGCGGTCGCAGTGACACTGCCACCGTCCCCATTCGTAGCACCATCTTGCGCCGTAATCGCTACGCTGCCGCCATTCCCCGAAGCTCCTGCTGTGCCTCCTTGAACCGTTGCAAGACCCCCTGCTCCGGTCGTGTTACCAGCCCCTCCTTCAAAGGTAACGGCTCCCCCTGCAACTGTCGCCGAGCCTCCATCGCCACCGGAAATCGTGATCGTCCCCGATGCTCCCGCGGAAGCTCCGCCACTCCCGGCGTTGATCGACACCGTCCCGCCCGCACCGTTCGCACCACCCGTTCCCGAGAAAAGAGAAAGGTTGCCTCCCCTACCCGTGCCGCCGCCTTCACCGCCGCCCAGAGATGCATCTCCACCTGTACCCGACGTGGCTCCTCCGTCATTGCCGCTAAGCGCAAGGGCTCCAGCATTCCCCGTCCCCGCACCGGCACCGGACGTGATGGTGACGGGGCCTCCTGCGCCATTCGTCGCATTACAGGTCCCACCATCGATGGCAACCGTTCCCCCCGTACCTGTCGCTCCCGTACCAGATCCTCCTGCATCAATGTCAACTCCGCCGCCGGTTCCAGTTGAGCCAGCTAAACCGCCAGTGATGCTGACGGCCCCTCCTGGGCCTACCCCACTGCCCTCGCCAGCATCGATGTCTACCTGACCACCCGCCGTAGTACTGTGGCTGCCGCCTGTCTTGTCTCCAGCCCAAATGTAGATGCCGCCAGCAGCACCCCGACCACTTCCGGTTTGATCTCCTGCGCTCAGGGTGATATCGCCCGGTGGCGCATTGTTCTCATTTCCCGCATGATCCCCGGCTGTGAGAAAGATGCTGGAAGCCTGAGCGGTTCCCGTCGTGCCCGTATGATCGCCTGCCGTGAGACTGATGTCGCCCGAAGGATTCGAGCCGTAATTGGAGGCAGTGTCTCCAATGGTTATGTTGATGTCACCCGTGCCTCTGCCTGATGCAGACTGTGCCGGAACATCAATGTTGATCGTGCCCGTATAACTCGCACTCGCGCCGCCTGAAGTCAGATTAAGGGCTCCCCCAACCGCGCCTACCCCGGTCCCATCGCCCGCCGTGATTGTGACACCCCCACCCGGATCACCACTAGCGTCTCCGGCAAGAATCTGAATTCCCCCTGCTGCGCCTGTCCCGGTGTTGTCTCCTCCTTGAAGGATGATGTCTCCAAGGGCACTGCTTCCAGCATAGGATGTAACTTGAAGAAGAAGATCGGGAGCGGCTGCGCTGTTGGTTCCTCCCGTCCCCGTCTTGATGGTGATTCCGCCTGGCTGCGCCGAACCTGTCCCGCTATACGAACCACTTTCGAGGGTGACGTCTCCGCCCGTGTTTGGGGAAATCGCGGACGAATAGTCCAGATCGCCGCCCTTAATGGTGACATCACCTGCACTGTAGTTAGTGCTTGCAACGTCTCCACCTGTGATCGATATGTCTCCTCCCGTGGTGCCGCCTTCCGACGCGCCACCCGTGACCGAAACAGCACCCCCCGCACCAGTCGTGCTAGCCCCGGACGAGATTTCGACCGCGCCTCCGTCACTGGCTGTAGCCCCACCATCAGCCGCAATAATTTGAATGGGTTGTGGTGGTCGACTAGCGTCCGTCGTGGGAGCGCCCATCAAACTCGGCCGCAAACGATCTTGCCCCGTGACACTGTAGATCTGACGGATCGCATCGTCAGACAACTCCGTGTCATAGAGCATGACAATTTCGATCGCGCCACCCCACGTTCCTGAGCCGTCTCCAGCACGACCAATGTCCAAGTCCGCTCCCGATTCAGAACCGTAATCGCCAATCGGGTTGGTTATCTCGTCGGTCGTGTCCAGAACCGTGTTGATGTAGAGCGTAGGTTCGTTACTGGCAGAGCTAGAGTCGTAGGTGATGGCAAAGAACAACCACTCATTGAGGTTTACCGTCGAGGTCGTGCGCCATTCGCCATCCGTGTTGTCGAAATTCTGACGGAAGTAGAGCTTCCAGGTGTTGCCGCTAGCGGACGTAACACCTGCGTACCATCCTATGGTGTTACCTGCGTTCGCCGTGCTCGCGATGCGACCGACGCTACTTTCACCAAAACTATCTGCCCGAACCCAAGCAATGAGCGTACCGCCCCCATTCCAAATGTCTTCTATGGAGGAGTCGGAAGTGAACGTTGCCGTGGTCGTACTGGCGTTCCAGATGATGTGACCATCAGTGATGGTCTGGTTGGTCATCGTTGCGGCGCGAGAACCAACGATGTCCGTCCACGTGTTACCCGATCCGGCGTAACTGTTGCGGTCGCCGGCATCGAGGTAGAATTGGTTGTTGCCCCAGATAACGCCTTCGATGCCCGCGCTCGCTCCAGAGCCCCCTGCACCGATTTCCGTCCACGTGCTCCCAGGGCTTGCCCCACTCGTATTGACGTAAAGCGTGCTCGACCCGGTGTTGCCGCGAAGGTATAGGGAACCACACTCTCCCGTGACGAAGCCATCGGGGTTTCGGTTCCCGGTGAATATCTGAGTGTTGTTGTCAACGTTAGAACCCGTGACCGTGAATTGGAGGAGAGGATCCGCATCCCCGGTCCAGTCGGGATCAATGTCGACATAACCGTCGTTTGTCCCCGCGCCAACGCCCGGACGTAACGAGATGATTCCTCCATCACCGCTAGAGGAAGTCGTCCCCGAATTGAGGATCACGTCTCCGGCTCCGCTCGTGCCGTCTTGGGCCGTGATCGTGATGCCTCCCCCCGAGCCGGCGGTCGTGGTTCCTGCCGTCAGCGCGATGCCTCCTCCAGCACCGCTCGTACTTCCTCCTGGGCCTGCCTTGATTTCGACATCAGGAGCGTCGCCAGTAGAAGTCGAAGCAGCGTCTCCGAGCAAACTAGGCCGGAATCGGTCCTCGCCGGTTACTCGATAAAGCTGACGGACTTCATCGGCGGACAAAACACGGTCCCAAAGTTGGAACAGATCGATGTCGCCGTCCCACGTCCTAGCGGCGCCCCACCGATTTCCGATGAAGAGGATCTCGCCTGAGTCACTCGTAATGGCACCAGAGCCCGCCGTCTCTGAATCCCAGGAAACTAGCTCACCGTTGATGTAGGCGATCGGAAATTTCGTCGCGGGGTCGCTGCCGTCGTAGGTGATGACGACATGAGCCCACTCGTTGATCGGGACCGTCCTGAACGTCGTGTAGACCGTGTCTGTCGTGCCTCTGTTCTGCTCAAATCTGAAACGAACAAGCCCGGACGACTCATCGTTAACATCCAAGTACCAGCCCTTCGTGTCTGCGGAACCGGTCGTTGACACCACACGCCCCGCGTTCCCTCCCCCATCTGATTCCGCACGAACCCACGCGGCGACCGTCCCGCCCGTTTCGAAGAGGTTCACGAGCGCAGCGGACAGGGTGCCGGTGTCGAGGTAGGAGCTTACGCCGTTGAAGTTGATGTGACTATCCGTGATAGTCACGAAATACAGCGTGCAACTCTTGCTAGCGATCAGATCCGTTATGGTCGAGCCGGAACCGGGATATGAGTTACGGTCCCCAGCGTCGAGGTAAAACTGGATGTCTTCCCAAAGAACCCCCTCTATGCCCGGATCTGCTCCGCCAGTCCCTCCACCCGCCAGATCTGTCCAAGTCGTGTTAGCGTCCCCGGCCCCGGTGTTTACGCTGACCGTACTACTGGTGCCGTTGTGTGTGATGTAGACATCACCAGGGTTGCCAGTTACGTTTGTGTGGGGATCTCGTGTCCCTACGAAAAAGCGACTATCCTCAACATTTGCTCCCGTCTCGGAAGTCAGTTGAAGAATTGGATCTGTATCAGCACCCCCATTGTTCGTGACATTGACGATGCCGCGAGCACCCGAGCCATTTGGAAGGCCGGGCCGGATGACGACATCGCCCGCGTCGTTGTTCCCGCTAGAGGATGTCCCGCCTTCAAGAGTAAGGTCCCCACCCTGGGAGTCATCGGCGCCAGTGATGACGTTCCCATCCGTTACCTCAAGGTCTTTGCCGGGCTGGCGAAATGGAGTCTGGGCCATAGGCTCTCCGAAAGCCCGCGAAGGCTCACTGAGGGCTAGCCCATAGGAAAATTAGGCCCGGCCAGACCTACACGCGCCAACGTCGCCACAAACCTTCCAAATCTGTCTCGGAACGTGTAAATTCGAGCGAAATGTAAACTATTGGCTGAATCCTGCGTAGAAGGGCTAAGGAGAAAATGACCATGAAATGCGGCCTCCGCATCACCCTTCTCGCCCTTGCAACCACCATCGGTTGTCGCGGCGAATTCTATCCCAGCGATGACATGACAGACTCCGGCCTCGAAAGCGGAACCGAAGATGAGGCGTCGTCGGGAGATGAAGATTCCTCAAGCGCCACCGGGGATGACACCACACATGGCGCTGACGATGGAGATAGCTCCGGCGAGGAAACCACCGAGGACCCGGCCACAACCGAAGGCGGCACGACCGAGGATGAGACCACCGACACGTCCGACAGCAACACGGACGCGCCGACCGAGACCGGCTCCGATACGCCGACAGAGGACCCGACTACAGGAACAGAGGACCCGACTACAGGAGACACGACCGACTCAACAAGTGCTGGCCCGCTTGGCCCTGACCAGCCTTGTCATCCCTTGTGGGAAGATGCTGGTACGCCGCCTTGCGGCAATGCCCTAACCTGCACCTACATGGGCTGGGATCCTGACTACGACAGCTACCAATGGCTGTGCCAGATCTACACGGGCGACGATCCTGGGGGCGAATTTGGCGATCCAACGCAAGGAAACTCGGGCTGCAAGACGGGAGCTAGTTTAGCCTCAGGTGGTTTTCCAGACGGGGTATGCAACGCAAATCTCTGCTGCACTGAGCATTGCGATGTCCAAAACGACCTGTGTCCTCCAGACATGCACTGCATGCCGTCTGCAAACCAGCCGGACCAGTACCCCGAGCAGATCCAAAACTCATCAATTCCGCTCGTTGGATACTGCTTCAGAGACTAGAGCCACGCCTCCCAGTAGAAACCCATCGCGGGCTGCGGGCTAGCAGCGTCAAACCCGATCTCAAACGATCCGGGCAAGACACTGTGAACGATGGCCACAGTCCCCGCGGCAGGGGGCGCTGGTAGACCAAACGAAGTGAGCGTGATCTGGATGTTTGACGGTGCCGTGGCAAAAGGCACGTTGAACGGCACAATGAAGGATGTAGGATAGCTTCCAGGTGGAAGGGTCGTCGGATCGATCATGCCAGGGAACCCAGGCACGGCTCCCGCGGAAGCTGCGTTGCTCCGCTGATGCCCAATGGTCGGGGTAGTGCCCGGTCCACTGCCGTTCTCTACGAGACCGTCTAACACGACCGTCCCTGGCGTACCGCCGCCTGTGGCTGGGCCGGGGGTCAAGAAGATGTTGCCGCCAGTACCGGCTGGGTCTGAGGCATCACCTGCAATCACATGTGCATCGCCGCCAGCAGAAGCCCCTACAAGCGTTGTAGCTCCTGCCTCTAGAGTTGCATCCCCTCCGTTTCCCACCGACGAGGTTCCGCCATGGATTTCGATCGGTCCTCCATTAAGAGCACCCCCGCTTCGCAGTCGTGCATAAGACCCGTTACCACCAGCAGCGAAGTTGGACGTGAGAAGTTGAATTTCGCCACCGACCCCACCGAACAAGGGTGGGTTTGGTGGTGCTGTTGCTACAGTGACATCTCCATGAGCGCCACTACCTCCGCCCGCACCACCAATAACGAAAACAGATCCTCCTGCCCCATCGGGACCACCTGTACCACCATCCCCTGCCGTGAGAGAGATGATTCCGCCTGCGGTTCCTGCTGCTCCACCAGTCCCAACCCCACCATCGCCGGCCGTGACTACGAAGTCCCCTGCCGCTCCTCCTGCGCTGCCTCCGCCAACACCTTGACCACCATCCCCGAGGGTGACCGCCATGCCGCCCGCTGCGCCACCAGGCCCCGCCGAGATCGCATTTCCACCATCCCCCGCCCGAAGATCAAACAAGCCTCCTAGGCCCCCTGTGCCCGTTGTAGAGTCGGCCCCTTCACCGAGGTTGATGGAGCACAGCCCGCCAGAACCGGCCACCCCAGAGTCCGTAGAGCCTCCTGCGCCCGTCTGAATGCCGAAGTAACCACCATCCCCGCCACCACCGACTCCCGCGGCTCCTCCGCCATCACCAAGCTGAACATTCCAGGGTCCTCCGTCTCCTCCATCTGACCCCGCATTCGTGGTCGTTCCGCCACTGCCCGTGAAGATCTCAAACGGCCCAGCATTCCCCGCATCAATTGCCGAGCTACCAGGACCCGTTCCGCTTATGAAACGAACCGCCCCACCTGCCCCACTGGCTACCGTGCCCACTCCGCCATCGCCAGCAGAGACTTCAAAGTCACCGCCGTCTCCGGCCGAAGCCCCAGCGCCGCCTATTCCCAATTGGAATCGTGTGTTGCCACCTTCACCGCCATCTCCACCACCGGCTCCGTCGTCACCATCTCCGAGAATGAAGTCAGCGTTGCCACCACGACCGCCGTCGCCAGAAACCGTGACCACACCGCCTGGTCCCGTTTCGACAGAAAAGTCCGATCCCGCTCCCGCATTTCCAGTGGTGTTGTCACCGCCAGGCTGGCCTTTGAGAATGAAGTCGCCCGCTGCTCCTCCGGCACCCGGAGCATTGATGTTCAACTCGATGTTCCCGCTGCGGGAACCTGCATTGGTTGAGTTGCCTGTGAGGAGCGAAAGGTCGCCTCCGTTGCCGGTTGGGTTGTCCTCTCCAACGATCTGGTCACCGTTCGTAAACTCAATGTCGTGAACGTTGGTCGTGTTGCCGTTCCCGAGAACCGTGCCGAGATCAGCCGCGCCTCCCCCTCCGGGGATCGTGACCGTGACAGCATTACCAACCGCCGATGCCGTCACGCCAGCACCCACGAAGTCGAGAGATTGCGTCAGAGTCGTGAGCGTTCCGCCCTCATCCTTGGTCTCGATCGCAGAACCACTGACGGGGTGATCGCTCCCCCCGGAGTCCGTCAGCATCAGCGAATTGTCTGACAAGCGAACCCAGAGCGTGCTGCTTCCGGCCGCTGGTGTCCCGCCAGGAATCGTGGCTTGGTTGACCAAGACCATGCCGGTCGGATCGATCAACCCCGTGACTGTCAGCTTGCCGTTGACGATCACCGCACCATCAGCGCCACCGCCGAAACCCGAGCCAGGGGTGAGCACAATGTTGCCGCCAGCAGAAACTCCGGCTGTTCCTGGTCCGGCTGTGAGTCCTATAGATCCGCCATCACCACCGCCAGGACCACCCAACCCAGCCGCAAAGGCAAGCGATCCGCCGTCGCCCGCGCCTGCGCCTTGTGTACAGAGCAACCCAATGTTGCCACCATTCAGATTGAAGCCAGGATCGGGCAATCCCGTGGCCATGATAATGTCGCCACCGCTCCCAGCAGCACCGCCCCCATCGCCACCTTGAAATGCAATGCCTCCACCCGCACCAGCGGTGCTATTTCCCCCCGTGAGGGTAATGTTTCCTGCCGCTAATGCGGCGTTTCCAGTCAAGATTTCGACATTTCCAGTATTCCCTCCCCCAGACAAGCCACTCAGAATTTTAATATCACCCGTAGCGCCTGTGACCGTGGTTCCTGTCAGTAACCACAGATCGCCGCTTATCCCTGAACCAGTCGTGATTCCAGAGCTAACGATGACATCGCCTGTTCCGCCCGTGTTCGTTGCATCGAGAACGCTGCCGGAATTCAGACTGGCCGCCCCCGACTTGTTCGCAGAGGCAATGGCCGGGTTCCCGGAGAAGAGATAGAGATCACCGCCGGTCCCGAGCAGATCTGTCGTCGCTCCTCCTGCGATGGTGACTCGGCCACCATCGGGCACGTTGAGCGGAGGATCTGCCTCGCCCTGAATGATGCCGCCCCACGTGGCATCCCAGTCCGTCAAACGAATGTAGTTAGAGCCAGTAAAATCTCCTGACCCGAGAACTGTCTCCAACGTCGGAATGCTTCCGCCACCGCCGCCGCCACCGAGATTCAGGTCGCCCTGGACGACTGCCGTGAAGTGATAGAAATCGAATGTCTTGAGAACCGCGTTCGTTCCTTTGATGCCGCAGACTGGACGTAGGACATCGGTAAGAGACGGCGAAGTGTTGTCACTTACCGGACTGATTGTTGCGGTTCGGACCAGATTCAAGGCGCTATCGAGCAGCAAGAATGTGATCGCATCCGAAACCGTCGTATCGATGATGAAGTAGTGAACCTCATCCAGAGCGAAGGTGACGAGCGGATCAGCAATATACTCCCCCACGTTTCCGCGCGTAGCGAAGCGGAAAGTCGAAGGCACCCCGTCGATCTTCTGAAGCCCAATCCAATCCCCGAGAGGACTGTTCGTGAGCATCGTGGGCAAATCTGCACTAGAAACACCCAGAAAACTGATGTATCCCGCATCGAGACTATCGACGCTAAACTTGAACCCGATGATGAATTTCTGTTGTCTCTGGAGAGCCCCCGCGCCCCCTCCAGCAATAATGTGAATACCCGCATCATCTCCATTGCCAACGACCCATCTCAGATTCGGGCCGCCTTCATCAGTCTCTCGATCTACTACGGCTCCGGCCGAGCTAAACGTAGCGACATCAAAGAAACCGTCCGCGTTGATGAAATTGGTTGCCATCGAGGCATGGACCGATCCCCATTGAGTCTTGACCAGCGAGTTAAAGAAGTCCCCTGATGCTCCAAGTTTGATCCATCCGTTGTTCGTCCCATTCGTGTTCAGGTAAAGCTCACCGAAGCCTCCGGCCGTGCGCTGATAGATATCTCCTTCGTTGCCGTTCTCAACGCCGTTGGGAACCGCGGTGCCGCGCTTGATGTTGTCGGCCCTGAGATTGGACAGCCCAATGATCTCTCCCTCAGAACCGCCGCCGCCGCCAGGACCACCGGACAAAATCACGTTGCCGCCATCTCCTCCGCCCGATCCTCCCGCGCCTCCAACAATGCTGACTTGTGGTCCGTCTACCGTCCCCGAGGACTCACCAGCCTCGATGATGACCGGCCCACCCCTTCCGGCCGTGAAGGTTGGAATCGGAGGCACAGGCGGAGGAGTCGTAGAGCCGCCATAAACGTAGATCCCGCCACCTTGCCCGTCCGACTGAGTACGACCCGCTTCAAACGTCAGATCGCCGCTTACTCCATTCGACCCAGAGGAATCGCCACTACCAACCGTGATCGCTCCCGACGCTCCTGTATCCACATCGCCCGATTTGAGCGTGTTGCTTCCAGAGTTGCCGCCGCCCGTTACAGCACCGGTTACCCACTCGATCAAACCACTCGCGCCGCCTGTCGTGACGACTGCCGTCGTCCCTATGATCGATCCGCTGTTACCGGCCGCCGTCGTTCCCGTCGAAACTTGAACATCGCCACCGTTGCCAGCGAGCCCAGATTCGCTACCACCCCGCAGCTTGAGATCGCCTCCGCCTGTACCGCCAGACTTGTCCTCACCCTGGATGCCAGCGGAAGGCTGATCGCTGACGATGATGGCGTTGTCGCCCGTGGTGTTGCCCAGAACGAGCGTCTCCTCCAGCGTCTCGCCGCCTAGATCGTCCGAGATGACCTTCCAATCAGTCGCCCCGTCTTGGTTCTGGTAGAGCTTGGCGGGCGTCGTGGAGAGGTACAGGCTGCCTGCCGTGGCCGTCAGAGTCCCCGTGGGATCGATCGCTCCCACGAACATCTGGGCACGTTCGGCCGTACCAAAGGTGAGCCCCGACCGAAGATCAAACACCTGTTCCGTGGTGGAGTCAGTACGATTCCAGATGGTGACGATCCCGACAACATCATCACCGTCGTTACGAGACGCAGCTATCTGAATGTCCTCGGGTACGTTTCCAGTCAGGATCGCATCGTGCCCGCGAACAACGTTGGCCTCGACTATGTTCGCATCTACACCGGGACGGATCTTGTCGGTCGTGGACATGGCTACTCAGTCCTGTGGCAAAAGAGTGATCTCCTTTGCCTGTTCGGGTTCCTCTGGAGGCGGAGTGGACGTACCCTCTGCCTCGACTTCCTTGGATTCCTCGGCCTGGCGAAGCACAGTCTCAGCAACGCGAATCGCTCGTTCGATCTGCCGGGCTCGTGCCTTCTCTTCGTTGACGCGCTCAGTGAGTGCTTCGATCGCTCCCGTGCAACCGGTCACGGCTCCTTCGGCTTGAAGAACACTGCGCTTGGCAGATTCGACCAAGCTATTCGGGATGCCGTGAACCTCGGAGATCCAGTTGATCGCGATGCGATACTGCTCGGTCGTCAACTGACCCGCGGTCTCTAGCTGTTTGACGCCGACGATGTGCTCATCGATCTTCTTGACGGTGAGGTTGAACGCATCGACCATCCCCTCAAACTTAGAAATGTCCTTTTGGTAGTCGGTCTTTCGATCCGCTACAAGGGCTAGACATTCCTCCATCGCCGCAACGGCGTGTTGCGCCTGTTGGAGTTGCTCTCGGAGGGTATCAATGGGAACGACCGTTTCGATGGCTTGCTGTTCTGTTGGCATTTGGGTCTGATCTGATATGGGTTTGGGTTTAGAAAAGGGCACGAGGCACGTACCTCGTGCCCTTTCCGGTTAGTGGCCTACAGGGCTGCGAAGATCTCCATTATGATGGTGTCTCCACTGCGGAGACCGTTCTCAAACTTGAGGTCTCCTGTGGTCTGGTCTGTGCCGGGGTAGCAGTCGAAATCCACCTCCGCACCCACCCCATTGCGCTGGAGAGCGCCGTTGACATACACGTTGACCTTCGTAGTGAACGTCACGCCGGAGTAATCGCCCAGCGTGGCGTCCAGGTTGACCGGAGTGGTGGTGCCCGACACGTTCGTGTTGGCACTAATAGCCCCGGTTGTGACTCCCACAGTCTTGCTGTAGGTAACGGGATTATCCGAAGTCGTGAGGACTCGGGACCAGAGGGTGTTGGTGCCTGCTCCCGTCTCCTTGATGAACAGCTTGCCGTTGTCGCTGTCCTGAGAATCACGAACGTAGCAAACGCTGCCCTGGTTCGCGGAGATGGCCCCTTCTGGCGTTCGGTCCCGCACAAAGAAGCTGATCGACTCACCGAAGCCACCAACCTCATCGCTGTTGTCGAGAACCTGGAGCGCCGTCGTGGTCGGCAGATCCGAATCAATCCAGAAGTACCCATCCGTCGCGCCGTCGCCCGGAACGACCACGATCCGTCCTGCCTGTCCAGACGTGGAGTCGCCACCCGTGAAGATGAGATCGCCAACGTCTCCTGAGGTTCCGTTCGTGTTGTTACCGGTGGTCAGGGCGATGGCGCCGGTCTGTATGGCCGTAGCCGTGTTGACCGTCGTGACAACAACGTTGTCTCCAACGCTGGTATCCTGAATCGTCAGGGCGCCGCCGCCGGCATCGATTGTCACTGCTCCCGCCTCCGCATCGAAGGTCAGGGCCCCCGCCGAAGTAGAGAAGTTGGACGCTCCCGCCCCATCAACCGAAACACCCGCTGCCGCCGAATCGATGGTGACAGCACCCGAAGCGTTCATTACGAGCGTGGTGCTGCTCGTGCTTCCAATGTTGATGGTTCTCGCACCCGCATTGGTGCCGATGTTGATGGTTCCAGTGTCGTTCTGGACACCAATATCGATCCCACCAGCACCCTGAGCATCGATCGCCACACCACCTATACCAGCGTCCATATCGATCGCCGTGGCGTCCGTCTCGTTTCCGATCGTGATTATTCGCTGCGCCGCACCAGTACCAACGTTGATGTTCTGAGCGTCCGCCGCGTCGCCTAGGTTGAGTGCTCCTCCCGTGGAGTTGATTGAAACGGCCGCCCCCGCGTCGATGTCAACTGTGCTGGAGTAGTTGGCATTAAACGTCGTACCGTCCATGTCGACGAAAGCCGCATCGCAATCAAAGACATCAACCTGCGCTCCGAACGTGATTGTCGTCGCACTCGTGTCCGAGTTTTCGAGAATCGAGAACAACGTCGCATCATCCTCGTCTCGAATGAGCCACTCAGTACCGGCACCAACAAGATCCAAGGTAGCATTCGCAGTAATCGAGACTACGGTCACTCCCTGGTTGTCATATACGTCTTGCCGGGTTGCTGACGAAACACCGGAGGTATCGAGTTTCGACCAGTCCGTTCCCGAACCGACAGAAGTGTTAACCCACACTTCGCCGGTCGCACCCGTATCACGCAAAAAGATGGATCCGGCCGGAGCATCATAATTCGAAGCATCCGGGTCGTTCACGCCCGTGAAGATCTCGGCCACGTTGGCGGCCCCTCCGGTGTTGTTCTCAATCTGGATGATCGGGAACCCCTCGCTCGCCGTGTCGGTTGTCGCCTTGACGACACCCACTTCCCCAGCACCACCGCCTGGCTGCCCCGGCTCCAGGACGACGCTGCCGCCGTCGTTGCCGTCGCCCCCGCCGTCGCCCGCGTTGATGTTCACCGGATTGCCCACCGCCGCCGCCTCATCCCCGGCCGTGATCTGCACCGTGTCCGCCGCGATGAGTTCGGCATCTCCAGCAGTCGTGGTCGAGAGCGTCAGGTTGGCGCCCGCGACCGTGAAACTCCCGGCCCCGCTGCCGGCCTCGATCGTCGTCGCTGACGTGGTGTTCGTGGACCCGACAGCGGTGGTCTTCGCCGCCGCCCCCGTGTTGAGGTTCACAGTGTTGTCGTTGGCACTCGCGGCGATGTTCACGGTACCATCGGCCGTGTTCTGTATGTTGACCGTGTTCACGCCGTTAGCCGAGTCGCTCGTCGCCTCGACGTTGATGGTCGCCTCCACCGCGTTGGCCGTTGACGCGTTTTCGTACGCGAGAATGTTGATCTCGGCCTCCGACCCGTTGTCCGTGTCCGTGTTCGTCACCCGAAGCTGGGTTGAGACCGTTCCGGCCTTCGTGCCAGACGCGACGCAGTCCAGGCCGCCCGTTCCGGCATTGACGCTGGTCTGGTTGGCGCTGTTGCTCGTGCCGACGGTAACCACATCTGCGCCGTTTACTGCCGCCAAAGAGAGCAGAGCGTGGTTCCCGGTTTCGGTCTGGACCAGATAGGTGTCGCCGTCGGAAATCTCACCAGTGAAGCTGTTGGCCAGGACGGTGCCCGCGCCCGTGGCGTTAGCCCACGCCGCCTCAAGTGCGACTGCCGCGGCGGAACCAAGATCCTGCCAGGTGATGGCGCTAGTGTCGCTGACACTCTCGGCGATCTGCATCTGGCCCGAGGAGTTCGCGCGCAGGACCGAGACCGTCACGTCGGTGACGGAGGCCGTGATGCTGCTCTCGGACGTGACCTGCTGATGCACCCACTCGGCGCCAGCCGTGGGGGAGGCGGCGAGGGTCAGCGTGGTCCCGACGTGCGACACGACCTCGTAGAGCCCCTGGTTGTCTTCAAGGGCTCCCGACGTGACCAGGAGGACTTTGCCCGCGCTGTAGGTGGCGCTGCCCGTCGTGGTCATCGTCGGGTTCGACGCCGCACCGTTGTTGGTGATGTCCGTGATGGTGTCGGTCGTGTTGTTCCCCTGGACCACGAAGACCTGATAGGTGTTCGTGCCGGAGTTCGTCGTGTAGCCGGTGTTGTAGTTGATCGCGAGGTTCCCGGCCGTGGCGTTCTCGAACGACTGGTACGAGGCGACGCTGGTGAACACGCCGGGGTTGCTGGCGCCGTCTCTCTGCGTCGTGCTCTGGCCGAACGAGTTCGCGTTCTGTTGAGAGGCGCACGTGCTCGTCCCCGCCGTGACCGTGAAGGTCGTGCCCGCGTTGGAGCTGCCGACGTCGATGTCCCGCGCCCCGCTCGCGTTGGTCCCGATGTTGATGTCACCGGTATCATCGTCGTCGCCGATGTTCAGGTTGCCGCCAGAGGAGTTGATGGAGACAGTCCCAGCACCATCGACATCGATCGTTCCTGCTGTCGTGGTGGTGAGCGCGACGTTCCCCGACGTGGCGCCCATCGACAGGTTGCCCGACGCGACGGCGACGTCCATGTTGCCAGAGCCGGCGCTGAGCGCCACCGACGTGCCCGTGGCCGCGTTCCCGAGAATCACCGAATCGTTGTCGGGCGCAGACGTGAATTTCGCCAGGGTGGTCTGGCCGTTCGTCGGGCCGCCGATGTAGATGTACGAGGTGTCCGCAGTTATCCAACTGATAGACCCAGCGTCGGCAATGTTCCAAGTGAGATTCTGCGTCTGCGTGACGGCGTCGGTACCCTGGTTATCGACCGCCAGGTCGAGCGTGACCGAGTCGCAGAGACACACCTCCACCCAGTCGGTCCCTGAGCCGCCGGAGGAGTCGTTGAGAAACGCCTTTCCGGTGCTGTTGTCATCGAGGAGGAACAGAGATCCCGTGTCCGCGCTGTGAGTAGGCGTGGCCGTGCCCGTGTACAGGGACATCGCCTGGCCGCCGCCGGTCCCGGTTCCTTGGTTGTTGAATTCCACGACGACGGCGCCCTGCGTGATCGTGGTGGCGGGACCCGTAGGAGTCCGCAGTTGGACGTATCCCGCGGCACCGAAGCCCGCACCGCCCGTGCTGGCCGAACCCCCCGTGAGGATGACCCCGCCGCCGTCGGCGTTCTGACCCGTCCCCGCACCGAAACCGCCCGCACCACCCATGATGTTCACGTCGCCGCCGGGGCCCGCATCGGCATCGTCGTCGGTGCCGCTGGCTCCTGCGCCACCAAAACCACCGTTGATGAAGACCGGACCACCGGCACCCGCATCGGAGGCATCGCTGCCTCCAGTGCTGCTGGCCGTCCCCGCACCGCCGGTCCCGCCCGCGAATCGCAGGCTACCGGCCGTTCCGGCCGCCGTTGGAGGGTCGCCGATGGCCCCCAGACCGCCTGGTCCACCCGTCGCCCAGACGATGCCGCCGTCCGTTCCTCCCGTCCCCGCTCCGCTTCCCGCGTTCAGGTCAATGTCGCCACCGACGACGGTCCCGGAGCCCGCGGTCATGTCGATCTCTCCGCCCATGCCGCTCGTGGCGGATCCCGAGGCGATGTTCACGCCGCCACCGTTGCCGCTCGTGCTGCCGCCATCGCGACCGGTGACGTTCGCAGCTCCGCCAACTCCCGTCGTCCCTGCCGTACCACCCCGCAGCGTGGCGGGTCCGCCCGCACCGCTCCCGTTCCCCGTGCCGCCCTGATACGTTACATCCCCTCCGGCACATCCGCTGTAGCCCGCTGTGCCACCCGTGAACGTGACGTAACCGGCAATCCCGCTGCCGGAACCACTGGCTCCCGCGCTCGCGCTCAAGTAACCGCCGTTGCCGGTCGCCACTGCGTCGCCCAGGCCGATGACCAGATCGCCACCGTCTCCTGACCCCGTACCGTCACCTGTATTGATGAGAATGTTCCCGGCGTCTCCGTTTGTAGCCGAGGACGAGGCAGTGTCGATGTCGATGTCTCCACCGTCTCCCGTCGCACCCGAACCCGAAGTCCCGGTATTGACGTCGAGAACGCCTCCGCTGCCGGTCCCGAAACCCGCTCCGGTCGTGATGTCGACCTCTCCGCCCGCCGTATTTCCAGCCTGACCGCTACCCGACGCGACGTTGACCCCGCCGCCAGCACCGCCTGACGATCCGCCATCGCGACCGTAGACGTTCGCCGCACCACCAACTCCTGTAGTGCCCGGAATACCACCCTGGAGTGTCGCTGCCCCGCCGACTCCAGTCGTATTGCCTGTTCCGCCTTGGAACGTGACAGCCCCACCAGCTACCGTTGCGGCTCCAGCCGTACCACCAGTAAATGAAACAGTACCGGCTGCCCCCGAAGAAGACCCACTTGTTCCAGCCGTCCCGCTGAAACTTCCGCCGTTCCCCGAAGTATCCGCGTCACCACAGTTCAGCGAAACATCGCCACCATCTCCCGTGCCCACTCCGTCCCCCGGTGAGATGTAAACCGTACCCGCATCACTATCCGTTCCGCCGTCCTGTGTAGCAAGCGAAACGTAGCCCGAATTGCTCGCTCCCGCACCTCCCCGAACCTCAAGATTACCACCCGTCCCTGGCTGGATGGTGTTCGCCACGCCGGTCTCACCGTTCACCGTCCCGCCGAGACCTATGTAGATGGTGTCCGCGACGCCGCCGCCCGAGTCCACCGCGATGCCCGTGGTGAAATCGTGACCACCGGTTCCGGCGATGTAGTCGATTCCTGTTGTGCCGGTCGTGTTACCCACCGTGATCGAACGCGCAGCCGCTCCGGTTCCAATGTTGATGTCCCCCGTGTCGTCCTCCGTACCAATTCCAATGGCTCCGGCATTAGAATCGATCGTAATCCCATCCTCACCATCGACATCAACCACACCACCTGTAGTGGTCGAAAGAGTCAGATCCGCGTCATCGACAGTGAAGTTAGAATTGGCATCCGCATCAAAGGTGATCGCATCTGTCGTATCAAAAGCAACAGTTACAGAGCCACCAACAATGAAATCCTCGGTTCCGTCGAAGGTGATGTTCCCTTCTCCACCGTTTGTCGTGATCGTGTTGCCATTCTCGTAGGCAACCTGGAGAGTCGTGTCACCACCACCGGTTTGGATCTGTTCCCAATCTGTGTTCCCGGCTCCTGTCTTGAGCCATGCTTCACCTGTCGTCCCCGTTCCGCCCGAGTCACGCCACAACATCGAACCGACGGGCGCAACAACACCACCACCAGCCGAAGGATCTGTCTCACCCACGAAGATCTCAACCGAATCGCCATCTGCACCGCCCGTAGTCGTCCACGTCATCATCGCAGTGGTGCCATCCACCGTCGAATCAAGCGTGAACCCGCCGGTTCCCGCGTCAAGATCTACAACGGTTGCACCTGTCGCGTTTCCGATTGTGATCGTGCGAGCCGCGACACCCGTTCCGATGCTGATTGTTCCAGTATCGGCCTGATTACCAATTTGGATGACCCCAGCACCCTCGGCATCGATCGTCACACCACCCGTACCAGCATCGAGATCCAGAGCCGTTGCGCCAGTCTCGTTTCCGATCGAGATCGTTCGTGCGGCTCCTCCGGTTCCGATGAGGATGTTCTGAGCGTCCGCGTCGTTGCCAATCTGGATTGAACCAGAAGTCGAGTTGATCTCGACGCCACTGATGCCGTCAACGATCACACTGCCGCTGGAAGTCGTCTTGATCGTGTTGGCCGCATCTGTCGCGTTGGTCGTGATCGCTCCTGCACTCGCGTCAAGCGTCAGGTTTCCGGCAACATCGATCTGGTTCGGAGTGACGCCGATGTTGATCGTCGTGCCCGCTGCGTCTGTATCGACCGCAAGACCGTTCTTGATGTCAACCGTACTGGATACGTCGATGTCGAGGAGTGAACCAGCAATCGTGATGTCGGAGCTTGCACCAGAGCTACCGAGAGTCACATCGCCATTGCCTGCTCCGTCGCGCTCGAATTTGGCGATGACGTTGGTCCCATCCTCAAACTGGAAGTGATCCTCGTTGGCCGGAATGACCCAATTGATGTCCTTGGTCGTGTAAGTGACATCGCCAGACTGATTGGTTGCCGCGTTGGTCAGAGTCACGTCAACCGCAGCGACGTTGTCCGCGAAGAATCCAGTCAGGAACACAGACTCGGGGAGATTCTGATATTGGAGTCGTCGCGGATAGGAGTAATTGATGGTCTTTGTCGCGATGTCCGCAGCAAGGGTAGCGATGAGATCGGTTCCGCCTGCATTTCTCTCCACGAACGAAAGCTGGACACGCTTATCCGTATCATTGAACGGGTCACCATCTACATTGATCTCATATTGAAGGAGCGCCTTGATCTCAAAACCGTTACTCGACTGGATCGCATCGCCGGTCGCGGCATCAACGAGCAAGCACAGGTTTACGGGATTCAGAGCATCCGGCCCCGTAACCTCAACCAAACTATGGCCTGGAAAACCTGAATAGTAGGCCACGACCGCGCCCTCAGTTGTGACTGCACCCACAGATGCCGTCACAGTCGGAGCTTCGCCCCCAGCGACGTTCAGAACCTCATAATTCTGAGCCGCCGTTACCGTCACATCCGTGAGGACGTAGGTGCGGAACGCGAAGACCTGACGCGCATTGGCCTTGGTCGTCTGGAAGGTCTCGGTATTGTCCGCCGGTTTCGTATACCACTCCGACGACCCCGAAAACTCACGCAACATCGTGATCGCGTTGTTGATGTTGTCGATGAGGTTCGTGGGAGTCGACTCCATGCCGGAGCCGGTCGTCTTCGTGTCGTCAAACTCTGTCTGGAGTAGAGTATCGACGGCATCTGGATTGAGTTGTGTGCGCGACATGGCCTGTGTGCTCCTTGCCTACAGAGGCAGGTAAAAAACGAGCAGACGGTCTCCTGCTCGGGGTGTAAACGTGAACGAAATGGTGTCGTACCCCGTGCCTGGACCCCCGCTCTCTGACACCGTGTAGTCAGCACCGGCTCCCCGAACCTGCTGCTGACCATTCAGGTAAACTTCCATTACGACTTGAATAGAAGGATTGTGAAAAGCCTTGGCTCCCAACGTGAACGTGCTGGTTGGCGGCGTCGTCTGAGCAGTCAGATCTGCCTCCAACGCCGGGCCGCCTGGGACCCACCCCGTGTTCAGACCGTTTCCTGCGACCTTGAGGTAAAGGGAGTTTCCAGGGCCTCCGTCCAACCGCGCGTAAATGTCCCCAATGTTCCCAATCTCCGAACCCTCAGGAGACCCGACACCCGCATGAACGACGGTTGCCGCGGCCCCGATGAGATCGAGGAGGGCTCTGAAGTTTGAGGAAGTAGAAAGCACGTTTGGAAGGGAGGCGAAGGCCCCTCGTTTACGGCTGCCCTACAGCCAGAAAAACGAGCCTCCGGCCCTATCCGCGCGGGCTATGCGCCCCAAATGTCACTCAGGCGAAGGCATCCGGGTCAAAGACAAGCTGAGGATCCAACTCCTCGATGATGTCTGGCGGCTCTGTCGCCGTCACCGTTGTCTTCGGAACCCGGACGTGACGCCTCTGGAGCGTCCCTTCCCACGGACGGACGTGCTCCAACAGATAGTCGTCATCAATCTCAAACAGGAAGAAGATCTCTCGATTGCCATTCTTGTAGACGTGCCGGATGTGGCCCACTACCGACATCGTGCGCATGGCCTCGCGTCGCCCCCCGAGATCAAACCACCACGCTCGGTACTCGTTCCGATTCGAGAAGCACAGATCCCCTCGCTGGAACAGACCCGGACCGACCTGCTCGATCGTGTGAGTATCGTTTACCGGCGTGAGATCGAACGTCCGCGGTGGAACCTGCGGTGGGCTGTCTCCACTGGTAAGCGCAGACTTGAGAGCGGTCACAAGACCAGCATGATCAAGCGTCGTGGCATCTTGTCCATCCATCGCAGCCTGCTGCTCCGCCAGATCGCCATACTCAAGTCTCCGAGGCGCATGGTTGACGAGCCACCTTTCGGCAACGACTTGCTGCTTATCGGGGCTCACCCCGACGCAGTACCACGTCCAATTTTCTTCCTCGATGTGAACCTCGACATCCCAGTCCGCCTCCATCTTGACCATCGCCACTTGTACAATCCCGTCTTGGTCCGTGAATCCCACGCGCCGCCATCCTGCCGGAGTACCGACGAAGTTGGGCGTTGTCGTGTTGGCTTCGCGCATGATCTTCCTACCTGACGAAGAAGGAGACGTTGATGTGATCCCAGTCCCCCTGACTCAGCGCGGCTGGAACGATCCAGACGGCGAGGGGAAACGTGCCCGTCAATTCGGCGAATGTCGTGGAGAGATATGTCCCCAGTCCCACACATCCAAGAAGAGAGAAGGGGAACGGGGCCGGACCCTCTTGATACTTCAGGACACCGCCTTCGAGGATCCACACGTTGAAATTCGCGTTGCTGACATTCGCTCCGATCTGAACGTGAATTCCGCGAACGATACCTCTCACGGTTCGGCCCGCTTGAAGCTGTGTTCCCCCGCCGCCGGGATCGGGAGGGGGCGGATCGCCAACCAACATGCCCCCTCCAGGACAGAGTTGGTATCCGGTCGTGCCAGGCGGTACGGGCCCTCCCGACCAATTCCACGAATGGGTGCCCGCACCAAACGTGAATGTCTCGGCTCCGCTGAATTTGGGAGGGACTCCCACAGTCCCGTCTCCGATCTCGATATCGAGGGTGGGACCTTGCGAAGTGCTGATGTAATTCCCGCTTCCTTTCAAAAAGAAGCGAAGGTTTCCGGTTCCAATAAAGGCACTGTTTGCGATCTGATTGCCGGTTTCTACGATGACATCCAGTGTGCCCCCGTCCATCTCGAAAGACTGTCCCCCGAGGATCGTCTTGTTGATCCTTAGCCTCTCAAACTTGCCGGGAAATGTCTGATACCAGATCCCGACCGTGGGACTTGCATTTGCCGGAATCAGCGTCGATACGTTGTCAAACTCGCAGTAGGGAGAATTCGTGAAGAAGAAAGTCGGAGCAATCGCAAAGGACGCATGACTGAAACATACGTCTTTAAACGTACGAACATCCTCAAAAGTAGCTCCCGGAAAGCCGACATTGGAAACCGTCACCACAGCAGCATCATTGGCCACTGTTCCAAGTGGCCCGATGGGCGCAGTCCCCCGAATCTCAGTGTTGGGCAGAGCGTATGCACCGATGAAAGGAGTAACGAGTGACAGGTTCGTGCCAGGGAGAAAATGAAGCGTATTGGTGGCTGGGTAGCCAACAGAGAGTACGGGAAGCCCTGCGATCTTCGCCTGGATAGGCGGCATGTCCGTGAAGATCGGATCTGCATCCGCACCAGCGCCTTGATCAAGGTAAGAATCGTAGGTGCCTACACCACCACCGCCAAGCAAGTTGTGATCATTGCCTTGATCGTCCGTGAAGTAGGGCAAGCATGGCGTTCCCCGTTGAACCCAATAAACACCGTAAATCGTCCCCGTCGGATCAAACGGCTTGGCGATCTGCTCCGAAACAACAAGTCCTGTCGGATCAATCAGCCCCGTAACTGTGAGCTTACCTTCGACTCTCGCATCCCCAACAACCCGTAGCTTTTCCACCCCTATTGGAGACGCGAGAGACCCAACCGTGCAGTAGCCCTCCATCTGATGCCCAGACGTTGCATCAGTCGTCTGAACTACACCAACCGCACCAACACCGCCGCCAGGCGTAAGAACCACATCTCCACCACTCACCGCTACAGAAGAAGGACCTCCTTGAATCGTGACCTTTCCGCCAGGATTCCCACCTGCTACATCAACCAAACCACCTGGCTGGCCACTTCCTGAAAGATTGACCCCACCTTGTACATAAACAGGACCCCCAACACCACCTACGTTGCCGCCCACAAAAATAGGACCCCCCTCTACAGTGACCTGACCCCCATCACCTGCCGTTCCTTTGCTTTCTCCTCCTTGTACGTTGACTTGGCCCGCATCGTCATCGTTATCAGCATCTCCACCAAGGAGATAGGCAGCATTCTCAACTCCCCCAAGACCGGAAACGGGGGCTCCAACAGGTGTTGTTCCTCCCCTGGCATAGAAAAGGCCACCCGGAAGCGCACCTACACTTCCTCCTGCTTCGCACCAGACCGATCCTGCCTGAGCTGCAATAGGCAACCCCATCGGATTGCCTCCAGCGGCCATGACCCAGATCAAGCCACCCGGATCGGCTACTCTCGTATCCCCACCAATGAGGACCGAGCCCGGAATCTCGGCAGCCGGAATACCCGGAGGCAACAGAGCCGTGTCACCAATGTAGATCGTGCCTACGTTTCCGGTGGTATCGGGAGAGCCAAAGCGCACGGCAACATCGCCGCCATCGCCTCCCGCTCCCAGCGAATCGCCTCCCCGTAGGAACAGAGCACCGGCAGCGCCAGGACCCATGAGATCCTCACCGCGCATCTCGTCGCCCGACGTGAACACGACATGGTTGCCGCCCGTCAGGTTCCCATTGCCCAAGGCGATGCTCAGGTCAATGATCTCAAGCAGTGCTCGGTAGTTGCTGCTAGTCGTGACTCCCACTACAGGCTCCTAGCGAGAAACTGAGAAGCTACGCGTTGGATCGCACCTTCCGCGAGCATCGAGGCGACGCGATACCTCTTGAGCTTCTCATCGATTTTCCGTTTCTCATTGGGCGTGAGACGCCACCCCTTCTTCAACTTCTCGCCCATGTTCTGGGCGAAGCCCATCGTCCACTCACCGTCCCGATCCCCGCGATCGGCGGCTGCCTTGGCTCGCTTCCAAAGCTCCCGCAGCTTGGCAAGCAACTCCTCATTTGGCGCTTCTTGGGGTGCTCTCCCAGGCCCAGCACCCCGTCCTTTGGTGCGCTCAATCGCCGCTTCTTGCTTGTCTGAAAGAACGCTCCCCTTCTCCAGCTTGTCGTGGAAGTCCTTGAGCATCCGATCGGTTTCCCAGCCGCCGATCTCCTCGATCTTCCCGAGCCACTCGTCCTTGTACTCGTCCCGGCTCTCGATGGTCGCCAGCTTGTCGTACCAGTCCTTCGCCTTCATGTAGGCGCCCTTGAAGTCGTCCAGACCCTTCTTCCAGGTCTGTCGCCATCCTTTGGTACGCTTGAAGTGATCGCGGCCTTGAACCTTCTTGTTGAGCGTGTAGCCCGTGATGAGGCTGACCAGCTTCATCTTGACCGAGGCTCGTCCCCTCGCGAGCCCCGTGTCTCTGGAGCCGATGGAAGATGAGATGTGGATACCTACGTTGGGCGACAACTTGACGACATAGATTCCGGCCTTGGATCGATCACGCTCCCACTTGTAGCCCGTCTTGTTGAGCCAATCCTCAAACTCCTCACGAGAGATCTCGACGTAGGTGCCGCCTGCTGCCTCGTGTGTCGTCATGGCAGAAACTTCCATTCGGCCTCAAGCCGGCGCTCGGGTTCTTCATCGGATCTCAGGCCCTCTAGGTATTCGAGATCGTCGTTGAGGTAGGCGTCTAGCTCGTCATCCGTGAAACGGAATTTCGCTTCCTTCTCCTGCGCCGTCCGCCCCTGCTCCTCGGGATCTTCCACGACAACCGACTCCCCATAGGCCGGCACGTCCTGAATGCACGCCTCGGTCACGAAACGAGACTGGCGAGTGGGAATCGGCCGACCCTCACGATCGACAGCGCCATCAAACTCGGGACGCAGGATAGTGACGCTATCCTCACCGCGCGTGATGGCGACGTAGGCCAGGCGACGCTCCGAAGTCATGTCCTCGGCTTTGCCGTGTGGGAAACCGCCTCTGCGACCCTCCCACATCGGAACAAAGAGATTCTTGCACTCCAGACCCTTCCAGCCATGCACCGTGTCAATCTGCACGGCTTCGAGATCTTCCTTGTAGTCCTTACGAGTCGGATCGTCCGTGCTCGAAAGCCGCTCGTTCATCTCGTAAAGCTCGTTGAGATACGCAACGGCATCGTCCAGCTTGGGATAGGTCTTGGTGATCTCAAAAAGCACCTGGATTGGAGCCGAGGCGTACTCGCGTAGGTTCTCCTCGGATGTGTCCTCGTACTGCTTCCCGAAGTCCTCCATGTCGTCTTTCGACTGCTTGACTCTCTCGACCAACGCATCGATCAAGTTGCCCTCGGGACCGGGATAGTTGGTCAGGAAGTTGAGAACCCCGTCGCTGTCGGTCTCCTTGAGATCAAAGACCTCCTTCAAGAATCCCACATACTTGTGCAGCCGTTCCTGCATCTCGCGATCTCGATAGATCTCCTTCCAACCGCCCTTGCTGAGCCAATCAAACCAGTCCGCCCCGCGTCCTGCCTTCTCGGTGAGACGCGTCTTGAGAGTCTTTTCGCTAAGTCCCCAATCAGGTGCGCGGACTCCCTCGACCACGGCCCGGTTGATGCGCCGCACATCCTTCTTGCCAGTCGAGGCAAGCGTCATCAGGTTGAGCAGAGCCTTGACTGCGGGACCCTTGAAGAAGTTGTACTTCGACTTGAACGGAATCCCTCGTTTGATCATCTCGATGCCGTACTGGTACGCTTCCTTGTTCGTGCGCACCGCAACACCGAAGTCTGACGGGCTCGCCGCTTGGGTGACGGGGTCCTTCACATCCTCTAGCTCTTGTGTAGCCGCCTTGATCTGCTCTGCCGCGTAGACAGCACAATCCTCTAGCGTCTTCAGAGTCACCTGCTGGATGGCACCTGTGCCTTTGCGCTCTACGTTGGCCTTGCAGACCATCGGGATCTGCTTCTCGTTGTGCTTGATGAGGTTGTTGGCAGCCTCGACAATGGCCGAACCAGATCGGTAATTCAGATCCAACGTCTTGGTGTTGAACCCTTCGCCGCCTTCGACCAGATCTGACTTCTCGATGAAGAGATCGGGCAACGCTCCGCGAAAGGCGTAAATCGCCTGGCGGTCGTCGCCTATGAAGGCAAACGTATCCGCCGTCATCTGCCCGTCTTTGCGAGGCGCTTGCGTAGCAGGATCGACATAGCCAGCAATCAGGCCGAACAAGAGATGCTGCGCAGCGTTCAGGTCTTGTGCTTCGTCGATTAAAAGACACTTGATTCGGTCTTGTAGCTGGGCCAACGCACGAGGATCCTCAATGAGCAAGCGACTCGCGGAGATGAGCACGTCGTCCATGTCCAACGCGCCCTTGAATTCCTCCTCGTTGTTCTTGAGCCACTCGTAGCCGCCATACACGGCTGCCAGTGTTCGGGTGTTTACCTGGGGCTCACCCTCCATCTCCTGCTCGAAATCTTCAGCCAGATCTTTCGGTGCAGCTTGTGCAGTACCGTATGCTTTCCCCGGCGCAATGAGCCTGCCCTTGTTGTTGCTGACGTAGAGACCGAGTTGGCCAAGCGCAATGGGAGCCTCACCGTCTTGGAAATCCCGGTCAGTGGCTCCGATGTTGAACCACATGTTCGCCGGGCGATTTGACCAAATCGGATACTTCTCGCGCAGCTTCTTGATCTGCTTCTGGGTGTTGACGGCAGACTTGTCGAAGCCCGCGGTCCTCGTTGGAAACTCGTACTCTACCTTGGCTCGATTGAGAGCCTTTTCCACCGAAGCACGTTGTTTGGGCGAGAGCCGTGTGGGATCTGCCCCGCGGCGAAGGATGTCCTCCAGAAAGTTGATGGTCCAATCGAGCCAACCCGTATTCCGCAACTGCCGTCGAGGGATGCGTTCGTGGTAGGTCAACGCATCGCGTATAGCCATCTCAAAGGGATCGCCAACATCCACTGGCGGAGGCGCACCCTCGGGCGGCTCGGGAGTGGCCAGATCCTTCTCCCGCTCGGGAAGCATCTTGGGGAAGAAGGACTCTTCGGGATCGAACGGCGGCGGTTCGCCCTCGGGGCTCATCTTGACTTGCTCGACCGCGAGACGCAGTAAGTCGTTCTGCACCCATCCCTCGATCGACTTCCCGTCTGGCCGTTGTCTGTTACCGCCGTACTGGCCGAGAACCAGGACGCCAGCAACGTAGTGCGTAGTCCCAAAGCCAGCCTCGGCTGTGACGTTGCCCGTCAGGTCGCCGCCGTACTTCTTGATGCGCTCCTTTAGCTCAGCCGCGGACTTGCGAGTGAACGAACATGCGATGATGTTCTGTGGCCCAAGTCCCTGTTCCATGTGGTAGGCGACTTTGGCCGCGAGCACGCGCGTGTTGTGATTGATGAAACCGCCACCGCTGAAAGCCTGGCTTTGGGGAACAACAAAGTCAGCCGTATAGGAAACAGAGTCCTCAATAGCAATAACGGGATCGTAGAACCATTCTCTTACCAAGCCATGAAGACTTTGCCAGTTGGGATCTTCGGGGAGAGAATACACATGCAAGAAACGCAATAGAGCATCGTGAGATGGCCGTCTGCGTCCCTTTCGATAATCTTTGAAGGCGCCATAAGACGGATGATCAACCAAGGCCATTCCAGTCGCGCTTTTGTAGGCTTGAAACACAGCATCGCATTTCTGCGCTACAGTAGGGACAACATCAACATTCGTGTTCGATTCTCGGTCTGCGAGAGCAAGGGCTGCTTCTTGCTTATGGGTCAGGTTGAAACCAATTTCCTCGACAAAGACAGGCACAGCCTCGCCAGAAACAGTAAGAACCCAGGCATGGCCTGATGATGTCTTCTTCGGCCGAAGTCGGCCAACAACACCAAAGGACAACATCAGAACATGAAGTTGTCTCGCTAGCTTGTCGCTTACTGTGCAATAGGATAAGACGTTGTTCTCGACTCCGCCATCTCCGTCCCACAAGGCCCTCAAAAAATCTCGCACGATCGGCTTGGGAGACCTCAGAATACCAAACGGAATTTCCTTTTCATGCGCCCCTACCCGCCTCAGACCAAAGGCCATCAAAGTTTCCACAATCTCCCTACGACAAACCTCACAGACAACCTGAACCTCTTGGGTCTCTGAGCGTCCCTCATCGAAATGCTCTTGCCAGTCAAAGAGATCCCGCATGGAATCTCGATACAGCTCTGCCTGCTCTGGATCAGAAGTAGAGAAACTAAACGACCACTGATCTTGCCGCACATAGCCCTCTGAAATCAGATAACCCAAAAGACGAGCCACCTGAGGCGTAAGCATCGCAGGAATGTTCTCTCCACCGCCTTGCGTGCCTTGGAATCCCCCTCTCTGAAATTCTACATCCTTTCTTACGAACGGGTCCGATGCAAACAAACCAGGGCGACGATCAATCGCCACATAGTCGTCTACCGTTAGCTCGTCCAAACGAACCCAGACAATCGCGCCATCTCGAATTGCGAAAACACGATGATTTGGTGTCGCCTCTAACTCAAAGCCCGCACTCGTTCGTAAGATAAGAGTGGCGCTGAAGCCGTTGTAGTAGACATGAGATGTGTCCTCAGGGCCTTTAGGACCATGGATGCGCTTGACACAAAACTGATCGGAATCCTTATCCATGCCCTCGCACAAAGAACCAATCTCAATCAATCCCCCATTGGTCTGTATCAGAGTATCTGTTCGAACGCATTTTCCGCTCCCCGCGCCAGCAGCCACGACAACCTTCCCCCGAGCGACCATCGCTGCCTCCTGATCGGGAGACAACTGGACCTTCTGCCCTTGCGGAGTGGCATTCCCAGCAAGGCGCTCCGTCTGCTCGACTACTGCGGCTGCCTTCGTGGTCTGCGGATCGGAGGAAGATGCAACGGCGAGATCGAGCGTCTCTTGAAGCGTAGCTCTCTCCGCCTCCAACTCCTTCGCTTTCTTCGTACCTTTGCGCGATCCTGCAAGCTCGTTGTCGATCTCTCGGATCCGTACCGAAAGATCACGAGCTACCGCCGCATCGGCGACGGTGTCTTCCATCTCAGAAGGCTCGACGCCTGCAATGCGGGCCGCCTCCATGAGCCACTTGCGGCCCATCTGGAGTCCCGAGACCGGCGGAATAGCGGCCAGATTCTTGAGATTGATGGCACGTGTCGCCAGATCTTCCGCTTTGAGATCGAGCCGTGCCATTCGCATGATCGCAAGGGAAGCGCGACCAGCAAACGTGCTTCGCAGAAGCGGCATCCGAGCGCTCATGCGCGGTAGAAGGATGTCTAGGTATCGGACGCGAGCCGGGGCTCCCTTGAGAAAGCTCTTGTTCCGAACCGCCATCTTGAATTTCGTCTTGAGACGGAGCGTTTCGGAAGGAGACTCCAGGTAGTTGTCAAACCCCTGAGCAAACTGCTTGAAGAACCGTCTTGCTAGCTGTGTTCCTTTTCTGAAGTGGTCCTTTGCTTTCGTCTCCTGTAGTTGCTCAGCTTCCAGAGCTAGCCCGAGGATACGATAGCCAGTATAGAGAATCAGGAGATCCGCAAGTCGCTGGGCGGATACAGCTTCATCGTCATCATCCTTGGCTGCCGTACGATCTCCAAAGCGACCGAGAACGTAATCGCGCTCCAGTGGGATCGGAAACTCGCCCAGCGTGTAGCCTCGATCTAGCTTGGGCATGCCTACTCCTCGGAGTCCGCAAACGGCTTGGGCTCGGCATATCGCTTCGCCGTCTGCCAGGCGACGCGACCGTTGGGAAACGTGGACGCTGGTGTTCCAACATCGGCATAGCGTTCAGCCAACTCGATGGGTACGTTCCGCAGCTTGTAAAGCAAGAACGGAACCTCACGACCCACTGCTTTCCGAACTACAGGCAACCATCGGCGCGGATCGAGAAACCTGCGATCCATCCGGTCATGAGCCCCGAGCATGACTCCAGTCGGCGTGACCGCAACAATCATACCCAGAGTCATCTGGGCTGTTTTGGGAGGCGCAGGCGAGACTTCATCAGATGTCTTGGGTCCCCAATTCCAATCGATGTGGACAGCAATCTTTCTTGCCGAGTTGAAGGTGATATCGGCGACTCCAAATTCAGGGTCAAAAGACACATCAATAACCTGATCGCCTACCTCGGGAACATTCACTGTCTTGTTGATGAGAGCTGAAGTCCGATAGCGCGAAGCTACCTTACGAGCCATGGAGCGAAGGTCCATTAGTCAACCTCCCGAATCTTCGGAGCATTGATGTATCCCCACGTGTAGCCCTCGTAGAAATCCTCGGGACGAGCCTCGGGGGGATTGGGCATCAGCCCACAACCGCGAGTGAGCTTCCCGGCCCTCACGCCCGCCACCCAAGCCATGGAAGCGAACCTTCCATTGGGCTCATCGGTGGCAAGGCCCGCGCTGCGCTGCAAGAAGCGTTCTGCGAGCCGTTTGGCAGAGGGAGGCATACTCTCTCACCTGTGCCGATATATAGGGGTCTTACCGCCCTTCAGAGGCTTTCCTGGCCGCTGCGGCGGCTGCAACTGCATCCATCTGCCGAACCTTGGCCTCTCCCGTGCGCAGATTGTGAAGTTGCTGCTTCTGAGCCTGCGAAAGACGCATGTTCCCCAATCGACTCGTGAGCCCTACCGCCCCCGGCTTGATCGCCTTCACGATCTCGGGATCGATCTGCTTAAGTTGAATATCCCAGACAAGGTCGTACTCCAGGCCCCGAGCAGCAATCATCGGCTGTCCGTTGATCTGCGTCGTCAGGCGATTCGCGAGCAAGAAGATGCCGGAGTGGGTCCAAAGCTCCAGATCGAGGTAGTGGAGAGGCACACCGGGCGGTTCCGGTTTCGCGAACCGCAGCTTCCACGTGAATTCGAGCCGGGCATCTCCGTACCGTACCTTCGGCCTGTCGATGTAGCCCCAATCCTTGACAACGATCTTGTAAAACCCCGCAGTAGCCAACCGTTCAAGGACTTCTTGCTCATCCTCGCTGAGCGGCGTGTAAAGAGCGTTCTTGTTCTTGCCTCCGAAGATGTTGGTATCGTCGCTCATCGTCTGTCCTCGATCGTGACGTAGCAGGCCCGCAGGCGACCGTTCTTGAACCCTCCATAGAACCGTACCCGCTGTCCCGCCATCGGAAGCTTCCCCCCCAGCACTTCGCTGCGATGGAGGTAGTAGGACTTGCCTTCGTTTGACAGGGCAAAACCCCACCCCTTTTGCTCACTGAAGGTGTCCACCTTGCCCTGAATCAGCTTTGGAGGGAGCAACCTGGAGACTTTCACAGCCTTGGGGGCTCGTTCGCCGTCACGAGCTTCTATCTCCGCCTCGACTTCCTCCCCTATTACCGGCGGAGGCTCGTCCACGGCTCCGACACTGAAGTCCCCTAGATGGAAAAACGCCTCAGACCCATCGGCCTGGCGAAGAAACCCGTACAGCCGATCAGGAAAGTACTTCGCTACCGTCAGCCGCGAGCGCACAGCACAAACGCTACTTCTTCTCTTCTGCGCCCGGATGCCGTCGAAGGATCTTGATCATCTCGCTCTTGGGAGTGCGGGACTTGATCTTGTCAATCTCCAGCTTCTTGGCGATCCAGTAGAGATCTTCCTTGGTGTAGTCAGCCGCCCACTTGACCTTTCGCTTGGCCTTGGGCTTGTCTGCCTTCTCGGCTGGCTTTTTGGCTGGTTTCTTCTCAGCCTTCGCCCCAGGCTTCTTTGCGCTTTTCTCGGCTGGCTTCTCGGCTGGCTTCTCGGCTGGCTTTTCGACTGTGGTCTCCGGCTGTTCCTCGTATGCCGACTTGGGAAGTTTCCTCCCCTTCTTGGCCCGATACATGGGCGGACGGAAGGTGCTTGCCATCGTCTTTCCTCCTTACAACAGGCCCTTGATGAACCCCTTGGTAATCTGCCCGAGCGTTTGCCCGAGCGCTTTGAGAAAACTCCGAGCCGCCGTCTTGCGATCAGCCTCCGCGTTCTGAAGCGCGGCAAGCAAGTTGCTCGCGGTTTCCAAGTCATCCGTGAGATCCGAAAGTTTGGTTCCCGCCTGCTTATGGGCGAACAGATCCTCGATGGCCTTTGACGCCATCCTCACGCCCTCGGGACCATGCTGATCGAGAGAATCCGCCGCCAGATTGAGCAGCGATTTCTTCCACGACTCGTCAGCATTCTCGGCTTGTTTGTCTAGCTCCGCGGCCACCGCCTCCACGCCCTTGTCTCCCAGGGCTGGAAGCATCCCGGCCAGCTTCTTGGCGTACTTTTCGACTGACATCAGCTACCTCCTTCCGAGCCCTCTGGAGTCTCCTCAGTGGGCTTCTCAGGCTCTTTTTCAGGCTCGGGCGCAACCTTCTCAGGACACAATGTGGTGCTTTCTGGGACCTCTGGGGGCTCCTTTGGGGGCCTGTCCTCCCGTAGCGACCCGTTAAATTCCATGAGATGCGAGTGATATTCCTGCCGGGCCTCGACCACGGCGATGTGCTTGGCCGTCTTCTCACACTGCTCAGCGTGATCGCCAGTCCATTCGGGCACATCGTTGCAGGAGCAGTTGACCTCGATCCAGTAGCGTAGGTGCGCAACCGCTTGGTCCTGCACCATGTTGTTGAAGTCGATCTCGTTCGCGTACACATCGGGATTGCGAATCGACGCAATCGGTTTCTTGCACGCGGGCAGAGCGACCGCGATTGCCAACAGCACAAACAGCTTCTTCATCGCATCTCCTTCTCATCCAAAGAAGTGGTCGTACCACTCCGTATCGCGATAACCCTTCAGAAAGCCCACAAACCAATTCATCTCTCTGCCAGGCTCGCCACGCGCCAACTCACGCTTGGCTTTCTGGGCATGCCTTTGCAGCCGATCAATCCACTTGAGGGCGGCGGGCACAGTCTTGGAAAGATCGCCTTCGCCAGCCTCTCGCTGCAAGAATTGATTGGCTACACTCCCGACTCTTGGCTTCGGCCTAGAACCATGGCCCAGGCCAGAGATGTCTTGCTCCTCGAAGCCAGCTACGTCGTGAATGTCTTGTCCGATGCGGCGAACCCTCTCAGCCTGCGAACGCCACCCACTCCGAGCCATGATGTCTGCCAACATATCGAGAAGAGAGGCAAGCCCAGCGTCCCGTGTCGCGGGCTTACGGAGCTTACGGATCTGCTCGACTAACTGACGTTCGTTGATCATGCTTCCTCGTCATCTTCAGGCTCGGGGTCGGGCGCAGGCGAAGCCGGAGCCTTACGACCCGTGGTGATCTCTGCAACACGAACGAACCGATCCAGACTGGCCTGCCCGAGAATGAAACCCACTGCCAAGAACGACGCACAGATGGCTACCGTAATGAACGCTGTATTCTCGGCCAGCGTGTCGATCTCCTGAAGGTAGACCATCATGCCCATGAGCACGAAGAACCCAACCTCGACCAACAGGAAGCCGATGAATTTCTTGCTCTGGAGAGCCGGTTTGTCGTTCGGGGATGCAGCCATCGTTCCTCCTCAGGTGTTCTTCAACCTGTTGTGCCGATAGCCTGCGCCACGAAACCGACCCGCCTGGTACACGGGAATCTGATTGAATCGGGACTGCACCGCGTCTCCCTCACCCACGGCAGGGATCACTTCCGTCAGCAACGGATTCTCAGTTAGAAGGGCCTCTATCCGCTCTTGCTCCTCTGGCAAGAGAGAAGGCTTCAACTTCTGATAGTCATCGTGGGCTTGCTGCGTCCGAGAGAACGCATCAACGATGTACTTGTCCGGCAAACGAGGAAGGTTGTCTGGATCGTCTGGGACGCCTTTGAGCGTGTTCACACCGTTGTTGTTGATCCAGAAATTCTCCGAATCCAACGGAGGAAAGATGCGCTCTCCCAGATCTGGGTGCGATGCCATCGGCCTACCTACGTTGCCTCTATAGACAGAGCACCAGCGCCAACCGCGCCAGTGCTACGTCTCGTCGCTGAGGATATCCTCGATGTCCAGATCGGCACCCTGCTCCAAGAGCCTTGTGAGGTTCGGCGACGGTTTCGCTTCCGGCTCCTTGGGCTCCGCCGGCTGCGTTCCGGGCGTCACGAGCTTGATCTGGCGTCTCTTCTTCGGTGGCTTGGGGCCGTCCTTGGGCTCTGTGACCGTTACCTCATCGTGCCCTGCCGCCATCTGCGCCTCGGTTTCCTCTTCAGAAGGCTTCGAAGCGTGCCTGGACTTGATCTCTTGCAGGTAGTCGTAGATTGCTCGCCGCTTCTGGCCTAGATGGGAAACCGAGATCCCAAGCTGCCCAGCCTCCTTGCGCAAATCCTCAAGCAAAGGTAGCTCACGCTTGTATTTGCGTTTCTTCTTGCTGCTCCGAACCTGTTGCTTTCCGTCGTAGGAAACCTCCAGCATGACCTGTCCGGCGTCATCCACATGGATGTAAGGAAACCCTCGCCGGCTCTTGCGAGCACAAAGAGCCTCGGCCAGATGCCGACTAAGCTCACTGTCCTCCAGGTGAGCATTGGCTTCCTTCACGACAGAGGCCAGGTGCTCGACAGCCCACCGGAGACGCTCTCCCAAGGGAAGAATCTCCCGTGGGACTGAATCGGATGGATCAGGAGAAGGACCGTCTGGCGTGTCGGTGGGTACCGCAGACGGCCGAGGAGCCACATTCAGCAACTCGCGCGCAAGTTTCTCGTCCAAGGCGGTACGAAAATTCTTCGGCGCCGTTTTAGCCATCTAACCTCCGGTCCAAGCCGCAAAACTTCCCAAAAGGAAGTTTGAGATTCTTCGCTCGGCACAAAAATTCCCCAACATGGCGGCTTTTTCTACTTTCAGAATACCCACCGCCGCCGCCACTTACCGATCAGGGCACAAAAAAGCGTCGCGCGATGAATAACCGCGCGACGCGCAACTCTAGCGGGACCAGAAGTCTGGCCTCGGAATCTGAGCTAGCCCATGACCGTGGGCACGATGCCAGGGCCAGAGAGCGTGCCTGTGTACCCTGTCAACTCGGTGCCTGTGCGACCGAAGGGAGCGGTGCTCATGTTGCGCCGCTTGGCGTTCGCTCTGCTGCTGGCCGCGTTGATCATCGCGTAGACAGCGACATTGCGGTACAAACCCACCCTCGCGAGAACCTTTCCGGGCGGGGATGGATAGTACTCAGAATTCGTTGCGCGTGCGACCATAAGGAGGGCCTCCTGCACGTGCAAAAAGTATAGGCTAGCGACCGGCTCGCTTTCGTCTCAGCCTCTCCACCATCCTCCACCCAAGATCTGTTGGTTTCCAGAGGTTGTACTTGCCTTCCCGGTGAACGTACTCAGCCAGCTTGCGCCGCTCCAGCGCGTACCCGGAATGGATCAATCCCCACAACTCCTCTCCATCGGCCGCCTTGAGCAACGCCCATCTCATGCGACCGGTCATGGTCTTCTCGATCGCGTCGAGATCTTCCTCTGCGATCGGCTTCACGCTTGACCGATTTCCGCGGGGATGCGAACCCTCAAGACCTTGTTGAAAAACTCCAGCGGACTCGTTGGCCAACCCAGACGCTTCGCTCGCTCAAATTCCTCTGGAGTCAATACACTGGTCAGCGTCGAGACGTGTTGATCACCAAGCAATCCGTCTGGGTTATGGACCGAGTACATCTTCGTGAACCGATAGTGCCGCATGGCGGGATCCGAACGCACTTCCCTCTCGTACTCCAGGTCTTCCTCATCACCACCGTTCGCCCGTAGGTGCTCGACTGAATCGAGAATCTGCCCGTAGAGAAGCAGAGAGTATTCGGGGACGAAACGAACGAAGTAGACTCCAGGTTTGTACTGGACCGCATCTGGCCCAACCTGAGCGTCAGCCGCAGCCATGTCGGCTCTAAGCTCGTCCCACATCTCCGTATCAGAGTCGAATGCAGTAGTCGTCATGTCTGTTTCTCCGTCGCTTCCCCCCACATCTCTGGAGCACAAAGCTGTATCGTCCGATATTGAGCTGCTGCATCCAAAGCCCACTCCACAAAATCAGGAAGCGCCTCCCAAAGAGCATTCACATAGGCTTCGTTGGTTGCTCCCATGTCGTTGGAAAACGTGGCGCCTCCGTTGGCAATCCACGGCTCACCGTTCTGTGCCTTCCTCAGAAAGGCTCGGGCAAGCTGCGCAAGGTCGTGCTCTGGGTTTCGGCCCGGAGGCAGTGGAAGGCCAGCAACAATCACATCGATATCTCGCTCGACTGTCATGGGGTCCTCAGTATGTCATGCTTCACAGCCTTGATCGCGTCAGCCTTCTGGGAATTCTCGATGGTCAGAGTGTCATCCAACCGCATGGAATGCCGTGCCTGCTTCTCTAGCTCCGAAGCAAGACCATGCAGAGCCTTCAAGCCTCCACATGAGATCGACGCCCTCTGCGTCGCCGTCCTCGATGTCGCCGTGGGCATCCGTATAGGCTCTCACGTCATCATCAGCTTGGCCGTACAGATCGTAGCTCTCCTTGGTCGCGCGCTCGACCACCGCGAGAAACGTCTCCGCGGCACTGCTGACTTCTTGGAAGATCTCCGTGATGGTTCGTGAGTCAGACATCAGGTCCCTGCTCATCCCTTCTACGCGGATTTTTCCCGGAAGTTTACTTTATACTTTTCAAGTGATCTCGCGTAGATATCCGTAGAGATGTCTCTACGATCGAATCGATGGGCACAGGAATGCGCTAAGTGCGCCAAGATGGTCGCGCCCCAAGAAGGCTGGGTCGTTCAAAGCGATCGACTCCACGACATGGGGCAGTGGATCGTCTACCACCCCGAATGCGCTCCTGATCATCTTCAACGCGAGGGTCAGAACCTCGACAAGAAACTTCTGACCAAGAGTGGCTACGTCATCCATCCCTACGATGAAGAGGCGCTCGTCAAACTGCGAGCGCTCCCTGGAGCGTGGTGGGATGCGAAGTCTAAACGCTGGTCCGTTTCCATGGAACCTCAAGATCGAAAACGGCTGATCGAAGGTGCTCAAGAGCTTGGCCTTGAGATCGAGTCGGAGCTTTGGAACGACACCACTTCGGAGATCGCCCTGGCAGCAGAGAAGCGAGCCCTCCACGCGCAACTCGGAGAAACGATTGCCGACTGTGCGCGATGGCTCTCCATCCGAACACAAGCGATCGTCAACCCATCCAACTCAGACCACATTATTCCAGCTACCATGTGCGCCTTGGACGGGACTCGCGGAACGATCCTCGTGACCGATCCAAGAGAGATCGCCGGCTGGAGAAAGGGTCACGAAACTCTGCGCGAGGATCTCACGCTCATCGAGCTAAAGCGCAAGAAGGATTGGGTGTGGCCCGAAGCTGGACAGATTCTCCTCACGACCATCGGCCGCCTTCCGAACGCTCTCGCTCCCCTCGTTCTCGGAACAGACCCCGAAGGCAGGGAGATCAAGGCTGTCAACCTGCGGCCCGAATCCAGAGTCGCCTGTGAGAACACGACTCTCGTACTAGACGACTTGAATCTCGTGTCGAGTTTCTCCACAAAGCAGTCACAGAAGATCCACGGGCTCGCCGGACACACAGCCGCGACTTGGTTCCTCTGGTATCCGCCCATCCAGTACCCCTCCAAGCTCTGGGACATCCTTCGCGTGGGTCACATGACCAAAACCACCTTCGCCACGTGGAAAGAGTACAAGCGTTGCTTCGGTGGTCAGGCAGGACGATGGAATCGGATGACGTGGACCCACACAGATCCAGAAGCGTTGAACCGACTGCATCGCATCTGTTACGAGCGACCGGTAATCAGGTAGAGTTGCTGCGATGAACGACGCCGCAACCAAGCTGGCCTACCTACACCAACGCAAGATCGGAGACTGCCAGCGCTGCGAGCTAGGCAAGACTCGCAACACGATCGTGTTCGGTGAAGGCAGCCCCGAAGCCCAGCTCATGTTCGTGGGCGAGGGGCCGGGCCGCACAGAAGATGAGCTAGGGCGTCCATTCGTTGGTCGTGCGGGACAGCTACTCGACCGATGGATCTTGCATCTCGGGCTCAAACGCGAAGACGTGTTCATCGCGAACATCCTCAAATGTAGACCGCCCCAGAACCGTGATCCCTGGGAGTGGGAGATCCAAGCCTGCACGCCCTATCTCCGTGTGCAGATCGCGGTCATCCAGCCCAAAGTGCTCGTAGCTCTCGGCCGGTTCGCTGGCGGCTTCCTCTCAGGCGAACGAGGAGCGCCCATGAAGGCCCTGCGTGAGATGACGACTGCCAAGTGGGTCGATGAGAAGTCCGGCGTCTCCGTGCCTGTGGTGCCGATCTACCACCCTGCCTACGTCCTGTACCAAGGCGGCGCAGGCAGTCGTGCTGAGCAGACCGCGCTCGCAGACCTCGACCGTGTGCGCGACCTACTCGCGTGACACGCTCGTGCAGATCTGCCCCGCCCCATCTATAGGGGGTCCGACGAAAACGGGCTCAGATGGCGTCTCCTTGCGTGTTCACGCCGCTGCGAACAGGCGTAGAGAGAAGTGTCGGACGCACACGACAGCGGACAAGTAGGAGTCACAGAGAATGCGCAATCCCAAGGTCATCCAGGCATGGCTTCGCGGAAAGAAAGGTCGTAGTGGCACAGGTGCTCTGCGAACAGACGGCAACACTCTCTACAGTTACCAAGTCATCATTGGTGAATCTCAGGAGAGAGGAAAAGTCGTCTTTGACTACCGCGGACCGAACCGCATTGGCCTGGCCACCACCCGTCACATCTGCTGCGCTATCCGCGAAGGCGGCGGGCAGATCTGCCTGGAATCGCCTCCGGGTGAGACCGACATCGACGCTATCCGAAAGCTAGTGGTCCCCAAGAATTCCGAAACGGCTTCGGAAGAGGGACCAAGCCTCGAAACCACCGACTGAGCGGGGTTCGCGAACATCAGGTGGCGGCTGAGGCGCCACTAGCCGCTGCCCATATTTCGTGCTCCATTGGTTGCGTGGATTGGCACGAGAAAGAGGCGGCTCGCTTGGTCGAGCGGTGGAAGCGCCGCGAGTGGATTAGCTCAGGCGTCCCTTCCCCGGTAAATGTACATCCTCTGGATTTGGCGAAGCTGGAAGAGATGATCGCTACGCTTCTCCGTGAGGAAAGGACTCCTTATTCGTCTACGCAATCATAAGTTTGAGTCAACGTCCTTGTAGCTCTTATCCCAGCTCTATAGCCCTTCTCGTAGACGGCATTGTATCGCTGCTTAATTCTGTCCACTGCGCTGGCTGCTTCCGTGCATCCGGCAACCTCCATGAGATCTTGCAGGGCGTCATAGAGAAACGGCTCGTAGCACGAATCCCAAGCCGCATACTTAGTCGCACTAGCTAGCTTTCTCACCATCCTAGCAATGCGTCCGTCCTTCGATGCCAACGATGCCAAAGCAGTAGCCTGGGCAGTAGGCTGAGCAACCTTACGTGTTTTGCTCTCCTTCATCATATCCTTTTTGCTCTCCTTCATCATATCCTTCATCGTAGCCTTCATAGTAGGCTGCCTCACGACCATCCTCGTAGCCTCTGTCGTAGCTCGGGTCGGCCTTCAACCGATCAGCAGCACTGGCAGCGTCCGGCCGTCCTATTGCACGCATGAGATCGCTGAGCGCATCGAAGAGAAACGGCTCGTAGTACGAATCCAGTTGCGCATCCCTGAGCGCATTGGCAACACCCTTCAACGCGCCTGGCAACGGAGATTCGGGCACTGTACGACCACTGATGAAGGTTGTGCATTTGCCTTCATGTCCCTCTTGTTCTACGCACCGACCATACGGCCCGACCGTGCTACACTGCGTCCATGAAGCTCCGCGACCTGCGATTGCTCCCGCTGGGTTCCTCGTCAAACTCATGGCTTTCTCCCGAAAAACTTGAAAACCAACGGCTCGGCGGAAACCGCCGAACCAACACCATTCCACGTCTGCTTGCGTGCATTGAAGTAGTCGAGAGCTTTCTGCTCGACATCGAAACCGAGAAAGTTTCGCTTGAGCCGGTAGGCAGCCTCCCCAGCCGACCCCGAGCCCGCGAACGGGTCGAGCACTAGCTCTCCTTCTTCACTCGACTGCCTGATCAAAACTTCGCACAACTCCACTGGTTTCTCGGTGGGGAATGCGTCTTTACGCTTGATCCACGGAACGGGAAGAACGTTGCGCACGCTCTTGTCCTTGGGCATTGGACGCTTGCCCTTGCGCGCGAGCAAGATCATCTCCCACTGGCTGCGGAACGGATAGCCCATGCCCGGCACACCAGGCGAAAACTCCTGACCGCAAACGCGCTTGCAATGAGGACAGATCTGGTCAACCTCTTTGCCGACCTTGTGCCAGACAAGCGATTTCCGTAGCTCGAAACCAACCTCCCGCAACATCGGCTTCAGAATGTCGCCCGTCTCCTCATCGCACATGATGTACATGTCCGTGCCCGAGCGAAGCACTCGATGACATTCAGCGAAAAACGGTGGGAAGTAGGAGTTGGGGACGGTCGGGAACCACTCGTTGCTCGACTGCTTGGACTTCTTGAGTCGAGTGGTCGTGCCCATTGCCCTCCACTTTTCGAGCGACTCATACGGAGGATCCGTGACGATCATGTCCACAGAGCCCGAGGCCAACAACTTCAGCCCCTCCATGGCGTCCATGAGCTTGATCTCGTGACTCACTGGACCTCCAGATACTTCTCCAAAGGACACTCGGCCAGATCGGTCTTTGCCTTGTCGCGATGCTCCAGCAACGACTCGACACTCTCGGGCGCCCATCCAGTCACGCCACAGTTACCCTCGATGTGAGGATCGAAGAACGTACACGCGAGACATGCGGTGCTCGGAAACACCATCTCATCGCGCATGACCCCAGCTAGCTCCTGCCGCTCTTTCTCCTGCTCATCCGTTTGCCGGACCGTGGACTTCTCGACCTCGCAGCCGTGATTTTTGAGCAGCGTCTCGGTCGCCTCTGCATCCTCATCCGTGAGCACGAAACGCATGACGGAACGGCCACCCTCGTGTTCCTCGGGGATGTTGCCCTTCGGCTGGAGCACGATTTGCTCCCCACCGCGAACGATGAAAGTCCACAATCGCTTGTCCTTGACGCTCACTGACAAGCAACGGCCTTCGCTTCCCACCCCACCCGGCGTTTCGCGATCTCGTTGATCGGCTCGATGTGCAGCAAAATCTGCAACACACCTTCCTCGGCCAGAGTCCGATCGAGATGCATCGAAAGCACCTTGGCGGCGTTGTCGATGAATGAGAAGTGACCTTGGGTTTCCGCCACCGCGGCTTCCATGGAAAGAGCCCAGGAAGCCTCCGCGATGGGCTCCTCCAGCAGCGTCTCCGGGCCGTCTAACGTGACCTTGTAGCCCTTCTGGACTAGCTCCCTCTGGACCAGGGCTCCGATGACCGGGACAGCGCTCCGGCGTCCCTGGGTGGACGTGAGAGCCTTGTGGGCGTACTTCTGCCGCAGATCCTCGGTCATGTGGACGATGGCTTGGTCGTCTAGCTCGACCTTCCGCAAAGCCGCCCTATGTCCCGCTCGGTATCCTGGCACGCCGACCCTGCCCTCGGCCACCGCGAGGAATTTCTCCTTTCCCTGCGGGACCAGCGCAGCTTCCTGTAGCTCCGGCTCCAGGGCCTCTAGTTCCTTCATCTTCTCGCGTTGCGCACCGTCTAGCTCTTCTCGGACCTCCTGAGAAGCCTTCTCAAGCTGGGCTCCCAACACTGCGGGATCTCGGACAGCACTTTCGACGGGAACAGCCGGAGGAGCACCCACAGGCAAGCTCCCCGTGCGTAGCTCGGGAATGTCATCATCGAATTGCAGTCGTTCGATGATGTAGCCCATCACCAGAGGGTGAAGTTGCGGAAGGCCGGTGCCCTCGGGATGGAACACCAAATCCTCTTCCTCGAAATTCAGATCCCGTAGGGCTTGTTGTCGGTCCTTGAGGTTGCGAAGTGCTGTAATAGACTCTTCGATATCCTCGGCCGTCTCGTTTTGCAACGGCTGAAACTCGGTACGCGCAGCTTCCTCGATGCGACGACCAAGCTCGGGATCTTCTGCAACCAGCTTGACCAGATCGGCAAGCACTTGTTCTTCGTGGACACCCTGCTCTAGCTGCTCCAACAACGCGGCGATCCGAGGATCGAGATCTTTCACAGACGCCGAGAGTCGGCCGATGGCAGCCCATAGCTTGGGATCGACCTCACTCATCCTTCTCATCCTTGACGCCCATTCGAACCGTCGAATGCGGCTTGACGACACGTTCCTTCTTCGGAGCCCACGGATCTGCGGCAGGTTGTGACGATGGCGGCGGACCACCATCGACCATGATGCCCTCGCGCGGAACCGGTGTGTTTCCTGGCACCGGTTGTGGAGACGGTCTCGGCTTGGCTACTGGCTTGGGCTTGGGCTTGGGCTTGGGCTCAGGATCAGGGACTGGTTCTTCGGCAAAGGGCTCGTCTTGCTCAACCGAAAGCCCGAGATCTTCCGTCATCTTCTCGACCTTCTTTTGAGCCTGCGTTGGTGGCCCCGTGGAAGGCTCCGGCGTGCCCTCTGTCGTTGGGTCTTCCACACCACCTACGAGCCGAGGAACCTGCGGACGTGTCTTGCCTTTCTTCTTGGCCAGGGCTTCCAGCGCGATATCGACTGCGTTGGCGCTCTCCTCAGAGCTAACCTCCAACCGTCCATCGGAAGGCAAGTCGTCATCCGTCACTGGCGTCCAGTCGCCACGCCGCGCAGCGATGTCGAGTTTCATCGCCTTGCGAGACAAGTCCTTCCACTCCTCTTGGTGGATCATCAGATGCCGAGGCAACGCCAGATCTGAGAACCGAGGGTTGTTGAGCAACCGCTCTACCTGCGTATCCATCCGATGTTGCCACTGCGACTCTGCCCACCCGGCTCGCCTACACGTAGGATTGCGACACATGCCACAGACCTGATCTGTGACGCTGGACGGATCGACTCGTTCGTGAAGTTTCTCCTCCAGCGATTGGACACAATCCATCAACAGGTCTGTCGGTTGCCGAGACATCCTCTAAAGGAGCACTATCGGATCATTCGTCAAGCAGATTGTCGAGCAACGTGTCCTCATCTGCCTTCGCCTTTGGCTCGGGCTCGGGCTCAGGCTCGGGCTCGGGCTCGGGCTCAGGCTCAGGCTCAGGCTCAGGCTCAGGTTCCGGGTCGGGCTCAGGTTCCGGGTCGGGCTCAGGTTCCGGCTCAGGCTCCTCGAAACTCTGGACTTCGCCATTCGACTCGGGTGGAATGGGGTAGTCGGGCTCCGCAGGCGTGATGGAGTCGTCCACAAACTCTTCGGGCTCGGGCTCGAAAGGCGCGGGTTTGGGCTCCGGCTTTCCTCCAGGGGGGATAACCCCTCCTGCCTTCTTGCGTCGAGCCTCGTGCTTGCGAAGAACCTCCAGCAGTGAAAGCCAGTCTACGCGACCATGATGTTCGACACCGATGCGTGGAACCTCGATCAGAGCCAACGGACACGAGAAGCACTTGCTCGACATTTCCTTCAGGCCGCAGATGCGCTCCCAAGTCTCGATCTGCTGGTAGTCGTGCTGAGAGATCTCCCCACTGGCCCACATGGACCGAATGTCGAGATCCAAAGTCACCAACGGTGGAGGCCAGAGACGCCCATGCTTGCAGCGAATGGTGACTTCGTTCTCGGCGTACTGCGGAATCAGTATTTTGGTCGGTTTCATCAGATACCCTTATAGTCGGCGAGTACGGCAAACTGCACGGGATTGATCGTGAAGTCCGTACTCTTCCAAAGCACGTGTTCCCCATCTGACGAACGAATCTCGATGGGATGAGAACCTCTGTTTCGGCACTTGTAGAGAACCTCTGCCAGACTCTCTACTGTACCCTGCCGCAATGGCTTTCGTAGTCTGTGGACGTAGACATCGCCTGCCTTGAAATCAGGAACACTGACCGGGACCGAATCTGGCGGGGCCGGGTCTGGCGGGGCCGAATCTGGGACTGAATCTGGAGGCGGCTCCACGACACCCAGACGAACATTTGCAGATTCAGCACGGTTGGTGAGTTGAACCGGAGCGATCGGATCTGGATCTCCGGCATCTGGCGTAACCGCTGCCGATCCGGCAACGGCCTTGGGAAAGAACGACTTGATCTCCTCCGGCCATTCCGCTTTACCTGAAGTGTACTCCACAAGGTTCCAGGGAACCATCCAGTCGTACCCCATCTCGCAGTCGAGCATCAACGGAATCGGCCACTTCAACTTGAGGATTGCCGAGTTGCGAATCATCAACGGCATGATGACGTTGAGCGCTTCCTCCACGATGTCCGTCACGATCTCGAAAACGATCTCGTCATGCATGCACGCGACCATGTAGACCTTCTCCAGCCAGTCGCGTTTCTTGCACTCCTTGTAGATCAGAGACATCGCCAGCTTCAGGATGTCAGCCCCGCTGTTATGGACTACGACCCCATCCGCTACAAAAGCGTGCTCATCGTCAAACACCTCAATGTCGTACATATCCACCATCGTGGTGGAGTCTTCCGTCACGACCGGAGTCTCATAGTCGTACTTTAACGCTTCCCAAATGGAAACAGGGACCTCGTCAGGGGGCAACCTTTTGAGATACCTGAGGCACTGAGGCTTGCTACCAGACCCAACACATAGCCTCAACACAGCCGATTTTTGCTCACGTGGGAGCGCCTTATACACAGACGATTGCCGCACGCAGGCGCCTATCTGGCAAACGAGATCCGTGGGCAGACGATACCACTGCCCCATCCATGGGATCTCTCTGTTCTCGATCGCCTGCGCTTTCGTGAGCTGGTGGGGTTTTCCAAAATCGAACGTTTGGCCGGCTTGAAACACACGCAGACATCTCGACCGATAGGACGCCCGAATTCCGATAGAGTGCAGCAACGCTTGGGCATCTTGCAGAAGCGCTAGATATACACTCCTCACCGACGCTGCGTCCCCTGATGGACTCATGCCCCCGTCCGCGCTGAAGTATCCACGCAGGAAAGCTGCTCTGTTGCTGATTGACTCGCTCCAAACCGCTGAGGGAAAACGCTTCGTCCACGTGTTCTGATCTTCTACCCCCAAGACCTCACAACAAAACCTACGAAAAGCCGTGTTGTAGATGCAGATCTCCCACGTGGGCCGTTTATGCTTCTCATTCTCAGGGCGTTTCTTTTTCCGACACGTCGCTCCCACACCAAGGGCATCGTTGAGCTTGTTCACCCACGCTCGTGCATACTCCTCCGCCAAAAAATCAGTCGCGATACTCTCGTTAGCTTCGCCCACATAGACCTTCAACCCATCGTGGTAAAGAGAACCATCCCCATAAACCATCCCCAGAAATTCCCACAACACTGGGCTGTTTCCCTGGATGCCAAATCCTTTCCAATTGTGTGACTCGTAGGTTGGTTCTGGCAACTCGATAGCTTCCGCATTGCAGGCGACCCAACACTCTGGCGTCAAATCCTCCTGCCTCACCCACTCAAACCCTTCTTCAGTCCAGACACGAAATCGATGATCCGGGCTTGTTTTCAAGACACGCCCAGAGTCAAACACAGTCATGCAAAGTCGCTTTTTCCCCGAAGCGAAAGCTCTAGCGTCTTGCCAAGCCGTACCTGTCCACACCTGAAAAGTCTGATCTTGTAGGTCTGCGATGCGCCTAAGACCAAGAGACGTAGGAATCCGCGTATCCGAATTCAAACACCCCTGGATCGGCGCATTCACTGCGTTCCGTTTTGCCTTGGAGATGAAGAATCCGTTATCGCGTCCCGTCCTCGGATCCCTCTTCGGCATGTGGATGTCGGGAAGTGGACAACGCCGCCCAAATGCCGTGAGCACGTATCCATTCTGCTTGACGAATTCGTGCTGCCCCTTGATCCAACTCTGAAGCTGGGTATACGTCGCCGTGAATTGTCGATAGATGCGCCAACCTTCGTTCTCGTCAACACCCGTCGAGCGCTGTACGGCACTCCCAGCACCGCCGTAACATAAAGCAAAATTGCATGCTTTGGCCTGCTTCCTCAGTTGCTTGAATTGCTTTTTGTCCTTCTGCGAATCCTCTCCGTAAAACGCGATCGTGGACAGCGTGTGGATGTCTCCAATCTTGTCCGAACCGCAGCGCGGACAGAAGTGTGGAGGAGCCTCCGGTGTGTTCTTCCCATCGCCTTGATCGAACGTCCTGCCACATTCGCTGCAACGGAAATGCTCGATGATCCACTTGGGCTCACGACTGAGGTTCGTGATGATCCTGATCTCTTCGCCAGAGTAGTCGATTGAGCACAAGATGCGGCCAGGTCGAGCCGTAATGCATTCACGTAAACGACGGAGGCACTCAGGACGCTTCGGATCATACGTCGCTGGCGTCGCGTGCATCATATAGCTCGTGCCGCCGTTGCGCTTCGGGTTCTTGTCCGATGGTGTAGAGAACCGACCCGTGTCCGTGCGCCATCCCTCAAAGTCGATCTTGAGCGTCCCGTCCTCGGGACATACGTTATCCCGCATCGGCAACAGGAAACGCGACAAGGCTGTTTGGACCTCACGAAAGCGCTTGATCCGTGCCATGAACGGGAAAGTCTCCCCGTGCAGGTCGGTCAAACGATCCAACTCGGCCGCCGAAGTCATGACCTGCTTGGACTCCTCCGTGCGCTTCAGGCCAGGAATCTCCATCTCCTCAAACAACGGCCCAAGCCGCCGCGCGCTCATCACGTCACACTGGTAAGGAAACTCATATGTCTTTCCATCCGACAGGCTCTTCGTGACCTTCTTGTTCTGTCTCTCCTCGACCTCGGCCAATGTTTCGGACCGGTCCCATGTGGGACGCTTGCGATTGTGCTCTACGACCTTCTTGGCTTCCTCGATCTGAATCCTGTAGTCCTGCTTCGCATCCTCGGAGTTGAACAACGGAGGAAGATCCTCCTTGTCCCCCTCGAAGGGCACTCCCTTCGCCAAGACATGCCACCACGCCGGAGCGATGTCTCGCCCGCAGGCTTCCTCGCAGAAGTCGTAGATGGCCTTGATCGAATCGAACAACTCCTTCTGCCCAAGCCGGATAAGCTCAGCAACCCGGTCCTGATTGGTGTGGACTCGACATCGCTCCATCCACCGCGTCGCCGTGCAGCACATCTTCTCGATGTTGTAGATGGTGCGCTGGCTGACGCCTTCTTCGGGCTTGACCACTTTGGGATGAAACAGCTTGAACAGCCGATACGTGAAAAGCGCATCACCACTGCCGTACCAGACAACGGGCTCCCATCCGGGGTCTAGCTCGGAGAAATCGTAGTGCTCTCCTTCCTTGCCGTCTGGGAACAACTCCCATAGCTCGATCATGTACGACGGGACCTTCTCGCCGTTCTTGCGTCGCTTGCGATCCTCCTCGACATGTGGGTTGAAGAATTGGTCCGCCAGGTACTTGAGGCCAATCCGCTCCAGCTTGTTGTTGTACAGGTAAGCCAGAATCAGCGAGTCTTCCCAGCCATTCGGATCATCGAATTCAGCGAGGGCCTCTCCGCCACTGAATTGGAGCAACTCGTGATCGAATTTCCCCTTGTGGAAGATCGGCTTCGCCTTCGACGCGAACAACCGCCGTAGCTCGGATTCAAACAAGCTGACGGGGATGTTGTGCTTGGCTCCTGCGCCCTTGTGGCGTACCGGCGCATAGTAGCCGTGAACGCCATCGTGGCTCAGACACGCGCCAACGATCTGGTCCCTGGTACGTCCCTCGAAAACCCGAACGTCGAGCCCCGTCGTCTCCAGGTCGGCAGCATACAGGCCAGCCTCGATACACTTGTCGATCACACCAGGAAGCATCTCGGCAGTGACCAATTCCATCACCGCGTCGTCCATCCACTCACGACGCTCGACGGTTGGCCGTGCCTTCTCTCGGGCTAGCTTGAGAAACGACTGAGCCACGATCTCCTTTACCCCCTCTCGCTACAAAACGAATCCCTCACCCTCGACCACAATGACGTATCTACCCTCATCCCAGGCAAGAGCGACCGCAGACGCCACATAGGCTTGATCGGGCGTCAACTCGGGTGGGAGGTAGCACTGTGGCAGAGACCCGTTACCGCCTGGACGGCAATTAGCCCCGGCCATAGCACAGCTACCGTTCTGGCCGAGAATGCACCACGCCTCTTCCTCTGGCACGCGCTGCGCAGCTATGCGCGGAGGCCGACCCAGCTTCTCTCGCAGCATCTTGGTGTGGCCGTGCATCGCGTGAGACAACACGTTCCCAGACACCACAGGTATGCGCGGTTCCCACGACGTGCCCTTCAACGGCGCGAGGACTCCCCACGGATCTTCCAAGGGAACAGGAAACATGAGCCGAAGATCACCGAAGATCGCATCGGCCAGAGTCACATGACGCGTTTTGGAAAGACGCGGCGGCACATCCGCAGGGTCGGCCACGTCTCACTGTACCGATCACGTTACTTCCCTGAGCTTCTCCAAAAGACGGCGATGCAGGCGAGCAAGCGAAGCCTTCCCTTCCATCTCAGACCACTCTTGCTTGCGAACCCCGTACATGATGCGATCGTAGACTTCCACGAATCCTAGGGTCAACTGCATATCGAAAGACCGATCGTGAACGATGTTGTCGAGAAACCGATCCATCCGTTTTGCCTCTCGCTCGAAGGAAACGCCAGATGCGACGATTTCATCGATCTCGCCAACGACACTCGGTGCCTCTTCTTCCGTGTCCTCTTCCTCCCAGGGTAGCGGCGGAAGATTGAACCTCTGCTCCAGCTTGTCACATGCCTCACGAAAGCTGAGTCCTTCCTTGTCCATGACCAAGGAGATCGGATCTCTGGCTTTCCCGCATGCGAAGCAATAGGTGCTGTTGGTTCGTGGGTAGTAACGGGCCGAAGGCTTGTTGTCTATCCCGTGAAGATCGCAGCGATACTGCTGCTCGCGCGTATCGTCAGGCAAGATGCCGTAGCCGTACTCGGCTAAAAGAACGCCGATGTCGGCTCGCTCGCGCAGCCGAGCAGCCCGTCTCTGGCCCCGAGTGGGCATACTCTATACTACGCCAACTTCAGCCTGGGTTGTTCGTCAGCAGCCGCAGAACATGCTCTGCCTGTTTCTCCCAAACAGGCCAATCGTGCTCTGTCTCCTCGTTCGGATCTTCGTAGATCTCCCTATGCTCTTGAGCAAAAGCATCGAGCCACGCCGCATCGCGCTCCGCGCCCATCGCCTCTTGCTCCGACAGACCAACTTCCGCAGAAACTCTCCCTGCCTCGTAAGCACCACACAAAAGAGCCGCCAGCCGTTGCTTCAGAACCTCACGCATCTTCCCGCCTTTAGAAATGTTCCCAATCATAGGCAACTAACCGGCCGTCTTTGGTCCGACCCACCTGCCCACAGTCGATGCTCCAGGTCCAGTCGAGCTCATCCGACCAACCCACGTGTTCCACATGTTCCATCCTCACGATGGGAAGTCCAGTTTCCTTTGACAACTCGCGATCAGGTCGCGTCTTCGCCAAAAGCTCACCTTGCTGCGTCAACTCACAGTCGCAAGCAGCAACGCCGCTTTCTCGCGTCGGCACCTTGACGACTTCATCGCCGTCGCGAAAAACGACTCGATGACGACTCACGGCAAGAGGAGATCCGTACAACTCCTCAGCCAATTGCCGTGCTCGATCGTAACGCTCCTGTGGGAATATATCATCCATGAGCTTGTCGCCATCCCTGCGCTATAGCAAAAGCCACAGCAGGAACCACGTTGGATTGCTCAGGGCCCACCTGTTCTCCGTCGTCTGTGTAGAAGCGTACACGATTGTACTTGCCCCGGCACAGCCACACCCGCCGACCGTCAGGCAAATCGTAGGGCAGACCGTAGATTGTGCCCCACGGTACAGAATCAGGAAGCAGCGGCAAGCCGCCAAACCTCCGCGTAGATCCTAGCATGTCCTCAAGCTCATCCACATCGATGATGGGAATATCGTGCTGCCGAGCCTTGTCCAGCTTGCTTCCAGACTTCGTGAGCCCTGCCTTGCTCGTCACGACGTAGGACAGGCTTCGGCTGAAGTTGCCCTTCACGATGCCGCCCTGAGCCTCGATCTTGCGCTCCAGATCCTTGTCGCGAACCTGCGTGAAACAGAAGCTCTTGCCGGTCATCTTGCCCACGATCGGCTTCTTGATGCGCACACCAGCGTCGAGGAGGTTGTTGATGAATGTCTTGCGGGCCTGAAGACCCTCCACAAAAGCCTCAGCCTTGCTCTTGCCCATCTTGGGGACCGTCATGAGATCTGCCACGGTCGCGTCCACCATCTTGCCCAGCGTGTCGAAACCCGCTTCGCAGATGGTCTCACAGACAGACCGCGAGCACATGTCGATTCCGAGCGAACCCACGAACCGCGCCAGCGGTAGCTCCCGCGTTGCCTGGATGTTGTCCACGATCCGGTTCGCTGACGAGAAGCCAACCTTCTTGCCGCTCGTGCGGAAGTTAGCCAGTACCTTCGGCCGCAGATGGTACAGATCGGCAGGCTCCCTCATGTTGCCGTGCTCGACCAAAGCCTTGATCAGCGAGTCACCCAGATCCTTGATTCCCAGCTTCGTGACCCACCGCTTGATGTTCCCCTCTACCTGGGCCGGACACGTGAGATCGTTCGGGCACTTGAGGTACGCGCCGTCTCTCTCCAGTGTCGTCCGACATACGGGGCAGCGCTTCGGAGGCTTAAAATAGCTATGGTTTGGCATTTGCTTCTCCTCCTGGGCGATAACTCGGATCGTCAAGCCGCACCCAAGGCTGGCCACAACCTCTCCACGGTCGTAGACCCACCTGCATCTCCATCCCCTCTATATCCACAAGCCTCACAACTCTTGCGTTGTACCCCCTCTGACGAGTGTAATCATTCAGAGCCGCAATCTTGGCCTGGTTCTTGGCCAACTTCAAAAACTCCTCAGGCTTTACTTCCCACACTTCCTTTATCCCTCCCTCCAGCCAAAGGAGAAAATCAGGCACGTAGCGTCTTGTAACTCCCGCGAAGAAGTATGGAATCGAGAAAGGCTCAGTTTCAAACCACTCAACACAAGGATGAAGATCAAACACCGCCACAACACGCTCTTCCCAAGAAGAGCGAACGTAGACCGCATCGTCCAGTTTCTCCGAATAGACAAACCACCCTCGTGCAAAATCTCCCTCTCTTGATAAGAGATACTTAGTTACTCCTGCTGAAATACGGGCTCGGATTTCTGGCGTTCGCTCATACTTGCCGCAGACACCTACCCCTTTCCCCCGGCGGTTTTGACGCATCCGCCGTCTTTCCGAAAGAGTACGAGTCTTACCTTTTGTGGGCGAATTTTTCCGCATGTACTGAGAGTGATCTTGACAGAGCGAAGGAGCTTTCAAAGTGTCTAGAGAAAAGGTCCTTTTGAATACTTGTGCTGTCGGATAGCCATGCTTGCGGAAATGTCCTGCCGTTATGCAATTCATTCGCCTCTTGCACACAGGACAGGTAACGGCATCTGGTGCCAAGACAATTTTCTTACGCTGGCGTTCCTTTGCTTCAGCTACCTCGCGCGCGCACGGAGGACAGCGCTTAGCATTGAAATGAAGATGGGCGATGGCGCACCCGCATCGTAGGCACTTACGCTCACTCATTATCGATACCTTCGTCCACGTTCTTTTCAATTCGCGGGATAACTTCGTTCCTGCGTGACACAAGAACACGACAACCTGGGAAAAGTCTCAGCTTGGCAACGTGCCTAGCCGTAGCAAGACTGGCTCGGGCTAGTGTCGCTCCCGCTAGATCGACCGGATCAAACTCGGCCACGGGCGTCACACGACCCGACAAGCCAACCTGCCAGCGAATATCTCTCAACCGCGTGATTTTCTTTACATGCGGAAACTTGAACGCCCTCGCTCCCTTGGGCCGACCGCTCGAATCACCCAGAACCTCCATTAGCTCCGGGTCATTGAATTCCACAACGAGCCCATCGATGTCGTAGTCGAGCGCTGCGCGAGCGCCCTCGACGTACTCCTCGTAGATCTCCACGACACCATCGGGACCGTCTACTAGCTTGAAGAACGGCGTGGCACACATGCGCTTCTTCAGCATGAGAAACTCGGTGATCTTGTCTTTGATCGCCTTGCCGCCCTTGCGAATCGCCTGGTAGTGGCTGACCGTCAGATACTTGCAGGCTGACGCATCCGACTCTCGGCGCGAGATGCCAACAGCAGCGTTGCGACGACTCTTGTACTCGCCCAGATGCTTGGTGTGCAGCTTCTTGCCCAAGATGATCTCGCCACGCTGCCAGCCCGTGAAGCCCTTTTGAACCTTCTGGAGACCTAGCATCTTGATCACATTGGACAGAATGTCCTCGCCCTCATCACCCTCGCCTCGCAGCAATGCATGGATGAGCTTGCCGTCCTTGTAGACGAGGGAGACCGATGCGCCATCCAGCTTCTCACTCACGACTAGTTGGGCTTCCTCGACCCGAGCCAAGAAGTCCTTTCGCGCCTGACCCTTCAAGCCCTTCGCGTAGGCTTTCAGGTCTCCGATGCAGGCGTCGTACCAGGCGTGTAGCTCCTTCTCCGTGTTGACCTTGAGCAGCGAGCCCATCGGAGCGTCGTGCTTGACCTTGGCCCACTTTGTCTTGGAAGCCTTCGCTCCGACGCGCTTGAAGTACTTGTGCTTCGGCGCGAGACTACGAAGCTCATCTTCGAGCGCGTCGAATTCCGCGTCGCTCATGATGGGGTCGCCGTTGTAGTAGGCTTCGCTGGCAGCCTCCAGCGTAGCGACCAATTCCTCGATGTCTCTGATAGCCATGGTCTGGTCCCGTGTTCTCTCTACGCGAGATTCGGCAAGAAGTTTACAAACTCATCCCGTTCGTCATCGCTCGCGCTACCCTTGCGAAAGCCACTAGATGCTTGCAGGGAGCCGCCTTCCGTTTGAAGTCCTCACAGGTACAGCGACATACCCGAGCCTTGGCATCAATCTTGACTTCGTAGGGAGGATTCTCTGGTTTGGAGGCATCAACAAGGCCGCGAAACATCCCCTTCTCCACGTCCGCATAAACGATCCGCGTCGTGAGACACGACGATCTCTGAAGTCGGCCGCTATCGACCTTGCTGATCAGAGCGTCGAAGGGAATGATCTCTGCCATCAACGAACCTGACGCTGCCAGATGCACTCGTACAGAAAGTCGCCCGCACTGTCGGAGGCACGGCGAGCAAAGACAAGCGTCCAGCCTGCTTGACCCATCTCCTGAGCCTTCGTGCCCCACTCCAGATCTGGAATTGACTCGATCGCGTACTCGTACTTTGGTAGCTCAGTCCCGACCCGTATCAACTCAGTCCTGGCCTGAGCCAACTCGGTCAAAACCGGAAGGTCAGCAAACACGACCTTCGCCACGACTCCCGTCAGAGCGAGAGCAACAACGAAGTTGAGAATTGTGAAGATGGTGTCCGCTTTGGTCTTCATACCAGGAGTCTACACCTTGAAGCTAACTTCGTAGCTGTGATCCTCTTCCCCGGCCGACCACTGATTGCCACAGTGACGGCAACGAAAATACTCCCGCGACCCCAGAGAGCCCAGCGAAACACCAGGGCCGCCACAAACCTCACAAACCTCGGCCGGTTCGGGAGCCTCGGGGATGGGAAGCTCGATGGTCAGGAAATTCATAGACTTGTCTCCTTACCATCTCTACGCCGAATCCGGGCGGAAGTTTACTTTTCGCGCAACTGCAAGAAACTGCGCTTTTTGCGCTTTGGCTGTTCTGCCTCGCTAACTACCTCTGCGGCCCAAGGACGTAGCTCGGCAGAATCCCAATGCCGGACACGAGCATCGGCAATTTGGAGGCTTTCCATCTCAAGCTCGATCCCCGTGAAGGCCATCCCGGCCTCGACACACGCGATGCCCGTCGAGCCCGAGCCCATGAACGGATCGACCACAAGTGAACCTTCCGGCAAGTCGCCAAGCAAACGACGGAGGAGATCCTTGGCCTTTATGGTTGGATGGTCATTCTGTTTCTTCTTGACGATCTCGACCTCGCGCTCGTCAAACCACTGCCGATGGTCCTTCGGGATCTCCATTCGCGAAGCACCTTCCTCAACCCACGCGGCGATCTCTTCCTCCGTCTTGACCTCTGCAAACTCCAGCTCGATATCATCCATATGCTCAGGCTTAGGGAACAAGCGCTTCTCCTTGACCTTGCGCTCAAACGGAACAATGCCCGCGTTGCGCTCCTTCGTTGCCGCCTTGGCAACGTAGTGGATGCGTCCGGGCTCTTGCACGAGCAAGATAGAGTCGCGGATCTCGAATCCCTTGTCCTCCAGAGCACACGCCCCGGTGTGTCCCGTGGGCTCCTCATCGGATGCGATCAACATGACGTGAGCACCCGGACGGAGCACTCGCCAGATCTGCTCCATGTAGTCGTTGCCTGAGAATTCGTCCGCCCGCTTCCCGACGATCAAAAGGCCGTGTAGCTGGTTGTCCTCGTACTCGGACCAGTTGACAGCAGACATGTCGGACACGATCAAAACTTCACCATCTGGCGGAGTGATCATCGTCTCCAGGTAGTCGATCAACTCCTGTGGTAACTCATGCATGTCTGTCTCCTGTACCTGCTTGAAGAAACGAGACGCAGTTCCGGTGTCTCCGTAGCCGGTCAGCATGTATTCGTTACCCCCGCCCGCCAACAAAGTCCCTCCCGTATGACGAGCGCCTACAGGTTTTCCGCTCGTAAGAAGACCACCTTGTTGATCAACTCCCGCCACCCCACACCCCTCTTCACACTCCCACACGGTCACGCTCTCATCTGGCTGCTTCTCACCCTCGTAAGGATGACCGGCTCCGCCTCCGAAGGGCTTAGCTCCGTCCGTCCAGCGGTTGATCATGTAGCCGGGAGCCGTGGTCGTTCCCGTCTGGCGGCAACTCGGCTTGTGTTGGAGCACCATGTTGGACGGCCACCGTCCCCCAGACGGCATCGCTTGTGGCGGAACCGGGATGCGATCCTTCGACGCAGACCCGTACCTTCCGCCACGAATGTCCTCCAACGACTCCGTGCTTCGCGTCCATGTTGGTCCAGCAATGCGTGTTCCGTCGATGTTGATCGCTCCCGTGCTCCACTCGATGCAAGACTGAGCAACCGCCCCGCGCAACGGCGCTCGGGCGAGGGTAATCACCTTCACGGCTTCACCTGTTTGAAAAACCTCGATGCGCCACCCGTGTCCGTGTGCGGAGTCTCGACCGCTGCGACCACATTGCCCACCTTGCGGACCTTCCACGATCCCGCATTGTGCCGGACGTGTCCCTTGCTCGTAGAGATTCCGCTCTGCGCATCGAGATCGGAAACAGGACAACTCTCAGCGCATCGCCAATCTGGGATCGACTCCTTGCCTCCCTCCCCGTAAGTCATGTTCTCCATGGGAGGCTTGGCTGTCTCGGAGAAGATCGTCTTGCCGCCGCTCCGCTCCCGTACAGCAACCCCACTCGCAACCTCGCGCTCCCCCACGATCTCGCAAGAAGACCGGTGCTGGAGGATGAGGTTGGCGGGGTAACGACGCCCCGGAGACGCATAGTCTCCGACCTTGAAGCCCTCTTTCATCGTGGGACCTCGATTCCGCGTCCGCCTGTTCCCATGTTTGTGTGTTGTTCTCGGCTTACCGCCCACACGACTCGCCCCGATGTTCACACTCGCTGTTCCCCACTCGACGGCACACTCGGCCGCCGACGCAGGAAACGGCTTGCGTGCTAGCGTGACTACTTTCACGGCTTGAGGATCTTCGGTCTCTTGATAGGCTTACCGAGCGTCTGCGGCTCGACGCCAGGAATAGTCCACTTGCCGCCCGGAGTGGTGACGACCGTCCAGCTATCGTTGTTGCTGATGTTGTACGTGACGCTAGTTAGCATCATCTTGTCCATGTGAAGCAAGAATTCCATGTCGAGATCGCTCGGGATCTCGATGGGATACTCACCCGTCTCGCTGTAGACTTGCCAGCCGTTTCTCTCGACTTCGCCCACAACCACATACTGCGACCACTCAGCACGCAGCGTGAACCCCGGTTGTTGTACGTGATCAGCAACCTGTTGCTCATACAGCGCGGGAGCATACAGCGCGTCGGCGTAGACCGCGTTGTTCACGAGTGTGACGATCTGAGCATCTTGCCGCAAAGAAACAGGCACCCGCTCCAGAATCTTCAAGGACTCTGCCTTGAACCGCTTTCGTAGCTCCTGCGCACCTTTGTAGAACGCCGCATGCGCTTCCTCAGACGTGTGCTTCTCGGACAACGGAACCGCGATTGCGTGCTCAGCATGAGGCGTATGGGGCCTGTCCTGTACACCTTGCCCCACGGTCTGAGTTGTCGAGGGTTCGAGGCTGAGCCGAAGCGGCTGCGGACCCACGGTTATGAGCGGCTCTCTACGCGAATCCCAGTAGATCCTGTCTCTTACCGTAGGCCAAGCTCGCCCAACCTGTCCCACGATCGCCTCGCCACTCTCGGGATCGTCTGTCGAAAGCTCGATCCGGCCCCCACTCGGATGCTTCCATCTCTGAGTGCTCCAGTCCTTCGGCGGCACGAGCACGAGATGCCCGCCCACGATCTTCTGGTCTGGCGTCCACAGCTTCGGCCCATCATCGCTCCCAAACACAGGGATCGGGGTCGTGAGCGTCGCTGCCGTAGCGCCTCCCAACCCGAGAAACTGCAAGAACCGTCGTCTACCGATTTCAGACATGTTGTCTCCTTACCTCAACTCCCCACGCACGAAGTCATGGAAGGACACGGGCTCCGCTGGTTTACACTCGTTACCCCATCCGTGCCACCCCGGCTCTGGACGCCCCCGACAGAAAAGCTCGATCTTGCTCGGTTCTGGGCCGGCTAGCTCCTCGATCAGCCTATGAAACTTCGTGGGCTTGACGCTGTGTTGCTCACGTGGCGCAGGAACGACCTCTCCCTCCATGGGAGCCCCGACCAACTGCGCCATCTTGCTCGTCTGGATCTTGAACGGACGCCCCCGAGGCTTCGTGCTCGCCGCCAGGACCATCTCGGTCGTCGGTTTTGTGAACGTTGGAGGCACACCTTGCCCGTGGATGAGCGTTCCGTCCTTGCGTGTCTTGGCCCACACCCACGCGACACCACGGTAGTGAAAACCCCACGCACGAATCAGGTCAATTGCGTAGTCGAGCCGAGGACAGGTCGCCCACAAGAACAAGGCGGCATCTTGGGCCAGTAGCTCACGCACGGGAAGCGCAGCTAGCTCCTCTTGCGACATGAGCCCGTAGTGCTTCCCAGCCGCAGCATCTTTCGTTTCCGAGCCATAGTAGAACCATGGACAGTCCGCCAAACAGATCGTGTAGATCTGCGTCTCGGCAATGGCACCCTGGTCATCAACTATGGGATAGAACGTCACCAGTCTCCCAGGGTGTAGTGCTCGGGACTCGCGTAGTAGATGCCCACGTAACCACAGCCCAGAGGGCACCGGCCATTCAGACGTGGCCATCGTCTGCGAACCTCCGCAGCGGCCGGATTGCCCATGACGAAATCAGTACTGTCGCGCGGCTCCCAGTTTCCAAGTATCCGTTCCGCCTCTTCCTCATCGAACGTGATGCCATGATCGCACGGTTCTCCCGGCTCACGGTACGCAGTGCCGTCTGCTTTGAGAATCGTCACTACCTGCCTCCCGGCCGAGACCCTTTCGCACAAGCATCGAGATAACAAACTCTTGTGCAATAGTGGTGCGCTGTTTTCCGAACTTGACATGAGCGCTTGGCGAAGGGCTTGCGACAATTCATACACACAACCATCTCCCATTTAGTGAGATCTGGTTTTTGAGCATGGTGGTCTCGGATGTGGCTTGACCAGTCAGTAAGCTCCAGGTTCTCCAACCGATTGTCGTCACGAATCTCACTTTCATGGTGGACATTTTCGCCACGCCGAAGCCTCCGACCGACATGGCTTTCCATGATGAGATCATGTTCCAACCGATACTTTCCGTCTCCCACCCACACTGCGATGTAACCATCGCTTCGTTTGAACCGGCCACCTTTCCAGTTTGGATTGTCCGATCCTTTCTTACCTCGCGCCGGGTTACCACATTCCCGAGAACAATAGCGTGCTTCGCCACGCTTAATCCGTGATCGTTGAGCATAGAAACTCTTTCTGCAAACCGGGCACGTCCGTTGTTCCCCTTTCTTACTACACTCACGTGAGCAAAACTTCCCCCCACCTTTGCGTATTTGCGCTGGATAGACCCAGAAAGCCTGACGACAACCCTCACAAATCCGACGCTCCTTTGGCATGGGAATGTTGTAGCACGGAAGCCTCCCACGGTAAACCCACCTAAGCAGTCGGTTTCATTCCACAAACAATGATCTCGTGTGCAGGCTTCAACGCTGTTCCATACCCCTTCCACTTCTCGATCAACTCAGGTGTGATGCGGGGATCTTCCTTGGCCTTGGCCAAGGCTTTACTGATGTTGAGGCTCTTTGGGAAGCCAGATCCGTAGGTCCACGCCTCCAAGTTGTCCTTCACGCCTTCGAATCCGGCTTCTTCCATCGCGACGCAGACGCGATGAAACGTCCGCGTCGCCGAGAACACCTTGGCCCAACAACCTGGCTTGAGAACGCGAAAGACCTCACGCCAAACATCAGGATCGAAAGCAATCCCGGTCGCGTCCCAAGTTTTGCCCATGAAACCGCCCTTCCCCGAACCCGATGTCAAGTCGTAAGGGGGATCGGTCAAGACAAGATCCACCGAATCAGATTCGAGGGTCTTGATTCTCTCCCGGCAATCGCCATGCCAGAGGTTGATTCGTAGTGTGTCGGTCATGCGAACAACTCGTCTAGCTCGTTGGCCACTTCCTCGTTGCGCTTCTGCTTGGCCTCCTCACTGTCCTCGATGCCTTCGTGATCCGTGAGCAAGCGACGACAGTGAAACTCCACACGCACAGGAAATCGTTCGAACGGTGCCGTGTCACGGCTCTTGAGACACTGCATGTAGAACCGACCCTGCGCCTTCAACTCATCATCAATCCACGAAGCGGTCACAACATCAGCGCTCCTCTCGGTTTCGTTCGCGTAGGCTAAAGTTGTAAGATTGTACTTGCCCTCGGCCTTCGCTGCCTCTCGCCATCCTTGTCGGCTAATCTGCCACAAGGCAACAATGGGAATGCCCATCCCGCGGTTGAAACCGAGAGCCATCTTCTTGACATCGCGAACGACCTCATTGAGATTCTCCGTCGTTGATCCCATCCGCTTCCGGGGAGCCATCAACCCCATGTGGTCGATGAATATGAGATCGAACGGCTGCTTCGCGTACTGAATCTCTGCCTTCGTGCGCAGATCAACGATGGTGTAGTCGATCTTGTCTGGGTCGGCTCCTTCTAGGTGGATGTCTCCGTACACGTTGGAGGCATCCTCCAGGTCCGGCTCGACCACCTCCATCAGAAACACTTTCTCATTCGGAGACAGCTTGCCGTTCTTGATCTTCTCGTAGTCGAGCCCCCGATCGTAGTGGAACACGGTGCCATCGGTCTGCTTCTTGCTCGGAGCCTGAATGCCCAGACGGATGCGGTCCTCACGGAATTTCTCGTGAAACGAGTGCATCGTGTGGACAATGTTGCGGCACTGGATGAGAGGCATCTCCAGCGAGCAGTAGAAGACCGTGTGCTTGAAGTAGATCGCTTGGACGTAGGCCCAATGCAAGGCAAGTGAGCTTTTCATTGCGCCCGTGAAGCCAGCGTGGATCCAAAGCTCGCCCTTCTTTGCCCCGGCGATAACCTTGTCCATCTGCTCCAGCCCAGAGAACAGCCCGATGCCATACTCCGGGTCGGCTTCCACGCGCTCGTAGTGCTCCTTGAAACCCACCGTGTCGGCCAGCAGATCACCAGACATCCTCGCGCCAAGCGTAGGTGCGAGGATTCCATGACTCAGGTCCGAGAAATAGCGGCAGGCATCGACAGCACCCTTGAGAAACGTCTTGTTCTTCCCGTCGCGGACCTCTATCCCGGTCTCGACAATCTTCACCATCGTCTTGGCGTATTCGAGAATCAGACGACTACGACGGTCCTCTGCCTTCTCCTCCAGATGGCGAACGAAGTCACCGCGTGTGAGCGGGTTGAAATTGGCAACCGTCTCCACCCGGTCGACCACTTCCATCTCTTTGATGCGTTCGAAGTGGGCTCGAATCGTTGCCAATGACGGCACATGCATGTGCTGCTGGAAGAAGTCCTTGATGAACATCCACAGCAGATCATCCTCTGGAGTTTCGAATCCCAGATCGGAAGCCAGGAGCGCGAGGTAGTTTCGCTGGAACAACTCCTCGTCATCGGACGGGGAAACCAGGAAACACGACCGGAGGAGAATCTTCACTCCTTTTTCTCCTCTACGATCCGACTCGTGCTGCCCTTTGCCGGACGCGTCACCCTTGGCGCGGCTCCTGTTGCCGCGTCGCCGTTCCCGTCACGACGCCGAATGCCCTTCATGCTCTTGAGGGGCTCCAGGTGAACCCGCTTGAACCTTTCGAGCATCCCGAGCACTTCGGGAGAGTTGCACCTGTGCGCCTCATCTTCGAGGCTGTAGGTCGGCTGATCTATGATCCACGTGGGCTTGTCCAGAATCTCTCGGATGGAGATCGTCTCCTCCAGAACCTCGGGCGTAGCCACGTTCCTCGCTCTCTTGGCGCCGAGGACCATGATCAGTAGCTCAGGCGGCTCAGCCAAGTCCTGCAAGTCCAGGTCGCGTGCCTCCGTCTCGATCACGTCGATGTCATAGATCTCGATAGCCTTGGCCTTGGCTTGCGCGAACCAGCCAGACATCATCTCTGAATCGGTGCGCACACGGCCAAACCAATTCGGCCCCTGTCGCGTGACAACATGACGCAAATGAGCACGGTAGCTGTCCGTGTCGCCAGTGATCCAGGCACTTTCCTTGACGTACTTCCTGAGCACAGACGGCTTCTTGAGCACAGCCGCTTTCATCAGATCGTAGCCAGGCCAGACACGACGCACATTTGCCAACACGTCACGCTTGTACACGCAATCGCATCGCTTCCCCCGTCGTCCGTCCGCAGAGACAAACCCACGTCCATGGCAAAACGGACAGTCGGTATCGCCATCGCCAGGAATGATGTCTGGCCCCGAACCTTCTTCAACGAGCCTTCCGGTCTCCAGATGCCCCGAGTACGGTTTTCTCGTGCGTAGCTCATCCCAATGCACGTCAGGGATCTCGGTCATCTGGTTGGGGCCGATCTCCACAACCGTGACAGGATCCCCGCCGAATTTGACCTTCACAGGCCGACTACCTGTGTTGCGAACCTTCACGACGCCTTGAGTTTCTTCCGCGCGTCCTTCGCCATGATGCGGAACAACTCGGTGATGTCGTTCCGGCTATCGACCTCGATATCGCTGTCGTCCTCGCCCTTGATACGTTTCCCCATGACGGCTTCGATCAGCTTCATCTTCCGCTTGAGGACGCCCAGCACTTTCTCGTCAATAGTACCCTCCGCAACCAAGTGCATCGCGTACACACGGTCGTGCAACGAACCGATGCGGATCATCCGACCAATTGTCTGAATATAATTTCCGCCAGACCAAGGCGTGTCGTAGAAGATGATGAGCTTGGCCGACTGGAGATTGATCGCCTCCGAGCCCGCGTCGGTGATCAGACAGACGCGCGTCTCATCCTCGGGGTCGTTGAATTTCCCCATCGCGCGATCTCGTTCGCTGACCTTCTTGCCCTTGTACGTGAGCTTCTTGATCTCCTTACCCGTAATCCGAACGTAGGGGACCTTGGCTTTCGTCAGAGCCTTCGCCAGTACCGTCGCCATCTTCTCGAAACGCGAGTAGACAATCACATTCTCGTCCGCGAACGCTCCGGTCGTCAGGATGTCGAGCAAGCGCTCTAGCTTCTTGCTATCTCCTTCGCAGTCGATCAGATCGGGGTGGTCAACGATCTCCTGGCAGTAGATGAGAGCCGTGAGAACCGTCGTCTCCTTGACCTCACCAGTCGCATCGATCTCCAGCAATCCAGCAAGCGCTTCGTTGTACTTCGTGGTCTGGGCCGCCGAAAGACCGACCTTCTCGATGCGGATAGTCAACGGAGGTAGCTCTTTCGCAACCTCGTGCTTTGGACGCCCCAGATAGAACGGATCGATGAGCAGACGAAACTTCTCTACGGAGCCGCGTTTGAGGTAGACAGGAAGCGGAATCTGGCGTCCCTTCTTGCCGACCTTCTGGAGCCGCATCACGTAGTATTCGTGCAGAAACGCCGTGAGTGAGCCAGGGAACAGTTGAATCCCGGTGCCAGCGAGAAGCACCGTGTAGATACCGTAGCCTTCGGAGAGGTTGTTTCGTATGAGAGTAGCCGTCAGGCACCAGCACCGCACCGCTTGCGCAGACAAGTGTTTGCACACCTGATGGATCTGCGTCTTCGGTGACTTGAATGCCTGCGCCTCATCGAAGACTACGATGTAATCCTTCCACTCCTGAATGTGCGAGAAGTCAACCCGACACGTGGCGTAGCCCATGACCATGACGGTTGGGCCTTCGCTCCTCTCCCACTCCCGGTATGCTTCCAACCTTTCCTTCGGCTTGCCGTCGTTACGGATGACCTTGATGGATCCTGGCTTGCAGAATTTCGCAAACTCGTTGCACCACTGACCCACGGGAGTCTTGTTGGTGACGACAATGACCTTGCGATCAGGATCTTTCTCCCACAGAAAGCAAAGACCCGCGATTGCCATGATCGACTTGCCCAAACCGCAATCATCGCCAAGCACAAACCGGAGCATCGTGACCAGATGCAAGATGCCTTGGACTTGGTAGTAGCGAATGTCGAGCGGATGCTCTTGCTCATCGAACCCCGTAAAGGTGTCCTTGAGCATCTTCAGCTTGCGCAGCTTGAGATCCGTCCGCTCACGCAGAGGCCGCAGGCGCATGTAGGCATCCTTGGTCGTCTGGTCCAGCGCCATTAGAAACACCCTACGCCGCTAGGCGGCTCGCTGTCAGCTATAGGTGGGTCAAATCGCAGACAGCACTTGTAGCATGAGAAACCGCAGCGGCGACATTTCACGCCCACTCTCGACTCGCTCACGGAAGTGGCCTGCTACCTGGGAGCCCGCATCAACGAGCGGCGTCATCGAGGGGTCGGAGCGCAACATGCGTATGAGAGGCTTTGCCACCCCATCTATGATCTTGTAGTAGTCCTTGCGCAGATGGGGGATGAGCGTCTTGAGCACCCAATCAGCGACGCCCCTCATGGCAGCGTCCGTCGCTGCCTCCATCTCGATCGGCGGAATCTCCATTCGCCCGAACGAAGGAATCGAATTCGATTCCGTCAAAATCGCCTGTGCGATCTCCAGCGCCTCCTTCTGCTTCGGCGTCATGGAGGGCCAATAGCGCGTTGGCCGAACGAACGTGAACCCCACGTAGAGCGGATCGATCTTGTGCCGGGCTGCCAGCTTTTGAATCTGCTTGACAATAGCCGGTGCCTGGCTCAAGAGTAGCTTCTGAAACTTCCGAGAGACTGTGTTTGAGGCTTTCTCCAGAGCCGTGCGAATCTCCTTTTGAGAGACCTGCATCGGCTCCTTCTGAAACCATGCCGCTGATCTGGTCATGGGATGTCCACGATGACTCGGCCAGGGCCTTCAATCCCCAAAGCCGCGCCTGTTGCTGTCCGTGTCGCTGCCACTTGACCAGAGCAAACTATAGACAGATTCTTCCCAGGTACGATGATATGCCCCACGCACTCCTCACCCGTCTCGGGAGGTTGCGGGCGCTGCATGGCGAGGAGCTTTTGGGCCACTTCCGTCAAGGGCCGCGCGTGCAAGCCAACACGTTGAATCGCCGTCGAAGTCACCGGTCCCACGATGCCGTCTACGGGACCACAATTGACGCCCATCCGATGTAGCTGGGACTGGACAAAGCGCTCCAATGGGTGATTCCCAGTCCATGCGCCAACATCAACCTGAGCCGCGCAAGCCACCGAAGGCCACGCTTCCTCACCACGACCAACGCTGAGCAGATGGTCGTAAAGGATCTGCCACGGCCCCAGATAGTGAAACACGTCATCGCCTTTGCCCGGAAGCGGATACCGGAGCCAAGGTGTGAGCCCAAGAGGAACAGCGAACCCCCAGAGCACGTTTAGCTCACGGTTTCGACGGGTCTCTTCTTCACCGTCATCCTCGATAAATTCGCAGCGAAGATAGACCTCTCGACCGCCAGGAACCATCGACCATTCGGGTGCGCATCCTGTCGGGCCTGGAGTCACACGCAGCACATCCCAACCATGCGAATTCTTGCTCGTGCTGGAAAACTGGATCTTCAAGTTGCCGTGTTCGGCAGCGCGCGTTTCCAGCTTGCGCAGGATCTCGGTCAAGTCGGGTGTGATGCTCGCCGTGCGATACTGTACGAGCTTGGTTCGCGCGAGGGTCATGGGTCACCAACCTTCGTGATTGCCACGTCTGCCGTCAAGAGAGTTGACGCCACGGACACGGCCGCTTCCACCACCACCCGCACGAGCCCGAGAGGATCGACCAATGCAGGTTCGGCTGCCAAATCGCGGTATTTGCGCGTCTGTGCATCCCATCCGTACCAGGGCTTCTGGGCCGCCTGGAGCCCCTGGAGAATCACCGAGGGTTCGCCCCCCGTGTTATGCGCCAACGCCCTCACAGGCTCTCTGAGAGCCTCGTAGAGCGCCTGAGCGGCCAGACCTGGGCTGCCTTCCTTCACCTTCTCCGCTAGCCACAAATACGCCATTCCCGCACCCGGCACGACCCCACTTGTGAGCGCTGCCCGCACCGCGTGAAGCGCGTCCTCGATGCGGCCTCGACGCTCCTTCGCCGCAGCTTCCGTGACCCCTCCGACCCGGAGCAGACAGAAGCCATCCGTGAGTTTGGCGATACGTTCGGTGAGCTTTTCGCGATCGTGGGCCGACTCCGAACGTTCACGTTCCCCGCGCAAAACGTTGACTCGGTTTTCGATGCTTTCGTAGGCGTCATCAAAACACACGAGCGTTGCGTCGTCGGCAGTAGCCGTCACCTGTTGAACGGAGCCAAGCCAGCCGGAGTCGAAGTCCTTGAGCCTCATGTTCATCTTCGGCTCGACCACCGTCGCCTGGGTCAGCGCAGCCAAGTCGTCCATCCAGGCCCGTTGCTTCGGGCCGTACCCTGGGCATCGCACTGCGCAGCAGTGGAGCACATCCTTGCGATGGTTCGTGACCATCGTTTGAAGCGCCTCACCGTAGATGCCGCGGCTGATGACGAGTAGAGGCAGGTTGCCGGGACCGACCTGGGAAGCAGCCTCCATCATGGGAGCGATGTCACCAAACTCCGTCACCGTCCCATTGACCACGGCTACGAGGCACACGTCTTGTTGCCATGGTCCGTCCGAGGAGAAGTCAGACGACTCCCAGCCCTTGTCTAGCTCCATCCCTTGCTTGGGAACGATCTCTACCTCGACGCCCTTTCCATCCTCCACCACGACCATCCCCGTCTTCCCAACGAGCATGGAAGCCTCAGCCAATGCCCAGGCGATCTCTTTGTCGCCTCGCGTCGTGTGCAGCGCCAGATGCTCCAGCATCTTCTTGTCCGTGACTTCGATCTTCAAGGCATCGAGAGAACGCGTGCAAGAAGCCATGCGGCGAAGAGACTGGACGAAAAGGGCAGCATCGTGCCCAGCCGTAATGTGCTTGTGTCCGATCTCGATGAGCCTGGCGGCGATCAGAATCGCCGTGCTCGTCCCGTCCCCCACTTCCTCGTTGACGCGAATCGCAGCTTGTCGGAGAGCGGAAGCTCCGAGACGCTCAACCCGATGCGGAGGGATGACTTCACAGGCAATCGTCATGCCATCGCGGGTCGTCAGGATATCGTGCGGCGACCGACGTGCGATCAGAACCGTGCCGCCGCGAGGGCCATAGGCGACCTTCACTGCGCGAGCGAGATGAAGCGCCCCCTTGACGAGATTGTCGCGTCTCTGTTCTACACGAACGGGAGCAGCGTGCCGCACACTGCTACTCTACCCGCGGCTGGATTCTTCACGTCAGTACGCACCACGAGAAAAGACCAGCAAAGAACACAACCCACACCAGAGCGTCTGCTCGGTGTTTGGTTCGTTTTGTCTTGGCAATTTCAGCGTTGCTCTCTGCCTCACGAATGCGAACAAGAGCGTAGTTGTCGTCCACCGGAATCGCGATGTCATCGCCGTCTTCGTTCTTGGTGACAACAAACGGCTTCTCATCGATCACCACCAGTTGGTCTTCATCCATGAGAGTCAACACCACACACGCTTCGCGTGCTTTCGTGCCCTTGCCTTACGCGCCTTGTCACGACTGAGGACTGCCATCGTTCTCTCCCTCCTCTAGCTCTACCTCCCAGATCCTCTCAGCAAGACAAGTTACTTGGTAGCCCGTATCCCCGTACACGAATACCTCGTAGGGTGGGTGTTGCGCGTACTTGTCTCCGCCGTCTCCTTCACGCCAGAACGGCTTGCCGTGCTGACGACAGCCTTCGCAGATCTGAGCCGCACACCGCAGACGTTCCTGCTGTGTTGCTTGGTCTATGGGAGATAGTTTGCCCATGACCTCTCTACGCGAAATCAGCCGAGGAGTTTACACCTGAAAGCCCGCGCCCCCGCTTCCTCGGGCTCGCTGGAATCCCCCTGGAAGGCAAGGGGCCGAGGACTCCCGTTTCACGTGGCGCGGCTGCGGGTGTTGTTCGGCTTGTCAGGTGTTCCATTGCCAGGGACACCGCCCGCTGGTCCTTCGTGACAGCCTAGTCGAGCGGAGCGCTGAGATCAACGACCAAAGCCGCTGCCGCCACTGTGACCTTGTAGTGATCGCCGGGAGCAAACTCATTGCTCTTGCGGCGGAACAGCACCCGACCCCTCTCCTTGCTGAGATCGTAGGTCACAGCGTCATCATCGTTCGGGTCATCGATAGTGATACGAGCTTCATCGTCGCTCAGCACGATGTACACCGAGTCGCCGCCACGAAGCGTCTTGCCCGACGCCTGAATGAATTTGTCGAAGATCGGCCGTGTGATGCACAGGCGCTTGTCCACATGCACCGTCGCCTGAAACTCGCCTGACCCCAGCTTGTCGCTGGCCGTCATGGCCGTGCCGTCGTCATCCTCATCATCGTCGCCATCGACAGCGGTCGGGTAGCCGCCCTTCGGCTTGATCGGGCTGGCGGCAGCGGTTGCCGGAGCCCCAGGATTGGGAATGTCAACCTCGAAGTCGTGAGCGTTCGCTTCGGCCGCCTCTGGGCCGTACACGAATACGAGCCTCCCAGCCGGAGTGCGGCCGGTTCCCGAGGTTGTCCTTGATGCCTGGACAGCCTGCTGACTGTCGCCGTCATCGTCGGTGTAGTTGATCGCACCGTTGTAGAACAGGTCGCGCACGTACTCGCCCAGATTGAGGACCGAAAACCTGAGATCCGTCCGATGCGTTCTCAACTCCGCGGCGATCTCGCCTGACGAAAAGCACAAGTTGTTGGACGTGTAGTAGCCGACGATATCGACCACTGCATCGCGCCAGTTTCCGCTGTCCTTGACTGCTTCCTTCGTGGAGGTTGCGTTTGTCATTTTCTTTCTCCTTGGATCGTGGCCCAAGTTGGTTGTTGTCTGTGAGGATAATACGCCAAAAATCAAACCTTCTAGTACCCGTCTACTCGCCGGGTCGCAATACGCTTGCCATCGGCATCGAACAGCCGAAACTCGCAGTAATCGGGACCAGGATCAGAGAAACCCGTTGCCCACACTTCCATCGTCGCCGCCTCCTTGATCTGATCCTCCGAGAAGCCCGGCCCAAAGGGAGCCGGGTTCTTCATCTGATCCTTGTCGCTCGTTTTCTTGTCGAGATACATCACTTGATCTCCTCGCCCGTCACCCCGGCGATTCGTTCCGCCCTTCGTTCACACGTGCTTCGCCGCCTACCCGGAAAATGCTCATCAGTGTCTCCCCTGGTATAATCTGCAACAACGGAATGAAACCCAGCGTTGCAAAGACCCGAGGGCGCCAACTGCCGAAGGACCGACCGGGAACATTGGTTGGGCAACGTCACGGAAACCTCGTAGTCATTGCTGAGTTTCAAGGAAAGAAAGGTTCGTTTCCTGCCCAGTGTTTGTGCAGGTGCGATTGTGGCAAAGAGCACTGGGTTACACGAGGCAACCTTCCCCGAACCCGAAGCTGCGGCTGTAGCCGCAAAGCAGATCTCGTTGGCAAAAGATTTGCAAACCTCATAGTTCTGAAGCCCGTCACCCAAACCTCGGCTTCGGGAAAACACCAGACGGCGTTTCGTTGCCGATGCGACTGTGGGAATGAAACCGTCGTGCTCCCAGGGAGCCTTCGCTCGGGATCGGTCAAAAGCTGTGGCTGTGTTCGATCGCCGACGATCCCGTCCGGCACCCGATTTGGGCGACTCACTGTTCTTGAGAAAATCCGGCCCAAATCCGGCCCTGGTTGGGCCTATCGTTGTCGGTGCGACTGCGGCAGAGAGACTTTGGTGGGGTCTTCGACCTTGTACAAAGGAACAACGCGCAGTTGTGGCTGCCTCCGCGATGAAACTGCCCGCAAACCTTTCGGAGTCTCCGTCCGCAACAATGTATTCTACGGTTACCTCAAAAACGCACGCAAACGGAACCTGCCATTCGAGATCTCGCTCATTGAAGCTGAGACCCTGTTCAAACAAACGTGCCACTACTGCGGGGCGAAACCTCGAATTGTGAGCAGAACGTCGCTCTACGGTTTCTACCGCTGCAACGGAATCGACCGATTGGACAATCGTCTGGGCTACGTCAAAAACAACATCGTACCCTGCTGCAAAACCTGCAATCTCGCAAAAGGAACCAAGTCGGTCAAAGAATTCCTTCAGTGGATATCTCGAATTGTACCATTGAATGACTGGAGCCCCGTTGTCTCGCCCTCGACCTCTGCACCCACGCCTGCGGAGCGAAAGCGACTCAGAAAATGCAAGTGGAGCGCAAGCAACCGTGGCTACGAATTCGCTCTCGACAGCGCTTTTTGCGTGGCTCTGTTTCGTTCTCCTTGTGCCTACTGTGGAGACAACCCAGCTTTGGGAGTCGACCGCATAGACAACACACGAGGATACGTTCCCGATAACGTCGTACCATCCTGTGCGTCGTGCAATCGCGCCAAGAACACCCTCAGCCTGGCAGAGTTTCTTGGCTGGGCTGCCAGAGTGCGTGCGCATCACTTGATGTCGCCCTCGATGATGTACCTGATCCTCTGATAGTGGGGATCGAACACGATGTGCTCATCGTTGACGACACTGGAAAACTCGGGATAGGCCGCAACCGAGTCGCACTTGTTCGGCGGCGTGGACCACGAACCCGTCGAGCGACACATGTACGCCTGCCCCATGATCACGTCCTGAAGGAACATGAACCATCCCCGGCCTCGAATCGTGCCGCCGCTCGCCCAATAGGAGGAAGAGTGGCCCGTGTAGCCATGGCTCTTGCGCCAGTCCGTCGCTTCGTAGATCCCGTGGCCGAAAGCCGCTCCCGTGAGCAGAGCACCCGGCAGTGATCGAGGCAACCGCAAGTCAGTCTGGACGATGGGAGCCACGTTGACTGCGCGCGTTCCATGGATGCCCAAAAACACATTGGCTTGCGCCGCCAAATCTGAGAGATCCGACAGGTCTTGCCGCCGCCTCGGCTGCATGCGCGCGAAGTGACTGAAGTTGCCCTTCCGTGCCTTCGCCACCTTCTTGACCGCGGCCACAAACTTGGCATCGCGGTCTGGCCGTACCACCGAAAAGATGTTCTTGATCACCAGCCGCCCACGCAGATGGCTGTGGCGATTGTTGCTCATCGCACAGAAGGTAGCCTCGACCCACTTGCCCATCTTGCCCTTGGGATCGAGCCAACGAACCTGCGCATTCAGGCGAGCGTCCACATCGACGCCCACGACTTGCCTCTGATCGGCCACGTCGAAATCCTCATTCTCCAGCGCAGACACGAACGTATCGAGATCCTGCTGTAGAGTGAGAATGTTGCCCGACGACAACACCGTAGCCAGTGCTCGCGTTTCTGCGTCCGCCGACCGCCCTGGGTCTGGTCGCGGTACCAAAGACGCCACGTAGTTGGAAAGCTCCTGTAGCTTCTTGTCCTTCGTGCAAGCAACGGCCAGCCTGTGATCGTAGGCTGCCTGAGCCATCGCGCCCTGCGGCGTGTTCTTGGACACGCGAGCGATGTGCTTCATCGCCTTCGGAATGAGCGTATCCCGAACCTCCTCGATGGCATCGAGCGTCGGAGTCACGCCACCGGATTCGGTGACGGCTCGCTGCACGTATGTCTGAGTACCGCCAACGAGATCCTGTACGAGCTTGACTTCCTGCGGATGGTAGCTCTGCGTTGGTCTCGCTTTCGCGGTCTTCTTGGTGGCCTTCTTCTTGGCGGCTTTCTTCTCGCCAGAAACGCCGCTTGCATCCTTGATCGTGTAGGCATCGGGCAGCCCGTTCTCACGAGTGGCGAGTTTCTGGACGACGTAACCATCCTTGCCCTTCCGACCAACCCAGATGCCGTCCTTCTGCTCCAGCCGCTTGATGTTCTTGCTGCGGCACTGCTTCTCGAAAGCCTCGCGAGCTTCGCTCTCCGACGTACACGCCCAAAACTGGAAGTCCTGTCCCGTGAACCCTCCGTTCCATGACTTGCCTGACTTGACGCGACCCCACTCCAAGTAGACCCACCACGAACCGTCCGACGCCTTCACCACTCCAGCGTGGTAGTACTTGTTGTTGTTGCTGCCAAACTGGTTGACGCACTTCATGTCAGCGAGCCCAACGTCGCTGCCGAAGTCGTCCTGGTCCTTCGCGGGACGACCCTGGTAGGTGAAGTCGTCGGCGCTGTGGGCAGAGGGAAATTCCTTACGTCCGAGCTTTCGTGGCATGGTTCCTCTCGTGTGGTGCTCTACGCCAAATCGGCGGAAAAGTTAACTTCGCTGGGCAAATTTTCACTCAGCGCCCAGGCAAACGGCCACAGCCTCCCCACGGATGCGCTTGTGTTCGGCATAGATCGCATCAACGATCTTCAGAATGTCTTGACGGAGTTTGAGCGCAGCCTCGATGAAAGTCCTGTCGCGCTCAAACGCGATCCCTTCCAGAATCTTCAGGCACGTATCGAGATGATGCACGGAAGCTGTTGCCGTCACGCTCTCGCTCTCAAGATCTGCCGGACACGACTCATCGAAGGGATCCAGAAAATCGCCATCCTTCACGAAGTAGGTACGCCAAGCGTTGCCCCAACTGCCAGGCTGAAAGAACGACCGGCACTTGAGATCGTAGTGCTGCTCAGCGAAATGCCGAAGTAGTCGCAACTCCCCGGCCGTGAATCTGACGAGCGCCTGAATCTGGTACTCAAAATGAGGGTCTGGATCTGGATCGATTCTCATCGTGACCCCTCCCAACCATCGAGAGCCTCATCCAGCTTCTCTCCTAACACCGTCGCGATGCGCGTAGCCTCGATGCTGCCCTCACCAAAGTGCTCGCAAGGATTGCGGGTGATGTCCTCGGCTTCCTCGCGAGCCTCCTTTAAGGAATCCGCGTTCTTCTCGCTCCAGAGGACGCTGCCATCGGCGTCGAGCAAGTAAAGCTCGTAGGACGTACAAGCAACTGGAAGGACGTACTCCCTCCGAACGATCTTCCACAGCCCACAGTGGGACCGACGCACCAGATCTCCGCAAGGCTCGCCAGACTTGGTTCGTTTCTCACGCTCGCCGCGCTTGAATCTGACCAGAGGCTTCATGGTGTCCCCTCGCCTATCTCGACCCACCGGGCCGACTTGTATGCGTGATGCTGGCACACGTGCAAGCGGCCTCGCCCCACGGTGGAGTCGATCTCAACAACCGCATCGAGGCGACAGTGCCCGATCTGACACACTCGCGACCCAGAAGGAATGATTCGCGGGTTGAGACTCCTCATCGCTCGGGCTCGACGGGCCTTGGCCTTCGCGGCTTCACGACGCTCGGCCAGATTCTCGCAAGCCATCGTCATGCCGCCTTCGCTGAAAGCCGAATCCTGCGACGCTTCCGCCGCTTGGGCGCGGGCTCGTGGGGCTCGACAAAGAGAGGAATGACCTCACGCGCCACCACAAACACCAAAAGTGAGGAAACAGCGGGGATGAGCATGAGGGCTGCGTAGGTGATCATCTTGACCCCTCTACGCGACATTCCCTCAGAAGTTTACATTTCGGCGCGAAAACCGCACGCAACCAAAACAAAGGCCGGGCTCCCGAAGGAACCCGGCCTCCAACGTACAAGGATCCTTAGCTTTCTTCGGCTTTCTGGGCTCCAATCATCGGCAGATGCCTGCCGATCAATCCCCATGCCCCAGAGGCCGCAAGCCCGGCGAGCAGCCCTTGTACGAGCCGTGAGACCGTGATCGCCCCGCCCGTTGCCAGGTCATCCCCTAGAACAGCGAGCACACCCAGCGCCGCAGAGACCCACGGCACTGCCTTGGTCGGCAGCTTCGCGAGCAGCTTGAACCGGCGAGCCAAACTCAGGATCAACATGATGATGCCCGCGAGCATCAAAGCCCACTCGTGTGACCGAGCGGCTGCGACGATGCCCTTACCCATCTCGACCATCTCCTCCGCCGTTGGCTCGGGCTCCTCAGTCGGCGCAACGTCACCCTCGGCATCCTCTTTTGGTTCCTCTGCTTCGGGCTTCTCTGCCTCGCCTTCCTCAGCCTTGGCGTCCTCCTTCACGTCCGCCTTGGCATCGGCCTTGGCATCCTCTTTGGTCTCGACCGCAGCTTTGGCCTCAGCCTCGGGACCTGCGGCCAAAGTCGCCACAGGCATCAGGAAGAAAGCCAACAGCGCACTCAACATCAGGCGACTCATGCATCCATCTCCTTGGTTTGGTTGTAATCGTTGTAGCAGCAGGCCAAAATGGCCTGAATGACTTGAGCCTTCGTGCAAGCTGGCTCAAGCTCGATGTCATTCGCTGCCGCATACGCGAGCAACATGACCTTGGGCTTCTGTGCTAGAGATTCGTAGGAAAACTCCACTAGCTCGACTGGCTTCGGAGTCCTCGGTTTGGTGGGCATCGGCCCAGAGTCAATGGCTCCTGGCGGAGCCGGATCGTCCGCACGATAGATCCTGGGCTGCCCCGCACGTGCGAGTCGTTCCTCTAGCAACTTCCGTTGCTCTGGAGGAAGTGCAGGATTCTGGAGCGCGGTCCTAAGCTCTTGTCGCCATCGCTGGAGACAAGGACGACGGATCTTGGAATCGATGCTCTGTTGAGCAATATGCTTCACCGCTACTCGCTATCTCTTCCAGGATACACAGCCAGAGGAATCGTTGCCGGGTCTGGAGTCACACGCACCCTACCCGTATACATCGGCTTTCCGCTGAGCCTGTAGCGATCGGACGCCGTGAGCCCCTCTCCATATCCCGTGGGCGAAATGATGCCGTCTATCTCGACACCTTCTTGCGTCACGTTGCCGTCACCCAAGATGCCGTGCGTCAGAACCACCATCTGGATCTCATCGCCCGTTGTCGTCTGGTCCTCCGTAGCAAAAGCAACCTCCTCGAAATTCCGAACAAGGAGTGCCTTGCAGGCGAGCAACCCTCCCTTGAGAACAGGCTGCAACGCTCCCGCCAGATCCCCGCTCACCCAATCGATCGGACCACCGGGGTTCTTGCCACTGAGCACGAACACCGAACCACCGCCACGGAAGATACGATACTTCCTCGATCCGCCCGGAGTCGTGTCCGTGTACGCTTCGTATTGAAGGATTCCACCGTCGCCTTGTCCGGCTAGCTCTCCCGGTCCACCCGTGAACGGTGTGAATTCCTCTCCACCGCTCTCCGTCAGGGGTAGCAACTGCTGATTGGGCCGGATGCCGCCCAGAGTCGTCTGGACAGCACTCGCCGTGTCTCCCAGAGGATTCTCTCCGATGAAGTCCTGGTCTCTCGCCAGAATCCCCAGAGGGAATCGTTCGATCATGCCCGACAAGTCCAGCTTAGTGCCGCCGTTGCCCGCGTTCATCCTCAAATCCATGCCGCCCGACATGAAGTCGGAAGTGATCACGGCATCGACGGTCTCTTCACCCGTCGTGGGCACGAGCAACGTGAAATTCGTGGTGTCGTTGATGGACACCCGGATGCCGTTGCCCTCTTCACCCACCGGGCGTGCAATCAGATGAATGACCTGTGAATCGCGATCGTTCTGAGCTACCAGCGTATCGAGTAGCTCCGTCCGTGCGTTGATCTTGGCCGTCAACTCCTTTGCAATGACCACCTCATCCGGCGAAGACGCATCAAACTCATCAGGCTGAACCGTGACACCGTTGAATGCCGTGAAAAGAATCAGTGACCCGTCGAGCTTTCTGATCTCGACGTGTGATGTGCCGAAGTTGAACGTAGCGTTGTTGCCATCGATGCGCAGATCGAGTCTTGCCCGGCTGACGTTCTCTTTCTGTCCCTCCGAGAACGCCCTGGGAAGCACACGGAACGCAGGCGTATCTACCAACGGAGGAGTCCGCGTCGAAGCGATCGGGGTGTCCTCCGTGTAGCACACGTCCGTCTCGGTGCCCGGATAGAGCGCTCCACCGATGTTCCCGCTTCCCAGCGTCGTGTAGAAGTCCAGGGACGCGAGTACCTGGAACGAACGTGCATTGGGCCGCTCGGGAATCTGCACTCCAGCGGCATCAAATTGCTGGATGCTCGTATTGAGCCCATAGGCATCCGACTGAGCGATCTGCCCGTAGGTGTGTTCGTAGTCCGAAGTCGTCCGAGTCGCACCCGCACGAGTCATGTATGGGTCACCCTGGTAGACAGTCCGCTCATAGGCGACGTACACGCTCGACTCAGGAGCCGCATGAGGAATGGTCATGCGGAGATTCTCTAGCTCGGGATTGTCCGTGTCGGAGACGAGCGTTCCTTCGCCGTTGTGGCGTCGAGCCATGACAAAGTTGTTCTCAGTGACCCAACCGCGGGCGAAACCGAAGCACGTAAACTCGACCACGTACTCCAGATCCTCGGGCGTTTCGCCAGCGATGTACGACGGAGACTTGTTGATGTCAATGGCATCGAACGGAATGATGTACGTGTGATCGCCCCGGACACCCGTGAGATCGTAGGCACCATCCTCACACAAGAAGAGAGTCTGCTTGCGTGCGTCACGACGCAACAGGTTGACCGCGTTGCTCGCTAGAGGAGTCACCCGATCCGTGTCGTAAGTGACGCCACCCTTTGCCACGAAGTCACGTCGATCGTAGACACCGTAGAGGCGAGCCATCCCAAGGTAGGGCGGGAATTGGATGCCGGTCAATCCCTTGCCGAAGTCGCTCGACGTGACACTCGCGAGATAGCTCGTGACCTCAGCCGCTTCGGGCGTTCCCGTACCAATCGTGCTGGTCAAACGACCCTGGTACGCTGGAGTCGTCGGTCCCGTGATCGTTCCATACTGACCGTACTTGAAACCTGAAGTCGTGCCCGTCTGGAGCAACATTCGTGTGACCAAGTTACCGCCAGACTGGTTGTCCGCTCCACCGATGACGTAGAAGACCGGATTGGTGACATCCGTTCCATCCGTGAACAGATGGCTGATTCCATCCAAGAACCTTCCAATCCCGTATGCCGGGCCTTTGTCCTGGTAGTAGGGAATGTCTTGCCGACCGAATCGTGGCATCCACTGATGCGGCACCGCGTAGCCCATCTTGAGACCCGCAGTGAAGATCTGAGCATCGTCCTTTGGACCATCCCATCCGTTCGGGATGAGAGCCGGGTTCGGGTAGCCGCTGGGACCAAAGAGTGTCTGCGGAACATCCGTCGTGACACCCTGCATGGTCATGCTCAGATCTTGGAACGGACGGAACAGCAACGATTTGGAGCCACGATCGAAGAAAGCCTCCGTGTCACGCGTAATCTCGGAATTCAGAACGACGTTGCCACCGTAAGCTGGTGCTGTCGGGGCATCGAGCCCGAGGCTCGGAAGGCGATTCCACGTTTGGATGTGAACCTTCGTGAAGTTTGCCTCGGGTGGATTCCCTGGCGCTCCCGTAGCAGCCGGGAATGTCGAATCCAGAGCAACCCCTGTCTGCTGTAGGATCTGAGCCGGAGGGCTCTGCATCGTCACCCGTTCGATCTTGTCAGCAACCCGCGCCATTCCTCCACGCCCAGGGTGATAGAGCAACGTCATGTTGACGAGACACTTGTAGTTGTACGGTTCCTCCAGAGTCTTGCCGGGAGCGGTCAACGGGTTGATGTTGGCCGCATTCCACGGATTTGCGCCGCCGCCAGCAACCGCTTCGATGTCCGTCAACGTAATGGTCATCGCCGCCGGACCAGAAGCAGAGCCCTCGCCATCCTCAGCGTTGTGCTCCATGGAGCGCCCCTCGGCCGACAGGGTGCCGGTCGAAGTCACATCGAACAGCGTGACCCCTTCGCTCAAGAATCGTACACGCAAACGATTGACCGCGCCCGTGGTCTTGGTCGTGTAGCCAACCGTTCCAGCGCCGATGACCTGGAAGGCTCCATTGTTCTGCGTGCTCTGATCATCCCCATACATGATGAGGTAAAGCTCAGAGGACGATCCCGTTTCATCCTTGCCGCCCGCAGTGAGCATGTCGTACAAGGTTCGCGAGCCACGGACCAACGGATACACGACCAAGCTCGGATCGTTGGCAAAGTCGCCGCTGCTTGTCAGGCTGTACCAGTCCCCTGCCGCGTCGAAGTCAAAGCCCGTAAGCTCGATCTCTCCCTCGCCTGCCGGAATCGTGCCCGGATCGGTGCTGTTATCGTGCAAGTCGGCGGTCGGATCGATGCCCGTGAGATTGAGAACGCTGTTGACGACCCCTCCGAGAACGATAAAGGGCTTCTCGAAATCCAACGAGCGAAGAGGATACATGGCCCCTGGATGCTCGGAGGGCGTCTCACCCGGTCCTGCTGGAATGAGAGCCTGGAGCCCGGCACCGGCCGTCTGCACGCCCGCGTTCGCTTGATCCGTGCTCGTCCACAGAAGCGTCACGGGATGCTGCATTCCCACTTCGGAAGTCGAGGCGTCCGCAGCCTTCCAGAATTCCTTGGGATTGATGAAGCGAACCGCACGAGTCGTGCCGTCACGGAACGTCTTTCGTGCGCCAACACTGCCGCTATCTCCACCGATGTACATGAAGATAGTCGTCCCGTTCATGAAGCCGGGCGTCGTGTTGTTCAAGTTGTTCATGAAGCCCGCTGGCTTGAAGTCCGCACCGGCACCCCAGAAAGTCAAGTCGTCGAAGGTCTGGATGAAACCACTGCTCATCGTGCCATCGTTGTCCAGCAACGACGTGACACGTGTCTGGATGGTAGCGGCATCGCTCCAGATCTCACGGATACCATCCGGGCCGTCCAGGGCTTCCGTCCCGTTCGGGTTGGGAGTAGCGCCGTCTTGGTCGAGATAGTCAACCTCTTGAACCAAGACTCCCTCCGTATCTCCGCCAGGAACACCCGACTGCTTCCACGTAGAGCGCAGTCGGTTGCGCATGAGAGCCGACACGTTGTGCAAGATCAGGCGCTCGTAATCCCAATCGCCCAGGTTGACGCCCCGTCGCATGTCGAGGAAATCGTCTTCGTGAATCTCGTCAGCGTACTTCCCGATGCTTCCAGGTCTCGTGTTGAAGAAGTAGACCGGCGTTCCCGACCCCACGACATTGCCAGGTAGCTCACGGCCACCGTGGAACAACGGGTCAGTCCCCCAACGACCACGACCACCGGCAGGAACACGAACAGTAGCAGGAGATACGGTCGTGTCGATGGAAGAGATCCCGATGACCTCATTGTCGATGACCATGAACACCTGTGAAAGTGTGTGGTTGGAGTCATCGAACCCAGAACCGATGAGATTGTCTACTTCGATGTCCGTATCCAGGGTGAATTGCGCCGCCGCCATGTCGTTGACCAAAGTCATCTGCGTGAGCAGCTTGGCCCCTTCCCGCGGATTCGTCAGAAGCGCAGCAGATGGATTCCGATTGAAAGCTCCGTTTTGGTTCGGATTTCCCGATAGGTTGACCGCCACGAACGGCTGATTGTTGCGCCGGAAGATCGCGCAGATGGGGATCGCATAGATGTAGCCGTCTATCGTCCCGAAGTCGTTGGTCGGATTTCCGTTCCCCGCACGCCACAAGCTAGGATCTCCTAGCTCCTCACGCATGTTGGTCCAGACGGCGTATGCCTGCGTGCTCGGGGTGCTCAAAGGCCCCTGAGCGCGGACATTGGGGTCATCCAGACCATCCGGGTACACATCCAGCGCCGGGCTCACACCAGCTCCCGAGCCCTCTCCAACGACGCGAATGCGATACTGAATCTGGACGCGCTCCGTCGTCTCAAACCCAATCGCGGGATCGATCAGATCATCATCGATGTTGGTCTGTCCGTACTCGACGTTGCCGTACTTCCAGATCTTGTCTGCCGCGGGCTTGTTGTCAGGCGAAGGGTTGGGAGCAACCAGGACGCGCCACGCCTCTAGGAAGATGAAATCGATCCGAGTATCGGAGTCGGGCGGCGGATTGAGGGTAACGATGTTGTCCGTGGCCCCGGCCTCGGTGTTGGCCGTCCCCACCACCGGAATGATCATCCCGTTGACGTTCGCCCAGACGATCGGAGCTAGCTCCTCTACCGCACCATTGTCATCGCGCTTCTGCTGACCGAAACGAAACTGATTGCTGTTGAGAGGATCGGTTACGAAGTCATCCTGAGGACGCGTTGGATCGAGGAAAAACCCTGAGTGGATCTGGCTGCGGACAAACTGCTGAAATGCCTCAGAGTCAGCCTGCTGGAGCAGATTAATCTCTGAGTCCAGCGGCGGTTTTCCAGCCTGGAAAACAGTGATCTGAAACTGACGCGCCAACGCCTCAAGGGTGCGAGAAACTCCGGGTCCGAAATCTGTTGTCATGGCTCAACTCCGCGGCCCATCAGAAAAGGATGGCATACGCAGCTAGATAGACCTTCGTGGTGCCGTTGTTGCGAAACGCGAGACGTATCAGTTTCCCTTTGTTGCAGAACGCCACGGGAAGAAGCCGCTGGACTTCGACCCAAGTCGTGCCGTCGTTGATGCTGATGTAGACCTGGAGATCGGCCGGCTCCTGGTCCGTCTCGATCACGTTGCGAAACGCCGGATTGTTCACTCCTGCTTGTGCGCCAAAGTCGGAGTGAATGTCTTCAGTGGTTTCACATTCGTAGATGTACCAGTAGACGACAAACTCATCGGTGCCTACCGGAATCCCGAAAGGGTCCAGAGTGAAGGGGCTGATGTCGATGGTGTCCGTGATCAAGAGCCCCGGCCGCGTTGGAGACGTGACCCCGTTGGCTTCCAGCATCGCCGTATTGATCGGCGCTTGCCCAGAAGTCCAAGGGCCTCCCGTTCCACGGCCCATCTGTGCGCGCGTCGTGAATTCGTCGCTCGTGTCTGGATCGATGAACAACCCGGTCAGATCCAGATCGTCAACATCCGTATCCAGCAAGAGAGGATTATACAAGACGTTCTCGTACTGCGGAAATTGAGCAAGTAGTCCTGCGTAGGCTTGCGCAACAACCGACCCAGGATCGGAGGAAGGCAAAACGAACGAATCCGAATCGACGTGAACCGTGACTCCCTCGGGCGTCGGAAGAATGTACTTCCCATTGAGCGGAACCGTCTCGCCCTCGGAAGGAACCTTCTCGACTTGAAGGATCTCGTTTGTTGCCCGATCGACTAGGATGCGCATCGAAATCACGATACCTGCGCCAGAGCGCAAGCTGTCCTACAAGTGCGCTCCTATAGGATGGAAAATGGGCCCTGGGAGCCTAGAAAACGGGGTACGGAAGGTCAATCCGGTTCAGATACGAGATCCACCAAGGCGCAACTCCGTGCATCCCGCCTCCAATTGTGTTGTACACACCAGCCACAACTTCCATGGGCGCAGTCAAGAGAGGGATCCCAGGATTGGAAGCTGGAAACGAAATATCACTTAAACGATCCATGTCTGCATTGAACAATGCCATCTTGACAACCAGACCTGTCCGTGATGTTTCGATGACCAGATAGAAGACATCGCCATTGTCTTCTGGAATAATTCCCGTATCCACAGCTTGCCATGACGAGGGTGCCAAACGACCAGTAATCCATCGGAATTGGGCTGGAGCTGGCGGCCCGACATTACCATCAACACGGATTCCAACATAGTTACCAGGAACAGGAGGAGGAAAACCTGGCGTCAGGATATTCACCAATGCGGGAGTGATTCCAACAGTGTTGAAAAGCTCTCCCTCCCCCAATCCAATATAGGCAACCATCTCACCAGCTACCACTTCATGTACAAGACCAAATTTGAACACCAAACGACAAACCTGATCCAAGCGGATACGGCTCGCTTTGGTCAGAAAACCGCTATAATCACCTGCCGGGTTGGTCGCAGGGAAAACTAGAATAGGTCCTTCTTGATGTCCTAGGGTAGGCCAGAGGATAGCTTGTGAAGGGCCGCCGGTCGGATTACCCGTATCCTCGTAGATGGTGTCCTCAAACACGCCATTCTGAGACAACTTATACGTCGCTGGCGGCCCCACAATATCAACGATGGTCGATGCGGTCAGTAGACCAATCCAGTCGGCAAACCGCGGAGCCTGATTCTGCCGCACGGTGACAGAACCATCTAGCTCGGGAAGCAGCGTGGCGTTGTCGAAACGAACCGTCTTGGCACGAGCCGCTGACCCGTAAGCAGTGTCGTTGGTCGCGTTGTCAACGCCAAAGTCTTTTGAGCCTGACTTCTCCGCGAAGAACACTTCACGCCGAAGCACAACCACTCGCGGAGTCGAGCCTCCGAGACCAGGATCGCTGATCGTAGTTGGAAGGCTCGTGATTCCCCCAAGAGCCGTCACTTGCCGACCCAGAACCGAAACATCGCGCGTCTCCGAGTAACCCCAGAGACCGAAGCTAGCTCCGGTGTCGGTGTCATCGAGGATCTCAAAGACGCCAGTGCTCGGTCCGGTCCAGATCTGATCGAGCACGATCTCTACAGGGTTCGGAGCAACACCACTCGCCCCAACGTATGGAGGCGTAGGCGTACCAGCGGCGTTCGTGTTGGCGAGATCGATGCCCGCGCGGACACGACCGCTGTAGAGATCGATGTCGTCTGTTCCAGGGCGACCAACTACTCGCGCACCCGTACCAAGCTGGCTTTCTTCCATCGAGAAGGGCACGCAAGCAGCAAACAGAACAACCTCCAGCCGAGGATTTGTCGTCCCGGCTCCTCCGATGATCCCGTTGGGAATGATGTCGCCCACGCCACCATTGGAAACAACAGGCGGCTCATGGCTCAGCCGAACGAGACCCGCAGAATAGTCAACTTCAAGGTACTGGTCCTCGGTGACCGCAGGACTGATCACGAGATTGCCGCGCGTCTCGATAGGTTTGTCAAAGTCGGGAATCGGATTGTCCGAGCCGTCATTCTTCGCCGGATACAAGACCATGCGGAAGCCCAGATCGAGCAAGCTGCCCGGATTCGGGGCTTCATCAAGCGCTGCGGGAACGACCCGTTTGGACGTGTCCCAGATCGCCTTGTCCGGCCCAGAGAAACTCGACCCGCCAGGTTGTGATGTACCCGCTACGCCCTGAGAAATCTGCTTCTCGAAACGAGCAACTTCGTGGGGATCGATGAGGTTCTGGAGCCGACAGGCTTCCACCTTGTCAACATTGAACGGCCCTTGCCAGAGATCGGAAACCGGATCGTGAACCGTGTACACCAAGTCATGCTTGGGGCCTACGGCATCCTGCAAGAACGGCCCAGGGCCGAAGTACGTGTGGCCTGTCTCGGGCGCAACCTCTGCGGTACGACCCAACACGAAACCAGTCGGAGGCCCTACCTCCACGTCGTAGCAAGGGAACCATCCAAGCGTCGCGGCCGGAGTACCAAACGTCAGATCCGTGTCATCCTCAGACTGGATGTCGTAGACCCGAAGAATGCGGCCAACATCCGCGCCGCTCGATGCAATCGGCGTCGAAGGATGGTCGGAGATGAACGTCAGACCAATCTCATTCGTGGGCGTCGCCGCAGCCGTGGTGTCTACTTGAGCCAGTCCCTTGCGCAAGGGAATCGGAATCGGCATCGTCATCCGACCCAGATACCTATCCGCGCTCCCTAGAACACCCGAAGGCGTCTCGCCTGGGTTGGCGTCAAAACCTCCCTGCCGCCATGCTCCAGAGCCCCCATCGTACGGAGGGTACAGATCGGACGATGCTGAGACCTCGGGCGACACTACAGCAAACACACGTTCTTGCCCTGGCCCAGGACCCGAGTCGGGAATGGCTGCAAGCCGTGTCACGTAGGGCTTGATGACCGTGATCGCACGAATCGTTCGCGGAAATGGGCCCGTCAGATCGAAGTAGGGCGCGAGCGACTTGTTCGGATGTAGCTCAAGCGTGTCTGTTGTCGCGCTGGCAACACGGAAGATCTCGTAGCGTGCCGTGTCGATAAACTCCGGCCGCGCTCCCATTGCGGTTTCGCCGGCTGGAATCGAGCCTGCATTGGCTCCGTCATCTGTGATAATGACATACAAGCCACCGTTCGGCTCAGCCGAATCTCCGATCGTGAACACTGGAATGTCTGCACCGTAGCCGTCCGCCAACGTAGAGGCGACTGCGGGGTTTCCATCCGGTCGCGTGAACATCGTAAGCTCATCGCCACCATTCGGACCCGTAGCGAGATTGACTTGCCAGGTCCAGTCACAGAAAGGCGATTTGAGCGTAGGGCCTACAACTTCGTAGCTGATCGGATGACCGACTAGAGCCGGACCTTTGTACCCAAACCGATTGGTTCGCCAATTGAAGGGCACAAAGTCAATGTCTGGCACGCCCCGACGACCGAGTTTGGTCGTCTTGGCACGGATCGGAATCGGAACCTCACTCGTGTCAGCCCTGGCCTCGTTGGTCGCATTCGCCGTGATCCCAGCACCGTATCCGTAGTTGTACGAAGCCGCCCACGAACCCGAAAACCCACGGATAATGTCGGCCGCAAGTACCGATCTAGCCGCCGTACTGGAGGTTTCGCGCTCAAAGTGCTCCTGCCAAGGCTGACGTGAAGTAGTCGTGGCCGCAGCTTTCGCCAGCGCCTTGCGTAGCTCTTCGAGTTTCTCTTCATCGAGATCGGTGAAGTCAACCATGTCTCTACTCCGGCCGGAGAATCTCGATGCCTACCAGACCCACCATGTTAGCCGTGCTGTCATCTGGACCGCCCGACACCCAATCCAAAACGGTTGCCGCAGCCTGTTTGATGATGACACGAACGAGAATGGGGACCTCACCATCGCTGTTCACGGCCAAGTTGATCGCGGGCCCTACGTTGACGAGCACATCGCTTATCCGGTGTCCGTACTGTGCGTCGCGGCTATCGACCGTTTGCGTTCCGATGACCTTGCATCCAGCTCCGTCGAGTAAGGGATCTTGCTTCGACGGCCCAAAACCATCCCGCCGCCCAAGGTCCATCCAAGTCGTGAGCCCTGGCACCTTGACCATGATGGCCATGAAAACCGATCCGGGCCCCGGCGCAGCATACTCGTAGTCGGAAAGATTCAACCCGTGAACGCGAACACGGAAAAACGATTGCCCAGCAACCTGCCCTACGATCGGGCTCGCGTCCCTGGAGAAACCGAGATCGAAAGCACGTAGGTACTCTCGCTGTGCGTCAGCGACTCCGCTGTAGTCAAACTGCGTTGGCGTGACATCGCCCGGACTGGCGGGACGATAGCCAACCGTGTAGTCAATATGCGGGTAAAGGACAATCCCACGGGAAGGTAGCGGCGCTATCACCCCATCCGAGATTGGCGGGTTGCGATCGGGCAACCCTGCTACTTGAGCTTCTGATGCAACGGTCGGCGCTGTAGCCAAATCTTTCGTGTAGTGGTCTTGCTGAATGAACGAAAGTATCGTGGCAGTACCGTTTGCTCCTACACGAACAGGAACATCGATGAAACCGCTCGGACCAAACGGTAATCCAGGCCCAGCCAAGTTACCCTTCGACCCATCCCAAGTCGGGTCAAAGGCTCCGGCATCAAATGTGTTAATTGCGTAGCGATAGACCTCATCCAAGAACCTCTCTTCGGTGTCCTTGAGAGAAGTCTCCAGGCTCGCGCGTGCGGGACTACCTGAGCCGCCTGTTTGGAAGTTGCCATACACGCCGATGTCATCGGTTGGGTTCTGGCTCGTGCTGTGGAACAGAAAGAGAGTGCCGCCAGGACGGGGGAACAGAGCCTCAAGAACCGTGTCCGCAGGAAGCTGATGCCCAAGAGGCTTTCGGAAGAAAGCTCGAATGCGAGCATCCGTCGAGAAGTGCGGAAGATTCTGGTCCCCGTTGAACGTCATTGGATCAGCCGGAACCAAGAGAAGGTCGGCCGTATCCGCCGGAAGAGGACCATTAAGAACGCTCCAAGGACCGTGACCGCTTGCGCTATCTAGCTGATCGTAGCGGAATTCGATACGCTCACCACCCGGACCACCACTCACCGTGCCAGCAAAAGTAGCCGTGGCACTCGGTGCGTTCGTGCTACCGGGCTCGGCACCGAAGATACCCTGAAACACGAACAGAGGATCTTGATGCCATATCCCCCAAGAGACCTCAACGGATGTTATTGGATTATTCCCTAATCTGTAGCTGTTCTCCCACACATCGCTGAGCGTGAGATTCATGTTGGGAATCGTCCACTTGGAACCCACCGTCCCAGGAACCCAATACTTGATCCCCGAAACCGCCATCACTTCGTCCACAGTCACGAACACGTCGTAACCAATGGCATCGATGGTGAACGTCGTGAAGTCGTCTGGATCTTCGTAGATGGCACCACGCACCACGTGGTATCCCGGCGACACGTCAAACGGAGGAGCGGGCTCAGCCAGATTGTCTGTGCTCTCGGGAGACGAGTAGTCGAGCAAGCTGGAGCTATAGATCTCGTATCCGTCCGTCACATCGTCCGGCAAGATGCCGTCTCGTGCCCACTTCTCAAAGTCCCCCTCCTTCTGGAAATGAACGAGCAACCAGGATCCGTGATCGGTCGGCGCGGGCCAGACGTTGTGCTGGAACGTGAACCGGTGGCGATAGCGAGCAAGCTGGAATTGCCAATAGTCGTCTGGCAAGTCCGCGTAGTCTCCCGCTTGTATCAAGAGCGTCGCGAAGTCGGCTGACACGTCTGGCTTGTCGAAGTAGCGAAACTTCTCAGTCGCGGGCGTGTAGGGAAGCCCGGTGACGCCACCAAAGCCATCAGCCGTATCGCTGTAGTCACTCAGATACGGAAGCCTGTAGCGGAAGAAGTTGTTGTCGTTGCCTCCGCCGGTCGCCGCAGTCGTGCCTCCCAAGATGGGGATTCCACCGACCACCACCGGGACACCCGCGTTGGGATCTGTGCCCAAGCGAACCTGTCCGGCTCCGGGGTCGGGCACGTTGTAGGGAGCGGGCAAAGGAGCCCCAGAGCCTTGCACCAAGCCCGTGTGTAGCTCACGAAGCTGATACTGACCCGCCGCGCGGCCCGGATAGGCGAAGATGTTGGGATCGCCCTCTGTGAAGATCCCTCCGGGCGCTCCATCGCAATCGTCCAAGATGCCTTGTCCGCACAGAACGGCTGCGACAACGCGATTGGTCAGAGGTTGCGCCAGGAAGTCACCGATCGAGCCCCCAGCGGGCCAATGCAACAGAGCCAGAACACCCCGATCGGCAGGATAGAGCATTCCCGAAACGACCACCGGCTGGAAAGCACCACCCGCAGTGGGGAAGATCCGTGTAGTCTCGATGATCGGACTACCGCCCATTTGCGGTCGTGTGAAACCACCCTGATGGCACCAACCCACGCCTCCACCAGTGTAGGTGGGATCTGGCGTTCCGGCCGGATCGATGTTGAACGTGGGGTCTGTCTCTGGATCGTTCCCACCCGGATCGAATGGAGGATTATCGGAAGCGACCTCGGGGATGTAGTTGTAGTAGGGGTAGACCGCCAGATCGTCGTTGGGGTCATTCGGATCTGGCGGCGTGACGGTTCCTCGCGCGATGTGACCCGCATCGTTGAGTTTGAGCACGCCCCAATCGGGCACACCGGAGATGATCGAGACCGTCTCAAGATTGGTCTGCCAGTTGCCAACCGTGCCTGGACGCGGAGGAATCAGAGCAGCGATCTCGTCCAGATCACCCTGCACGTCATCGTTGTCGTAGAAACCGTCCGTAGTCGTTGTCGAGATCGCTGACGCGGGATGGGCAGCCTGCGGATCGTTAACGTGGGCTCGGAGCCCAGGCAAGCCTCCAGCGCCCGTGGCGAGATCGTTGGTAAACGAATTTGCATCGACACTGTTCTGGTTGGCCTTACCAGTGCCCGTCTTGATGTCGTTGGGATCTCCGCTGCGAGGCATGGCTACTCTCCATTTCCAACCGTCAGCAAGAGACCTTTGGTTCGGTAGATACCGGCGCAGGAGCGGTTGTCGTTCGTAACGTCGAGAAACTTGATCGTGTTGTCTTCATCTAGCTCTGCCCAACGAGTGATCACAACCAACAGCATCTCATCCTTGCGGAACAACATCGTGTCTTGTGTGGACCTCGCCAGGAGCGGTAAAAACACCTTGTGCCGATTCACACCGCTCAAAGGCTGTGAGAACGCCGAAGGGCGGTAGGTGTCTGGGTTGATGATCGGGTAGCAGGACCGGAATTCGATGTCCTTGACCGGAAGCTGATCCGCTCCAACGCCGCCTACCGTGTAGGCTTGCGTTCCATCCGCCGGAACCATCGGATGCAGCGACAGAAGCCCGGTGTCCGCATCGAAGTCATCAATGCTGATGTTTGCCGTCGCCACAAAGTACCACTCGCCCGGAAACTCATCGCCCGGAGGAGGCGGTTGCGAGCTAGAGCTTCCGTCGTTGACCGGAATCTGATCGAGCGGAGCTACATACGGATACGGTAGCTGGACTCCTCCCATTCCCACGGTCCCTGTCCAAAGCTCGGGAGAGATCGCCAGAGGCTCGACAACGACTTCCGCGGGCATCGGACCACCCGCTCCGGTCCATGGGAAACTGGTGATCGTCGTGTGAATCGTGCCTTCTTTCACTCCCGCCGTCTGCGGCGCATTGGAGCGATAGTACACACCGACCTGATAGCCCGCACCCGCCGGTCCGGCCTGCGGAATCGCATCTTGCCCAAACCAGGCCACGGCTACCAACGTCTGCCCGGCTCCCGAGAGCGGAACCGCAGGGATGATTCCCGTATTGGCAAGCTGCACGAAGCGAGACGAGCTACCGTAGTCGGTGTTCCCGTCATCGATCACTCGGCCGCCCAAGTCGTTCTGGTCCGTCAGGCTCATGGACGTGACAAACGATCCCCAGGCTCGACGTGGAAGCACGAAGGTGAGATTGTCTCGGCTCACGAGCAATTCGGGCGTGATCGAGCCGATGGGAGCCCCAGCATTCCCACCACCGCCAGAGGGATCGTTGGCAATGTACTCCAGGTTGATCTCACGGAACCCCGAGCGGAACGCTGGAGCGATGGGGTTTTCCATGTCCCTCGGGCGCTGCGTCAACGTAATGTCGTTTTCGACATACGGCCCAAACGGGAACGGATCGGTGTCTTGGTCCGTCAACTCCACGTCTGGCGTGCAGGTCGAGCCGCCACCGGGCGGATACGTGATCTCCAACTCCACGAAGATGCGGCGCTGAGATCCAACGTCGCCCGATGCTTGGGTTCCCACCATGTCATGCGTAGCTCCAGGCAAGCCGCCATTGACCTGAGTGGTGTTCGCATCGATCTGGACCGTCACATGCTCCGTTCCCAGCCCGGTGATCACCGATACCTGGGCCTCCTGAGCCACGACCACATCGAAGTTTCCGTCATCGTGGAAAACGGACAGGATGTCCGTGATCTGCGTCCCTGCGGGCATGAAGTCGAAGATGTCTCCCGTGGGCAACGTCGCGTCTGCTGGATTGAAGTTGCCCAGCGTCGATCCGTTGAGAGCAGCCAAGTCGATATGGATAGTGTCCTCTTCGGCCCACCCGAGATACGCGCCAGCATACGCGGCTCGTGCGACGTACTTGCCTGCATTCGAGCCAATGTCGTCCGTGGGAGACAATTCCAGCACGAAGTGCTCGACCACGGACTGATCGCCAAACCTCCGACAGACATGATCGAAGTTTCGGATCGTCTCACCGTTTGTGGTGTCGCCAGACAGAGGCGGCGTTCCGTTGAGCCCCGGAGGATTGGTCTCCGTGCGGCCGATCTGGTCACAAACGAGGAATTGTGTCGAAACGTCCCCCGTCCCGGCTCCCATCACTTGCTTGTCAGCCGTATCGATCGCCCACGTGCGGAAGTTTCCGTCCAGCAGAGCCTTCATCTGAAACTGTAGCTCTGCCGCGAGATCAACACCCATGAGATTGACGTGGCGGCGAAGGTCGAGCAAGTCCGTCTCGACAATGGCGTCCGCGAAGTACTTGTCCGGGCGATCAGACTCGGCTACGTCTACTGGATCGTAGAGATTCGGATTCGTGAACAAGGCATGGTCGTGCGTCAATGCCCCGTTGGTGTTCGTAGCTGGTGTCCAGCCACCGCCCAGACCGCCGTTGTATGCATCGTTCCGGCGAAAGACAAAACCGATTGGAATCGCATAGCAGTAGCCATCCACCGTCCCGAGAGCAACCGACGATGCCGAGGTTCCGTTGCCTGCGATGTAGAGACCGTTGTCCCGAATGCCGTAGCCAATCCCCGGACCTCCAACCTCGTCTCGCGCGTCTGAGTTGTTGATGACCGTCGTCAGATCGGCAGGAACAAACGGATACAAAGCTACCGGAGCCGTCTGCGCTCCCTGTGCCATGATGGCTGGGTTGCTGAAGCCGTCTGGCTGGAGTTTGTAGTTGATGCCTTCGGGAATGCCCGTTACGCGAATGCGATACTGGACCTGGACCCTACGCGCCGTCTCGGCGTTGATTGCGGGATCGGCCAAGTCATCCGGCAATGCGACCGTAGTAGACGATTGCACATTGCCATGTCGGTAGATCAAGTCCTGCGTCGGCTTGTTGACCGTATCGACGCCGCCTGTGAGGTTCAAGCCCGAGGGGGTGATCGAAGCTGGTACGGATGACGAAATGCCAATCAGGTTTCCTGCCGTACCCGACACGAGAGCAATGATGGTCACCAAGTTGGCGACCACTTGCGTCCGAACGGTTCCTACATTGGCCGTGATCGACGCGGCCAGGTTTGCTGCGGTAGCCGGCGCCGTGCCTCCAATCTGAAACTGATTCAAACCAGGAGGCCCTATCACAGCCGTGAGAACGATCCCATCTACCGTAACGAAGTCGCCGGGGTTCACCGTCTGCGGACTGACGACCAACATCGTTCCCGTGGCATTGGGGCTGTCGCGAACCTCAGCCAACCAAACCTCTAGGAAAACAAAGTCTGTTCGCTTGAACGAAGGCGGCGTCCCGTCGTACACCGTTGGAGCGTTGAGTGTGATCAGATTGTCGTTTGGCGTGTCCGTGTTCGTGAATTCGACATCCACGTAGTGCCCTGCGACAAGCGCTTGCCTTCTCCGCATGTGAAATGTGTTCGCGGTGAAGTCTGGATTGAGCACGGGACCGGGAAGCCACGGCGCATCGAAGCTGAAGTCATCGTAGGGGTCAGCACGCGTCTGCCCACGCAACCATCCCGAGTGGACATTGTGCTGGAGCACGTGGCGCTGGAATAGCTCGCGAACGTCCTGCTGGAGAACACCCTCGGCATCCAGAATCGGCTTGGTGCTCTGGTAAACGAGAGTGTCCCACGCCGTCTCTCCCGGCAGGAGATACCGAGAAAGCGTCGAGGACGGGAAATATCTTTCGTGGCGCGCCATCGCTAGGCCACCCTCCGGCTCTTGCATTTGCCGAATTCAGATTCGTCCTTCGGGACGAGACATGAAGGACATCGTTTCAAAAAGAAAGCCTCCACGTGACTGCCAACACCGCTGTCGCGGGTTTCGAGATGACCTCAAAAGTCAGGTAGTTGACCTGCATGTCGTAGAGCGTGACATCGATCGTCGGATCGTATGGCTGCCCTCCTTGCCCCGCGAAGTTGGGGTTCGGGTTCGTGACGGTTGGGTTGTCCGAGATGGTGGACATCAGCCCCATCTCGTTGAGAGGACCAACCGCTTCCGACTGGTTGAAGATGGTGGTGAAATTCACCACGTTCGTTGGGATCGACACTGCCGCTCCAGAGCTATCGCGGAACGTGGTCGAATCGAATGCCTTGCGCTCGATCTCGTTGTTGAGCCTTCTCTGCTCGACCGGCGGCGCATCGGGATTGAGAATGGCCCCGAGTGCTCCGGTGCCCACGGCAAGCATGTTGATTCCGTGCGGCGGCTCGGCATTGTCCTTGTAGAGACGCGCAGTCAGAATCCCCGCATCGAGAAGAACGATGTTGTCCTTTTGCCAATAGCAAAGAACCTCACCGGTCCGTGCGTCACGCATGTCAAAGGTCACCAAGCCCTTCACACGCAACCCGAGGTTTTCCTCATGCTGGTTGTGCAAGGCGAATTTCATCGCCGTTTTGGCGCGCCTTATGGAGTCGTGTTTGAGCATGAGGATCTCCGCTGTCGATTGTGGAATTTCATAGGCTCGCTACCGGCTACGGATAGGGCACCTGCTTGCCAAAGTAGAGGACTTGAGTCGTGCCTCCGAGGGTGTCGTAGAGGAACCCGATGACACCCATCGGCACCATACCGGAGAGGCTCCCAGAGCCCGTTGGAGGCAGCATTGGAGGCGGAGGCCCCCAAGCCCCCTGATTGAGATTCCCGTATGTGGTTGCGCTCCCGCCGCTCCAGGCCATGACCTGATTCGGAACCTGGAAAGCACTTCCGCCGGCCGGAGCCACCCCAGGAGTGCCATCCGTGAACGTGATCTTGTCAACCTCCGTGAACGCCAGGCCGTCGAGGGAAAGCTCATGTAGGCCAGCCAGCTTTCCCTGGCTGTCACAGAACGAAGAAAGCCGACCGGTCAATCCTCCATTATCCACTTCCAAGAAGTCGATGTTCTCGTACATCCCTTCCGGCAGCGTCATCGCGAAATCGACGTAACGATACGGGTCATTCAGGATGAAGTCGGGATCGGTGCTGAGCGTGTCCGTGGGATCGTTGACCTTCGACCCAAACGTAGGCACCGGCTCCGTTCCCGTCACGAGACTCTTGGTGAAGGGCGGAGTCCCTTCATTGAGCAGCGTGATGCCTTCCAGCAAAGGCTGCGAAGTCAGATAGGATGTCGTGACTGGCTCGCCGGGTGCGGCGCGAACCGTGGCGGGAATGTGAACAGAGGCGGGATCAACGACCACCCCGGCATCATTTGCTTCGGGGTTGATCGAGGCATTCGGATCAAAATTAGGATCAGGAGGCGCAATCAACAACGGACGGAAGGTCAGCCCGTCGTTGAGCGTGATGGTTTGTAGCTCGCGGTTGAATGTGAACGAATCCGGGGTGAGGATTACGACCTCCCCCTCACTATCCACATACTCAAGGTTGAACACCCTGTCCGCAGTGATGTTGGTGACTCTGAGCGAAATGGTTGTCGCATTGACCGTCGTCACCGTGACTTCTTCTACGGAGACATCCGCACCAAGCTCACCACCCGAAACGACGTTGTACTGATTGAGCACCATGTGGTGCGGCGCAATCAGATCTTCGCTCGGATACTCGTAGATCCGATAGCGAACCTCTCCCCATCGCTGCTGCGTGACCGACGCTGGGTCGAGCGCTCCAAAGGCCACAAACCCGATGTGCGGGGGCGTCAGCGACATGAGTTGCGTGAGCAACGTGTCCTGAAGCTGTGGGTTATCTAGCTGAGGAAGATGCCTGTACTCGACGTTGATCCAGCCTGCGCTTGGTTCTGTGATCTGCGTCGCGAAGTCTCCCGTGAAGTAAGGCGGCGGGGGCAAGTCTGGGCGAAGAATCGTGACACCCCATGTCGGATCGCGATGGATGCGAACCTTGATGGTAGAGCGCCAATCCATCTCCTCGACCACGGCTGAAAGATCACTATTTGGCACCGTCAACGAATCGGTGCGTGGGATCTCCCAATTGTCGATGTCTGCGAAGTCGCCCCCAAGCCAAACACCCAACGTGCGCTTGACCGTTGCAGGCGGCGTAACGACCACAGAAAAACTCTCTAGCTCAGCCGTTGCCGCTGTCGTACTGCCGCCGAACCCATAGGCAACACCATCAGTAGGCGTGAACGTGAAATTGGCGAAGAACGTGACTGTGCCGACCACCGTATCATCAAGGACTACAGTGACGGCATCCGAGTCTGGATCGATGAGCACTCGATAGGTGTGAAGATCTCCGTCTTGCCAATCGAAGTCGTAAGTAGCAACGTCAGCCCCGGAGTTGACATCGAACAACACAACGCGAGCAGGGTTGAGACCAACAGGCACACGCAACGTTATGCCGACGCCACGTGTGATACCGACATCATCTGCATCCGTGGTCCAGTAGAGCCCCGTGTTGCCAGATACGTCAGCCGTCGTCAGAGACCCGACCCGGAGACGCATCTCCATGATGCGCCCCTTGCTCGGGAGCGGGTCAGGATAGTAGTCCGTGAATTTCACCGCGTAGGAGAGCGTCTCTCCAGCTACTTGCTGATACTGAATCCGCTGGCCCTGGACGGATTCCAGTGTCAACGATCCCGCCTTGACCCACCCATCGCCATCGTCCGTGACTTGCCGCTCGGGCAGAAGCAGCCCAGAAAGTGAAATGGAGGGAAGAGTGCCAATCAGCCGTCGCTCAGTTACGGTTTCTTCGTAGGCCAACGTCGCAAGACGGACTTCACGCTCTCCATCGCGGACAACGATGTGAGCATCTCCTGATCCTCGGAGACCGCTCTCGACTCGGTAGGTGGCGTCTAGGTCGAGTGCTTGAGTCCTATCGAGGAACGCTTCCACTCGGCCGTACCCGAACGTCAGGTCGATACCATTGACGCCGGGCTGGTTGTTGTCCGACGTGCTCTTGAGCAACAGCGTGTCGGCGCTCGAATCGATCTCGGAGAAGCCGAACTCCTGACTGACAAACCAGATGTTGTTTGGATCGTCCTCTGGCTTGTCGTTCATCTCGGCCGCGACCACGACGCCGCGGAAGTGGTGAACCGTTGCGGCATCCTCGACTCCGTACCGGACAAAGCTCCACAAACTTCGCCCTGTCGCCTTCCGACTGAGCGATCCCCAGAACACCTGACCACGATCCGACGTGGGGAACAGCAGCACCGAATCTGCGGGCTTGGGAAGCCTCGGCACGCCACCTTCCATCGTCAAGACAAGTCCCGTGAGACTGCCGCCGACGTAGAGTTGCGCCCACCCCTCGGGAGTGTCCTTGATGTCATTCAGGATGACCAGGCGATAGGTTATCGCACTCGACAGGTCACCATCGCCGTCCCACTTGATCTCAAAGTAGCCAGTGAAGAAGGCATTGCCGAACAAGGACGGATCGTTGGGGAAAGCTGTGCTGTCAGAAACCGTGACCGTCGCCGTGTCGTCCGTGTTGTCCACGATCTCCACGATCTCGTAGACACCAGCCTGAGTGCCTTCAAGAATCTGAATACGAGAACCCTCGGCGCAGAAAACATGCTCGCGGACGATTGACGGAATGTCCGATTGCAGCATGGTGAACGTGGTAGACGACGTAATCGTGATCTCGGTCGCGAGCGCAATCTCCCAAGACTCGACTTCTTCGGGCCGAGTGGGCTCAGTCAGCATACCTATGTGCTGCACGTCGTTGATGAGCAACGCGCCCACAAGGTACAAGTGATCGTCGTTGTGTGCTCCGAACCCCACCCCGGTAAACACGCCATCCGTCTGGAACGGAACCTCCGTGTTCCCTCTGTCAACCACGAACCGCGGGACAACGATCACGGTAGAGGGAAGCGACGTGTTGATCTCACGCGAGTAGATCGTCGGCTGTCCGGTGCTGTACGATCCTGTCAGCGCATCATCGACGGGGAAGATACCCGACGTAGCGATGTCGTCCGGGTTCTCATCCTGCGCATTGACTCCAAGCAGCGACCAAACGGGATCAGCCTCGACAGGATCGGTCGTGCCATCGTAGGCAACTGACTCTCCAACTGCCTCGATCTCTCTGTCTGGCAGCGCGACCGTGTGATTGCTGCGGTTCAACAGCAACGTGGTCGGGCTGTTCAACGCTGCCGTGTATGCCTTCTCAAACCCCAGGAACCGATGACTGATGTACAGCGGCTCGCGGGGAGTCTGCGGAGCGAGCACGAGCCCAAACTGGAAACGTTCGCCCTCTTTGGATCCCCCTCCCGGCAACATCGCCGCGGGAGAGAAGACCGTGTTGTTCCCTGGGTGGATGTCGTACTTGTTGAGCACGACCCCCAACGTATTCAGCCCTGCGAATTCGAAGACGGGTGACGGGAACCACGTGTAGTCTACCCCCACCGTCATCGTCCCCGGCGGCATCAACGGGATCGGGATGGTGGTCGTAATCACACCGAGGTACGGGTTGACCGAAGAGACCTCTACCGGAGTCCCGTTGACACGAACCGTGACATCCTGCTTCGTGGCAGGAGTCGCATCGCCCCATCCCTTCACCAGCGGCCCGCAATCGACAAGGAGCGTATCGTTGGTGATTCCGTCATTCCCCTGAAACGTCGCGCCCTGGCCGTGCAAGAAATTCCAGGCCCCAGAGAACACGGTCTGGGAGGACGTGAAGTCCACGCTCTGGAGCGGAAACAGTTGAACGTCGTAGGCTCCGGTCGGGTCGAGTATGAATTCCGCACCGCCGGGAATAGTCGCGGCTCCCGTAAAGGAGCCCGTGAGCGCGGAGGCGATGGGTGCTCCGTCCACCAAGATCGTGAACGTATCCGCCTTCTGATTGCGAACGAGACCAAACGTGTAAGGGCCAGCCGTGCTCCAATTCGTCGGAGATGAGATAAAGTACGCCCCGCTCGTTACCTCGATGTGATCGATTCCTGCGATGCGCTTGAGCGTGAAGAGGGCTTCGACTGCGCCATCTGAGATTCTGAAAGTCGCTAGCGTCGTATCGAACAACGGAGGCACGAACGATGCAGACGGCACATCGATCGTGACCTCGCATCGGAATGAAGAAGCTGGCAGAACCTTCCCGCTGGTATCGATGAATTGCCATCCGTACCCGGCAGTAGGGGTCTTGGTCAGCAACAGTCGACCGGCACCGATAGTAGAGGTTCCGGTTCCTATCTCGACTCCCGCGAAAGTGGTTGCCGTGCTCGGGAGGTACGTGCCGTCGAAGATGATGGCATCAGCCGGGCTGATCACCGTGTTGTACGACACGGAAGTCATGCCCTGCACATCCAAGGTCACAACCGAAGCATCCCCTCCAGTTGGATGGGTGATCGTGTTGATCGTCAGAGGAACGGGATAGGACGAGTTGAATTGGTACGCCGTTTTGTCCTTGATGCCAGGCGTAAACTGAGCCTCCGTGAGCATGATCTCATCGAAGGTAATCTCCACCGTGTCGCCGGAAGGCGGCGTCATCGTGTACGAAGGAGGATCGCCCTTCGTCAACACAGAGGAAGCGATGCTTCCTGGCGGAATCAACGGCTGGCCTGACCACGTTTTGATCCCGAGGGCTTCTATGTCGTAGCGACCACCAAGCGTCGTACCCGTATGCGTGACAATTGCCGACGTGGGGCCATACGCATCCGTCGTTCCCACCGCAACGCTCACGGCTGTAGTCGGCGCGGCACCAAAGACAGGCGTGAAAACGTAGCTTGCGGGATTGAAGAAAGCCGTGTTCTCGGCCACCGCAGTCGAGAAGAAAACCTCAGTCTGAAACCCGTTGATCGACGTGACACTCGTGACGGTGCCCGCGACCATCCCCAAGCTGCCGTAGGATCCCAACCCGTAGGCCGTCCCTCCGTAGCCGCCCATGATCGGAAACGCGAAGGGCGGAGGCGTCGTAGCTCCGTATGCTCCTACGCCATACGGAATGCCCCCGTAGCCGCTCCCGACCCCATGAGGCGCAGGCACAAGGACGCCACCCGTGGACCCGTAAGGACCCGAACCGAACGGAACGTGTCCAAAGCCATTCGACATACACTACGCCGTTCCGGTAACGGCTACGACAAGGCCATCCCCCGTGAGCAAAGTCGAAGCGCCCGGAGGCTGATCCATGCGAATCTCCATGGTGCTATTGGGTGGAATCAACAAAGGAAAAGGCGGAATAAGAGGCAGAATGGCTGGCACATTAGGGGCCAGAGTGGTCACGTCAAAAGGAGTAATCAACGCCCCAATTAAAACACCAACTGGGTCTCTCACGTCAATACTGATGGTTATATTACCCGGAGGAAACACAGGCGTGACAGCTATGTTTACCATCACGGACACCGCTACCGGAGTAAACCCTGCCGAAAACTGAAGAATGTCATACTCACGGATCGTGTTGGGAGCCGGTACGCCGACCGGAATCAACATCTGACGCGAGAGCAGCTTCTCCGCAGTTGCTCCTACTCCGTTGGCCGCGGCGGTGATCCGCCCATAAGCATCAACTGTGAGATTGGTGTTCGTGTACGCGCCGGGAACGACTCCGGTCGTGATCATGTCCACTGTGGCCGGACCGTCATCCGCGCCACCAACAACAACACTGATTCGCCCCGGCGTTCCGGTCAGCACCCGATTGTTCGTGAGCGCACCAACAGGGCCACTGAAGGTGACATAAGGAGCCGAGATTGGCGCTCCTCCGCCGCCACCCGCCGTCAAATCGAAGAGAATCCCGCCCGGATCTTTGTACCAGGGCACCCCAGGTACACTGGCCGGAGCTGTGCCGTCCGAAACGAAGATACCCGACTGACCCGCTGGGATAGTCGTGTGCGCGATCTGAGGCATCTTGAGAACGGCGTCCAGCGTAAGAATCTGGTTGGTGGCTCCCCACAACCGTGCCGTATCTGGATAGGTGCCCGCAGTAAAAAGAGCCCCGCCGCCCGGTGTGAAGTCTCCAAGGAACGTATTGAGCGCTCCCGCTATCGAGTCCGAGATAAACACCAGATCGGCAGTCGGCCCCGTATGCGTCGTTGTCAACGTAATCGGGTTTCCAGCGCCGGGCCACGTCGCCAAAATTCCCGTGTTGAGTTGGAGCGCCTCCTGAATACCTCCAGGCCCGGCCCAAACCTCACCACCCGTGAACGTGATGTCCGCCTTTCCGTTGCTCGTAGCGAAAGTGATGATTCCAGCGGGAGCACCGGAGTCTACGAAGTTTGCACCCGCAACGAGTGTTGCAGGCGTCGCCGTCTCTGGATTCGGGATCTGGACGGTCCCAAACGCTTCGGTGGCTAAAGGGGCTGCCGTAATGCCCGGTGCAAGGAAGATATCTCCCGCGATACTAGCGAGCCCAACCGCGTTGGAGTCTACGTTGCCGCCCATGACATAGACGGTCCCGCCTGCCGGAGAATCCACGCCAGCGATGGCATAGGCCGATCCGCCCATGACGATGACCGACCCCATAGCGGGAGAAGCACCGCCTGTTGCCGTGTTCCCCTGGCCGCTGTAGCTCTGAAGCCGCAGATTGTAGTTTCGGAACAACGCCCCGCCTGGGGTGTTCTGGCCCGCGATGATCAGACCGTTTGCTCCGACCGAGCTATCGCTCCAGATCAAGTTGCCAAGCTCAATCATCGGGCCACTGCCGAAGAAGTTGGAGCGCAACGCCATCTCCGGCGCGTTGATCGCTCCGATCTCGGTAGCCGTTACAACACGAAGCGTTCCGTCCCCGGTCGCATCCTCTAGTGGCGGAGGATTGGTGGGGACACCCGAACCATGGATCTCTACAGCATCGGCATCGGCCGTGATCGTTCGCCCACCCCCGATGAGACGTGTCGGCGGTGTGGTCGTGAAGTCGTAGCCGTCGTAGGCATCATCGAGATCTGCGATGGATGTCGCCTGAGCAGAGACCTGATCGATCGCGTCCTGAACATTCGTGGCCGTGATCGTCGTAACCGAGTTGTCGTAGAACAACGACGTGCCAAGTGTAAGAGCAGTCTCGACAACCGTACCACCGAGAGTGAGCGTTCCATACTCGGACGATCCAAGCTGGAGCGTTGGCGTACCCGTGACACCCGTATCGTCTACGTTGATACCCAGATAGGCCGAGGGATTCGGCCCGCCTACGATGCAACCGCGTAGTGCGATGAGCAGGTCGCCTGGCGTTCCCACTGCGCCGGGGTTACCACGAACCGCGTCCGTAGCAGCATTCTCCATGATGAAGCGACAATCCTCAAACCGTGCTGCCGGTGCAAAGGAGTCCACGCAGAACGAAGTGACTCCAGCACCAACCTGTACGAAGTCACAGTCGCGGAAGTTGGCTTCCGTCGTGGACCCAGCCTGGTTGGAATCCAAGATCGCGCTGCTTGTGCCGCGAAACTCGCTGCGCGTCGCGACGACCTCGGCCGTGTTCGGCCCTGTGGGGGATAGCTGTAGAGCTACAGCCGTGTCATCCGTAGTCGCATTCTGGATCACCTTGCACTCGTGAAACACGAGACGACCCACATCGATGGCCACCGCTGGCCCTTGCCCTACACTGTCTCCGTTCTGCAAGACTCGGCTGTTGGAGAGATACGCCTGACCAAGACCTACCTTGCGAACCGCGGCGCTTGCTGTGGACGCATTATTCTCCAGCAACACTGCATGGATGTGGCAGAATTCACCGCCACTCGTCATGTTGAGAACATGCGGCGAGCCTGATGTGGTACGAATGCGGACTGACTGATCGGTATCGCCAAGGAAACCACCCGTCGAAGGCCACCCGATGACATGCACGTAGGGCTCAAAGGTGACCGCCTCATCATACAGACCAGGGCGAACCGCAACAATCACCGGGTCAGTCGGGGATGGTGAAACACCACCGTTGTACGTGGGATCGAACAACGCTGCCTGGATCGCATTGTCAACTGAGTCGAAGTCGGCAAAGCCTTCGGCAACCGTGGGATCGCTGGGAGTGTTGGAGTAGTCCTTGCCACGGTTGGCATCGACGTAGATGATGCGACCGCTGGCGGAGACGTGCTCGATGAGCCCCAGCAACGTCTGGAGATTCTGGTTCTGATCGTCGGCCCATCCCTCTGGAGTCGCATCAACCGGAATCGGAGGAAGCGGAGGATCTATACGCTCCCCACCCGCTACCAGCTTGAGATCGGCAAAGAAGGTAAGGTATCGAATCCGCACATAGGTCTCGGTGATAGACACGCCATCGTCCACCACCTGCCGAACCATGTAGGAACCTTCATTATCGATCGTGAAGGTGATCGGACCAGGACCAGACGTACCCGACAAGACTGCGGTTGATGGCGTTCCGTCTGGAGCATCCGGTGTGAATGTCAACGACCAACCGATCGTGACAAACGGACCACCGACGTAATTCAGCGTGATGACATCGCCAGAACGTGCATCATTCCGGCTGGTGTCAGTCAGAGGATTGATTCCGTTTACGAGGCTTTGGATGGCCATGAAACTTCTCCAAAGAGACCTGTAGCGGCCCTTATCTTGGCTCGGCTATAGGGCCTATATCGGCCCATCTCACAGGTAAAACTGCGCAGAAACATCTTCCCCCGTAACGACCTGAGGGCGTCTGACGCCAAGACGATCAACTCCCACACGGTAGATCTGGTCTGTTGCCGTCTCCGGCATGATCGTCTCCAAGCGAAGGAGACTCGGCGAAACACGCACGTTGGTTATGCCTGACCCCGAAGGCACGAATCCCACAGAGCCGCCATCCGGGCCAAGCAACGTTTCCAAGCGGTAGCGGCCCCCATTGGGGCCATCGCTGAGGGTCAGAATTTCACCTTCCTCGGCCAGAGACCAATCCTGGCTGAGATCTTCTAGCTCACCACCATCCAGAATCGTTACCGTGCCCACCAAACCTGTAGGCGAGGTTGTATAGCTTCGAGGCGTTGTCTCCGCACCGATGGGCATACGGAGAATTTCACGGACACGGTAACGCCCCAACGTGGCCTGATCGACGCCTCCGAGCGTGGGACGGGCATTGGGGCCTGACAGAACCTCCAGAATCGCTCCAGGTAGGATCCACCGAAACTCACGCGTGGGGTCCGAGAAGAGGAAACGATCGGTCAGCGTCTCACCTTCTGTACCGGTGACTTCCTTGGCCCCGGTGCAGAATTTCCGAAAGTCCTCGTAGTAGAACGTGTCGAAGTCAAAGGAAACCGTATCTTCAAACAGCGTGTCAAAGGATTCCAGAAACAGGTTTCGGTAATCGTAGATTGCGTGGCCCGGTTTGAGAGCCCGGAGCACGATTCCGACGTTTTTCTGAAGCACGAAAGGAAGATCGGGGAAACCCGTACCGATGTCCCCCTCGATCAGATCGCCTGTACCTGGGTCTGTCCAAACCGTCCGATCGCTGACGTTGATCTCAAACGTGAATTGATCGGGGAAACCCCACGCGGTGTTGGGGTCACGCTGGTAGGCAACCTTCGCCAACACCGACACGACGGCCGAAGTCAGCGCCTCGATGCCTTCCTTCTGGACTTCCAGCTTGGCTCCCTCCAAGAGTAGCTCGATGATTCTCTTGAGGAAGGTTCGATACGAGACATCCCCTGGGATGGTGGGCACGTCCCGATTCGACTTGGCCTCAGGAAAGGCCAACGCACCAATGACCTGCCACAGATACTCTGGACGTGTGAAGTTGATGTAGCCGTCGAGAGCAGCTTGCTCAGCCGTGACCTGCACCCGAGCTAGAACCTCGGCTAGCGATCGAAACTGCGTAGTGTAGTACGGGCCATTAATCTGACTGACGTAATTCGATGGGAGAACGCGCAGGAACGTCTCCATGATCGAGTCCGTCAAGTCTTGGATCTGGTTGGTGCTGTCCTGACCCTCAAGGCGAGTCGGTGCGGGGTTCTGCTCGATGCTAAACGGCAGAAACCGATCTGCTCTGTCGTCGCCGTTGGACACTACTGGTCTTTTTCATCCACGATGGTGAGGTTGACGTTTCCGAGCGTGAAGTACTCGATGTCAAAGGCATCCAGGTTCTTCACGCCAGCGTTGGTCGAGCCAACGATGTAGCTGACCGTGTACTTGTAATTCGTGGGACTATCCCCAACGGCAAGCGAGATGACTACTCGGTTTGCCGTCCGATCTCTACGGACCTGATTTCGCTCTTGAGGAGTCGCCGTGGGGAATTCTTCCTCAAGAGTTACATCGTCCGTGTAGCCCATGATCGATGCCCCCGCGTCCCCGATGATGTACGCACGACTCGCACCGGATCCAATCGAAGGAAGATCCACGATCTGCAAATCCATCGCCAGATCATCCTGCGTGACCTCGCGAAATTCCGTCGCATCTCCGCCGCCTGTAGTCGTCGCCGCGTTCAACTCCTCTTCGATGAGCCAAACGAGCACGGACTCCGTGGAGTACTCAGATAGGTAGGTAATGTCTGCGTTCTGTGCCGTCGTGAGCGACTCTCGCAGCACGGCAGAGCCAGGCTGTCGCGCGAGTTTTGTGAAGGGAACCGTCACATACGCGACACCAACGCTCCGGTTGATCTCTGCCGCCTCATCCGACTGACGAACGGAGTCACCCAGAGACAACCCTTCGTAAAACACCTTCAGGTTCGATCGGATGCTCCGATCTACCGTAGACGTGGCTGCCTCCGACTCCTTGATCACAGTAGCGGTTCTGTCCACGAGTACCGGAATGGCCTCCTTGATCAAGATGTCCGCCGTAGCGTGCTTTTGGGCATCGACCGCGTCCTGGGCAGTGCGTACCGCCAGGTTGATCGTGTACTCGACCACGAAGTTTTCATCGTGCGAGTAGTCAACACTGAGACGCTGGCCCGAGAGAATCGCCCCCGACTCGACACGCTTGATCTTGACCGGAGTCGTCTGGCTACCGGGGATAATCGTGTAATCGCTGATGCCGCTGGGATCGAAGGGACCGCGGAACAGAACCGTGCGATCCTCGTTGTACACCTTTACCGTCAGAACATTGGCACCCAGGTTGAACAAAGACTCGGGAAACTCGCCAATGATGACATGAACCTCATCCTCTACAGGGATAACCTCGCCGGTCGGCTGACCATTGACCTCATCGATCTGGAGATAGGATTGCGATTCCGTCGAGAGGCCGTCCAACAACGGCGATTCCGTCTTGAAGAAGCGGTAGTTGTCTTCATCGAGAACGCCGGTCACAGCCCCCGTGACCGACAACACCTCTCGTGTAGGCTGCCGTGGCAACACAAACTTGCGACTGACCACGTAACGATAGTCCCCAAGGACCACATCGCTGAGAGCCGTGATCACCGGCTGCGGGACCGCATCGCTCAACTGAATTGTCTTGTAGTCGAGAATCTGCACATCCGTCAGGTCGTATGCAGCCGACTGCGAAGCATTACGGAGTCCCAACCCTGCGTCGGGGAAATCCAACATCTCGGCAATCGGATTGTCCACCGAGAGTGTTGGGTCCATGGCTTCAAACTTAAGCTCTGCCGGGTTGCCAAAGAGCTTGAATTGGATGTTGTAGGCGATCTCGAAAGTGAAGGCGAACGTGTCCGTGACGGTAGCGAGGACATCGCCACGGGTATAGACATCAACCTTCCCTCCGACGTGTCGTCCCGAAGCAGGATCGAAGTCCCGCTGCATCAACGTGTTACCCGACGTGACAACCTTCGCCTGCTCAACTCCTGGAATGTTTGCTAGAGTCTGGCGATATCCCGCCTCGGTTCCTGTATCAGACCCAGCCACGGCATTCCTGGCTCGCGTCGCCAATTGCAGATTCGTCTCCACACCCCGACCACCGAACGTCGGCCCTGGATTCACTACCTGGAGACCGCCGACCTGATCAACGAGTGTCCGAATCTGCCCGCGCGCCACATTCCCTTGCGTCCCTACCTCATCGGCACGGATGGGCACGTCGAGAGAAAATAGCCCTGTGACCGGATTGAAAAACGATGCCACGCTATCAAGAGGCATTGACGCAGACTGCGTTGTGCTGAAAAAGACACCACCGATAGCAGCCCGCGTGCCGAGAGGAATCTGGATCGTTTGCTTGGGCCGTCTCGAAGTGAAGAAGGTGAGAAGCCCGCGTGAGTAAATACCAGGCCGACGAGATTCGCCAACCCTCGCAGCTTCCTGCTCAAAAGCCGCATCAATGATGGCCTGAGTTTGCTGCGTACTGATGTTCCCAAAGGCACGCTGAAGCGCTTGCTTGTAAGCCGAATTCTGGACGGCAATGGAATCACCGTTCGCGTCGATACCATCAACCCGCAACAGAGAATCAAAGGACTGTGCGCGATGCAAGAAGTCCACGATAAAGCGGACCCGCTCTGCCTCACTGGAGGACGGATCAACAACCGTGTCACGAATCACGGCGCCAGGCGCGAGAGCCTGGGTTGGATTCGTCCGCAAGATGGATGTGATCGTCTGCTGTGTGATGTCCGACCTCGACACCACCGGAAAAGCACCCACCTGGAGGTTGACAGTGACGGGGTTGCCGAAGACCTCGATCGAGAAAGCCGACTCCGACTCAATCTGCGTCGATTCATCGAAAGCCACCGCCGTCACGACGTAGTACAGCGGATCGCTAATGGGAGTAGACGCGAACACGCCTACGGCTACCGTGGGAGGCGTGCTCGATGGGCCGGCGGTGCGGTTGTGCCTGAATTTGGCAAAGACAACCTGCGTGACAGAAGCGACCGACACGGAAGTGCGGATGTTCTGGACCGTCTCGGGGACTTCAAAGACATCGAGGAAATCAGTCTTGAGCAGATTCTCTTGCTCGTTGTACGTGATCGCTGCCGCCAACTCATCCGTCAGCGTCACGTCCTCCAGTCTCTCTATGGTGTCTCCACCCTTGGTCTGGGTCTCCCGCAGTTGCACATACAAAGGGTCGGCCGCAGGAGTACCATCCGGGTTCGTCGCGATGGAGCTGTCGACCTCCAATGTGTGGAGGGTATCGGTCTCTTCTACAACTACCGTGTCCTGTACAAGATCGAGATTGATGCGCTGATATCCGATAGCACCGCCGCCCGAAAACTCCGAAGCATAGAAGTTGATCCCCCGAACGCGCGCGTCCGTGGGCATCTGCACAGAGATCTCAATCTCCTCATCGAACCGTTCCACCGTGATGTTCGTCGGAGGATCGGGAATGAAGGAAACGTCGGCCTCCTGTACGAGCGTCACTTCAACGCGAGCGGCTGGTGATACCGCTCCCGAGAAAGAGACTGCACGCACCTCGATGACGTTGAGACCAGGCGCCAACTCCAATCCCTCGGGATACACTGAAGGATTGGGAATCTGGAACGACTCACCTTCGAAGATGATCAGGTCGGGATTCGATGTGAAAGCCTCACCACGAACACTGATCTGCATGTCCACCGTCGAGGCGTCGACAGTGCCCTGGAAGAAGCGTTGCGGCAGCGTTGTCGTGAAAATGGAATTCTCACGAGCTATGCCGTCTGGACCGAGGATTTTGGGAGTCAACGACATCAGCTAAAAGACATCCCCTCTGGTGATATCTTCCTTCAACCCAACACCCCCGAGCCCTAGGGATTTCCCGCTGGCTCCCACAAGTGCCGCTGCTCCGGGGGCAACATACACTGTAGTGAGAGTCACCGGGTCTCCCGAAGCATTGGTGCCGGTGATGACCACGTTGAACACGTTGGGATCATCTGCCTTCGGAATCACATTGATCGACAACACAGCGAACAACCGCTCTTGAGCGGTGATTGCCTGAAACTGTCCGGTGAGAGTCTGTAGACGCTTGAACGTATCGACCGTCCGAATCACATCCTCGTTGACGCCAATCGTCGTCCGATTGACTGACTTGTTGCCGAGGAAATCGGACAGTCTTGAGCCATAGTACGTGTGGTAAGGGTTGGACCCCCGTCTCGTCAGGAGGATCTTGATCAGCGCCTGGTTCAACAGATCCTCGTTCTGTACGAGGAGCGCGAGTCCTTGAGTGTCGAAGCGGTAGTCATTCTCGATTCCAGTCATCGAACACCGACGACACCGTTGTTGAATCGTGGCATAGGTGACTTTGAAAACGGGATTGGCCTTGATTGGCGTAACGAAACGAGGATACCGAGTCGTGATGCTCACAAACTGATTGATGCTCGTTGCGGTGACTAGATCTTCGCGCTCCGCCATCTCCCAGCCGGGGTATACCTGTCGGCCTCGGCTCGCGATCTGTCCCGTGAACCCCAACGCTTCAGCAGCGGTCCCGCGCACGTCTATGCGAGAAAGAGGCCCCGCATCGTCCGTGTCCGTCAAAACCAACACACCATTGCGACTTACCGGCAAGATGCCAAGCTGGGCATTCAGAAAAGCCGCAGAGAGAAGCCCGACCACGCGTGCCGCCTCGACACGCACACCAACAGGAAGCACGAAGTCTTCTAGTGACCCGCGAGCATTGCTGATCGTAATGCGATTCCGTCCACAAGGGATAGTAAACGGACCGGGAGCTTTTGCCGCAATCCGAGCAGAGGAAACCAGACCTTGCTTCGGAATGTCCACGTCATCGTTTGCCGTAATCCGAACAAAGTCCCCTGACGTAACCGGCTGAAGAGTCTCCAGAGAACGGCGATCTTCCCCTAGGGCTACCCGCTCCTCAATGGTGAGATGCGGGCAAGGAAAACCGATCTGGAAATCGACAGTCATGCTGGTTCACGAGGGGTTTGCTATAGGCAAATCACGCAGTATTGGAGTCGTCCTCTACGGGATGGTCCCACCAAAGAGTGTCGAATTCCCCCAAGTTGGCGTAGTTGGGTTGGTTGAAGTCGGGAATGAGATCCTCATCTGGCAATCCCTGGCTCTCTGTAGCAGTTTGACTGGCCTCCAAATCTGCTTTCAACTTCGCAAGAGCCTCATCGGCATTAACCACCACTCCGGGTCGTTCCGTAATCTCCTTTCGCTGCTGTTCCCGTAACTCTCCTCGGGTACGGCCGCGAGGAATGAGGGTGTAGATGATCTTGTCGATAGCCTGCACGATGAGAGCAACATGAAGATTCGGCTGAACCATCCGTTGATCGCCTAGGGGCACGCTATCCACGCTTCCGCCTACCGCTTGCGACAGAACATTCTCTCGCTCGTGAATGAGTTGCTCGCGGTAATCCATCAACTTGATGATGCGAGCCTCCAGATTGTTACGACGCTCCTGAATCGTCGGATTAGCCCACCGACGTGCGAAATCCACGTGGTACGCAATCTGCTGATCGGCTTCACTCAGGTCGATCATGCGGCCAATTCTACGGAACGGATAGCGTCCCCACCGAAGCCACCCACCACGATCGGGACCACCCACCGACCGGTTATCGCTCTCGGGAGACACCACGCCAAACTCCGGCTGTTCGCTGAGAGCGCCGTCCACTTCTTCATCGTTGATCGGAGCCGTGGGATCGATGTCCGGGTTCTCATCAGGATCACGGTCCGATTCCCAGAGCACATGATCCGGCTTGAGGAACAAGGAAATCTCACACGGATTGCCGCCCTGAGCGATGTAGGCTTGCACGAGCTTGTGCAGGGACGAGCTTTCAGGCATCACGGAGAAACCGGTTCTACGCTCTGTTACTTCTCCCGAGGAATCCTCATTTCGACGGGCATAGGACACCGTGATCTCACCAATACGCTGTAGCTCGGCATCGATGTAAGCCAAACGAGCATCGATGACCCGCCGTTCATTGAGGATGAATTGGCGGAAGATTCGCCACTGCGTCTGCCGAAAACTCCCAAGGAATCCGAAACTCATCAGCCACTCCCCTGTACAAGCGCTTTGAAGAGATCCAGCGCGATCGTCGGTATGCCGCCAGCCAACATGACCACCCCGCCACCGTAAGCTCTTGGGCTGTCGTAGGGCTTGTTGCCTGCCGAAACGAGAGCAGACAACACCCCATCTGTCCCCGGCGCAACAACCACCAAACCGGCTGCCGCCGGAATCCCAATGAAAAACCGCAAGAGGTTTTGGATCATCGCGTTGATCCGGTTGAGCAACGCTTGCAACTCGATAATGCGCGACTGCAAGAATTCGATGAAGCGCTTGATCAGATCCGTGATTGCTTGAAGAGCAGCCCGGATGCTGCGCAGAAGTGCAAGCAACTCATCGAGGAATCGATCGATAGCGGGGAGCCCCTGAGGGAACAGCCGAATAGCGATCCAGCCGTCCTCCTGTGGTCGCTGGAAAGGCCCTACCGCAACTCGGAGAGCAAAAGCCGCTTGCTCATAGATCGCATCGGAGAATGCGTTGCGACAAAACTCCAGCGAATCGATATCGATGTTGTTCCTTCGGCTAAAGACCACAGGCGACTTGTCTACGGAACCTTGAATGCTCTTCCCGCCTCTACGGCTAATCTGAAAGAAGTGCTCCGCACGAGCCAACAGACCGGGATCTTCCATCTGCTCGACATTGCGCCCTGGTGATGTGATGCCAATACTGAGCGGATTGGGAGCTAATCCTGACTTGACCTCTCGACTACTCAATGCTTCGATGATGCTTACGGACTCGCCGAGATCGAATTTGAAGTCTAACAAGTCCTTGCAAGTCGAGACCACAACCTCCTCCAGCGAGGCTGGAGGACGATTCTCTCGGTACATGCGATTCGTCAGGTTGACGCACCGGGCCAACAACCTCTTGCGCCATCTCGCCAGGTTGTTCGTTGACTCGTAAAACTTCGCCACTCGCCACTTACGACCGAGAAGCTGCGGCGTCAGGACTCCAGCCAACTCTTCAAGCTGTGTGTACTTGCGCGCCTGTCCCTCGTAGCCTGACCATGACGAGCTAGCTCCCTCAAACTCCAAATCCTCCTCTGTCGGCGGATAGTTGAACGTGTGGATCGTAGGAGCATCGCCCTCCGTCGAGGACGTTCCGACCTTGACCGGCAAGTCCGCCCGACTCAGCACCATGACAGCCAGAGCCGATACGACGCAGCGCAGATACTCCTCGGTGGCTCCGCCAGGGAACACGATCTCCAAAGGCGCGGACAGAGGGCCTGCGTCACCCGGCGTAGTGGCTTCCTCAAACGGAAAAGGCTGGACCAACGGCAGCGTCACCGGGTTGCCTACGTCATCAAAGAAAACCCGAGCAACGTCATAGGCAAAGTCCTCCGGCTTCTTGATCGTTTTGCTGACGGCCCGAACGCGGACGAAGAATTTGGAGGGCCGTCCAGTCGGCTTGAATTTGGACAGACCACCCTCGTAGCCAAACTCCGCATCGAACGGCATTTCCTCAAACGGAATCGTGATGCCGTATCCCTTGCCGGGGAAGAACGCGCCAGCAAAGCCGCTCGTGTAGAACGTCTTTTGGATGTAGTAGTTGCCGCTGGCGTCCTTGAGATCGCTAAACTGAATCGGCGCAGCGTCGGAAAGGCTCTTGACTCCGAACACCCTCACAGACAGAGGCTTGAGTTGTCGGAACGGTCCCTGGCCCGTGACCCCTTCGTTGAATTGCAGGCTGTCCTCGACTCGTAGCTGGTCATAGCCACCGAACAACACGATGGGCTGCCCATCTTCGTTGACCGCCGTGCCCACGTCTCGCCCCTTGTTGTCCTCCTGTCCTTCGTTCGCTCCCTTGATCGGCTTGTCGTACTGGACTGTAATGCCCTGCGAGATCGTGGAAACCTCGACCAAGAAACCCGAGGGCGGAAGCTGTGCGAACGTGGTGAGGAAATTACCGGGCGTGGGAGCCATCCGCCACGTAATGTTCACCGCGTTGAAAGCATCCGAGAGCTTCTCATTCTTCAACTGCTCGCGTGTCGGGAAGAACCCCGGCTTCGCAAACGAAGTGACCGCAGCACCCTCGTATCCATACGTCGCCCGAAGTTGAACAACTGCCCCCAGACTTCGCGGCAACGGAATCTTGCGAGTGAACAGAGCCAAGATGCCTCTGATCAGCCGGATGAGTCGTTCCAGTGCCGAAATGTCTACCGAGACGTACAAGAACACCGCAATACAAGCCGAGAAACTGGAGATGTTCGGCCGGTTCGGGTCACGTCGATCAACAAGCCGAGTTATCATCCGTCGCTCGTAAGCCGTGAATCCGCCGAGAAGGTTGCGAAATTCAGGCCCTTTCAAGAGCGACCAATCTCCGTGAAGATACAACCCTGCTTGACGTAGGTCGTTGAGAATTGCCTCAAGAAGCGCCAGGAGAGCCTCGATCAACGCGATGATCGGATCGAGAAAACCGATGGCGAACGTCTTGAGAATCTCCAAGATCTGCAACAGGATGTTGAGGATCTGGATGAGCAACGAGAAGAATTGGTCTACGGCTTCGCGGACTTCCTCCAGAAAGTCGGGAATCCCGAGATTGACCGTCTGCCAGGTGCCTACGAGCCCCTGCTGTTGCGGCCCCTGTTCTGGGTTTGGCACCTACCTGCCTCCTCCATGCTTGAGCCGCGCGAGTTTGAGTTGTAGATCCTTGATCTGCTTCCGGTCCTTCTCGATCTGTTCCTCGATCAAGCCACCCAATTCCCCGAGCCTACCTGCCATGCGCTCGAATGTTGGGATGCTTGTGATCTCGACCTCCCCATCAGGGTTGGTGTTCTGCCAGGCGTCTGTTGGAATGCCCATCTCATCAAGCCGTCGCTTGGCCTCTTCTGGAGTCAGATCTTCATCGAGTGGCTTCATGACTGCGCATCCTCTAGAGACTTGGCCTGCTGTAGCTGGCGAATCTGCCTGCGCCTGTTCTTGGAAAACCGACTACGGCTGATGTTGAGCGTGACCAAGATGCCATCCTCTCGGTTCACGCGGAAATTCAGCCAGGACAACCGCAACGGCCGGAATTGATCGCTGTTATCGAGTACCTCTGTGATGCGGTCGGGCAGAACCGGACGCCCATCGCCCACAGCGGCGCTGGGGTTGCCGTCGTTCGTCTCAAAGGTTGAGTATGTGGGATCTCCCGGCTGGGGGCGCTCGGCGTCGAGACGCGTGTCAGCTACCCAAAACCGCCGGTCGAGCACGGAGAGTGCGTCCGTCGTGTTGGCGAAAGGCGAGATCTGGGTCAGTCCCGCGACACCCTGAATGAGAGCATTGGACATGACTCCCAACCCCTCATCTGGGATAAGAGGATTCCCCAAATCAGAGATGTGAGCGTCGCGCTGGAAGATGAAGTACGACCCTTCCTTCGTGCCTGTGAAGAACACATTGAACGCATCGATGAAGCTGAGCGTTCGCTCGCGCATCAGCAAGATGAGATCCACTGCCTCATCTGAGAGGAGAGCCGAAGGACGGATGATGCGGTAGGAGAACGGAGCGATGGAGAACAGATTGTCCAAGTACGAATCCGCTGGAGACCCGTTCTCTCCAGCAAACGACGTGGGCCTCAGATCCATCTGCCCTTCCACCCCCGGACCGCCCGGAGGATCGGCAAACGGAGCCGTCGAATCGCTCACAGTTGGGTAGACGGCATACTCCGCTTGGTCGCCAAACGTAATGAAACTTCCGCCGTTCTCTCCAGAGAAGGTCGTTGTGGGATCTATCGTCACCGACTCAGAAGCAACCTCCGACACGCGGTAGAACCCCCGGTTGTCATCCAACTCAGACGGAGCGCCCGCGATGAACGGAACCTCTTGCCCAGGCGTAGCCACGGTCCGATTCGGAACAGAACGATCCCCAAACGGCCGTGCTCCTCTTTCCTGACCAGTGATGGGAATACCGCCTGGTCCGCTCAGATCCCCCGCACCGTCGATGAGAACGATGTCGCCTTCCTCCACTCCAGCACCAGCGAAGTTGACGCTCCCGTCCGTGTCACGAACACGCCGAGGATCGAGCGATGACGCTTCGATGGGAACCCACCCGCCGGTTTGCGCACCGTAGTCTGCCGTGCGCTCGATCAGCACTTCGTCAGCGACCAGATCGAGAAGCTGCTCATTCGATTGCTCGTGCGGAACCGGAACCGCCCGCAGGTAGATCTCGAAAGCCTTTCCGTTCACGTTAGCCGCGCTGACAGCCGAGATCCCCGGAGCAGCAAGAGCCAGGCGATTCTCGTCTGGAATACCCGCGATCTCGACCTCATCGAGCAATGTTCCGTCGCTATCGAGCAGACGGAACATGTCGCCGGGGTTGATGTTGACGTTCTCATCCAAGAAGTCGCCTAGAGTAGTGCCGCCAATGGTCTCTATGACGTAAGGCCACTCCTCACTCGTAGGAGGCAGCGTGTCTGGGCCATAGGTCGTCACCACCCCACGCCGAATCTGGTACGCGTACTGGAGCGGCAGCAGTGCTTGCGACGCATCGGTGAGCGGCAGATGGAACCGACGAATGCGACGTACCTCAAACCGCACACGCTCGGGTTCCGACATGCCGTAAGTCACCGCATCCCGAAACCCGATATCAGCCGGGAGCAGTGAGTTGTTCGCGTCCACGACCTTGGGCGACACTCCTCCCAGATCGAAAACGGGCCTCGGGATTGACGGCTCCAGAAACACACCCGCCTGCGCTCGAAATGCCGGAATGGCTGTCTCTGTATTGAGCTGATCGCCAGGGAAAAGACAATTCACCTGCGCCGCACCTTGAGCCGCTCCGTCATGAATCAAATCCCAGTTAGCCTGACTAAGCCGCCACAAGAAATTCTCCGCCACGCTTGGATACACGATGGCATCGGGATCGTTGACAAAGGACGTGTTGACTATGGGCGTATGATCCGTAACACGAATCTCGTTCGCAGCAGGTGTGCCGCCTTCAATGATCTGACCTCCTCCGAAAGTCAAGATGACTGCCGTGCTTGCGGGAACCTTGGGATTGAAAAACCTGACTCCTCCGAAGCCGTAAGCTGTGTTGTCAGGCCCCGGCGTCCGATACCCCACAAGGTTCCTCGGCAAGCCTGCGCCTGCCCGATCCATCCGCACCTCAGCAGCCCAGAACCCAGACACGAAAGAGTCCTCCGCCACTGCTACCAAATCCGCCTCAGTCAAACCCCCTCCGTTCGCATCCTCAACCGTGGTGTCATCGTAGGTGAACACCGCGTTGGCAAAGTCCACCGCCGTGTACTCGACGCTGACAACCGAAGCGATGTCCGCCACGTCGGGGATGAGATAAATCCGGTTTGTGGCAGGAGGCCACGCATCCGTTCCGTTATCGAGGCGAGCCGACGTGATCGTGATTTCCTTGGTCAGCGTGTTGACGCTGACCAGTCTCGGAAACTGGACCTGCAACCAGCCGGCTCCTGTGTTAATCGGGTTGGTGTTTGTCGTGAGCCCGTAGGTAGCGAAAGGCCAACCTCCTGCGAGGGGCTGAATCGCGTGCTTGACTAGGTAGGTACCTGCCTTGGTGGTCGCCCTAGCAGACGTGTCGTCGCTACTGGCAATGGTGAGGATGTCGCCAGCCTCCACATTAGCCAGATTGCCGCTCGTCACATCAGCCTCAGTGAGCACCGCAACCCGATTGTCGAAATCCGGGTTGAAAGTGGCTGCTGCCGAAGTACCGGTGCCGTAGGCAATCGTCCCGTTCTCGTCCTGACTCCAAGACGGAATGGCCGAGAAGACCACTTCCCCGGTCGAGGGCAACGGCGTGTTCCCGTGTCCCTCAAACCCCATGACCTTGATCGATCCACGCCCTGTGTTGAGATCGAAACTGCCTATGGTCGGGAACGAAAACTCTCGATTCAAGAATGTGAACGGAACGCCGCCATTCACTTCTGCCGGGTTGTTGACCGTGATCGCATCCTGACCGCCAGGGCCTTCCACAAACTCGACCCTGAGACGCCCATGTACCGGTTGTCCCACCAACGCTGGTGTGCCACGATCGAGAACACCGCGCATGTCGATGCCCTCACGGAAAGTCGTTCGATCGTTGTCAATGTAACCCGTCAGGCTTGCTCCGCCAGACGGAGCCGCTGATGTCGTGTCCACATCGACCGTGAACCAGAGCGGCCGTGAGAACCCCGGATTCGAGATGTCCTCTGGTACGTCGGTCGGCCCAAACCCCACCGTGAGAAACGGAGCAGCCGTCTGGAAACTGAGCGTTTGTTGATCGAAGAAGGGCGGCGGTGATGTGATCGTCTGAGGCCCAAGGCCACTGAATGGTGCGTCTGCCGTGGGGACTCCGACGCCATTCATGGCGATCTCGATGTATCCCACGAACACGACCGGATTGACCGTATCGTCTGCCGTCCAAATGTTGATCCGAATGCGGTTGTCGTTGGCCGGGTAGGCAAAGGGTCCGCCCGGATCAACGATGTCATTGAGACCGCCAGTCGGACTCGGAGGCGGATTCCCGTCGTTGAACACGATGAAACCTGGAGAGACAGACGTGACATCGAACGTCGTAGTCGGGCCGGCTACCGAAACCACCATGCCAGGAGGAGCCACAGTCGGCGGCTGGTTAACGTAGGTCTGCATCGCCAGAAACTCGTAGCGAAAACGCGCACCTGCCGAAGTCGCCGTCACGAAGCGCGCAGGATGAAGCCGACTTCCAGAGGCGCCGCCTTCAACCGTCCCGAGGTTGATGATGCCTTGCGCTCCTATCGGAATCTCGCTCTGTGGAGTCTCGATGAGGAGCAGATCGTAAGGCGCAACGTCACCCACTCCCGAGCCCGGTGTGTAGCCTCCGGCAGTCGTAACGGGCGTAGCATCCAGGCTCGTGAGCAACGCCGCAGGCTGCTCGCCCCCGAACGACAACGACGCGAGGACTTGCCCATCCGTTCCTTGAATCTCATCAGGATACACAGCCCGAGGAGCGGGGGCATCGGTACTCACGATCGTCGCGAAGGCTGCCTTTGCCTCACCCAAGCGATCGATTTCCGTATTCGTGACGTACAGATACGGAAGCGTGTAGTCCCCCGAGTCGTTCGTATAGCCACCCGTAAGCGCGGGGATCTCCAGAGGATCGGTCAAGCTGTTGCGGAAGCTCACTTCAGCTTCCAGATGACTGAGTGGATCTGGAGGCTTCTGGCCTAGTAGCTCCTTGAGGAAGAAGATGCTGGGATCGAGGATCGACGGCAGCGTGTTGTCCTCATACACACCATCGCCATCGTTCACACGAAGATCGAAGTCTACGCGATAGCTTGGGAGTCCTTTTACCTCCGCAGCCCGTTGCTCGTTCTCCGAGGGATCGGCCGGTTCAATGTCCACGTCCGGCGGCGTAATGAAGATGGTATCGCCGCGCTCCAGCGTGAGCGGCGTCGCGTCCTCGGGCTCATCGCCAGCCTCAAGAATCTCAGTCGAATCGAGGATAGGATCGCCAGTCGAATTGTTTGAAGTCACGAACGTGAGGATGCAGCCCTGGAGAACCTCTCCTACAAACACCTTTTGAGGTATGGAAACAGTAAAGTCCCCAAACCCAATGTTCACGCTGGTAGCGGACACGATGTCGATGATTTCTCCCGTAGGACGCCCAATCGCTATCTGGGGAAACCTTCGGTCGTCACGATCGAAGGTAGTGAACGCAGGCGTGATCAAGTCGGAATCGCCAGTCGTCAGGTCTGGCAACTCTCCGCCGTTCGCTTCTAACTGCGATACGTCCGGCAAACCATCGTCACGGATGGGAAACTCGTGCAGCGGAAGAACCGTGGCAATCACCGCTGGCCGCGGGTCAGACTCAAAACTCGAATCAAGATCGGGGAACCCCGTCTCCGAGTAGGCAAACACCCGTGCTCTCGGCAACCGATCGGTCACCGTGATACTCGTGATCCCAGTCATCTGGCCCAACACAGGATTCCCGATGATCCCAATGGACTTGCGGAACGTGCTCCCGCGCTTCGGCCGTTGAATCCCTCCCTTGAACGACCACTTCGTAAGTTTCTTGCGGAAAGCGTAGACACCCGGATCGACCGGATCGGATTCGAGATCCGCCAAGAGCCCCGGATCGGTCAGCGTGAAAGCGGTTGCGCGCTCGGGGAAGAGACGTGAGAATTTGTTGGGCTCTCCTGCGATGTCATAGCGCCCAAACGACTCATAGCGAAGCGGCTTCCTTCGCACGCGCTTGCGAGTGCGAGACACCAGCACCAAATCGTCCACATCGTTGTGGATGATCTCGCGCATCTCCCCAAACAAGTCGGCCAGGCGATCAGGATCGAGGAAATCTCCGACAATCTGATCGCCTTGTAGCTCCGCCGTGATCGGCTCTACCAACGGGTCTCGCGTCAGGTGAATGAGATGGCGATTGTAGGCGAAGAACAACTCCGAGAAGATGTTGCGCGTGTTGAGGTTGCCTGTGATGGCATCCTCGTATCCGGGTGGCGCTAGCTCCTTTCCCCGACCAACGAAGAATTTGAATTTCCCATCCCGGTCGCCAATGACGTTGCCAGAGATCGTCTCCAACACCTGTTCGTATGCCAGGATGACATTGTTGTAGAATTCGATGAACGTCCGGGCAGCACGATCTTGGTCCTCCAGATCACTGATCTGCGCCCTGAGCCCCAAGTTGCCCTCTGTGTCGTTCTCGACCGCCGGAGGAATCGCAACAACAGCACCGCGAGACGGCAGTTGCGCTGAAATCCCCGCTTGCAGCGATTCGCCTACCTCTCCCAAGTAGTCGAGCAAAGGCGCTGTGCGATAGAACCATGTGTCTGGGCTGGCAAACGTGTACTCGGCACGAAGAACCTGGCCCAGAATGCCGTTGTCCTCGGACGGCACGATGCCATTGACATACGAAGCAAAGTATCGCGGCGTTACGACAACCTCATCCCTGACGAACGGAGCCAGAACCCTGAGCCGCGTGTGGCGGAGATAGAGCGTCTGACCAGGACGGAGAGGAGCCTGCTGGGGCGCCAGAAAGTCGATGGTTCCTGAGTCGTAGTCCAGCGTGTATTCCGTTGACAGCTTGAGGGTGCGCCCAGGAAGTACGTTGCCAGAATCATCCGTCTCTCCAAACAGCACTACTTCGGCAACGTCCTCCCTGGAAACTGGCCCGAGCCCCAGGAAATTCATCGGTGCCGGTTGATACACAGGGCGGATCGTGACCCGGACCGCATCCTGCCCAACCACAAACCCTTCTGGTGTTGGCGAAGTCAGATCAATCGTAGTCCGGTTCCCGTCCTCTGAAAGCGTTGCGCCCGCGATGATGAACGGGTAGCCGCCGATCTCCAGCAAGTAACCCGTTATTGCATCCTCGACCAAGTTGCCGAAGAACGTGACCGAAACGAAGCCCCGATTGACCGGCTCATACTCGTTGGGAATGTCCTTCCAAATGCCGTCGTCAGCCGCCGTGTTGTACTGCTTGGCGATGGGGCGCTCCGTGAGCAGCGAAAGAACATCGTGCCCTGGAGCAAGCGTGCCGGGCTCCTGGTTTGGCTGCGTCGGGGGGAAAATCTCGACCGTCGTGCTGTTTGCCGACGCGTCGTATGTGGACTCCTTGATGTAGAACGGAAACTCACCGACGCGAAGCAGCTTGCCTGCGATCACATCGCCGGTCCGGTCTCCCTCCAACACAAACTCGTCAGTGTTCGCCGGGATGCGGAAAGGCGGCCGATACACGGGAATCGTAGACACCGTGTAGGACTGCTCGCCCCCAAACGATTCATTGACGGCATACGTGATCGTGACCTTCGTGTTCTGATCAACCGGCTGCTTGAGAATGAGTTGGTTCGCCTCGTAGTCAATCTCGACTTGGGGAGAAACAGCGCCTCCGACGTTCGCCAAGTTGTTCCCCACGTAGATCGTTGCGTCGATGTCCTCACGAACGGTCCTCTCTGTGGGGTTGAAATCCCATCGCCTACCGTAGTCCGCAGGCACGATGCTCCCCGGCGGAACCGGCGGTAGTGTCGCTTCCTCCTGATCTACGAACAGAGGTACAAACTCGATGACCTGAATCGGATCCCCCTCATTATCGAGTGCTAGCTCCCCCGATCCGACCTGGGCCTGGAAGTACTCGACCTCGACAATGGTCTGCTCATCTATGGGAGTGTTGAACAGGATCGATCCCTGAAGAGGGCTGATGGTCACATCCTGACCGTTTTCCGTGACCATCTGCTGCACGAAGTAAGCCGTCGTGGTTCCCCCGTACTGCGCCATGTCGTCTGCCGAGAAATTCAACAGACCATCGTCAATGCGATACTCGGCCACTCCTGCTGGCAAGACCGTTGGGCTGGCGGCCGGGTCCGCGAATTCCTCGACGTAGTAGACATCGGACTGCGCTAGCTCAGCGAAAACCTCAGCGCCGAAATTCAGGAGCCCCGAACCATCCTCGACCTCGATGATGTTGCCCGTCAACGGGAACGTCACAGGTGGCGGGACCTTGACCAGATCTCCCGCAGCGAACGTAAACAGTTTGGTCCCGACTCGAATCGAGAAGTCCTCGTTGACGAACCTCTCACCGCTCGGATCGGGAACATACAACCCACTGTTGACGATCTCTCCGAGAAACTCCTGCTCTAGCCGCCTGAGCGTGGCCGTGGGACTGCCGTTGGGTTGTCCAAACCGTATGTCGATCTCTCGCTCGGAAGCCAACGCGCGGCTGATGTTGGCTTGGAGACGACTGGCTTCCTGTGTCGTTGCGTCTACCGGTACGTCGCCCAGGTCAGTGAGCGTGCGGATCTTGAACGGCTCCTCCAACAGATGGTTGAATTGGAGGTAGTGAGCATCGGCAACGATCCCCGGATCGTTCGTGTCCTCATCTACACCGACGAATAACTCCCAAGTCACGCTGGACGAATCATCGAGAAACGCCGGTTTGACCTGTAGCTGCTTGGGATTGGTCGCATCGGCCGTGACGATGTACGTTCCCTGGATCGCTTCTGCCCCGGTCAGCAACTTGAGCTGATAGCCCTCCGTAACTCCAAGCGCCACGAAGTCCACATCCGGGGAGTTGTCCTCGAATGTCGTTCCCCGCGCGGCAACCGTTCCTCGCGCGCCCAAAGCGACTCGATCACCAACCTGCTGAATGAGCGTGGCGATGCCTGGCTGACCATCGAGCAAGAGCTTGAAGTCCGTGTCTAGCTCTTGCTCAACGAAGGGACCGCCGTCTGCCGACACCTTCAAGCCCTTGCCAGGCAAACGGAACGAATCGGGAACGAGAGAGGATGCTCCTAGTCCTAACTCCGTCGTGGGGCGTGGCACCAAGCCGAACAAACTGTTCTCGTCAACCCACGTGAATTTGCCTTCGCCAAACTGGTGAAGAACCTCATCGTAATTCTGAAGATCGCGAGTGAAAAATCCCGTCTGGAGCCGGAAAAACACACCGTCGTCATAGCCCGGCTGGTCCTCCAAAGGGATCTTGTCGAGAAGCACCACGGGTATCTGCGCGATGTTCTCGGACAACGTGGTGTCCTCTAGGCGATCTCGGTGACCGATGTCAGCGATGTCGTCGCGTCTGCCGGAGATGTTGAGCGGACTACGATACACACCGAGATGCGTGCCCGAGTCGGGCAAGAAGTGAAGGTCATCGACTGAGGGCGGGTTGGAGACCCTGACATGCCAACCAGGCAAGAAGCCCAACGCCGCTGCTCCAGACAAGTCCTTCGTGTCTACCGGTCCCCATCCAACCTCGATCTCACCGTACTGCTTGCCGTTGGCCTCCAAGTCCGTTTGCAGAACGACGCAGCTTCCGACAACTACTGCTGATCCCTGACCTGTGATCACGGCATCGAGACTCGTAGCTATCTCTTCGGCAGTGAACGTGCCGCCAGCACTCGTAGCCACGCCACCGGGGTCGGCCGATGCGTTCCAGAGATAGATGTTGTTCTGGATGGCAAACTTGAGTCGCTCTGTCCCCACCAAGTCAAACGAGCCGCGCACGCGCGAACAAATCCGTGCTTCGCTGGCATAAACAGCCGGTTGCACTCCAGACTGAAGAAACCACATGGGCTCTCCAGCAAACCGTTGCCGATCCTTCTTGCCGAGGATGACCTCACTGCCGCCGGACCCTCGGTTGAGATCGATGTACGCACGGCCCTGCGGAATGCGGAATTTGAACCTCGGAACCTCATCTTCAGGGTCGTCTACAACGCGAACCGAAGTGATTCGTCCCTCGGTCGTAAACAGCACCAAGTCCCAATCTCCGCGCACATCGCGCACAAGCCCGGACTTGTTGTACCGGATGCTGGGATCGATCGCCGGGTCGGGGATGGTTCCCGTCAGATCCGGTTCAAACTGGACGCCTGAGACGCCCGGAGCGGGCTGTGGTTCCGCGTCTGGAATGTAGAGGCGCTGGTCCTTGGAGATCGTCGTGGGGTCTCCTGAGCCGTCTACGAGTCTCACAGGAGCCTTGGTCTTGAGAGGGCTCCGCGTGAGGCTGAGACCGTCGTAGAACACTTCCGCTCCCAGCCAATTCGTGTCGAAAGTTGTTGACTCTGGGTCGGATTTGTCGATGTCAACCTGGCTGAATTTGAGCTTTCCCGTGGACAGCGCAATCCCCACTTGACCTTCGCTGACAGCCGTCACCGCCAAGAGTGCTTCGGTATCGGCCATGAGCGCTTCCAACGGAGTCCGATTGCCGATACGCACGAATGGATAGTCCGTCACCCCCGGAACGGGAGAAAGGAAGAGAGGCTCCTCTTCGCTCGTCTCCAGCTTGCCGACCGCCTCAGCATCTCCTTCAGTTAGGAAACTCTGGTAGCAGTAGAAAACCGACTGCCCCGCGAACAGATTCACGAAGCCGGGATTCCACAGTAGCTCTCCAGACGACTGCCCCATGACGCCCGCTGCCGTGGGAGCGTTGGTGGGAAAGTCGTACTCCTCGACCTCATCATCCGCAACGACAAGAATCCCACCGTAGCCCGTCACCGACACTGGCTCTGCCACTGGCGTCGAGCCCGAGTCCGGGCGAACACCAACACGGATCATCGAGTACGAATCAGGATCGACACTGTTCCCCGGCAGGTACTCACCCGCCGGCACGTTGGGATTCGGAATGGCCGTGTACGTTCCGTCTGCGAGAAGCGTACCCAGATTTCGGGGAGCGGTTCCTTTGAGCGGTTCCCATCTCTGAGTCAAGCCGTTCCACTGGAACCGAGTTGCATAGCGATCGTTTTTGGACCACCAAAAGCGGACCGCCGCTCTCGTGTAGCGCAAGCTACCTAGCCGATCCCTCCGCAGCGGCGAAAAACCACCACTCAGAGCTTGGATGGTCGCCTCATCCGTGATCGTGACGATGCTCGTGACTGGATTGAAGTCGTAGAAACCTTCTGTGAGAACGAGAGTATCGTCGGTGTCACCCCGAGCGATCTTGAATTGCAGAATGGCGGCGATGCTAGCGTTGGTGCTATCGCTGACATAGAACCGAAGCGTCCCATCCTCATAGACTTCAGGATCGGGATCGGATACTTGATTCTCGACCTCAAGCGTTCCATAGAGCGCTCTGATCGAGCCGTCGTCACTGTCGGCCTCGAAGATCTCCAGCGTCGATAGATCAGCCGTGTTGGCGGCCCAGATGAGATACTCGGTCTGGCCATCGTCAGGACGCAGAAGCACTGCTGCGCGGTACTGATCTGCCGCTACCTCGACTAGCTCGGGAGCTTCGCCACCACCGAAGGCCGACGTGACTGGCGGCTTGAAGTCGCGCTCGACACCATTGACCGCCTCATCCGTAGATATCGCATTGGACGGAGCCGTGCGCGGAGCACGTAGAACGAAGCCGTCGAGAGGGAATCCCATAGTCGTGACTCAAAATACCGTCGAGATGGAAGTACCGGCTCCTGGAAGCGGCGCGGGTGTCACGGGAGCAACCCCTCCCACGCCAAAGCCGGTTTGAACGAGCAGAGCTATGCCGACACCGAGTCCTGTGGCGTACTGAGCAGCCAACGGTCCAGCTATCCCCATAGCCGGGAGATTGCTGGACAGCAGCCCTATCAGCGTTGCTGGGTTGGACAGCGAGACCTTCGTGACATCAACGCCAGAGGAAACACCTATAGAAGTGCCCAGGTATTGCGCTCGGGCATTGAGATGCTTAGCGAGACCTAATTCAACTGCCAACCCAACCGCTTTGGATGGTCCCGTCAAGCCCGCTGCCGAAAGCTGGCTGACTACCTGGCCTGCGGGGACGAAGAACAGCTTGCCGGTGGCCGTTCCCAATCCCGACAACCCCGCAGTAACGCCGTTGGAAGTCACGTTCTGAAGCTGAGGAAGCCACGCAAAGACCGAGGTTCCGACCGCACCTGCTATCTTCGGCAGATTCGGAGCACCCGGAGCAACCACGCGCCCGATCGTCAGGATGTCCTTCGCAAGCGTGCCGGGATCAACAGCCATTACGGACCTGTGTGCGGCACTAGAAGATGGGTAGCGCTTCCCATCCCGTAGAAGGTAAAAGGCAACCCCGAAGTAGGATCGATGTCCGACTCGGCAATGATCGCCCCGAATTTCGTCTTGGGCGTGAGTTGTCCACCAAGGACTGTAGCCAAACCGCTCACGCGTGCCGTACCTGATACAGCGGACATCGAAGCAGCACCAACTGCTGTAATGGTCGCGGTCGTAGTCGATGTCATGGACATCGTGCCCGCCGTCACGGTAGCGGCCATGCCAGAAACGGTATCCAAGTTGAGCAGATTGGCTCCCGCCTGCGCACGAAAGGCTCCCACGCCAGTCTGATAGGTCAGGTTCCCGATGATGACGTTAGTGGAATGGTTACCAAACAAGAAGGTCTCTTCACGATCACCAAAGACCATCCTGTAAGTGTCGGTGGGCCCCCCAATATGTCCTGTCAAAGGATTGGCCCCAAACGTTACTGATCGCAGGGGAGCATTGGCGGGGTTGAAGTTTTTGGGACCGGAGTAAAGCGTGGTTTCCTTCGCCAGAACCGTCTTATCGACAGACGTACTCTGCTGCGACACCTTATCTGTCGTAATGCTGACTGTATTTTGCGGCGAAATGACCACATCCTGGCTGTTCTCGATGCGTGTCTGACCTCCCGCGGAGATCTTCACGTTGCGCCCGGCTGTGATGTTCACGCTGGTTGTGGGGGCCTCAACGATAATCCCAGGCAGCGTGTTCTCCTCGAAAGCCTCGGGAGCCGTCCGAGCCGTCACGCTTCCCCGCGTCGTAGCCGCTCCGGCAGTCAGGCAAATCGCACCCGTGGGTGACGTGAAGCAGAATCCGAAGTTGTCTTTAGCGTCGCCGGAAGGAGCCTCAATGATGAGAGGAGAGCCGGTCCTGAGATCCAAAGCTCCGCCTGCCCTGACCTTGATCCCTCCCGAAGTTGCGATCTCGATGCTGTTCTCAGTCGGCGGACCACTGACATATGCCTTGAGCCGACCATCCTTTGTGAACGAGGCAAACGTCGGCAGATAGTTGGGATCTACCGGCGGGTCCAGACGGAACAACGTAGCAGCATGCTCGCTGACGTTGGCCCCAATCGCAGACTCCAGCACGGGCTCGATCGCCCCCGCGTCATCGAAGACCCTGGCAAGAAGCGGCTTGCCATAGAGCGGCCTCCCCTGAGCGCTGAAGGGGTCATTGCCGACTACGCTTCCAAGCACCCATTCAATGAACGGCCGCTCCCCTGCGGAAAGAGGACTACCGTCTCCGGGGGCCGGAGGCAACCGATCTGCATCAAACCCATCCGTCTGCTCCGTGACGGGCAAGCGACCATCCCACGTATGATCGATCTCGACACGGTGCTCGACCAAGGTCTTTTCATCCGCATCGACCGCAGCGTTGGCCGGCTGCCCATCTCCCGAATCCGGGTTGTCCCCTGCCGACACGCGAAAGATCGACTTGCCAGCATACTCCGCGTCTGCGAGCGTGAGATCGGGATTGATGACTTGCCCATCCTCTGCAATGAACAGACCGTTCCGAAGAAATCGATAGGGATCCAGACTCGGCTGAATCCGATAGCCCGAGTCGGGGTCCACGCCGCCCACTTGCACCCGCTTGAAAGCATCGTGGGGCTGAATCTGCATTGCCTTGCGCAGGAGATCTTCATCGAGTTGGAAGGGAGCCGAAGGCAAGCCGTTGGAGGTAACCTTTGGCCCGTCCCATCGCCGTCCATCCGAGACCATTGGGATAGGAAGAAAGCTCGCGTCACGCTGGACCATCCCCGTGTACTGACGCATGCCTCCAGCCGCATGGAATTGCTGCTGCGAACGGAAGATGAACGAACCATCTTGCTCTCGAATCCGAAATTCATCTCCGCGGCGGTCACAAACCAGCACACCCTCATCGAGAACAAGGTCCGCGCCTTGGTCTGACGAGGCGCAGATGTTACCGGGATACATGTGCCGGAGTTTGTGGCGAACCCGATGAGAGATTCCTTCTAGCTCTGTCTGCTTTCGGAAGGTGAGATCAAACTCTGTCGGGTGGAAATCTTGTGTGGGAATCCAGTCGTGTCCCATCCACGGATTTGGAATGTTCCAGGCGAGCACAACCGGCGTGTGCGTGGGCTTGGTAGGTAAGAACCCGACTACACAAAAGGAACCTACGGTGGGGACTGCCCCAAGGAAATGACGAGCGCCGGCCCCCGGATAGCTGATCGGAACAGGAGTCCGAAGCTCCGTTTTCTTGGTCCCGCTGATCATCATCAACGTGACGGTGTGAAGCGAATAGTCCACCCGCGTCACACGAGCGAGCGCGAGAGAGAACCTGCTGTCTCCCTGGTCAGGATCCTGATCCTTGAGCCAATTCTCAGCCTGCCAATCTCTCCAGACTTCTCCATACGTGAGGAGATTCAGCGGGAAAGGCGGCATGTAGTCTCTGGGTGGCATCAATCACTCCCAAACAGGCTGCCTACCTGCCCACCTACCTCCGTCAGTTGTTCGCCCGCCTCAGCCAGTTGTTCTCCCGTGCCGGCGATCAGGTTACGGATATCCCTGACCTTGTTGAAAGCATCGCTCAGACTAGGCGGCCTTGTGTCAAGCTGCTGACCGCGGAGCGCCTGCCTCTGGGCAACATAGTCTGGTAGCGACTGTAGAATCTGCTCCGACAACGAAGCGGTTGCCGGATCCCTTTTGGAATCGATCCCATCGATAGCCACGAAGTCATCCCTTCCAAACGCAGGAAGCACTAGTTGTGAAGCATTCCCCCGGCAGACACAGCCTTGGTGGGCGTTTTGCTGCATGTGCGGTTCCAGGTCAGCAAGGTTGTAGGCGGCGTTCATCACCGTGGTCTTGAGGACCCCCTCTTGAAGCTGGTTCGCGGGGTAATTGGCAAACTTGGTCTCAAAAATGTTCGGTCGTGCGCTGCGGATGAGCAGTGTGCCCTGCTCCATGTCGTTGGCCTCTTCCAGTTGGCGCACAGCATCGGGATTGGTCTTCTGTAGCTCCTGCAAGGCTAGTCGCGTTTGCGCAACTCTGTGGATGTCCGCCATGGTCAGGCTTTCCAGAGTGGACTGATCGATGTCCCTCGTGCCGCCCGCCACTCCCAACAACACATCCCGTTGCTCCTCAGTCAGACGACGGATTTCTTCCGCAAGGAAAGCCTCGCGCCCCGGCTTCGCCTCTTCCCCCTCCTTGGGCGGCCGAACACCCTTGATGCTCGTCAGTGCGTTTAGAAAATCCTCTGCCGCCTGTGCGTCAACATTCCTGAAGGGATCGAGACCAGTGTTGATCACTTCGAAGTTGCCGCCCGGATCGATCTCTAGCCCTCGGCCGTACCGAAACGCACCAATGTGTTCGTAGCCGCCCGAATCAGAGACCGGAAACACAGGCGTGTAGATCCCATGATTGCGCTTGGCTGCCCGAAGCGCGCGAGCCTCCGAACGCTGAGCCTTGATGTCAAACTCGACACCCGTAACCGTCAATGCGATGTTGCTGAAACCATCAGTAATGATCGCCATCCGGTCGCTGAAGCCGAACGGACGTTTCCCTTCCACGAAGCCAGCTCTGTCCCGAGCCGTGGTGAAGTCTCTTACAACCGTCGTGACGATCGTGCTGACGTAAGCAGTAATGACTTTTTCTACGATCACATCGAGCGTGACTCCCTGGAAGGGAGGCACTTGCCCGAGTTTTTTCAGCGTAAGCCCCGCGGCCGACTGACCTTGATCATCCAGCGTCTCAAAGTCGACAGACGTATCATACGGATCGTGCAACAAGATCTCGTTCGTGAACGCCGCATCTTCGAACGTAGGCAGACGGACAACCTCAAAGTCATCGATCACGTATTCCGTATCGGGAGACGCCAGTTGGTCTCCAATCGAAAAGTAGACGGGATAGCTCTTGGCCTCTGGGAAGTCGCGGAAATCTTGCCCGGCGCCCTCCAGAAGATCGTTCCGTATCTGATCGTAACTCTCTTTGAGGAAATCGTTGGGCGTGCTGTCCATCCCTTCGATCTTCGGGTTGCTTTCCTCTTGGAGCCGACGCGTGAGATTCTTGGTCAGGAAGGCTTCGAAGTCAGCCGGTCCGTAGATCCCCTGTTCGTTGGCGAGGCCCTCAACAGTGATACTCTTGTTAACCTCGGAGCGAGTGAAAGTCAGTCGTTGAATCTGCGAGGTATCGACAACTTTGGTCTGACCAGAGTTGTTCACCAGCACCTTGATACCGCGCGTAGGGGTCACATCACCCAGCGCTGCCTCGACAGCCCGCGAACCGAGCGGCAGCACACCCTTTATAAAACCTTGGACTTTCCGGGCAGCACCGCTCAGCTTAGCCGGAGCCACTACTATCCGCGAAGGATCGTTCTGCGCTACGAGACCCTTCGAAGGCTGCGGTGTTGGGGGCTCAAGCTGATTCTGTGTAGCCTCCCCCTCCTCCTGTGCCCGTAGCTCTTTCAAAGCGGCGGCGAAAGCACACGGATTGAAAGCAGGGCGACCGCGACTGTCTACGTTGCCGGCCGGATAACCCCAGGACGACCGCGAAGGCGGTCCGCTCTCAAACAGAAAGCTCTCATCTTCACCCACCACCGCAGCCCACTTTCTCAGACGCGCATCGGTTTGTTGCGCTGACGTCACCATCTCCCCCCGCCGGAGTAAGTTAGTCGCGAAACTGCCACCATTGTTCACGTAATGGGTTGGGGCTGTCGAATGAGGATTGATAGACCAGAGGTTATGCTGAGACCGAGCAATCGCTGACCAAGTGCGCTCGTCCGGGGGAAGCTGGTGTACCCGACCACTCATGACTCTCTGACGAGCACGCATGTTCGACAAATTCGCAGCCATTGCATAGTCGGGATCAAACAACACATAGGGATCGTGGTTTTCACAATCCGTCCCCTCGAAAGTAGCCATGCCTGTCGGGGGAAGAAGCTGAAACCATCCCGACGCCCCCATCGTGTAATGGTCATCGGGAGCCGTCTGATCAGAGAACGCGCCTCGTTTCTTTCGCTTGTTGTAGTCTCTTCTCGCCGTGCCTCCTGACCTGAGCGCAACCACCCCCGTGTTCCAAGTGTTGCCTGTCTCGCGCGCTACCTGGACACGCATGTAGCGAATGTAGGACTCTGGAACACCAAGAGCTTGCGCCCGTCGTGCCACATCCTCGAATTCCTGCTTGCCCGCTTTTCCTCTCGTGTAGTCGTCAAACCAACCGATATGGCTTCCAGGTTGCTTTCGCCTTACGCGGCCATCCTCCGTAACCTTGAGATCATCAGGGACTTCCTCGGGAGGCGCGGGCTCGGGCTCAACAGGTTTTTTTACCTCTCCGCCCGAAGTCTCGGCAGGCTCGGACAACGTCTCATCCTGATACACAAACAAGTCATCTGCTGACCCTTCCGTGAAAGTCAGGGTCGCCTGGCCCTGCATCTCGGGACTAGGATGAGAAGCAGAGTAGAACCGATAGTAGCCAGGCAACGACATGCCGGGATTCATGTTGGCCTTGGTGTCCGCTATGATGTCCAGCCATGTCATCGTTGTTGACGCGTCTGGCATCCCGCCAAACGAGCGCCGTATCACATCGTTGTTCTGAAGAGACTGGACAATCAAAACCAGTGAATTGATGGTCTTGTCGCCATTGGCCGAGAAGTCAGTCACGCCCGTGGCGAACAACTCCGTGGCGCGGCGCAGGGAGGCAGTCGCTTCGTTCAACCGGGCTTCTATCGCGTCAGCCCCGCCCGTTCTTCGTGAGAGAGTCCCTTCCTGAGCAAGCCCTGGCTCGCCGCCGCTCGCCGTCAGGCGCAGGTCATCCCGCAGACGTGCGACCTGTCCCCGTCGTTTCTGAATCTCTGTCCGAGCAGCGTCGAAAGAAGCGTAGTCCTCACGCAATTCGGCCAGCGAAAACTCGATGTCATCCTCGGGGTTGCCGGAACGACGCAACACATACCGTGTGTGCTCGGTGGGCGATGAAGCATCATCCTCTCGCGGAGCAGCCAAGGCAAAAACCCCCGCTCCCTCGCCTGTCGTCTTGACTTGCTGATTGATGATGTTGAAAAGCAACTCGACCTTGCCCTCGCCCAGAATCTCAGTCCCCAGATCCTCCAACCCTGCCCGCAACGCAAACTGCTTGGGGTTGAGCTTGAGAGGATCCAGCGCCATGACCAGATTGGGAAACCCAGCCCAACGCGGTATGCCATTGTCCATGATCTCCAGAGGACGCTCGGGCAGCCACGGCTCATCCAACTTGATCCGATCGATGGCGTTTTCACCCTCTTGCAGCGGCCCTGGAAGGCCGGGAGCAAAGACCTTCGCCCTCCGTGCCGTCAACGTCAGCGATGTTTGGCACGCGCTGCCGAACGAAAACTGGTGGCTCAGTGCCGTGATGTAGTAGAAGCAATCCAGCGATGGGATGTAGACTGGATACCCCGGCCGCATCTCGGGACGCAAAGGAATGGTCACTTGCGCTGAGTGAATGTCGATGTTGAGAATATCCAGCCGATGCTGCGCAACGAAGAACAATGACTTGGGATTAGAGAAATACGTGATCTCCATGTCAGCGGGACGCCATCCGTACTTGCAGACGAGCCGCCAATCGATAAACGTACCTCTGTTTCCAACAGACGGATCGCTACCCGTGTTCAAGCTGTTGATCAACCCGGACTTCACGGTGCAGTAGGTAGCCTGCGGTTCCTTCTCCTGAACAGAGAAGCTGATGATGTCGATGTCCTCCAACCGATAGACCCGACTCGATCGCGTGTCCAGGTTGTAGAAGGGCGGCTTGAACACCAAGTCGCCGTCCACGTCCTGGTAAAACTCGAAACCCGTCGCCTCACAAACCTGTTGGGCGATGGTGAGCTTGGGCATGTACGACGTGTTGAAAACGTTGAGATTGGCCGATCCTGGCGATAAGGTGAACGCAAAGATCGAAGTCATGTTAAAGTCGAGCGGTTCCTTCTCGTCTGACGCTCCTTCTGTCCCCATGCTCGGGGCAAATGTGACATCCAGACCCGCTCCCTCAAGACCAATAGCCTTGGCGACTGCGAAGCTCCGAGAGAAGGGATCCTTCGCATTCGACTGCGCATCGAGATCGAGATGCTGGTTGTGTTGCAGTAACTTGTTGAGCTTGGTGCTGTTTCGCCGTCCGATGTACGCCTGCTGCACTGCGTTGTATAGCTTCCCGTTCACCCCATACATGCGCAGGCTTTGAATCGACGTACGAAACCGCTCCTCCCAATACAACTGCATCATCGAGTAGATCAAGCGATCCTGGCCGTCTCTAGTCGTGATTGTTGCGTTGAGGTTGGTCCTGTATGTGTCAAGACGGGCTATCCCCTCGATGCCTCCCGGTGCTCCGATTATCGACCGATAGAGATCGTAGATAATCGCATAGGGGTGCATGTTGGTGTAAATGTTCCCCCAGATGTTTGGCTGCGCTCTCGTACCATCTGGCTTGACGGCCACCAACGCAGCGTTCGTGGCAATGTTGTGGAATTGCCAAAAGTGCAACATCGACGCGAGTTGGAGTGATGCCGAATAGAAACCATCCGAGTAGCTGTAATCCGCCGACGTAACAACGCCATGGAACACATGGTAGTAGGGGTAGGTCGGGAAATTATCGAAGTTTCCCTGATTCAGCCCCGTCTGCCCCACGGCATCTGCCGTATCCAGATGTGCAAACTGACCCTGCACCGGAAAATAGCCGCGCATGTAAATATGGACTTCCAACCCAGGCTGAAGCAGCATCCGGCCTTCTCGAAATAGCTGGTCCCCCCAGATGACGGGAACCGCAAGCTGAATCGAGCCGCTGGCCGCTCCCGCATGCACCCCGGCCTCGACCGAAACCGATTTCACGAACCGCTGGATGTTGATTCGTCCATTGCACTTGGGACAACCTGGGATAGAGAGATCCCCGTTGACGTAGACCAACGCATCAGGCGTGTACTTCACAACCCGACGTGCGTTGGGCTGGAAGTTGCCTGCATAAGGACGATCGAGAAGATTAGGCATCCACTACCTCAGAAGCGGTGCGCGAAGCGGATCGGCCACGGGTGAGAGGGGAGGGTTGAGCCGTGGGGCCGGCTGTAAGCGACCTCGTGTGGTCCCGATAGGAAGCGGTCTTTTAGTCGGATCAGACCACAAAGGATCGCTCGGGCTCGGCGTCGGTGCCCGGATCGGAAGCACCTGGAAGTTTCGCTGAGCGTTGTCGAATACGAAGGAGGCTACGAAGTCAAACGTGAATTCGATTCCTCCCCGCATAGTGGTCTCTTGGTGCGTAAAGCTGAAGTTTTCGAAGTGCCCGGCATACGTCCACTGGTCATACGAAATCGCAATCATTCCGATCCACCAGTGCGCCTCACTCTCGCCAACGAGATCGTAAATGTAACCGTTGTTCCGAAACAGCGTCAGCAAGCTCATGAGGTTCTGGTACGACGCCGAATCGCGCATCGTGGCAAACTGATTTCCCGATGGCGATGTGGTCGTGGAAATCCGCCCCCGCGACGGGCCACCATGCCCCTGGAAATTCTGGGGAGAGTCTCCATCGAAGTACCGTGTTCCAGCGTAGTAAGCTCCGATCCGACCAGACACGTTGAGACGTACCTGCTCCTCACCCCAAGCCATGAAAATGTACCCACTCCGATTGCGGTCTGAATACTGCTGCTTCTTCTGCCGCACAATCGAGAAGGCCATGGGATTGATCAACAGCGTGAGAGGCGGCGTTGCCAGCAATGCGTTAAGCTGTGAGATGACACTCAGAGCTTGGGTGACATCCGCAATCCCCAACACGTTAGCCTGGTTCGTCTGGCCAGTTTGCGGATCAAAGAAGATGCCGTTGTTCCCCACCAGAGTTTCCAGCCGAGTCTGTTGCACATTCGACTTCGTGACAATCCCGTTGCTACGAAACTCGGTGATCTTCTCCTGGAAAGCCGTGAAGTCGTCGTTGACCCGCAACGAGGCACTGATGACATCGATGGGCTCCTTCCGCTCGCGGTTCATCGCGTCCATGAGAAGAGGCGGAGGAATCACACTGAGCGTGAAGGGAGAGCCAACGGATGAATCGCGAAGAATGCCCCTGGACCCATCGATCGGGACATTCGCCTGGATCTCATACGTGCGTTTCCAACCCGGCCCGGCCGGAAGTGGTTGGTACAACAACGCAGGGGGTGGTGTCCGTGCCATGACTAGAACGACGTGAACCCGGAGCGACGCCGGATTCCCACTTCGCCGGTATTTGGGTCAGCACCAACCTCACCAAAAACTTGGTTGGCATCCAGACCACCAATAGGCTGGTTTGCTTGAGAAGCGCCCGTCGCAGCAATGATGGTGTCCGTAACAGGGTTGAGGATGGTGGAACGAAGCTGTAGCTCCTCCCGGTCGATGATGAAGCGCGAAGTGAGCGTGAATTGGTACGGAGAATCAGCGCTCTCAGTGAGCGTGAAATCCGTGTCAAACCAACCGATGTAAATGCCCCCATCGAACGTCACCTGGAGGTAACCCTGAAGGGCAATGTTCCCGTTGATGTCGTAGACGGCTCCATTCGAATGGAAGAGAGCCAGGATGTCGAGGAAGCGGTCATACGCAATCGACTCTCTCCGACCCGGTCCTCCTGGGCTGCTCGTTATGTTCGATAGGCCGCTGTAGAGGCGAACGAACGCACCAGTAGCCATCTCGAAATTGATGTCCTCCAGCGCATCGCCCCAATGGAATTCGACAAACCCTCCAAGCGTCTGCTGGCGAGTGATCAACTTCTGGTAATTCAACCGCATCGTGCGCGGATTCACATGCAGCACGAGTTTGATGTCATCGGGCAACAGACTCGTTTCGCGATCGGACGCGAGGATGTCAAACACCACAGGCCGCTTACCGAGGCCAAGCTCACCATCTCGATGAGTCTCAAACGCAGAGGGGACGATGGGAATCGGGCCAGGCATTACGCAGTAGCCACCCTCGCGACACGGAGAGCCTGGCGCACGGTCTCGTAAACCTCACGCCGATCGCCTCCATAGATGTTGACGTACACGGCCCCAGCGCCCGGACCGCCTGCTCTACCGCGGAACCCCACGATGGTGTCTCTCGGGTCTGCCTTGATGACATCACCTCGATCGGTAACAACAAAATCCCCCGCCGGCTGCTCAGGACCAGTAAAGCCAGCCTCGCGCCCATATAACAGTACCGGAGCCATTGCGCCTGCCATGGTGCCGCCTACGACAAAGGGCCCTGCGCCAGGATGTTCTGCCAACAATTGTTCCTTAGCTAAATCAGCCAAGTCAATGGCCACGGCACTTCGTTGCTTAATCATTTCCTCAGACATCCCAGCTCCCCTCAATTTCTCCAACATCCGCAAATATGCGGGGTCCTCCGAGATTGTCTCCCCTGTGATCCACTCGACTCTTTTTTGTCTCTTTTCTTCCTCAGTCCCTCGTGTTGGCCTCAACGCCCATGCCTCGAAGGCAGAACGCAACCCCGCCTGAACCGCCTGTTCGGTCGTCTGACCAACAGCAAACTCTCCCGTGCCAAGGGCCTCAATTACAGGCTGCACCCACGTCCCTTCCGTCCCCTTTTTAAGAGCCGCCCCGACAGTAGATGCCGTTTGATACTCTTCACCTGTATCCCCCTTAGCCGTTCCTTTCTTTCCTGTAATGCTATCTATGGCATCTATCAGATCCTCAATTTTACCGGGTATCGTCGTAACCAGATCGTGCAGGTCAATCTGGATCTTCTCGATGAGTTCGTCCTTGAGATTCTCAATATCTTTTGACATCCCCTCGGTTTTGTCGCGTATTCCCTTAGCAAGGTTGGCCTGGTCGGTGAGAAGATCTGTCTGCTTCTTCGTATCCTTCTCAAGAGTCGCAGTCGCAATCAAAAAATCCGTAAACGACTCCACAAGTTTGCCTGAGCCCTTCTCCTGCAACTTCCCATCTTTCACGGTCAACCCATACTGCTCTGCCAGTTGTTTTCTGACCTTTCCCGTCGCGTTCTCCAAGTCTTTCCAGCCTGCTTGCGACCGGCCCACCAAATCTTGCAGTGTATGCAACTGTTCGACCGACATGCTCCAGCCAGCCTCCGAGGCTAGGGCCTCTATGTCATTCAGCCTATCGATGTTCTTTTCGATGCCCCCCAATGGCCGCATGGCCGCAAACAGTTGCCCCAACAATTTGTGCGTGGCTGGCCAGTCTTGCAGTGCCAAAGTAGTCTTGCGCTCATCCACAGCGCCTTCTTGCAACCTGCGGAGACGAGTCAGCTCTTTGAGAAGCTCTGCCGTGCCAGGACCCCCGACGCGAAGCGCCTTTGCCTCAGCCGCTCGGTACTCTTCTTTCGTCATGCCTTCAATTGCTTCCGCCACCTTGTCCGCGCTTCCGCCAAATGCCTTCACGATTGCCAATGCTCGTTTGTCCTCTTGTCCGACCATGTCAGCCAAGGTTTCCTCTACAGCCCGTCCTTGCCTTTCCGCGGCGTCCTTCATGAGCCGCATAACGTTCTCGGTGCCCGCCATCGCAACAAACTGGATCCGCTGCGTGATAGGCATGTCCTTGAAGCTGCGCTCGATTCCTTTGAGGAAATCCGCACCCACCGTTTCTCCCAGAATATGGCTGAGCGTTTTCAACATCCCCGCGGCTTCTTCCACACGCCGGCTGTAGATGCCCATGCCACTGGTGACTTCCAGAACGGTCCCGTAGAACCGCTTGGCGTCGAATCCCGCAACTCTCGTGATCTCTGAGATCTCCGCCATCCCGTGCGCGATCGTTTCCATAGAAAGGCCGGTCTCAAAGGAGAGCGTCGCCATGTCACGCCCAACCTCATCGATCTGCTTGCCAAACATGGTGGCGTAGGTCACTGCGAACCCGATGTTGTCCTTGAGGGTTCCCATGACACTGGCGCCCGCCTTCGTTTGCGCCCTCAGCCGTGCCATGTGCATCCCGGCATCCGCCATGGCCTTTGTGACACCGATCATCTCATCCTTGACGAGACTCCAGTGTGTCTTGAAGTCGCCTTCGTACACAGTTTTGTAGAAAGCCTCCATCTGTCTATCCAAAGCCGCCACCGAAGTCCGTCCCATGGCGACTGCGCCACCCATCTCCAAAAACGACTTTTTGACTATAGAAGCCCCATCTGCAATTTCCACCAAGAGCTTCACGATTATAGCTAAGACCCCAGCCGTCGCGCCTACTACCGCAAGTGTTTTCCCCACCGCTACCATGCCTTTCCCCAACTTCGCCATGGCCTTCTGTAGTTTGCCTGCGTCCCCTGCTTCGCCCGCAGCCTGCCACGCGCGTCCCCTAGTCACTCCCGCTCGTCCAGCGGCCCCGACGATTCCCGCTAACCCTGCTAGCTCCCCGCTCTTCAGGGTTTCGAGCACTCCGGTCATTCCCCTGCCGTAAGTCTCGATCTGCTCTTCCAATTCCTTCTTACGAAAGCTCTCGATCTCTTGCGCAGCTTGCCTGCGCCGATCGTGCATCAGATCTTCGTGTTCTTGCTCCTTCCGTCTGCTGCGTTTCCGATACTTGTCAACCTCATCGAAAAACACTTTTTGTGCTTTCGTGTACCCCTTCCCAAACCAGTCGCCCACCTTCCCAGCAAAGTCCACAAGCTCTTTCCGCGTCTTGCGAGCATCCAGCATCTTCTTGGCGAAGTCTGATGCCGACGCAGCGCGTTCAAGTCCGCGTTTGATCAGCCGGTAACTCGCCTTCATGCCCTGGTCCACGCTGCCCGTGATGGCATCTCCCATCGACTTGTGGACTGCTCTGGCCGCATGGTGAAGGCTGGCGGCGTCCACCTGGAGGCGTGCAGCCATCTCGATGATGCTATCTGGAGCAGGCATCGGCTATTTTCCTCCAGGCTTCCTGGCTTCCACACGTTCTTGTAACGTGTCGGGAACAGAGATTGCTTGGCCGTCCTTCATGCGAATGGCACCCGGCACAACGTCATTCTTGAGATAGCGCTCGTAAAGACGCTCTGATTTTCCTCCTGAGTAGATCCGCTTGCCCTTCGCCCATCCTGGCTCCATTGATTCAATGCGCCCCAACACGTTTCGAAGAGGCGGCTCAGAGACCCCCTCAGTCTCCATTGCCCGATCGACCTCTACAATCCGTTCCTCCCGCTCATGTCGCTCGCGTTCCATCTTCTCGCGAATCTTCGCTTTGTAGGCGTCCACGATCAGATCGTGCTCATCCTTGATGCCCTGACGCCACTTCCGATACTCCTCCTGCATATCCTCGACGGAACGAACAACATACCGCTCTACATAGGGACTGTTGCTCTGCTCCGGCACCCTCTTGGCCGCTAGCTCCTCGCGCCCAATGAATTGATAGTACGCCTTCGTTCGTACAGCCTCGCGCTCCTGGTCCAACCGACGCTGAGCCATCTCATCCGACTTGTTGAGTTTCTTGATCCCCTTCGGAGCCATGGTTTGGGCGATCAACTTCGTCTGCGTCCATTGTGCGACGAAGGACTCCCGGTGATCCTCAACTTCGTTGTAAGCGATCCACAACTCCTGCAACGCATTCACACCCAATCGCTCACTGCCAGGAACGCCGGTTGCTCCCGTAATGCGTGGCCCATGAGCACGCCAGATAAAGCGAGACTCATCCTCGTAAAAGAAAGCCTCCACCCGGTTCAATGCTGTCTCGACTCGTTCGCGAAGATGACCAACCACCGCCATGAGATCGTGCTTGATGACTCTCGGAAACCCCGCGCACATCTCCCGAATGTGGTAGGTAGCAGACGGATCTTCTAGAACCGGCTGCCCATCAACCACCCACACAGCGGCAGCTATGATCCAGTCGAGAAAGGCCGGATTCTCGGACTCGACTCCTCGATTGAGGAGCATGAAATAGTCTCCCCGGTTGAACGTCCGCAATACCAACGCTGTCTCGTTGATACGAACCGTCTCTGTCAAAAAACCAGGCGTCAGTAGATGACGCACGTCCGCATACATGGGACTGCGTTGTTCAAGCGTTGGTGCGGGCGGAGACAACACTACTACGCACCTCTAAACCGCGGGTTTCTTGAGCCCGTTGGTGGAGGATCCACAGGAGCCTTCGTTGGTTTTTCTGTTGGCTTCGATCGAGGACTTAGGGTCTCTGTCGGCAATCGAACACCCTCTACTGCTTCCGTGGCAGCTTTGGGCTGGTCCACTACCGTCTCTCCCTGAAGATTGAGCACGGCGTCAGCCGTGTTGAGTGCGTCTCGGTGTGGCGGCTTCCGTCCTCGCGTCACCCCAGGCAAAGGCTCAAGGGGCTCCGGTTCCGGTTCTGGAGATTCAGGCGCTTCTGGTTCTGCTGTGGGTCTCGATTGCGCCCGCATCTTTTGTTGTCGGAAAGCTTCCAGACGTTTGTGCTCAGCCGCTACAGCCGCATCCCCATCGGCCGGATCGTAGAACGAATCCCCCTCATGTGGCAGCGGTATCCCGTCCGCATCAACAGGTTCGGACTTCTGAGCGCGCACAGGCGGCACTGCCCGACGTGGTATCGTCGGCTCTCGTCTGACAGGCCGCTTCGGGGGCTCGGTCGCGCCTTCAGCCTTGGGCGCGGCCTCGGGCTCGGACTCGGACTCTTCTACAACCTCTCCCGTCACAGTTGCCAGTCGGTCAATGTGATCCTCATGGGCTTGGCTGTACTCACCGAGAGCCTCTCGTGTCTGCGCCGTCATGGCGGCACGATCAGCCATGGCCTTCTGCTCACTCTGAATGCGCTTGAGGTTCTCTAACCGCGTTTGAAGGCGATCGATCTCTCCCCCGACGTTAGCCTCTGAGGACTCGATACTCTTACTAGAAGCACTCTCGACTTCTTGAACCAAAGTCCCGTAGTTGAGGTAACACATGTGCAAAACAGGCCGACTCCACTTGCCGATCATCTCGCGAATCACGAGATAACGAGGCTTCTTGACCTTGTTCCCGTTCTCGTCCTCCTCCCCCGTCTCGACAAACTCCTCCCGTCGAAGGTCTTGATCGCCAATCTGAACGATGACGTGTGACAGAGTGGCTACCCGCACCCGATCGATGTAGTCCGCCAAGGCAGCCCGGTCTTCATCTCCCGAAGCCTCATCCCAGGCTATCTGAGCGTACTTATCGACCTCGATCTCCTCACGTGCTTGAAGCACACGAATGGTGATCGCGTGGTCGCCTGCTTTGAAAGAACGCTCCGCTTGGCCTAGTTGCCCGATCTTTTCGAGCGAGGCTTGCAGAGCCTCAAAGTTGATTGTCATACCGCTACTCCCGTTGAGAGAGCAAGCGGTGGCCTGGAAAACAGCGCAAACGAATCTGGGTCTGATCTATGTGGGTCTGGATCTGATATAGGGTTTAGGAGACAGCACGGGAATCTGGATATGATCTGATATTCATCTGCGTCTGATTCTTGGAAACCACCGACTGCTCGGTTTTAGGCCACTGTACCCTAGCCGAACGGCGTCCCTCCTGCCTGTGGATCGCCAAACCTGACTGATCCAAGCTGGCCTACGGATGGGTCGTTGCCCGTAGCCAGAAATTCTCCGTACTCGGAGGCGAAGTCGTGAACGTCGGTGACCATCGCATCTCCCGTCTCCATGAGCATTCCCGTGTCGCGGGTGATGTTGGTCTTGGACCAAGACGTGAACCAGCACGCCTCGTACATGGTGATGATGGCCGTGTGTCCCTGCTGGCCACCCTGCGGGAAAGGACCGTTGGGAGTCGGGCCGGTCTCGCCATCTAGCTGATCGGGATAGACGATCTGAGCCGTTCCTCCCTGGAAACCCTGACCCTGGTAGCCCACGTTCTCGACTCCAAGTGCCATATCGACAAGAGTCGAAAACACAAGCTGCTCCTCCACATCGAACGGCCACCTGTGATGCTTCAACGAACGCACGGGCCCGTCGATGCCTCCAGCGTAACCAGTCGCCTGCCAGAGATTCGCCATGTAGAGCAACGCTCGCTCAAAGCTCAGCGTCATCTCTGTCGTCACGGACGGCACAAGCTCAGCGATCTGATCGCCAAACCCAATGCCGCGTAGGGGCTCGACAGTGCGACTCTCGGAAGGTGTGAAGTTGGTCAGCACGCCAATCTGAAGAAGCTGACTTGTCGTCCCGTAGGCCGGGGACAAGATCCTCACCTTCTGTGAAACGGCTGTTCTCGTGTTGGGGGAAGTCCCGTAGTCGTAGACGGAGCTAGAGCCCTGGAGCCCTGCTGCGCCTCCCTGGACTAGATCGGTGTTTGGCATACTGTCTCCTAAGGGCGGGGAATGCGCGACGCACCACCCTCGTTAAGCGCTTGAAAATAGACAAGCTAGGGGCGCGGACTTGGCGCAGTAAACTTCTCCACAAAACCCGCGTAGACTGGGTGGAGACAAGAAATGCTCACCACCATCCTCACCGGGTTCCTCGCTCTGACGGCCAACGCTCCTTTGCAGACGGCGCCTGCCGCTGACACGCAGAGCGATCCGATTGTCGTGAATGCGCCTGCGGACGAATGCGATGAAGAGGCACCCCACGGCGAGGACGGCTGCAAGGATGGCTTCACCTGCTCCATCGTGACCACCGTCGATGGCTGGGACGTGAAGTCACAGTGCGTGCCCAATCAGTGTTTCCCCGATGTGGATGAGCGCCCGTTGCTCATCACGTATGAAGACCTGGACGCTTGCAAGGCCGATCTAGACAAGGACAAGTAGCTAAGGCCAGAGCCGCTGCGTCCAGTTGATACTTCGCTCCGTGCAACTAAGTCGTCCCGTGATGAAGTCCTTAGCTGCATCCGGGTCAAACTGCTTGCACGAGTAGATGTCGAGGGAGAAGCGGTTGCGTAGCGGCCACGTGTGCAGTGAGATATGGCTCGTTGTGATCACTACACATCCTGTCACCCCACCCTCATCCTCTTCCGTCTCAATGAGCTTCGAATCGGGCTCGACCACATTCATGTAGGGACCGCCCAGGATCTTCATATCCAGATGGATCACGAGATCCCTGAGAAACGTCTCCAGAAACTCAACATCCGCCAACCGGTCAGTGGGATCTCCAGACCCGACGAGAGCATCCACGATTAGGTGCCAACCAGCAAACGGCCCATGCATCGTCAGGTCCCTCCGCTGTCGAGCCAACGCGCAGCTACACGAGCCGCAGAACGAGCCAAAGGATTCCCATGCGTCATCCGCCAAGCATTCAATGCGTCGCTCATCAACTTGCGTTTCATGGGATTGGTCTCCTTTTCGAGATCGCGTTTCAACACAGTCGGCGGCGTGTTCAAGTAGGGATTCTTCGCTCCACGCTTCGCCTCCAGCTTGGTCTTGCCGTCCGCCAAGCGGACAAACCTAATGATCTTGGCCAGAGCCATCGTAGACAGGCTTCTATCGAAGGATTTGCCCGCGCCCTACGCGCGTTTTGAAATGTAAACTTCTTCGGGGATCTCGCGTAGAGAGGTTGGAGAGCAAAAGATGCACCTTCTTCTCGAAACCTCCCGCGACGACCGGACCCTCGTCTACCAGGACAAGCATCGACCGCGGACTCGCCGGACCCAAGGAGAGGCGCGGCCGTCACATCAACGTGATAACCGCCTCTCGCAACACCTTCGTGGGGTCCTTCCAAGATGCGTTGACAGCCATCGGGGATGATCTCAAGCTGGAGAGTGCTCCCGAAGCCAAGGCGTCCTGATGACCACCGCATGGTTCAACCGCCGCCCCGGCGACTTCGCCTCACCCTCCACGGAGGACGAGAGCATGTACCTCGTGGGCGACGGCGCTCCCGATTGGGTCAGGCTTCCTTCCGAGCTTGGCGGAGCACGAATACGAATCACCGGCTCATTCACCGGACCGTGTCCGGTTTGCTCGTCCGGGCATCCGGTCAAGCATCTCGTGCTGGAGAGCACTGCCATTCGAGTCGCTGAGTGTGTAGACCGAGGCTTCCTCTGGTATCGGCTAAAGGAGACCAACGATGAGCAAAGGTAAGAAGATTCCCCAGGGCGTCGCGGTCGAGCGAGTAGCTCCCGTCCTCGCCTTGCTCGGTAAGGAAGCCAAGATCGCCGGCTCTCTCCGTCGTGGCAAAGAGTACGTTCGCGATGTCGATATCGTGTTCCTCGGCACGCTACCCACACAGGCGGAAATCGAGAAAGCTGGTTTCGAGTGGGTCCAAGGAAAGGATGCCAAGATCCGGCTCATCGTGGGTGGCATGCAGGTAGACGTGATCCGAGCGCCCGATGAAGATGGCTTCGGCGCCGCGTGGCTCTACCTGACCGGCCCGCATACCTTCAACATCAAGATGCGAAGCCACGCCGCCGCGCTGGGGCTACTCCTCAACGAAAAGGGCGTATACAAGCCATGTGATCCCGAGGAAACGGACGAGTCCCAGGGCTACGCGTTCATTCACGTCAAGCGGAAGGGCGAGACTGAAAAGCGCTGGTATCGGCGCATCGCCGGTAAGACCGAACGCGAGGTTTTCGAAGCGCTCGGGCTGGAGTACACCACCCCGCCCGCTCGTGACGATCTCAAGTGCTTCCGTGGCGAAGTCGAATGGGAGTGCGAGATCCCGAGCGCCAAGGATGGTTCTTACCGAGTCTGGCTTGGCAAGAACAACCGCTGGAATTGCGAGTGCGAGGGCTTCCAGTTTCGGCGCAAATGCCGTCACATCGAGACCGCTCAGGCCAAGTACAACAAAGAGTGCGAGATAGCGAGCTAAACATGATCAGCGGCTACCAAAAGATGAACGTCGAATTCAAGCGGCTGGCCGAAAAGCACCGCAACGCTTGTCAATACGACGTGCGCGTAGAAGGCATCACCATCGGCACACTTTGCAAGGACTACGAAGAGGGTTGGGTCATCTCGCCCGGCTGCATCGGTGGAACCTGCAAGGGGCACTGGGCTTGGTACTTTGAGCCTGTCGAGTCTCTCGATGAAGCCCTCTGCCTGAGCAACAATTGGGAACGTCTATGGCTCATACCCAGCGACGGTCTGTGGATGAAGCAAAAGCAAGCCTTCGCAGCCTTTAAGAAGGGTATGGACGCGCCCTTGAAAACCGTGAACGAATACGACGCACCGAGGGTTACCATCTTCTTGAAGTGGCTCAGATCCGAAGCGAAGACATACTATGTAAACACCCCGCAACCTAGAAAAGCTCCGATTCGCCGATGCGAATGAGCGACTATGTAAACTTTCCCCCGAATCTCGCGTAGAAGAGACAGGAGATACGACATGACAAACCTCAACCTCTTGACTCACTGCGGTGCCCATCAGGTTCCTCGGGAAGTCCTCTTTACGCTGCCCGAGCCTGAGGCCGCCGGCCCAAGACACACCCCCATCCCCCACAGCACACTGCTGGAGGAAGTGGAGAACCAAATCACCACCGTGGGGCTAACCACCATCCAAGAGGTACACGCACTCTCTCACGAGAACCTGCGCTACTTCGGAATGCTGGAAGTAGCACCGGCTCCGGTGCTCGATCCTGTTCCCACGGAGATGAACAGCCCGATCCTCGACCCGGACTACAGCATCATCCTCGGGCTCCGCAACGCCAACGACAAGACGTTCCTGGCTGGCCTTGTAGTCGGCTCGGGCGTGTTCGTTTGCGACAACCTGTGCTTCTCCGGCGAAATCAAGGTCGGTCGCAAGCACACCCCGAACATCCTTCGCGATCTTGCCAAGCTGATCGCCGAGGCTCTCCAGCAAGTCGCAGCGCTCAAGGACTTCCAAGACCAGCGCCTCGCGACGTACAAGCAGCACGAGCTAAACGACGCGCAGGTAAACGACCTGCTCATTCGCGCGCTCGATGCCGATGTCATCGCCTCCAGCAAGATCTCGCAGATCCTCTCCGAGTGGAGAGAGCCCCGTCACCCCGAATTCCGAGAAGCGGGACCGACCACCTGGCGGCTGATGAACGCGTTTACCGAGGTTCTCAAGCCCCGACGCGAAAGCAACGATCTCTTCACCCTTCCGGCCAAGACTGAGCAGCTTCACGTCCTGCTCGATGGCTTCTGTGGCCTCCGGCGTGACTTCAACTAACCTGACAACGGCGCGACAGCCCAAGGACGGGAATCGATACCGCCCTTGGGCTTCGGCAGGTGCAACATTGCGATCAAGAGACCTTTCAACCCAGATCGACTTCGTGCTCTCGAACAGGGGCGTCGAGCTTTCCGAGCATTTCCACCTTCGGTTGCCGGCAGGCTACCGCGCCCGGCTGGAGAAGATAGCGAGGGACCGCGGGGTATCGCCCTCTACGCTGGTACGGGCTGTCCTCCAAGTCGCCCTACCACCCCTGGAAGGCTAATATGGCTAACTACACGGGACGACCTGGCTATCGCGATGCCGGCTTCGGACAATGGGAGAAGTGAGATGAGGACGACGGTCGGGCTAGAAGCAACGGCCGCAGGCGCAGAGATCTGTAGACAGGCAGCGATCGTAGGCGAGCAGTATTCGCGCCCCTCAGTCGTGTTCCGGCCACGCATTTTCCCAGACGGAAACCAGTGGTGCGCGCTGCTAGGCGAAGACTTGCAGGTTGGCGTGGCCGGGTTTGGCGACACTCCCGAGAAGGCGTGCGCTGCCTTTGACCTCGCGTGGATGAACGACAGGCCACCCCGCACCACCGAGCAAGACGAGACCGAGATCCAACGCAAACGCGACGAGTGCATCGGGCGTTACGGAAAGAAGTCGGACAGTGGATAAGCGATACGAATGGAGACCTTCCGGCATGTACGCGGCCGACGACGGCGGGTGGGTGCGGTTCGTGGACCATGTATCGACAACAACTGCACTGCAAGACAAGCGCGACGCAGCCGAAGCGCGAGCGGTAGAGGCACGCATGAGCATCCGAGACCACTCGTCCATCCACATCTCTAGCGACTGTCAAACCGTCTCCCTCCGTTTCGGAGACCAGGCTTACAAGTTTTCCACCAAGTCCCCAAAAGACACGATCGAGACTTCGCTCCTGATGCTTCTTGATCTCGTTGGCGCGCTCGATGAGGCTGGCATCGAGGCCACGTTCCACCCAGAAGAGACCACTCCCTGGAAGGTCAAGAAGAAGTGAGGCCGCCGGAAATCCGGCGGCCCCAAGACTGAGCAACTACAGCACCGACCTGAGGTTGAATATACAGCAGCGGGTGACTTCAACTAACCCGACAATGGCGTGACAGCCCAAGGACGGGAATCGATACCGCCCTTGGGCTTCGGCCGTAGTTGCGAAACACCACGCCATCGATGTGCTGAGAAAGCACCCAATGGCTCCCATGACGTGTCGCCCAGCCCTACAAGCTGCCGTTCGTTCGGCCAAGACGCCCCAAGGACGACGCCAAATCGAAGCGATCTGGTTCGCTGGCGAATACGCCGAACCTGGCTACGACTCTTGGCAAGAGGCTTCTTGCAAGCCCCCGTTTCGTCGCTTCTGCAACGAAGCCCGATCCTCTGATGGGAAAACACGACTAGAACGACTATCGGTAAACGGCTGTCCGAGCAACCTTTCCATTCGGAAGCTCAAAGCCAACCACGGTCTCAAGCTCAAAACCACAATCAAAAGCGCACTCTTCTAGACGCCCTAGCAAGGCATCGGAGAGGTTGAGAGCCATAGCGCAGCCTTGAGGCAGCACAGAACGTGCCTTCCTGACCAAAGGCAAGAGAAACCCCTCTACCCAATCCTCCTCGGAACCAAATCGCATGTGAGGTTGTTCAGGATGGTCTGAATACTGCTCAACGTCATAGTAGGGCGGAGAGGTGAATACAAAGTCTACCTGAGGGATGTCCGCGCCCAATGCCGACCCTTCAATGATCTCCGCGTCATGCCGCAGATCGGAAGCTAACCTGCGATTCCCCTCGACAGTAAGAGCATCAATCTCCGTTCCGATGTATCTCACATTCGCCGCTGCGGCGCCCAAGAGACGCCCGCCCCACCCTGCGCAAGGATCCCATGTTGTCTTGCCTTCCGGGCAGTAGCGGTCATACAAGTATCGAGCATAAGCTGGACGGAAAACCGTAGGAACCCGATGATGCATCAGAATCGCCTTAAGCACTCGTTCTGGTGTCGTCGGATGCGACGAGTCTAGTTGAGTCAGGATAGCAAGCCGGAGCTTCTCATCCGAATTCCACGCCTCTACAGCCGATAGCTGATTCTTGTACCTGGCTTGGAAGAGATTGGGGAAATATGCTTTGCAGACTTTGGTCCCAACCCACGAACGAGGAACGATAATCCCGTCAACTAACTTCAGGCGCTTCCGTTGTAGCCTTTCCAACTCCCTCCGAGTCTCCTCTGGATCGATCACCGGAAACGGAAAGCAATCCCTCCGTAGCTCCCGCAGAATTGTCTCGGCCTTGTCCTTCACCGCCTGACGACTCTTCTTTGGTGCTCGCAACAACTCCATGAAAAACTCACGAGATACCTCTGCATCATAGCGCACTTCGATCACGGTATAGCCAAGCTCCTCCGCTCGCTCTTTTTTGTAAACGTCTCGCTCCCGCAACTTGACAAATTCCTCTGGAAGACGGTGCCATCGAGGAACAAACTGGTAATGCTGAATTCCATGGCACTCCACGATCACCTTTGACTTGGGAAAACAGCCGTCATAATTCAGTAACCTCCCCGTCTCGGGATTTCGAATACGATCGTCAGACCATTCCCACTTATACGCTTCGCCCAAAACATCAGCTACCGTCTGCAAGACTTCTCGCTGCCACGCCAATCGATTCCGCGTAGGGATGTCTAGTTTCTTCGCGTATGTCCGCACCGTATCTTGAGCAACTCCCAATCCCTTAGCCGCAGCCGCCACAATCAAACGATGCTCGTCATCCAGGTACGCCTTGAAGTCCGCGTATGTGAATCCGTACCTGGCATGTGTTTCCCGGATACGAGCACGCCTCCGTGCCTCTGAGATCGCCGAATACAGAGGAGCACCAGGATACTTACGCGTGTAGCTCCTCCAATTTAGGTCGTGTGTTTGAATATGAGCCGAAATCGACCGACCTACGAAGCCACACTCCTGGCAAGTCACGTACTCGTCAGTCCGACTTGCCAGGACTTCCCATTGCTTGCGTCGATACTCCTTATGCGCAGAGCAATTCCGTTGATGCCGAAAATGAGACGCCAACCCCCGAGCGCCTTCGAACACAAAACCACACACCGGACACGCATGCGGATCTTGCTTCTTGCTCTTACACGTTGGACAAATGAGCCGCGCAGCCTTGGCCAAACTCATCATTGTACGGTCGTGTTCCGTGCCGCAGTCTTCACAGGCGACTCGTACAACCGTTTGCGTCTTCGGCAATCCTCTACGGTTATTGGCTGCCGTTCGCGCAGCTTGAAGACGCTTTCCACGACTCCGATATACTTCTTCTCCAAACTCTTCGATCCACCATCGTTGAACCTTGAGATAGTGGACACCCAATCTTCGCGCAGCCTCCTTGACTGCCACACCCTCAGCGAACCACGGCAGAGCTGCTGCCCGTTGCTGAGGATCTTCTTTCTTGGGGCGAGAGCGAAGCCTATTCGCACGTGCTCTTACCTCACCGGCACCAAAGGAAGCCTTCCAGACTTTGAGAACACGCTGTCGACCAACCCCCAACGATTCAGCAACCGCGGCAGAAGACAGATCGGACCGAAAGGCTGCACAGATCTCCTCATCCATACCACCACCATACCACCACCACAGACCCCACGGCAAACGCCGCTTTTGGGCTCTGTACTAGCCTAGAGCGCTAGTGTACCTCACAAAACTGAGCGGAGGTTGAAGGTGACGATGATGTATAGTAGCGGGAAAACAGGCTGATACCATGCTTCGACCGCAACCACCGTTGGATCACTCGTTGTCTGAGCCTGCACTCCAGTGAAGGCAGCGATGATCTCCGCCGCGATGAGCCCCTTGAGCATGAAGGTCAGGCGACCTTCGATCTGATTCAGGATACCGGGCAGGAATTTGACCCCGATGAACCTGTCCAGCGTCACGCGAGTCTGCTGCTGTACCTCATCCGCAATCGTCATCACGGTTGGGGTCTTGGTCAGGACGTTGGTGACATCCGTCGTGAGCCCATGGCGCACACTGATTGCCGGACGGCGATCCTCCAAGATCGTCACGCCGCGCACGGCAACCTGATTCTGCTCGACCGCATCGAGGATACGAGCAAGCTCATCGAACCCGAGCAATCGTGCCCGTGTCCATGGCGTTGCCACGTCGATGTTCGGGCTTGCTCGGTTTCCTGCCATTGCCGCCGAGAGAATCGTGCCGTCAACCAGGAATTGCTTGTCGTTGTTCACCGCATCGGTCAGCGTGATCTTGGCGATGTCTGGGTAGACCATCCTCATCCGGGTGTTGCCCAGCAACTCGGCCAGGTCTCCCGCAGCCGAGGGCTGCGTCCCCGAGGAAACGCCAAAGATCGAGGTTCTCTCCGATCGCAGCCGGATGCTGGACTGGAGATCAACATGCTGACTGATCTTCTGGAATAGCTCCTCCGAGTCTCCACGCAACGGAGTGAGCGTGCTGAGCCTCGCCCCACCTGGGAGGACTCCACGCACATCGTCCACGGCATCGAAGTAGTCCGTGATACTGCCCTGATTGCTGTTGGGCTGCTTGGGAACCTGTTTGAGCCCAACGACAACCGCCCCGTTGATGATCGACACATACGCCGCCAGGGACAGAAGATGCTCTGGCGATGTTGCACCAAACACACGCTCGATCGTTGCCAGCCGTGTGTACAAGCCAGTGTCGAAACTTTCCTTTTGGTAGTTGTAGGTCGCGTAGTAGAGATCGCCCACGGCAGGCTCGCTGCCCCCGCGCTCGATCGTATCGACCACAGCCGTGTCCCCGACCGCGACGCCAGTGGTGTTCGTCACCAAAAGCTCGATTCCGGGGATTGTGTTGACCGGAAGGTTGCTGTCCGTGATGACCTTATTGCGTACCTCGAAAGTGAAGGTTGCACCCACACCAGTCGGGTACACCCCGCCACCCTCACGTGCCAGAACCGTGAACGTGAGACCCGTGACGGTATCTCGATACGTCTGGCCGATCACGCCATCTTGACCCACTCCGTTGTTGAGCCTCGACGTGTTCGCTGACCCGGACCCGTCTGTCGGATCGGACGATGTGACGTAGTATCCGTTGAAGCCTTCCTCACCGGATGCGCCGTCACCAACCTCGGCATTGATGCCCGTGCCTGGAAGCAGCCAGCTACCGTTTCCAACCGTGGGCTGTAGCAGCGCAATGCTGCTCGACAGACCCAGACCTCCGACCGTGCTCGCCTGACTCTGGAGGTACAGGAATTCGGCATTCGCCGCATCCCTGATGACACCAGCAAGAGCCAAGCCAGCGAAGTAGGTCACTCCTGGCGAGGAGTAGCTCAGGAGCTTGGCCGATACCGTTGCGTCGTGATGCGCCATGAGAGCCGAAGCAATCTGCTCGGGCTCTACCTCCGTCCGTGCCGCCGTGCCGCCAGACGAGAATCCCAACACATCGTTGGCATTCCCGGCTCCAACCGTGATCGCTGAGGACACGCGAGACGTGCCGCTCACGATCCGAATACCAGCGCCTTCTGGCAAGAACGTGCCCGCGGGCAACCCAGCCGCCACTGCGGCGGCGTCTAGCTGTGCCAGAATCGTGTTCGCGATCGTTCCCGGCCCCAACGGTACGTCTGCTGTGCCGCCAGCCGGAATGACCACACCCGCAGCATCCGTGAACGTGACGTTCACCATGATGCCATCGATGTTGATCTTGAACACGTTGTTCTGCGGCTGTGTGCCTCCGTCTGCGAAGAACGTCACCACCGGCTGCCCGTCGCGAGCATCCCCGTAGGCGCCTGTCGGCACCTGACCGCTGACAAACCCCACTTCGCCAAACAGCGTCGCTGGCTGCACGACCGCCCCCATCGCCGCCAACCCAGCGTCGTTGGGCTGGAGACCCGTCTCCGTGATCGCATTGTTCCCCTCGATGCGTAGCTCTGTCTGCGCAAGCTGGGAAGGCCCGGCCACGCTGCCCGATCCAGGCATGATGCGGTTGCGGAGAATGATGCGATCGTAGATAAGCGCACCGGAACCGCCCGCTACCGAGAAGCGCCGAGCGATGTCTCCGTTGAGCAACTTGGTCTGCAATCCTCCCGGTGCCGGAGCCACGCTGATGCCTGCCAGAATCGCGAAATCGCTGGCAAGCGTCGGTGCGTCCGCAAACTCCAAATAGCCACCTGCCAAGTCCGTCGCGCCCGAAGGCTGTACGAACGTGAAGGTTGCCGGAGTTGCGGCGGATTCGGCCATGACGACCCGGTTTCCGAGCGTACCCGGAACAGTTGGCACCACTGGAATCGTCACACCAACAGCGCCCGTCGTGGTCACGATCGAAGCCACGTTGTTCGTCACATCTTGAATCGCTATAGCGATCTGACCAGCGATCGTGGCTGCCACACCGGACGACACGTCGAAGTTGTTGCCGCCTGGCGTTGTGGCCGTATCTGCCGTGAGTGCTGCCTGGTTCCCAGCCCAATCCGTGAAGATGATCTGGTCACCCACGACCGGCACTAACGCCACGGTGATGACACCACCGGCCGCGAAAGTGCCGATGTCTCCCGTCGCCGCCTGCAACGTGAATCGGAGCCGGCTATTGGCATCCACAGTAACGTTGATCGCCAACCCGGCAAACGCCGGACCCAAACCACCGACTGCGGCTGCAATCACTCCATCCAGAGCCGTTGCCAGAGCCATGGGGCTGGCGTAGGTCAGCGGCGGAATGATCGCCGTGATCGCACCCGATGGGCCTGCCACAGCACCATTGTAGTGCATGACCAAAGTGTCGTACTCGCCGGCAGTAATGACCGTCGACCCCACGAAACGTGTCTGTGCCGTGTAGAACGGAGCAAACTGTTGCAGCTTGGCGAAAGCATTGAGCGCGTCAACGTAGTTGTCCGCGTTGACACCCGTTCCTGCCGCAGCGATCGACGTAATGAGCACATCATCGACCGTGACCGAAACCTCGTCGTTGGTCCCGGCCGTAATGTCGTAGGTCGTGCTGCCCGAGGCTACGTCATACTCGATCTCCTCGCCCAGCAAGCTGGCCGACACGCCCAAGCCGGTGATTCCGTCCACACGGGCAAGATCGATTCCCGCTCCGCCACCAGTCGGTGCCGTGCCGTCGATCAAGAAACGTGCATGATCAGAGGCATCCTCGATCGTGAAGTACGGTCCCGATCCGGGCACGCTGTACTTCGCAATCGTGTCATCGATGCTCGCGAACGAGACCGTGACCGTCTCCTCGACCGGACCGTCCGTACCACTCTCGAAACGCACGTCCGGGGTTAGCTCGCTGCCGCTCGGGAATTGGATGGTGATGCCCGTGAGCGCAGCCCCCTTCACGCCAAACCGCGGCGTGAACATGTCGTTGCTATTCGAGTCTTGGATGAAATAGGTACCAATGCCCGAAGCACCAGCCACGTCACAAACCAGGCTGTACTCCTCATCTACGAGCGTGTTGTAGTAGAACGTGGCGTAGACCGTTGCACCCACGTCCACGGGATCCTTCAAAGTGATCCTGGTTCCCTCGACCGCTGTCACGTCCACCGGACCACGCTGCAAAGCATCCTCGACCGAGAAGCCCCAATAGGCGATCACCAGATCCGGGCGATTGGTCGGAAGATCGATACGGTTGTTGCTGACCGTCTGGAACAGACTCAACCCGATCGGCGTGTTGCGTCCGTTGCCCGTCGTGGGCTGGAACGGAAGGTCGAATTTCGTCCGACTCGTAACTGGCGGGCTGACCGTCGCATCCGTGACAGGAGTGGCTTCCTCCAAGTACGTCTGCGCATCCACCAAGAGCGCGCTGACCTGGCCTCCATCTCCACCGAAGTACGTGCTTCCTTCGGTGTGAACACCCGAAGTGATGAGAACCGACGTACCCCAGACAATGACATCATCCTTGAGCACGAAGTCCGCACCCTGCACGAAATCGCTGTTCCCCGGAACGATGCCGACTCGGGTGATCTCCGTGAGGTTGATGTTCGCCAGATAGTCGAAGGTATCTTGCCAACTATTGAAAAAGTACTCGATGGTGACGGTCGAGCCAGCAGCCGGAGCAAAGGGCAACGTCACCGCTCGCGTCGATCCATTGACGGACGTGGGGATGACCTGGACATTGTTGACGCGGACCGTCACCTTCCCGGTGTCCGTGGTCGTGATTCCTCCGTTGGAACCGTCAACGATCGGACCCTGGAATGTGTAGAACGTCGAGCGCCGATTGGTCGCGTCACCCGTGGTCAGACCAAGAAGTGTGTTGGCCGTACCGGCACCAACGATGAGGTTTTCGTCGGCCACGAATTGGATGGCAGTGCCGCCGAAATTCGTGGTGTAGAGCGAAGCCACAAGAGACGTAGAAGAGGCCGCTCCGTTGATCAACGAGACCACGGTAGCTGCGGGCTTCACGCCCGGCGTCCCCAGGCTGATGGTGGTCTCGACGCCATCGATGGTCAGGATCAACTCATTGTTGTCCACCGTGATGTCGTAGCCGCCTGCGGGTTCCTCGCCGCTCCCGTAAATGAGCGCGGGATCCGCAGTCACCTGATCGCTCACGTCGTCCGTGATCAGCGTGTCGGTCCGGTTGAAGAAATACGTGCATCTCACGTCGTCATGGAGCCCTGGAGCCGTCGAAAGCTCAAGCACCCCTCTGTCCCCCTGGACGTTCAAAACCACGTCAGGCTGCCCGTTGATCGTCACCTGGATGCTGGCTGCATCCGTCGCCGTGGTACCCGTCCCGTCGCCCGTGACGATGGGATAATTGCGCACCTGGATGAGCCGCCGATCACCATCGAAGTCACCCAGGACGACCTCGCCGGAAGCCAGAATTGCGACAACCGCGCGGCCGGTCATGTCCTCCTGCGGAACCTGCTGGTCAACACTGGAAGACGACCCGCGAACCACCGCGAGATCCGTCTGAGTCAGAACCTCGTTGCCCGTGCCGATGAACACCGGAATGCGAACACCCTGAATCGGTGCTTGAACCGGCGTGTCAGTCTGAGTCTCGACGTAGACGTTGGGGGGCGCGTAAATGTGACCAGGAATCTGGGTGCCGTCTGGCATTGGAACCTCTGAGTTTTGGTTGCGGGTAAATTCTCCCTGTCGGGTGAACCCGCCTGGTTGCAGTCAGAAATGCGGCTGCGAACAGCCTGTCCTCATCTGGGTCTGTTTCTGCTTCTGCGACTTATGTGTGCGTTCTTATCTGGCAGCCCGAAGGCGCGGTCGTGTGAGGCGTGCGGTGCCTCGTCCCAGAGTCATCTGCGTATGGGTCTGATCTGTGTGTTCTTATCTGGCACTCTCCTCGCGGAGAGGCATGACTGCTGACTCAGGGGCCAGCCGCTCCCGTCACTCGTGACGCGAGCCAATCCTTCCCTTTCTTGGTCTTCAAGATCTCACTTTGAGCCTCTTGATGGAGACCTCGCGCAGTCTCCGCAGCCTTCCGTTCGTCGGGCTGCATGACGCGGTAATCGCCGTCCGGGGTCCGGCTCAAATCGAAGCCGGTCGCGCCGGGATTGGCCGCAAGAACCTGATGCTTGCGGTCTTGGCGCGCAGCTACCTTGGCCCACTGCTGCTCCGCCTCTCGGCCGATCACCCGATCAACCTCAAGATCCAAGCCGCTGACTCCCGTGTTCTGCGGACCTGCGCCATCCGGCGCGTGCGAAAATGCAAACTCGGGAGCCGAAAGTTGTGCTTGTACGGACCCACCGCAACTCAGGCAATTGACGGCTTCCTCAGCCTTCTTCGCCGGGCGCATCCTCTCGAAGTGGAGCCCACAACCCGTGCAGTGGTATTCGTAGATCGGCAGGATAGACCTCCGCCTACTTTGTGTGGGATATAGGCGACCTAGCGAGGGACGCGCACTACTTGAGCTTCTCGTAGGTGCCCGCGTAGACCTTGAAGAACGGGTCGCGGAAAGACCGCAATCCGAGCCCCAGATCCTCTACCGCAGTCGACGGATTCTGGACTCCGAGCAGATCCTCCACCGGTCGAATGTTGGACTGGATCTGCGCAGCTTCCTCATCGGTCAGTCCCGCAAGATCGATCGATTGCGCAGCCGTCAATGGTTGCACCCGTTGGATCATTGCCGCGAGCGGAACATGCAAGGACCAGTCTGTCTGGACCGTGAGCGAGAAACTCGCGTTGTAGAAGTAGTCGTCGCCCGTCTCATCGTAGACTTCCTCGGTCTCGCCGCCCAACGAGATGGTCGAAATCTCCATCCCCTCCGTTCCCAGCCGCGGTCTCATCACACTCCAGATGTACATGGCAGTCTGATCGAGGATCTCGCGCTGCGTATGGGGGTCACGAGCAATCACGTCGAAGTCGAAATTCAAGTCCCAGCGACCACCAAACTCCTGAGCCGAAAGCGTCCGCGTTCGTTGAACGACAACCGCCATCCGATCACCAGATTCGATTCGGCGCCCAAACGCCAACACCACTCCAGGTAGCGGCTCAACGAGCCCTCGATTGGGCGCTCCTGTCCACGGCTGGTTGTCTGGCCGCACAGCCGGAGACTCTTCAGGTGTCGTTGCAGGCCAGCGATAGTCTACAGAGAGAAAGTCCTCTCCCGGCAGCGCGTTCATCAACGTAATGAGGCCCGAGTCGGGGTCGGTCGTGTAATTCACATTCTCGAATAACTCTTGGTTCCCCGGCATCTGGAACACCTTGAGGGTTCCGTCGAGAAACTTGCCAGCGTTGACGCGCCCCGTCGTGGGATTGACCATGAGCAACGACTCATCGATCACGTCGAGCAACGGATCGATGAAGAACGTGAACGTGGACTGGTTTACTTCATCGATCTCGATGAAGTAGACACCCGGAGGCGTAGGAAACGCTCCGTCGTTCTTCCTGATCGCCTGTGCATCCTCGCGAACCCACTCCAGCGCAACGCCGGGGTAGTTTTCGAGCCGCGCAGCCAGGACGTAGCTTTCGAGCGTTCCCTGGTAGTTGTCCCACGTGAGTTGAAACTGGTTCCCGCTCGCGTTCTTGACGATGATCCCGATCTGCGGGCGCTCGCGAAAGCTGTACTTCCCTTGGATGTTCGGTACTAGCTCATCGCGGAATTTCGGATGGTACGACCAATACCTCCGTAGCTCCAAGATGAAGCGTCTTTGAACAGACTCCGTGAGTTGAAAGTAAATTTTACCCTCCTCTACTGGAGCCCATCCTATAGGGAACCTAGCTAGTCCGGCTCGTACTCCTGTAGAGCCTGGATCAGCAGTCCTTGCGCAACGGCGTTGAGCGGATTCTCGGCGTGTCGAATCTCTTTGATCTCGATGGGAAACTTCTTTCGCTTCCCCTCAAACACCTTCTTGAAGAAGTCCATGAAGCCGCCGCAAAGACTCGTTCCCCCGCTCACGACAAGAGGTATTGGTCTCGGGATCGCAAACTTGTCTCTGATCGCGTCAAACTTCGTGGCGAAGTGCTCAAGCACATACTCGATGAGCGCCTTGTAGTAGACCGCCAGAGCCTCTTCCGCGCGATCCTTCGGACCCATCAGGTCGATGCCCTTCTCCTTGAGAGCACACATGCGAGCAGCAGTTGAGTCTAACGACCGCGCTGCCCCGGCATCCACCCAATCACCAGCGCGTCCAACGGAAAAACTCATGCCTTCAACAGTGCTGAGTACCAACGATACGTTGGTCATCCCCGCGCCGAAACTCATGCCGATTCCGCTGAAACCATCCGTTGCCGTCTCGCTATAGATGACGGACAGAGCCTCATTCGAAGCAACCGGCCGAAAGCCGCACTCCGTGATGATGCGCTCCATGACACCCTTGTGGTAGATCACGTCACGACTCGGATCATCCACAGGCATCGCGGGCGTCGAGAAATAGCAGTACTCGTTCTTCTCCAACGGCTCCTTGAGAACGTGCTTGACAAGCACACCCAAGATCCGAATCGCGTCGATCTCACGGGGCGAAATGAGCCCTGCCTGAAGCGGGCGACGGGCCTCCTTCCCGAACAAATTAGCATAGTCGATGGCTGCATCGCCAACCACCGCCAGCTCATCATCGACCTCGACGTAATTCACATTGCTGAGCTTGAGATGCTTCTTGGCTTCCAGGGGAAAGTCCAGAAACGCATCCCGCATGCGCCGAGTGACGACTTCCTTCTTATCGTCCTTCATGCGCATTCGAGCAGCAACGAAATTCATCGTTCCAACGTCGAGACCTATGCCGGGCATCATGCCCTCTTGGGTCTCTATAGCAACGCTGGCAGCATCATTCATGTTCGCTTCCGTTTCTTCTTGAGAGCTTTGGCAGCATCATCCAAGTCGTCACCCGTACCCGCCGTCTCCTGCACGTCTACGACACCCTTTGCCTTTGGTTCCACAATACCGCTCGGGATATAGAGAGGTTCTTTGTCCTCCACCTTGGGCTCGCTCGGAGCGGCTTGAGGAGAGGCAGCCAAAAGCCCTTTGAGAGCGTGGTCCAGTGCAGCAGACAGAGCCTCGGGATCGATTTGCTGACCTTTCTCCGCCAAGGCTGCCGCAATCGTTGTCGCCAGGTTGTCCTCCAGCGCCGCCATCTGGGCCTTCACGTCCATCATCTGCTTGGAGACCTCACCAGCCACGGCTGCCTTGACGTGCTTAGTGAGCAAGTCTGGATCGACGGAATGCACGACCACAGGAGCGGGTTGCTCATCTCGCTCGATCTTCTTGTGCTGTCCGGGCGACAGCCGTCGAAAATGAGGGGGTGCCTGGTGTGCTGGAGGCTTGCTCACACGGGCTCTCTCTTTCCAGACTAAATCTACCGCGCCAATGCGCTTGGCGTGTCGGAGATCGGCAGAAAGCCGTACTTGCTCCTCAGACAGCCAGATCTCCTGCCCAGCCGTAAGAGTCGTTTTCAGGTCTGGTAGCCCGATCTGCGCGCAAACACACTTGACCTTGGCTTCCCTCACGTCAGGCTCAATCGTTTGTTCTTACGAAGGAGTTTCTTCAACGTCTTCTTGGCTGTCTTGGAGATGTCCGTTTTAGCCTTCCGAAAGCCCCGATCGACAAAGTTGTGCCTCTCGAAACCCGGATGAATCCACGCATCCTCCTTCCGCTTGGGAGCCCATCGAAAGATCACTGTACCTTTCTTGGGCTCCAGGGGAACGATCCCCACTCCACGGTCTCTCGTGAGCCACTTCATCCGATAGCGTTTGCGGCCCTCGATGATCTGCTTGATCCACGGCCAGGTCGAGACAATCTCCACCTGGGAACGGGTCGCTACTCGGTAGTCGAAACTCTCGAAGAATTTGCGATCTGCCGGTATGCCCTCGGGCTCGCCGCGCGGGGTACGTCGTCGCCCCTGTAGAGCCAAGTCCTTCCGGGCTTCCCGAAGCACGTGTCGGAGGACTATCTTGCCTACCTCAGCAAGAAACTCGGGATTGGTCCCAACCTCACCAACAATATCGCTCCATGGCTTGCCGTATGCACGACGCACAACCTGGGGCTTGACCGTCGCCTTGAGAACCAAGCCATCCTCCTAGTAAGTCAGATTGATCCAAACTGGCGTTCGGCCTCTCTGTTCGCGCTCGTCTGGGATGTTCTCCTTCTCCGTCTCCATCGGGATCGTCTCGGCGGTTCCCTCCGGCCACGGACCAAACGGCTCAAAGGAGCGCCATGCCCCGCCCGCCATCTGCGGCGGATTGATGCGAGTCTCCGGCCACTGGTACGATGCTGGGTCGGGTAGCGGCACCTGATACCTGATGTCTTGCTCATCCAGGTAGCCGATCTGGAAGTGCTGTTGCATGAGGTTGCCGCGAGCGGACGGCTTTCGGACGGCTCCGATGCTGTAGCGTTCGTTCGTTTGGCGAACGATGAAGTCACGTTGCGTCACCGTTGGCGAGGGGCCTGTCCAAACCTCCCAGACGTGCTCCAGGCGTCGTCCGTTCGGCGTCTGCTGGACACGCCGCTCTGCGTCGTCCGGCGCGATGATCATCGAATAGGGCCCCTCATACCCACCTACCCATCCAGTCCCATAACACATCGGGCACCGATTCACCGGGTGCTCATTGATCTCGATTTGTCGTGGATCTTGTCCGTGGAAACAAGGGATACCGCTGATCTTGCGGATCATCACATCCACCCGCTCACCACCTTGCTCCAAAACCCAATTGTTGCGTCGGATGGCCTCACGCCAGATCCAGTCCAGCGTCTCGATCTGCTTGTTCGTGACCGGCTGGCACATGTTCAACGGAGTCTCGATGAACCCACTTGGCGTGACCGGGTTCCCTTCATCATCCGTACACAGAGCAACCGAAGCGAAGCGATACCACAACTTCGTATCCAGATCCGACTTCACCAGATTCCGATTCGTGTGGTACGTGACAGAGACCGTATCCTCCGCACTCCGCGGGAGAGTCGGTTCATTGATTTGCTGCCGAGCAATGTCGAAGGTCGGCGTGTTGATGAGCGTAATCTCTCCGGTTGGCCCAAACACGGCGTGAGCAGGCACCACGCGACCGTTGATCATCACGATGACATCGGACGGCGAGTCGGCATGAATCGCTTGCCCAGACCTCTTGACGATGGGGCATCGGACCGTCCTGAATTTCCACACTCCCGCGTTCGCCTGCTCGCCACGATTGAGCCAAGCAGTTTCCCACTGGACCGTCTCGTTCTCGATTAAAATGTTGTCCGTAACGTCGCGGTAGAACGTCCCGCCGATGGGGAAACGGTTGATCCGGTGATAGGGGCCGCGATCCGAGGTATCCGACCTGTAGATGTTCACCCCGACGATGGTGAACATCGTGTTGCAGGGGTCGGTACGAGGGTCATCCCATCGGAGATCCAGGGCCCCAACGAACAAGGGGCTCACCACCTGTGGATTCGCAGGGGATGTTGGATACTCTCCTTGTGATGGACCCCAGCCCGGATCGGCCATGTTCACCTACTGAGCCTGTGCTCTTGCGTTCGCCTCCGCGGCAAGCCTCGCTGCTTGCAAGAGGTTTGGATCAATCTTCCTCACCGTGCCATCAGGAAGGATCTGCCAGGGTTCGCCTTGCTGGATGCCAAACTCCGTCCCGATGTTGTTGAGATACTCCTGCGCCGTGGCTTCAGCCTTCGCAAGCTGTTCTGCCACGCCCTTCTGCTGCTCCCGGACCTCATCGACTTGGCTTTCCATGCGCATAAGCCGAGCCGTGACACGACCAAGCTCCGCCGTCAGGGTTCCTACCTGCTCCCTGTAGTCCTGAATCTGCTTCTGCTTGTCGCGATCGACCTGGCCGAGAATGTTCGCATCCTCGCCTTGGCCGTCACCGCCGGGGGCCGTTGTCTCCGCTGGGGTCTGAGGAGCCTCGGTCGTCTCGGGAGCCTCAGAAGCCTCGGTCGTCTCAGTGGTCTCGGTATCGAGAGTGATCTTGCTGTCGTCGGTCATGATGCTCACACCATACCCAGGCTAGCTCTCTTCCTCGGCCCGATCCATCTGGCCGAGAATCTTCTTGACCCAAGACTTCCCAGGATCTCCTCCCCATAGAAGCCAGGCAACATAACCTTTGTCGCGCCATGGCTCGTTTTTGAATTTGGAGTCAATGGCCTTGTTCTTCTCGTGTCGGGAGAAAAACCGATTCATTTGGCGAATCGTCGCCGGAGAGAGTGTATCTCGGTTCTTGAGGTTCACAGCACGCTGAACGCCAGAGCCAATGCCCTCTTTGGCTGCCTCTGCCGGCGTTAACCCCGCTTTGTCGCTTTGCTTACGACGGTACTCCAAACCCTTCGCCGCCGCGTTCGCTACGGAAACGGGTGGTTTGAAGTCGATGCCTTCATACACACTCTTTGCCGTTTTGCCAGTTTCATCCTCCTCATCGCCAGGGCGGCGCTTCCGCATGAATTTCCGCCCTTCCGCTCGAAACTTGGGAATGAAGTTTTCAACATGCGTCCCAATGCGCGATTCCAAAGAGAGGATCTGCGAAGTGGTGATCATCTTCGGCCTACGCGTGAACGAGTAGTACACAGTCCCGTCCTGGCCTGTGTACTTGTAGACCCGAGCTTGCGATTGGGCTTCTTTCTTCTGCGTCATTGGTCCAATTTGGGGGGCGCTTCGGGTGGCCGCTGCTCGATGGGAGGAGGTTGCTCGACTTCTTGCTTCTTGTCGGGCATGTCATCCTCCTTGTCGAAGAAGAAGGGATTATCAACGGGTTTGATCTTCCCGGCTTTCTTCTTCTCCTTGATCATCTTCTTGATCTTGTCATGCTCGTCCGTGATCTTATCGACCTTCTTCTCCTGAATCTCGACTACTTCCTGTTGCGCCTGAGCCTGGGCTTCGGGATCTCCAGCAGCCCCAGTCATCTTCTGGACTGCCTCTGCACTCTTCTGCCCCAAGAGAGCCATCGCTTCCTTCTCGGGGATGCATCTCTCCTCTACTTCCATAAAGCCCTCGGGACAGTCGTCGCTCGGGCCTGGAATCGCACCCGAGGTTATCTGCTCGGACTCGACACCAGACTGGTCCACTGCGGTGGGCTTTGCAGCACCACCGTCACATGCAAGAAGCAAAAGGCTACTTGCTAGCAAGTAGCTTCTTGATGTCATTGGTACTCTCCACCACCACATCCAGTTTCGTCTCCAGCTTGACCAACGCGGTCGTGTTTTGCTGCACGGAGACAGCGATGTTGCTGTTCTTCTGGACATCGGCTTGGAGTTTCTCGATGCGTTCGCTCTGGATCGCATTCGTTACCTCCAGCTTCACAACCCAACCAAACACCGGAATGATGAAGAGCGTCAGGATCTTCCAGAGATCCCAACCCCCTTTTCGGGGCATGCTGCTAGTTTGACTCGCGGAAGGCATCAGTGCTCCTTAGACGAATTGCTGAGCCTTGTCTTCAGCCTTGCTGATGAGCCGCTGCACGGCGGCTTTCTCAGCACCCCGCAGCTTCTCCTCCCGAACCCACATCTTGAGATACTCTGCGATGCCTTGAGCCTTCTCGGAGCCCGGCTTGATCCTGTCGATCCGAATCTCCGTTGCCCTCAACGCGCCCTGGAATCCCTTGCGGTCGATAGCATCGAGCCATCGCCGCCCAGCACGCAGATACACATCCTTCGGAACCCTGATCCCCGCGGGAGGCAGCCTTCCGTACTTCTTCAAAAGCGGAAGCAGATAAGACCGCAAGTCCTCTTGATCATGAGCTAGGCGGATCAGTTGGCGTCGCAGAGACATCAGAGACTCCTGGGTTGAAAGACTCGTCAAGGGGAAAATATAGACGGGCTACCGCGCCAACGGCGCTTGGGGTAATCTTCCTCAGGAGTGGACAACGAGCCTGAAACGATCAAACAAGATGGAGGGATCTACCGCATCGAAAGCAGCGGCGAATCCCACACCGTCAAGTACGCCCAGGACGGAACGTTCACTTTCGTCGGACGCGTCAAAGGCTACAAGGCCGCGCGCGAGATCGTCCGCTGGCACGCCAGGCAACGCGTACTAGGAAAGCTCCCCAAATGAGCGAACGCGCACAACTTTCAGTCATCGTCCACGAGAATGACGAAGTAACCGTCCGCGACGAGCGCAGCGTGGCACTTCTGTGTCGCGACTGCTGGTTCTCGGGCTGGCTAACGGAATGGGAGCGTGGCACAAACCTCTATCCGTATACCTGCCTGCACCACTCCGGGGGCGCAGATGTAGTCGACGGCGATCGAATCTGGACAGACGACGATTCCTACTGGGAGCACGACCGCGCCGTCAGAAAATGGCGGAGCACGTACCCCTGCTGTCACCGCAAGAACCACGACGGCGCTTGCGAGGACTACGTGAAAGCGAAGCCGCTGCCTTGGTGGGGCAACTTCTGGCTCAAGCTGTTTCGTCGCGAATGGCGAACCAGGAAGATGCGCGAATGACCCTACTCGTTAAGCCCAAGGAAATCGTCGGAAAGCTCAGGCGAATAGTACGAAGCATTCTTGGCAAACTCATCCTTCCAGTCCCAATCGTCCTCCACGAATCGGGCGTAGTCGTAGGCTGACAGGCTGACAACCACATCGTCGGTCAACTTCAACATCCCTAGCGCGCGATCGTACTGTGCCAAATAGTGCCGTGGACCGTGGACTAGACTGATTGAAGTGCTTGGGGTGCTTTCCGGCCTTCGCCAACTCTAGGTTGTTCATGGCATGTTCGATGAGCTTCCGCTTGTATCCCTCGACGTGTGCCTCGTGCTTCTGACGATTGTCCGTCAGGATGCCGATGAGCTTGTCTCGCTCGACTGAGATAGTGAGACCGACCTTCGAGCCTCTGAATAGCTGTCCCATGTTGGAGTAGTACCCCAACCCCGCGTAGAATGCGCCCGTGGCTGTCCTCTTCCCCGGCAAATTCATCTATCTGGCAACGCCCCACACGGCATCCATCGCAACCGTCCGTGCCCTCGCCGTGCTCCCCGGAGCCGTCGTCAGCGACCTCAACGAAGTCAAAGATCTGCAATTCGAGCACACCTTCCCCGGAGGCACCCACCACTCCACACTAGAAGATCTCAAGAAGCAGCGCCCCGAATACATCGGCAACGAAACCACAGTCACCACGATCAGAAACCCCTACGATCTGCTCGTGACTTGGTGGCTCCGCCAACGGAGAAACCTCATCAAGACATGGGGCCACGAACCGACCTTCCGAGAATATGTCGAGGGAGTTGACGAGACGACCTCCGGCGGACCCACATCCGAGACGGCCGTGTGTTCTGGATGGATGTCAACAGGCACATGCGCTACGAGAGGCTCCAGAAAGACCTGAAACAGCTTCTCAGGCGATTCAGGCTCCCGCAGGCCACGCTAGAAAAAGCCAACGTGACGGCCAACAAGGAGCCCTGGCGCACATACTACGACGCCGAGACCAAAGCTACCGCGAAGCGACGCTTCGGTGACGAGGCCGAGCGTTTCGGATACAGCTTCTAGGCGTCAGGCGGTTCGTCCATCTCTTCCAGTTGCTCAGCGATCACGTTCTGAGCGTGGCGCCGTAGGCCCCGGTTGAAACGGCGGACCTCCTCAGCCGCGAATCGGTCACCGCCGCAAATCCAGCGTCGTTCCCAACGCGCCATCACAGCTTTGGTTCGGAGGTTAGAGATCCTTCGATCACGGATTGTCGGTATGCGCATCCATGCGCTCTCCTGTTTGGCAACTTAATGGCCAACCAGGAGAAACAGTGCGCAGGCGGTACCTCGAAACATCTCTCCTCTTCTACGCGATTCCACGCGCAGAGTATACTGCGCTGTCTGCGCTAGTCCTCTGGCGGCAGAAACCTCTCCCACTCAGGCGGAACAACACCCTGCTGGCCGTACTCGTAGAACCGAACCTGCATCGATCGTAGTTCCTCAGGTCTCAGGCTCACGGCCGGGCCAAACAGAGAGCTTGCCGATTCCTTCTCCGCACAGACCTTCCGCTTGATCTCCTCTAGCTCATCTTCATCGGCTACAAAACAGTCTGCACCAAACTGCATGGTCTACTCCTCGACTGCTGGGAACAACTCTTTCGGTCCAAAGGCAATGGTACGGGGCCTCTTCTTTTCCCGCACAGCATTCCATGCCTTGATGACCAACGCAGCGAACAAGTACTGCGGCGGCCTCATGCCACGAACCTTCTCCAGCAAAAGCTGGTCCAACGCCTCACGCAACTTGGGAACTGGCCCGGCCCCCTCGCACCCACAGATCAAGTCCTCCATGAACGCATCCGCCGCATTGGGATCGGTCTGGTAGAAGCAGAAGTAGAGCATCTGCATGAGCGACGGAGGATACAGAGCACGCTTGGCGTCCGCGCGGCGGCATCTCTCGATGACGTGAGCAAGATCCTCTTCGTTCTCCTGCACCCATTCGAGCGCCTTCTCGCTGTTCCAACCAAACCGATTCTGCTTACCGAAGGCGACGTAACGATCTGGCTTCGTGTACTGGAGATCAAGCCAGAGTCGGTAGATGCGGGCAGACTCGTTGGGATACTGCACGTCAGCAAGACTCAGGTCATCGGCAATGGTCCGACGCCGATGCTTGTCCCGCACTTTGAAGTTGTCCGGGTCCTCATTGTAGGTCACGTCCATCTCGACCGCGATGCCGCTTTCGATGATCGCCAGCAATCGATGCTGCCCATCCATCAGATGCCCATCCCAATCGATCGCTATGCCCTGACCCGTAGATCGCCAACGTCCCGCTTGCATCTCCTCCACGTATCCCTCGACCACCTTCCGCCTGACCGGACGATTCCGCCGCATGGTAGCGAGTAGCTCTTGAGCACGCTTGGGTGTGATCCGTTCCGTCTTGGTATGTCGTTTCTTCTTCACGGCCTCACCGGTCAAAGTACAGTTGCCTGTTTCCGATCTGCAACACACCCACCAACTCTTCCTCGACCATCTCCTTTAGCAGCCTTCGCACCATCCCAACTCCATAAGGCACATGGGATGCGATTTCCTTGGCAGACGCCAGTCCGAGGCTCGGGTCCTTCATCGCGGCGTAGATCTTGCGCTTCACGGACGAGTTTTCCTTCTCGGGCTCCTCCGAAGGCTCCTCCGAAGGCTCCTCCGAAGGCTCCTCCGAAGGCTTGTACACATATTGAGGATGCCCTGGCCCCACATAGCGTCTACGCAACTGACCGGAGCCACCACGCTTACGCCAACCAATCTGTTCAAGGACGGCTTTCAACACTCCGTGGGTTACCGCAGGCCGCACGTAGTCGTGAACCTGTTGCACCCGGACTTCATCGTAATTGGCAAGAAAGTCCTCGACTACTTGGTACAAGTCAGCGCTGGGGCCTCTGTAGGGTTCAATCTTCTCGGGCCTGCGTATCTGCTCCTCGTAGTCGGGAAGGGCATATTGAGCCAGCCGTCTTTCACCGACTTGCTTCAACAACTTGGCGGAAAGCATGTAGCCTCGTAGAGCCAGCCACCGCGAAGGCGAGATCTCTAGTTCTTGCCTGATCTCTACAGGCCAAACAGGGCGCCCGAGCTTCTTCACAAACTCTACGATCTTCCTGGCCAACGCATCGCGAGCCCGAATGGGTGCCGAGTCAGCCACACGCTTGGTTCGTAGGATTTGAACAGCAGGCACAGGCTTGATGCGCTGGACATGACCAGCATAGGTGCCAACGAGCCGATAGAGAGGATTCTCCAGCCGAGTCTTCCCGTCGCCGGACTGGAAAAACGCATCAATCTCTCTCAGAGAACGAGTCCGAACCCAGAGCGACTGCTCATCATGAGGCCGACTCTTGGGTAGCTTCGGATCACCACGAAGGCGATTGGTTTCACCGGGATCCTCAGGGAAACTCCGAAGAGCAACATGCTCCCAGCCCAAAAGCTCAAACAGGACCGCCATCTTCTTACGATTGCCCTGACTATGCTTGAGTCCTAGCGCGTCAAGAGCATCCTCGATGAGAATCCACTGGCGACACCTGAGCCGCGTGTCGTCCAAAGCCAGCAGGTCGACTTCGGCAACTTCCAGCCTCTCAAGAGACTCAGACACGTCTCCTGTATATACGCCAACAAAGCTCCTGGTGTGCTATCCTACGATTCGTGGCAACGCTCAACCTCACAGAAACCGAGCTAGAATGTCTCCTCATCAGCCTCGGCGAAGGCCGCAAGCTGGGGCTGGATCTCTCGATACCAGACGGAGGACGCCAGCGAGCCTGGGCCTCCCTGCGCGAGAAAGCCTGGAAGATGCTGGAGGCCATTCGAGCCTGGCGTGGTTGACCTTCTATGGAGTAGTAACAAACATGACCCTCTGGACCACTCCAGCCCAAGCTGGCCCTGGCCGAATCACCAAGGTTATGGAATCGCTCGAAAAAACGCACACCCCAGAGGAGCTACAAGCCTTGGTAGCCCAGGCGGTAGAGTCCTCTCGCGAAGAGGTAGAGCGCATGACCAAGCCCTACCGCGACGGCTGGAAACGAACCCAAGAGATATGCCGACCCTTCTGGAGAAACGACTGGCGATGGCCCTGAAGCAAAGGCAACGGCTTGGGCTGTTCCTTCTGATAGGAACCTACGTGTTCTGGCCGATGTTTCCCGGCTGGGAGCCATTCAACATAGTCGACTTCGCATCCATTCCCTTGCTTGTCGGCAGCTTCATGCTGCTCTTTCATCCTTCATGTGGCCAATGAAGTGGCTCCTCCTGCTCGCTCTAGGGCTTGGAGCCATTCGTCACGGACCACGCGACCACAAACAGATCGCACTCACCTTCGATGCGTGTCCCACCCGCGGCGACGGACTGGACCACGACATCGTCCGAGCCCTACTGGAACACGACATCCCCGCCACAGTGTTCGTGAGCGGACGCTGGGCCGAATCTCATCCAGAGCACGCCCAGAAACTCGCGCAACATTTCGAGATCGGCTCCCACGGACACCGCCACATCTGGCTCGATGAGCTTCCATACGATGCCGTTGTTGCTGAGCTTCGTGCAGCCCAAACCACAATCCAACGCATCACTGGCAAGAAGCCCAAGCTGTTCCGTCCCCCGTCCGTTCGCTACGATGATGAAGTCCTCGCAGCAGCCGAGACCCTCGGACTGCGCACGATCACCTACGACGTAGCCAGCGGCGATCCCGATCCCAACCTGCGTGCAGATGCCATCGTTCGCTACGTGACGTGGAAAGCAAAGCGCGGCTCCATCGTGATCTTCCACATCAACGGACGCGGGATCACCACAAGTGCAACTCTTCCCCGGATCGCCCAGATTTTCCGCAAACGCGGCTACCGTTTCGTCACGGTCTCTGGGCTTCTGACCCGGTCAACGAAGTAAGCGGCCCATCGAATTGCTTTCCGAAAGCCCTCCGGGTCTTGGTCAAAATCCTCAGCTAGCTCATCGAGTACAGCACTGTCGGCTACCTCCGCCAGCAGATTCGACACGGGGAAACGTGTCCCCACGACGCAAGGTGTGCCTCCGTAAATGCCCGACCGTATATCGACAGCCCCTTCACTCGGGTTCGGAGCCTCAGGCAAGAAGTCCGCAGAGTAGTCTGGCGTAGTCGGCCAGCCCTTAGCGCGCAAAGCACTGCCCTCTCCGGCGGCCCAGTACTCTTCGGGCGCTGGCTCTCGATCACGGCAATTCATGAACGACGCACGGAAACGCCGCACTTCACCATCAACGCGCGTACCGGGCCAGTCCTCTATCCGCAGCAAGTGCGCTATCTCTATCGGCGTGTACTCGTGATCTTGGCGTGGTGGAACAGGATCCTTCCGAGCGCACCGCTCCTTCTCATGAAGACCGCGACACTCTTCCGAACACATGAGAACCGAACAGCCTTCGTTCCGGCAGGGGAAAGCCTCTTCTTCTCTCACTAACGATTCGCAGCTTGCGCAGTTGTACATGGCTTCATCGCTTTCTTGTACTCCGCGAGCATCCTACGCATGAAGTGGCACTTCATCGCGTGGTGTTCTTGAGCCGGGTCTTTCCACGCCGCTCCGCAGTGAATACAGTGATGGCCGCCCTCGCTGTCGCGATGGACGTACTCTTCTAGCGCCATCTCCAGCGCCTCGGCCAGCTTCTCAGCGAAGGTCTCGGCTCTGTCGGCTTCTTCCTCGGCCGCATCTCGTTCATCCTTGGCCACCTTCAACCGGCTCTCGGCGTATTCGAGAGTCTCAAGCACTTCAGAAATGTGTCGCGGGTTGTCTGGATCGTTGAGAGGCCGAACGTATGTCTGATGCCAGACTAGCTCGCCCTCCAACCCTTCGCAGCGCTCTTTCAACTTCTTGACTCGGGCCTCAGCAGTCGTCATTTCCTTCCAACGCTCGGGAGGAATGCCTGTCTCTTGGTGCCAAACGTTCCACGCCTGCGCCGCAATGGTTTCCGACGTTGTTCCGACGACGTATCCCCTCCCATGCGTCGCGGAGTCGTCCCCGGCCCAGTACCATCCAGGTGGTAATTCAGGTTTCATTGGTCGTCCTCAGACACTCCCAAAAGCGCTCGCACGAATTCGGGCGTCACATCCACTTCCCGTGGGCCTTCCCGCTGTCGCCTCCTGAGAGACTCCCGCAAAGGCGTCTTGATCTCGGCAACACTGAGTTGAGACGGCCCAACGGGCCACCACTCAAGGCCGTACCGGGGCTCCCAGGAGCCCTCACGCTCTGCCTCGGCCGGAGTGGCGATCTGCGGGGCCTGGAATTGGGTCAAAAGAGGACCATGCCCCTCCAAAACATGCTCTGGACGGAACCGAATGAAGGTATCCGCCTTCCCGATCAGATCCAGAGGAAACGGACTAAACGAGACGGCCGTGAGATTGGTTGGCATCGTTCACTCCTAGTCATCGAGGAGATCTGGATCAGGTGCCTCGTGCTCATTCCGACAGCCACGAAAGCGCCTAGTGTACTCGAAAGTTGCCACAGGCGCAGCACATTGTCCACAACAACAGCAGTAGTGAGGGTGCTTGTACTGTTCGGGAACGTCTTTCAAAACCACACGCCGCAAGGCACTCCCATGTCCGTATCCCCCGGCCCGCTCATGTTCGCATGTGGGGCACACAAAATGGAACAGGACATGGCCACAGGCTTCGCACTGTGCCTCCGTCTGAAGCAAGGGGCTTTCTTCCCCGCACTCGGGGCAGACCTCAACGGCCATGCCGTCTCCGCTTCAAACCCTTCCTGAGCGACAAGACAAGCAACAGGAGCGAGAAGCCCAGCCATGTGAAGGCCACCCATCCGGCCGGAATGCCATCGCGCAACCAGTAGTAGCACAAAGCGGCAGAAGGACCGCCCATCCCCATCGCTCGTTCAAAGCTACGATCCTCAAAAGACATGCGCTCGCGCGTCCAGAGTCAGGTAGTAGCGACGCCCGCAGCCACAGCAATCAGCGTAGAATTGCGGAGGAGACGACGATAGCGTCATGGCGTTGCTGTCAAAAAGACGCGTGCCGCAGTTGTCGCAGGCCAATTCGATGAAACCGCAGCCACGCCCTTCCAGTATGTTCTTGCGAAGGGTCTTCCTGAGATTGGAATAGTCTCTAGCTCTCCCCATTTTCTCAGACGGCTGCCGATACACCGGGATGTCCTTCGCCACGATCCATGAGACGTACTCCTTACGGCGGTCTAGCTCGATTTTCTCCGCCTCGCGGGCAGCATCGATCGCCGCATACCGCCCCTTCTCCCACTCGCTCACGGCTTTTGGAGGGAGCGCAGCGTTGGGTAGTACGCCGATCTTGCGCTCCGTTTCGGCCATCTCGATCTTGTCAGCGAGGCTGGCCGCGAACGCTCTCACACAGCTATCCGCCGTCTCCTCGCACACTTCCCTGAGCGCCTTGATAAGTTGCTGAGCGTCCATGCTACTGGGTTCTCCTGGCTAGGTCCACCCACGGTTTCGAGGCCGCAAGAGCAGCACGGAGACTTCCGATTGCGGCATCCATGTCTGCATCGGCCACGTGCTGCCCATCAACGTGTAGGGCGCACACGTCCCGAGCAGCCTTCACCAGACAATCTGTATCGACTCTCGCTTTCCACGCCAGCCACATGGCACCTGTCATCGCCTGTCCCATGGGATCCATTCTCTCTGGCACGGGCTTCCCAAGCGACTCCAGCCACGTCATGAATTCCAGATCGTCTCGCCACGCCTCACGCACGATTGCCTGCCTTCTTGGCAAGAGCCTGATCAACGATGTTCAAGGCGGTTACGATCCCTTGCTCTGGCGAACCGTCGATCGGAATCGCCCCCACGACATCCTTGACACGCTGTAGCGCCTTCTCTAGCTCGCCACACGCCTCACACCCCCTCGGCTCAGCCTCGTTGATGAGCACGCGAGCCTTGTCCCGTGCAGCGATGGCCCTGTTCGTCAGTGCATCCCAGCGAGACTCGACTTCATCCATCGCATCGACGCACTCCTGCAACGCCCCTGTCACAGCGTTTACCCTGCGCATATTCGCCTCGGCCTGGGCCTTGAAACTGTGACGCTCACGCTGCCACTCCAAGCTGACGCGTTTCGTCTCCGCCAACTCGCGCTTGAGCCGTTCGTTTTCCGCTTTGTCAATTTCAGCCATCGTCTCGCCCACTCAGAGATAGACAACCTTCAACCGATACCTCTCCTTCTGCTGCTCTCCTGCGCAGGCGATCTCGTCAGATAGCCCATACAGTATGTCAACAAAGGCGTCGGCTTCTTCCTTGGAGTCGAAATCGACAAGCGCTTCGCCGGTTCTCTTCGCATGACCGAGAACACCGCGTGCCTCGGTTTTGTCGATCTTGGCCATACTCTGTTCTACCCCGAACGACTGTCATCTAGACAACTCAGATCTTTTTGCCGTTGAGCAGCCGAGTATCAGGCCGATCTCGATAAGGCATCAGATCCTTCCTCTGGCTGTGAATGATGCCCACTGGCAACCCAGCAGCACAGACCATGCGCCGGACCGACAGCGCCTTTCTGCACCCGTAGCATCGGTACAGCAGGCCAAACGGCTGCGGCCTGTACTCCGGGATGCCAACCGGGCACGCGGGGAACGGACTCTCGTCTCTGGGAGGCGACTTACCCATCTTCCTCAGCTTCCGCGAAACGATAGAGCACTGCAAGCTGTGCCTGTGTCTCCGCCTCGGCTTGATCGCGACCGTATGCGAGCCCCATGGCAACCGCGGTACTGCTCGTTTCTGACTCATTGCGTAACCTCTGGCTTCTGCTGTGGTCCGACGCCGATGGCAGTTCTGAGCAACCCTAGCGCCGCCAAGCCCGACGCTGTCAGTAGAGGGCGCCCCCTTCGAGGATCTGGATCGCCTCTTTCACATCGGCTTCGAGCCGGTCACACTTCTCGCATCCAAGCTTGACCCACTTCCCCTCGGCCTCGTAACGCCACACCGCGATCACGCACCCGTCGCGATCCTTTTCAAGGTACAACGAACCTACGGGTGGAGTCGGAAGCTGGCTGAGAGATAGCGCATGGGGCACGCCAGAGCAGGTTCCTCGTTTCGTGCTCATGGCGAAACCTCCCCGAGAACGGCAGCCAGCAGTACGGCGCAAGTCGGTAGGATCCCGACCACTACCACTGCTGTGCAGATTGCGACCATATCCTCTCCTTCCTTCTCTCGAATGGCGGACACCACGCAAGCGAGGCCAAGCGCCGCTCCTCCAACCAGGAAGAAAAACATGATGGCGACGAACACCAAGGCGCCAGGGCTGTGTATGTGGCGCACGGTGACCGCCATGAGCAACCAGGAAAGCGGGGCCATTGCAGCCGTGGCGCCAAAGCGTTGGGTGTTGGCTACGACCTTACGCCAGCGTGTTGTCGGGCCGTTTCGGGCACTTGGAGTGTCTTGAGTGCGGTAGGTGTCGTTCATGGCGAAACCTCGGGATAGAAGTAGGAGTTGGATGGCTCGTTGTCGCTTGTCGTTCCGATCTCGACTCGTTCAACGAGAGCCTCGTACATCTCGGCGTATACCTCATGGTCCTGTCGGACTTCATCGATGAGGCTACCAAAGCCCTTCCGGCCCCGTAGTTCATCGAGGACTTCATTCACGATGTTCTCGGCTCGTTTCCGTAACCTCCGGCTCCCACGCCAACGTCGTGTTCATGTTCATGTCCGAACATGTCGAACGGCACCCGTTGGGACATCGACCAGCGACGAGCGGAGCGCTCATCCCAACCTGCGCCTTCTTGTTTTCGGGGACGTTCTCGGCGATGTTGAGAACCTCGCCGCAGTCGCGACACCTGAGCGTCCCACGCCACAGCCTCTCGCCGTCTTCGTGCTTTCTCATGAATCCGTAACCTCCTCCTGGTCTACTTTCCCGGCGATTGTGACGGCGATCCCATAGCGGCCCTCCAACGTCCTCACAACGTCGTAGATAGCGTCCTTGAGAGAGCTGAGAATGCTCCACTGACGATCTGCCACACCGTCAAACTCGCGCTCGACCTCCTCGGACCGAGGCGAGTCGCAATAGGCGTCGTACGCCCGATCGAGTAAGACCTCGGCCTCGCGCACCTTCGCGAGCGCCTCCTCCAGTTCGTGCCGCCGTTGCTTTGTCATCATGGCGTAACCTCGCTGCCGAATACCTCTCGGATCGCGTCGTTCCAGTTCTCTTTCGTCGGCCATCCCCAGCAGAGCTGGTGGCCCGAAGGTGGGTTGGGGTTGCGGGCCTCGAAGCACGCCACGACGTGAGCAAGGTCGGTGTCGTCCTCATCCACAATCCGCTGGAGTACCTCGCAGAAGCGATCAAGCTGGGCGGCCGTAGCGCCCTCCGGCAGCATCCCCAGATCCACCTCATAGCGGTAGGGTCGCGGTCCTCGTTTCCTCATTCCGTAACCTCACTCCACATGCGGCAGCCGAAGCAAATGTAGCCGGAGCCATAAGCAAAGGCGCAGCGCGAACAGAGTAGTCGTCTGCAAACACTACACTTCACCAGCCAAAGCGGCCATTCCTCGACGCGCTTGCATCGTTCGCATGTGTTCTGCTGCTTCATTCCGTGACTCGCATTCTCACACAGGGCTCCCATTGATCCCCCAGTTTGCGGACCCCGCCACGTTCGGCCAGCCAACAAAGTACGCGACGGACTCGGGCCGTGCCTAGTCCGGCATCCTGAGCCAACTCCCACGATCGCATCGGACCCTTGGAAGATAAGAGCGATAGAAGACGCCTCGCTATGGTGCTGACCTGTGCCTTCCTTGAAAGCTCTGGTCTCTTGTCCACAGGGTCTTCGGACGACATTCTATCCGCCTGCCAGAACGCCCAAAGAGTAGCGTCTGCATGCTTGATCCTCTCCCGCGGAAAATCCCGCTCCCTGGAAATCCTGGTGCGACTCCAGCCTTCACGAAGCCTGCTCTCCAACACAACCCCAACCGTCTCATCCTCTCCTTCCACGTAATCCTCTAATTCAACCACGACTACCGAGCTTCGGTCCGGTAGCTCTGGAGGAGCCGCCATCAGAATCTCGCGCCGAGGCAGACCATCCAAAGCATCGTATCGGTAACCATGTTGCTCAAGAGCCATGACCACCCCCTGACGCCGACGATGCCACTCCCTAGCCACCATGTTGCACGTCATGCCGTTCACGGCCCAGTAGAGATACGTGGTCAAGGCCCCTGCGGCGGGATCGAAGGGACAGTCTCCCTCGTTGCGAACCAGAAGACCAAGGTAGACCTGCTGGAGCGCGTCGTCAAAATCGATCTGAAACTGACGCAGACGCGGAGCGAACGTCTCCGTCACGAGTGACCGGATGTAATCCGCGTGTTTCGCTAGATCGATCACCGTCAACCGATCTGCTGCGAGACCAGCACGTTCAAAGGAAGCTCCGACGCCCAAGAAATTGGCAAACCCGCGATGATGTGCTCCCAGCGCCCGTCACTGCAACAAAACTCGACCCACACGACCTTCCAGTCGGTCTCATCGGGCTTCACATTGTCGAAGCCGAGCTTGCAGACCGCCTCGTAGACCTTGACGATGCGCTCCCCGACAGTGTTGCCCCCAGCAAGACGGCCGTCAGAACCCTCCACCACGCGAGGAAAGATCACCCGCCTGGGCTTCGTGATTGGGGTCACTCGTTCATCTGCATCAGTCGCAACCCAAACCTGACCCTTTTTATGAGCGACGATGGAAAGCCACGCATACGACTCGGCAGGATACGGACACTCCACGACGTAGTGATGCACACAATGCGGCTGCGGCTTGTCAGCGAGCGCAGAATGGGGAAGGTGTTGTGGGAGAAGATGGACTCGCAGGGGAACGTACTCAAATCGCTCCTCCGAAATGAGTCGAAACGCGCCAGAGCTTGATACCTCAGCCCTGGCCTCAGCAGGAGCAGCCAAGGCCACCGCAGCGACGGCAGGCGTGGTTCCTAGGAAGGTACGACGATCCATGTCGGCATTCTACTCCGTCTACCCCAGAAATGCAGCTATCTTGGCCCTCACGGCCCCGCGATCAGCCTTGACCTCGGATTCCCACACCACCAAACAGTCAATCCCGATCTCGGCGTAGGCTTGGACTAGCTCAGTTTCGTGATCGAATGGTGCCTTCCCAGTGAACATTCGAGAGTGCCAGAAGTCCCCAAAGGCTTCAACCACACGCCTCACACCACGCTTGGGATGCTCAGGATCAGGACCCGGCTCGATGAAATCCGGGTTCTTGTGGTGACTGAGCTTGGGCAACCACCGCCAGAATGTCCGATTGCCTGTAAAGAGAAGCTGCGGAGCAAGAGCTTGAACCCTGCGCTCTAAGCCATTCGGCTCTCGCGACGGCTCAGCCATCGCCTCTAGATGCAATCTCGCGTAATCTTTGTGCTGCATCGGATGTGTGACGCCGTAGCGATCTTTGAGATCTTGCTCGGACTGCGCAGGAGTGTCGTACTCGGAAAACGCCACACCGACCTTGGCAAGACATGTGCGGATGACTCGTTCCATCTGGAACAGAGAGGCAAAAGTGCCCGTTCCTCCCCACCGTTCTAAGTAAGTCCGCGCTCGTTTGTCTTTAAACTCTCCCAACAACAGAGCGTGCTCAACCCCGTATTTTGCAAGCATTCCTCTGCGCACTTGCTCCTTACCTTCCTCCGACGCAAAGAAATGCGAACCCCATCTGGCCTCCATCGCCTCAAGCTGTTTGCGCCGAACATCAGGATGCATCGCTGTCCAAGGAACACCCCACCGCTCCAGGTTGGTCTGACGAGCCTTCCCAACAACCTCCGGCGAACACGATGGCGCAGGTCCGCCATATCGCTTCATGTTCGTGACTTCAATTCGCTTGCGAATAACCGGTGCGGCCAAGGGTTCCTCATGACCATAGCGCTCCAGATTCGTTGCTCGGGTACGAGCACGGATCTCAGGAACCTGTTGCGGGCTCTCGGCTCCGTACTTCTCCTTCATCCGTTTGCGAATGATCACCTGTGTCTCGGGCTTGGAGAAAGGGTTGTCCTCGGGAGCCCAGACAAACCGCTTACCCTCCAAGCTCGACTGCACCTTCTCAAACGTCGAGGCTTCGCGGGCAAAAGGATTCTCAGCCCCGTAGCGCTCCAGGTTCGTTGCACGGAGTCTCTCCTCCGCTCCTGGCACATGACGTGGGTTGGTGACGCCAGGTCCGTAGCGGTCCTCCAACGTGCTCTCAAGACGTGCTTGGGCCGTGGCCCTCGAATCCCGGCTCTGCCACACCTCACAGGTGCGGCGATGCCTCTTCATCTGAGTCAGCGATGTCGATTCATGCCCGCAGAGGCACGGCTCAGGAAACGCCACATCAACCCATCCCTCACAAACAGTCTTATGACGGCTAGTGATCTTGCGAAAAACCCCATCACAAAACGGACAAGTCTCGTGCTGCCCTGAGGCAATCAAACGCTCACGGCGTTCTCGCTTCCGACATTTTCGTTGTTTAGCAAGCTCTTCGTACCGAAGAGCCGTGTGAAGCGCTGACGCAGCCCCGTAGCGCTTCAAGGTTGTCTGTTCCGTCCGCGCACGAATCTCAGGTACTTGTTGCGCATGAGCAGCACCATATTTCGCTTCCATTGTCTGCCGAATTTTGGCCTGAACATCGGCTGAAGCAAAGAGATTGGAAACGCCATAGCGCTCTAGGTTCGTAGCTGCTCTCCGTGTTTGAAACTCAGAAGACTGTGCAATGTGCGTTACCCCGTATCTTCTCTGAACCGTCGCCCGCGATTTGGTCTTTACGGACTCGGCCTGAAAGACATTATCGACGCCATACCTCTGCTGCGTTGTCTCCTTCCGACGTTCTGCCGTTTTCTCAAGGCGGATGTCGTAACCAGGGTATTTAGCCTTGTACGACGCTTCATCCAACCCATGAACCTTTAGATGCTGAGCCAGGCGACTGAATCGAAAATCTAACCCAAAACCCCAACACTCCTGGCACCGAAGGTAATCAACTCCCTCAACGGCCGTTTCAGCAAAAAGCTCTTTTTTGCTAGACGGATCGTATTTGAAGCGAGGAAGAGGCGCCCCAAACATAGCCTTCCACGCTAAACACGTCTCGCTATGCTCTCCAATTTTCCTAGGCGCTACGGGAGCACCACACGCGGGACAACTACCAACACCGCTTTTCCCTGGCATCGAGAGAAGCTACCACACGCAAACTCTTATAGCAAGCCCGTACCCTGAAACACCTCTAAATAGTTGAAAACACTAAAGAAAAACCCAAAACCGAGGAACCCGCGAGGACTCAACACGCCGCGGCCAACGTGAGGACCAAAGGCACTTCTGATCCCAAGCCCGTAGCGGGGCTGAGCTAGACCACGGATGTACTTCACCGTCTGCTGCTTCGCTTCGGTTGCTTGCTGCACTTGCGACTCGGCGTTGTTCTTGATCGACTCGTACTTGGATGACTTTTCGATCGTGAGCGAAATGCCACCAATCGAATAATCAAATTCATTCGCAATCCACTGAAGACTCAATGCCATCGTCGCGTGAACAATGCCTTGCATGATCACGGCAGTGACCCACTCGGGTGCTTGCGCAACGAGTTGATCCAATGTCCGAATGCCCGTGGATGGCGGAAACATGTTCCACCAAGCAAGTGCTCGGACCAGATACTCCAGAAGCTCATGGTCCTCCCAAATAAATCCGAACACTTGGTTGTACTGGCCGATGGTTCCTTCTTGCTCTGGCGGCCTGAACATGTAGTGTTTATCGGGATTCCAGTCTCGCAACATGATGCGGAAACTTCGGATGAGTTGTAGCTCCGCAGTCGTGTAACTACCCGTCCCTCCCGACGTACCAAGCGCAGGATCAACAACCGCAAACTCCTGCACGACTTGCTGTTGCGGCGCGCCTGCTAGCTCACGAAACGTCCATCGAATGTGGTAGTCTCCAGCCGTCACGTTAGGCGGAACCTGGAGCGCTGCGTAGTACTCACCCACAGTCGGGTTCTGCGGAATGCGAACCGCCGGCCCTACGAGCACCTCGACCCCGCTCACGGGATCGACGTAGTAAATCGCGTAGGAGATCTCGTAAGCATTCGCGCTATTGCCGACTGAATTCTGGAGATACAAGTCCAAGTCTCCGCGCGAAATCGATTCTCCGGGCTCAAAGGCGACACTCATAGCCGAATCTCCTGCCGACCATTACGATCAATAACCAAAATACGGAAGTCCTCTAAAGGATATTCCGCTCGAAACTTGGCAATCTTCTTTCTAGAAGGATGCTTCTCATTAAACCATCCCTTCACATCCTCAACCACATGACGAGTCTTGCACAAAAATCTCCTGATGCATTCTCGATCTGGACAAACACCAAGCACCTTCTCCGCTTCTTCGCGAGAGACCTCGGCTATCCAGAAGTCCGGCGTATACACCCCTTCTGAAAGCCCAAACCCCCGAACCTCATAAAACCATGCAACACCTGACGCATCCAGTTCACGCGCTCGGGCTGCTTCCGTACTACTTCTCATGCAAACAACACCCTGAAAAGGCGTCTTGTAGTATGTTCTACGGCCACGCCCTGCCCTTGGCGACAAACTGATCTTGCCTTGGCTTCGCAGAACCGCCTGTGTCCTCTGCGCCTTCTTCACCGCCCAAAAACGCTTATCTACCCCAGCTTCCCGAAGTGCTCTAGAAACAACTTTCCATCCGCATCCTAGTCTTTTCGCAATCTCTCTCTGCGTTTGCATTCCAACAGTGAAGTCGCGAACAATCTCCGCTACCACAGAAGGAGAAAACGTAATACGAGACGTAGGCGTCCACGGCAATGGCCTGGTTTTAGAGACCTTCCTTGCTTTCTCTCGCCACCATCGCCGAACATCCACACCTTCCTCCCTCAAAACACATCGAATCTGATAACGATTATAGCCGTGTTCTTTCGCCACATCATCCAAAGACTGTAGCCCTGTAGTGGCCTTGGCTATGATCTCTTGTCGCTCTGAGCCGGTAATCTGAGCCGCCAACGCCTTGGACCCTGGAGGAATGTCTTTTGTAGCTCTCCCTCTTCCAAGACACCAACGGAGCTGATGATAGGAAAGAGCCTCCCGCTCTTGGATCTCTTCCATTGTCAAACCCCGAGCGTACAAATCTCGCGCACGTCCGCGAACCAACTCCGAAAGGTTCCGATTCCATATCGTCTTGGTACAACCAATCTTGTGGGCTCGGTGGCGGATTGCCGCCACCGAGCGCCCCAATTGCCTAGCAACTTCCACTGCCGAAAGCGTGGCATAGAGCACACGTAACCGCCTATCGTCTTCGCTACTCCATGGCTTTGCGCCACCGGCCAAACCTGCTCCTTAGAACATCGAGTCCACGATGTGTTTGAGCAAGTTGTGGGCGGTTCGTTGTGGCGAGCCTACGCCAAGCGGATCGCTCCAACCCCAGCCGGGGAAGTGCCTCAAATCGACTTGGGTCGTATCGAATCCGTTGCTACAGGTCACGGCGACCATGTAACGGGCCTTCTTCCTGACGCCTGGCTCTGACGTGCTGAGCTTCTCGACCGGGCCAGGGATGACCTGGGCCTTGATGTTGGGGAGCCCGCTTTGCTGGAAAATGCCATTCAGGGAGTCTGTGAGCGCCCAGGGCGTGAGATTCTGGCTGGGCTGGAGCACTCGCAGCAAATCGTCACGCATCGACTGGAGCGGCCCTGCGCTCTCTGGCTGGGTCTCCGGCTGGGGAGCGGCCTCTTGGGGCTCTGGCTCCTCATGCGGCACTTGCACTACCGCCGCGTCGGGTGCGCTTTCCACGCGCTGTTTGTCTCTCTGCGCCTGTTCCTTCAGGACATAGATGAGATCTTCGAAGAAAGCCTCATCGGACTCATCGATCGTTTTGTACCGAATGAGCCGGATGTACCAATCGCCTTTGGACTGCACCGTGTCCGCAAGGATCGCGGACATCTCCTGCACAAACTCCTCGACGGACATCTCATCGGGTTTGTTGGGCCAGATCTCTTTTTCGACTGCGCGACGGGCCTCGATGGAAACCGGACGAATCTCGACTAGCTCACTCTTCGGAGCCTCGTTCAGTACGGTATCGCCCAGTAGCCCATTGAGGTTCATCTCGCGCCTTTCATGATCTCATGGGTCTGGTTCTTGAGGTTCTTGATCTCTTGCGTGAACGGGAGTGCTTCGATCTTCACACGACGTTGGTAGTATCCAACCTTCAGGTCATCGATCTGTCCTTCGTCTTTGAAGTGGAAGAACACTCGCCGCTCTTCGTTGCTCTTGACTAGCTCCTTGATTGGGACGCCTGCAACGATCAAGAACGCTGCAAAGTAGAGATCTGCCGTGGCGTAGTCCTTGATTTCGGTCTGCGTATTCGTCTGCATCTGGGTCCTATCTGATGTTCCACCGTACTCCGAAACCTACTCAAAGGTAAGCATCGGATTCGAGGCTGTGCCGGTCCCGCCTTGGCGGCGATACCCCGGTAGTAAACCTCCGGCCTAACGGTACAGGCGCGTTCGTTAAAAGTCCTGCGGAACTGGTCCTCGATCCCCTTCGGAAATCTCGGAATCGCCTTCGCAGCAACTCCCTCACGTCTCGATGGTGATCGTTGAGGTCAACCTGTTCGTCCTGAGAACGTCTCAGCAGGTTGATCCCTCCCGCCACGTCGGCGTGAGAACGTCTGCCGCATGAACGGCAGACGAAATCGGTTCCCCTCCTGTTGGTTTAGCATGGAAACGGGTGGTTGGTTCTCTCAGGAATGCTTAGGTTTACTGGGATTTGGCGGCAACAGTTCGCAACCCTTGCGGGTGCGGGAGCCCTATGCCGGGCTAGTAGAGCGTGCCGTCATCGTTGTAGACGGCGATGGCTTCGCCGTTTGTTCCTCCGGCACCGAGGTACTCAAAGTCGTTGCGCAGGAAGCCTGCGAGCTTGCCATTGTTCACAGAGAGCGTCAGGGACGACGTGTCGTAGATGTCTCGCAGGGTTCCGGTGATGAACCGGGGACCATTTGCGCTGCCGACTGGGGGCAGTACTTGGAAGGTTGTTCCATCCAGGTCGACTTGCACGCCGTTGGGAACGAAGAATTCCCGTCCAGCGAGGATGTCGAGAACATCCGGTAGCTGGCCTGCGGTGATCTGTCCTGTCGTGAGAGCGCCGTTGATCGAAGCAAGATCCAAAGCACCGGCAGGGTTCGCGAGATCGCCGTACCGCAGGAGAGTCAGAACGTCCGTGGCGTCCTGCATGGCTTCTGCCGCTGTGAGCGAATCGGCATCGGCACCACCCGCAAGGGTTCCTGGTGGTGTTGGAGGAACCATCACGATCTCGCCCGGAGGAGGCGGAGGGCCTACCGCCGAGAAATCAGTGAAATCGATGGTGTTGCCGGCGGTCCCAACCGCGAGCGCTTGAACCAAGACATCGCCAGGCGCAGGGATATCTGCGGCGGCGATGACGAGAGCATTCAGGCCATTGACCGGATCATTGATACGATTGGCGATGTCATCGCTCATCGTGCCGGGTCCGGGCCCGAGTGGAAGCGTGGAGTCAAACACCCCCGGTATTCCAGGGGGAATAGGACCCGGAGTCGCCACAAACGCCACACCACCAACCGAGAAATACGGAACCCCTGGCGCGGTCAAAGGCGTGAGCGCCGGAGTCAGAACACCTGTCGCAGCCGCACCCGTTCCGTCGTTGACGTTGGTGACAAACCACGCAGCCAACCCGCGCGTATCTCCCTGGACATTGATGGGACCAGCACCTACCAGCGTGAGTGCATCGTTTTGGGGCGGATCGACGTACTTCGACTGACCTGGCGTCTCGTAGATCTGATTCCGCTGGGAGACGTTTGGCTTGAGATCCAACGCCTGGAGCGCTCCCGCCGGGATGTCACTCCGCTTCAGGATGATGTAGGGCATGGCCCCTCCCTAGAAGAGAGTGCCGTCGTCATTGTAGACGGCGACAGCTTGACCGTTCGCTCCGCCGACTCCCTGGTACTCGAATCCGGTGTCGAGGAAACCAAGAAGCTCTCCGGTGTTCACCGAAAGCGTGAGCGCCGAAGTGTCGTAGATCCGCCGGATCTCTCCATAGAACGGACCGCCAGCGGCACCGATCGCAGGCTGGACATTCAGAGCACCAGCCGCCTCGACCTGCACGCCTCGCGGAATCGTGAACGTCTGGCCTGCCAGAACGTCCAAGATGGCCTGAAGCTGACCAGCCGCCAGGGCACCCGTGGTGAGCGCACCGTTGATGGCTACCAGAGTCAGGGCACCGGCTGCGGCTGCGAGATTCCCAAACTGGAGAAGCCCCAGAACGTCCGTCGCATTCTGGACGCACTCAGCCGGAGTCAGGCTGGCACCACCACCGTCAGCGACGTTGGCAAGGAACCACGCCTCCAGACCGGAGACCTCCGCAATGGTGGTGATCACGCCAGCAACGTTCTGCACCGCCGGAAGGGCTCGGACTACCGGATCGACATACTTTGTCTGGCCGGGCGCGTCGTAGATGAGGTTTCTCTGGCTCTCGTTGGGGAAGAGATCCAGTACTTGGAGCGTTCCTGCGGGGATGTCACTCCGCTTCATGATGATGTGTGGCATGGTTCTCCTACCGCCCCATATAAGAGCGTGTGATTCTCTACAACAAGCTCCCGTCTTGAGCGTAAACAGTGATGGCGGAACCGAGGACACCGAGATACTCGAATGTCGCCGCCTTGAAGTCGGCAATCTGTCCAATGCCGTTGGAGATCTTGAAGTCACCCGTCTCGTACAACTGGTTGATCGCGTCGTTGTTCGTGAACGATCCCCGAATCGTCGGATCGAAGGCATTGGCTCCGTCCTCGACTTGCGACCCGCCAGGTAGGAGATAGACGCGACCCGCCAAGATACCGAGCACGTCCTCGATGTCGCCCGTCGAGTTGCCAGCCGTGAGAGTGGTTCCACCAGCAGCACCCGCAGCGACTAGCTCAGCAGCAACGGCCACTGCATCGCAGGCGGTCCCAGCCTGGGCAAGTGCAATGATTGCCGCCGAAGCCGTGTTGGTGATGGCCGCCGTGAGAGCAGGCGTACCACCGGCCTGATCTTCAACACGATCGATGAGATACGCACCGAGACCGTTGTAGTCCACGTTGGTCGTGATCGGTCCCAAGCCTGTGGTTGCGACCGTATCATTCGCCGGAATGTTCTTGACGTATTGCGTCTGCCCCGGCGTCTCGTAGATGTAGTTTCGCTGCGAGTCGTTCGGCTTCAATTCCGTCAACTGAAGAAGCGCGTCGGGAATGTCCGTTCGCTGCATGACGACGTAAACACGCTGATCAGGCATTGGTTCCTCTTTTCGGCTTCGGGCGCCTCGTATCTAGGCGAGATATAGGGCGACTATTGCGCACCTCGCGCGCGGTTTTAGCGCGCTCCCTGGACGGTGGAGATCAGCACGGAGAAATTGGGGTTTCCTCCCGACCCTGCAAGAACCAGGGAATCCTTCTGACCCGAGGTATGGGTCCAGTTTTGCTGGGGATCGACCTGCATAAAGGGCACGTCCCTGCCCATCGATAGAAGCAAGGGGATGCCCGCATCGTGGTTCGTGACAACCAGGCTGTCCCCGTAGAACGGGACTCGGAATTCCAGCGAATCCGGCGGCGGCATGCCTCCCGGCACCGCACCCACGTTCGGGGCTGTTCCATACAGGGACAGCGCAGGTCGCGGAACCACCGCAAACGTCGGACTTTGGAGAATCAGGATCGGGCCTTCCGTCCCGTAGACCCCACCCGAGGCAACGGTAGCCGTCTGGACTCTCAGAAAAGCGATGTCCTTGTCTGGCGGAGTGGCCTTCGTGGTGGGCGGGTTGTAGTACTCGTCAGGATCGTAGATCAGGCGCGTCTGATTGCGGTACGACTCATCAACGAGCCCCAACCCACGCTGCCGGATTCCGTGCGACCGGAAAAACTGTCCCTGATTCACAGCGAACAGGATCTCCGTCCCATTCACCCCCACGACTCCATTGTGAGGGCTCAGGTTGGCCCCGACGTAGGCATCGTTCAGGGTGTTCGATGCGCGCAGTCGATACGAGAGAACGCCGTCTTGATTGTTGAAGTACAGAGAGGCGTAGTTCTTCGCCCGCTCGACAACCAAAGGAAACACGTCCGTCATGATGCCTTCTCCTCTTTACGAGCGAGCCGGTCGTACCCCGAAGAATCTTTTCCCTTGCTCTTGGCGAGCTTTGAAGCCTCGGACCAGCTATCGACCTGTTCTCCGCCGACGTTGGGCATCAGCTTCGGGACCTGACCGCTCCGGCCATACTCTTGCTCTTTCTCGTGGAGCCGAGCGTTCTTCTCTTTCATCTGTCCGGCGATGCGATTGTTCTTGGTCGCCCAATCGTCGCCTGGAAAATTCAGACCCACGGCCGTGATGATGTTCTTGGAATCCCACGAACCACAGCCGGGACACTCCTGTGGAGCTTTCCGTTCATCGATCTTCGCCGTTGCTTCAAACTGCATCTTGCAGCTTTGACATTCGTACTGGTAGACGGGCATCTGATCTGTTCCTATATGTGTTTTCCGAGCCGTTTTGCCGCCACGCGACGAGCACTCGGGGATCTGTAATTCTCGCTACTATCGAGCAAATACCGACCAACCTTCCTTGCCGGCTCGGGGATCTTCAGCTTGGTCGCCTTGATGTAGTCGAAAACCGCCACCAAGTGCTTGCAGGCTGCGTGACGAAACTCGGGATCTCGGATGTACGGGAAAGCCGCCGTTCCTTCCAGCTTTCCATACTGGTAGTCGTGCTCGACGCCCCAATGCTCGGGGCCTTGCCAACGATGAAACGGACAGGAGCATCGAACCCGAACCGGCATGTTGATGAGGTTCCTCGCCTTGCTTTTGGGCTCGGGCATGACCCGAATCCACTGCTCCCAGTCCCCGGTCTTGAATTTGAACACCTTTCGACCGGGCTCGTAGCCAATATACTGAGGCGCGTAGCCCTTCGACTTGGTGATGATTGCCTTCTCGCAACGGCGACGGATCATCGGGATGGTGTCGGCCGTCTTGTCGTGGGCAACCTTGAAGCCCCGGCTCGGGGTGGGCTTGTCTTTGTTCCGATAGCTCAGGTTTCCGGTCTCACGGTTCTCGTCTGGGATGACCTTGGCCGACCCGCTTTGCTCCTCCACGGCAGGCTGTGGGAATCCGCTCTCGATGTCGGGATTCCCGTGTGGCTGCCCTGGATGCTTGTGGTCCTTGTTGGGCGTTTGGATGCCTGGCTGACTCGTCATGGGACCAACCCAGGTGGTCGGTGGCTCCTTGCCCTTGGTGCCTCCGGGCGACGGTGGTCCGTAGGTGTAGTCGTTACGCTTTGGATCCTTGCGCGGCGTTCCCTTGTTCTTCTGCTGGACGTTCTGGGACAGGTTCTCTGGCTTGTTCTGGACCCGGTAGAAGGTCACATACGCAGCCAGCCGCTCATCGTCATCCCACTCTTCCTCCAGATCCCAGGCAGCATCCTCCCACGAAGCCTCCAGAGAGTGTCCTTCCTCGAAACGCTCGTCCACCATGTCCCAGACATCCTCGCCAAACGCTTCCTCCATGAGATCGAGGAGCCAGTCGATGTCCTTCTCCTCGTAGACCACGACTTGCGTGAGGAAGTCTTCGAAGGGCAGCGAAAGCTCGTCTCCCGTCTCGCGGAATGTGAAAACGACCTCGCCCGTTTCTTCATCAAAGTCGTTGATCAGGATGGGCAGCATCTCATCGCCCAGCAACGCGGGAAACTGCCAGATCTCCTCGGAAGCTCGACGTTTCTCCCGTTGCCGCTGACGTTGTGCCCTCTCCCGTTCCCTCTGACGCTCCTGCGGAACGCCTCGACGCCGTTCTTGCGTCTTGCGCTTCTCTCGCCATTCCTTCGCACGTTGCTTGTTCTGGCGAATGCCCGGCGGCTTGCGCTTGTACCGACGCGGGTACATTTCGCGGTAGCGCTGATCTCTCTTGTACGCCGGACGGCGACGGATCTTCCGATAGCGTCGTCGCATGTATCGCTTGATCGGATTGCGCTTCCGCAGATACCTCATCCTGTAGTAGCGCTTGGCCGGTCCTCTCTGCTTGCGCTGTCGTTGCCTCGGGAACAGCCGCTTGAGACCAGCCTCGACTGCTGCCGCCTCCATATACCGGCGCGTCAGCATGTTGTAGTCAAACTTGGTCGGGTGGCCGTACTCCTTGCCAGGCTTTCCGGGCGATCGGATGGGCGTGATCGTCTTTGTCCGCTCTCGACTTCCCGGCGGCGCGTCGGGAACGTTCACGACCGGACGGATCAAACTGCGTGTTCTCTGCGGCGGGTGCCCTGACGGAATCGGAAGCGGTCGTTGCTTCTCTCGATTCGGTGACTGCTGCACCGGCCAACGGCTCGTGTCGAGCCCCTGGTTGTCGTTCGGATCACCAGCTTGAACCTCGCCATCGCTGTTGGGCACCTGACTGGTGTCATCCGAAACCGGCTGCTCGTGAGTGTCGTCCTTGTCTCGATCCCGAGTAGGCAAGTCGTGCCAGGACTTCGGGCTCACGAGGTAGTGAACCCACTGACCGAATTGTTCATTTGGGGGCGGCGTGTAGAAGGCCAAGTACCGCGCGGCCACGCGCTTCGGATCGGCCACCTAAACCTCTTGTTCCCCGGCCAACCTCCGGGCCTTCCACCTGCGCGCAACGCGCTCTGCGGATGTTCTGGGCTTGTGGCTGGGGAAAGGTTTGGCCTGGGTCACGCCGTCCTCGACCAAGGCCCTGTCTGAGATGGGCAGCCGGTCCTTGAGATGGTCCTCCCCAATCTTGGCGAGGGCGTAGCTCGTGCGGTCCAAAGCCCTCTCAAGGCGTCCTAGGCACTGTGGAACGCTCATAATCAGGTCACCGGCAAGTTGGTACAGATGCTCCCGGTGGCCCGACCGTTTGATGAGGTTTTCGGCCTGGGTGACGAGTTTACGAAGCCGATGCGCCTCCAGCCGGGCTGCTGTCGTTCCTTCGGTGATCAGCGCCCAACCCGCTTCGCTCGTATTTGCCTGTTTTGGGTCCATGGCCGCCCGTTCACACAAGGGCGGCCTATACAGGAGCTACCGCCCTAGATCTCGACTCCGGCCTTCTTGAGTTTTGTCTTGATGTGCCTTTGCACGTCTGGCGTCTCGATGCCCAGAATGCCTCGAATCCAGTCGGGCTTCTCAGCATAGTTGTCCACGGCATCGGCGACGCGAGCCTTCCAGGGGCGGTCCAGGTTCCACGCGAAGTCGGGAACGAACATTTTGATGCCAGCGATCTTCTGCTGGATCTCGGGCGAAAGTGTCGATCCCATCGGCGGCGCGGCAGCCCTCTCTTCCGCCTTCTCCTTTGCCTCCTCTACGGACGACACGACTTCGCCAGCATCCTCAGCACTCTCTTCCACGACCTCGAATTTCGCCTTCTTCCCCATGGGCTTGCTGAGCTTGCCTACCTCTTCCGAAACCTTTGCCGTGTCCGTCACGTCTTGACGCTTCCTCGGCTTGCCCAGCGAGGCGATGGGAACACCATCTTGGTCCTCGACCTCGACGGGCATCTCTGTCTTGCCGGCTTTCGCCTGCCCCTTCTCAGTACGAGTTGCCGTCACCATGAGCGGCTTCGCACTACCTACGTCCAATTCCCCCGCTGGTTCGTCGGCTCCTGCGAAGTTGCGTCCGCTGTCCGTGACAACTTCCGTGCCACGAATCGGACCACCATCGAGGGGTGGCTGCTTCGGTCGTGCTGGTCCAACAACCTGCTCCTCGCGAGTCGAGACAACCATCCTCTCACGTAGCGTCTTGGGCTCCGAAGCGGGCTCCGGCGCAGCCTTGGGCTTTGGTCTGGGCTTGGGCTGGGGCTTGGACTCTGCCTTCGACACACCGTACTCGGCAGCGATCAGATCGAAGTCGCGAATGAGTTGCCGTGCCAGCTTGGACATCGCCTTCGGCGGCGTCTTCGCCTGTGCTGGTGCCTGTGTCACCGCAGGCTGCGCTGCCTCTCCGCGCCGTGCCTTTCGCTGCGCTTCGACAGAACCCACCTGCTGCATGTCGTCATGCGACGTAACCATCTGAGAGGCCCCTCGACTCGGATCATTGCCCATCTGCCTCGCTGCGTGGACCTCGACTCCTGCCGGTTGGGGAACGTACTCACTCTCCGTGTCGTCCGCCGGAACCATCCACTGCCTCATGAGACAGCCCTGAAGCTGCGGGACCTTGACCTGCTCTCCGTCGTCCATCTTCAACGTGGTCCCGTCAAACTCGAAAATTTCATCTTCCCTGAGCGTCGGGAAGGGGGCACCATGCGGCATCGCGATGTCGCGCGTGGCGCGGAACGAATAGAAGTGCCCCTTCTGCCAGGTCCAGCTAGTTTCGGTCATCATTTCCTCCACGATACCGAGGTTTCCGGCCTACTGAATCGCCTCTTCCCCAACCACCACGGTGTCGCAGAATTTCTCTTCCGCCTCGGCCAAGGAGTCTCGAATCGCCGGCATGAAGGCGCGTCTAACGCGCACCCTCACAGCCACCTCTGCGCGACTTTCCTGAGCCGAATAGACCATGAAGTCGAGAAAACAGTCGGGGCCTGCTTCCTCGACAACCCGAAAGGCATTCGCGAACGTACCTACCTTCCGCTCGTCATCAACGACGATATCAAAGTCTGCGGGCACCATGTCCCCCCACCTTACCCACCTTTGACGAATTCAGTCGTCGCTCTCCCAACCACGGACGTGACAAAAATGGTGTCCGCATCGACGGCGAAGCCACCCGGAGGAGTGTACTCCAGGGTATAGATCCCGCCGATGTCTAAGGGTTGTGACGCAGGCAGCTTGTACCAGCCTGGAGCGACCGCTCCGTTGACCTCATCGAGCGTTCCCGTCACCAACGCGGTTCCCGTTTCGTCTCGAAACGCAAACGTGACCGTCAACCCCGGCGTCGGCACGCCTGCGCCGTCCACATAGTATTTCCGAACGACCTGTTCCGCGTCCGACCCAATTGGGACCGTGTAGTGTCGTGCCATCTACTTCTCCGGGGAAACTTGCGGCCACATGAAGTGGCCCATTGGGAACCCGACCACAAATGCCACGACGGTGTAGCGAAAAAGCACATCAGCAATGGTCGGCAGCGCCACAAAAACCACCACCAAGACAAGGAGAATTGTAAACAAACTCCAATAGACCAGCGGCGGTCGTTGCTGCCATCTCGGAGACATTGGCCAAAGCAGATGCCCCATGATCACACCCAAAGCCCACGCGACACCTTTGTACTGAATGGCTGTCCGAAGAATAATCTCGCTCTCTGTGTCACCAAGATCCGGGGTCAGTGCGGGCACGATGTCCCACATAATCAGCAAGCCAGCTACCGCAAGCAATAGCGCCGTGGTGATCGTCCCTACGTGCTTACGAAGTCTCATTTGATCTCCTGCGCCACCACCATCGTTGAAAGAAAGTTGCCCGCAACAACTTCTCATATACGCCTCGAATTTCCCGCGCCCTGAATAGAGCTGACGGCGACTCCGAGGAGAAAGGTATCCTCAGAAATGAGCAAATATCCTCTAACCGTAAGCTTTCAAGACCACAGGAAACAAGATGTTCCCACGCCAGCGTTACGATATCAATCCGGTGAGGAGACACCAATTGCAAGGTTTCCTCAGAGAATCTCTTGCCCAACATCGTCAGAACAAAACGCATGTCAACTTGAGTGTCGTAGCCGACTACAACCGATCCCGACAGACATCTGAGAACGCTCTGAGCGATGCCACTAAAGAGTGGGCTGGGTGCCCACTCTCCTTCATTGTAGCGCGCCTCTTCCAAGGCAGAGGGTTGAGCTGTTTCAATGCGCTCAGGAGCTACTGCGGTATGCAGTAGTGTACTACCCCCACCATCGATCATCGCAATCTCGATGATCTCGTGCTGATCCTCATCCCACCCAGTCGTCTGGGTGGCGATGAATACGAGAGAGCGATTTGTCAGGCTCCGGCTCACTCTTCTTCAGCCTCTTCGTGCAGAGGCGTCAGGCTCATTCGGATGCGTCGAATTACTGCTGTATTCGCTGTTCCGATGCGGTGCCACTGAACCGCAAGTGTAGGACCGTCTCCGGCCGTCAAAGCCACAATTGCGCTCCCGCTGCGGCTATCCCATTGTGTAACGCCAGAGATCCCGGTGCTAACCTCCGACCCGTTGAAAGTTACCGCGACTTGGCAAGCGCTCGTGTCGCTCGTGTCTTGTATCTTCAACTCGTAATAAAAGGCGATAATATAGTCGCCGGCTGGGACCGGCTCAGAATCCAGCACAGCCGCATTCTCCCACGTGGTCGTGGTGTTTGTTTGTTCCGCAATCACGTTGACGCGCTGAGGCCCCTCATGAAAAGGCTCTCCAGTGTGATTGCCGACGATCGTGGCGAGCGTCGTTTGCTCGTCCCCCGTAAGCTCCGTGTCGAAGTCGATCGCCACATCGTCTTCGCTGATTGTGATTCCCGTGAGGGTTGCCGTAATGGTCGAACCCTCAATCTCCGCCGTCAGAACAGAAGGATCTACCTTCTGGTTGGGGAAATCGTCCTGAATTGAAAAGTGATACGTTGCCACAATTTTCTCCTTTAGCTGTTGTTTGTTGAAACCGCATACAGAGTCGCCACAGCCATGGTTCCTCCGAATACCTCATCATTCTCCAGGCAAATCTTGATCCGCATCCCCTGAGACGCCACTAGGTCGCGCGTTGCGTCTTCCTGATAGGGCCACCGAAAAAGATGGATAGCCTGAGCCATGCCTCTCCAACTCGACCCACCGATAGCCGGAATAGAGGGATAGCTCCTCTGCGCCTCGGCGATGTAGTCGTACATCGTCTTGTAGATGCGAGGACTGTCGAGAGGAATGCGCGTGCCCGTGGGAAAGCTCGTCACATAGTCAGGATCAACATCGTTGACGAGTTGGGGAGCAAACACTTCCACGAACCCCTCCACCGAGAAGACCGCAGAGTCGTTTACCTCCACGTCGGCCGTGAATTGAACTTCCACAGCCGTTAGCCGGACGGTCCTCCCCTCGTCAGGCTCGACGTAGAAGACGCTGTTCGTGGCGTAGCTGTACGTGGCCTTGACCGTCTTCCCCGCCTGACTGGCATTGAAGGTCACGACTCCCGTGTCATAGTCGATCTGGAAATCGCCGTCCGTCGTCCCTGGAGAGCTTTCGGTCTTGGTTACGTCGTCTACGGTAATCGCGACGCCATGGCTATCCGCCAGGCGATGCTCGTGCGTGATCCTTCCATGAGTCACGTCGATCCAGTACTCGTGGTCGGAGTTGAAAGTGACCCCGTCTCCGTCGTCCGCGAGCGTCTCATCCGTCACTCTCGTGCTCTGCGGATACCACGAGGTTCGATCGCACCAATTGAAAGTGATGAAATCGCAGGCAGAGCCTTCACGCCAATCAGGCTGGAAAACGGGGGCTCCCTTCGAGTTGGTCGGAGGCGGCAAGTTGACCGTCACGACGCCCTGGTGTGCCTCGACAAGACCGTCGAGCGTAGTCTCATCCGAGGACGAGAGAGCGTCCTTCATCTTGATCGACAACACATCCCCCGCCGTCGCAATCCCGTCCAACGCGGTGACTATCGTGGAGGCACGGATCTCCGCGTCCAGGCTGCGGGGGTGAACCGCTCCGTTCGCCGTGTCGTCGGCAACGCTATAGGTGTAGGTTGTGACTGCCATCAGCTCATCCTCCACAGAGTCATATAGGCGTCCCAGATGCTCGACTCAGCCCACGCAACTTCGCTGGCGTAGTCAAGAGTGAACGTGTACGACTGTGCTGACAAATCCAAGTGAAAGATCCGCGTTGCGACGTGTCGCTGAGAAGTCCCTGTGAAGCCAAACTTACCGCCGGCATCCTTTGGCTCCTGCTGGTGTATCTCTCCCACGGGGCTGCCGTCCTGCCGCACACACGCTCCGAAGTCACTCGTTACCTCGTCGTGATTCCATCCGTAACTGACCTCAAGTCGGTATGTCCCACCCGTGAGAGTTGCCGTCACCAGCGTAATCTTGTTCTGCCAACCGATGCTTGTGGTGGTAGAAACAAAGGTGCTTTGAGCAGCGTGGAGATCGCTTCCGAAAACAGGCGTAGGGACCAGCCTAATGTCGCCGTACGGCTGCCACTTGTCATTGTCGTCCTGATAGACGACAACAGCGTTCTCGTCTGCTATCCACGCCGCGAATCCAACTGACCCCTTCTGAAACTGCCATGTCGTTCCGTTCCAAGAAGCGATCTTGTCCTCCTGCCCAACCCAGGCTCCAGTTGCCGTGGCAGCCACAATATAGTACAGACCAACAGTCGGAGACGCGGGAGGATCTGTCAGATCACGATCCTCAACCTTGAGATTCCAGCCTGGTGCGCTCATCGGAAGGCAGAGACACGGAACTCCCGCATGCTCGGCAACGACCCCACCCAAGGTCGTCTCATCCTCGCTGGAGAGAGAGGACTCGAACCAGATGTCACAGATGTCGAGATCCTCGTCGGTCGCGACGTACTCTAGGGCGGTCGAAATAGAAGAAGACTCGATCTCCGTCGTCAGCAACGCGAGATTGACTTGCTGGTTGGGGAAGTCGTCGAGGATACTGTACGTGTACTTCTCGGTCACTACTCATCTCCTTTCAGTGACAGCATCACTCAACCCGGTTGTAGCTCATCCGGGCACGCCGAATCCGAGCACTTCCTAATCCGGCCGACCTTCGATATTGAAGTTCAAACGTGTGCGACCCAGAACCAGGCTGACCGCAACAGAAACCGGCCTCTCCCTCCATCCAGGTAACTCCGTTCGTGGCCTCTCCAAGTACCGTCGAACTGTCGAGAATTATGCGAACCTCGGTCTCCGTTCCACTGCCTGTGTTGGAAAGCTCGCAGTACCACCTTATCCGACACGTAACAGAAGCTCCCAATGAGGGTGTGACAAGCGTAACCTTCGTCTGCCAAACAGAACTAGTGGTCTCAGAAAGCCCGTCGCTACTCTCGTAAGTGAATCCCTCATCGACAACATTGCCACCTTGGCCGACGAGTCTAGCCCAGACCGCTGCACCAGACGAAGCATCGAAACAGAGGTAGGTAACACCGTCTGTCATGTCGAACCACATCGACCCGACAGAGTACCCGGCCAACGCGTCGTCGTTCACCCCTGGCGCCTGCGAGGCATCCATGTTGTGCTTGATGCCTTCAAGGTCATTGTGGGGGTTCAGGTAGGCCAATGACTGCTCTTGGGTCAGAGCAACGGTATCTACTGTTAACGTGATGTAGCCATCGGAGACCTGCGTCTGAAGCTCGCGATCTTCAATGACTTCTGCGACGTATACGTCGCCATCCTGACCCGTGATTGCGATGCTGCTGCTCGCGGGCACCGTAACCCCAAGCTGGACGAGCACGATGGGGGAGCCCGTCTGATTGTCGAGTTGAATGACGGGAATGGCCATCAGGCGCTCCTCCACTTCACGCGGACCCACGCGATAACATCTTTCATCGCGTTGGCTCCGTCATTACGAAGAGATAAGACATCCCCCTGATTAAAATCAGCATCGAGAGTCGTGCTGTAACCAGACGTTGCTGCCGAAGCGACCGTGGCGATCGTCACACCAGCTACGGTCACGGCAAAGTCTGCGGCATCACTGTCGCTGCGTGTGTACGCCAAACTCACGACCGTTCCGTCGAAGTGAGCAGTGAAGCCCAGGGCTCCGGCCATCCGAAGCCAGCCCACCCTGAAATAAGTACCCACCGGAACGTTCCCGTTGTCCGAAGCGTCAAAGGTTCCCGACTCGACGCTGAGCCACTTAGACCGCAGACCGTCGTAGCGCATCTCCATTTCGAGCGTCGTGTTGTAGTACCGGTCTCCTTCCGCTGGCGCTGGGTCTGACGGATCGCTGGCCGTATCCGCGTAATGCTTGGTCCCGTTGACGATGACGACGCCATCGACTCCCGCGCCGTTTCCCGACCCTGGACTGATAACGACGTCGCCGCCGTCACCGCCGCCGCCCGTTGAGCTTCCTGCCGTGATGGGAACATCCCCACCGTCTCCGGCTCCGTTGTCCTCACCAACGATCGAATCTCCATTGGATATCTCGGCGTCGGTACCTCCTGACGTGTTTCCGGTGGCGAGAACCGCGGCCCACGTGGGGGTGGCTCCTGCCGACGTGAGGAGTTTCGCCCAGCCCGCGTTCGTGCCGTCCGTGTTGACGTAGATTTCACCCGTGGCTGCAAGAGTCCTCTGATAAACGTCTCCTTCGTTACCGGGCGTTCCGGCTCCTGCGTTGGGATCGGCGGTTCCACGTTTGATGTTGTCCGCCGTGAGGACGCCGCCGCTCTGGAGCGTGAGATCGACGGAAATGAACAGATCGTCTGCCGCGACGTCAACGGTGCGGCTCAGCCCCGTCGTGTCATCGTTGAGCGTCAGATTGTCGATCTGGTTCGCCATCTAGGCTCACTTCACCTTGCTCTGCCCCGCGACATCGAGATCCTTGACGGTGACCTCCCACCCGACGGGTTCCACCTCGCCACCGAGACGACGCCCGATCAGCGCCCCGAGACGGTGCTTCGCCACCCGGACCATCATCCCCATGATGTTGGCCTCCTCTTTCTTGGTGAGGCCCTTCTCGGGCTCGACCTCAAAATCGACCTTGAGCGTGACCTTCATGGCTCAGCTCCCTACCTACGGACGAATAGCGATGAACTGTGGCTGGTAGACCACGAGTGGACTGGTGTCGGCTCCGTCCGCGCCCTGGAGGATGCCGATGATGTATTGGACATTCCCCGATGCCGTGGGCGGCGTCAGGGTGGCAACGCCCGCAGTCGTGCTCACCCACACGGGGTCGCCATTGCGGTTGGCGGCCGGAGCCGCCGCGAAGGTCACTGGAATTAAGCTTCCTGGAACCGTGTAGACCTTCACGGGATTCGTGTCGTTGGCTCCGATGGCGACGACCCCGATGCAGAGGCCGTCGATCGTCGTCCCCGTGTTGGAGTCGGCCTTGACGACGTCGCCGGTCGTGTCCTCGATGGTCACTACGTCCCCCGCCGTCAGGTTCTCGCCCGCGGTGAGGGTGATCCCAGCACCGCTGCCAACGATGTCTACAAACTGGTTTAGCTCAACGGCTTGGTTCGCCGCCGTGGTGTCGAGTGTGATGTAGTTGTTGGCGGCGTCGTCGTCGAAAGTAACGGCCGTCGCATTAGCGCTCTCGAACGTCACGTCGATGTCGTCGGCCGACGTGAGCGCCAGCGTTCCAGAAGTCGTGGTGCTCAGCGTCAGGTTCGCACCATCGACCGTGAAGTTGGAGGCTACGTCAGCATCCAGGCTGATCGCGTCGGTAGTGTCGAAGTCAACGGTGACCCCGCCACCGACGATGAAATCTTCAGTCCCGTTGAAGGTAACATCGCCTTCGGTGGCGTTGGTCGTGATCGTGTTGCCCCCGACGTACGCGTTCTGCAACGTGACCGTTCCACCGGTTGCGATCGGCGTCCACGTGTTGCCCGAGCCATTCGACGTATTCAGGTAAAGCTCGGCGCTCCCTGCTGTGTCTCGGAACCAGAGCGAACCTGCAAGACCCGTCACAACTCCGCTTGGATCGGAGTCGCCAACGAACATTTCGATCTTGTCACCGTTGTTCCCCGTCGTCTCCAGACTGAAAACCGCTTCATCCTCATCATTCGGTCCAGTAACATCAACCGACCCCGCAGCCCCGGCAACATTGCCATCTCCGGGTGTGAGGATGATGGAAGCACCCGCGTTTCCCCCACCCGTGGAAGATCCCGCAGTAACCGTGATGTCGTTCCCACTCGCGTCTGCAACATCGGCCGTGTTGAGAACCATCGTGGACCCGGCATCCAGGTCCAACTCGTCAGCCGCGGAAATGTCAACATCACCACTCGTAGTCGTGGAGAGGGTAAGCCCCGCGCTATCTACCGTGAAGTTGGAAGCAGCGTCCGCGTCAAAGCTGATCGCATCCGTCGTATCGAAGTCAACCGTGACACCGCCACCAACGATGAAATCCTCCGTCCCTTGGAATGTGATGTTACCCTCGGTGGCGTTGGTCGTGATCGTGTTGCCATTCTCGTAAGCAACTTGAAGGGTGACATCGCCGCCCACGGTGATCTCAGACCACGTGTTGCCCGAGCCATTCGACGTGTTGAGGTAAAGCTCCCCACTTCCGGCTGTGTCTCGGAAGAAGAGAGATCCAGCGAGTCCGGTGACTGCCCCAGACGGATCGCTGTCGCCAACGAACATCTGGATCTTGTCACCGTTGTTCCCCGTCGTCTCCAACGTGAAAACAGCCTCATCCTCATCGTTCGGTCCAGTGACATCCACCGAACCTGCGGCCCCTCCAGCATCACCATCTCCGGGCGTCAGGACGATGGAGGCTCCCGCATTCGCTCCTCCTGTCGAAGAACCCGCCGTGAATGTGATGTCGTTGCCGCTGGCATCGACCGCATCGGCCGTGTTGCCTACGAGTGTCGATCCGGCATCCAGGTCTAGCTCGTCCGCCGCGGAAATATCTACGTCTCCGCTTGTGGTGGTGCTCAGGGTGAGACCAGCGCCGTTCACCGTGAAGTTGGAGGCTACGTCAGCATCCAGGCTGATCGCGTCGGTAGTGTCGAAGTCCACCGTGACGGAGCCACCGACGATGAAATCTTCAGTCCCGTTGAAGGTAACATCGCCTTCGGTTGCGTTCGTGGTGATCGTGTTGCCGCCGACGTAGGCATTCTGCAACGTGACCGTTCCGCCCGTTGCGATCTGGGTCCACGTGTTGCCCGAGCCATTCGACGTATTCAGGTAAAGCTCGGCGCTCCCTGCTGTGTCTCGGAAGAAAAGAGATCCGGCCAGTCCGCTGATGGCTCCGCTCGGATCAGAGTCGCCAACGAACATTTCGATCTTGTCACCGTTGTTCCCCGTCGTCTCCAACGTGAAAACAGCCTCATCCTCATCGTTCGGTCCAGTGACATCCACCGACCCTGCCGCTCCGGCTCCGTCGCCGTCTCCGGGTGTGAGGATGACCGACGCGCCGGCATTCCCGCCACCCGTCGAGGAACCGGCTGTGAACGTAATATCGTTACCGCTCGCGTCGACAATGCTTGCCGTGTTGCCAACGAGTGTAGTTCCCGCATCGAGATCCAACTCATCGGCTGCGGAAATGTCCACATCCCCAGACCCCGTCGTGCTCAGCGTGAGTCCCGCGCCGGCAACCGTGAAATTCGACGCCTGGCTGGCGTCTAGGGAGATCGCCTCTGTACCGGACACGTCGAAGTCGCCGTTCGTAGCGTCCGTGACAATCGTGTTGCCCACCACGTAAGCCTGCTGAAGGCTGTTCCCCGCACCTGTCGAAAGCTGAGTCCATGTGTTGCCGGAGCCGTTGGACGTATTCAGGTAAAGCTCGGCGCTTCCGCCTGTGTCTCGGAAAAAGAGAGATCCAGCGAGACCCGTGATTGCTCCTCCGGGTGCGCTGTCGCCAACGAACATCTCGATCTTGTCGCCGTTGACCCCCGTCGTCTCCAGTGTGAAAACCGCCTCATCTTCATCATTCGGACCGGTAACATCGACAGATCCGGCGGCTCCAGCAGCGTCTCCGTCTCCGGGTGTGAGGATGATGGAAGCACCCGCGTTTGCGCCACCCGTCGAAGATCCCGCCGTGACTGTAATGTCGTTACCACTCGCGTCAGCCGCATCTGCGGTATCGATGACAATCGTCGTCCCAGCATCGAGATCTAGCTCATCAACAGCATTGATGTTGATGTCCCCGGTTGTGGTAGTGCCAAGATCCAGGTCCCCCGAATCGACCGTAATGGTCGATGTGGCCGTACCGGCAACCGAGAAACCATTGGCTCCCGTCATCTGGACATCGAAAACGGTCCCGTCGAAGTCAAGCTCTGTATCGATGTCGATACCGCCCGTCGCGGTGATCAGGAGTTGCTCCGTCCCCGCGATGATCACGTCGCCATACGTGTTGCTAGTCGTGATCGTGTTGCCTTGCTCGTATGCCTCCTGAAGATCAACAACTCCTTGCTGCGTGATTGTGTTGTAGGAGATTCCCGTCGTGGTACTGACCGTGGCGGTCTGCCAGTTGCCGCTCGAATTGCCCTCAAGAACATTGACGTTGACGACCCGAATGTCGCCGCCGCCCGTTGCATCTGTTACAAAGTCATTGACCACCCAAGGAACTGTCGTGCCCGTGATGCCGACACCCTTAACCTTCAAGATTGCGCCAATGTGGCTCAAAACCTCGAAAATTCCGTCGTTCCCCTGATTGTTAGCCCCCGTGATCTGGATGATGTCGCCAGCGGAGAACGTAGCCGACCCCACCGTGGTAACCTGCGGGTTAGCCACTCCGCCATTACCAGCCACGAACCCTGCCGCCGCAACTGTATCCGCAGTCGCCGTGGGCAAAACATTGACGACAATTCCGCCTGTCTGCGAAACCGCAGCCGTGGTGTAATCTGCATTCAGATACAGATGGTTGTCCCGAATGTTGACCTGTTCACTGTGAATGGTCGTAGTTGTCCCGTTGACCGTCAGATCACCATCCACGAGCATGTTCGCGCCCGAGATCAATTCCATGTCCGTAGACAATTGGATCGTGTCGGGGGTGCCGCCCGTCTCGACAGTACGAATCAATCCTGTCGTGAGATCGAGGAGCGTAACGTTGTCAGTCTGGTTTCCGGCCATTTTCTGGTTTCCTTACCGCCGCAGGGCAGTGAAATGGGGCCTAAAGACAACAGTTGGTGTCGGAGAAACTCCATCGGCTCCCTGCAAAACACCAACCTGAAAAACCGAGTTACCGGGCGTTGTTGGAGGCGTCATCGTTGCTCGTCCGTTTGTCGCACTCAGAAAAGCGGTTTGCCCGTTCAACGCCGCTGGCGGAGGAACCGTAAAGGTCACTCCCACCGCCGACCCGCCATGAGTGATCGCCTGCACTGTGCCTCCGGGCGGAACGGCATTCGTGGCAACACCGACCACTTCCCAATTGCCTCCCGCTATAGAGGAATTGGCGAGAATCGCCTGGCCCGCGGCATCCAGCGCGATCAGGTCGCCAATCGCTAGCGCCTGCGCCGCAGTGAACGTTTCTATCCCGAGTGCCGAGATGGTGACGGGGTTGTTGGCTCCCCCATCTACAATGGTGATTCCAGTGCCCGCCGTCAGGATGCGCTCCTGCGTCAGCGTGGCATTGGGAGTCATCGTGACGTAAGTCGCGTCTACAGGAGCACCGCCGCCTCCCCCAGCATTGGGGAAGAATTGGCCGCCGATGTACCCGTAGACGTTGCCGCCGAAACCACCAACATCGCCGCCGCTGTTGAATTGAGCAACGACCCGACCGCCACCGCAGTCAGCACTCAAGGCCAGGTTGACTCCAGAGAGAGTCGCCGCCAGGATGTCCGGCCCTTCTGAGGGAACAACAACGAGGTAGCTACCGGCCTGCGCTCCGGCGAGGCCATCACCGGGAACCGCATCGGAGATCACGTATTCGGCATCGAGCCCATAGAAAGCACCCGTCAGGCCGGTGATCTGCACAGGCTCCCCGACCATGAAACCAACCGAATCAAGATTCGTTGGAATCACGTTGTCGGGGATAACGAAACGTAGCTCGTTGTTGACCCGCTCCGCATTCAGGACCGCGGGTCGGAGTTGCTGACCTGTACCAGCCGGACCTCCCGCATTCCCCTTGTCGCGAAGCTGGAGAATGACTTCGGCCGTGATCTCACCGTTCTTGACATGCTTGCAGATCGCGCCGTTGTGGTACGAAACCAACGTTCGCGTGGACATCGGAATGTCCACAAACGTCCCCGGTGGAATCGGAACCGCCCGCGTCCGATTCTTCTGAATCGTAATCTCGTCAAGATCGTAAAGAGTGACCGACCCGGCGTTGGGCCGACCATCCTTGTAGACCCCGGTGTGGGTACACCGAACGATCAAGACGGCGACGATATTCGTCATGGCTCAGGGAGCAGCCATAGCGGCTCCTACCTGGGCCGACCTATGCAGGGAATACCGCTCGCGCTTTACGCGCGCGACCACTCATCCTCCAGGCCGTCGAGATCCTCATCGTCCTCATCGCCCGGTAGCTCCGAGTGTCCATCAGGCAGTGCAGGCTTGTCCCTCCACGAATCCAAGTCCTGCTCATGCTTCAACTCGGGAAACGCCCCCTGGCGCTCCAGATACCTCCGAGCGACACGTTTGAACGAAGGCGGCATTCAGCCAAGGGAGATCTATAGTCCGGCTACCGCTTCCCTAGGCACTCCAGCCATCCGGTGATCTCGATGCTGTTCCGAAACCACTCGGACTCCATTCGCAGATGCTTGAACCGCTTGTGGGTCTCGGCCTCATCAGCCATCGTCCCCGGAATCTTCGCTAGCAAGATCAACTTGTAGGCATTTCCTACCTGCAACTGTTCGATGCGAGACGCAACATCCTGCGACCACCCGATCTTGATCGGGCCACCTTCTCCAGCGGACACGAAGTACACGAATCCTTGTTGCTCCTCCGGTTCACGTAGCTCGGAAGGCAACTCTTTCATGTACGTAACGGGGGCGACGCGACACTTCCCCCGCACCCAGGAGAAATGCTCATTTCGCGTGTGCCACCAATTCCCCGTCTTGGGGTCCTTCAGGTACGAAGGGAAGTACAACATCCGATCGCCGCCCAGCGGAATCCCGCGCGTGAAGTCGCAGGGCGTGAAGGCTTCCTGGTAGCCGGACAGGTTGGGCACGGCGTCCAGGTACACGTAGTCCTTCAAGGTCGCCGTGCGGCCCGCTCCGTAGGCATAGAAGTCCACCACATGGGACGGCTCGAATGGGTGCTCGACCGTCCAGCCTACGTCGGGATCGTCCTCAGTCTCCTGCCAGAAATAGCGAGCTAGCTTGACGCCAGGATAGTGCCTTTGGAGATCGTCTCGGGTGACGATGCGTGCCTTCTTCTTCGACACGCACGCATTCTACCGTTACGGCAACAGAATCAGAGCAAGCACCGGAAGTCCCCACACCAAATGAGGCTCTGTCCCAAGAACGATGAAAATCCCGCTTGCTGCAACTCCAGCACAAGCGGGCATCGCGGCGGCCAAGACTTGATCTACTCGTGTGTATGGTCGCATCCCGATCTGCTCCTATCGCTCTACAAACGTGAAATCCTCATAGCCATCAGACAAGTCTTCCCACTGCTCGACTGCCTCTTCCCACGTGAGCCCATCCAGATCACACTCGTCCACATTCAAGGACTTGAGATGATCGATGGCTGCCTCCATGGCCTTCTCGTGCGTGGGATAGACCCCAACAACCTCGGTGTTCTCTTTGTGCCTGTACGACACGACAATCTGTGACTTCTTCCTACGTGCCATCGTGCCTCGTCTCGACAATCATAATCGATTTGGCGTACCGTGTGATGAGATCGGGCATCAGGGGGATGATCTTCTTGCTGAATTTCCCCGGCGACATGGGCGGCCACTCTCCATTGTTCGCCACCAAGAACGAAAGCAGAATCGCCTGGACTCCGTAGTACTCCGCAGTCTCGGTTTTCGCGTTGCGAAGCTGCGTGACCATCTGCCTGACGCTTTCCTTCGGCCACTTGCCTAGGCTACCAAACCACTGCAAAGCCGCTTCGGTCATCTCCTCGGTAGTCATGGAGATAGGCGTCACCACACGGTCACCCCTGTTGCGGACTCGATGACATCCTGCGCCGCCTCCGTGAGCACCACATGCCCATACGGGTTGGCCTCATCTTCCGCGGCCGGTCCTTCAATGAACCGGAGCCAACCCTTAGCTCGGAGTCCGTCTTGATCGAGCGACCCTTGGGGCTGACGCTCTTGACGTACTGGACGAGCACGCAGTCAGCGTCAGTTGCAACAAGACCATTGGTGACGAGTCGAGGATGACGTGTCAACTGTGTTGACACGGTGTCGATGATGAACCGCTCCTGAAAAGAGAGGCTTTCGACTGCTTCTCGCGCGAGCTTGCGGCGTCGTCGGTCAAATCGTCTCGGGAGTTTCATCATCATCCAACCGTTTAATTTCTCATGGCTTTGCCTCATCCGCCGAAGGATAAAGCTCGCTGCCCTGAGTGCAGCGATGATCGTCGCCGGGGCCGACGTACTCGTGGCACGCATCACAAAACCAACAAAGAACAAGACCGCGCTCATGCGGCGTCAACGCCATCAAAGCCTCCATGGCCTTGCCCAGTGGGAGGAAGTGATCCTCGCCAGCCTTTGCGACCGCGGCAAGAATCTGGGGATGTTGACCGCCCACGATCCAGTCGGGAACCTCTGGGTCGGATTCGTCAAACTCGCTCGGAATGGCCACTCTGACCCTCGCGCTGATTGTCTGGCCATCCACCACGTCTACCTCGGCCGTGACATCAATCTCGGCCTCGCGACCCTCCTCTACCTCTCACCCGAAGCACGATGTCGAGAACGAACGTCCCGGCCGGTAGCTCAGAATGGTAGTCTGAATCGTTCACTTCGACATCGATCACTTCAATGTCGAGGGGAACAAAGGTGTCATCAGCAATCGTTGGCATGGCCTCTCCTAGCCTCTCTACGCGGAATTCCCCCAAGAGTATACTTTCGCGCTTTTTACGCACTCGCGGCCATCGCGCGTAGTTATCCACCGTTCCGGCCCAGGGGCCGGAAATGTTCCACGAAAAACATCAGCTACGAAACGAGTCGAGCACCCGGTTCAACTCGGCCCGCAGGAGGCTCCCATAGCCTGTCTGCATGAAGAACGCGACCGGGCTCTCTACGTCCCTCTGCCAGACCTTCTCAGCGATCTGGCCATCCTCCATGAGCTTGCGGACACCGATCCGTAGCAGCCAGCCTCGCTCCCCCAGAATGAACCAGAGCGTGAGCCCGACATCGGAGCGAGCGAAAAGAACCTGGAAACTTCCGTAGGTTCCTCGAAAGCCCTGAAACTCCATCCCAAGTGCCTGCTGCCAGGACCCCACAACCACAATGTCCTCGAACAGAACCCGGAGTCTCGTCAGGACCGGCTTCACTTGCGAGTCACAGGGCAGACCTACACGAGCCTCAGGTGCAGCCCTGTCTGCTTCGAGAACAACGGGGCTAGCTGCTCAGCACCAACGTCCTTGAACGTCTTGACCTTCTTGGCCCCGCGAATCGAGACGTTGAAAAACTCCATGTTGTAGGTGTCACGACCTCTGTCGAGCGTGATCTTCACGCTGTTCCCACGACTCCTCTGCCGGTTGGGAAACAAGAACGACACGGCATCCCCGTGATCGACAAACGAGTGTGCTCCCGTCATCGCACGAATGCGACCCACTCCGCCCATCTGATCGAGAATCGTGGTGGTGAGTTGAGAGGCGGTCCTGGCGGGCGCGTACTCAAGAAAGATGTCCGCGAAGCCTTTGGTCGGAGATTTTCCACCTTTCGTAGTGGACTTCTTGACCTCGGCCCCCTCATCGTGAAGGAGACCCTTGGCGAGCGTTCGGATATGCTCGACACGCTGCGGCTTGATCTTTCTCTTGAGCCCTATCCAGACCTTTCCCCCAAGCTCCTCGACCCAAGCAACTCCCGGCACTCGCGGGATCTTGTGCGCTTTGGATAGCGCCTTGGCAAGCACCGCAAGCAACTTCGATCGGCTGTCAGGACGCTCATACGCCAGTCGAATCAGAGCCTTGCGTAGTTTGCGCTCTCGCACGACCAAGATCTCCTACCCTGGCCGAACCTATAGGAGGACTACTCGTAGTCCTCGAAATGCTCTTTGAGCAACGACTCGACCTGATCGAGCCAATCGTCATGTATCCACCAAGCACCATCATCAGGTTTCCACACTCGCTTGGTGCTCGGGAGTTTCGTTTTGAGATCCGTGATGAAGTCCTCGTTGAAAGGCACGTACAGATGGGTGCCTCCGCGACGACTCTCACCCCACTCTGGAATGTCAACCGGCATCATGACTCCTGTTGTTGCGTAAGATCTCTTGCGCCCGCCGCAAATGAAACTGTACCGCAGGTATACTCCATCCGCACGAAGATGCAATCTCCCGTTCAGTCCACTTCTCCAGCCATCGCTTCCTCACGACGTACAAGGTCCGTTCGTTGAGATCGGAGTGAAGCAACGGAGGAAGAAGCCCCTCCAGGCAGTAAACCTCAACTGGAGTCACTCAATCTTGGGTAACATAGACGAGCTAGTGATCCGGTCGTAGAAGGACTCGAATTCTGAGCCCCACCGTTCGTTCACGATTCTGAGAGCCTCGTCATCATAGTACGTCTGCCATGGCTTCTTGTCTGGCGTCGGGTTGGTCTGCGGCAACTCGATGGGCGGAAGATCCAAGTCCTGAGCCAGCTTCCGAAAGTCGGCCTCCATGCGCTCAAAGAAAAGAACACGCTTGGCGTCTGGAAGGTGGAAATACATCTTGCCGTTCACGACATACGGCTCATCCGTCCAAGACCGGGCAAACGACCTGAAGTCGCTTCGGCCTCTCGGAACACCCCTCCGCAACCACCACGACACGATCAGATCGTAGGGGTTGCGAAGAACCGTCCAGACTAGCTCGTTCGTAATCTGAGGAAGGTGCGGATGCCCTTGAAGCTGCTTCTTGATGTCGGCCAGCAGGATGTGGTGAGTCTTGATCTCGCGACCGAAACCCCTATCCCGCTCCCACTTCCGAAACACCGTGATCGTAGAGGACGATGCCGTGTGCGGCGTCGCCAGGTAGACGAATTTCCCTGGGACGTAGTACGCCATCGATCATGGCTGTTCTTCGGGCGCAGGCGGCGGCTCATCCTTGTCGCCCGGAATCCTCTTGCCCTTCGTGGCAGCGTATCCCTCCGCGAAGATCAACCGAACACCCGGTGTCTCCTCCTCTGCCAAACGCTGGAGGCGGCGACGTTTCTTGAGCATCTTGCGACGACGGTCCATAGCACTAGTTACTCCATATCGCCGCCTGAGAATCAACGCCCATGGAAACCTCACCGATGCCGCAAGCCTCCCCGCACTCAGGGCACTCCATGAAAGAAATTCCCAACATGCCCACAATTCCCCACCGAGCCCCACATGCGCCACAGATCACGATCCGAAGGTCATTCAAGTCGAGCATGACCCTATCTCCAACCTTGAATCTGTGACGTGGGTTATCGTTCATGCATAAGGTACTCTACCTATGCAAGCCAATAGCCCGACTAGCGATCACCCAGAGTCGTCCTTTACCCATCGGAAGATGGGTTCACGTCGCATGGGAGGATTCGGATCACGACCGGGAGCCTCCCGTGCAACGTTCCAGCGACAGAAGTGCTGGGATCTCCGAAGCAAGAGAAAACACTTCGGACATCGCGGCAAATGGTCGGGGTTCAAATACTGCGATTGCTCCGCACGAGCAATCGCATCCACATGCGAAGCCTGCATCGCAACGAGCCGATAGTCCACAACGATGCGCTTCATGCCCGGACGCGATTTCCGGGGCTTGGGGTTTTCAGGCTGGTTTTTGGGATTGGGGTTGGAGTTACTCATCTGACGTGGCCGTAAAGGTCACGTCAGGGTGGTCCTCGCTGCCAATCAAGTTGTAGTGCTTCTTGCACTTCGCCGGGACTCTACCGACGCAGGCGCTCGGCGTCAAGGATTTTCTGGCGGTCGCTGAAGACCTCGCTCACCACCCTCTCGTACTGGCGAACACCCATCTCCGTGGGCAGCCTCCGCACGATCCACGCCTCAAAGTCCACGTCGTACTCCCAACCGTAGTCGGTCCATGTCTTCGTAGTCCACGGGCGCGAGCAGAAGATCAAGAAAGGCTGCCCCGGCGCGATGCCGTTCTCCATCGACCACTCCAACACACCGCCCCATCCACGGAACGAACCGCGACCACATCCGACGATATCCTCCAACCCTACGTCGCTGAGCATGTACTCCACCCAGGGAGGCGGGTCGGTTGCCTGATCAAACGCAGCATCTTCCACTTCTAGGTCGGCATCAGTCTGTTCCAACACCACCCAGAGGTAGCAGCCTTCACTGTAGTACTCGTTCACCAACGGCTTGACACAACCCGCACCCATCTCTGGTGACGTGTACGGCATCGGATGACCACGCGGAGGTTCCGGTTCCTCCGACTCGGGCCTGGTTCTTTCGACTAGGGGTAACCACTCCACACCTTAACCTACTCCAAAACGCAATGAATGGCTACCGGTTGTTGATCTGACGTGCCCTCCAGAGACCAAGTTATGCGAGGCTCCCTGCGATCACAGTCGGAGAGCAAGTGAAGTTTCCGTTTCGCGAAAAAACGTTTCGATCTCGCGCGAACAAAGTTGATTGAAGCTATCGACCTCCGAATTGCCACGTGCGACAATTTAAGGGCAAGTAAACATTCTTCCCAAACCCGCGTAGAGAAGACAAGGACCAAACCATGACCCAAAACAACTGGTTCGCCGTAGACAAGGAGGGTCTGCGCAAGCTCATCGATCATCGAGGCCGCGGAGTCGTCCTCTATGAGCTAGTGCAGAATTGCTGGGATACCGAGGCGACGACCGTGGAGATCAAGCTAGAGAAGATTCCCGGTCGGCCCTTCGCTCGCATGATCATCCGAGACGACCACCCGGATGGCTTCTCAAACCTGGCTCATGCGTACACCCTGTTTGCCGAGTCCGAGAAGAAAGGAGACCCGACCCGACGTGGCTTCATGAACCTCGGAGAGAAGCTCGTGCTCTCTCTGTGTCGCAAGGCCGAAGTCCGCAGCACCAAAGGCACCGTCACCTTCAACGAAGATGGCTCGATGACCAAGGGGCGTCGGAAGACCGAAGCCGGAACCATCTTCGAAGCTGAGATGAGGATGAACCAGCCTGAGTACCAAGAAGTCCTCGACGCCTTCTGGAATCTCATCCCAACCGGCAAGTGCAGGACCACGCTCAACACCGAGGAGCTTACCAAGCCTGAGCTAGTCTGCTCCTTTGAGACCATCCTCCCCACCCGCATCTCCGATGAGGAAGGGAACATGAGGATGACCAAACGCAAGACCGAAGTCCAGGTCTACCTTGTCCTGAAGGAAGCCCACACTCCCTTATACCCCATCCTCACTCCCGGCCGCCATGCTTGACCCACGACCCTCCCCGAGCATGCTCCTCAAGCTCCTCCAGCTTCCTCTGAGAAGCCTCAGCCGTGTACCCCTGGGCCTTCCAATAGCTCCGTACAATCCGGCTGTGCAGCGCTCCGTTGATCCAGTCACCACTCCCGAATGCCACGGCTCCCAGCCACGCCAGAATGTGGAGCATGTACGGACGATGGTACGCCGGACCGAGCGCCATCAAGATCATGTACGCGATCCCGTAATACAGTCCCAACGCAACAGCAAACCCAACGAGGCGCGCGAGGATCTTCTTCATTTGGATGCCTTTCGTACCTTGAAGAAACCACCCAGGAGAGCCGGGGGCTTCTTGGGTTTGGAAGTAGGCGGCCCTGCCTGTTCTTTACCCTCTTCCGTCAACTGCCAACGACCATCCTCGTAGACGGCCCAGCCTCGTTCCTCCAGCGGCCGAAAGGCAGAGGACTCCGAGTAGCAGAGCACGGGGTTGTTTCGGATGACGCGAAGCACATCCAACGGATCCGTGACCCCATCGAGCAGTGGAGAGCAACTCACCAGTCCAGCATCCCTAGCTCGTCAATAGCTACTTGGACATTCGCCTCTCGCAACATCTCGTCTAGCCCGTCGTCTGGAAGACCAAAACCTTCACTTTCGAGCGCGCTCTGAAGCTGTTGTAGATCCCCCTCCTGGCCGCTCAAGCTCGATGTCAAGGCATCCAGCACAGGCTCAGGAATGTGGATGCTGAGACCCCCAGGCAACTTGAGCAACGCCATGTCGGCTTTCGGATAGTCGCCAATGGTGATCCCCTTCGCCCTGGCTGCCTCTTCCTTCTTGGCCTTGATCGTCGCTTCGACTCGCACGGGATCAGGGTCGGGATTCACAACCCAGACAGTAGCATCATGCCCCCGCGGCGTTTTGCGCGTTTGCCCGCTGTCCAACACGAGCCCCGCATCAACGAGATCCTTGCGTCGCGGCGAATACTGACGACCCGCTTCGAGCCCAAGCGCCTCGGCTCCTTCGGTGTCCTCGACTCCTCTCTCTCCAGCACGAAGAATGTGATCGTAGACCTGAAGGCGGCGAGGAGTCAGGAACGGAGCCATGCGTTTCGCTGCTTGGCGACTCGTTGTGGGATTGGAGTACGGAGCCGTCCTGGGGAGACTCGCCAAGATCTCGATGGCTCGCTCAAGTAGCTCTTGGCGTCTCATAGGTTCTCCTTCGCCCACTTCTCAGCTATGCAAACAACCTTCCGAAGTTGAGCTTGCTGATTATCAGGCAGAATCGAGCGATACCCAGGGATCGAAAAGTCCTCGTACACATACGGACCATGTTTGCCAAAAAGCACCGTGTACCAGACACCACCCGCCTGCACACGAAGCATGTGTACAGAACCGCAGTCTTGCGGCCCATCCGTGTACGTCCGAATCCGTGCAAAGATGCAGAACAGCCGCTCGGAAGGATGAACAATGGTACATATCCGTATAGGGCCACGGGCTCATGTTCGTGGCCAGCCAACGACCATCCACGTACTCGACCATCCCCAGATCCTTGCCGCTCAGATCCTTGCCGCCTTGTCGAAACCCAAGGCGCCCGATCCAAAACTTGCCAGGCTTGAGGCGCTTCATCGTCAGACGGATGGGATGAAAAGAGATGCTATCGACTCTCACGGCTTACTCCGGCTCGGTGGGGGGGGTTCGTAGGATTTCGGCCAATTGGCGTAGTCCCCGAGATACTTCAAAATTTCGTCCGCGCAGGTTTCGCAAACCTCGACACCCCGATCAACCCCGTTCACGAAGGCCACGGCAAGGACTCGATGATCCGGGCAGAAGTAGCGTCCGCACGTCGTGATGAAGCAAGACCCATCGTGATTCTCGACAGCCTCGCCTCCATGCATGCCGCCACAGCAGTAGGAAAGCCCACGATCGATCTTGGTCTCGCAGCCCGGATGATCGCAAGTTGCCTCGATGGCGTAACCTATCGGCCGCCCTTGGTCGTCTTCACCGCAGTGTGCCCAGCCCATGCTCTTCTCCAAAAAGGGCTGACATCTTGGCACCCTCACGACCAAAGTCCCGAGAGCATACGCGATCCCAAGACTGCCAGCCCACAAGCATCCTACCTACGCCTGACGATCTTCAAAGGATTGGCCAGCTTCTCTTCGACCTTCTTGACGGTCTTTTGGTACGTGAAGACCCACTCCTTTGCCTCGACATTTGAGTTTACCTGTTTCTGAAGCGTGGGCCATGCCATGTTGGCCAAGAGCGTCATGTCTTGAAGGGCCTCTGCCAAGTCCCTGCCACGCGCCTCTTTCTCCTCAAGAAGATCCCGAAGCCGGTCACACTCGCTGCATCCTGTGTACAGCCGAGATCTGGTCTTCTCCAAGATCTCTTGAGTCATCTTCTCCAATTCTTCTCTGAGATCCTGAAGCAACGCATCCAGTGCCGGATTCTCAGGACGCTCATCCGGTGCCCCGCGATGCCTTCTCGTATGCTCCACGGCTTGACAATGACGCCTCAGACGCTCTGCAAACTCGCTGCTCCAGCCACCCTTTCCTCTTTCGTTCAAGCCCCTCATGTCCCTGAGCACCGACGGCCACGCTTCACCCCAGCCAGAAATCACAGCATAGATGGCAGCAATAGACGGATGCGATCCCCAATCCCCCGGCCACGTTGTAGTGCAGTCGCCAGCAAACGTCAACGCAGTTTCCACTGCCGTAAGGCGCTCCTGCGCCTCTTCCAGCCTACACCACAGACAGCGGGCAACCGTGCGGCCTCGATGCTTCTCACAACTCATGGCTCGTCCTCCGGGTCTACGTTGGACGAAACAACATGAGGTAGAAACACGCGAAGCGCCTTCTCCAGCCACTCCAGACGCTCGTTCCGATCTCGCTGGAAAGCGTCCTCAAACGTACTCCAGACGAGCTTGGAGAGATCGTGAATCCTCGAATACTGGCTCGCGAGGCACCGAAACTCCTTGTTGTCGATGAACGCAATGCTCAAGTGCATCGCCCTGCTCGGATCGAAGCTGGTCTTTTCTGTCGCTGCGTAGCCCCCGCCAAACGATGACTGAAGAGGCCCCGAAACCTGAAGACGAAATGTCACCGCCAACATGGGGAAATACGTCACCGCGAAGTACTCGGCGTCGCGGAACCAACTGATCTTCCCATCCGCCGTCGCCTCGATCAGAAGCTCCACGATGCGCGTGATCGTAGCTACCCCAGGCTCAGCCGCGCCGCCACGCGCCAGCGCATCAGACGGTCTATAGCGCAGCCCGTAAGGCTCCCCCTGGGGCGCAAGAGTTTGGTCATCCGGGTGATCAGTCTTGATGGGAAACTTCTTCACCAGCAAGCCTCCAAAGCAGCCATGTGCTCACAATCGTCATGAAAGAGAAGCGGATCGTCGCTCCTCGCCAGACAGTCCTCAAGAGCCTCCTCGTAGGCGACCAATTCCTTGTCGTTCAAACAGAGACGACGCCAATCGTGGCATTTCAGCAGACAGCGCCCCCGTTCCTGTTTCTCCAAACCCACACACGTCTGCATGCACGGATCATCAGCCGACCCCGGCTCTACCCCCCTCGGAGGCGGAGCAGGAAGGTTCACGTCAGAGACCAACCTCTTGTTGTCGCTCAGATCAACCTGCTTCTTGGTCTCCCCCTTCGGCTTCTCTTGCGTCTTCTCCGGCACGAGCGGAGGCACGCCCTCCTTCTCCAGCATGTCGCACCAAGCGTACCGCTTGCCGAGTGGTGAGCCTTGAAGCGTCGCCATGCACTCGTAGATGGTGCGCGCTCTCTGCGTTCTGTCGTAGATGCGCAGAGCCATGGCAGCCAACACGCAAAGCCCAAGCCAACTCACGGTCTTGACCACGTGCCAGGGAAACATGCGGTTACTCGGGTCGCCCATCGGCAGCCTCCGTCACCCGGTCGAGCGGATTCGGCCTAAAGCCCGCCGCGACATCCCGAATGTGCCCGTTGTGAGCCAGCCAATTCCAGAACATTTCGAGCACATCGATAATGTCGTAATCAGCGAGCCGAACCCCCTTCTTGTAGGCTTCGGCAGCGAAGGCTTCCCAGTATGTCGGCATGGACCCTCCTATCGAAGCGACTTCTGCTCAGCACGAGTAAGCAACGCCGTGTGCCCAGCGACGCTGCCAGTAAAGCTCCGAGTTATGCCCGACAGCCCTTCGGTAGATAGCGGCCGTGTCAGCATTCACATACCCAAGTGCCGTGACGTGCGCCTCATCGAATCGAAGCGTCCCATCTCGATCGACATAGACCCACTCGCCCTCAGTCCACCGCTCCGTCACACTCTTGGGAAACGTGACATGCCTCGGAGCCCTGTAACGGAGATCGTGAACGGCCTCCCAGTCCACTTTGGTCGAGTCGATTCCCAACTCGTAGTGACCCTGGATACACCTGCCACGAAGCCAAGCAATGTACGCTGGATAGCCCGAATCACCAACCGAATCCGCGTAGGACTGAACGTTCTCGTCCCACACTTCTTGACTTTCCACTTCCATCAACATCCCACCGCACTCTGGACAGCAAGGCAACCCGCTGCGCTCACGCTTCGCAACCTCATAGATGCTGCCCCACCAAGTGCAGCCCACGCCATACACAATCCGAGCGTCCTCAGCATCCTCGGCAATTGCCACTCCTCGCTCTCTCAAAAGTTGCTTCATTCGGTGGTCCATCACAGCTTGCCGTCCCGGCGGAACAAGACCAAGGCATCCGTGATCTTGAGCAGCCCTTCTCGTGACTCGTGCGGATCGTGAAGTAGGTTCGGCCCATCGTACACGACGGCGTGGTGAATTCCTCGCGGCCCCGGTCCTCCTGCAATCCACAAGCCGTGGCTGAGGAAGTGTGACCATACAGTACCCTCGTGAGGCAACACCATCACCATCGAAATCCCGCGCTCTCGACACCACGCTGAGAGATTGCCTACCCACTGATCTTCATCTGGCTCGTTGAACGCGGGCACGTCCGCGTACTCCAGACCAAGCACCGTGGCTACGCAGCAGCGAAAGCAGTCGCCGTCCGTCCGCATGTCGTGCATCAGTAACAATTACCCCATCTAACCGGAATCGTGTCCCATCTCTTCAAGACAAGCCAAGCACTTGGGGCACTTCGGCGCTCCTGGGGTCTTCGTCTCCATCGTCGCGGTGCCGTAATCGCCGCAAACAGATACCACAGTGCCGTTGTCGACCACATCCGAGAAAACAGATCGGAAGCTGTCCCGGTCAGTCCGACGATAGGCATGGTAGTAGCCAGGACCGAGATGCTCCGCTTCCCCCCTCTTGTCCGGGGAGTAGATCCAAGTCACATCAGGCTCGGGAACAGTGTGAACCCCCGGCCCCGGAATCGGCGGGAAAGGATCAGCCCTCACCATCCTCCAGCCACGAGCCGCCCCGAGACCGCTTGTAACCTCCGCCTCGCCAAGCCCCTCAGCCAGATGAACAACCGCGTCATACAGACGCCAAAGCGCGCGGGGCTCCTCTCCGCCATGATCAAGAATCTGTAGAGCCGCTTGAAGATTCGCTCGCGCTTCCCGATTTGACCGCGTATCGTCCTCGATCTCGGAGGCTTTCTGGACCGCAACCCCGCCCGTAACAATTACAGACGGGCTCTCCATCTCAGGACTATCCCACGGCAGACCAGAACCCTTGATCACCACCCCTTCCTCCGTCTCAAACAGCTTCTTGAGCCACGGATGCGGCTCCATCTGATGCCGTCCCGCCAGCATACAAGTCTCTTCCCAATAGCCCTTCGCCACTTCCCAGTCGCCACGATGAAGATTGTCGAGAAGCCCGTTCACCGCATCTCGAAACACTATCGGCTGAAGATCCGAAAGGTCTTTGTCCCGTAGCTCCGCCGGCATCTTCTCGACCGTGATCCGCCCCCCTTTGAGAGCACTCTGAATCCCATACAGAGAAAGCTCCGTCTGCTTGGTAGGCCACAGCGTCGTCGGGGTCCCGGCAGGCACTACCAAAATACCTCCACGCGTCTCCCCAACAACCCACAACGGCTCCTCTCCGGTTTCCTCATACATGAGCACATCGCCTCGGCGAACCTCCTGAGGCTCCCTCTCGACGCCCCCTTGGGCGTAAGCTGGATGAATCCCAGGCCCAGGAATCGGCGGAAATGGGATCGTCTTACCCTTCGACCTGATGCTCTCCGCCGACACGGAGATCCCACCTTTCATCAGGGCTTCCTGTGCGCGGGGATGTTCGACAGGAAGTGTCGCCACCACCCGGCCGTCCTCTACGGTACCGCCTATCTTCTCGGCCAAAGCAGCGAGCATCCCTTCGCTCAGCATCTCCCCGTTCGGCAGATGAGGACCAAACGTAACCGACGCCATCTCTCCATCCTGAGGCTCCTTCTCGATGCTCTCAGCGACCTTCTTTGCCCACGCTAGCTGTTCCTTCGACAGCTTCGGAGGCTTGTCCGCAAGGTGTCGAGCAGCATCCATGCTCAAGTCCGCGATTCGGCACACAGTACGCAATGTTCGTGTGTCTGGGTGCTCCTCCTGGGCATCCTTGATCACGGTCTTGTCCGGCAAGTACACCTTCTCAGCCTGCTTGAATATGCCCTCATCGGGCTCGATGGGGAACCACGACTCGCCTCGCTTTTCTACTCTCACACCCTTCGTAACGATAGTCCGGTAGAGCGCCGTCGCCTCGACGTAATCCCCAGCGGCATACTTCTTCCGTCCCTCTCGCTTCCGCGCGGCCTCTTCGATCTCCTCCCACACAGCCTCTTCACGATGTAGCCACTTGTCGTCCTGCGGGCGCTTCCACTTGCCCTGGATCGCGGTTTCAACTTCCTCCTCCCCGAACCCAAACTCGACAAACCCGTCCATCCCTGCTTGAACCCAACCACGCTTGCGTAGCTCCTCCTCAGCCCGACGCACCACCGGATCATCCTCGGGCACGGGCGACCGGCTCATCAACTCGTAGTACTCCTCCAGATCAAAGAGCTTCTGCGCGTGGGCAGCCTCTCTTCCAATCTGGGCCATCGCCGTCATGTACGATTCACCCGTCTTGGCCATGCGCGCACGAATGCGCTGCTTCAACTTCTTCTTCTCGGTCACGTTCTTAACTCTCCCCCCGGCTCCGGGCTCAGACCCACACTCCGAACCCCGAAACCGATCAGAGAATCGAGGAACGCGACCCGAGGTGTGGAAGCCCCTTTGTCTCCGTCCCAGGCCAGGTGTGGGCTGACCTTTGGAGATCAAGCGATGGATCACCGCTCAGGGGCCAGTATACCCCAAACGGCCTGAAACACGCACCAGGGGTTAGGCGGCGGCGACCGCGCTGGACAACACTTGTTTGTCTGACAACTCAGACTCCATCCAGGTCTTGGCCTGGAGCACACATTTGTGAGCTATAGCCCGCCGCGTATTGATGATTTTCTCTTGTACAGACGAATCCTCCAGCGCAAGCGGCCCATTAGTCACCGTAGGCAGGCCGCCGTAGTTACTAGAAGCATCAACCGCGCAGTAAAGAAACAGAGCCAGCTTATAGAAGTTCTCGAAGGACTCTGCCACGTTCGGGTCCGCCGCCTCGTACTCCTTCCACTCCTCTTGAAATTCTGGGAGCAGCGCTGACCAGTACACGATAAACTTGTTCTCCTGCACGAGCCAGGAGAACGCTCCTCGTATCGGGTCCTCGGGGAATCCGGCTGTTTTCCAGACCTCATCACGCAGGCTCGAAACCTTCACATAAGTGGGCTCGGGAATTCTCCTTCCCAACTTCCTCGTGTCTTCTCCCTCAGGGGGCTCGCCTTTGACCTTGGTAGCAACGACGATCACAGGCACACGATCTTCTATACGCTTGTCGCCTACCTTCAAGATGACCCGAATCTCTCCTGTCGAACCTACGACGGCCTCTTCTGGGCATACGAATCGCACTCTTGCCCGGCCGTTTTTGAGCATGGTACCCCCTCCCATCTCGACCCCCTCACTCTTAATCACGATCGAAGACACATCCATGTTGTCAGGATCCCAGTAGCGCCCCGGAGCATTCGTCTCAAACTGAAGCAATCGCTGCCGCCCAGGGACGAATTCAAGCTCATTGGCGCCCAGAGACCACCGAATGCTTGTCGGAGGATCCACGATCTCTATCTCGGGCTTTGGCGGCCTGAAAGTTGTACCTCGCTTCAGGATAGTATCCCCAATCCCGAGCTTCTCAAGGTAGCTCTTGGCTAGGTTCTGCATTGCTCGGCTCATCCGTGAGGCACGCCCTTTGATTGACCGCGCCAAAAACTCGCGGTTCAGACGACGTAAGTCATCATCTTGGCCTAACCAAGTCAGCAAACGACGCCTAATCTCCTCTGTCACGGAATTGTCGCAAAGCGCCTCTCGCGTCGAGGAAACTACGAGATTTTTGCCCACCATTGTCAAGCCGTCGCAATTCACATGAACGATAATCTTCTGTTCAAGACTCGGCAGGTTAAGATCGGTGGCGATGAATGAGCGTGTCCACGAACCGTGCGCAACCCCGTTGACGGTGAACACCACAGGATGGTTCTTCTTGACAAACTCCTCCGACTTTTTTTCCGACTTCTTCTTTTTACCCTCCTGCGCTGGGCGATCGATAACGAAGTATTCTGCCGTAAACGACCCAACTTCATACTTGCAGCCGCGGATCTTGACTGTTCCTAGCCACTCAGTCGTTCGATCGTAAGCGGCAATTGTCGTTCGGTCTTCCGCACGGCCGCGAAAGGTCTTCTGGTCCCGAGCACGGACAAGAGCATTGCGGCTGCCTTTGATGGTCCGATGGGCTCCCCACTCAACCGAGCTAGTAGCCGCTCGACAAGAGGGCAGTCCGTAATTCTCCAGAAAACATGGCCACGGGCTATCAAACAGATAGTAGTTGAAGGCGCCGTATAGGCTTCGATGTCGAGCCTTGGCCCTGTACTCCTCAGCCGCGTACCCGATGTGCCTCACAAGGGTTCCGGCTGGAAACTCCTCCTCGGGAATATCCAACACGGCAATCTCCTCATCCCAGAGCATGTAGTAGTAAATGGGTGCTTTGTACCCCGGTTCAAACTCCTCCTTGACCACAGTCAGCGACACACGACTTGTCCCAAACTTGCGCGTCACGATGATCGCGTATTCCCCAAACCGAAACGTTGCCGCCGCGCCTTGACCAAATTGCCCCACCACATACGGCATCCCGATCTTCAAACTGTCGTTGAGTCCTACAATCGTGTGGGGAACCTCCGCGGGGGCTAGCCCAATGCCCATGTCGCGGATGTCCAACATAAACTGACTCACGCGTGCCCCGGAGTCAGGACGCCAAAACCTCACCGTAATCAGTTTGGCCAGCCGTTCACGGATGTCATGATCAGACATGTCAATAAGGGCTTCATGAGGAACGCCGAGCCACTTTTTCACGGCATCCCTAACATTCTGTTCCTCCGCATAACCGCCCTCCTCCTTGGCCCGCATGAGCAACGCATCGATCGAATTCACGATCCGTTCCACAAAAGCCCGCATGGGATCCGTCGAAACCCCTATCACGCCAGAGTTACCCTTGCGCTGCCCTACGGGAGACCATGAAACATGAGGACTCGCGAAAAACTCTTCAAGGATCGCCTTGGCTTCGGGAACCAGATCCTTTTTGAAAGTGGCCCAGGGCCGCAGCCCTCTTTTCTTTGTTCCCTTGCTCTTGCCCCGCGCCCCTTTGTCGACGTATACAAACTCCTCAGAACGCGCGAGGGCATAGTACAACTTGGTTGGTGTCCATGTTGACATAGGTTGTCTTTCTGGCCGTCCGGCCGTCCCCGCACGCCTTCCGGCCGTAGCGAGGGTTGGTTTCCTGTTGACAGTTGGACACGCCTCGTGACGTAGCCCCAGTGCATACCGCTTCAGAGAAACGCTCCGCTCCGTCCGCTCCAGCTTGAGAGCAATTTCGGAGTCTGTCTTGCCGCGCCGAAACATCCGTACGATGGTGCGTATCTCCTTGTCGGTCCAATACCTTCGTTTCTTACTCATGGCGCAACCTCCTGCTCCCACTCGATGGTCGTGTTCATGTTCATGTCGGAACAGGTCGAACGGCAGCCTTTAGGGCATCGACCGGCGACAAGCGGCGACGCCATGCTCACCTTCGACTTCTCATGTTCGGGGACGTGCTCTGCGGTGTTCAGAATCTCGCCGCAGTCGGCACATCGCAGCGTTGCCTTCCACAGCGCCCCGGCATCGTCTCCTCGTTTCCTCATCACTCCGTAACCTCTCCCTTCGGCCCGACGACGTGCAGTTCGATGCTCAAGGTCGGGCAGAAATCGCGACGGTGCCGCTGTCCGCACAGCTTGCACTCCACGAGCCCCTCGTCTTCCG